>OIFN01000028.1_pt1 | contig 155820 bp, 156 predicted proteins | sample 1582091 | NCBI WGS metagenome assembly OIFN01 (sample SAMN07501064, study PRJEB24779) | human gut metagenome
TTAATCTATACTCATATTACTTATAAAAGAATTGCTGGTTTATGTTAATATCTTCTGTTTAATTTTCAAAGACCATTGTCATCTTGTAGTGCGTTTCTTGCTTGTTCTTGATGACGATATTTATGATATCACAATTATAACTTCCTTTTAATATAATCATTTCCATTTAACATAATTATTTTTATTTTTCTTCTAATTTCATACTTTTTCTCTCTTTTTTATCTATAGATACACTTGGTTCAGTTGAAGATTCTAAAATGTATTTTTTTATATTTTAAAGTCGAATAACAACTTAAAATCAATTATTTAGATATTATTTCTTATAGATTTCATTTAAATTCTACTAATTAAAACATAGCTTAAAATAGAAAAAGTATTAAAGAATCCTATTATTAAAATAAGTTTCTTTAATACTTTTATATTTTAAAATAATAAATGCCTTTTACTACTAAATTATTATTTATTTTTTCTTTATTATTTAGCAAAATTGAATATTATACCTACTATGGCTGAGGCAATAATATAAAAAATTGGTGACTTTTTATATTTTCTTATAAAAAAGAATAAAATTCCTGCTAGTATTAAAGCTTTAATTGATAATATATCTGCAATATTATGTGTTTCTGCATATTTATTTAAAGTTAATATTGATATTTTTACTATTTCAAAGCCTGCCGCAAGTAAAAGTCCTGTTGATGCTGGTCTTAATCCATAAAAACAATCAGCCACTCTTTTATTTTCTTTAAATTTTGCTAAGACTCTTGCTACAATTAAAATTATAATTATTGAAGGTACTATAATACCTATAGTTGAGGTAATAGCACCTAAAACTCCATAGGTTGCATAACCAACATAAGTTGCCATATTGATTCCCATAGCACCTGGTACTGATTGAGATATTGCAATCATGTTTGCAAGATCAGTATGTGTAAACCAATGTGTTTTATCTGAAATATTATATAGAAATGGTATAGTAGCAGCTCCACCGCCTACGGCAAAAAGACCAACTTTAAAAAATTCTAAAAATAATCTAATTAGTATCATTTTTTTTACCTCCAATTGATCTTAATACTATTCCTGCTATTCCTGCTATTATTACATATAAAACAGGAGATATATCTGTAAATATAGAAAATCCAGCTACTAATACAAAAATAATACATGTTTTAATATCAATTACTGATGTCTTAATTAAATTTATTGCTGTATTTAAAATTAATACTGCTACACATACACGAATCCCAGCAAAGGCATTCTTAACTATTGGAAGATCTGAAAAGTTTCCAATAAAGGTAGCAATTATTGTTATCATTATTAATGACGGAGTAACAAAACCAAGAGTTGCTAGTATTCCTCCTAGATTTCCTTTTCTTTTATGACCTATAAATGTGGCTGTATTTACTGCAATTACTCCTGGGGTACACTGACCAATTGCATAGTAATCCATTAACTCTTCATTAGTAATCCAATTTCTTTTTTCAATTATTTCTTTTTGTAATATTGGAAATAAAGCATATCCCCCTCCAAAATTCATAAATCCTAATTTTATAAAAAGAAAATATAAATTTATTAATTCTTTCATAATATAAAGCTCCTTTCTATTGTCTAAATATTTAAAGATTATAATATGTATAAAAATTTTTCATTATAATTTACTTAATATGTACCAATATTTGTGTAATAAATAAAAACCTAAAACATTCAAAAATTGTAGAAATTCTTATAAAATAAACTGTAAATATCAATAATATTTATTAAAATGACTTACTTATATAATATAACACTCCGTCCTCTTCAAAAAAACATATGAAAATATATTTCTAAATATATAAAGTAGCATTTCATTTATCACACTATAAATTATATTATTTCCCTTATTATTAATAATCTATTTTAAAAATTAGAATTATCTTATTTTACAAAAGGCTTAAGTTTTATTAATTAATAAATTTGTTAACTTTTTTGTAAACAAAATATATATAATTTAATTAATTTCAAAAATATAATAGGAGTGATTAAAGTGAAAAAGTTACTTGTACCAGTTTTAGTTATTATAGTTTTTGCATTGCTATTTATAGGATGTACAAATTCTTCTAATTCATCAAGTGATTCTTCTGTAGAAATAATAAATAGTAATCAGCAAAATTCTAATTCCAATAATAATAACAGTTCTAATAATGACGCTAAAAAATCTGACTCTAACAATGCTTCACATAAAGATAAAAATGTTTCCAATAATAAAAATACTAATAAAAAATTAGATAATAAAACCGAAAAATTATTAAAAGATATTAAAGAAAAGGCTATAAAAGGTGAAATTATTGACTATGATTTTAAACTAGGTGATTCAATATATGATGTAATTGACAAATTAGGAAAACCTTCTAGTGAAAATTATGTTGCTGAAGCTAAAGGAAATTACTTTAATTTTGATTCCTATAATTTATCATTTGGATGTAATAAGGGTGATCAAATCTTTGAAATTAGATCTTTAAATAAGGATTTAAAAAGCTTAGATTTAAATAATGTAGAAAACTTTTTTGGGAAGCCTGATTATACTGTTACAACTAAATCAAAAGAAAAAATTATTGGATATAAAATAACAAAAGATTTTAAAATACTATTTGTATTCAATACTAGTACATATAAATTAGACCATTATTCTGTTCTATATCCAAGTATAACTCATAATTCTATGGCAGGAGACAATGGCAGAGAATGGTAAGATAATTACCCTTAAAGAAAAAGAGGTTACATACAATCTAATAATAAAACTTAAAAACATATTTTCATACTTACCTTCTATAAGTTTTATTAAAAATTATTGTATGCATCCTCTTTTATTTTTTCTTGCTACTTTATTACTATAATATTTTTATAATCTTAATTACTACACACTCTTATTATTAATTCTGATCTATGGTACTTTTTATAGGAAAATATTAAACTTGTTTTCTTTCTATATATAAATTCTAACCTATGCACCTTTCATAAATTAAAATCCTTATTTATTTAACTAATATCTTTAAACTATAGAATTTATTATAAAGTTTTTAATCATTATTTCAAGTTCTTTAATAATTCAGTTAAGAATCTATAGCATCTTCCAACAGATTCTATTTTAAAATGCTCATTTGCTGTATGCACATCAAATATATCTGGACCAAAACTTATCATTTCTACCTCTTGTCCCATCTTTTCTTTAAAGATTCCACACTCAAGACCTGCATGTAAAGCTGTTATTTGAGGCTCACTTCCAAATAAATCACTGTAAGTTTTAATACTTAAATCTTTTATTTTTGATTCTGCTTCATATTCCCACTCTGGATAATTTCCATCTTTAGTCATATTAGCTCCTATAACCTTACAAAGAGCCTCTACTCTATTTGTAATTTCTATCTTTTTACTCTTAACTGCACTTCTTATATCAATAATAAATTTAATTTTATCCTCTACCATTTCTACTATTCCAAGATTTAAGCTACTTTCAACTAATCCATTTATCTCTTGACTCATAGATTGTAATCCATCTGGAACTAAAACTAAAAATCTAGTTACATCCTCTGTAACCTTTTTAGTTAATTGTTTTTCCACTCCTTCAATGCTTTTAACAGAAAGATTCACATCTGGCTCTCCAATTCTGTATTCTGCCTTTAAATCTTTTTCTAAGTCAGTACAAATTTCTTTAACCTTTTCTACCTCTTCTTTCTTAACTGCAATTATGCTTTGACAATATTGTGGTATTGCATTATGTTTTGATCCACCATTAATTGATGCAATGTTAAAGTCAACTTCTTTGCTTAAAGCATATAAGATTCTTCCCATTAACTTATTGGCATTTCCTCTTTGTTTATGGATTTCCATTCCTGAGTGTCCACCCTTAAAACCTGAAATCTCTAATTTTAAAGCTTCTCCATTAAAATCTTCAAATTCAGTATTTATTTCTGGATAAACCATAATTCCTCCAGCACAGCCTGCAATAAATACTCCTTCTTCTTCAGCATCTATATTTAATAAAACCTTTCCTTTTAAAAGTGAAGTATCTAAAGCAGTAGCTCCCCCCATAACTGTTTCTTCCTCTGTAGTTGCTACAAACTCTATTGCTGGATGCTCTATATTATTAGAATCTAAGATAGCTAATCCATAAGCTAAGGAAATACCATCATCTGCTCCTAAAGTAGTATCTGTTGCATACACAAATTCATCATCAATAATTCTTAATTTTAAAGGATCTTTTTTAAAATCGTGATTACTACTCTTTAATTTTTCACATACCATATCCATATGCCCTTGAATTATGACTCCTGGTACATTTTCATACCCCTTAGTAGCAGGCTTTTTAATTATTACATTTAATGCCTCATCCTGAATAACTTCAAAATTTCTATCCTTTGCAAACTTAACAAGATAATCACTAAGTTCTTTTTCATTTCCAGAATCATGTGGTATTCTTGTTAAATCTTCAAAAAATCTAAATACACTTTTAGGCTCTAGCTTTTCTAATACTCTCATTTTACTTCCTCCTCTAGCTAAACACTTAATAATCACTTTAAACTTTATAATTACTAATTTAGTTTTATCTATATTGTAAATATTATATATTACCTATAATTTTATAATATCATTTAATTAATTATTTTCAAAAATTAACCTAAAAAAAATAAGGGTTACAATTATAATGTAACCCTTAAAATTGGTGCACCTAGCAAGATTCGAACTCGCGACCTGTGGATTCGATTAGTATAAATTTAAGTTAATTTAATATAGCTCTCACAAATTAATATTTAAGCCATTTGCAGACTTATAAGTCTATTTTAATTTTATATAATTTTATATAAAAACAAAATCTATTGCACACTTATTGCACATTTTTTATAAATAAAAGAGATATAATCTAAATATAGAATATATCTCTTTCCTTATATAAAGTCACTTGTATTTTCTTTTATTTTTACAAAGTGTCCTCTTTATGCCCATTTATTATAAAAATTTTATAACATCTATTTATATTTTGCTAATTTTAAAACAAAACATATAGTTTACTTTTCTTCTTCTAATTTTTTTCTTTGTTCATCTAATAATGCATTAAAGTTTATTACAGGAAGTATCAAAGTCTCAATACCACTTTGTGATGTAATATTAGTTAAGTTACTTCTAACATATGGGAATAAAATAGCTATTGCATTTTTAGTTAAATCTAAATTACTTCCTTTGTTACTCTTCAATTCAAAAACACCTGAAACTCCAATAGTTAAATTTAATGCACTCTTTTTAACATCTTCTATATTAACCTTTATAGTTATTTTAAACTTATTGTCAGATCCTTCATTATACGAATATCCTATATTAAATTCTAACTCTGAATCTCTTTTAGAATATTCATCACTTCTTTGCAAAACTATCTCTTCTGTATATACATCATGCAATGTTAATACACAATTCTTATCTTGTCCACTTAAGCTCATTATGCAGCCACCTCTCTTGATGATGAAAATTCATTAAATCTATGAACTTCTTCATATAATGAGCTTGAGGCAAAATTCTTTGAATAAGAATCCTCTATATTACCTTTAATAATTTGATAAAACTCATTACTTTTATTAATTTTTGTAAACCCACTTAATTTCTCTTCAGCTATTTTTCCCCAACTAAGAATATAGGATGAATTATTTCTTTCTTCTAATGTATATGCTATTTCAAATGTTTCTAATTCACTTATTAATTCATCTTTTGATTTATTATTCATTTCTTCAATCAAACTTGCAAGCAATTCTTTTTTATTCATTTTATTCCACCTCTTCCAATACATTTGATAGAATTTTTATCTATAATATTATTATTTTTAACACATAAAATACTACAATTAGGTATATGTGATCCAATTAATTTATCACCATTTCTTTCTCTTAATTCTATATACCTTCTTTGTTTAACTAAGTCAAATCCTACTTTATTTGTAATATCATCTATTAATTTGCAATCTAATTTTATTGAGTTATTACAATTATCAACTATATTAATTCCTTTAGACTTATAAACTTTCAATTGAGCACTTCTAAATTCATGAAAAAACTCTTGCCACTCTGCATTATCTAAGTCTAGTATTTTTTCTTTATTTGCTTTTAACTCAGCTTCTATAATACTATAAAACTTAAATTTCTTATAGTTTTTTGCCCATAACTCTCCATTTTCTTTTGAATTCTTATCATGAAAAAAATATATTCCATGTCCTAACCATTCATTATCCTTCATACTACTTTCAAATTTTCTCGTTCTAAGAATTCCTTTCTCACCTTCATAACTAGTTCCATGGTGAGCTACTATATTTATGATTTCTTCCATTTTATCAATCCTATCAGTTATTATTACTAATTAAACATAATTTTATACCAATAATATAGTTAACTTTACATATATTTCTTGTATTAATTAATATATTACACTAAATTTAGTGTAAAGCCAATATTTTTAAGGCTTAACAATATACAAATCTATTATATTCTATGATCTCTTATTTAAAATATTTAATATTTTCATAAAAATTTCACTTCTAAAATTTATATAGTACCTTTAGATAATAAAAGTTAAAGCATTTACACTATATGTAAATGCTTTAACTTTTATTATCTATATTATTCTTTCCATAATAATCAATTAATAGTTTATTTACTCTTTTATGGTATAAAATCTCTTATTCGATTAGTATAAAATTAAGTTAGTTTAATATATTCCTTATAAACTATCAATTAAGCCATTTACTAATCGTTAAATTCATTTTTATTCTATATAATTTAATATAAAAATCAAATCTATTACACACTTATTTATAAAATACTTGTATTTTTATATTTATAAAGTTCTTCCTTTTAATTTCTTTTTGATAACAACTTTATACAAAATATATTATATTTAATAAACATTAAATATCTTTATAACATCTATTATTTTAATTTTTATATGTTGAATTACAATATGGATGTGCTAATTGTGCATTTTGAATGCTAGCAACTCCTCCATCACTCTTTCTAACCTTATGATCAATTGTTATTGAATTCTTATGCAATAATCCACCACATATAGAACATCTATTTGCATTCTTTATACTCTCAACTATAAAGGCTAATGATTTCCTTTCAGTTGTAAATTTTTTAGATTTTATTTCTTCTTGATCTTTTAAAGCTTTAGTTAAATATGCAAACTCTTCACTTTGAATTACATTATTTATTGTGCTTTCAATATCATATCCTTTTAATAAATTATCCATAATGGCTACGTAATAATCTTTTATATGTGTATAGCCATTCTTAGATTGTCTATACTTTCTTACTATTTGCTGCACTAAAAACTCATAATTAAGTAATATTTCCTCTACATCTTTTCTTACTTTTATAAAATCATTAAATCTTTTACTATCCTCTAAGTACATTATAAAATCTAATATAGCATAATATGAAGCTATTTTATGTCTTCCTCTCAAAGAATAAAAATATACTATAGGATGTAGACCTAATGAGCTTGGATGAACACTATTAATCCTCAATAATGCTTTTTTAGTTTTTCTTAAATAGTTTAATGTAATATCTCCGTTATTGTCATCAGGCATATCTTCTATATTCTTATTATTAATACCATTTAATATATTTATAGTTTCATATACTAATGTTAATCCATCATTTGAAAAAACCCTTCCTCCTATTGGTAAATCTAAAGTTTTTATAGGAGTTTCATATACAGGTTTAAATAGTAAATCATGAATTTCACTAGCTATTTTTTGTATTTCATATTGCTTTTCTTCACCAAATATGGACCAATATTTGTGCCCCTTACCACTTCTTATTATAGCTCTTGCCGCAACTCCATTAGCTTTTCTTCTCGATTTTATTAACATTAATTCCGTTGGATGAATAGGTGCTGCTTGTTGATTTATCTTGAAAAAAGAATCCTCAGCTTTTTGCGAATTACCTTCTACCCATTGCACTTGTAAAGCTAATGCTCCTAGTCCCTTAGCTTTTTCTGCTACATATTTAGATACTTTTTCAGGATTCCTATTTGCCAGCTTATAATCTTTAAATGGACCTATTTTAGAATTTATTATTTCTCTAGTTTTTTCAGCAATCTCCCTCTGTTCTTTCGGAACTTCTCCTCCATAGTAATTGCGTGAAATCTCACCATCACCATAATCATCATTTATCCAACTTGATAATGCACTTAACCTATGAGATCCATCTATAACAAATATATAATTTCCAGAACTTCTCCATAGTATTACTGCTGGTATTAATTCACCTTCGATAAAGCTTTTTACTAATTCAGCAATTTTATTTCCATCCCACTCATTAGTTTCTCTTTGAAAATCTGGTTTTCTAATATTTGAAAAAAAGAATGAATCATATTCTAAATCTGGAATAGATAGTGTTGTTTTATTTCTTCCAAATGCTATTTGATTTTGGTCCTCTACATCAAAATCTTCCCTAGGTATCAATGCATCTAAAACCACCTTATCAGCCATAATATACCTCCTACTCCTAAAATTACAATATACTTGTATATTATACCAAACTACTTATTGAAATTCATTAAAAGATACTATTTTTATTTAAATTTAAAAATTTAACTATGTTATTTATCCAGTTCTCTAGCCTCTTCTTTATCTTAATTAAATGCTTTATATTTTATATTCTATATTATTCTTTTCATAATAATCAATTAATAGCTGCTCTACCTCTTCCATAGAATAAACTCTCTTATTCTTATCTCTAAATACATGACCTAAGTTAATATAGAACTTAAACACAGTATATAGATTAACCTTAATAATTACTGGATTCTTAATCTTCCTTATACTCTTATCGGTCTTTCTGCATTGGATTAAGCCTAAATCTTTTTCAATATCAACTATAAGCTTATAATGGTCAAGATTACTTTTAATAAACTTACGTAGATTCTTTTCTTTTATGAAGATGTCTTTTTTGGTTAAGCCCATTTGTTCTAATCTCTTAAATACTTCTTTTCTAAACTCTTCATTCATTGCCAATGCTCCTCTATTAAAAGGTATAAGCATAAACTATATACTTATACCATAATCTAAGTTTCTTAATACTCTCATAAATGTTATATCTTCTTCATATCTCATTTGATATACTTTCTTAAACCACATACTATTTCTTAACTTTCTTATAGCTCTTGCCTTTATATTTTTCACTTCGCTTGAAGAGGTTTCAAATATATCAGCTATTTGGTCTATGCTTAACTCATCAGTATCCCAACCATAATATAGTTTTAATATTTCTCTTTCATTAAGAGTGTTATACTTGTCCATAACAACCTCTAATTCAAGCCTCAATTCACTTAAATATAATTCCTCTTCTCTATCCTTTATCTCATTACTATGGCTCTCTATACTATTTATTAATTCATCTGTATTCTCTTCACTTACTGGTGTATTAAGACTTATTTCCTCATTAGTGTTATGTGTAGTAATAAATCTATGAATCTTTTGATAGATCCAGTAAAAAGCATATGTAATAAACTTAGTGCTATTAATATATTCAATATCATATTTACTACAAGCTAATATAAATCCTATTCTCCCCTCCTGGAGCAAATCATCAAACTCAATAGAACTTGTCTTTTCTGAATAAAATTTACTGGCCACCTTATATATTAACTTATCATTATTTTCTAAAAGCTTATCCAAGGCCTTTTTATCTCCTTGCTGATATAATACAACAAGCTCCTCATTAGTCATTAATATCACCCTCATGTATTATTGGATATGGTCCATCTATTCTATTTAAAAACAATAAGTCTTTTATTTTATAATTACTAAAATCATATATCTGTAAATTAGTATTTTCTATTGATTCTATCTTTTCAAAATCATTATCACCACAAAGAAATAACATTTTTTCCTTAGCCTTAAATATTCCATCTGATGTTTTAACAATAAAGCTAGGAAATAACTTACCTTTATTTTTCTTTTTTAATATTTTTTCTATCTTTAACAATCTCTTATTTATCATCATTTATATAGCTCTCCAACTCTTGTATTTTCTTCTCTAGTTCATCAGCTCTTATACTATTTAATATCGAATTGCATGAATAGATTATAGTATTAGCTTTCTTAGAATCTATTTCATTGTTTACTATCATATTAGTTATTTTGGCTAATGTTTTTCTTATATCTTTTGGTGAGTTCAATCTTAATCTTATTTTTTTATTTTCATCACCCATAGGGGTACCCCCTTCCTTTCATTCTTGTAATTTCAATGCTTACATTATATTTTTAAGTACCAAATAATATATAAAAAGAGGTATTTAACCTCTCTTTAACATATTATTGATTACTCATTTCTTCCCAACTAATAATACTTAAATCATCTCTTAATCTGTTTTCTATAAAATCAATCATCCCATTAAATATTAAGCTCATATCATTTTCTATTTGATATTGGCTTATATAGTTATCAATATTATTCTTTAAATTATTTAAAGACTTTTTGATATATTCCCTATTATCCTTTGGAATTAAAGTTAATAAATCAACTCTCTCTGAATTTATCAATGTTCTTATAGTTGCCAAAGCGTTATAATCATCTTTGTAAACCTCAATTATATTTTTAAAGTCCTCTGAATCTGTTATAACTCCCTTTTCTATCATACTTATAGTATTAGCAAGTCCAACTTGATACCCTGTATCTGATAATCTTCCAGTACTGTTAGCCTTCCATTTCTTCTGTAAATCCTCTATAGCTCCATTTATTAAATTCATTGCATTATCATGAATATTAATTACCTTTGGTGTGAATTGCTCTACTAACTCATTTATTCTTTTTTCCTTGCCTTGTGGTGTCAATTCACTATTTTTATTTACTTCAAGTATGCTTTCATACACCTTATTTTGACTATCCTTATAATTTTTAATTAAACTTAATAATTGACTTTTCTTACTCATTTTTATTACTTCCTTTCTTCTTTACAAACTTTATTTTCCCAATAGGTAGCATTATACTTTTTAACTTTATCTTTGTTCTTTTTACGCCAAGCTCTTAAATATGCGTTTCTTTCTTCTCTTGCTTTATCATTCACCCTCAATGCTCCTCTCTGTTTTTTAAGCAACAAAAAAGCCACGAGAACAACACCAGTATTTATATACTGATTAATTGTTTCCCGTGGCTATATAACACGCCTTCCACCTTTTAGGTAGGGTACTTAAAATATTCTTTTTCTTTATCTAATTATACCATTTTTCTTAGTTTATAACAATAAAAAGAAGGCATCCAAACAAATATTTGATACCTTCTAAATAGTAGTTGATAATTTATTTTTCTAATGCAATTCAAAAATAAAATAGCTGATATTAGAATCATTAATTACCAATAAACAAATTTACAGTAAATAAATTCTAACTTAAAAATAAAATATACTCAATACTTAATTAAAATATATTATCTAACTTATCTTTTATCTCATTAATGGACTTCATCTTCTCTCCATTATCCTTAGTTATATCGGGGTGATATTTCTTTGCCATAGCTCTATATCCTAACTTTATAAATTCTTTTGCTAATTCCTTCGTAGTGTCATCAAAATTTATAGAACTTGTACCACTACTGAAACTACTAGAATATGATTTATAATACTCTCTATACTGATTATATTCTTCCTGTTGTCTTTTACTCTCTTCTTCCTTCTTAGCCCTTTCACGCTCTAATATTCCCTCTCTAATATCTAAATACTTGTCATATATTAAATCCTCTTCTAACTCACTAAATATTTCTCTTTCAGCTAAAACTCTCTTTATATGCTTTGATATGATACTAACCTTTATTTCGGTAAAATCAATATATTGTAGTGTCATTATATACTTATCACTACTTTTTACCTTACCACTTTCTTTATCTCTATATCTCTCACATAAATAAAACTTATATGTTTCACCGTATTTATCTTTGCCCTTCTTTACAGAACAAAACATATTATTCCTCCTCTTGTAGTGTCAATAAGCTTTTAACACTACATTTTATTTAAACAATAAGGCTCAACTTAATGTTGAACCCCTTAAATTATTAATCTATATCAATATATATTCTCTTATAAAGTCCTTTTTTATAAGGCTTACTAATCTTCTTTATCTTAACACCAGTTGATAAAGCTTTAATAATCTGCTCCCTTTCCTCAACTGTTTGATAACTTATAATTATCTTACTCATTTGACACCCTCTTCATCTATGCTCTATATTTATTAATTCCTATTAAATCTTCTAAAAGTTCTAACGCTCTAACTTGTCCAATAGCATTTAACTTTTTAAATTCCCCTACAATCTTATCTTCGATATTACCTATTAATTCAATTTTCTCCTTGCACTTATTTTCTAATGCTTTATCTCTGTAATATTTAAGTTTCAAATCTATTCTCCATAAATCTCCTAGTGTTTTCTTAGTTGCTTTTTTAGGATTATCCCAAACATTACTTACATACTTCATAGCCTCTTCAAAACCAACTTCATTTATCCATCTTCTATTTATTACTATATCAAAACTTTTGAAAGAAATATCATTATGATAAGTAATATAAAACTTCTTGCTATCCCCTTGAAAATCTAGTGTTTCAAAATAAAAATTAAATCCATTTATTGTTTTAACTGTACTCACGTTTAAAAATTCCTCCAATATTTCTTATGTTTACCTCTTGATTTATTGGAGCTAACATGATACCTTGAAATTGCGAGTTTCTAGGGTATCATGTTAACCCTTAAGGCTAATGTATGTATCTTTACATTAGTCTTTTTTTATTTTATATATTTTGTATTTCTTATAGTGTTTTTACCCAATTATTAACCTAATAGAAGAGGTTTTAATATTTGATAATGGTTTTATACATTTTTATAATTAATCCTCTTAAAACTCATTTTAAAGGCTAATTAATTATTTCATCTCTCAATATCTCTGTTTTATTTTTTGAAAACATCTCTCTAATACTATTACCACTACAATTTACTAACACACACATTTCAAAAATTCTGTCGTTTATTCTTTGGTGATATCTGTTTTGAAACTCTTGTCTTTGTAGATTAGTTGTTATTATTAAAGGCTTATCACTTCTGTATCTTGTATCAATAATTTCATAAAGAATACTACTAGACCATTCTGTTAATTGTTCTGTCCCTAGATCATCTATTATCAATAAATCTATAGTTTTTATATACTCTAATACATCTTTCTCACTTTCTTTACTTGATGAATTATACGTACTCTTAAATTGTCTTAATAATCCATTTATAGAGGTACAGATAACACTTTTTCTTTGCTCCATTAAAAAATTTGCTATACATGAAACCGAATAAGTTTTACCAACGCCAGCATTACCATACAATAACATTCCAACATTGTTTTCTTTGTTATAATCAAAGTTATCACAATACTTTTTACATATATTTATTACTTTTTGAGTTTTATTATCTCCATTCCAGTTTTCAAAAGTGCTATTTTTAAATTTTTCATCTAACATACTTCTTGATTTTAACTTTTCAATATATCTTTCTTGTTCAGCTAATCTTATAGCCTCTTCATATTTACGTTCTTCTTGCTCCACTTTCTCTATTCTTTCTTTTTCACATGGACATGGAACACTTAAAACCTCTATTGTTCTACTTAATATTTTGTATTGCTTATATATTCTCTCTCCTCCACATTTACTACAAACTGTCTTTAAAGTACCAACATTCTCCATCTGTATCATTGCTCCTTTCTGAACTATCATTTTTAAAATTATTTCTGTTATAACTTTTATTTTCACAAAAAGCCTTTTGATATAATGAATCAAACTTCTCTCTTAATTTATGAGTTGATAGTATATTAGCTTTCCAAAAAGTATCTTGCTGACACCATCTAATAATTTTCTCTATATTCTCATAGCTCCTATTATCTTTTCTATGAAGTAAATCAATTTCTTTACTCCATTTCTGCATATCAGCATTTTTACATCTTGAATTTTCATCTCTTCTAAGTATTAAATCTCTAAGTAATACACTTAGCTTATATTCTTTACTATCTTCTGAATACTTGTCCTTTTTAACTTTAATATCAGTCTTATCAATTTTATTTTTAATACTTAAATTTTTATCTAACTCTTTTAATAACTCCAAATTACTAAAACCTTTATCTTTAAGCTTTTCTAATTCCTCTTTTATAAGTTCTTTAGAATACTTACTCTTTATCTTATTTAATAAATCTTTTTCTAAAGTCTTATTTACTTCGTCATAATATAGTTCATTTTCTAATGGACTATATATATTATTAATATCTTTAGAATTATCTTTAGATATATCTTTAGAAGGTGGTTCCTTCAAAGGTTCTTTTAATGGTTCCTCTAATGGTTCACACACTCTCTTAACTCCTTTATTTTCAACACTTTCAAACGGTTCTTTAAAAGGTTCTCTTAAAGGTTCCTTTAACGGTTCCTGTTCATCCAATGGTTCTCGTTCACCTTTAAAGCTAGTGTTTTCAACACTTTCAAACGGTTCTCTATTTTTAATTTTTTCAGCATAAACTAATTTATATTTACTTGGTGTTTTTGGTGGTTTACCTTTTTTTATAAGTTCGATATATCCTTTTTCTTCTAAATTTTTTAAGGACACCAATACTTTTTTATCACCTAACCCAGTATCTTCACTTAATGTTCTTTTACTTCCAAAACATTCAAACCTTTTTTTATCTCTAAATTCTTCTAGTGTAAAATTAGCATTTTCGCATAAACGATAATAAACCAATAATTCATCATTATTTAATTTAGAAGGAATATTATAATAATTCTTACTCACCTCCTTATTAGCCAATCTAAGCACCTCCTTTTCATCTTAAGCAAATATACCTCTAAATGTATTTAAATCTTTCCAATTAGGCTCCTTGCCAGTTTCTTTACATAACTCTAAATATTTCTTAAATAACTTAAAGCTCATATTAAATCACCTCTGTTCCTATATGATCCTCAAACCACTTATCTAATCTTGATACTACGACTCTTCTTTCTCTTCCTAATTTGATTATTGGAAAATCTTTAACATGAGTAAATTTTAAAGCTTGGTTATATGAAATACCTTCTACCTCAGCCCATTCCTTAATTGATAAAGTCCTCTTCTTAACAAGTTCGTTATGCTCTTTCATTCTTTCTGAAATGTTAATCATTGCTTTTTCTCTCCCCTCTATTCTTCAAGCTCTTTTAAAACTCGAATAAGTGTTTTTAAATATTCCTCCATAGTTCCCTCCTATGTAATACTTTTAATTTATCTGTACAAAATAATAAGACTGAACATTAATGAAATTAACTTGTCTTATTTAATTGATTTGAATTTTTAGATATGCATTTTCTAAAGTGCATATTATGCAGATTTGAATTATTCTTCATCTGAAAAGAATAGCTCTTGTACTGTTGTGTCTAAGGCTTCTGCTAACTTTAACATTGTTCTTAATGTTATATTCTCATAAGCACCTTTTTCAATTCTTGATAAAGTTACATGTGATATTCCAACTTTATGTGCTAGTTCCTTTTGGGTTAACCCCATAGATATTCTTTTTAATTTTATATTCAAAACAATCGCCCCCTTCCTTTGACTGTGTTTAAATTTTATTTTAACTATAGTCAAAAGTCAATACTTTTTTTAGTTTTTGTTTTAACTTTAGTTAAATTAGTATATAATACATATAGGAGGTGTATTATGAATTTAAATGAAAAAATAACTTTTTACAGAGAAAAAAAAGGTATCAGTAAAAGTCAATTAGCTAGAGAAATAGGCGTTTCTCCTGCATATATAACTAAATTAGAAAATGGTGAAAAAACAAATCCATCATTAGAATTAAAAGTAAAAATAGCTAATGCACTTGAACAACCATTAACAGTATTTTTAGAAAATAATCCTACAAATAATAATATTGGTTCAAAAATAAAATCAGCTAAAATATTAAATAATTTAGATGATAATCAATTATCAGAAATAACTGGTATTGATAAACTTCAACTAAGATCTATTCAAGATGGTCAAGTAAATCCAACTAAAATGGAGTTAGAAATAATATCCAAAGCTTTAAAATTACCAACAAATTATTTTACAAAGGATTCAACAATTAATATAAATGAAACTGGAAATATTGAAGATAAATATAATATAAATGAACTACAGTTAAAGTTTGGACTTAATAAAGAAAATATGACTATTGATGAATTGTATTCACTAATATATTTTTATCAAAATCAAAATTCAAATCTAAACAAAAGACTAAAAATAATTAGTAATACTTTAATTGATATGAATGAAAAAATAATGAAAATAAAAAAATTAAGTAATGAAAATCAAATATATTTAAGCTCAATATCTAAACACTCAAAAGAAGAATAACACTACTCTTCCCAACTAGACGGGAATTTCCTATTTGGAGTGAGAAGAGGAAAACAGAACCTTGCTAAGATTTGAGTTTTAGATACCTAATTCTTTTGAATGACTAGGCTCTTTTAAGTCTAAATAAAATTGTTCATACCCTTTTTTGGGTTTGTCCTAAAGATTAAGGTTAGCCGAAAACTCGGCATACTTCTTCCCACTTTCAATAGGAATAATATTTTAGCTCGGCTCATTTTGTAGCTTAGTATTTAAAGCTCTTTGTATCTTCCCCAACTAACCGGGGAAAATTTTCCCTCGTTGATTTTCACCAACTTATTGACGAAAGCTTATACCCACTTATGGGTGCAATATCTCATAACTATTTTGCCCACTTATGTAAAAAATCAATTTTGAAATTTCTCAACTTGTTGCGAATTTAATTTATTAGATAATAGCGATTTACGATTATCTAAATATTTGTTTTGATACCACCAATTTGGTATTTTCATCTCCATGAAGAATGGTCATTAATATTATTTACGCTCCTTAATCTTATAGTGACAATTAGTAACTTTAGAGGGATAAGAACTTTTTTCTTAACCCCTTCCACAAAAGTGTGGAAACCTATTGTCATTAATATTGACTTTTAAACTTCTTTTTATGGAGTCAGAAAAATCATATATATAAACTCTTTTAGGGAGTTAAAAAAGTTAAATTAATAAATCCAGTCAATAAAAACAACTGACTTTTATAGCTGCTACAAATAATAATTGCATTAGCTTACCCAATATTATTGGTGAACCTAAAGAAAATAACTTTATACTATTCCTTTTTAGGGACTCAGAAAACTCCGAATACTTAAAATGTTGGTCATTCAATGACTGACTTTTAATATTACTTGTAGTGTTTAAATTAAATGCCACTACATAGTTAATATATATATTTAGTAGTGATATAAACTAATTAACACTACCAAACTTTAAAATATTTTAAAGAATGTATGTTCGTTATTAAAATTGTTTTTGCCTCTTCTTTTAGTTATCAATCAAGCCATAATCAGTTTATCTTTTTAATAAATTACAGTTGTACATTTTTGTCTAACTGTCCATATATCAATATTTACATCATATTGCTAACATCAGAAAAATGTTATTAAACACTAAGCCATAATTATTACAAGGAGGTCTACAAAATGGAAACTACAAAGAAAGGAAAACCAAAAGCTAAAGGAAATGGTCAAGGTACCATATATAAAATGTCTAATGGTAAATTTAGAGGTCAACTTACTATTGGATATAATGAGAATGGCTCACCAAAAAGAAAATCATTTACTGGTAAGACTAAAAAAGAAGTATCAGATAAAATGAAAGCTTTCTATGTTGATAATAATAGAGGCTTATTACCTACAGATGATAGGATCACATTAAGTGAATGGTTTTATACTTGGTTATTTACTTATAGAATACATGACTTAAAAGCTTCAAGTTTTGAAAGATATGAGGGTCTTTATAGAAACTATATAGAATCCTCTTCACTAGGTAAAATAAAGCTTATAGACTTAAGAACACACCATATACAAGCTTATTATAATTCCTTAGTAGCTGAAGAGGGGAAAAGTCCATCAACTATAAAAACAATAAATAAGTGTTTAAAATCTTGTCTTAATCAAGCATTAAAAGAAGGATATATTACTAAGAACTATTGCACACTTATAACACTTCCTAAAGGACCTGAAACCTCTAAAGAAACTATTAATATATTTACATTAGAAGAACAACAAACTTTTATGAGAGAGTGTATGAATAATAAAAACGGTATGCTTTATATACTAGCTTTAGGAACTGGTTTAAGACTTGGAGAAATACTAGCTCTTAAATGGACAGATATAAATTTTAAAAATAATTATATAGATATTAATAAGGCTATTAAAAGCACATATAAAATAGATTCTAAAGGAAATAGAGAGTTTCAAATAATAGAGCAACAACCTAAAACTAAAAACTCAATTAGAACTGTTCCTCTAAATGATAACTTAATAGAATTATTGCAGCAGCATAGAAAAAAACAAATGATTGATAGAGATTCTAATATTGAAATTTATTTTGATAATAATTTAGTCTTCTCTACTCCTATAGGAAATTATTTAAATGAAAGTAATGTTAGAAAAACATTTAAGAGGATCCTAAATAAATGTAACTTAAAAGAACTTAGATTTCATGACTTAAGACATACCTTTGCTACTAGACTTTTCGAAAATGGTGTGCCACCTAAAACAGTTCAAACTATTCTTGGCCATAGCGATATATCAACTACTTTAAATATATATACTCATGTTATGAAAGATACAAAAGATAAGGCTATAGATAAGCTTAATTTCTTATTTAAATTAGGGTAAAACTTACGCTAATATTATTTTTTTATTTTCTATTGCACACCTATTGCACAATTTCCATAAAAATAAGGGTTACAAAATCCTTGTAACCCTTGAAATTGGTGCACCTAGCAAGATTCGAACTCGCGACCTGTGGATTCGAAGTCCAACGCTCTATCCAGCTGAGCTATAGATGCTTATATTTTTAAAAATAAAAAAAGATAACCGATTCGGTTATCTTTTGAATGGAGCGGGTACCGGGAATCGAACCCGGGTATCCAGCTTGGAAGGCTGGTGTTCTACCATTGAACTACACCCGCATAAGTGGTGCAGGTGAAGGGAGTCGAACCCCCACGCCGTAGGCGCTAGATCCTAAGTCTAGTGCGTCTGCCAATTCCGCCACACCTGCAAAACTATGTTTTTATTATAATATTTTTCAAATTCTATTTCAAGATTTTTTTGCAAATTATTTTCTAAAAACTTTAATTAACTTAATAACTTTTTTGAATTAAAATTTATAATATTGAGAACTTATTTCCACCTAAACCCTTATAATATCTTATATTCCAATTAGAATTTATTTTTATTTTATCCATTGACATACAAAAATAATAAACTTATAATCTAAAGTAAATATTATAAATTTATTAACACAATGAAGAGACGAGTAAACTTTGGTACATTTTCAGAGAGAAGGTACAGTAGCTGTAAGTACTTTTAAATGGAATTAGTTGAAGACTACCTCTGAGTGACTCTAATCCAGTCCGTCATAATCACGTTACGATTAATTTTAAGTGGTACTTTATTTTTAATTATTAAAGTACAAATTGGGTGGAACCACGGGAATATACACTCTCGTCCCTTTTCTATATTTAGAAGAGGGATGAGAGTTTTTATTTTATATGAATGAAAATTAAAAGAAATTTATTTTGAAAGGAGAAATTAATATGATAAAAATTACACTTAAAGATGGTTCAATAAAAGAAGTTGAAGCTGGACTATCAATTTTTGAAATAGCTCAAAGCATAAGCCAAGGACTAGCTAGAAATGCTTGTTGTGGTATATTAAACGGAAAAGTTGAGGACTTAAGATTTATAGTTAATGAAGATTCTTCATTAGAAATCTGTACTTTTGATTCTAAAGAAGGTCAACATGCTTTTAACCACACTGCTTCTCATGTATTAGCAGCTGCCGTTAAAAGATTATTCCCTCAAGATAAATTAGCTATAGGACCATCAATAGATAATGGTTTCTATTATGATTTTGATACTGAAAAACCATTCTCTGCTGACCAATTAAACAAATTAGAAGAAGAGATGAAAAAAATAATAAAAGAAAATCCTGAAATAAAAAGATTTGAACTTCCTAGAAACGAAGCTTTAGAACTTATGAAGGATGAACCTTACAAAGTTGAACTTATAAATGATCTTCCAGAAGGTGAAGTAATTTCATTCTACCAAATAGGTGATTTTGTTGACCTTTGTGCAGGACCTCACTTAATGGCTGTTAAACCAATAAAAGCAGTTAAATTATTAAGATCTACTGGTGCTTACTGGAAAGGTGACGAAAAGAACAAAATGCTTTCAAGAGTATATGGAACTGCTTTCCCTAAGAAATCAGAATTAGATGCTTATTTAGAAGCTTTAGAAGAAGCTAAAAAAAGAGACCATAATAAATTAGGTAGAGAGCTTGGAATCTTTACTACTGATGAAAATGTAGGTCAAGGTCTTCCATTATTAATGCCAAAGGGAGCTAGAATAATCCAAACTCTTCAAAGATGGATAGAAGACGAAGAACAAAGAAGAGGATATGTTTTAACTAAAACTCCTTTAATGGCTAAAAGTGACCTTTATAAAATTTCAGGACACTGGGATCACTATAAAGATGGTATGTTCGTTTTAGGTGATGAGGAAAAAGATAGTGAAGTATTTGCTTTAAGACCAATGACTTGCCCATTCCAATACGCAATATATAACTCAACTCAACACAGTTATAGAGACTTACCAGTAAGATTTGCTGAAACTTCTACTCTATTTAGAAATGAATCTTCAGGAGAAATGCACGGTCTTATAAGAGTAAGACAATTCACTCTTGCTGATGGACACATAGTATGTACTCCAGAGCAATTAGAAGATGAATTCAAAAACACTGTTGACTTAGTTAAATATGTTATGGAAACTTTAGGAATAGCTGATGATATTACTTACAGATTCTCAAAATGGGATCCAAACAACACTGAGAAATACATCAATGATCCTGAAGCTTGGGAAAATACTCAAAATATAATGAGAGAAATATTAAACCACTTAAATATAGACTTTACTGAAGCTGATGATGAAGCTGCTTTCTATGGTCCAAAACTTGATATCCAATTCAAGAATGTTCATGGAAAAGAAGATACAATCATCACTATCCAAATAGACTTCGCTTTAGCTGAAAGATTTGGAATGTACTACATCGATAAAGATGGAGAAAAGAAACGTCCTTACATTATTCATAGAAGTTCAATTGGATGTTATGAAAGAACATTAGCAATGCTTATAGAAAAATATGCAGGTGCTCTTCCAACTTGGATAGCTCCAGTTCAAGCTAAAGTTCTTCCTTTATCAGATAAATATGCTGATTACGCAAATGAAGTTGTTGAAGAATTAAGAAGAAGAGGAGTTAGAGTTGAAGCTGACCACAGAGCTGAAAAAATTGGTTATAAAATAAGAGAAGCTAGATTAGAAAGAACTCCTTACATCTTAGTTGTTGGAGAAAAAGAAGCTGAAAACAAAGAAGTTTCTGTAAGAAGCAGAAAGAACGGTGAAGAAGGTGCTATGCCTTTAGCTGACTTCGTAAACAGAATAGTTCTTGAAATAGCTAACAGAGAAAACTAAGAAAATACAAAGTCTAATTAACTAAAAATATAAATATATTCTGAGGATTAATGTATTTCACTAAGAATTTATGGTAATCATTCCAAGAAATTTACTAAAGATTGAAAACTAGCTTCGCGTAGAACATTCAATCTTCTTAACGCAAATTTCTTTCCATGATTACTTAAATTCTAAAGTTCATACATATATCCTCTTCATACTATTTATATTTTTAGTAGGTTTGTACTAGTAACATTTTGATTTATAATGAAAAAAGAACTTGGAAGTATTTCTATGAAATCCATAGAAAATACTCCAAGTTTTTTATTTTAAAGAAAATATTAATTTTAAATATTAAGCGAACATATCTATACTTAATAAACTTAATAATATTTTATAGTTATTATTAATTTTGATAAGTTTAATCTATATTCATAATAAACTTACTTAATCATACTCTAAATAAATCATAAATTTTGTTTTAAAAACTAAAATTTGCTGTCGTCTATGCTTTCTAAGTATTCATCTACTACTCCTACTACACTTTCAACACATCCATTTTCAAATGGTGATTTTAAGTTAGCATATTTTAGTAAGCCTAGGAATGTTTTAGTTCCACCTATGTTACATAGATTTAAATAATCTTCCCATGCTTTTTCATGATTTTCTCTATCTTTTTTCCAGAATTGAAGTGCACATATTTGAGCTAAAGTATAATCAATGTAATAGAATGGTGATAAGAATATATGGTTTTGTTGGAACCACCAACCACCTCTTTCTAGGAAATCACATTCATCATAGTTTTTATGTGGAAGATATTTTTTCTCTATTCTTCTCCATGCATCTTTTCTTTCCTTTGGTGTACATTCTGGATTTTCATATACAAAGTGTTGGAATTCATCTACAGTTACTCCATAAGGAATAAATTTAATTGCATCTCCTAAATGATAGAATTTATATTTATCTGTATCCTCTTTAAAGAATAAATACATCCAAGGCCAAGTAAAGAATTCCATACTCATTGAGTGTATTTCACAGCTTTCCATAGTTGGCCATTGACACTCTTGCATTTCTATCCAAGAACTTCTGAAGTTTTGGAATGCATGTCCAGCCTCATGAGTTAATACATCTACATCCCCAGCTGTTCCATTAAAGTTTGAGAATATAAATGGAGCTTTATAGTTAGGGAAATTAGTGCAATATCCTCCAGCTGCTTTTCCTTTCTTAGCAACTAAGTCCATTAAATCATTCTCAACCATAAAATCAAAGAATTCTTTAGTCTCCTTTGAAAGCTCTGAATACATTACCTTTGCATTTTCAACTATCCACTTTGAATCTCCCTTTGGAGTTGGATTTCCACTTAAGAATTCAAATTTTTCATCATAATATTTTAAAGTTTCAAGTCCTAATCTCTTAGCTTGTCTTTCATATAATTTACTATCTATGGGAACTATAAACTCTTCAACTTGTTTTCTGAAGTTTTCAACCATTTCCTTATTATAGTCATATCTTCTCATTCTTACATAGCCTAATTCCACAAAGTTATTAAAACCAAGCTTTTTAGCTATTTTTGTTCTTACCTTTACAAGTTTATCAAAGATATCATCTATTTCATCTTCATGCTTCACAAAGAAGTTATATTTAGCTTCTGATGCTCTTTTTCTAACTTCTCTATCCTCTGATGTTACAAAAGGAACTAATTGTGCTAAGGTTCTTTCCTCTCCATCAAATTCAATTTTAGCTGAAGCAATAAGTTTTTGATATTGACTACCTAATTTATTTTCAAGTTGCATATCTTCTATTACTTCTTTTGAAAAACTTTTTTGAGAATACTCTGCCTCTTTTATTATAGTTTCACCATAATAATCACCTATTTGATCCTTAAAAGGTGAGCTTAATAATGCTTTATAGAATTCATTATTAACTTCTTCAATAAGAGGAGAATTTTCATCCCAGAAATCACTTTCTTCATTATAGAATTCATCCTCAGTATTTATTGTATGTCTAACTTCTGATAATGCCATCATAGTTGATGTATTATTTCTTATCTTATTTATTTTTCCTATTACTTCTTTAGCCCCATTAAAGTCCTTTGCTTCTTCTAACTCTTTTATAAAAGATCTAATATCTTCTCTATCTTTTTCTATATTAGGTCTTTCATATTTAAAATCTTCAAATTTCATTGTTTACCCCACCTCACAATTATATTTTATATAATTCTGACATAAGTAAAATTTATTATCAATAAAGTAAAATTATCAAAAATATTATTTTACTATTATGATTTTTTTAAACTAATAATTTTCTCTTCACTTATTATTAAATCAACCTTCTCATCGAAGAATTCATGTGGAATTTCATCAAAAACTTGAAAATCATAACATAAAGCAACTCTTTTACTATTAGGGTATTTACTTAAAAATCTATCGTAAAATCCTCCCCCATACCCTAATCTATTTCCCTTTAAATCAAAGGCTAAACCAGGTATTATAATTAAATCAACTTCCTCACTTATATCTTCACATTCAATGCTTGGTTCTAATATTCCAAAGGCACCACTTTCATTTAATTGAAGCATGGAATCTATTTTCAAAGCCTTCATTTGTCTTTCTTTTAAACTAACAGGAATAACTTTAGGAACTGCAACTTTTTTATCTGAAGCTAATAATTCTTTTATTATCTCAACTGTATTTACTTCAGAGTCCATATTTACATATATAAATACAACCTTACTATTCTTATATATATCACTTTCCAAAAGAGTTTTTCTTATTTTTTCATCAGCCCTTAACTTAGTATTTCTATCTATATTTTCTCTTTTTAGCTTAATTTCTTTTCTTAACTCTCCCTTATCCATATGAAATTCCTCCTCATAGACTTTTAATAATTTTACCATATTCTGTATTGCAATACTATATAAATACACTTAATATTCTTTTCGTATAAATACATCATAATAAAAAATAATGTGCTGTATCAAAATATAATAATAAAACTTACAAACATATTCCGAGAATTACTTCTTCATACTGTTTGTAAGTTTTATAAAAATCTATTTTGATACACGACCAAGTCTATTAAATTATTTTCTAGCTACTATTGTAAAAGTCTTTGGAATTCCTTTATCAAAGACATCACTTGATAAATTAGGCTCCTCTGTTAAACTTTCTATCTTAAGTCCAGTATTGGCAACAGCAGTTACTATTTCTCCTAAATTCCACTTACGTAAAAATACTTTTTCTACTTCTCCTTTTTCTAAGTATTTTGAGTAAGCAACTTCTTTTTCCTCTAATGAAGTATCAAAGTAATCTCCTGTAACCTTATGTTTTCTTACCTTTGCTGTAGAACCCCTTGAAGTTATTAGCTTAGTTGATACAGGATGAAAATCTCTTAATACAGCTTTCCCTCCATCCTTTAATAAACCATGTATAACATTCATGAAAGGAGATAAATCTGAGAAATAATGAAGTATTCCCATCTCTGCAAATACTATATCATAATCTCCACTCATAACTTCTTTAGGCATTTTTAAAACATCACTTAGAATGAAGTTAATCTTTACTCCGCAAGCCTCAGCTAAATCTAAAGCATATCTTCTATTTCCTTCTGAGAAATCTACTACAGTAACATCTGCCCCTAATAAAGCTAATGCAACAGCCTTATTTCCATTAGAGCCCATAAGATTAAATATCTTCTTTCCTTTAACATCTCCAAATTTATCTAACAAAACATTTAATTTTTTCTCAGGCATAGATTTAATTTTCTCTGCTGCTTCCTTAGCAGTTCCAAATCTCTTTACCCAAGCATTATATGTCTCTTTATTCCAAGCCTCTTCATTTTCATTTATACATACTTTTTTATCTTCTAAAATATTATTTTCTTGAAATTTTTCCACTGTAAATACCTCATTAATTAATATTAGCTTATTCCTCAGAATTATGAGGTTTTAGCGAAAGTATTATACTTCAATAAAAAGCATTTTTCAATATATTTTTCACTAAAAATAAGGAGTGTTTAAAATCACTTTATAGCATTTTAAATACTATTTTAATGATTTAAACACCCCTAACACATATAAATAAGGTTAAAATTTTAAGCTAATTTTATATTAAATTCTTTCAGCACCAATTGCTGCTTCTAAATCTCTTATTATTACATTTACTATATCTAACTTACCCTTAGCATAGTCTTTCTCTTCTAACCAGTTTAACCCTGTTTCAAGGCACTTTTTAGTTTCCTTATACTCTGCTAATAATTTTAATAAACTCTCATTATTCATATTCAAAATCCCCCTTTTTTTATTCAACAGTTACTGATTTAGCTAAGTTACGTGGTTTATCAACATCAAATCCTTTAGCTTTAGCTACATAGTATGAGAATAATTGTAATGGTACAACACTTAAAACTGGTGATAATAAGCTTAATGTTTCTGGTATTTCTATTAATCCTTCAAACATTTTTCTCTTACTTTCTTCCATGTCACCTTTGAAGCAAACACCTAAAACGTTAGCTCCTCTTGTAACAACTTCTTGAACATTACTTATCATTTTATCCATAAGCTCTCTTTGAGTTAATAATGATATTACTGGAATATCTTTTTCTATAAGAGCTATTGGTCCATGTTTAAGTTCTCCACCTGCATAAGCCTCTGAGTGAATGTAAGAGATCTCTTTAAGTTTTAATGATCCTTCCATTGCAACTCCATAATCCATACCTCTTCCTAAGAAGTATAAATCTTTTTCTGTAGATGCTTTAACTGCAAACTCTTTTATTAAATCTGTATTTTTAAGGATTTCTTCAACTTTTTCTGGTAATTCAAGCATTGCTTTTTTGATTTCCTCAATTTCTTCTACTGATTTGCTTCCTTTTAATTCAGCAAAGTGTAATGCTAATGTGTACATAGCAATTAATTGAGTTACATATGCTTTTGTTGATGCAACAGCTATCTCTGGACCAGCCCATGTATATAATACATCGTTAGCTTCTCTTGAAACTGAGCTTCCTACTACGTTAGTTACAGCTAACACTCTTGCACCTTTTGCTTGTCCATCTCTTAAAACTGCTAAAGTATCTGCAGTTTCTCCTGATTGGCTTAATACTATTATTAAAGTTTTATCTGTAATAACAGCATCTCTATATCTAAATTCTGAAGCTATATCAACTTCTACTGGTATTCTAACTAATTTTTCTATAGCGTATTTTCCAATAACTCCTGCATGATAAGCTGTTCCACAAGCAACTATATATACTCTATCAACATTATCTAAATATTCTTTAGTTATTGATATATCATCTAAAGTTACTTCTTTTCCTTCCATTATTCTTGAAGTCATTGTATCTTTTATAGCTTTTGGTTGCTCGTTAATTTCTTTTAACATGAAATCTTCATATCCACCTTTTTCAGCAGCATCAACATTCCATGTTATATGATAAACTTCTTTTTCTACTGGATTTTTTTCTTCATCAAAAAGAGTAACTCCATCATTTGTTAATACTACAAACTCTTTATCTTCTAAAAGATAAACTTCTCTTGTATGATTTAAAACTGCTGGGATATCAGAAGCTATGAAATATTCTTTTTCTCCTAATCCAACTATTAATGGACTATCTTTTCTTACAGCTACTAATTTTTCTGGCTCATCATTACATATAACTCCAATAGCATATGAACCTTCCATGTGTTTAGTAGCTTCCATAACTGCATCTAATAAATCACCTTTATAGTAGAAATCTACTAAGTTTGGAATAACTTCTGTATCAGTTTCTGATTTGAATTCATATCCTTTTTCCATTAACCAGTTTCTTAATTCATTGTAGTTTTCAATGATTCCATTGTGAACTACAGCTATTGTTTCTTTATTATTTAAATGAGGATGTGAGTTAACATCTGATGGTTCTCCATGTGTAGCCCATCTAGTATGTCCTATTCCGATTCCACCCTCTATTGGATTTTCATTTAACATTCCTTCTAGGTTTGCTAATCTTCCTTTATGCTTTTCAGCCTTTATCTTATTATCTTCTAAAACTGCAACTCCTGCTGAATCATATCCTCTATACTCTAATTTTGATAATCCTTCAACTAATATATCTGTTGCCTTTTTCTGTCCTACGTATCCAACTATTCCGCACATATTGTTTTCTTCCTTCCCTTTTGTAAAATTATATTCTAACTTTCAAAATAAGCTTTATATAACTCCTTACTGCATAGAAGGTTTGAAACACCCAATTGGCTTTGTCCTTAAAATCACTTTTAAGTTTTAACCAATCTTTTACGGTAGTGCTTTACCGTGGGGCATCCGCCGAAAATTCGATACTCCCCAACCTCGTCAACTTAAATTTATTAAGAATCCTAATAAGCATTTTAATCTACTAGAGTTAAATTACTTATTAGTCTATCAATAAAACCTTAAGTTCTGGCGCTTTAATCTATTATTTTGAAAGTTAATATATTCTATGCATCATCTTTCTAAAAAGCCACAAACTTATTCTAACACTTTTTTAAAAAAATTCAACCTTTTAAAGCTTATTTTAGTTCATTTTTAGTTATTTTCATTTATTTTTAAGAAATATTTTTAATTATCTGTCTATACCTCTATATTTCTTTTGTTTAATATATTAATGTATAGTTGTATAGACATCTATAGTATTTGATTTTAAAATTAACTTTTTAAATTCCATATTATAAAAGAAATTTTTATATTTATTTCTTTCATTTTTAACTTCAAAGTATAATTAGTGTATAGAAGCTTTCCATTATTTAAAATTTCTCAGTAAAAAAGCTTACTTATTTATGATAATTAATTTTTATACTTTAAATTGTTATAAAAAAGCTTGAAATAAGTAAATATCTATCTTTAATAGTTCCTTTTCCTAGGAGAAATCATATTATAAATACTATAAAAATAATTTAGGAGATTTTTTATGAGCTATACTACAGAAAAGCAACCTCAAGGAAAAGCCTTAGACATAAAAGGATTTTTAAGGGAAGCTTTAATATCAGAAATAGTTGCCATCAATGGTTATAGTAAACATATAGATGAAATTGCTTTAGTAGAGATAAAAGAATTATTACATCACATAATGGAAGATGAAAAAAGACACTATGGTCAATTTTTAGAAGCTCTCAGAAGATATGATAAAGAGGAATTTGAAGTCTATGTAGAATCAGTTGATCATGTAGAAATAAAAGACAAACCTTTAAAGAAAACATATCACGAAAATAAAAAATTAACTGCTTATAGTATTTTAAATAAAATTCGAGATGATATTAAAGGAGAATACGAGGCCATATTACTCTATGATGATTTAATAAATAAAATAGAAGATAAATGCCTTGTTAAAATGATAAGAGATATAACTAAGGATGAAAAAGAACATGTTGAAGAACTTACCCTTGCCTTAATGAGACTTGATTCAGATAAATATGGACCAATTGAAGAAAATTAATATAATTTTTAATAATAAAATAAATAAAAATATTTTAAATCATAAAAAGCTATAAATAACATGAATAGTTTTAAATAAAATTATCATGTATTTATAGCTTTTATAATTCTATGGTTTTATATAAGACCTTTATAGTTTAATATAATATATTAATTACATTTTGCTTCTATCATTTTTGCTAAGTTATGAGCCATTTCATCTATCTCAGCTTGGTTTTCACCTTCAAGCATAACTCTTACTAATGGTTCTGTACCTGATGGTCTTATTAATACTCTTCCGCAACCATCTAAAGCAGCTTCCATTTTCTTGATTTCAGCTATTATTTCTTCATCTTCTTCATGAATATTTTTCATGTTATTAGGTACTTTTGCGTTAACTAAAACTTGTGGTAATACCTTCATTACATTTTTTAATTCAAATAAAGATTTTCCAGTTCTCTTAACTATGCTAGCTACTTGAAGTGCAGTAACAAGTCCATCTCCAGTTGAGTTATGATCTAAGAATATGATATGACCTGATTGTTCTCCACCTAAAGAATATCCTTTAGCTAACATTTCTTCTAATACATATCTATCTCCAACTTTTGTAACTGCAGTGTTTATTTTTTCATTCTTACAAGCTATCATTAGCCCTAAATTACTCATTACAGTTACAACTAGAGTATCGTCTTTTAATCTACCTAATTCTTTTAAGTATTTAGCACATATTGTTAAGATGAAATCTCCATCAACTAAGTTTCCTTGCTCATCAACAGCTAAGCATCTATCTGCATCTCCATCAAAAGCAAATCCCATATGACATTTTTTCTTAACAACATACTCCATTAGTTCTTCTGGATGAGTTGATCCACAATTTTCATTTATATTAGTTCCATCTGGATTATCATTTATTACAAATATTTCTGCTCCTAATTCTCTGAAAGCTCTAACAGCAGCTTCGTGAGATGCACCATTTGCACAATCTAAAGCTACTCTTAATCCTTCTAAAGATATTCCTATTGTATCTTTAGCAAAGCTTATATAATCTTCTAAAGCAGCTTTTTCTATTATTTCTCTTCCTAAATTAGCTCCTGTTGGTGAAGGTACATTTTCAAAACCACTTTCTATAACTCTTTGTATTTCATCTTCTAAATCATCTGATAATTTATATCCTTTATCATCAAAGAATTTTATTCCATTATATTCAACTGGATTGTGTGAAGCTGATATCATAACTCCAGCGTCTGCTCCATATACTCTTGTTAAGTGAGCTACCGCTGGTGTTGGAACTACTCCTAAGCATACTGCCTCTGCTCCAACTGATAATATACCTGCAACTAAAGCAGCCTCTAGCATATCTCCTGATATTCTAGTATCTTTTGCTACTAATATCTTAGGTTTATGAGTTCCCTCTGTTAAAACATAAGCTCCAGCTCTACCTAAGTTATATGCTAATTCTGCTGTTAATTCAGTATTTGCTATTCCTCTAACTCCATCTGTTCCAAATAATCTTGACAATTTATGTCACCCCTCTAATAAATTTATATTATACTTATATTTAATTAAAATACCTATAATTTTGCTACTTAATTAATACTTTTTACACTTTCAAAGAATACTGTATGTAATGCTATTTGTCAAATATTAGTTATTAAAATTTTAAATTTTCTTTATATTTTATAGTCATTTTTTATGTTACCATATGAATAAAATATATTTATTACTAAAATATTATTTTTAGCTTGTTTTAGTTAACATTATTTTCACTAATTATTACATAGATTTATTTATATTAATATAATATATCATCAATATTAGCATATACTTGAAACTATAAAGGTAATAAATTTATGTCTATTTAAAGAGCTATAAATTTTATATTTCTATATATCCTACATAAATATTGGTGAAAACATTTTAATTATGGACATAAGTCTCATTACGCCTTAAAATATTAATTGAGTGATATAAAAGAAAGGGGATAATTTACATGACAACTAATGAATCTAATTACATAGATGGAAATAAAAATCCTATAGAAACTGAAGATTTTGCTAAAGCTTTAGCTGCTGAAGAAGAAAATTCTTGTAAGAGAAAAAAAGAAGTAATTGAGAAAATAAAAAGCTTAGCAAAAAATGCTCAAAATTGGAAAGAAGCTAATAAAGAATTCAACACTCTTCTTGAAGAGTTTAACAATATTTATTACTATGACCAAGAAACTGAGAATACCCTAAAAAGTGAATTAAGAGAAGCTAAAAATGAATTCTACACTGCTAGAAAAGAATTCTTTGAAAAAGCAAATGAAGGTTTTAAAGAAAATGCTGAAAAGAAAGAAGATGTTATAAAAAGACTTGAAGCTTTAGTATATACAAGTGATATAAAAGCTGGCGATATGTTAGCTAAATCTTTATCTGAAGAATTCTATGCTATAGGTTTTGCCGGTAAAGATTTAAACACTGAATTATATGATAGATTTAAAAAGGCTAGAAATGCTGCTCAAGAAACTAGAAAAGCTGCTATGGAAGGCTTAAGAGAAGAATTCGGAAATAAAGCTGATAGAAAAAGAGAAATTATCTCAGAACTTAAAGCTTTAGTTAATAATGAAAACTGGAAAGAAGCTACTGAAAAGTTCAATGCTCTTTGTGATGAATTCAAAGGTATAGGTTTCTCTGGAAAAGAAGGAAATGAAGAAATTTCTCTAGGATATAAAGAAGCTAAGGATGCTTTCTTTGCTAAGAGACAAGAATTTTTTGATGCCCTAAAAGCTGAGAACAAAGTTAATATAGAAAAAAGAAAAGCTCTTATAGAAGAATTAAAGAAACTATATGAAAATGATAGTTGGAAAGAAGCTTCTGCTAAGGTTAAAGAAATAAGTGATGAATTCTTTAAAATAGGATTCTGCGGAAAAGAAGAAAATGAAAAACTTATAAACGAGTTTAAAGAAATAAGAGATGGTTTCTACGCTGCTAGACAAGAATATTTTGATAAAATAAATGCTGCTAGAGCTAATAAACAAAAAGATTTCTTAAACTCTTTACTTAAAAATAAAGATGAGTTTGTTAAAAAGCTAAAAAAATATATTAGCCAAGATGAAGAAAGACTTTCTGACTTTACTAACAGATTATTTAATGTTAGACCTGGAAACAATTCTTTAGAAACTATTGAAAAATACCAAGAAATAGTTGAAGATATCAAAGGTAGAATTGAAAGCAATAAAGCTAAAGTTAAAGAAGTTCAAAATGAAATGCATGAAATAAGAAATGAACTAAACAATTTAAAATAAAAATATAGATTATTATATAGAAAAATATATTTTGTATTAACTTATAAATATTTAAAATACCCCTTAAGTAGATTCAAGAAAACCACCTTTTAAAATCTACTTAAGGGGTATATTTTTTTACTAAACTATATAATTTAAACTTTTATAATCATATAATTCAAATTTTCATATTAAATTATATAGTTTCTAAGTATCTTACTTATTTATATATCATTATAAATAAAATTACTTTTCCATAAAATAATCATATATCTTCTTTAGGTAATATTATAGTAAACTTACTTCCTTCACCTAGTTTACTCTCTAACTTAACTTCTCCTCCATGAGAAGATACTATGGATTTAACTATGGTTAGTCCTATTCCTGTTCCTCCAGTAGCTCTAGTTCTAGATTTATCTGCCCTATAGAATCTTTCAAAGACATATTTTAAATCCTCTTCTGAAATACCTATACCTTGATCTTCTATTGATATTATAACCTTATTATCTTTTAATTTTTCTTCTATAAAAATAGTACTTCCCTCATTTGAATACCTAATAGCATTTGAAAGAATATTTACTAAAGCCTGTGTTATTTTATCCTTATCACAATATAAATTAATATTCTTTTTTTCATATTCTATCTTTATATTTTTACTCTTTGCTAAATTAGAAAATTGAAATATTACAAAGCAAATTATATCACTTATATTCACATTATCCTTTTTAAGCTTAATAGAAGACTCATCATACTTATTTAACTTTTGCATATCACTTACTAAGGACGATAATCTTTCTGCCTCTTCCTTAACACTTAGTAACCTTTCCTCTGTAGGTTCCCATATTCCATCTATCATTGCCTCTAAGTGAGACTGTATATTGGTCAAAGGAGTTTTTAATTCATGAGAAATATCTCCAGTAAGTCTTTTTCTTATGTTCTCTTGCTCTTTTATACTCTGTGAAAGATTATTTATGGAATTTATCAAATCATTTATCTCTAAAATATCTGTATTTATCTCAATTTTCTTGTCATACTCTCCTTTAGAGATATACTTCGCCTTTGTCATGAGCTTATTTATTGGTCTTGTTATGGATCTTGAAATTATAAATCCCATTATTGTAGATGCTAAAATAAGTAAAACTCCAATACCTAATATTATCTTATTTACTATATCCAAAAAAACTAATTCATTCTGCATATAAAATATAGGACCATAAAATTTTACCCTAACCTCTCCAATTTTTTCTCCACTCTTTATTAAAGGATAATATACAGGTTCAAACTGACTTGTTGTAGAGCCATATTTTCCTTCCATAGAACTTTTTATAAAATTCATAATTCTATTGCATTTATCCTTAGAGTTTTTTTCTATGTTCATTATTTCCTTATCTTCTTTATCATATAAAGCAACTATAATCCCTTTATCTAAAGAATTATAAGTTATCTTCTCTATATTCTTATAATTCCACTCATTATCGGAATATTGTTCACTTAGCTCCATCAAAATGTTTTGTACTGTATTCTGATTTTTAATCATAATATAGTCACCAAATTTTTTATCAAAATAAAATTTAGATATGACCACAGTAAGTAAAGTTACAATTATTATGATAACTATAGATGGAACTATAACCTTAAAATTTAAACTTTTATATTTTCTTACCTTCAAATTTATATCCCACCCCATATACAGTTACTATGAACTTAGGTTTTCTAGTGTTTTCTTCTATTTTACCTCTTAAATTTTTTATGTGAGAATCTATAACCCTATCAAAGCTATCACTTTTATCCCCTAATACTAACTCTATTATTTCGTCTCTAGTAAAGATTTTCTTTGGATAGCTACTTAAGCAAAGAAGTATATTAAACTCTGTTGATGTTAAAGTTATTAATTCATCTCTAACCCATACTTCTCTTGTATCTACATTAATTTTTAACTCTCCATTATTAAAGACTAAAATATCACTTCCCTCATTAGGACATGGTGTGCTTCTTCTAATAATAGCTTTTATTCTAGCAATCAGTTGTTTCACACTAAAAGGTTTTGTAACATAATCATCGGCTCCAATATCAAAGCCTTCTAATAAATCCTCTTCCTCAGTCTTAGCTGTTATCATTATTATTGGAACACAACTCTTTGCCCTAATAACCTTACAAACATCTTCTCCACTTAAATCTGGAAGCATAAGATCTAAAAGAATCAAATCTATTTTATTGTTATCAAATATTTTTAAAGCCTCTTCTCCATTACTACAAGAAAAAACACTGAAACCTTCTTTTTTCAAATAAGCTTCTAATACCTCAATGATTTTTTCTTCATCATCAACTAATAATATATTCAAACTTTCCACCTCTTATAAATAATTAGAATTTTCATTAGTTATATTTAAACTAAAAACTATATAAATAATATGTAGAATTATAAGCTTGTCCAATAAAATAAATAAATTTATTTAAAAAGAAGACTAAATCATATAGTCTTCCTTCTAAATTAGTAAAATCAATATTTTATTATTCTTGTCTAAAAGTTGAACATTCTGTATTGTCTTGGTGTTGTGCATAATCACCTGAAATATCTATGCTTTCTGCATGACATTTACAGTTTTTATTGTAGCAGCATTTCTCAGCTTCACATGCAACGCTAGTTGCTGGCTCTGCAGGGCCCATATCAACAGCAGCGTTAGTAAATCCACCTTTCTCAACAAAGCTTCCACAACAAGTAGCTTCTGAATGATTAGCAAATGAACCATTTACTTTTATTGAATTTAATGAACACATATCATTTTGATTATATGCACAGTTATCTACACCACAGCTTAAATTTGGCATACTATATCCCTCCTTAAGTATTAATGATAGTAGTATGCCTCTTTTTAAAATAATTATTCTTCTAATTATTTCTCATCTAATCTATTTAAGATATTGTTGTAACCATCTGCTCCATAGTTTAAACATCTATTTACTCTACTTATAGTAGCTGTTGAAGCCTTAGTCTCCTCTGCAATTTCAGTATATGTTTTTTTCTCCCTAAGCATTTTTGCAACATGTAATCTTTGCGCTAATGCTTTCAATTCTGAAATAGTGCATATATCTTCAAAAAAATTATAACATTCATTTATATCTTCTAACTTTAATATAGCCTCAAATAAAAAATCTAAATCCTTGCCTTTTAGTTTAGATTGTACTCCATTCATATAATCTTCTCCTTCAACTACTGGTATATTAATATAACTCTATAATAGTTAAATATTTTTTCTTTATTAAGTTAATTATATCTCTTTATCATAATAAATAAAATAATACTTGTATTAGAACTAATTTAATCTTGATAAATTATACCTTAGTATTAGAGCTACCCTTTGGATCTGTTAATGGTCTTAAGGAATTCCATCCCTTCTCAAGCTTTTCATAAACAGATTTAGTTGGTATTAGCCATACTTCTCCTGTCCCCCTAAATACATTTAAAAGCCCTTCTCCTCCAGTAGCTGTAGATACTAGTGATTTTGATGACTTTTCAACTGTAAACTCAATATCTCCAGTTCTCAATATGGCAAAATTTCCATCAACCTTTAACACATCATTATTTATTTTACATTTAAATACCTCTTCCTCAGGTACTGGTATTTCTAAAACCACTATTCCATTTCCTGAAAGCTTAGTTTGAAATACTCCCTCATTTCCTAAAACCATAGAGGATAAAGATTTATTCATGTGGGCAGTTATTTCTACACTACTTTCACAAGCGTAAAATAATCCATCATCAACTATTATTTCATCATCTTCTAATTCAATTAAAGCATAATGACCAAAGGAAGGTTCTAAAAATATATCCCCTGTTCCTTCATATTTAGGTTTAAATGTACTCTCTCCTGTAACTTTACTAGAAAAAAGTTTTTTACCTAAACCTATTGGCCCACCAATCTTATTTTTCATAGATATTGGACCTCTCATATAGCTTAAGGCTCCCTTTTCTATATTTACAGAGCTATCTTCTAAAATAATTCTTACCTGTCTAAGTTTTATATTAGCTTCCTTCATTTGATTTAGTTTAACTGCAAGCTCTAAGGAATTTCCTCCCTTTAAACTATCATACTCTAAAACCTGAAATACAGAATCTCCTCTCATTTCAGTTATCATATTAATTTTATTTTCTATATTCAATGATGTTCTCATGTAAATCGCCCCTTTACGCTAAGTTCTTCCTTTAATTATATCCTAAAATTACAAACTTAATAATTACAAAAATTAAAAAAAGCTAGAGATCATTAAATTAATCTCTAGCAAAACATTTATATAAATATATCTTTGTGGACTTTTTTTAATTTTTTATAGTTTCCTAGAATATCCTCATAATAAACTCTAAGCATTTCTCCAACACTCCAAGCTTGAGCATAACATCCCCTAGCTTTATAAGGATTATCACCATCGAAAATTTCAGCAATACTTCCTAAGCATTGATCTTTAATATGATCTTCCATATCGCTCATTAAAGAATCAACTAAATCTACAGCTTCTTTAGAATAATCATTTACCTTACAATAAGCTGTGAAAAATCCTCCAAGAGGAAATGCCCATGTTGTTCCTTGATGATAGGCCATATCTCTATCAAAAAGCTTTCCTATATAAATTCCATGATAATCCTTATGATCTCTACTTAGACTTCTTAATCCATAAGGAGTGTATAATTCCTCAAAAACCTTTTGAACAATATACTTTTCTTTTTCTCTATCTAACATTGTAAAAGGTAATGATACTGCCCAAATCTGATTAGGTCTTAGACTATGATCCTTCTCATGATCATTTACAACATCGTAAAGATATTTTCCATCCTCATTCCAAAAAGCCTTAGTAAATGAATCTTTAACCTTTTTAGCTAATTCTTCATACTCATTCTTTTCTTCTTTTTCAAACTTATCTTTTAATAAGGCTGCTATTTTTAAGGCATTATACCATAAGGCATTGATTTCAACCGGTTTACCATGTCTAGGAGTAACCACTATGCCATTTACTCTAACATCCATCCAAGTTACCTGGTCTAATCCTGAACCAGCATTTATTAAAGAATCCTCTTCATCCATTTTTATTGAGAACTTAGTACCTTCTTTATAAGCCTTTATTATATTTTTTATAGTTTTATAAACTTCTTTCTCAACAAACTCTAAAGCTTCGTAACTATTAGCATAAAGCAAATAATTATAAACTGCATTTATAAACCATAAGGAAGCATCTACTGTATTATAAAGTGGCTCTTGCCCTTCCCCAGGGAACATATTTGGTATTAATCCATCTTTCTCATAAAGACTAAAACTTCTTATAATATCTTTAGCATCTTCTAATCTTCCAGTTGATAAAGTTAATCCATTAATAGCAATCATAGCATCTCTTCCCCAATCTAAAAACCAAGGATAGCCAGCTAAAATTGTTTTTCCCTTTATAGATTCTCTATTTACTATAAATTGATCCCCTGCAATAGGAAGATATTTAGCTAAAATTCTTGAATCATCAAAGGTATTTTTAAGACTATTTATTCTTTTCTCTTCATTTTCTATTATTTTTTCACAGTCAAAATTCTCTTCATTTTCTATAGTACAAAGTAAATAAACCTTTTTTCTTTCCTTAGGATTTAAATTTATTTCAACAGTTCCTGGAATGTAACATTTATCCACAAACTTATCACCTGTACTTTTATCCACATCATAATAAATTTTATCCACAATTTTATCAGTTTTATCTACTATTTTTCCACCATAAGTAAAAAATCTTATATTTATGTGCTCATTTAGCTGTGGAGTAAGTTGAATTTTATTTTTATCCACAGTTTTTGAAAACTTTAAATTTTCTTCTCCACTACACACTCCTGGATTTCTAAAAGTAAATAGTGGCTCAATTTTTATTTTTGATTCTTTACTTCCGTTTAATATGTCATATTCTATTACTACAGTGTTCTTTCCATATTCCATAGTAATCTTTTTATTTATAACTACTCCATCTACAAAAAATCTAAAATGAGGTAGTCCATCATAATAAAATCCTTGAAGATTTTTAAAGCCATCCACTATTTTATCTGTATATTTACAAGAACTCAACTGGTGAAGCTTTCCATTAATATTTATTTCCTCATTTAAATTTGAAAGAATCATATATCTCTCTTCTGGAGAATTAGTACATGCTACTAATAACCCTTGATATTTTCTACAATTTGCTCCTATAGCAGTTCCTCCACAAAATCCACTTATGCCATTAGTAAGCATCCACTCTTTTTCTATACCTCTGTCATAACTAGTCCAATCTTTTTTTCCAAACTTCATAAATTGACACCCCTTAATTCAATATCTAAAGTACCCTTTTAACTATAAATCTCACGAATTTTAATTCTTTATATAAATTTAGAAAAGGCCTTGCAAAAAACTCAAAACCAAACTTTAAATTTACACTTTAATAAAAACATAAATTCCTAACATCCAAATATAATTTGGATTTCTACTAAGTTTTCAAGTTTTAGCAAAACCATTCCTCTGATTACTTATATTTCCTAGTTATATATAAAAACAACTTTTTATAAAGTTATTTTTCCTATTATTTATTAGTACATTTTTTAATTCCCCAGATGTCATCACAATATTCTTGTATTGTTCTGTCACTTGAGAACATACCTGCATTACAAGTATTTTCAAAGGCTTTTTTAGCCCATCCTAATTTATCTTTATAAGCTTCAAAGACCTTATCTTCAGTATCTTTAAATGCTTTAAAGTCTGCTAATAAGAAGTATTGATCTCCTTCTTCTAATAATGAATTATAAAGATCCTCAAAGTCACCAGTACCACCATCATCAAAAGTACCATCTACTAATGAATCTAAAACTCTCTTTAAATCTGCATCTGCTTCATAGTAAGCAACTGGATTATATTTTCCTTTTAATTCTTCTATCTCTTCTACTTCTAATCCAAAGATAAAGTTATTATCTACTCCACTTTCTCTAACAATTTCTACATTAGCTCCATCATTAGTTCCGAAAGTTGGTGCACCATTTAACATGAATTTCATGTTTCCTGTTCCTGATGCCTCTTTACCAGCTGTTGATATTTGTTTTGATACATCTGCCGCTGGGAATAATTTTTCTGCATAAGAAACTCTGTAGTTTTCTACAAATACAACCTTTATTTTTCCTTTTATAGATTCATCATTATTTATAAGTTTAGCAACTTCATTTGTTAATTTAACTATTGATTTTGCTCTCTTATATCCTGGGAAAGCCTTTGCTCCATATATAAATGTTACCTTTGGTATATCCATATCTGGATTTTCTTTTAATCTATAATATAAATCTAAGATATATAGAGTATTTAATAATTGTCTCTTATACTCATGTAATCTCTTAATTTGTATATCAAATATTGAATCTGGATCTAACTGAACACCTTCATGCTCTTTAATATAGGCAGCTAATTGTTCTTTTTTAGTGTGCTTAATATCCATGAATCTCTTTAAAACTTCTTCATCATCTTTATATTTTTCTAATCCTTTTAATAAGTCTAGATTTTTAACCCAATCTTCGCTTCCTAAAAGTTCAGTGATTAAAGCTGATAACTCTTGGTTACATAGTCTTAACCATCTTCTTGGAGTTATTCCATTTGTTTTGTTTTGGAACTTCTCTGGATATAATTCATACCAATTTTTAAGCTCAATATTTTTTAATATATCTGTGTGTAATTTAGCAACACCATTAATAGCAAATCCTACATGTATTGCTAAGTTAGCCATTCTAACTTTTCCATCATTAACTATTCTAAACTCTTCTATCTCTTCCTCTGAGTATCCTTTTTCTTCAAGGTTAACTATGAACTCTGCATCTATCTTTTCAATTATTTCTAATATTCTTGGGAATAATTCTTCTATTAAATCAACATCCCATTTTTCTAAAGCTTCTGCTAATATAGTATGGTTTGTATAAGCAAAAGTTTTTGAAGCTACATTGTAAGCTTCTTCAAAAGTAAATCCTTCTTCATCTACAAGAAGTCTTATAAGCTCTGGAATTGCTAAAACTGGATGAGTATCATTTAATTGAACAGCATGCATCTTTGCAAAATCTTCAGTAACGTTTCCAAAAACCTCTTTATGCTTTCTTATTATATCTTTTAATGAAGCACTTACTAAGAAATATTGTTGTCTTAATCTTAATAATTTACCTTCTCTATTTGAGTCATTTGGATATAAAACTCTTGATATATCTTCTGCTCTATTTTTAAGCTCTAATGCCTCATCATATTTTTGTTCATTGAATAATTTAAAATCAAATTCTTTTACAGGCTCACATTTCCATAGTCTTAAAGTATTTATATTTTTACTAGCGTATCCTATAATTGGAGTATCATATGGAATTGCTTTAACTGTCATATCTTCAAAATCAACAGTTACAAATTCATCCTCTTTTCTTATGCTCCAAGGTTCTCCATATTTTAGCCAGCTATCCACATCTTCTTTTTGGAAGCCATCCTCAAAATATTGAGAGAATAAACCATTATTATATCTAATTCCATAACCTTTTAAAGGTACTTCTAATGAAGCTCCTGAATCCATAAAACAAGCTGCTAATCTACCTAATCCACCATTTCCTAAACCAGCATCCTCTTCTATTTCCTCAATTCTATTTAAATCAAAGCCAAGTTCATCTAAAACTTCTTTTACTTCATTATAAAGTCCTAAACTTATTAAGTTATTTCCTAAAGCTCTACCCATTAAATATTCAGCTGAAAAATAATATGCATTCTTTTCTTTCTCATAAAGTTCTTCTGTATGATTCCAGTCATCAACAATTCCCTCTAAAAGAGTTAGTGATAATGCATTGAAAATTTCAAAATCCTTAGCATCTTTAATTGAACTTTTACCATACTTTACTTTTAGATATCTCTCGATTCCTCTCTTTATTTGTTCTTTATTCATTAATATTCACCCTTCCATATAATTTTGTTATATCATATATTTTCTCTGCTAATTCATCAGTTAGAGCATCATCTTTAACTCTCCATTGCCAGTTGCCACCAAGAGTAGATGGATAGTTTATTCTTGCCTCATTTCCTAAGTTTAAGAAATCTTGCATTAGAGCTATAGCTGTATGTGATACACTGCTCCAAACTCCTCTGATAAATCCCCAGTTATACCCTTCCTCTTCAGTAAGTTTTAAATATTTTTTAGAATATTCCACATCTTCTCTATTTCCTGTAACTTCAAACCAACCTCTAAATGTATCATTATCATGAGTACCTGTATAAGCTATTGAGTTAACTGGATAATTATGTGGAAGATAATCACTTTCTTCTCTAGAATCAAAGGCAAATTGTAAAACCTTCATTCCTGGGAATCCAGTTTCATCTCTAAAATCTATAACCTCTTGAGTTAAATAACCAAGGTCTTCTGCTATTACGTTAACCTCACCTAACTCTTCTTTAATTGCATTAAATAATTTTATTCCTGGTCCTTTAACCCATTCACCATTTACAGCAGTTTCATCTCCATATGGTATTTGCCAGTAAGCTTCAAATCCTCTAAAGTGATCTATTCTTAATATGTCATAAATCTTGAAACTTTCTCTTACTCTATCAATCCACCAAGAATATCCTGTGTCATCCATGTAGCTCCAATCATATATAGGATTTCCCCATAATTGACCTGTTTCTGAAAAAGCATCTGGTGGACATCCAGCAACCTTTTTAGGAATATTATTTTCATCTAATAAAAATGCTTTTGGATTTGCCCAAACATCTGCACTATCCTCTGCAACATATATAGGCATATCTCCAATTATCTTAATTCCAAAACTATTTGCATACTCTTTTAATTTATTCCATTGCTTAAAGAAATGATATTGTAAGAATATCCAGTAGTTTATTTCTTTTTCTAACTTAACTTTACATTCTTCTAAAGTCTTTTTATCTCTTAATCTTAATTTTTCATCCCATTCTTGCCAACTTACTAATTCGTTTTCATTTTTGATTGCCATATATAAAGCATAATCTTCAAGCCAAAGTTTATTTTCTTCTCTAAACTTTTCAATTTCTTCTTTATTTTTATCTAAAGATTTTTCATATGCTATTCTTAACACTCTCATCTTCTTGTCAAATAATAAAGCATAATCTATTTTTTCAGGATCATTTCCAAAATTAATTCCTTGGTAATCTTTTTTATCAAGTAATCCTTCTTTATTTAAAATATCAAAATCTATAAAATATGGATTTCCTGCAAAGGCTGAAAATGATTGATATGGTGAATCACCATAACTTGTAGGACCTAAGGGCAATATTTGCCAATATCCTTGTCCAGCTTTCTTTAAAAAATCTACAAACTCAAATGCTTCCTTACCAAAAGTACCTATTCCATACTTTCCAGGTAAGGAAGCAATATGCATTATTATTCCACTTGCTCTTCTCATATTACTTCCCCCTAGTTACTATTATTGAATTAATATCTCTTTTTCAATCATATTTTTATTTAAATCAAATATTTTTATATTTAACTTTTTAACCCTTGAATTTTTATTTTCTACTAATACATCATAATCTGATTGTGCTTTTGTAATCTTAATTTTTAGCTCTTCATACTCACCATTCTTATAATTTTTAGTGATACCATCATCATTGTAATAAATGTACTCAGCTTCATCACAAACAAAAGCAATTAGATTTAATTCACTAGTATCTATTTCTTCTACCCTTTTTCTTGGCTTACTTGCCATTGTTACTATTTTATTTTTTCTTATAAATATAGGAACCTCATTTAACTTAGCTTCAACATAATGATGTCCTTTTTCTAAAACCTCATAATCTCCATCATCATATTTTCTAGCTCTCCATAAAAGCATTTCCTCTGGAAGATATACATATCTTCCTAAAGCATTTTGCTCATATATAGGTGCTACCATTAAACTATCACCTAGAAGCATTTGATCTTCTACTCTTTTTACAAAGTTATCATTATATTCAAATGTTAATGGTTTAAAATACATTTCATTATTTAAAACAGCTTTCATATACTCACTATAAAGATATGGAACCATAACATATCTTAACTCCAATATATTTTTTAATACTTTGACACTTTCACCTCTAAATGAATATGGTTCTTGATGTCTTGTACCTAAAGCTGAGTGATTTCTGAATAAAGGTGTAAACATACTAAATTGTGACCATCTTATAACTAAATCTTCTGTTGCATCTCCTCCAAATCCGCCAGTATCAGCTCCTGTATAGATAAATCCACACATATTAATATTTGGCATCATTTGAAGGTTTAACTTAATGTGTTCCCACCAAGACATGTTATCTCCAGTCCATATTCCTCCATATCTATGCATACCAACTGTTGATGCTCTAGAAAATAGTAAAAACCTCTTATTTTCATCTATATTTTCAAGGCCTTCAGCTGCTGCTCTTGTCATATTAAATCCAAAAAGATTATGAACCTTGTCATGTCTTATTTTTTCATTTCCTACTCTATGATAGAAACTTTGATAATCTTCCATACTATTTTGAAGTCTTGGGAATGTATCCTTAACATCAAAATAATCATATATACCTAAATTCTTTCCTTTTGCTTCTGATATTTTTTCAAAAGCTTCATTTAATCTTTTTTCAGAATAGAATATTGCAGGCTCATTCATATCATTCCAAAAGCCTTCTATTCCTTTATCAATAAGTACTTTATATTTATTTCCAAACCATAATCTTGCATCCTTATTTAAGAAGTCTGGGAAATGAACTCTCCCTGGCCAAACTGCTGCTACAAAAGGTTTTCCTTCCTCATCTAAACAGTAATAACCATTTTTAACACCTTCCTCATAGACATCATATCCCTCTTCAATTTTGCATCCAGCATCGATTATTGGAATAAGTCTGATTCCTTTTTCTTTAACTTCCTTCACAAAGTTTTCAAAATCAGGGAAGGCTTCTTTATTTATGGTAAAGTTCTTGAAATCCTCCATATAATCTATATCAAGATATATACAATCAAGAGGAAGTTCTGATTCATTAAAATTATCTAGGACTTCAAGAACCTCTTTACTATCCTTATAACTCCATCTACTTTGTTGAGCACCAAAGGCCCATTTAGGAGCTATGTAACTTTCACCTATAAGCTCTCTAAAGCTTTTTGCTATTTCCTTTAAAGTATCTCCTTCAATAATATATAAAGCAAAATTTTCATCATCAATTTCTATCTTTAATTCATCTCTTCTCCTATATCCAACATCAAACTTTACTCTTCCAGGATAATCTATAAATACCCCAAAAGTTTTTTCTCCATATATAATTAAGAAGTTATGAGCTCCATAAAGGCTTTTTTTCTCTGGAGTATGTGAAAAATCATCTGTACAAAAACTTTCATATCTCCAACCTCTTTTATTTAATCCTCTTACATTTTCACCTAGTCCATAAACTATATCTTCCTCTTTAAGTTTTAATGTAAAAGTGTTATTCTCAAAATTTAAATACTTTAATCCTTGGTTCTCTATTTCTGAACCTTCTTTTAAAACAACTGACTCAGTATTAAAAGGAGTTCCAAAAGTATATTTAGTTATGTGATTATTAATACAATTAATTCTCATAATATCTCCCCCAATTATAAGTACTATACCACTTTCTTACATGACTCTCTTTCTATTATCTTTGTTTCAAAAATTATATGCTTATGCTCTTCCTTTTTAGCTAAAAGAGCTAATAGTAAATCTATGCTATTATTAGCCATATTTTTCTTAGGCTGCTTTACAGTTGTAATTCCTGGATTATAATATTTACTTATATCCATTCCATCAAATCCCATAATAGAAATATCTTCTCCCACCTGCAATCCTTGATCTATAACTGATTTTGCTGCCCCTACAGCCATAATATCTGATATTGAAAATATAGCTGTTATATCCTTTCTATTATTAATAATTTCCTTTGTTACTCTATATGCTCCACTATAATCATAATCACCTATAAATACATTTTCTTCTGAATAAGGTATATTATTTTCCTCTAAAGCTTTTTTATAACCTTCAAGTCTTAATCCACTTATTCCAACATCATTTTTTTCTCCTAATAAAATTCCTATGTTTCTATGCCCTTTATCTATAAGATATTGAATTGAAGCCTTAGCTGCTAATACGTTATCTATTCCTATTGATGAAAACTTACTTTTACTTTCTTTAGAAAGTGTATTAACAGAGGTTAAAACTACTGGAATATCTAAGAATTGAAAACTTTCATCATTTATGTTTAAAAAGTTTCCTCCTAAGCAGATAATACCTTGAAGTCTTTTTTCTTTAACAAAAGCTATTAAATTATCCACATCATCCTCTGTGGCATAGTCATTTTGCTGTAATATCATTGTGTAGCCAGCTTCATTTATTCTATTACCTATAATGTTTATCATCTCAGCAAAGAATGGGTTAAATACCCCCTTTACTAGAACTCCTATATTATTTGTATTATTTTTCTTAAGAATCCTAGCACTATTATTAGGTATGTAATTACTTTCTTTGATTATTTTTAAGATTTTTTCTCTCGTTTCATCCTTTACATCTGGATGATCATTTATAACTCTTGATACTGTACTAACACCAACGCCAGCAAGTCTTGCTATGTCTTTTATATTCATATAACTCCTCCTGATTTTCCCTATAATCTTAAAAAACTTGGAAATAGTTTCGGTAACGATACCATTTTAATTATAAACTGCTTTGAAAACATTAGCAATAATACTTACAAGAGTTTAGATAAATATACTAATTTTTTATATTTTTAATTTAAAATCTTAGATACCATTATATTTTAATGGATTGTGGAAGGTAATTTTCCTTCCACAAAATCCATAAGTATATTTTATTTTTATAAGAAGTATTTATTAAATTTAAGGTATTTAAGCTTTATCCAACATAAAATTTATACTATATTAGCCCTTAACTGATCCAGCAGTCAGTCCTTTAGCCATATATTTTTGTGCAATAGTAGCAAATGCAACTATTGGAATTGAAGCCATTATTGCAGCTGCTGAATATTGAGTCCAGTTAGCTGAGAAGTTATTTGTAATAAATTGTTGCATACCTACAGCAAGTGTTAAACTTTCTGGGCTCTTTAATAAAGCAGATGCAAAAACAAATTCACTATATGCTCCTATAAATGTAAATAAGAATATTACTAAAAGCATGTTTCTTAGTAAAGGTAATATTATCATTGTGAAAGTTTGAAAAGTTGATGCTCCATCAACATAAGCTGCCTCTGTAAGCTCTTTTGGAATACCGTCTATAGCTCCTTTAAGTAGCCAAATATTAAATGCACCAGCACCAGCTTGTACTATTATCAATGTAATTATATGATCCATACCATCTAGTCTATAAGCAAGTGCTAATATTGCTGGTAATGACATAGCTGCTGGAAACATTTGAAGTAATAACAACATCATTAATCCATTTTTTCTTCCCCAGAATTTCAATCTTGAGAAAGCAAAAGCCATAGGTACTGTTAATAAAAGTTGTATTACTGATACTACTACACATATTATTAATGAGTTTTTGACCCATATTAAAAAATTTGTTTCTGTTAAAACTTTTGAGTAATTTTCTAATGTAAATGCTGATGGAATTAAAGTTGTTTGAGTAAAAACTTCTCCTTTAGCCATAGATGCAGAAACTACTGCAAATACAGGGAATAATACTACAAGTAACATAAACCATATAAATATTCTTGATATCCATGCCATTCTTCTTTCAGCAGGTCTTAGTTTTCTTTCATATTTAAGTTCTGAGGTAGTTACTATTCCGCTCTTTTTTTGTACTTTACTTTGCATTCTATTCTACCTCCTCGAATTGTCCACTTAATTTCATTTGATAGTATGATATAGTTCCTAAAATTAAGAATATTATTATACTAATTGCAGATGCTATTTCAAATCTACCAAACTGTGTTGATAATTTATAGTTTACAGATGCAAGAATATCTGTATAACCAGCGAATTGAGTAGACATTCTTGGTGGACCACCTTTAGTGATTAAGAATGCTGATCCAAAGTTATTAAAGTTAAATGCAAATGATGAAATTAATAGTGGATAGGATATTTGAGCTAATGATGGCAATGTTATTTTTCTAAATTGAAGCCATTTACTAGCACCATCAACATCTGCAGCTTCATAGTAACTATCAGGAATTGCTCCTAAGGCTCCTAAACAAACATTCATCATATAAGGGAATCCTAACCATATATTAACTATTATAAGTGCTACCCTTGCCCATGTTGGATCTGTTAACCATGGAATTGGATTTGATATTAAATGTAAATTTAATAATAAATTATTTATTGCTCCATAACTTCCATTTAAAAGACCTTGCCATGAAAGTATTGCTACTGTAGCTGGTAAAGCCCATGGAATTATAAGTATTGCCCTATAAACTGATTTTTCTTTTATATTAGGGTTATTTACTGCCATGGCAACTATTAATCCTAAGAAAAATGTACCCGCAGTTGATACTACTGCAAAAATTATATTCCATCCAAAAACAGGTAAAAATATTTCTTTAAATGGTCCTGTTAAAACCTCTATAAAATTTGCAAACCCTACAAATTTAATATGTCCTTGTGAATACATTGTGTAATCAGTAAATGCTATTACTACAGTGTAAACTATAGGAATAATAGTAAATATAATTATTGATATTAATGCTGGTAACAAATATGGCATTGCTTTTATTGTATCTTTTAACCTTTTCTGCTTTTTATCTGCCCTTCTATCACTCGTAACTTGCATTATATCTCGCCTCCTCAAATACCTCTTTTTAATATAAACTTCTATAAATAAGGGGGAATTTACATCCCCCTATAAAAACTTCTTAATTATTTTTGTTGAGATATACCTTGTTTAATTTGTTCTACTGTCATTTCAGCACATTTTTCTGGTGTAACTTGTCCTGAAGTTAATAATTGTAAGTTAGCTCCAGCAGGTCCCCACATAGCTTGAATTTCTGGTATATTAGGCATTGGTGTAGCGAATTTAGCTTGTTCTGCGAAAGCACTCATATACTCATTATTTTTGAAATCTGCACTATCTAAGTATTTATTTAATACTGGAATTCTGTTACCTTTACTTAACAATACATCACCTGAATTTTCTGATAAGTATTTAACTAATTTCCATGCTAAATCTTTATTCTGAGATTTTTCACTTACGAAAGCAGTTTGAACACCTAAGAAAGTTGGTACTTGTTTTCCAAATAATGTTGGCATTGGAGCTACTCCAAAATTTACTCCTCCATCTTTAAATGCTGATACATCCCAAGGTCCTGAAATATAAAATCCTGATTTCTTAGATAAGAAATCTCCCTTTGCTATATCTCCAGTTATATCAGCTGGCATTAATTTATCTTTTTGAACTAAATCTTGAACAAATTGATATCCTTTTATAGCTCCTGGTGTTCCTAATCCGATATCAGTTGGGTCAAGAGTTCCATTATTATCTTTATAAACATATCCTCCATCTGCTGCTATAAATCCATAAGTAGGATAGAAATTATTAATATCATATTCAAATCCAACTCCATCTTTTGCAACCTTAACTAAATCTTCCATGGTTTTTGGAACTTCTTTAACTTTATCCTTATTATAGAAAAGAGCTGATGTTTCTTGTGCTATTGGAACTGCATATCTTTTTCCACCTATTGTTACAGCATCTAAAACTTGATGTGATGCATAATCAGAATCATTTATAATTCCTTCTGGAACCTCTGCTAAAAGTCCAGCCTTTTGGAATGTTCCTAAGTTATCATGAGCTAGTCCAAACATTATATCTGGTCCCTTTGAACTATTTGCAGCTTGTATGTAAGCTTGCATTTCTGATTTGTCTTCTACAACCTTAACTTTAACTCCATTTTCTTCTCCCCATTTTGAAGCTATTTTATTTAATTCTTCTACTTCTGGAGTAGTTAAATGTGACCATACTGTAAGTTCTTTTCCTGAACCATCAGTACTACCTGAATCAGCTTTCCCTCCACATCCTACTAATGATCCTGCAAATAACATTGTTGCAGCCATTACAGTTGCTAGAATTTTTGTACGTTTTCCCATTATAAAATCCCCCTCATAACTTTTAATTAGCTAAAAAGCTATAAATTTACATTCTCACTCTCGGAAACGATACCAAAATATTATAAAAAAATATCTCATAATAACTAATTATTAAAAATCTTTTTAAAAGCACTCCGGTATCGTTTCCAACATTATTATACAATATTAAGAAAACATTTTCAATATTTTTTTTATAATTTATTATTATTTTGTATAAAATTTATCCATTAATTTTTTTACCATTTTTGTTATAACATTTACAAATCGTATTAAATAAAAATATATTGCAGCAAAATTTCTATTTAATATGCTAAAATGCCTAATTAAACAATTTAATTTTAACTTAAAACTAGATATATAATAGAAATTAATCATAAAATAAAAACCATATCAAAGTTAATTTAATCCTTTCCTTTGATATGGTTTTCTACTATCATAAATATACTTTTAATTATATTACTTACTTATTTATTTCTTTACCACGCCATATTAAAAAAGCTATTTTAAAGATTACAGCTTCATTAAAATTTCTTATATCATAAGATGTACACTTCTGAATTTTATCTAATCTGTAGATGAGAGTATTTCTATGTACATATAATTCCTTAGATGCATCACTTATATTAAGTCCACACTTAAAAAATGTTTCTATAGTCTTTATCATCTCTCTATCCAACTTAGAAAATCCTAACCCAAAATCTTCATACATCTTCATCTTTAAGTCATCATCTATGGAATCAACTAAAGTTTCAAAAAGTAAATCTCTTTCTCCATAAATGACTTCATCCAAATCATATTTTATTGCTAGATTTATCTTAGACATATTTATCTCATAAGCCTCTTTTATTTCATTTATATTATTTAATTTCATATAGCTTATATAACATTTTACATAAAGGTTTGAATCAATAGAATCTCTTATACTATTAACATGATCATCAACATCTTCTAAAGCACCAATAATTACTATGTTATCCTCTTTTAAAATGCTAACTATATTTTTATTACCATAGCATTCATTAACAAGTTCTAAACCTTCTTGAAGGTTTGAAGCTAAATAAACATTAATTATGTAGAAATCACCTTTTAAAAATCCCAATTCCTTATGAATAATATTTTTGTCTATAGTAACTCCATTTAAGGCCTTCCTAATAAGTTTTTCCTTGTTATTTGAAACTTCTTTAATCTTATTTTCAATTAAATATCTTAATAAAGAAGTACAGCTTTCATATTCCTTTTGAGTTATTATTTTTCCCTTTTTACCATTAACCTCGAATTCTAAAGAAACCTTATCACAATTATCAAAATCTGATAGTACAAATTTCTTGTCATCCAAAACAACTATAAAAGGTATTTTAGTATTTAAATATAACTCTTCTAAGAACTTATGAAAACTGTACATATTAATTACCCCTCTATATTAAAGCTATTGCTGATTAAACTAATTTTAATTCAGTTTCTTTATCGAATATATGAATCTTATTAGCATCAACGTAGAACTTAGCTTCTTGACCATTTTGTAACTTAGTGCTTCCATTTACCCTAACTGTTATGTTTTGATCTCCAAGTTTAGTATAGATATAACTTTCTGCTCCCATTAACTCTGTAACTTCAACTTTTGATTTTATTACTGTTGTTGGATTTGCTGCAACTAATTCTTGGTCATCATCTAAATGTTCAGGTCTTACACCTATTATAACATTTTTTCCTATATATCCTTTTTCTTTTAATAATCTAGCTTTATCCATTGGCATTTCAATTTTTTCGCTTTGGAAGCAAGCAAAATATTTTCCGCCTTCTTCTTTTATAGTACCATCAATAAAGTTCATTTGTGGACTTCCAATGAATCCTGCAACGAATATATTAGCTGGGTTATTGTATATTTCTTGTGGTGAGTCAACTTGTTGAACTATACCATCTTTCATAACAACTATTCTTGTACCCATTGTCATAGCTTCAACTTGGTCATGTGTAACATATATGAATGTTGTTTGTAATCTTTGATGTAATTTAGAGATCTCAGTTCTCATTTGAACTCTTAATTTAGCATCTAAGTTTGATAAAGGCTCGTCCATTAAGAATACTTTAGGTTCTCTTACTATAGCTCTTCCTAAGGCAACCCTTTGTCTTTGACCTCCTGATAAAGCCTTTGGTTTTCTATCTAATAAATGCTCTATATCAAGTATTTTAGCAGCATCTTTAACCTTTTTATCTATTTCATCCTTTGGAACTTTTCTTAACTTAAGTCCAAATGCCATGTTATCATATACAGTCATATGTGGATATAGTGCGTAACTTTGGAAAACCATCGCTATATCTCTTTCCTTTGGTTCAACTTCGTTAACTAATCTATCTCCAATATATAATTCACCTTTTGATATTTCTTCTAATCCAGCAATCATTCTTAAAGTAGTAGACTTACCACAACCTGATGGTCCAACGAATACTATAAACTCTTTGTCAGCTATTTCTAAGTTAAAGTCTTTAACTGCTGTAACATCTCCTGGATAAACTTTATAAATATGTTTAAGTGATAAATTTGCCATATTAATATTCCCCCATAAATTCTAATTATTTTCTCGAATTTCTTTTATGATTTTATTTTATACCAATTAACCGTTTTCATCCATGAGCATTATTTACAAAAGAATTCCTTATTTTTTGTATGATAATCTAAATAGAGTGTATAAATTTTATTTTTATTGTGATATTTTTAAATATAAAAAAACAGGATGTATTAAACATCCTGTCTATATTTTAAATATTATTTTTTATATTTCATGTGTAATAACTCATGAGCTCTTCCATGACCTGGTTTACCCATGTAGTTTTCATACATTTTTAATAAAGCTGAGTTTTGATGTGATTTTCTCTTCTCTAAATTCTTATCTTGATTGTAAAGAACAGAAGCTCTTACTTCTCTAATATCCATTTTATCACTATCTTCAGCTGAGATGTGTGGTTGTCCTCCACCATTAACACATCCACCAGGACATGCCATTACTTCGATGAAGTGGTAGTCATTTATTTTACCTGACTTAACTAGTTCAAATACATTAGCAGCTCCACTTACAACAGCTAATTTATATTCATTTCCTGCTATTTCTACTTCAGCTTCTTTTATTCCAGCTAATCCTCTAACAGCTTCGTAATCTACATTATCTAAGTTGTCATTTTCCATGAAATCTTTAGCTGTTCTTAAAGCAGCTTCCATAACTCCACCAGTAGCTCCAAATATAACACCTGCTCCAGTGTACTCACCCATAGCTGGATCCACTTCACCATCTTCTAATTTAGCAAAATCTATTTTAGCAGCTTTTATCATTCTAGCTAACTCTCTAGTTGTTATAACTGCATCTATGTTTCTTATTCCTTCGTTTTCCATTTCAGGTCTATCAGCCTCGAATTTTTTAGAAGTACAAGGCATTACAGTTACTGTAAATACTTTTTTAGGATCTATATCAGCAACTTGTGGATAATAAGCTTTTGATGCTGCACCAAATATTTGTTGTGGTGATTTAGCTGATGAAAGATTTTCTACTAATTCTGGGAAGTAGTTTTCAACTTCTCTAACCCATGATGGACAACATGAAGTTAACATTGGGAAAGGTCCGTTATTTTTTATTCTTTCTATAAGCTCAGTAGCTTCTTCCATTATTGTCATATCAGCACCGAAGTTTATATCAAATACTTTATCAAAACCTAATTCTCTTAAAGCAGTATATAATTTTCCAGTAACATCTTGTCCATAACCCATCTTGAATAATTCACCCATTGATGTTCTTACAGCTGGTGCCATAGCAACTATTACATGCTTTTCTGGATCATTTAATGCCTCTTGAACTCTTTCAATATGTGATTTTTCTGATAATGCATCAACTGGGCAAGCAGCTATACATTGTCCACATAATAAACAATTTGTATCGTCGAAACATTTTAATTCTTCTGGTCCTACTAATCTTACTCCATCAATTCTGTGGAATTTTATTGAGTTAGTAGCAGTTCTTGTTCTACATGCCGCAACACATCTACCACATTTAACACATTTACTTCTATCTAAAACTATTGATTTACTTCTGTCATCTACATATTCTGATTTATCTGCAACTACAAATGGTTTGTGAGCTCTTGCCTTTGTTTTAATTACAAGTTTTAAGAATTCACAATTCTCTCTTCTTTTACATGGTCCACATTTGAACTCATGCTCATCTAAAAGTTCTGCAACTCTTTCTTTTCTAGCTTCTAGTACTTTTTCACTATCAGTTTTAATAACCATTCCATCTTTAGCTTTTATTGCACAAGATCTTAATAGTCTATCATTTCCTTCTTGCTCAACAAGACAAACTCCACATTGTCCTTTGTTTCCGCAATTTTTTAACTCACAAAGCACTGGAATGTCAAATCCATTCTCTCTTGCTAAGTCAAGTATCGTCTTATCACCATCAAATTCGATAGTCTTATCATTGATTATTATTTTATTCATGCTGTTCCTCCAATTTTTGGTTTTTTAATTAATACTAAACCTCAACTCATACATTGTAAAAATCAGTTAATTTAAAAATCGTCGTTATTATTCTAACATAATATTTGTGAAATATAAATATTTCAGACTTTTATGAACACTTTTTTAAAACAAAATTTAAGGGAGAATTACAAAATTCTTCCCTTAAACAATCTAAACTATTCAAATTTATATATATTAATTAATCTATTTGTATATCTTTGCTTCTTCAACTCCATCTAAAACTCTTATAGCTCCTTGTGCTAAAGCTAAAAGTTCATCTTCTCCACCGTATACAACCATAGGTGCAATCCATTTTACTTTTTTATTTATAGCATTAGTTACATAATCACTATATGCAATTCCACCAGTTAATACTATAGCATCAACTTCTCCATCTAAAACTACAGCCATTGATCCTATTTCTTTTGCTATTTGATATATGAAAGCATTAAATATTAATGAGCCTTTTTCATCACCCTCTTGTGATAGCTTTATTAAATCTCTTGCATCATTTGTGTTAGCATACGCAACAAATCCGCCTTTTCCAACTAACTTTTTATAAACTTCTTCTTTGCTATACTTTCCTGAGAAACACATTTCTAATAATTCACCTGAAGGAACTCCACCTGCTCTTTCTGGCGAAAATGGTCCATCACCATCTAATGCATTATTTACATCTATAACTCTACCTTTTCTATGTGCTCCTACTGAAACTCCGCCCCCCATATGAACGACTATTAAATTAACATCTTCATATGAAGTATTATGTTCTTTTGCATATCTCTTAGCAACAGCCTTTTGATTTAATGCATGGAATTTACTTTTTCTAGGTAATTCTGGAACTCCTGATAATCTTGCTACATCTTCCATTTCATCAACAACAACCGGATCTACTATAAATGCTCTCTTACCAATTTCTTTTGCTATTTCATTAGATAATATTCCACCTAAGTTTGAAGCATGTGGTCCTTGAACCCCAATTTTTAAGTCCTCAACCATAGCTTCATTGACTTCATAAGTTCCACCTTCTATTGGCTTAAGCATTCCACCTCTTCCAACAACAGCATCTAACTCATTTATGTCAATGCCTTTTTCTTTTAATACCTTTAAAATAACTTCTTTTCTAAAATCAAGTTGATCAAATATTGTATCATATTTTAGTATTTCTTCTGCTGAATGTCTTAAAGTTTCTTCTAAGATTTCTTTTTCACCTTCATAAACACCAATTTTAGTTGATGTAGACCCTGGATTTATTATTAATAATTTATATGCCATATAACTTTCCTCCCCCAAAATTCTCTACTTTAAATCATGAGCAACTACTGCTGCTATAGCTATTGATTTAACTTTTGTTTCAAAACTATCTGCTCTAGAAGTTAATATAACTGGAGCTGATGTACCAACTAATAACCCACCATTCTTACACTCTGACATGTAAGTTAAAGTCTTGTACATTACATTTGCAACATCTATATTTGGTAATAATAATATATCTGCTTTTCCTGCAACTTCTCCTTTTACCCCTTTATGCTCTGCAGCTTCCTCTGATATAGCATTATCTAAGGCAAATGGTCCGTCAACTATACATCCCTTTATTTGTCCTCTATCATTCATCTTAGCTAATAATGCTGCATCTATTGTTGCTGGCATATTAGGATTTACAACCTCTACTGCCCCTATAACAGCTACCTTAGGAACTTGAACTCCACAAGCATGTGCAACCTTAACTGAGTTATTTATCATTGATGCCTTATCTTTTAACTCTGGATAAGTATTAAAAGCTGCATCTGTTAAGAAAAGTAATCTATCCATTCCCGGTATTTCAAATACAGATACATGTGACATTAATTGACCTGTTCTTAAACCAACTTCTTTATTTAATACACTTCTTAAAAAAGTAGCAGTATCAACTAGACCTTTCATTACCATATCAGTTTTTCCTGTTGATGCTAGTTCTACTGCTAATAATGCTGCTTTTTTATCGTTAGGTTCATTTATAATTTCAAAGTCAGCTAAATTCATACCTATTTTCTTAGCTATTTCTTTTATTTTTTCTTCATTACCAACTAAAACAGCCTCAGCTATTCCTAATTCTTTTGCTTCTCTTACAGCCTCTAAAACTGGTTCATCTTGAGCAACTGCAACAGAAACTTTCTTCATACCATTCTCTCTTAGTTTTGAAAACAATTCATTAAAATTTTTAGCCATAATACTCAACCCTCTTCCTTGAATTTTGTTAAATTTATAACAATTGTAAACAAAAAAAAACTGACTATATAAATTTATCAATTCAAAATTAATTCTCCATAACTATATTCTACCAAAAAATATTCTGAAAACATTAGTTTTCAGAATATTCAATTTATTATTTTTTATTAAATTGTTAAATTTTAAACACGATATTCTTTCATTATATTTTCAGCTACTTTTAACCCATCTACAGCTGCTGAAACAATACCTCCTGCAAAGCCAGCACCCTCTCCTGCTGGATATAATCCCTCTAAAGATATACTTTGTAACTTTTCATTTCTTTCAATTCTAACTGGAGCTGATGTTCTTGTTTCTATACCAGTTAATACACTATCACTATGTCCAAATCCCTTTATCTTTCTATCAAAATCAGTTATTCCCTCTTTTAATCCATCTATTACGTAAGAAGGTAAACACTTTCTTAAATCTTCAAATCTATATCCATTGCTTAATACACTTGGATTAACCTTTCCTAACTTAGTTGTAACTCTATCCTTCATAAAATCTCCAACTAATTGAACTGGAGTGTTATAATTTCCTCCACCTAGTTTAAAGGCAAGTTCTTCATAGTGTCTTTGGAACTTCATTCCCTCTAAAGGATGATCTCCTCCAAAATCATTTGGCCCTACAGTTACAACTAAAGCAGAGTTAGCGTTTTCTTTATCTCTAGCATGATAACTCATTCCATTTACGCATAATCTTTTTTCCTCCGAAGAAGCATTTACAACTACGCCTCCTGGACACATACAGAATGAATAAACTGCTCTATCTAAAGTTTTACTTTGATATGCTAATCTGTATTCAGCAGCCTTTAATCTTGGATGGTTAGCATATTTTTCTCCATACTGACTTAAATTTATAATTTCTTGTGGATGCTCTATTCTAACTCCAATAGCAAAGGGTTTTTGTTTCATAAAGACACCTTCATTAAATAACATTTCATATGTATCCCTAGAACTATGTCCTAAAGCTAAAATTGCTACTTCACAAGGTACTTCTTCTCCATTTACTTTTATACCTTTTAATTTGTTATCTTTTTTTATTATTCCTTCAAACCTTGAATTGAAATGAACTTCTCCACCATGTCTTTTTATTTCTTCTCTTATATTCTTAACTACATTTTTTAATATATCAGTTCCTACATGAGGTTTCCCTTTATATATTATTTCCTCTGGTGCTCCATTTCTCACAAGAGCATCAAGAACATAATCACATCTTGTATCTTTTATTCTAGTTGTAAGTTTTCCATCTGAAAAGGCTCCCGCTCCCCCTTCACCAAACTGTACATTTGACTCTGGATTTAATTCTCCAGTTCTCCAAAATTCCTCTACAGTTTTAGTTCTAGAATCTACATCTTCTCCTCTTTCAAAGACAATTGGATTAAACCCCTTCTTAGCTAATAAAAGAGCTGCAAAAAGCCCTGCTGGCCCTAATCCTACAACTACTGGTCTATGCTGAAGTTTTTTCTCCCCAAAATTAAAATCAAAATCATAATTTACCTTATCTATCTTTACATCCTTATCATTAAGTCTAGCTACTATTTTTTCTTCATCTTCATGTTCTATGTTTATACAGTAATTAAACTTTATAAGATTCTTTTTTCTTGCATCTAAAGATTCTTTTATTATTTTTATATCTCCAATTTCATCCTTAGACATCCTTAGTTTTTTAGCTACTTTATTTTTTAAAAGACTTAAATCTTCATTTATATCTAAACTAATATTATTTATTCTAATAGTCATAAAACTTCCTCCATTTTATTTCTTTAGTAAATTATTTTACCACAGAATACGCTTAAAGTAATCTGTGGTAAATATTTATTGTTTATTATTTGAATTTTCATTATTACTTCCGTTTGAAGTATTATTATTTGAATTATCACTTGGTTTTGTAGAATTATTCTCTGTACTTTCTGTTGAATCAGTATTCTTTTTAAAAGTTACCTTAATCTCTGTAGGATTTATACTAACAACCTTTATATTATCGTAAGAGTTTGATATATTAGGCTTTACACTTCCTCCATCAGCTGTAAGCTTTGATATATCTATAGTACATTTAAATTTACTTAAATCAATACTATTTACTGAATCTTCAGGACCATTAATTGTTACTTTTATAGTTTTAGTATCTAATTCTGGAGTATATCCATCTAAAGTACCCTCTGTAGTTACTGGTACTTCTATTTCCTTTTGAGCATCTTTACTAAAATCTAATTTAACTTTAATTTGAGCTTGGTCATTAGAGGCTAAACTTACTCCATCTGGAATTTTTAATACTGTTGATACCTCTGAGTCATCTCCATACTGTGAAACATCTATTGGTGATGTCTCAATAGAGCTAATCTTACTTAAAGCATCCTCTGATCCAAGTAAAGTCACCTTTGCAATACTTGGTGTTATTGATTTTAGTGCTAGCCCTTCCTTAGGAGTGCCAGTTGTAATTACACTAACTGGTACTTCCTTAGATTTCTTAACTCCAAAGGATACATCTACTTTATTAGGACTTATATTAACATCCTTGATTTCGTTTCCCTCTCCATCTACTGCCACAACAGGTAAATTCATATTAACAGCCTTGCTAACATCGTTTATCTCACCTTTTACTTCTAAAGTCTTAACCTTACTTACTAAGGATTGAGCTCCAGATACAGTGGCATTTTGTGGGCTTATATTTATTTTATCTGCATAAGTACCATGCTCTGTATTTACCTTTATTTTGCTAACAATAGGCAAACTTTTTTCTTGGTATTTATCAAGAATAACATTTACCCTTAGAAATCCATTGTTTTTTATGTTTATATTATTAGGATAACTTTCTATTTGTACTGGTATATTATTGTCTCCCTCTTTTAAAACATACTCACTTAAATTAACAACCACCTTAAATTGTTCTTTTTTTACCTTATATATTTCAGTAGATGGCCCTTCTAAATCTAAATCCACAGTCAGATTTTGATTAGGAACCATTACTAAATCATAATCCTTAAGTACTTCACTATTAACAACCTGAACTGGCACGTTATTTAATTTAATCTCTCTCACTGGATTTTCTACATTTATTATATATAGCCAAAGAGAAAAGGATAATAATAAGCATATAAATTTTACTAAGAAATTCTTTCCTTCAATTTTTTTAAGCATATTTTCACCTTCTCTCCATAAGTTTTCCCTCTCTTATCACGTCTATTTCTCATAACTTTTAATAATATATTTTTTAATTTTTTACCATCATAATTTCTTGTTAATCTACCTTTTACAGCTAAAGATATAGCTCCTGTTTCTTCTGAAACAACAATAACTAAAGCATCTGATATTTCAGATAACCCTATAGCAGCTCTATGTCTAGTACCAAGTTTTTTATTTATAGTATTATTATTTGTTAATGGTAAGACACAACCTGCTGAAACGATTCTATCATTTCTAATTATAGTTGCTCCATCATGTAATGGAGTGTTCTTAAAGAATATATTCTCTATTAATGCAGAAGTTATTACTGCATCTAACTGGGTTCCCGTAGAAATTATTTCTGCTAATCCTGTCCCTTGCTCTATAGCTATTAAGGCACCAGTTTTAGTTTCAGCCATATCCTCTACTGCTACTATAAGTTGATCAATAACTTCTTCTAACTTTTGATCATCCTGAATAACATGAAAATCATCAAAGGCAGTACTTCCTATATGTTCTAGTGCTCTTCTTATTTCTGGTTGGAAAATAATAATTATTGATAAAACACCTATGGTTAATGTTTTTGTTAATATAAAATTCAACATTTGAAGTCTTAAAACATAACTTATAGGAATTAAAATCAATAATAATATTACTCCTTTTAATAATTGCTCTGCCCTTGTTTCTTTTATTAATATATATCCCCTATAAAATATAAAAGCTACAATTAATATATCTATGATGGACCAAATAGATATATCCTTTAAACTATTTGTAAATATCATTATTAATTCTTGCACAAATTTCACCTCCATTACCGTAACAATTAAATTATACAATAAAAATCTAATTATAAGATACATTTTAAATGATTTCTTTTCAGTTTTACATATTCTAGGTAATGTTATTATACATTCTCTCATATATTTTAATAGAAAATTATATAAGGGGGTACTTACTATGGACTTTAAATATAAAAAATATATTGATAATTCCTTAATATATATAATATTTGCAGTTCTTATATTAATATTTATAATAGGTTTTTTATTTTTCAGATCACATAATGAAAAATCTAAACTTGAAGACATAGGAAGAACTATTTCTGAAATTAATCTTACTTATGATTTTTCTGAAGATAGTATAACATCTGAAGATTATGTTAGTTCTATAGAAAATAAATTAGAGAAACTTCAAGAAACAAATTCGGCTTTAAAATCTTTAAAAGTTTCTCAAAAGCATCAAAATTTATCCTCTCCACTTAAGGATGGATTAGATAAAAATATAGAATTGTTTAATAAATTACTTTCTATATTGAAAACTCCAGATGCTTTAAATATATCTGATGAATACGCTATTGCTTCAAAGCTAAAGAAAGAGTGTGAAAATTATTATTCTATATGTAGGTCTAACTTAATACCTGTATATCTATATAAAGAAGGAAATAATTATCTACAGGATATTTTTTATTATATAAATGAGCTAATAAAAACTAACAGAGATAAAGGATTTGTCCAAAGCCAAAAGAATGATTTTGTTGTTTCTATGAAATCATTACTTCTTAAACTTTCTTCAATGGATGAAAAACTTTTTGAAACAGCTAACCTAATAAAAGAATCAAATAGAGATTTAAAGGTTTTAGTTACAGATATAGAAAATAAACTTTCTTCTCTTCAAGAGTTAAAAAATAATTTATATTCCTTACCTATTCCCGAAAAAGCTAATGATTCTTTCTTAGCTCTTGAAAATGCATTAAAATCCTATGATAAGTATATTAACTATTTCTATAAAGGCCTTTTAGATGAAATTGAAAATAAAAAGACACCAGAAGATTATTATGATAAATCTTCGACTTTATTTGATGAGTTTATCTATTCCTTAGAAGCCGCTGAAAAGTCTTTAGATAACTATAATAAAAATTAAATAGGAGTATTAATTCTATTTTTTTGGTTACAATATACAAAGTAAAATAATTACCTAAAAGGAGGTTCTTATGAAAAAAAGTATTTATAATTACTTTATCTTCACCTTCGCCTTATTAATTATCACTACACTTAATGAGAAAGAAGTTTTAGGGCTTTCTCTATCAAATGAGCATGTAACCAAAAATAATTATATAGAATTAACAGAAATGGCTTCTAATTCGCCAAATCCTAAAGCAGAACAAAGTAGTAATTCAAATAATGAAGTTGTTGCTGTATTCCAAAGTTCAAACTCTACAATTTCACTTACTAAAGATGACATATATTTAATGTCTCAAGTAGTTTATGCTGAAAGTAAAGGTGAACCTTTTGATGGAAAAATAGCCGTTGCATCAGTAATACTTAATAGAACAACGGATTCTCAATTTCCAGATACAATTCATGGAGTAATAACACAGAAAAATGCCTTTTCTTGTGTTAGAAATGGCAAAATTGACGTAGTACCTGATGGTGATAGCTATAATGCCGTTCTAAAAGCCATAGAAGGATATGACCCAACAGATGAGGCATTATATTTTTATAACCCTAAAATCGCTACATGCTCGTGGATGAAAGGCGTCGAAAAGACAGGAGAAAAAAGTATAGGTCAACATGTATTTTTTAATGTTACCTAAAGAAAAAGCTAACACAATGTGTTAGCTTTTTTTATTTCTTACTGTCTAAATATGCTACTGCACTTAAAGCAGCCACATTTCCTTCACCTGCAGCCTTCATATATTGGTATGGTCTACCAGTACAATCTCCCGCAGCAAAACAGCCTTCTATATTAGTCTTCATTAATCTATCAACTTCTATGTGATCATCAGTTATTTTTAATCCTGGCACTAATTGTCCTGGTGATATGCTATCTCTTAATACAAATATACCATCAGTCTCTATTTCACCATTTTTAGTTACTAATTTAGTAACCTTACTATCCCCTTGTATTTCTACAGGAATATCATTAATAACTTCAATCTCTGAATTTAAATCAAATTCTCCCTTATATCTAGGAATATAGTAAACCTTAGATGCTAATTCACTTACAAAATTAGCTTCCTCTTCAGCTTCTTTATTATAGCCAATTATAGTTACAGTTTTTTCTTTATATAAAGGGGCATCACAAGTAGCACAATATCCTACACCTTTACCTAAGAATTCTTCTTCACCCTTCATAGGTTTTGTGTACTCAATACCTGTTGCTATGATTATTGAAGTCGCTTCATACATCTTTTCATTTACCATAAGAGCGAAATATTCTCCCATAGCATAAATACTATTTATTCTTTCCTCTGTTATCTCTATATCCATCTCTTTTAGATGACCCATAAATTGATTCTTAAGATCCATACCATCTTTTCCAACGAATCCAAGATAGTTATTTACCTTTGGAGCTTTAACAAGCTTTGTACTTAAATCATTATTACCAAAAAGAATAAATTTTTTATTTCTAATTTTTGCATTTAATGCAGCTGAAAGGCCAGCTGGTCCGCTTCCTATTATAGCTATATCATATCTTTCGCTCAAAATTATTCATCTCCTTAAGAAGCTTATTAAACGTATTTTTTGATGGCTTCAACTAATGCAGCCTTTGGTCTAAAGCCAACTAAAGTATCAACAACTTTTCCCTCTTTAAATATTAATAAAGTTGGTATGCTTTGAATTTGATATTTTCCAGCTGAACCTGGGTTTTTATCAACATCAACCTTTACAAACTTAACATTTTCCATTTCATTTGCTAATTCTTCTATAACTGGTGCTATCATTTTACAAGGTCCACACCAAGTTGCCCAGAAATCAACAACTACTACTTCACTTGCTTCTATTACTTCTGTATTAAAATCTTGATCATTTATATGTTTTACCATTATATACGCCTCCCGATATACCCCTAAGGGGTACTTTATTATTTACAATTATATTATATTTAAAAAATTAAGTCAATGTTACAAATAATAATTATTATCTAATTTTTATAATTTTATTATTCAAAGGTGCCTTTTACTAATAATTTTTTATTATCCATTAAAATATTACCTCTAGATATAACAGAATTTATGTCTAAATTTTTCTTATCTAATAAAATTATATCTGCATCTTTTCCTGTTGATATAAATCCTTTATGAGATAGTTTTAAAACATTGGCAACATTACTAGTTATAACTCTTATTGCTTTCTCTAAAGGTACTCCAAGCTTTATAGCTTCCTTTACTTCATTAAAAAGACTTTCAACAGAACAGATTCCTAAACCTTTAAGCTCTCCATTTTCATCAAATAATGGCATACTTCCATTACCATCTGAAGAAAAAGTTATTTTTTCTATATCTACTCCAGCATCTAAAAGCTTTTTAAGTCCTTCGCCAGCTCTTACTTCTCCTTCTTCTAAATGTTGAGGATCTGAAGATGTGGTTAAATCAATTTGGCCTCCAGCCTTAGCATGATTTATTCCTGCTTCAAAAAGCTCTCTACTTCTTCCCATATGAGTAGGAATTATTTGATTTGCTGGAATCTCTGTTTCATTTATAAGTCTAGTTATATATTCAATCATTCTTTTCCCATTACCTAAATGAACATTTACTATTCCAGCCTTTCCTGATAAAAGTCCTCCAACTCTTGCTTGAGCTACTATATTAACGAATTGCTCGTATGTTGGTTGAGAACTTCTATGGTCTGATAGTGCTATTTCCCCTACACCTATAACTTTATCTATTAATAATAAGTCACTTTTTATAGTCTTAGTTATGGTATTTACAGGTACATCATAAGATCCAGTATAACAGTAACAAGTTACTCCCTCTTCACAAAGAGCATGAGCTTTTGCAACTAGTCCTTTCATATCTCTACAAACACCATCAGTTCCTATACACCCTACTAGGGTAGTTATTCCACCTTTTATTATACTACTTAATTGTAATTCTGGAGTTCTGGTTCTAAAACCACCTTCACCACCTCCACCAATTATATGGACATGACAATCTATAAAGCCTGGTACAGCTATCATACCTTCTCCATCAATTACTTGTATGTTTATAAAATCTTTAGGAATATTCACAGAATCATATAATCCTTCAATCTTATCACTTAATATAACAATATCCTTTTTCCCTAAATACTCTGGGTCATAAACCTCAATATTTTTTATTACTTTGAACAAAAAATACACCTCCTTTATTTAAATTATTATTATTTTTACCTAAAACTCAATAATAAATAATTTAATTTTATAAAAACTTATTTTTTTATAAAAAAAAAGGCACGAATTAATTCGTGCCAAAACTTAGGGTTTTGAGTGTTCTATATTAATTTTTAATATTATTGACTATTCTTGTTCCATTATTATTTTCTTAGCAGTTAGGATTGATGTAGCACTCATTGAGAATTCATCTAAACCATATTCAACTAATGTTGGTATAGCTCTTTCATCTCCTGCCATCTCTCCACACATTCCTACCCACTTACCATGTTTGTGAGCTCCATCTATTGTCATTTTGATTAATCTTAATACAGCTGGATGCATTGGATTGTAAAGGTATGATACCTTTTCACTCATTCTGTCAGCAGCTAATGTATATTGGATTAAATCGTTAGTTCCTATTGAGAAGAAATCAACATGCTTAGCTAATTCATCAGCATAAACTGCTGCAGCTGGGATTTCAACCATGATACCCCATTGAATTGAATCTGAGTATGCTATACCTTCTGCTTTTAACTCAGCTTTGCATTCTTCAACAAATGCTTTAGCTTGTTGGAATTCTTCTAATCCTGAAATCATTGGGAACATTACTGCAAGATTTCCATAAACAGAAGCTCTTAATAAAGCTCTTATTTGAACTCTAAAGATATCTTTTCTGTCTAAGCATAATCTTATAGCTCTGTATCCTAAGAATGGATTCATCTCTTCTGGTAATGGTAAGTATGGAAGAGTTTTATCTCCACCGATATCTAATGTTCTGATAACAACTTGCTTACCATCTGCTTTTTCTAAAACATATTTGTATGCTTCAAATTGTTCATCTTCAGTTGGAGCTTCATCTCTGTCCATGTATAAGAACTCAGTTCTAAATAGTCCAACTCCGTCTCCACCATTTGCTAAAACTTGATCTATATCTTCTGGTTTACCTATGTTTCCGCAAACCTCTATTCTTCTACCTGATTTAGTAGTTGTTTTAACATCTATTAATTTCTTTAATTCTTCTTGTTCTGCTTTAAATTTTTCTAATCTAGCTTTATATTCATTTATAGTAGCTTCATCTGGGTTGATTATAGCTACACCCTCAATACCATCAACTATTACAGTGTCCCCATTTTTAACTGAAGTTGTTATATCACCTAATCCAACAACAGCTGGTATTTCTAAAGTTCTAGCCATTATAGCTGAGTGAGAAGTTCTTCCCCCGATATTAGTTAAGAAACCAATAACTTTACTTCTATCTAATTGAGCAGTATCTGAAGGTGTTAAGTCATGAGCTACAACAACAGTGTTAGCTCCTACATTTTCCATTCCGTTTCCACCCTTGCCAGCTAGGTTAGCTATTATTCTCTTAGAAACGTCTTTTATATCTGCTGCCCTTTCTCTCATGTAAGGGTCATCCATAGAATCAAATATCATAACGAAAGTATCTGTAACATTTTGAACAGCCTTCATAGCGTTTAATTGGTCATTTTCTATAGTCATTTCCATTTGACCAGTAAACTCTACATCATCTAATAACATTAAATGAGCTTCAAAAACTTGAGCTTCATGTTCTCCAATTTCATTAGCTGTTTTTTCTTTTATTGCTTCTAATTGCTCTTTTGATTGAGCTAAAGCTTTAGATAATTTTTCTTTTTCAGCTGCTATATCTGAAACCTTCGCATCAGATATTATTATTTCCTCATGTTCTTGTATAAATACAGTTCCTATTGCATATCCTTTTGAAGCAGCAATACCTTTTTTCATTATGTAGTCCTCCTTTAAGTTCGTACTCAACTAAATACAACATTAAATATCAATCACAATTCAACTAAATTCACTTTTCAAATTCACTGCTTATATATAACAGCAATTTGCGTGCCAAGTTTTTAATTATTAATATTTTTCAAAATATATTATACTCATAAACCCTAGTAAAAATGCCTATAAATCTTATAAAAATATTTTATTTATTAAAAACTTACGTTAAAATACTCAGTCATATTAGTTGTTTTTATTATACTAAATGTGATAAAAAATATCAAACTAATTTTACCATTGATATTTTTTATCAAATTTTCTTTTTGAAATAATCTTTTTATTAAGATATATATACATAAAGCCTTTAAAATAGTACTTTTTTCTGATAATATATTATTAATACTTGATAAAAAATATCAACCTTATTCACTTTTTATAAAAATTCATAAAAAAATAAAACTTTGGACGGTGATTTACTCCATGTATTCAAGAGAATTGATTATAAAGACGCCCTTAGGATTACACACTAGATACTCTGCTATGATTGTTAATAAGGCTTCTGAAATAGAGTCTAAGTATAAAGTTAAACTCTATATAAAAAAAGAATCCTATACAGATTGGCTTGGAATAAGTATGCTTGCAATACTTTCTCTTAAGGTATTGCCTAATGAAAGTATATTAATTGGATCTAAAAATGAAGGAATGATTGAAAAGTTAGCTGTTCAATCTCTTCTTGAGTTTATTGATAAAAACATAAATAATCCTATTGAATCTGAAGATAGTGAAATAGATGAAATAATAGATGCTAGTATAGTAGCTAATGAACAGGTTCTTGAAAGTTTGCCAATAGGTATTGTTGTTATAGATATAGACCAAAATATTATAACAATTAATCAATATGCTTTAAGATTTATTGGATGCAATAAAAAAGATGTTAAAGGAAAAAAGATTAATGAAGTTATTCCATCATCTCAGCTTCCTCATGTTATGCTTAGTAATTTAAAAAAGTATGGATCAACTCTTCATATAAATAACAGAGTTGGCTTAGTAAATAGCTCTCCTCTTTTCATAAACGATAAGATTATAGGGGCTGTAAGTGTTATTCAAGATGTATCTGATATTATAGGTATGAAAGAAATAAATGAGAAATTTACTAAGATACTTGAAAACTCACAGGATATGATTTGCTTTGTAGATGAAAATGGCATAATAAATTATTTAAATCCTGCATATATTAAAAACTTTTCTAAAGTTAGTTCTGATGTTATAGGAAAAAGTATTTTTGATATTGCTCCTAATGGACTTAGAGCTAAAGTATTTAAAGAAAAAACTTTATTAAAAGATGTAATTCATAAGAAAAATGGTATAAATGTTATAAGTACTATTGATCCTTTATTTATTGATGGACAGTTTAAAGGAGTTATTTCTACTTCTAGACCAGTTAGTTTAATTAAAGAACTTATGTCAAAACTAAATAAATCTGAACAGGAATTAGATTATTATAAAAATGAGTTTTTAAGACAATTATCTAAAAATTCTTCTTTTAATAATATTATAGGTTCAACTAGAACTCTAAAGGACATAATGTACATGTGTCAAAAAGCTTCAGAAACTACATCAACTGTTCTTATTCGTGGTGAAAGTGGTACAGGTAAGGAACTTATTGCAAAGGCTATACACAATAATAGTAATAGAAAAAATAAGCCTTTTGTAAGGGTTAACTGTGCTTCAATTCCTGAAAATCTCTTAGAAAGTGAATTATTTGGATATGAAAAGGGAGCTTTTACTGGGGCAGTTCAAAGCAAACCTGGTAAATTTGCTATTGCTGATACAGGTACTATATTCTTAGATGAAATAGGTGATATGCCCTTATCAATGCAAGTTAAACTCCTTAGAGTTTTACAAGAAAGAGAGATTGAAAGCGTAGGAGGAATAACTCCTAAAAACATTGATGTAAGAGTTATTGCTGCAACTAATAGAAATTTAGAAGAAATGATTGAAGAAGGTTCCTTTAGAGAGGATCTTTATTACAGACTTAATGTCTTAGGTATTAATCTTCCTCCACTTAGAGAGCGTAAAGAAGATATTCCTGAACTAGCCGAACATTTTATAACTAAGCTAAATAAAAAGTTACATAAAACTATATTAGGAATAAAACAAGATGCCCTTAATCTACTAATTGAGTATTCTTGGCCTGGAAATATACGTGAGCTTGAAAATATAATGGAAAGGGCCATAAATCTTTGTGATGGAGATTATATAGATAGTTCTTATCTGCCTTCATATTTAAAGCCAGTTGAATCAAAGTCTTTTAATTTAAATATTGATATTGATCATATACTTCCCTTTGAAGAATATGAAAAACAAATAATAGAAGCAGCTATGAAAAAGTACAAATCCTTTAATAAGGCAGGAAAAGCTTTAGGATTAACTCATAGAACAATTTCTTTGAAATGTAAAAAGTATAATATAGATGTAAAAAAATAATAAAAGAAAAAAGCACTTGGAGACCAGCACATCTCCAAGTGTTTTTTTATTAGTAAGAGTTTAGTAACATTCTGAAGTATAATTATGACAAGACTTTTTTTTAGTTTTAACTACGGGAACAGCTAATAATTAAAACTAAATTTAATATTAAACAAGTTATACAGTACTTCTATTATTTAGAATAGAATTCAACTATTAATTGCTCTTGTATTGTTATTGGAATTTCTTCTCTCTTAGGCTTTCTAGTGAAAATTCCTTTAAAGTTATCTTCTTCTTTACTTACGTAAGGAACTTCACTTCCTATGCTATCTTTAAAGTTGTTTACAAACATTTCTGTTTTTCTTGATTTTTCTCTTAAAACAACTTCATCACCTATATTTAATCTGAAAGATGGTATATTAACTTTCTTTCCATTTACTAAGAAATGTCCATGGTTAACCATTTGTCTTGCTTGTCTTATTGAGCTAGCAAAACCCATTCTATATACCATATTATCAAGTCTTGATTCTAAAATCATAAGTAAAGCCTCACCAGGTTGTTCTTTACTATTGAAAGCTTGATCTACGTATCTAGTAAATTGTCTTTCCATAACACCGTAGTAAGCTCTTAATCTTTGCTTTTCTAATAATTGAATACCGTAATCAGATAATTTCTTATCTGCTCTGCTTGTTCCTCTACCAGCTCGTTTCATTGCTTTTGGATGTCCAACTACATTTAATCCAAGTCTTCTGCACATTTTGAAACGAGGTCCCATCATCTTAGCCATACTTAACCTCCAAATGTTTTTTTGTTTTCTATGATGCTATATTAACATAAAATCTCACTTATTGAAAATGATTATCATTATTGTATAACTCATTTAATTAAAATTATCTTATTAAATCTTTAAAATACTAACTTATGCTTATAAATTTAAACTTATTTATTCTATAAAATAAATTCATTTATAATAAACTCTAATTTTAGTAACTAGGTTCAATTAGCTATCAATCTATTCCACTTAAATCACTCTTATTTATATATGAATTTTAGTATAAGCATAAAAAAGCTATATCAAACTCTTAACTTAAAAGAATTCATAAATTTTTATATTTATAAATTCTCTCATAAATAGTATTGATATAGCTCTCTTTATAATTTATTCAGTTAAATATTAAATTATATTTTTTATAAATCGTCTATTAAAGCCCCCGCTTTAGCATATGCTGTTGATTTTGCCTCAAAGAAGTCTGTTTTTACTTGGTTTGCATCAGCATAATAATCTACCCATGGTGCTGGATTCTCATTATATCCTTCAAATAAAGGCTCTAAACCTATAGCTTTAACTCTTAAGTTTCCTATATATTTTATATATCTTTCTATAAGATTTTTATTTATTCCAGTAACATTATCACCTATAACATAGTGCCCCCATGCAATTTCATGTTCAACACCAGTTCTCACCATTTCTCTTAATTCTTCTTTTAACTCTTTAGTAAATACTTCTGGTATTTCTTCTTTTAATTCTTTGATTATACTTCTAAATAACCATAAATGAGTATTTTCATCTCTGTTTATATATCTAATCTCTTGAGCTGAACCAGGCATTTTTCCATTTCTCTCTAAGTTATAGAAAAACATAAATCCTGAATAGAAATAAACACCCTCTAAAATATAGTTAGCCATTACTGATTTTATAAAGTTTTCCATACTTGAATCTTCTAAGAAGTTATTATATAGGTCTCCTATAAACTTATTTCTTTGAAGTAATATAGCATCATCCTTCCATTGGAATAATATTTCGTTTCTCTCCTCTGGTGAACAAATACTATCTAGCATATAACTATAACTTTGTGAGTGAACCGCTTCTTGGAAAGCTTGTATAGTTAAACATAAGTTAACTTCTGAAGCAGTAATATAACTATTTATATTTCCTAAGTTAGCTGTTTGTATTGAATCTAAAAATATTAAGAAAGATAAGATTTTATCATATGCTGTTTTTTCTTCCTTGGTTAACTTTTTATAATCTTTTAAGTCTTGAGCTAAGTTTATTTCCTCTGGTATCCAGAAATTATTCATTGCTTGTCTGTACCATTCTGAAACCCAAGTATATTTCATATTATTAAAGTCATTTAAGTTAGTTGTATTACCATTTATCATTTTCTTTTTATTAGTTTCAATATCTCCAAACTCATTAAAAAGCGGTCTTTTATTTATTTCCATTTTACGTCACCTTTCATCTCTTTATTTCTCTATCTATAATTAATAGATACTCACCTAAGCCTAGATGAGTATCTTTAAAATTCTTAATTTATATTCTAAGCTGAACAACTCTCACATTCGTCAACACTTAGAGATTTACTTCTTACATAATAAATACTTTTAACTCCATTTTTACAAGCTGAAATATAAAGATTCATTATTTGTCTCATAGTATAATCTGTAGTTATATAAAGGTTAAATGATTGTCCTTGGTCTATATGTCTTTGTCTTACTCCGTTTGCTCTAACTGTAAATTCTTGATTTACATTGTAAGCTGAAACATAGTACCAGAAATTTTCTTGACATAATCCAGGTGCTACCTTTGGAGTTATGCTTCCTTTTTTCTCTTCTAACCAGAATCTATTCATAACAGGATCTACCCCCTCTGAAGTTCCAGCTAAAGTGGCAGTTGAACCATTTGGAGCTACCGCAAATAGGTATCCATTTCTCATACCATATTTAGCAATCTCTTCTTTTAGTTCTTTCCACTGTGGTGAATTATATTCTCTTAGTTCAAAATAATCACCATTACTCCAGTCGGATCCTTCAAATAATGGATAGCTTCCCTTTTCCTTTGCTATGTTTAAACTAGCTTTTATAGCATAGAAGTTTATTCTCTCATAAACTTTATCTACAAAGTTTAAGTGTTCCTCTGAATCCCATACAATCTTATTATTTACAAGCATATGATGGTATCCTGATGTTCCTAATCCAACAGCTCTATATTTCTTGTTTGTTATTTCAGCAAATGGAACTGAATAATAATTTAAGTCTATTACGTTATCCATTGCTCTTATTTGAGTTTCAACAACGTATTCCACTTCTTCATCTGATGTAACATCAACATTTCCTAATACCACTGAAGAAAGGTTACAAACAACAAAGTCTCCTGGCTTAGTTTTTTCAATAACTACTACATCACCATTTTCGTCCTTAATTTCTGTTTGTTCTATCTCCATAGCACTCATGTTTTGCATTATTTCAGTACAAAGATTTGATGAATATATCATTCCTTTGTGTTTATTAGGATTAAATTTATTTACTGTATCTCTATAGAAAGCAAATGGTGTTCCTGTTTCTGCAGCACTTTTTATGATAAGTCTTACAATATCCTTAACACTCATAACTCTCTTTTCTATTCTATCATCTTCTACACACTCATAATATTTCTTTTCCCATTCTTCCCCATAGAAATCTTCTAAAGAATATCCTTTAACAGTTTTTATTTCATGAGGACACATCATATACCAGTTAGCATCTATATCATTTTCTGCTAACTTCCAGAATAAATCTGGATAACAAAGTCCTGGGAATATATCATGAGCTTTCTTTCTATCATCTCCGTTGTTTGTTCTTATTTGAAGAAACTCTGGTAAATCTTTATGCCATGCATCTAACCAAATAGCAACTGATCCGTTTCTAACTCCTAATTGGTCAACAGCTATGGCTGTATCATTGAATAATTTTATCCAAGGTATAATTCCACCTGATGCACCTTTAAAACCTCTTATGGCTGAGCCTAAGGCTCTTACCTTACCCATATAAATTCCCATTCCGCCACCAAACTTAGAAACCTTTGAGAAATTATCTAATGATTTATATATACCAGCTAAGCTATCATCTACAGTATCTATAAAACATGAACTTAATTGGTAGAATGGCTTTCTAGCATTAGACATAGTTGGAGTAGCCATTGTAGCCTTTATAGAACTTAAAACATCATAAAATCTTTTTGCCCAATAAAGTCTTTTTTCCTTCTTCTCAGGGATAGCAAGGTGCATAGCAATTCCCATAAACATTTGTTGAGGAAGTTCTAATGGTAATCTATTAAAATCTTGAACTAAATATCTTTTTGCTAATAAATTTATTCCACTGTATGTAAATAAAAAGTCTCTCTCTCTTTTTATTTCTTTTTCTAATTCTTCTATATCTTCCTTAGAGTAATTATCTAAAATATATTTTCCGTATAATCCTTTATCAGTAAGTTCCTTTATAAAACCATAGAAATTATCATATGGATTTGCCCCTTCTTCTAATCCTCTATTTACTCTTACTTCTTCATATAAATTTTTAACATATAACTTCGCCGCAATTTCCTGCCATCTTGGTTCTACTTGAGAAGTTAACTCTAACGAAACTTGTATGAAAGATTTTATTATCTCTTTTTCTCCCATTTTTGATGTAACTATATTATCTAAAGCAACCATTAACTTTTCTTCAGTATATAATCCTGTTTCATCATTCAGTTCTTCTATAGACCATGCACAATATCTCTCTAATAGTGTCATCAACTAGCCCTCCACAATATATAGTAATTATTTTTAAATTTCGCACAATATCTTGACAATTTATTATAATAATTTAAAGTTGTTTTGTAAAACTCAGATTTCTTGAAAAAGTTAGCTTATTCTATGAATAACTCTTATTATATAAGTCATATTTTCTTTTTTTAGTTTTATTCGACTAATAATGATTATTGACATTTTAAAGTTACTTCTGCAATAAGAGTACTAGAGCTTTTAAGTAGGCATAAATAAAAAGACTACAGATATTTACTCTGTAGTCTTTTTATTATTTTAAATTTTCAGCCCATTCTTCTTCCTTAAATCCTATAAGAACTAAATCCTCTTTTATAAGTAAAGGTCTTTTTACTAACATACCATTGCTTGATAAGATGTCTAAAAGTTCATCTTCACTAGCTGTTTTTACTTTATCCTTAAGATTCATCTCTCTATAAAGCTTGCCTGAAGTGTTAAAGAACTTATTTAATTTAACTCCGCTCTTATCGTACCAAGCCTTTAATTCTTCTTTAGTAGGATTTTCTTCCACAATCATTCTATCTGTAAAATCTATATTGTTTTCTTCTAACCATTTCTTAGCTTTTCTGCAAGTACTACATTTAGGATATTCTAAAAATAAACAACTCATTTTCTTACACCTTCTTTAAAATCATCATATTTATACAATAAAAATTATTATATAGTAATTATACTCCTTATAACTTTATTTTTAAATATGTTAATTAAAAACCTTCATAAATTTTTACAGCTATAGATTTTTTAAAATTTATTGAAATTAAGTTACACAACCTATATGTTATTATTCTTCATTATTATCATCTTTATTTTTAGGAATTATTACAAAAGCTTTAAATAAGTCACCTTCACATTCAACCCTAAACTTTCCGTTGTGAAGTTCTACAATAGTTTTAGCTATTGCTAAGCCTAATCCAGATCCTTCTATGGTTGAATTTCTTGATTCATCTCCTCTTGCAAATCTTTCTAAAATATCCTTCTCATCAAAATCTAAAGCATAGGAAGAAATATTTTTAAATGATATTTCCACGTCATTTTCTAAATCCTTTATTTCAACATAGACCCTAGTTTTTTCTAAACTATATTTTAAAGCATTAGTAGTTAGGTTTTGGAATACCCTAGACATTCTTTGAGGATCTATCTTAACCATGCATTCCTCTGGCCCATTTATTTTAAATTCAATTTCCTTTTCTGAATATACATCTTCTACCTCAGCTATACATTGATATACAAGTTGAATTATATCTATATTGTATTTAAATAATTCTACCTTTCCTGAAGACATCTTAGAAACCTCAAACAAATCATCTATAAGTTTCTTTAAGGTTTGAGATTTTTTATCTAGTATTTCTATATATTCTTTTCTTTCCTCTTCAGTTATATTATTTAACTGAAGTATATTTACATAATTTATTATGGATGTTAATGGAGTTTTTAAATCATGTGAAACATTTGAGATAAGCTCAGTTTTTAACTTTTCATTCTTTATACCTTCTTCAACAAGTTCTTTATAGCCTAGTCTTAAATCATTAACATCATCTGCTAATTTTCTTATTTGTCTATCGTCATTATCTTTTATCTCTATATCTGTATCACCTTTTTTAACTTTTTCTATTCCTTTTATTACAGTATCTAATCCATCATATTTTCTTATAAACTTTACTATAAAATGAATAACTAAAACAATTGGAATTATCCATAGGTATCTATTGTCTGTTAAAACATAGTGATATTGCTTCCATACAAATTCTATATTTCTCATAAATCCATTTATAAGAATATATATTATAGTAAATGAAATAACAAACATAACAACCTTATCTTTTAAAAATTCTTCTATAAACATCTTCTTTGTTATTAAAACATTTAAACTATCTAAAAATCTAAAGAAATATCCATTTTTCCAGCTGTCTTTATATGCTCTTATTCCCATATTTTTAATCATAACTAATTTTTTTATGATTAAAAGTAACATTAAAAGAGTTGTAGTCATAGTTGCTATAAAAGCAATTCTAATTGAATTTATTTCAGAATCATAAAGTTCTCCTCTTGAGAAATATATTTCTTCATAATTATCTGAAGAATTTATTTCTTTAAAGACTACATTATCATTTTTAGATAAACTTTCTAAAACTTCTTTTGGCGTTGAAAGATTATAAGGTTTTTCATAAAACCATACTCTATTAGAGTAATATTCTCCTGTTTTCTTATTTATAAGAACTACACCAGAATAACTAGTAGCCCTTTCTTGAAGCTTTGCAATAAATGCTTGTTTTTGCTCCTTTGTCTCTAAGCTATCTAATTTGCTTAAATAGTTAGTCTCATTATAAAGAAAATCTGATATATCTACAGATTGAGCTAATAACCTACACTCTTTATACTTATGTGGATTTATTAATGCATCCCTATAAATAACTCTATTACATATATCAGGATTTGCCTTAGAATTTAATTTTGCTATATTATCAAAGGAGTATCCTCCAAATAAGATAATATATAAAACAGGTATAAACACAGCAAATATGATTATAAACATATTTTCTATGCTTCTTACTGAAAGGCTATAGTTTTTCCACCATCTTGAAAAACTATTTGTCAATTTTATACCCAAGTCCCCACACCACCTTTATATACTCAGGTTCTTTCGAATTTATTTCTATTTTTTCTCTCATTCTTCTTATGTGAACTGTTACTGTATTTTCACTTTTATAAAAAGGTTCTTCCCAAACCCTTTCATAAATTTCTTTAATTGAAAATATTCTTCCTGGATGTGATGCTAAAAGTGTTAATATTTTATACTCTGTTGCAGTTAATTTTATATTTTCTCCTCTTAAAGAGACCTGCTTATTTACAGTATCTATAGTTAAATCTTTTATTACTATTAAATCTTGAGTATTCTCCCTATTTAATGGATAATCATATCTTCTTAATTGTGATTTTACCCTTGCAACAAGCTCTAAATGATTAAAAGGTTTTGTAACGTAATCATCTGCCCCTATGTTTAAACCTAATATCTTATCACTATCTTCTGATTTTGCTGATAGTAATATTATTGGTATATTTCTACTTTCTCTTATTTTTAAACAAGTTCTCATTCCATCTAACTTAGGCATCATTATATCTAAAACCACAAGATGTATGTCTTCCTTATCTAAAATCTCTAAGGCCTCAAATCCATCTCCAGCCTTTATTACATTTATTCCTTCTCCTCTTAAATATATATCTATTGCATCTCTTATTTCTTTTTCATCATCTACAACTAAAACATTAAACTTTTCTTTTTCCATAATAAAGCACTCCTTAAACTTATGCCTCCTCTAAATAGTAAAGGAGGAAAATTAAAATTAACCTATTTATTTATTACGATTTTCTTAAGATATACCTTCTACTATTAATTTAATGAAATTCTTAGTATATACAATGTATTTTACCATAAAAACACATTAGTTGCTTTTTCAATGCATTTATTGGCTTTACTTTACCAAAAAAAGCATTATAATTACCTATGAAATTATTTATTGTAAATTTAGGAGAATCCCAATGAATTACATCAAAGAGAAAAAAGAATTACTAATTGATAATGCATTTATTCTCATAGGTTGCTTTATTGCATCTTTAGGAGTAAACCTATTTTTATCAAATGCAAAACTTCTTAGTGGTGGAGCAACAGGTATTGCACTTATCTTTCAATACTTAATGGGAGTTAACTCAGGTATTGTTGTTTTACTTATAAACATTCCATTATTTATACTTAGTTATTTTAAACTATCAAAACAGTTTACATTTAACTCAGCTATAGGAATGCTAGCTTTATCACTTTCATTAATGATAACAGCACCAGTATCACATCTTATTACCTTAGATGATAAATTACTATACTGTGTTTTTGGTGGTGCTATCTGTGGATTTGGTTATGGTTTAGTATTTTCTAAAGGTGGATCAACTGGTGGAACAGATATAGTTACCATGATTATACGTAAAAAATATTCAAATTTTAATATAGGTTCATTAAGCTTCGTATTAAATATGTGTATCGTTGCTGTAGGAGCAATTTTCTTTGGACTAGAAACAGCACTTTATACTCTTATATCTATATTTGTACAAACAGTTTTAGTTGATAAAGTTATTAAAGGAATACATTCAAAACAATTATTGCTTATAATAACAGATAAGGAACAACAAGTTATAAATTATATAATAGAAGATCTTCATCGAGGAGTAACTTCTCTTTTAGCTGAAGGAGAATATACTCATGACAGAAAGAAAATGCTTTACTGTCTAGTTACTACAAGACAAATGATTGAATTAAAAAATACAATACATTATATAGATCCAAATGCCTTTATAACTATAATGGACGTTTCAGAAGTTAAAGGAAAAGGCTTTAAAAATATATAAAAGCAAATAAAGCTATGCTCATAGGGCATAGCTTTTTTAATGTCATAATAACTTAATCTACTAAAATATATATAATAGTGGAATGATTTTTAGGAGCTTTTATGAATAAGTTTAAGTTAGTGAATTTCTTAATATGTTTTTTATTTATTATATTATTTTTCTTAATTATAAACCTTATATTTTCATCTTATAAATTTTACTCAATTACCCCAAATGATATGGAAGTTAGTTTGCCATTACTAAATTTTCTTTAAATTATATTATTTAAAATATTCATCTATAGCATTTGCTAAGGTATTTGCAATTTTATTTTGATAATCATCTTTACCTAATAGTTCACATTCTTCTGGATTAGATAAGAAACCACATTCAACTATTACAGAAGCTCCTTCATATCCATCATTTAAAATCTTATATTCTTTTTTTGCAACTTTTGCTTCCCTCTTATTATTTTGATCAACTTCTTCCTTAAATTTTTGTTGTATTATTTTGCCTAGCTTTTGACTTGGTTCATTGTTGGCACTCCATACTTGTGCCCCTTTACAATTCTTTTGAGGAAACATATTTTGATGTATGCTTATAAAAGCATCACACTTATTTTCTTTTTTAATCTTAACTCTATTTCCTAAGTCTTCTATTTTCTTTTCTCTAACCTTTTTGCCCTCAGTATATAGTCCTACATCCTCACTTCTAGTCATTATGACTTTATATCCCTTACTCTCTAAGGCAGCTTTTGTTTTAAGTGATATTGATAAATTAATATCCTTCTCAATTACTCCACTTTCACTCTTCGCTCCCCCATCTATGCCTCCATGACCTGGGTCAATAACTATTACCTTATTATTTTCCTCTGCATTAACCTTTAAGAAGCTAATATTTAATACTAAAAAAGAGAGCATCATAATTGACACTATTTTCATTATTTTCTTCATTAAGAATACCTCCTATTTAAATCTAAATTATTATAATCCTAAATCCTAAGAAGAATATATTTACTAATAAATACTTCAAAATATTATCTCTTTTAGAATTATGAAACTCAATTTATTTTTTCCTATATATAAAGAAATATTCTAAGTAAAAGAAAAAAGAATACCCAAATTTAGGTATTCTTTAATATCTTTAATGCACTTCCATAACACTTTCAGCTATGTTAGTAGCATGATCGCCAATTCTTTCAAAGTTGCTTAGTAAGTCCATAAATATTGCACCATCATAAGCATTGCAAGAACCTTGGCTTAATCTCTTAATATGATTTTCTCTAAATTCTTTTTGAGAAGCATCTATCTTTCTTTCTATTTCATAGATAGTTCCAGCTTCCTCTACATTTTCATTTGCATAAGCATCAATTGTTATGTCTAGAGCTCTAATTGTTTGATCATATATATAATCTATTTCCTTTAAAGCATCTTCACTATATTTTAATTTTCTTCCTACCTTTTCTAAAGTTAAATCAGCTATATTTTCAACATGATCACCTATTCTCTCAATATCAGTTACAATATGGAAAGTTGATGCTACTAAATTACTTTCTTTAGCAGATAAATCGCATTTAGATAATTTAACTAGGTAAGCAGTTATTTCTTCTTCTAATATATTTATAAGTTTTTCATTTTCATATACTTTTTTAACTAAGCTTTCATTATTTTCTCTAAAAGCCTTCATACTTAATTCTAAGTTTTCTTTAGCTTTATTAGCCATTCTTAAAGTTTCCTTTTGAACTTGACCTGCAGCTATTACTGGTGTTTCTAATAATCTTTCATCAAGATACTTAGGTCCAAAAAGCTCAATTTCATCTTCACCTTTTATTAATTTGTTAACTATCATAATCATGTACTTACTTAATGGTACAAGTATTATAGTAGCAGTTATATTGAATATTGTATGAGCATTAGCTATTTGTCTTTGAACATCTCCAGGGCTAATCTCTTGAACAATATGTGCTAAAGGTTTTAAGAATGGTATAAATATAAGTGTACCTAATATATTAAACATTAAATGTATGGCAGCAGCCTTATGTGCTGTTTTATTTGCTCCAATACTTGCTATCAATGCAGTTACACATGTACCTATATTACATCCAAATAATATTGGCAGAACTATATTTATATTTATAGAACCAGTTGATGCTAAGGCAATTAATATACCTGTAGTAGCTGATGAACTTTGTAATATAGCTGTAAGTGCTAAACCTGTAAATATTCCTAATACCCAGTTATCGCCTATAGCCATTATAAGTTCTGAGAACATTGGTGAATCAGCTAATGGTTTTAAAGCTGAACTCATTATTCCCATTCCCATAAATAAAATACCAAAACCTAATATTATATCAGCAATATCTTTTCTTTTCTTTTGTTTTGCTGACATTAATAAAACAACACCTATTATAACAAACAATGGGGCTATTTCATCTAACTTAAAGGCAACAAGTTGTGCAGTAATGGTAGTACCTACATTTGCTCCCATGATTACCCCAGCAGCTTGTGCTATATTCATAAGTCCAGCATTAACAAATCCAACTACCATTACCGTAGTGGCACTTGAACTTTGTATTACCATTGTAACAAAGGCACCAACTAAAACTGCTGATATAGGATTTTTAGTAACTTTCTCTAATATACTTTTTAATTTATCACCTGCGGCATTTTCTAATCCTTCTCCCATTAACTTCATTCCAAAAAGGAATAGACCTAATCCACCGGCAACTTGAATTAAGGTAAAAATTGCATCTTTCAAGATACTTCTCCTCCACTTTGCTTAATTTGTAAAATACAAACTTATTTTATTTTTAATTTTAAAATATCAATCCTATAACATTTTACAATATAATATCTGCTTTGTTAAGTTTTAAAGCTTCTTTTTAACCTAAACTTAATACAGTATCCAATTAATTGAAATTTTCTACAAATAATATCCAAATTATTAAAGCAAACTAAAATAATAATCCTCTAATACTTAGTTATATAGCCATTTATAAAACTTTTTAATATTTATTGTCAAAGCATATATTTTCTTATATTTGTTTCTAATTTGTTAATAATTAAAACTAAAAATAACTTCTTTAAAATATATAAATGTATAAAAAAAGAAGGAGGTATTCCTCCTTCTTTCCATAAAAGCAATATATTATCTCTTTGAGAATTGTGGAGATCTTCTTGCTTTCTTTAAACCGCATTTCTTTCTTTCAACCATTCTTGGGTCTCTAGTTAAGAATCCAGCTTTCTTTAATTCTGGTCTTAAGTTTTCGTCAGCTTTTAATAAAGCTCTTGATATACCATGTCTTATAGCTCCTGCTTGACCTGATAATCCACCACCATGAACGTTAACTAAAACGTCATATTTGTCTTTAGTTTCAGTTAAAACTAATGGTTGGTTAACTACAACTCTTAAAGTTTCTAATCCGAAATATGTTTCGATTTCTCTATTATTTACTATAACTCTACCTTCACCTGGTACAAGTCTTACTCTTGCAACTGATTTCTTTCTTCTTCCAGTTCCCATGTATTGAACTTTTGCCATTTGAACTCCTCCTCCCGAGCTTATAATTAGTATCTTAACTCAAGTACTTCTGGTTTTTGAGCAGCATGATCGTGCTCAGCTCCTCTGTACACGTTTAATTTCTTTAACATTTTTCTTCCTAAAACGCCTGTTGGAAGCATTCTTCTAACTGCTTCTTCGAAAGCAAATTCAGGTTTCTTTTCTAAAACTTCTCTGTATGGAGTTTCTTTTAATCCACCAGCGTATAAGCTGTGTTTTCTTAACATTTTTTGGTCTAATTTCTTACCAGTTAAAACAACTTTCTCAGCGTTTATAACGATAACGAAATCTCCACAGTCAACATTTGGTGTAAATGTTGGCTTGTTCTTTCCTCTTAATATTGAAGCAACTTGGCTAGCAACTCTTCCTAGTGGCTTTCCAGCAGCGTCAACAACATACCATTTTCTTTCAACTTCTTGTGCTTTTGCAATGTATGATTTCATCGTTTTCCCTCCCTAGAATTTTAAAATAGGTTTTATATGTCCTCGTACTTTATGTTAAGATTCATATTGAATCCCGTACATCTCTCTTACAAACAAATACAATTATAATACACGCTTACGGGCGTGTCAATACATTTCATCTACTTTTAGTAAAAAACTTTTTCTAAGCATAATCCTGTTGGAGGAACACAAATTCCAGCTTTTTTTCTATCCCCAGAATCTATGACTTCCTTTATATATTCTGGCTTCTCTTTTCCTCTTCCCACTTTAAGCAATGTTCCTACAATTAATCTTACCATATTATATAAAAAACCATCTGCTGACACATATATTTTAATTTTATTCCCTTCTGTTTCAATATGAATATCAGTTATTGTTCTTACAGAAGTCTTAACTGTCCCACCGGGTCTTTGAAAGGCCTTAAAGTCATGTTTTCCTAAAAAGTATTTACATGCTACCTCCATAGCTTCAACATCTAAAGGCTTTTTAACATGATATACATAATTTCTCTCTAAAGCTGGTGGCTCTTCTCTATTTAGTATTGTGTAACAATAAGTTTTACCAGTAGTCATATACCTAGCATGAAAATCCTCAGCTACCTCTTCTGAATTCATTATTACTATATCCTTTGGTAACTTTGAATTTAATGCAGCCTTAAAATTCTTTCCTGGTATATTAGAATTAGTTTTAAAATTAGCCACATAAGCCTTAGCATGGACTCCTGAATCTGTTCTACTACTTCCTAGTATTTCTACCTCTTCTTTAGTAACCTTCTTTATAGCCTCTTCTACCTTCTGCTGAATAGTATTTCCTATAGGCTGTTTTTGCCATCCAAAATAAGATGTTCCATCATATTCTATAGTTAATTTTATATTCCTCATATAATCATTCCTTTATTTTTTTATAAAACAATATTTTAAATCATAAATAATTAATTCTTCAAACAAAGAAAGACTACAAATTTGCAGTCTTTCTTTTATATTATCAATATTTATTTTATATTAAAAGTCTAAATGTAAAAACAAAATTTAATTTATACTAGAAAACTCTTACTACTATTGATAAAACTAAAAGTACTCCAGCTATTCCAAAAGAAATAAAATCATTTTTAGAATACTTTAATATCTTCATTCTAGTTCTTCCATCGCCACCTCTATAGCATCTTGCTTCCATAGCCATAGCTAACTCATCAGCTCTTCTAAAAGAACTAATAAATAAAGGAATTAATAGTGGTATTAAACTTTTAGCTTTTTGTACTATGTTTCCTGATTCAAAATCTGCACCTCTAGCTTTTTGTGCTTTCATTATTTTATCAGTTTCATCAATTAAAGTTGGTATAAATCTTAAAGCAATTGTCATCATCATTGCTAATTCATGAGCTGGAACCCCTATTTTTTTAAATGGTTTTAATAAACTTTCAATACCATCAGTTAATTCTATTGGTGATGTTGTAAGTGTTAATACTGAAGTTCCCATTATAAGCAAGATAAGTCTTAATGCCATAAATATAGCTGTTCTTATTCCTTCCTTATAAATATATAGGAATTTCCAATGCCATATAAGAGTATCTTCTGTACCTTTTATCATAAAAATATTAAGTGCTGCTGTTATAGCTATTAATAAAAATACAGGTTTAAGTCCTTTATATAAATATTTAAATTGTAATTTAGATATTAATACTGTTGCACCTAAAAAGGCAATTATGAATATATATCCCCAAAACTTATCTACTATAAATAATGAAGCAATAAAAATAAATGATATTAATATCTTAGTCCTTGGATCTAATTTATGTACAAAAGAATCCCCAGGAATATATTGACCTATAGTAATGTCCTTTAACATAATTTCTTATCCTTCCTAATTATTATTCCTTATTATTTCTAAAAGAGCTTCCTTAGCTTGAGAAATTGTAAATATCTCTTCTGATATATTAAAGCCCTTATTTCTTAACTCTCTTATTAGATAAGTTACTTGAGGAACGGCCAATCCTATTTTTTCTAAAGTTTCAACCTCTTTAAATACCTCTGCAATCTTTCCATCTAAAACTATTTCTCCACTATTCATAACAATTACTCTATCAGCAATCTTAGCTACATCTTCCATGCTATGACTAACCATTATTATAGTCATTCTATACTCTTTATGAAGAAGTCTTATTTGAGCAAGTATGTCTTCTCTTCCCTTTGGGTCTAACCCAGCTGTTGGTTCATCTAATATAAGAACTTTAGGCTCCATAGCTATAACCCCAGCTATGGCAACTCTTCTCTTTTGACCTCCACTTAGATCAAAAGGAGATTTATCTTTATATGTTTCATAGTCAAGCCCAACCATCTCCATGGACTTTTTAACTCTTTTACTTATTTCTTCTTCACTGATTCCTAAGTTTCTTGGACCATACTCAATATCTTTTTCAATAGTCTCTTCAAATAATTGATACTCTGGATATTGAAATACTAATCCTACCTTTTTTCTAATATCGCTTAATTTGACTTTTTTATCCGCTATATTAACACCATCAACTATTATATTCCCACTAGTAGGACTTAATAATCCATTTAAATGTTGTATAAATGTTGATTTTCCTGAGCCAGTATGCCCAATTAATGCTACAAACTCTCCATCTTCTATTTCACAGTTTATATTATTTAATGCTATTTTTTCAAAAGGTGTTTTAGGCATATATATGTGATTTAAATTTTCTATTTTAATTGACATAAAGCATTCACCATCTCATCTATATTTAATATTTCTGTTGATATATCTACTCCCTCTTTTTGAAGCTCATAAGCTAATTCAGTAACTTGAGGAACATCTAACCCAATTGACTTTATTTTTTCTACTTGAGAAAAAATTTCCCTAGGAACCCCTTCCATTACCTTTTCACCTTTATCCATAACTATTATTCTATCAGCTTGTGCAGCTTCATCCATATAGTGAGTTATAAGTATTATAGTAATTCCAAACTTTTTATTTACTTCCTTTATAGTTTTCATTACTTCATTTCTACCTGAAGGATCTAGCATTGCTGTAGGTTCATCTAATACTATGCATTTAGGTCTCATTGCTAATATACCTGCAATAGCAATTCTCTGCTTTTGCCCTCCTGATAATAAATGTGGTGCATGTTTTCTATACTCATACATACCTACTGCTTTTAATGAATCATCTACTCTTTCTCTTATCTCCTTTGGATCAACACCTAAATTCTCTGGTCCAAAAGCCACATCTTCTTCAACTATTGTTGCTACTAATTGATTATCTGGATTTTGAAAAACCATTCCAGCTCTTCTTCTAACTTCCCAAAGATTTTCTATATCAGAAGTATCTAATCCATCTACATACATCTTTCCACCACTAGGAAGTAATAAAGCATTCATATGCTTTGCCATAGTTGATTTTCCTGAACCGTTATGTCCTAATATAACTAAAAATTCTCCCTTTTTAACTTCCATAGAAACGTGATTTATTGCAACCTTTTCAGTTTGTTCTTCAGCATTGACATATTTAAAAACTAAGTCTTCACTTTTAATCATATTTTCTCCCATACTAGCCTCCTGTAAAGCTACCTTTAACTACTTTAGAGTTAAAATACATAACTCTTTTTCTCAATATGTATTGAGTTTAATAATTTTTTTATGTATAAAAAAAATACCTACTTATAAAATAATACTATTAATAATTTTATTTTGTAAATAGATATTTCCTTATTTTAACCTTTTATATAAAATTATCTTCCTTAAAATATGTTTATTAAAAAATTTCTTTAAACACATAATATACCTTTAAATTCAAAACTATTATAGGTTAAATCTAAAATTTTATACTAGTAGTAAAAATAATATATTCTGTTTTATTATATATTACTTTGTTATATATATTTAAAATACTCATGATAAAAAATAATATAAAATATTTTATATGACAAAAGAGGATTAAGTAAAAACTTAATCCTCTCTAAAGAAATATATTATACTAATTCAAGTATAACAACTTCAGCTCCGTCTCCTCTTCTAGGACCAACTTTGTACATTCTAGTGTATCCACCGTTTCTTTCAGCGTACTTTGGAGCTATGTTGTCAAATAAGTTTTTAACAACTTCTTCTTCTGTAACAAATGCTAACACTTGTCTTCTTGCGTGTAAATCTCCTCTTTTTGCAAGAGTGATCATTTTTTCTGCAAGGCTTCTAGTTTCCTTAGCTCTTGTTTCAGTAGTTTCTATTTTACCATGCTTTAAGAAGCTTGTAACAAGATTTCTAAGCATAGCTTTTCTTTGATCAGTAGGACGACCTAACTTACGATATCCTGCCATGGCTTTACCTCCTCACCTACTCGTCATTTAGTCTTAAATTTAAGCCTAACTCGTTTAACTTTCTTTCTACTTCTTCTAGAGATTTCTTACCTAAGTTTCTAACTTTCATCATATCATCCATGCTCTTGCCCGCAAGCTCTTGAACAGTGTTTATACCTGCTCTCTTTAAGCAATTGTATGATCTTACTGATAAGTCAAGCTCTTCTATAGTCATCTCTAAAGCTTTTTCTTTTTTATCTTCTTCTTTTTCAATCATTATCTCAACATCATTAGCGTTGTCAGTTAAAGTCATGAATAATTTGAAGTGCTCTATAAGAATTTTAGCTGATAATGAAATCGCTTCTTCTATTCTTATAGTTCCATTAGTCCAAATTTCTAATGTAAGTTTATCATAGTCAGTAATTTGACCAACTCTTGTATTTTGAACAGAGAAATTAACTCTCTTTACAGGAGTGTATATAGAATCTATAGCAATAGCTGATAATGGAAGATCTTCTGTTTTATTTTTATTTTGAGTAACATATCCTCTTCCTCTATTAACTACGATTTCCATATATAACTTACCATCGTTGTCTAATGTAGCGATATGTAGATCTTTGTTTACAACTTCTACATCACCATCTGTTTTTATATCTGCTCCAGTAACAACACCTGGTCCTTGAGCATCAATATAAATAGTTTTTGGTCCTTCACCTTCCATAGTAAGTGCTAACATTTTAAGATTTAAGATTATCTCTGTAACATCTTCTTTAACACCTGTTATTGTTGAAAACTCATGAAGAACTGAATCTATTTTAACTGAAGTTGGAGCCACTCCAGGTAAAGAAGAAAGTAATATTCTTCTTAATGCATTACCAAGAGTTATTCCATAACCTCTTTCTAATGGTTCTATCTCAAACTTACCATATGTTCCGTTATCGTTTGATTCAACACATTGAATTACTGGCTTTTCTATTTCTAACATTTAAAAACCCTCCTTAATATTAAAATGGCAACCTTATGAGGGCAACTGATCCAATTGTAAAAGTACTCTTAAGATCAATAATTATTATTTGCTGTATAACTCGACGATTAGAGTCTCGTTAACTGGTACGTCGATATCTTCTCTTGCAGGCTCAGCAACAACTTTACCTTCAAAGTTTTCAACGTTAGCTTCTAACCATTTTGGTAAAGCTTTTGGATTTTCAGCAAACATTTTGAATCTTTCTGATCCTCTGCTCTTTTCACAAACTGTTACAACATCGTTAACTGATACTTTGAATGATGCTATATCAACTTTTTTACCATTTACTAAGAAATGACCGTGGTTTACTAATTGTCTAGCTTCTGTTCTTGAAGCACCATATCCTAATCTGTAAACAACGTTATCTAATCTCATTTCTAATAATTTAAGTAAGTTTTCACCGGCGATTCCTCTCATTTTTTCAGCTCTTTCATATGTGTTTCTGAACTGACCTTCAAGAACTCCGTATATTCTCTTAGCTTTTTGCTTCTCTCTTAATTGTGTTCCGTAGTTAGATAATTTCTTTCTGCTTGCTCCGTGTTGTCCTGGTGCATAACTTCTTCTAACGAAAGCACATTTATCTGTATAACATCTATCCCCTTTTAGGAATAATTTCATACCTTCTCTTCTACATAACTTACATGTAGCTCCAGTATATCTTGCCATTCATTACACCTCCCGTGACGTTACTAAACTCTTCTTCTTTTTGGTGGTCTACATCCATTGTGTGGGATTGGAGTTACATCTTTTATTAAAGTAACTTCTAATCCAGCTGCTTGTAAGCTTCTTATAGCTGCTTCTCTTCCAGCACCTGGTCCTTTTACGTAAACCTCAACGCTTTTTAATCCGTGTTCCATAGCTGCTTTAGCTGCTGTTTCAGCTGCCATTTGAGCTGCAAATGGTGTGCTCTTTCTTGAACCTTTGAATCCAAGGCCACCAGCACTTGCCCATGCTAATGCATTTCCTTTTGCATCAGTTAAAGTAACTATTGAGTTATTGAATGTTGATTGGATGTGTGCTGCACCATGCTCAACATTTTTTCTTTCTTTTCTTCTTCTAGTTTTTTTAACTTTTTGAGCTGCCATTGTCTTCCCTCCTTAACTATTTCTTCTTATTAGCTATTGTCTTCTTAGGACCTTTTCTAGTTCTAGCATTAGTCTTAGTTTTTTGTCCTCTAAGTGGAAGACCTTTTCTATGTCTGATTCCTCTATATGAACCAATCTCAACTAATCTCTTTATGTTTAAAGCAACTTCTCTTCTTAAGTCACCTTCAACTGTTAAATCTTTAATGTAGTTTCTTATTGAGTTTACTTCTTCCTCAGTAAGATCCTTAACTCTTGTATCAGGATTAACTCCAGTTACTTCAAGAATTTTTTGTGATGTAGGTAATCCTATACCATATATATAAGTTAGACCTATTTCAACTCTTTTTTCTCTTGGTAGGTCGATACCTGCTATTCTTGCCATTAATGTTACACCTCCTGGTAATTAAAATACGAAATTGATTTACATTAAATAAGTAACTCAATTGCTCTATTGTTTATTTATATTTAAAATTTTAGGTTGATGGTTTTACCCATCACAGCCGCACCTAAAATTTATTTGCTATTATTTAAATGCCTATATAATCATATTTTACTTTTAAATAAAAGTCAATAAGAATTCGCTCCCAATTGACCTTTTTATTATGTTTTATTTACCTATTAGCCTTGTTTTTGTTTGTGCTTAGGATTTTCACAGATTACCATTACTCTTCCTTTTCTTTTTATAACTTTGCACTTTTCGCAAATAGGCTTAACTGATGGTCTTACTTTCATCGCTAACCCTCCTTATTTTGCTCTCCATGTAATTCTACCTCTTGTAAGATCATATGGTGAAAGTTCCACAGTAACCTTATCTCCTGGTAAAATTCTTATGAAGTTCATTCTTAACTTTCCTGAGATATGAGCTAATATTTTATGCCCACTCTCTAATTCAACTTCAAACATTGCATTTGGTAAAGCTTCTAAAACTGTACCTTGCATTTCAATTATATCACTTTTTGACATAAGGTAATCAAACCTCCTTGTTAGTGCTACTAAGCTTTAAAAATCTTTTTATTTTAAGATTTATATTCTTATCCTTTGATATTATACATGATTTTAACTCATCATCCAATATCTCAGTAAGCACTACATGTTTTATTTTTTTCTTTTTTGGCATTTCAATAGTCTTAGTTGCTCCATTTGCCACTAGTAGATCATCATCTACCAATCCAATCACAATATATGATTTTCCTGTATCTCTTCCAGCATTTGAAGTAACTAATCTACCGATTAAATCAGTTTCTTGCAACTTATCCACCTCAAAGATTACCTTAGTCATAAACTACAAATTCCTTATAGGCAAATGTTAATTTATAACTAAGCAATATATATTAAAACTATTTTATAAGTGTTAATATTTCAGGACCATTAGGTAAAATTGCAACTGTGTTTTCATAGTGTGCAGAAAGTTTCCCATCTGCTGTTACTACTGTCCAGCCATCATCTAAAGTCTTGACTCTATATGATCCCATGTTTACCATCGGTTCAATAGCTAATACCATTCCTGCCATTAACTTTGGACCTCTGCCTGGTCTACCGAAATTAGGAACTTCAGGATCTTCATGGACTTTTCGGCCAATTCCATGTCCTACAAAGTCTCTAACAACAGAAAATCCATTGGCTTCAACATATTGCTGTATTTCATTAGAAATATCCGTTAATCTATTGTCTACATATGCCTTTTCTATACCTTTAAAAAAGGATTCTTCAGTAATTCTAATAAGCTTTTCTGCCTCTTCTGATATATTACCTACACCAAAAGTTCTAGCAGCATCACTGTGAAATCCATTTAGACAAACTCCACAATCAATAGAAACAATGTCTCCATCCTTTAATTCATAACTTCCTGGGAAACCATGAATTACTTGATTATTAACAGATATACATAATGAAGCTGGGAAACCATACAATCCTTTGAAGGATGGTGTAGCTCCATGCTTAGTTATAAACTCTTCAGCTATTCTATCTAATTCCGTAGTAGTAATACCAGGTCTTACTTTCTCCTTAAGCAGGTTAAGTGTCTCTCCAAGAATCTTTCCTGCTTTCCTCATTAGGTCGATTTCATTCTCATTCTTAAGAATTATCATTACTTGTCGCTCCCTAATATTTTACAGATACTCTCAAAGACCTCGTTTATTGCTTGTGTTCCATCTACTACTGAAAGTTGCTTTTTGTTTTTATAAAAATCAATTAATGGTTGTGTTTGATTTTCATACACATCAAGTCTTTCCTTAACTGTTTCTTCAGTGTCATCTTTTCTTTGAATAACATCTGATCCACAAAGATCACATTTTCCATCATTAGTTGGTGGATTAAACTTTATGTGATAACTTGCTCCACATGAAGGACAAACTCTTCTTCCTGTCATTCTTTCAAGTATGAATTCTTTAGGTACTTCTATTAAAAGAGCTGTGTCTATTGACTCTTCTCTTTCAGTTAAGAAGTTATCTAAAGCTTCTGCTTGATGAACTGTTCTTGGGAAACCATCTAATAAATATCCGTTCTTACAATCATCTTGTTGAAGTCTATCTTTTACCATGTTGATAGTTACTTCATCTGGAACTAACTGTCCATTATCCATGTATGATTTAGCCTCAATACCTAAAGGAGTATTCTCTGAAATATTTTTTCTAAAGATATCTCCTGTAGATATGTGAGGAATTGAATATCTATTACTAATTGATTTTGCCTGTGTTCCTTTTCCTGCTCCAGGAGGACCTAATAAAACTATCTTCACGGGCATCATCTCCATAACTTGTATTTCTATTTTAAGAATCCTTGGTAATGTCTCATTGTTAATTGAGATTCTAATTGTCTCATTATTTCTAATGAAACAGAAACTAGAATTAACAGTGATGTTCCTCCAAACTGTATTCCTTGGAAAGGAGTATAGTTTGCAACTAAAATAGGAACTACTGCTATAATAGCAGCAAAACATCCACCAAACATTGAAATTCTATTTAATACTTTCTCTAAATAAATCTCTGTTGGTTTTCCAGGTCTTATTCCAGGAATGAAACCTGATGATTTATGCATATTCTCAGCCATTTCATCTGGCTTAAATGTTATTTGAGTATAGAACCAAGTAAAGAATATAGTCAGTAATGCATATAATACTGGATACATCCAAGTCTTTGCATTGAAAGGACTGTAAGAAGATCCTGTAATCCATTGTGACCATCCAGCTTCTGGGAAGAATTGAGCTATAGTTGTTGGGAAACTCATAACAGACATAGCAAAGATTATTGCTATAACAGTTGTTCCAATAATACTTAATGGAATATGAGTTGATTGTCCCTTCATCATTTTATTACCTACGGCTTTACCTGCATATTGTACAGTAATTCTTCTTTCAGCTAATGATAAGTAAATTACACCTGCTAATAAAGCTAATGTAAAGAAAATAAATAATGCTACTTCAACAACATTTATTTTACCTATCTTACTTAAGTTATATATTTGATAACCAGTCATTGGTAAGCTTGATAATATATTTGCAAATATTATCAAAGAAGTACCATTTCCTACTCCTTTAACTGTAATTTGATCTCCTAACCACATTAAGAAAGTTGATCCAACTACTAGTGTTAGTAATATTAAAAACATACTAACTGGAGAATTGCTCTTAAGTGCGCCAACATTGTGAATTATCACATAACTTCCATAAGCAGTGATTGCTCCAATAACAATTGAAGCATATCTAGTTATCTTTTGGATTTTCTTTCTTCCATCATCTCCCTCTTTAGACAATTGTTCTAATTTAGGAATTGCAACTGTTAAAAGTTGCATAATGATTGAAGCATTGATGTATGGTACAACACCTAAAGCAAATATACTAAATCTACTAAAAGAACCACCAGAAATTAAATCATAGAAGCTTACTAAGCTTCCTGATTGTGTTAAAGCTTTTAGACTATCTGTATCAATTCCAGGAACAGGAATATAACTTCCCATCCTGAAAATTGCTATTAAGAATACAGTCCAAATTATTTTTTTTCTTAAATCTTGAACCTTCCAGGCATTACGTAGGGTTGATAGCACGATTATTTCACCTCAACTTTTCCTCCAGCTGCAACTATTTTTTCAGCTGCTTGCTTTGATAACTTGCAACCTGCGATAGTTAAGCTCTTTTCTATGTTTCCATTTCCTAAGATCTTAACTCCGTCCATTAGTTTACTTACTACTCTTCTTTCTAATAGTAATTCTGGAGTAACTTCTGTTCCATTATCGAATATGTTTAATCTATCAACATTGATTGTTACAAAATGTTTTGTAAATGGGTTAGTGAATCCTCTTTTAGGAAGTCTTCTGTATAATGGCATTTGACCACCTTCGAATCCAGGTCTAACTCCACCACCTGATCTAGCATTTTGACCTTTTTCACCTTTTCCGGCATTTCTTCCTAAGCCTGAACCAGTACCTCTACCAACTCTTTTTGGAGCTGATTTACTACCAGCTGCTGGTCTTAATTCATGAAGTTTCATATGTTATTACACCTCCTCTAACGCTCTATTTAATTATGCTTCTTCAACTTTTAGTAGATAACTTATTTTGTTTATCATACCTTTTATTTGAGGAGTTCCCTCATGCTCTACTGTTTTACCTATTTTTCTAAGTCCAAGGGCATGTGCAGTAGCGATATGGTCTTTCTTTCTACCAATTAAGCTTTTAACTAATGTTACCTTTAGCATCGCTATCCCTCCTAACCTATTATCTCTTCAACAGATTTTCCTCTTAATTTAGCTATATCTTCAGCTGTTCTTAAGTTAGCTAATCCGTTGATAGTTGCTTTTACCATGTTTCTTGGGTTGTTTGAACCTAATGATTTAGCTCTAACATCCTTTAATCCTGCTAATTCAAGAACTGATCTTGCAGGACCTCCAGCTATAACTCCTGTACCTTCAGTAGCTGGCATTATAAGTACATCTCCTGTACCGAATTTTCCGTGTATTTCATGAGGAACAGTAGTTCCAACTATTGAAACTTCTACTAAGTTTTTCTTAGCATCTTCTATTCCTTTTCTTATTGCTTCAGGGATTTCGATAGATTTACCAGTTCCAACACCAACGTGTCCGTTCTCGTCTCCAACAACAACTAACGCACTGAATCTGAAGTTTCTACCACCCTTAACAACCTTAGTAACTCTGCTTATACTAACAACCTTTTCTTTAAGGTCTAGTGTGCTAGGATCGATTCTCATGTATTTCCCCTCCTTGTAGATTAGAATTTTAATCCGGCTTCTCTTGCTCCGCTAGCTAAAGCCTCAACTCTTCCGTGATATACGTATCCACCTCTGTCGAATACTACATCATTTATTCCTTTTTCTATAGCTCTTTTAGCAACTAATTCTCCAACTAATTTAGCAGCTTCTTTGTTGCTTCCTTTAACTTCGATAGCTTTATCTAAGCTTGAAGCAGCTACTAAAGTAACAGCATTAACGTCGTCTATTATTTGAGCATATATGTTCTTTTCACTTCTATATACAGATAATCTTGGTCTTTCTGGAGTTCCGAATACCTTCTTACGAACTCTTAGGTGACGTCTTTCTCTTGCTTCTTTTCTGTCTGCCTTTTTGAACATAAGGTTCACTCCTTTCTATATTAGTATTTATTATTTACCAGTTTTACCTTCTTTTCTTCTTATAACTTCATCAGAGTACTTGATTCCTTTACCTTTGTATGGTTCAGGTTTTCTCCATGATCTGATGTTAGCAGCAACTGCTCCAACTTTTTCTTTATCGATACCTTCAACGATAACTTTAGTTGTTCCGTCTAATTTGAAGTCTACTCCATCAACTGCTTCAACTTCTACTGGATGTGAATATCCTAAGTTCATAACAAGTTTCTTTCCTTGTAATTGAGCTCTGTATCCAACTCCGTTTAACTCTAAAGTTTTTGAAAAACCTTGGCTTACTCCAACAACCATGTTGTTAAGTAAAGCTCTAGTTAATCCGTGAAGTGCTCTGTGTTCTTTAACGTCACTTGGTCTAGTAACAACTACTTGAGCATCTTCTACAGCTATATTAATGTCTTTGTGCATAGCTTTAACTAACTCACCCTTAGGGCCTTTTACTGTAACAACGTTCTCTGGTGTTACAGTAACAGTTACTCCAGCAGGGATAGCTATAGGCATTTTACCTACTCTTGACATAATGCGCACCTCCTGTGAATTTGGTCCTTATATTTTTTTAAATCATCTCTTTGCTTCAATCTATTTAAATCTATGTTATTTTCTCACTCTAAAAAATTACCAAACGTAGCAGATAACTTCTCCGCCTAATCCTAATTTTCTAGCTTCTCTGTCAACTACTAATCCTTTTGAAGTTGATATTAAAGCGATACCTAATCCGTTTAATACTCTAGGAACTTCATCTTTCTTGCAGTAAACTCTTAAACCTGGTTTTGATATTCTCTTTAAACCAGTTATAACTCTTTCATTGTTTGCTCCGTACTTTAAAGTTAATCTCATCATAGGAACTACACCATCGTTGTACTCCTCTACTCCTTTAAGATAACCTTCTTGTAATAATATATTTACGATAGCCTTCTTAACACTTGAAGAAGGTACTTCAACAACTTCGTGTCTTACTGAGTTCGCGTTTCTCACACGAGTTAGTAAGTCTGCGATAGGATCTGTCATAACCATTATATTGTGCCTCCTTTCATTCTACTAGTTATATTACCAGCTTGCCTTTCTACATCCAGGAATTTCACCTTTGTAAGCTAATTCTCTGAAGCAGATACGGCAAATTCCGAATTTCTTTAATACAGAATGTGGTCTTCCACATAATCTACATCTAGTATACGCTCTAGTTTTGTATTTAGGTTCTTTTTTCCATTTTTCGATCATTGCCTTACGAGCCATGCGTATCCCCTCCTTATTATTGAGCGAATGGCATTCCAAGGAATCTTAATAATTCTCTTGCTTCTTCGTCTGTGTTAGCACTAGTAACGAAGATTATATCCATTCCTCTTACTTTATCTACTTTATCATACTCGATTTCTGGGAATATTAATTGTTCCTTAATTCCTAATGAGTAGTTTCCTCTTCCATCAAATGCTTTAGCTGAAACTCCTCTGAAGTCTCTTACTCTTGGTAAAGCTATTGAAACTAATTTATCTACGAATTCGTACATATTAGTCTTTCTTAAAGTAACTTTACATCCTAAAGCCATGTTCTCTCTTATTTTAAAGTTAGCAACTGACTTTTTAGCTCTTGTTAATACAGGCTTTTGTCCAGCGATTATTTGTAAATCACTAACAGCTGATTCTAGAACCTTAGGATTATCTTTAGCTTCTCCTACTCCCATGTTTATAACAACTTTTTCTATTTTAGGAACTTGCATTATGTTTTTGTATCCGAACTTTTCCATCATAGCTGGAACTACTTCTTTTTCATATCTTTCTTGAAGTCTATTCACGTAAAGTACCTCCTTTCAAATTTTAGAATGTTTCTCCACACTTCTTACATACTCTTACTTTTGCACCGTCTTCTAATAACTTATGGCTTATTCTTGTAGCCTTTTTGCATTTTTCACAGAATAACATAACTTTTGAGCTGTTTATTGCAGCTTCCATTTCTATTATTCCACCTTGCATGTTTTGTCTATTAGGTTTTTGATGCTTTTTAACTAAGTTAACTCCTTTAACTACTACTTTACCAGTCTTAGGAATTACTCTTAAAACTTCACCAGTTTTTCCTTTATCTTTACCTGATATAACTACTACTGTGTCGTTCTTTCTAACATGTACCTTCATCTTAGCCACCTCCTAATCGTTTATTATAGAACTTCTGGTGCTAATGATAAGATTTTATTGAACTCATTATCTCTTAGCTCTCTTGCAACTGGTCCAAAGATACGAGTTCCTCTTGGTTGCTTATCATCTTTTATTATTACAGCTGCATTTTCATCAAATTTGATGTATGAACCGTCAGCTCTTCTTAGTCCTCTTACTGATCTTACAATAACTGCTTTAACTACTTCGCCTTTTTTAACAACTCCGCCTGGTGTTGCACTTTTAACGCTAGCAACTATTACATCTCCGATATTTCCGAATTTTCTTTTAGATCCGCCTAAAACTCTTATGCACATTATTTCTTTTGCACCTGAGTTGTCAGCAACCTTTAGTAAGGTTTGTTGTTGTATCATGAAATTAACCTCCTTTCAGACTTTAGAAAACTATTTTGCTTTCTCTACTATCTCAACAAGTCTCCATCTCTTATCTTTTGATAATGGTCTAGTTTCCATTATAAGAACTCTATCTCCGAATCTAGCCTCATTATTTTCATCATGAGCTTTGAACTTAGTTGTTCTGTTAACAGTTTTTCCGTATAGTGGATGTCTAACCTTTGTTTCAACCGCAACAACGATAGTCTTATCCATTTTATCAGAAACAACTCTACCTAATCTCTTTTTTCTTAAATTTCTTTCCACAGCGGTTACCTCCTTTCAGGATTACTGCTCAATCTTTAACTCTTCTTCTCTTATGATTGTTTTGATTTGAGCTATTGATTTTTTTACTTCTCTGATTCTCATTGGGTTTTCTAATTGACCTGTAGCTAATTGGAATCTTAAATTGAATAACTCAGCTTTAAGGTCTCCTAATTTCTTTATTAAATCTTGAGGATTGCTTGTTCTTAGTTCTTTTAACTCTCTAGCTTTCATTATTCTTCACCACCCATTTCCTCAAAATCTCTTCTTGTAACGAACTTAGTCTTTACAGGAAGTTTGTGTGAAGCAAGTCTCATAGCTTCTCTTGCTTTCTCTTCATCAACTCCAGATAACTCGAATAAAACTCTACCTGGTTTAACTACTGCTACCCAGTATTCAACTGAACCTTTACCTGAACCCATTCTTGTTTCAGCTGGTTTCTCAGTTACAGGTTTGTCTGGGAATATTTTTATCCAAAGCTTTCCGCCTCTTCTTATATATCTATTGATAGCTATTCTCGCAGCTTCTATTTGGTTACTAGTGATCCATCCACAAGTTGTAGCTTGGATTCCGAAATCTCCGTAAGCTAGAAAGTTTCCTCTAGTTGCCTTACCTTTCATTCTACCACGTTGTACCTTACGATGTTTAACTCTTTTAGGCATTAACATGTTATATTCCTCCTTTCTTAGTGCATCCTATTATGCGTTAGCTTCTTCCTTTTTTTCAACTTTTTTAGTTGGAAGAACTTCTCCATTGTAAACCCACACTTTAACACCGATTTTACCGTAAGTTGTATCAGCTTCAGCAAATCCATAGTCGATGTCAGCTCTTATTGTTTGTAGTGGGATTGTTCCTTCATTGTATTGCTCAGTTCTTGCTATTTCAGCTCCACCTAATCTTCCTGAACAAGCAGTTTTAACACCTAATGTGCCAGCTTTCATTGCTCTTTGGATAGTTTGCTTCATAGCTCTTCTGAATGATATTCTCTTTTCTAATTGAGCAGCAATGTTTTCAGCCATTAATTGAGCGTTAGTTTCAGCGTTCTTAACCTCAACAATGTTTATTAAAACATTTTTCTCAGCTATTATATTTTTTAAGCTAGCTTTTAATCTTTCGATTCCTGAACCACCTTTTCCGATGATTACACCTGGCTTAGCTGTGTGTATATTTAACTTAACTCTTTTAGCTGATCTTTCGATTTCAATCTTAGCGATTCCAGCTGAGAAAAGTTCTTTCTTTATGAATTTTCTTATTTGTTGGTCTTCGATTAAGTTATCAGCAAAATTTTTCTTATCAGCATACCATTTTGCATCCCAATCTTTAATTACACCAACTCTTAGTCCGTGAGGATGTACTTTTTGTCCCATGCTTTTCCCTCCTTACCTTATTAAGCTCTTTCTTTGACAACAAGTGTTATGTTACTTGTTCTCTTGTTTATTCTGAATGCTTTACCATGATCCATTGGTCTGAATCTTTTTAATGTTGGTCCGTGACCTACATGTGCTTCTGCAACGAATAATCTGTTAGCATCTAATTCGTGATTGTTCTCCGCATTAGCTACCGCTGATTTTAAAACTTTGCTTATAACCTCAGCAGCATCTCTTGGAGTATATTTTAAAATTGCGAAAGCTTCGTTTACGTTCTTTCCTCTTATTAAATCAAGAACAACTCCTACTTTAGTTGGAGACATTCTTACATATTTAGCTATAGCTTTAGCTTCCATCTAAAGATCCTCCTTTCCCGGATACTATTATTTTCTCTTTGATGTTTTTTCGTTTTTAATATGACCTTTGAAAGTTCTTGTTAAAACGAATTCTCCTAATTTATGTCCAACCATATCTTCTGTAACATAAACTGGGATATGTTTTCTTCCATCATGAACAGCTATTGTATGGCCTATCATTTGTGGGAATATAGTTGAGCTTCTTGACCAAGTTTTGATAACTTTCTTATCTCCATTTTGGTTCATTTCTTCTATTTTCTTTAAAAGACCTGCATGCACGAAAGGTCCTTTCTTAATTGATCTACTCACTAGAATTTCCTCCCTTCATAAACTTAATTATGCCGCCAAACTGTGAAGAGAATATTTAATTCTCTCCAAACTATTTAGCGTTTCTTCTCTTAATGATGAATCTATCTGAGTATTTTTTGTTCTTTCTAGTTTTGTATCCAAGTGCTGGTTTACCCCATGGAGTAACTGGACTTGGTCTACCGATAGGAGATCTACCTTCTCCACCACCGTGAGGGTGATCGCAAGGGTTCATTACAGAACCTCTAACTGTTGGTCTCCATCCCATGTGTCTCTTTCTACCAGCTTTACCGATATTTACGATCTCATGAGTTGTGTTTGATACTGTTCCAACAGTAGCTTTACATTCGATTCTTACGTATCTCATTTCACCTGATGGTAATCTTAATGTAGCATAGTTTCCTTCTTTAGCCATTAACTGAGCTGAAGTACCTGCTGATCTTACCATTTGGCCACCTTTTCCAGCTTGTAACTCTATGTTATGAACAAAAGTACCTACTGGCATGTGTTTTAATTGAAGAGCGTTACCTGGCTTGATATCAGCCTCTGGTCCTGATACTACTGTATCTCCTACTTTTAAACCTACAGGAGCAAGTATGTATCTCTTCTCTCCATCAGCATAAACAACAAGTGCTATGTAAGCTGATCTGTTTGGATCGTACTCTACTGTAGCAACTTTTGCTGGGATTCCATCCTTATTTCTTTTGAAATCTATTATTCTATATTTTCTCTTAGCTCCACCACCATGGTGTCTAACAGTTATTTTACCTTGTGCGTTTCTACCACCAGTTTTCTTTAAAGAAACAAGAAGTGACTTCTCTGGTGCATTTGTAGTAACTTCTTCAAATGTTGGCATAGTCATTTGTCTTCTTGATGGTGTAGTTGGGTTAAACTTTTTAAGTGCCATTATTGTCCCTCCTTCTTATAGCTTATCTGGCCTTCAACCAATACCTGCTTTTTATTATTGCATTCCTTCGAAGAATTCGATGCTGCTACCTTCTGCTAAAGTTATAACAGCTTTTTTGAAGTCAGCTCTTTTTCCGATGTGAACTCCAACTCTCTTAGTTTTTCCTTCGAATCTCATAGTCTTAACGTCAGCAACTTTTACGTTGAAAACTTCTTCTACAGCTCTCTTTATTTGTACTTTGTTAGCTGCCATATGAACTATGAAGGTGTATTTATTTTCAGCCATAGCTGCCATACTCTTTTCAGTTATAACTGGTTTTCTGATTATATCATGGCTTGTTAACTTCATTATGCGTACACCTCCTCAATTTTGTTTACAGCTTCTTTAGTTATCATTAATGTTTTGCAGTTTAATAAATCATAAACATTGATGTTGTTAACAGGCATAACTGTTACACCTTCTATGTTTCTTGCTGATTTATATACATTTTCATTAACTTCAGCTGTTATTATTAATGTCTTCTTAGCTTCGAAAGCATTTAACATTTTAACTGCTTCCTTAGTTTTTGGAGCTTCGAAAGTTAAGTCTTCTAAAACAACCATATCTGCAACTTTGCTAGTTAAAGCAGAAGTCATAGCTACTTTTCTCATGCTCTTTGGTATTGACATTCTGTAATCTCTTGGTTTTGGTGCAAATACAACTCCACCTTTGATCCATTGAGGCGCTCTGATAGAACCTTGTCTTGCTCTACCTGTTCCTTTTTGTCTCCAAGGCTTGATTCCGCCTCCTCTTACCTCAGATCTTGTTTTAGCTGATTGAGTACCTTGTCTCTTGTTAGCTAATTGAGCTACTACTACTTGGTGTAAAGCATATTTGTTTACTTCTACTCCGAATACTTGCTCATTTAATTGGATATCTCCAACTTGTTGTCCTTCTTTATTAAATAAACCTACTTTAGGCATTACGCTTCCTCCTTTCTACAGAAATTAAGCCTTAACGCTGTTTCTTATAACTACTGTGCCTTTATTTGGACCTGGGATTCCACCCTTGATTAAGATGATGTTCTTTTCAGGCATTATCTTAACAACTTCTAAGTTAAGAACAGTTGTGTTCTTAGCTCCCATATGTCCAGGCATTCTTTTGTTCTTGAAAGTTCTTGATGGGTCTGAAGCAGCTCCCATTGAACCTGGTGCTCTGTGGAATTTAGAACCGTGAGACATTGGTCCTCTACTAGCATTCCATCTTTTGATTGTACCTTGGAATCCCTTACCTTTAGAAACTCCTGATACGTCTACTTTGTCTCCAATTTCAAATGTGTCAACCTTTATTTCGTCTCCAACATTGTAATTAGCAATATCTTCCATTCTGAACTCTTTTAAAGTTCTTCTTAAAGAAACACCTGCTTTAGCGAAATGTCCTTTTCTTGGTTTGTTAACTAATTTTTCTCTTAATTCACCGAATCCAACTTGTATTGCGTCATATCCATCAGTTTCAACTGTTTTCTTTTGAACTACAACACATGGACCAGCTTCAACTACAGTTACAGGGATTACTCTACCATTCTCATCGAATATTTGAGTCATTCCAACTTTTTTACCTATTATAGCTTTTTTCATGTGGTTACACCTCCTAAACATATTAGCGGATTGCCTCTGCAATCATAACAGTTCAATCTCTTAATTCAATCTAAATAAACTATTAAAGTTTTATTTCGATATCAACACCTGCTGGTAAGTTTAATCTCATTAATGCATCAACAGTTTTTGGTGATGGATTAACGATGTCTATTAATCTCTTATGAGTTCTTACTTCAAACTGCTCTCTTGAGTCTTTGTACTTATGTACAGCTCTTAAGATTGTTATAACGTCTTTTTCAGTTGGTAGTGGAACTGGTCCAACAACCTTTGCTCCTGTAGACTTAGCAGTTTCAACAATTTTCTCAGCTGATTGATCTAATATTGTATGATCAAATGCTTTTAATCTTATTCTTATTTTTTGTTTTGACATTTGGTTTCCCTCCTTTTCATGTACGCTTTACTTCTAACGCACAACAGTAAGCATTGTGTAAACTGTCCCTGGTGTTTCACACTTTAGACATGCACACGTAACCCCTGTCGTCGGATTCTAGATCCTAACATGCTCATCAAGAATTACCCGGAAGTCCGGCAACCTCTTGATTCATCGCTGTTCGCTTTACAACTTCTTCATTATACTATGTATATTATGTTTTTTCAAGTATTTTTTTAGAAGTTTTAACATATACATTTATGTACTATCTTTACCCCAAAACCGTTCAAAAAAATAAAGCACTAATATTAATAATATACTATTTTTTTAATTTTTCAACAAGAATTTTATTCCTAAAAAAATTTTATATTATTATTCTTACCAAAAATATTTTTCCTAAATTATATTATATTTATTTTTTCCATAAAATCAATAAAAAAATAAAAGAGAGGATAATATATCCCCTCTTTTATATTAAAGGCCTATTTAATGAACACTCTTTTAAATTAAAAACTATTGCGCGTTAATTTTAGATTTTAAAGAGTCTTCTAATATATACGTCTATATATTAGAAACTTTTCTTAGTTAACTCTCAGCTTATAAACTTTTGCGCTAAGTATATAAGTGAGTTTTAACTAAGCATAAATTCCCGTTGTTCATCGGTACTAATAAAAAATATATTTAAAAAGTTAAAATTACTCGATTATTGAAGTAACAACTCCTGAACCTACAGTTCTTCCACCTTCTCTGATAGCGAATCTTAATCCTTCGTCCATAGCGATTTCTGTGATTAATTCAACTTCCATGTCGATGTGGTCTCCAGGCATAACCATTTCCATTCCTTCTGGTAATTTGATTGATCCTGTAACGTCTGTTGTTCTGAAGTAGAATTGTGGTCTGTATCCATCGAAGAATGGAGTATGTCTTCCACCTTCTTCTTTTTTAAGTACGTATACTTGACCTACGAATTTTTTGTGTGGGTTGATTGTTCCAACTTGAGCTAAAACTTGACCTCTTTCGATATCAGTTCTTTGGATACCTCTTAATAATGCTCCGATGTTATCTCCAGCTTGTGCTTCATCTAATAACTTTCTGAACATTTCGATTCCTGTTACAACTGTTTTTCTTCTTTCTTCAGTTAATCCGATTACTTCTACTTCGTCTCCTACATGTAGAACTCCTCTTTCAACTCTTCCTGTTGCAACTGTTCCTCTACCAGTGATTGTGAATACGTCCTCTACTGGCATTAAGAATGGCTTATCTGTTGCTCTTTCTGGTGTTGGGATGTAGCTATCTACAGCATCCATTAACTCTCTGATACAAGCTGTTGCAGCTTCGTCAGTTGGGTTTTCTAATGCTACTAAAGCTGATCCTTTGATTACTGGAATGTCGTCTCCTGGGAAGTTGTACTCGCTTAATAACTCTCTAACTTCCATTTCAACTAATTCTAATAATTCTTCGTCGTCAACCATATCTGCTTTGTTTAAGAATACTACGATGTGGTCAACTCCAACTCTTGATGATAATAAGATGTGCTCTCTTGTTTGAGGCATTGGACCATCAGCTGCTGAACAAACTAATATAGCTCCGTCCATTTGAGCTGCTCCAGTGATCATGTTTTTAACGTAGTCAGCATGTCCTGGACAGTCAACGTGAGCGTAGTGTCTGTTAGCTGTTTCGTACTCAACGTGTGCTGTGTTGATTGTGATTCCTCTTTCTTTTTCTTCTGGAGCTTTATCTATTTCATCGTATTTGAATGCTTCTGCTCCACCAGCTTGTGCTAAAACTGTTGTTATAGCTGCTGTTAAAGTTGTTTTACCGTGGTCTACGTGACCGATTGTTCCAATGTTAACGTGTGGTTTGCTTCTTTCAAATTTTGCTTTTGACATTGCAAATTCCTCCTTTAATTTAAAAATATTATATACATTTATATATTAAAGAAGCTTTTAAAGCTTCTTTAATTATTTATTTTTTTTACCTGCAACTTCTTCTTGGATGCTCTTAGGAACGTCATCATAGTGATCGAATTCCATTGCATAAGTTCCTCTACCTTGAGTTCTTGATCTTAATGCAGTTGCGTATCCAAACATTTCTGATAGTGGGATGAATGCTCTTATGATTTGTGCACCATTTCTTGAGTCCATTCCTTCCATTCTACCTCTTCTTGAGTTAACATCTCCTATAACGTCTCCCATGTACTCTTCTGGTACAGTGATTTCAACTTTCATTATAGGCTCAAGTAATACAGCATCAGCTTTAGCCATAGCGTTTTTGAATGCCATAGATCCAGCTATTTTGAATGCCATTTCAGATGAATCGACATCATGGTATGATCCGTCGAATAATCTTATTTTGAAGTTTATAACTGGGTATCCAGCTATTATACCACTTTCTGCAGCTTCTCTGATTCCGTTATCTACTGCTGGAATGTATTCTCTTGGAATAGCTCCTCCAACGATAGCATTTTCGAATTCGTATTCGCCTTCAGTTGGTATCATTTCTATCTTACAGTGACCGTATTGTCCTCTACCACCAGATTGTCTAGCAAATTTAGCTTCTGCTTCAACAGCCTTTTTGATAGTTTCTTTGTAAGCAACTTGAGGAGCACCTACGTTACACTCAACTTTGAATTCTCTTTGTAATCTATCAACGATGATATCTAAGTGAAGCTCACCCATACCAGCTATGATAGTTTGACCTGTTTCTTGGTCAGTCCAAGTTTTGAAAGTTGGATCCTCTTCAGCAAGCTTTGATAAAGCTATACCCATTTTTTCTTGACCAGCTTTTGTCTTTGGCTCGATAGCTATAGATATAACTGGCTCTGGGAATTCCATCTTTTCAAGTATTATTGGAGCTGCTTCTGTACATAAAGTATCTCCAGTAGTTGTGTTCTTAAGACCTATTACAGCTCCTAATTCAGCTGCTTCTAATGATTCAACTTCCTCTCTTGAGTTAGCGTGCATCTTAACAAGTCTTCCGATTCTTTCTTTTTTACCCTTAGTTGAGTTTAATACGTATGAACCGCTCTCTAAAACTCCTGAGTAAACTCTTGTGAATGCTAATCTTCCAACGAATGGGTCAGTAGCTATTTTGAATGCTAAAGCTGACATTGGAGCGTCATCTGAAGCTTCTCTAACTTCTTCTTCACCGTCTAAGTTAGTACCTTTAACAGCAGGTATGTCTAATGGTGATGGTAAGTAATCAACAACACCATCGATCATTTGTTGAACACCTTTGTTTTTGTATGATGATCCACAGATAACTGGGATTATTTCATTGTTGATAGTAGCTTTTCTTAAAGCAACTTTTAATTCTTCAAGAGTTAATTCTTCACCTTCTAAGTATTTCATCATTAACTCTTCATCAGTTTCAGCTATAGCTTCGATCATAGCAGCTCTGTACTCTTCTGCTTTATCAGCTAAATCAGCTGGAACTTCACCTACTTCTATGTCTTTTCCTAAGTCATCTTTGAAGATTATTGCTTGATTAGTTAATAAATCAACCATTCCTTGGAATTGATCTTCTTGACCTATTGGAATTTGGATTGCAACAGCATTAGCTTGTAATCTTTCTCTAACTGTGTTTATACAGTTGTAGTAGTCTGCTCCTGTAGCATCCATTTTGTTTACGTATATCATTCTTGGAACGCCGTACTTGTCTGCCTGTCTCCAAACAGTTTCAGTTTGTGGTTCAACTCCACTCTTAGCATCAAGAACAGTAACAGCTCCATCAAGAACTCTTAATGATCTTTCAACCTCAACTGTGAAGTCTACGTGTCCTGGAGTATCGATTATGTTTAATTCATAACCTTTCCAGAAACAAGTTGTAGCAGCAGAAGTTATTGTTATACCTCTTTCTTGCTCTTGAGCCATCCAGTCCATAGTTGAAGCTCCATCATGAGTTTCCCCTATTTTGTGGTTTCTTCCTGTATAGAAAAGAATACGCTCAGTAGTAGTTGTTTTACCAGCATCTATATGTGCCATTATTCCGAAGTTACGGAATTTTTCTAACGGATATTGTCTAGCCATTGTGACTCCTCCTCTCAACGTATAGTGTTTTTAAATTCAACAAAACTGTTTTGGCTTTTAGCCAAAACAGTTTCATTTTATTAATATCTGTAATGAGCAAATGCTTTATTAGCTTCAGCCATTTTGTGAGTATCTTCTCTCTTCTTAACAGCTGCTCCAGTATTGTTAGCTGCATCCATTAATTCTCCAGCTAATCTTTCTCTCATGTACTTCTCGCCTCTTTTTCTTGAAGCTGCAAGAAGCCATCTTAATCCTAAAGTCTGTCTTCTTTCAGGTCTTACTTCTATTGGAACTTGGTAGTTAGCACCACCTATTCTTCTAGCTTTAACCTCTAATAAAGGCATTATGTTGTTCATTGCTTCCTCAAAAACTTCCATAGCATCTCTGCCAGTTTTCTCATTGATTATTTGGAAAGCATCGTAGCATATTTTTTGTGCTACTCCTTTTTTACCATCTTCCATTACGTTATTTATTAACTTAGTAACAACTTTTGAATTGTACACTGGATCTGGTAATACATCTCTTTTTGCAATATGTCCTTTTCTTGGCACTTTTCTTCCCTCCTTAACAATTTTTGTTTAAGTTCATCGGTACTCGACACAACTTAATCGATTGTCGTAAAGTGCTTGCTTCATAATCTATATTTAAACTTCGAACAGTTATTTATCTAAACTTGAAGACATAGCACTTAAACTAAGTTTAAGCAATAATTATTTCTTTTGCTTTGGTTTCTTAGCACCGTACTTTGATCTTCCTTGCATTCTGTTAGCTACTCCAGCTGAGTCTAAAGCTCCTCTTACTATGTGGTATCTAACACCAGGAAGGTCTTTAACTCTTCCACCTCTTATAAGAACAACACTATGCTCTTGTAAGTTGTGGCCTACACCAGGAATGTAAGCTGTTACTTCGTATCCATTAGTTAATCTTACTCTGGCGATTTTTCTTAACGCTGAGTTAGGTTTCTTAGGAGTAGTTGTTTTAACTACAGTACAAACTCCTCTTTTTTGTGGACACTCTTTAAGAGCTGGTGCAGTTGATTTTGATGCTACTGTTTTTCTGCCTTTTCTTACTAATTGGCTTATAGTTGGCATACTTTCACCTCCTGATAAATTATTTAACTATCTATATAAATTTTAGATGTTAACACTCTAATCTAAGATTAATGCTACAGCTGATTTTACATCTATGCCACACATTTCCCCTAGAATTTTCATGTTTTTAACATGTTTTATTTCAATTCCACATTTTTCTGCTAATTCTACCAATGGAGTAACCATTTTATCGTTAGCATTTTTTGCAACATACAAAATTTTTCCTTCACCGTTTTTCATAGCTTTTGTGGACTGTTTTATGCCAATAACTTTTTTTCCTAAAAGTCTGTCTACCATAAGATTACCTCCATTGTAAATAATCATGTAGACAAGTTAATCCCTTAGTACTTTGCTAATCACACAAACTGTATTTTATCATCTAAGAATACTACTGTCAACAAAATTAATCTTATTCTTCAATCTCAATTATTGTTTCAGTCTCTTGATTACTGTTTTCAGTATTTAATTTTAATGATCTATACTTCATCATACCTGTACCTGCTGGAATTAACTTACCAATTATAACATTTTCTTTTAATCCAACAAGAGGATCAATTTTTCCTTTAATTGCAGCATCAGTAAGAACTCTTGTTGTTTCTTGGAATGATGCTGCTGATAAGAAACTATCTGTAGCAAGAGCTGCTTTAGTAATACCAAGAAGAACTATATCTCCTTGAGCTTTTTCTCCTCCAAAGCTTTCAACTCTTTCATTTTCAGCTCTGAAATCGAACATATCAATCATTACACCTGGTAATAAATTAGTATCACCTTGCTCTGTTACTTTTATCTTTCTAGTCATTTGTCTAACTACAACTTCTAAGTGCTTATCGTTGATATCAACCCCTTGAAGTCTGTAAACTTTTTGAACTTCTGAAAGTAAGTATTCTCTTGCACCATCAACGCCCTTAATGCTCATGATATCATGTGGGTTAACTGAACCTTCTGTTATTTCATCTCCAGCTCCAATAGCTATACCATCTTTAACTTTTAATCTTGATCCAAATGGTATGTCATAGCTATATTCTTCTCCTGAATCAGTAACAACATAAACAGTTCTCTTCTTCTTAGTTTCTTCTATTCTTACAGTACCTGCAACTTCACTTACAATTGCTAATCCTTTTGGTTTTCTTGCTTCGAATAACTCTTCAACCCTTGGAAGACCTTGAGTTATATCTGCTCCAGCAACTCCACCTGTATGGAATGTTCTCATTGTAAGCTGTGTTCCTGGTTCTCCGATTGACTGAGCAGCTACGATACCAACAGCTTCACCAATATTAATTTTATATGATGTTGCCATGTTCATACCATAACACTTAGTACATACTCCAACCTTAGAATCACATGTAAATACTGATCTTATTTTTACTTTTTGAATTCCAGTGTCAGCTATTTTTTCAGCTAAAATTGGATCCATGTAAGTATCTTTTGCAGCTAAAAGCTCTCCAGTTTCTGGATGGAAAACATCTTCTGCAGTATATCTTCCTGTTAATCTTTCAGCTAATTGTTCAACTACTTCTGAACCTTCTTTTATTTCTTCAACGTAAATACCATTTTGAGTTCCACAGTCGTGTTCTCTTACTATAACATCTTGGCTTACGTCAACAAGTCTTCTTGTTAAGTAACCTGAGTCAGCAGTCTTAAGTGCTGTATCGGCGTTACCTTTTCTAGCTCCGTGAGTAGATATGAAGTACTCTAATACGTCAAGACCTTCTCTAAATGATGCTCTGATTGGTAACTCGATGATTTTACCTGATGGACTCGCCATAAGTCCTCTCATACCAGCTAACTGTTTGATCTGTGACTTAGATCCTCTGGCTCCTGAGTCTGCCATCATGAATATTGGGTTAAATTTATCCAAACTATTCATTAATGTATCCGCAACTTCCTCAGTAGTCTCAGTCCATTTTTCTATAACTCTTTCATATCTTTCATCTTCAGATATAAGACCTCTTCTATACATTTTTTCGATCTTATCTACAGTTTCATCAGCTTCTTTTAATAGTTCATATTTCTTTTGAGGAACTATCATATCTGAAGCAGCAACTGTAACAGCTCCAATTGATGAATAATGATATCCTGTTGCTTTTATGTTATCAAGCATTATTGAAGTCTTAGTTGGACCATGCTTTAAGTAACATTTATCTATTATTTTTCCTAATGACTTTTTAGTTATTAAGAAATCTATTTCTAAATTGAACATTTCTTCAGGATTTTCTCTATTTACAAAACCTAAGTCTTGAGGTATACATTCATTGAATATTATAAATCCTGGAGTTGTTTTGATTATTCCTGACTTAAGCTCTCCGTCTATTTCTTTAGTAACTTTAACGTTAATCTTAGCATGAATATCAACTTCTTTTAATTGGTAAGCCATTATTACTTCATCAAATGATGCGAAGTATTTTCCTTCACCTTTAGCTCCGTCTTTATCCATTGTTAAGTAATATGAACCAAGAACCATATCCTGAGTAGGTACACAAACTGGTCTACCATCAGAAGGTTTCATTATATTACCTGCTGCAAGCATTAAGAATCTAGCTTCTGCTTGAGCTTCAACTGATAAAGGTACGTGAACAGCCATTTGGTCTCCATCGAAGTCAGCGTTATATGCTGTACATACAAGTGGATGAAGTTTTATAGCTCTACCTTCAACTAATACTGGTTGGAATGCTTGAATACCTAGTCTATGTAGAGTAGGTGCTCTGTTTAGTAATACTGGATGGTCTGCTATAACTTCTTCAAGTACATCCCATACTTGTGGCATTACTCTTTCAACCATTCTCTTAGCACTCTTTATGTTATGAGCAACTCCGTCTTCAACTAATTTCTTCATAACGAAAGGCTTGAATAATTCTAAAGCCATTTCTTTTGGAAGACCACATTGATACATTTTTAATTCAGGACCAACAACGATAACTGATCTTCCTGAATAGTCAACCCTCTTACCAAGAAGGTTTTGTCTGAATCTTCCTTGCTTACCTTTAAGCATATCTGATAATGATTTAAGAGGTCTGTTTCCAGGACCAGTTACAGGTCTTCCTCTTCTACCATTATCTATTAAAGCATCTACAGCCTCTTGAAGCATTCTCTTTTCGTTTCTAACTATTATGTCAGGAGCGCCAAGATCTAATAACTTCTTAAGTCTGTTATTTCTATTTATAACTCTTCTGTATAAATCATTTAAATCTGAAGTAGCAAATCTACCTCCATCTAATTGAACCATAGGTCTTAAATCAGGTGGTATAACTGGTATTACATCTACTACCATCCATTCAGGTTTATTTCCTGATGATTTGAATGATTCTACAACCTCTAATCTTCTTATTATTCTAACTTTCTTTTGACCTGTGCTTTGTTTTAATTCTTCTTTAAGTTCAGCAGCAGTTCTTTCTAAGTCTATTTCTGATAATAAAGTTTTTATAGCTTCTGCACCCATTCCAGCTACAAAGCTCTCTTCACCATATTTGTCACACGCTTCTCTATATTCTTTCTCATTAAGAAGTTGTTTCTTTAATAATGAAGTTTCTTTTGGATCTATAACTATATATGATGCAAAATATAGAACTTTTTCTAAAGCTCTTGGTGACATATCAAGGATTAATCCCATTCTTGAAGGTATTCCTTTGAAATACCATATATGAGATACTGGCGCAGCTAATTCAATGTGAGCCATTCTCTCTCTTCTAACTTTAGATTTAGTTACTTCAACACCACATCTGTCACATACAATACCTTTATATCTAACTCTTTTGTATTTTCCACAGTGACATTCCCAGTCTTTTATAGGTCCGAATATTCTTTCACAGAATAATCCGTCTCTCTCAGGTTTTAACGTTCTATAGTTAATAGTTTCAGGTTTCTTTACTTCTCCTCTAGACCACTCTCTAATTTGTTCTGGAGATGCTAACCCGATTTGTAAAGCATCAAAATTATTTAATTCGAACAAGGGTGTGTCCTCCCTTCATAGTTTAATGTGAATTTTTAAGTATCCCCTTACTCTCATGAGCAAGGGAACACTTTATATCCTAGTTAAAATCATCTTCTATGTCTAAATCACTTGTGAAGTCTAATAAGTCTATGTTTTCATAGTCTATTTCTTCATCAATTTCTTCTGCTGGGATGTATGCTTCCCCTTTTTCCTCTTTAGCTTCTTCTGTTGTTGAATCTTCAGTACCTTCCATGTTAACTTCTAATACTTCGATTTCATCATCATCTTCAGCTAATTCTTTGAATTTAACTTCTTGGTTATTATCATTTAAAACTTTAACGTCTAAGCATAAAGCTTGAAGTTCTTTAATAAGAACCTTAAATGATTCTGGCACTCCTGGTTCAGGAATGTTTTCACCTTTAACAATAGCTTCGTAAGTTTTAACTCTACCTACAACATCATCTGACTTAACAGTAAGTATTTCTTGAAGAGTATGAGCAGCACCGTATGCTTCTAATGCCCAAACCTCCATCTCTCCGAATCTTTGTCCTCCGAATTGTGCCTTACCACCAAGTGGCTGTTGAGTTACTAATGAGTAAGGTCCTGTTGATCTAGCATGGATCTTATCATCAACTAAGTGAGCAAGTTTTAAGATGTACATTATACCAACTGTTACTTCGTTATCAAACTCTTCACCAGTTCTACCATCTCTTAAAACTGTTTTTCCGTTTCTATTGTATCCTGCTTTTTCTAAGCAATCTTCTATATCAGTTTCTGTAGCGCCATCAAATACTGGTGTAGCAATGTGCCATCCTAATGCACTTGCAGCCCATCCTAAGTGAACCTCTAATACCTGACCGATGTTCATACGAGATGGAACCCCTAGTGGGTTTAAGCATATTTGAAGTGGTCTACCATCTGGTAAGAATGGCATATCTTCTTCTGGTAATACTCTTGAGATAACCCCTTTATTACCGTGACGACCAGCCATCTTATCTCCAACAGATATTTTTCTCTTTTGAGCAATGTAACATCTTACAAGTTCATTAACTCCTGGTGATAAATCATCACCATTTTCTCTTGTAAATACTTTTACATCTACTATTATACCAGCTTCCCCGTGTGGAACTCTTAAAGAAGTATCTCTAACTTCTCTAGCTTTTTCACCAAAGATAGCTCTTAATAATCTTTCCTCAGCAGTAAGTTCAGTTTCTCCTTTTGGTGTTACTTTACCAACAAGAATATCTCCTGATCTTACCTCAGCACCGATTCTGATTATACCTCTTTCATCTATATCTTTTAAAGCATCCTCACTTACGTTTGGAATATCTCTAGTTATTTCTTCTGGTCCTAATTTAGTATCTCTAGCTTCGCATTCATATTCTTCTATATGGATTGATGTAAATACGTCTTCTCTAACTAACTCTTCTGAGATAAGCATAGCATCCTCGTAGTTATATCCTTCCCAAGTAATGAATCCCATTCTTATGTTTTTACCTAAAGCTATTTCTCCTAAATCAGTTGAAGGTCCATCTGCTAATACTTCACCTTTAAGTACCCAGTCACCTTTAGCCACTATTGGTCTTTGGTTTATACAAGTACCTTGGTTACTTCTCTTGAATTTAAGAAGTCTATAAGTATCAACACCACCATCTAATTCTCTCTTAACTCTTACTTCGTTAGCACTTACATAAACTACTTCACCAGCATTTTTAGCTTTAGGAAGAACCCCTGAATCTACAGCTGCTTTGTATTCTATTCCAGTACCAACTATTGGAGCATATGGTTTTAATAAAGGAACTGCTTGACGTTGCATGTTTGATCCCATTAGGGCTCTTGATGCGTCATCGTTCTCTAAGAAAGGTATCATTGCTGTTGCAACAGATACTAACTGTCTTGGAGAAACGTCCATTAAGTCAACATCCTTACTTGGAACTACTAATACCTCACCTTTATCTCTAACAGTTACTTTCTTATCAATAAAGCATCCATTTTCGTCTAATGGTTCATTAGCCTGAGCTACTAGGTATTGGTCTTCCTCATCTGCAGTAAAGTATCTTATTTCACCAGTTACTCTACCTTCTGCTTTATCTACAACTCTATAAGGAGTTTCAATAAAGCCATACTCATTAACTTTAGCATATGTAGCTAATGAGTTTATAAGACCTATGTTTGGTCCCTCTGGAGTCTCGATAGGACACATTCTACCATAATGAGAGTGGTGAACGTCTCTAACTTCGAAACCAGCTCTTTCTCTTGAAAGACCTCCTGGTCCAAGAGCTGATAATCTTCTCTTATGAGTTAACTCAGATAATGGGTTTGTTTGATCCATGAACTGTGATAACTGTGAGCTTCCAAAGAACTCTTTTATAGCTGCTGCTACTGGTCTTATATTGATTAATTGTTGTGGTGTTATAGCTTCTTGGTCTTGAATAGTCATTCTCTCTTTAACTACTCTTTCCATTCTTGATAAACCAATTCTAAATTGATTTTGTAAAAGCTCACCAACACTTCTTAATCTTCTGTTTCCTAAGTGGTCTATATCATCAACATATCCAATATTATAAGCTAAGCCAATTTGGTAACTTATTGTAGCGAATATATCATCTTTGATGATGTGCTTAGGAATAAGTCTTGTCATATTCTTTTTGATTTCTTCTTTTATAGTTTCTTCATCAGAATAGTTATCTAAGATCTCTCTTAATGTTGGGTAGTGAACTAATTCTCTGATATTTAAATCTGATATATCGAAGTCCACACACTTATGTATATCTACAAAGTGGTTACCAATAATTCTAATTACTCTGTCTTCAACTAAAACATCAACTGAATTTATTCCTCTATTTTGGATTTCTTCAGCATTAGCTCTTGATATTTTTTCACCTTTTGCAACTAAAACTTCACCAGTTAATTTATCTACTATATCTTCTGCTGCTATTTGGTTAGCTATTCTTAAACCAATTGCAAGTTTTTTGTTAAACTTGTATCTACCAACTCTTGATAAGTCGTATCTCTTAGCATCGAAGAATAAAGAATCTATTAAACTAATTGCACTATCAACTGTAGGTGGTTCACCTGGTCTTAATCTCTTATAGATTTCTAATAATGCTTCTTCTTTAGTCTTAGTATTATCTTTTTCTATTGTAGCTTTGAATCTTTCTTCTTCACCAAAATACTCAAGAAGTTCTTGATCGCTTCCAAAGCCCATAGCTCTTCCTAGTATACTTATAGGAAGTTTTCTTGTTTTATCTATTCTTACATAGATAACATCATTTGAATCTGTTTCATACTCTAACCATGCACCTCTGTTAGGTATTACTGTTGCAGAGAACAGTTTTTTACCAGTTTTATCTACATTATAATTGTAGTAAACACCTGGTGATCTTACTAACTGAGAAACAATAACTCTTTCGGCACCATTGATTATAAAAGTTCCTTGCTCTGTCATTAATGGGAAATCTCCCATAAATACCTCTTGTTCTTTTATTTCTCCAGTTTCTTTGTTTTGAAGTCTTACAGCTACTTTTAGCGGTGCAGCATAAGTAGTGTCTCTTTCTTTACACTCTTCAACTGAATATTTTATGTTATCCATATCTAGAGTGTACCCTACAAACTCAAGTACAAGATTTCCAGTAAAGTTTGAGATAGGATTAATATCATCAAAAACTTCATAAAGTCCTGCATCTAAAAACCATTTGTAAGAATCTAATTGAATTTCAATTAGGTTTGGCATTTCAGCCACGTCTTTGACTTTTGCAAAGCTCATTCTCGTTCTTTTTCCAACTTGGACAGGATGTACCATCAACTTTCACCCCTTGTATAAACTAAAATAGCCAAAAGCATACTTTCCCTAAGGACCTATGCTTTCGGATTACATACAATATCATCTTTTTAGTATACCCATTTTTTAATGTAGTATACATAAAATTCATATTCAACTTTATACTATTACACAATAGTACATTTACTTATGGTATCATAGGCAATACCCGTTGTCAATATTCTAAAAAAAATTTACTTTAAATTATTTTTTACGCCCAATCTCTTGAGTTAAAAAAAAGAGGCACTACTAAGTACCTCTTTTAATATTTTAAAATTAAGCTTTAATTACTTAAGCTCTACTTCAGCTCCAACTTCAGCTAATTTAGCTTTCATGTCTTCAGCTTCTTCTTTAGCTACAGCTTCTTTTAATGTTTTAGGAGCTCCGTCAACTATTTCTTTAGCTTCTTTTAATCCTAAACCAGTTAATTCTCTAACTGCTTTGATTACTTTTATTTTGTTTGCACCAGCATTAGTTAATACTACGTCAAACTCTGATTTTTCTTCTGCAGCAGCACCTGCAGCAGCTCCGCCTACAACAGCAACTGGAGCAGCAGCGCTTACTCCGAATTCTTCTTCACAAGCTTTAACTAACTCGTTTAATTCTAAAACACTCATTTCTTTTATAGCTTCTATGATTTGCTCTTTTGTCATGATTCGCACCTCCGAAATTTTCTTTCCTGTTTTTTAAATTTTTATTTTTATTAATTATTCAGCAGATTCTTCTTTTTTGTCTGCTATTGCACTTAATAAGTATGCAAAGTTTGATAGTGGTGACTTGATACTTCCAAGAAGTTTTGCAAGTAACACTTCTCTTGAAGGTATAGCAGCAAGTTGCTCAGTTTGCTCTTTGTTGTAAACTGTTCCTTCTACTATAGCAGCTTTTAACTCAAGCTTTTTGTTTTCCTTAGCGAAATCGTTAAGGATTCTAGCTGGAGCAGTAGCATCTTCGTAACCGAAAGCTATTGAAACTGGACCTTCTAAGTATTCAACTATTCCATCAAAACCTAATTCTTTTGCAGCTAGAGTAACTAGTGTGTTTTTGTAAACTTTGTACTCAACACCTGCTTCTCTTAAGCTCTTTCTTAAGTTTGTATCTTGTTCTACTGTTAAACCTTGGTAGCTAGCAAGTACAACTGATTGAGCTTTTTCTAATTTCTCTTTTATCTCTGCAACTTTAGCTTCTTTTAATTGTCTGTTTTTGTTCACTGTGTCCACCTCCTCACAGTTTAGTTAACTGCTTTATATAATAAGAAAAGTCTTCCCGTAGACATAGGAAGACTATTATATACACTATAATTGCCCTCGGTAGGTTGTTCTACGTTATGCCTTTCAGCACCTACTGTCTACGGAAACTTTCATTCACTTTTTCAACAAAAATTATTTTAACATGCACTTAAACTTATGTCAAGCACTTTATTAAAATTAATCTAAAACTTTAGCTGGGTTAACTTTAGCTCCAGGTCCCATAGTAGCTGAAACTGAAACTGATTTTAAGTATTGTCCTTTAGCAGCAGCTGGTTTAGCTTTTACTAAAGCGTCCATTAAAGCTTTGAAGTTTTCAACTAATTTCTCAGTTCCGAAAGATTTCTTTCCTATTGGGCAGTGAACTATAGCAGTCTTATCTACTCTATATTCAACTTTACCTGCTTTGATTTCTTTTATAGCGTTAGCTACGTCAAATGTAACTGTTCCTGATTTTGGGTTTGGCATTAAACCTTTTGGTCCTAATACTCTACCTAATCTACCAACTACACCCATCATATCTGGAGTAGCAACAACTACATCATAATCAAACCAGTTTTCACCTTGAATTTTTTGTACTAATTCGTCAGCTCCAACGAAATCTGCTCCTGCAGCTTCAGCTTCTTTAGCTTTCTCACCTTTAGCGAAAACTAAAACTTTAACATCTTTACCAGTTCCGTGTGGAAGAACAACAGCTCCTCTAACTTGTTGGTCAGCATGTCTTGGGTCTACACCTAATCTTACGTGTAATTCGATAGTTTCATCGAATTTAGCTTTTGCAGTTTTAACAGCAAGCTCTAAAGCTTCTGCTGGAGTATATAATGCATTTTTATCTATTAATTTTGAACTTTCAATATATTTCTTTCCCATTAATATAATCCTCCTTTGTGGTATTAGCGGTTTTTACCTCCCACCGATTTGAATAAATTATTCTACTACTACTACACCCATACTTCTAGCAGTACCTTCGATCATGCTCATTGCAGTTTCGATTGTTGCAGCATTTAAGTCTGGCATTTTTAATTCAGCAATTTTTCTTATTTGCTCTTTAGTGATGTTTCCAACTTTAGTTCTGTTTGGAACACCTGATCCACTTTCTAAGCCTAATTCTTTCTTTATAAGAACTGCAGCTGGTGGAGTTTTTAATATGAAGCTGAATGATCTGTCTTGATATACAGTTATTACAACTGGTATTATTAAGCCAGCTTTATCAGCAGTCTTTGCGTTGAATTCTTTACAGAATCCCATTATGTTTACACCGTGTTGACCTAAAGCTGGTCCTACTGGTGGTGCTGGTGTTGCTTTTCCTGCAGGAAGTTGAAGTTTTATCATTCCTGTTACTTTCTTAGCCATGAGTTTATTCCTCCTATACTGTGGTAATTATCGGACTTCCGCCCTCCCACTTGATCGAGACGTTAGTCTGATTTTTAATCTAATTTTTCTACTTGATTAAAATCTAGTTCAGCTAGAGTTTCTCTACCGAACATATCTACTAAGGCTTTTATTTTGCCTTTTTCAACATTTATTTCTTGGATTATAGCAGCAAAACCACTTAAAGCTCCTGAAATAATGTTTATAGTTTCTCCTACCTCCAAGTCGATATCCATAGCAGTTTTCATTACTCCCATAGATTCTACCTCTTCATCGGTAAGTGGTACAGGTTTTGACCCTGGACCTACAAATCCAGTTACTCCTCTTGTATTTCTTACGACATACCAAGATTCATCTGTCATAACCATGTTTACTATAACATATCCTGGGAATTTTTTCTTTAAAGTAACTTTTATCTTACCATCTTTTTCTTCTGCACTCTCTTCCATAGGAACTTGAATGTCTAAGATTAAAGATTCTAAGTTTCTGTTCTCTATAGTCTTCTCAAGATTTGCTTTAACTTTATTTTCGTATCCTGAATATGTGTGTACTACGTACCATCTAGCTCTATCACTCATATCATACCGGTGAATAAATCACCAAACCTCCCTTATATTATTTAAGTCCAAACACTAACTCAAAGAGGTTCTTAAATACAAAATCCATTACTCCTATTAAAGCAATAGATATTACAGTAAATACAATTACTGCAATAATGGCCTTTTTAGCTTCTTCTTTTGGTGGCCAAGTTATTCTTTTGATTTCAGCCTTAACCCCTCTAAAGAACTTTGTTATACCAAAGCCTCTGCTTTTTTCATTTACATTTTGCTTTGCAGCCATAAATTCACATCCTTAACACCATAATAATGCATTAGAATTTTCTATCCAAAACACTACTTAGTTTCTCTGTGAAGAGTATGAGTCTTACAGAATTTGCAGTATTTTTTCATCTCTATTCTATTAGGATCGTTTTTCTTATTTTTCATAGTGTTGTAGTTTCTTTGCTTGCACTCAGTACATGCTAAAGTTACTTTTACTCTCACGTTCAGCACCTCCAGTTTTGTTGTATATTAAAAGTAGTTCTATCTACCAATACACTGCTAGTTAATTACTAAAATACATTATCATAAATATACACAAGTGTCAACAAACGTTGGCTATGTAAAGGACTAGGTTATTTAACCCAGTCCTTATTATGATAAACTATATGTTATTTTGCTTAAAACTACTCGATTATTGAAGTAACAACTCCTGAACCTACAGTTCTTCCACCTTCTCTGATAGCGAATCTTAATCCTTCGTCCATAGCGATTTCTGTGATTAATTCAACTTCCATGTCGATGTGGTCTCCAGGCATAACCATTTCCATTCCTTCTGGTAATTTGATTGATCCTGTAACGTCTGTTGTTCTGAAGTAGAATTGTGGTCTGTATCCATCGAAGAATGGAGTATGTCTTCCACCTTCTTCTTTTTTAAGTACGTATACTTGACCTACGAATTTTTTGTGTGGGTTGATTGTTCCAACTTGAGCTAAAACTTGACCTCTTTCGATATCAGTTCTTTGGATACCTCTTAATAATGCTCCGATGTTATCTCCAGCTTGTGCTTCATCTAATAACTTTCTGAACATTTCGATTCCTGTTACAACTGTTTTTCTTCTTTCTTCAGTTAATCCGATTACTTCTACTTCGTCTCCTACATGTAGAACTCCTCTTTCAACTCTTCCTGTTGCAACTGTTCCTCTACCAGTGATTGTGAATACGTCCTCTACTGGCATTAAGAATGGCTTATCTGTTGCTCTTTCTGGTGTTGGGATGTAGCTATCTACAGCATCCATTAACTCTCTGATACAAGCTGTTGCAGCTTCGTCAGTTGGGTTTTCTAATGCTACTAAAGCTGATCCTTTGATTACTGGAATGTCGTCTCCTGGGAAGTTGTACTCGCTTAATAACTCTCTAACTTCCATTTCAACTAATTCTAATAATTCTTCGTCGTCAACCATATCTGCTTTGTTTAAGAATACTACGATGTGGTCAACTCCAACTCTTGATGATAATAAGATGTGCTCTCTTGTTTGAGGCATTGGACCATCAGCTGCTGAACAAACTAATATAGCTCCGTCCATTTGAGCTGCTCCAGTGATCATGTTTTTAACGTAGTCAGCATGTCCTGGACAGTCAACGTGAGCGTAGTGTCTGTTAGCTGTTTCGTACTCAACGTGTGCTGTGTTGATTGTGATTCCTCTTTCTTTTTCTTCTGGAGCTTTATCTATTTCATCGTATTTGAATGCTTCTGCTCCACCAGCTTGTGCTAAAACTGTTGTTATAGCTGCTGTTAAAGTTGTTTTACCGTGGTCTACGTGACCGATTGTTCCAATGTTAACGTGTGGTTTGCTTCTTTCAAATTTTGCTTTTGACATTGCAAATTCCTCCTTTAAAATTCAAATAAACTCTACCTAGCGTGTTGTATTTTCCTTATTTTGGATTGGAGCTCACGATCGGGATTGAACCGACGACCTCCGCCTTACCAAGGCGACGCTCTGCCGACTGAGCTACGTGAGCACCTTACATTCATTTAATTTACCTATGCCATAAAAATTTTACTACTAATAAAATTCTTTGTCAATACTTTTAAAAAATTGCATTATTTAATGTTTAAACATTTTTCAAGCTTTCTTTTTACACGTTGTAATGCATTATCTATAGATTTAGCTTCTCTATCTAAATCACAGGCAATTTCTTGATATGATTTACCATCTAAATAAGAATTTAACACCTCTAATTCTAGTTCAGAAAGCACACTATTAATTGCACTTTCTATTTTTTCAACCTCTTCTTTACCTATGACCAATGATTCAGGATCTGTAATTGTTATTCCTACTACAGTATCTAAAAGCGTTCTATCAGATTCTTCCTCGTAAATAGGTTTGCTTAAAGAAATATAAGTGTTTAATGGGATATGTTTTTGCCTTGTTGCAGTTTTTATAGCAGTTATTATCTGCCTTGTAACACAAAGTTCTGCAAAACTTTTAAATGATGCAAACTTATCTGGATTAAAATCTCTTATTGCTTTATATAATCCAATCATTCCCTCTTGATATATATCTTCTTTATCTGCTCCTATAAGAAAATATGATTTAGATTTAGCTTTTACAAACTGCTCATACTTACTTATTACATATTCTTGAGCCATATTATCACCGCTTTTAGCTAGCATAACTACTTCTTTATCTGTTAAATCTTTAAATTCTTCATAATTATTGATTTTAGCCAAATCATAAGTAATCCCCATATTCTCTACACCCCCAGATAAAAATCTAATATCCAATAAATTACAAATAAATTATAAGGTTTATATATGACTTCGTCAATATTACCCTCTTCTCATTTTTTCTAATTTTTCTAATACACTTTCTTCTAAAGTATCGCCTAAAAAATTTTTACCTAATTCTAATTTATTTTTTTCTGCCTTTTTTCTAATGTTATCCTGAACTTTTAACACTTCATTGTAGAATTCAATAGATGACATTCTCACGGCCCCTCTTTGGAAAATAGTTTGTTGCTCTAACCTATCCGAGGTTACAACAACAATTTCTACTTTTCTTCCTAGTTCATCTACCATTCTCTCAATATATGCATCAGCAATTTCGCCTTCTTTTGTAAAGACAGTAATTATATTTCCAGATAACTCTTTGCTTTCAATATTTCCAGCAACCTTATGAGCATCAAAAACTAAATAAATTTTACAAGAGTTAAAAGCAGCATAATTTTCAAGCATTTCTGTAAGCTCTGTTCTTGCTATATCATAGCTATAATTTTTTGACTTTTTTAGATTAGGCCAACTATTTATAACATTATAACCATCTATAAATATAACTCTCATCTCATCACTCTTTTTCTACTTTATTATTCTTGATTTTAATACCTCATACATCATTATACCACCTGCAACTGAGGCATTTAAAGAATTTATTTTTCCAACCATTGGAATTTTAACCAACTTGTCACACTTCTTCTTAGTTAAGTTTGACATTCCTCTACCTTCACTACCGATTATTATTCCACAAGCACCTTTGAAGTTTGTTTCATAACTATATTCTTCTCCAGCTATATCAGCTCCATATATCCATACATTGTTAGCCTTTAATTCTTCAATAGCATTATTTATATTAGTAACTTTTGCAATTTTCATATGTTCAATAGCTCCTACAGAAGCTTTATAAACAGTTCCAGTTACTCCAACATTTCTTCTCTTTGGAATTATGATACCATGTGCACCACATAATTCTGCTGTTCTTACTATTGATCCTAAGTTATGAGGATCCTCTAATTCATCTAAAATAACTATGAATGGATCTTCATTTTTGCTTTTAGCTAAATCTAATATATCTTCAACAGTACTATATTTAAATGGAGTTATTTGTGCTATTACTCCTTGGTGAGCTTTAGTTTCGCTCATTAAGTCAAGTTTTTTTCTATCAACTTCTTTTACAACTATTTTCTTTTCTTTAGCTAATCCTAAAATTTTGTTTATTGAACCTTCCATTTTTCCATTAGCTATAAATATTTGCTCTATAGTTTTATCTGACTTTAATAATTCTATAACAGCGTTTCTTCCTTCTACTAAATCTTCTCTTACTTTAACTTCTTCTTCAGCAAAAGTTCTAGTATTTCTAGCATATTTTTCTTCTCTTGCTCTTTGTTCTCTTTCTAAAGCATACTTTTGCTTACGAGTTAATTGTTTATATTTATTTTCTGACTTTGTCATTTTGTTCTCTCCTTAAAAATTCCTATTTTCCAAGATATAATGTTCTCATCTCTTTAAGCTTTCCACAACACATTTTTCCTTCAGGACATGGACCTGCTACACAACTTGGACCTGCATTCTTAAATAATATTGGGGCAACCTTTTTAACTTCATTAACCATTTTTTCTGCCATAGTTCTTATTTCCCATTGAGCTCTATCACAACATCTATGATGGAAGAAGTTCATTAAACTTCTAGCATTCATAGTAAATACAATTTTTGTTTCACAAGCATTAGGGAAAACATATCTTGCATCCTCTATAGCTTTTTTCTCAGCTGGTTTTTCACCAATTCCTTCACTAATATATTTATCTTTTAATCTTTCAACTATTTCATCATATGCTTTTTGTGCACCTTGCATTTGGTCAATAAATAGCTTTTTAGCGACTTCATCATTTTCTATCGCTGGTGGTACTATGTATTCAAATTGATCTAACTTAACATATCTTTGAGATTGCTGTGAGTAAGATGCTATTCTATGTCTAACTAACTGATGAGTTAAGCTTCTTGAAACTCCTTCCACTGCAAAAGTAAATGAAACATGCTCTATTGGTGACATATGACCATATGACATAAGCATATTTAAAAACTTTTCTGCTCCTTCATCAGTTAAATTTTCTAATATATCATCAACACCTACAGGACTATAGCATAATTTAGCCGCTGCTGCTATGGTCTTTTCTGGTTCTGGTGTATATTGTAATAATTTAACTTTTAACATTAATATTTCTCCTTCCTAAACGTGAACTTCTATACATTTCAATAAGAACTCATTTAATCTTTCTTCTTTTCCAGTAAGATATAAATAACCTACTAAAGCCTCAAATCCTGTTGCATTTCTATAATCTCTAACATTTGCATTTTTAGGCACTGTTGCTGACTTAGCATTTCTACCTCTCTTATAAATATAAAGTTCATCTTCCTTTAGCTCATCTTCTAAAGCATTTATTATGTCACTTTGTGCCTTAGCTTTTACATATTGTATTGCTTTAACATGTATTTTGTGAGCTGATAAACCTGCATTTTCACTTAATATATAGTTTCTTATAAAAACTTCGTAAACTCCATCTCCTATTAAAGCTAATTGAAGTGGGTTTAACATTCTAGCTTCGCTTTCTGAAAACTCTCTGTATAATAAATTCTTCAATATCTTATCTCCTTTTGTTTGAGCTTAATTTAAAAATTATATAGAATTTATTTATTTAAAACTATTAAACTACAAATTCAAATCTAATTCAATCAAAGATTTTAATATGATTAAATTTAGATTTTTTTAATTATTGAATTTACTATTTTTTTAATAGTTATCAAATAAAATTCTTTAAAATAATAACTTGCAAAAGAAAGTTCCTTTGCAAGTTTATTATCTAAATTATATCATCTTCCATCTAACACCTTGAGGTGTATCTTCTAAGATAATTCCTCTATCTTTTAATTCATCTCTTATTTTATCAGCTAAAGCAAAATCTCTATCTTTTCTAGCTTGTTGTCTCTTAGCTATTAAAGCTTCAATCTCTTCTGCTAGATTTCCTTTAGTTGATTTTTGGAACATTCCTAATGGAGCTCCTAATTCTCTTATTAACTCTAAAGCTTTTTGAGCTAATTCCTTTGATGAGTCAATTGTTATATTTGTATTAGTATCTTTTATTAAATCAAATATAGCCGTTATAGCATCTGCTGTATTAAAATCGTCATCCATTTTTTCAATATATTTTTCTTTATATTTGTTTAATGACTCTAAGTAAGCTTTTTCTTCCTCATTCATTTCTTCTCTAGAAACTTCATCTATTAAGTTTTCTAAGTTTCCTATAGCATTGTATATTCTTTCAACTGAAGCTTTAGCTGACTCTAATAAGTCTTCACTAAAGTTAAGTTGTTGTCTATAGTGAGCTGATAACATTAAAAATCTTATAACATCAGCATCATATCTTTCTAATATTTCTCTTGCAGTAAAGAAATTATTTAATGATTTTGACATTTTTTCATTGTTTACATTAACAAAGGCTGAATGTAACCAATATCTTGCAAAAGGTTCACCTGTCAAAGCTTCACTTTGTGCTATTTCATTTTCATGGTGAGGGAATTTTAAGTCTGATCCACCAGCATGAATATCTATAGTTTCACCTAATAATTTTTTAGCCATGCATGAGCATTCTATATGCCATCCTGGTCTTCCCATTCCCCAAGGACTATTCCAAGCTGGTTCACCTGGTTTTTGAGCTTTCCATATAGCAAAGTCCATTGGATCTTTTTTTCTTTCATCAACACTTATTCTAGCACCTGATTGAAGATCTTCTATGTTCTGTCCTGATAATTTCCCATATCCTTGAAATTTCTTAGTTGAGAAATAAACATCTCCATCAACTTCATAAGCATATCCTTTATCAACTAATCCCTTAACAAATTTTATTATCTCTCCAATAAATTCTGTAGCTCTTGGATTAACTGTAGCTCTTTCTATATTTAATGCATCTGCATCTTGGTAATACTCTTTTATATAAGTATCTCCAATCTTCTTTACAGTAGTGCCTTCTTCATTAGCCTTTTTTATCATCTTGTCATCTATATCTGTAAAGTTTTGAACAAAATCAACTTTGAATCCTCTGTATTCAAAATATCTTCTTATAGTATCAAAAACTATAAATGTTCTACCATTTCCTATGTGAAAAAAGTTGTACACAGTAGGACCACAAACATACATTTTAACTTCTCCTGGAGTTAAAGGAATGAATTCTTCTTTTTTCTTGTTTAAAGTATTATAAACCTTAATCACTACTTGACCCTCCTACCTTATATTATTAGTAACTCACCCTATATTAAATAAGGTGAGCTCTATTATTATATTCTAATTATATACAATTCCGTTAATCTTATAAATTATAAAGATAAATTTGCTCTTTCAAATTCTTCTCTTACTCTATTATAAACTTCTTCTATAGATAAAGTCTCAACTTCTCCACCGTTTCTAAGTTTAAATTCAACTTGACCTTCACCAATCATCTTTCCAACAGTTATTCTCATTGGAATTCCCATTAATTCAGAATCTTTGAATTTAACTCCTGCTCTTTCTTTTCTATCATCAAGTAGAGCTTCAACTCCCATTTTTCTTAATTCATTGTATATTTCTTCAGCTTTAGTTGCTTGTTCTTCATTTTTAACATTAGCTGGTATAACTGATACATGGTATGGAGCTACTTCTAATGGCCATATTATTCCGTTTTCGTCATTGTGTTGCTCTATTATTGAAGCTACAGTTCTTGTAACCCCTATTCCATAGCATCCCATTATAAATGGTTTAGCTTTTCCATCTTCATCAATAAATGTTGCACCCATAGACTCTGAATACTTAGTTCCAAGTTTAAATATATGTCCAACCTCAGTACCTCTTGAAATAGTTATTTCTTTTCCACACTCAGGACATTTTTCTCCTATAGTAACATTTCTAAAGTCACCAACTATTCCTTCAAAGTCTCTTCCATAGTTTACATTTTTTAAGTGCATATCAGTTTCATTAGCACCAATTATGAAGTTATACATATTAGCTACTTCTTGATCAACTAATAACATATCTACTTTTATTCCCATAGGACCTGCAAATCCAACAGCTGCGCCAGTAGCTTCTTTAACAGCCTCTTCACTTGCCATTTCTAATTCTATAACTTCTCCAATAGCATTAGCTATCTTAACTTCGTTAGCTTCTCTATCTCCTCTTAATACAACAGCAACAACTTTATCATCAGCTTGGAATATTAAAGTTTTTGCTATTTTCTTTGGTGAGCATTCAAAGAATTTTGCTAAATCTTCAATTGATTTAACAGCTGGAGTTTCAACTTTTTCTACTTCCATTAACTCTTCTTTTTCTCCATGTTCTGGTGTTGATGGAGCTTTTTCTATGTTAGCTGCATAATCACAAGCTGTACAGAATACTACATCGTCTTCTCCCACTTCTGATTTAACCATAAACTCAGCTGAACCTGATCCACCTATAGCTCCTGAATCAGCTGCAACTGCCTTAGCGTCTAATCCACATCTATTAAATATATTAACATATGCTTTTCTCATTTTTTCATATGCTAAATCTAATCCTTCTTGATCTTTGTCAAAGCTATATCCATCTTTCATTATGAATTCTCTTGATCTCATAACTCCAAATCTTGGTCTTCTTTCATCTCTATACTTAGTTTGTATTTGATAAAGATTTAATGGTAATTGCTTATATGATTTTATTTCATTTCTAACTATATCAGTAAATACCTCTTCGTGAGTTGGTCCTAAGCAAAAATCTCTGTTATGTCTATCTTTTAATCTAAACATTTCTGCTCCATAAGCATCCCATCTTCCTGATTCTTGCCATAACTCAGCTGGTATTAAAGCTGATGCTAAGAATTCTTGAGCACCTGCATTATTCATTTCTTCTCTTACTATATTTTTAACATTTTCTATAACCTTTAATCCTAAAGGCATATAGTTATAAATACCTGCAGCCATCTTTCTCATAAGACCTGCTCTAAGCATAAGCTTGTGACTTTCTATTTCTGCTTCAGCTGGAACTTCTCTTAAAGTTCCTACTAACATATTTGACATTTTCATAATATACTACCTCCTCATAAGCTATTTATAATCTTAATATTTTAATTAATTTCATTTAAAAAATAAAAAAAGCTCTACCCTAAAAAACTTTAGGGCGAGCTTGTATTTCGCGGTACCACCTAAATTTGTACTCTATTCATTGTTAACGGTATTAAACCCGGTTAGTTTTTTGCTACGACTCCAAAGTAGGTTCAAAACATGTTGAAAATCTCTCAGCCTAGTATTTTCTCTCTGTATAAGCGTTTCTACTAATCTTTTTCACAGTCTTTACAACTATTAAATTTTCTTAAATCTTATAAAATTATATCCTTATAAAAATAACATGTCAATATACTGTCTCTATCTTGTGATCCTTACTTAACAAAATGTTCTGCTAATATTAAGTCTTCTGGTGTTGTAACCTTTATGTTTTTATAGTCACCTTCAAAAAGATAAACTTTTTCTCCTAAAAGTTCTACTATCATAGTATCATCCGTAACTTGAATCTTTTCATTTTTAACTTTGTCATGACCTTTTTTTATTAAATTATATTTAAAGCATTGTGGAGTTTGAACAGCTACTAAAGATGCTCTATTTGGTGTATCCACAGAGAATCCTTCTAAATTTTTAACTTTTATAGTGTCCTTTGGCATAACACCTGGAGCTGCTGCTCCAAACTCTCTAGAATACTTTATTCCGTCTTCTATTATTTTATTGCTTACAAAGGCTCTTGCTCCATCATGTATTAAAACAATATCACAATCTTTTATAGAATTTAATGCATTGTAAACTGAATCCTGTCTTTCCTTTCCACCTTCAATAATTTTAGATATTTTAAAATCAAATCTAGGTTCTATTTCTCTTTTAAAATAATCTATTTCATACTTAGGTAGGACAAGAATTATTTCATCAATTCCTTTACACGCCTCAAAAGCTTTTAAAGTATAATATATTATAGGTTTTCCATTTATTTCAATGAATTGCTTACTAACTTCAGCACCCATTCTTTTTCCTTTTCCACCTGCTAATATTACGCTAACTACTTTTCCCATAATTAAATTCCTCTTAAGATTTATATTTAGCAAATATCATTCTTCCTGCTGCAGTTTGAAGTACTGAAGTTACAACTACTGTTATTTCTTTTCCCATGTACTTTCTACCACCTTCTACAACAATCATAGTACCATCATCAAGATAAGCAACCCCTTGTCCAGATTCTTTTCCATCCTTCACAACAGTAAGAGTCATCTCTTCTCCTGGTAATACTACTGGCTTAATTGCATTTGCTAATTCGTTTATATTTAATACTGGAACACCCTGAAATTCAGCTACTTTATTTAAGTTATAATCATTTGTTACAACCTTACCATTTAATTTTTGTGCTAATTTTAGAAGTTTAATATCAACCTCTGCTATTTCTGGGAAATCACCTTCCCACATGATTACTTCTATCGGAAGTTCTTTTTGGATTTTATTTAATATATCTAATCCTCTTCTTCCTCTTGTTCTTTTTAAAGAATCTGAACAATCTGAGATGTGTCTTAATTCATCAAGAACAAAAGTTGGAATTACTAAAGCTCCCTCTATAAAACCAGTTTGACATAAATCAAAGATTCTACCATCAATTATTACAGATGTATCTAAAACCTTTGGAGTAGCCTCATTCTTCTTGTTAGAAGAATTCTTTGTTTTCTTTTCTTTAGATTGATTTTTTCTAAAATTCTCAAAGTATCCTGTAATATCTTCTCTTTTCTTAACAGCTATATCAGCTCCTATAACCATAGCTATTATGTTTATGATAACTGACACAATAGGTCCTAACATTTCATTTAAGCCACTTAAAAAGCTACTTAATGGCAACGTTATTACTAAAGCTAATACTAGAGCTACTATAGCTCCCCCCGCTCCAAATATTATTTCACTTGGAGATAATTTAGATATTCCTTTTTCTATAAATGTTATAAGTTTTCTTATAGATTTATAAATAAAAGGAGAAAGAATAAATAAAATGATTCCAAAAACAGCAATTAAAATTACATAAAATGATACCTTAAAAAAAATGTTTTTTAAATATTCATTGCCTATAGCACTTTTTCTTATTCCGTCTGCTAAAACAAATCCAATCAACAACCCTAAAATAGTGAAAATTACTCTGAAAATTTTCTTTATCACAAACTCACCTCCTATATAATTATTGACATGTTTAGTTTTTATCATTCATAGTTGTAAAATATTTATAATATATTTTCTTAATTATACCATATTGGAGCACTTTAATACTTACAAATATTGTTTAATTATTATAATTAATAAATTACCCCCTATAAATCTTTTTAAATTTGATTTATATTAAAGTCAAGTTAACAAGCTAATTAGTTTTTAACATATATTTAGTTTTGCAACCTAAATCATTTGACAAATATAACCAAAAAATTCTATAATTACTATAGGGTCAAAGATTAGTATATAAGGAGTGAAACACTATGAAGGACGTAATTTTTGACGATTTTCAAAATAGCGTTAATAATTCTTTACTTAGACACAAAAGCATATTAGATATATTGAGTAAATATCAAGAATCTCAAGCAAGAGCTAGCAGAGCTATATGCAAAGCCGTTACAAATTGCGGTTGCATAGAGATTTGTGCTAAAAAACAGAATATGCTAGAGGATACTGACCTATCCTTAGAAGAACTTAATCCACGCTTAAGTTCTCATATAAAAGGTGACTTATGCGAAAATTGCAGAGAAGTTATAGAGCGTGAGATTGGAAATAATCTCTTCTATTTAACTTCACTATGCAATGCACTAGATTTAAACCTATTTGATATCTTATTAAAAGAATATAACAAAATGGATACTTTAGGTAAGTTTACTTTTAGATAAATATTAAGTGCCATATTTATATGGCACTTCTTTTTATAAATTTTTATTTAAAGCAACTTGTTCTCTTATTCTTCTTAATCCATTTTTTATTGCTCTAGCTCTAGCTTCTCCAATTCCTTCTACTTGATCTAATTCTTCATTACCAGCTTCAAGAATATATTTAAGCTTTCCAAAATGTCCTACTAAGTTTTCTATTACATTTGAAGGTATTCTTGGTACCTTATTTGATATTCTATACCCTCTTGGTGACACTAATGTGTCAATTAAAGATTTTCCTACATATCCTAATTCTTTTGCTATTATATCTAAATCTAATAAATCTTCAGCCGATAACTCTTGAATTTCTTTGTAGACATCATTATATTCCATCTTGTCATAGCAATAATCTCTTATTAAAAGGACTCCATCTTGTTCTATACTTCTTACTAATTCATTTAATTGCATAGAAATAAGTCTTCCCTCATTTCCTAGCTCAATAATGTATCCCTCTATCTCTTCAACTATCCTCATTACCATTTCAGTTCTCTGTATAGCTGTAGTTACATCAAAAAGAGTTGCTAGGTCTTGAAACTCAAGTATATTAAGATTATTAGTTACTCTTTCAAGTACAGCTACATACTTTTCTAATGTTTGTATAGCCTGATTTGCTTTACTTAATATAACTGCACTATCCCTTAAAACATATTTTATGTCACCTTTATAAACAGTAATTATATTTCTTCTTTGTGATATAGCTATTGCTATTTTATTTGTTTGCTTTGCAACCCTTTGAGCAGTTCTATGTCTTGTTCCTGTTTCAAAAGTACTTATAGATTGATTTGGCATAAGCTGAGCATTTGCGTAGAGTATTCTTTTTCTATCTGAAGTAAGTACTAATGCTCCATCCATCTTAGCAAGCTCATATATATATGCTGGACTATATTCAGAATTTATATTAAATCCACCATCTACTAAATCTAATATTTCTTCATTATCCCCTAATACTATAAGTCCTCCTGTTTTGGCTCTAAGTATATTATCTAATCCTTCCCTTAAAGAAGTACCTGGACTCATTATTTTTAATATTTTTTTTAACTCATCATCATGTACAGTTCTCATTTACTCACACCTATCCATCTTAAAATATCTTTCCTATTGCTTCCCTTACAGTTTTTACTCCTATAAGGTTTAATTTACTTCCCTTTAATTTTTCTAAACTTCTATAAGGAACAACTGCATTTAAAAATCCCATTTTTTCTGCTTCATTTAATATTCTGTCACAATTTGATATTGGTCTTATTTCACCTGTTAACCCAACCTCGCCTACAACAACTAATTTTTCTAAGCTAGCTGCCTTACCTTTAACAGAGGATACAAGTGAAATAGCAATTCCTAAGTCTGCTGTAGTACCTTCTATTTCAAGTCCTCCTACTACATTTACATAAACATCAGTATTATAAAAAGGAACTCTTAATTTCTTTTCTAATACAGCTAATATTAAACTTAACCTTGAATTTTCTACTCCTACAGAGGTTCTTCTAGGCATAACTGCTTTTGTTTCAGATGCTAATGATTGAATTTCTACAAGAATAGGTCTAGTTCCTTCCATGACTCCAATTACAACTGACCCTTCTTGATTAAAACTAGTGTCCTCTAAAAACATGCTAGATGGATCATAAACCTGCATTAATCCCTCTCCACGCATTTCAAAAACACCTATTTCAGCCGTAGTACCAAATCTATTTTTCATGGTTCTTAATATTCTAAATTCTTCAGTTCTTTCCCCTTCAAAGGATAATACAGTATCCACCATGTGTTCTAATACTCTTGGTCCTGCTAAATCCCCTTGCTTAGTAACGTGAGCAACTATAAATAAAGGAATATTTTTTCCTTTAGCAATTCTCATTACAGCATTTGAGCATTCCTTAACCTGTGAAACACTTCCTGGTGCTGAAGAAACTGTTTCTCTATAAATTGTTTGTATTGAATCTATTATTATGAAAGCTGGTTCAAGTTTATCTATATATGCTTCTATTACATCAAGATTAGTTTCGGAAACTATATAAAGTTCTTCTGCATCAACTTTTAATCTGTCTCCTCTTATTTTTATTTGTTCTTCTGATTCTTCCCCAGAAACATATAAAACTTTCCCATATTTTTTTGAAATATTATTGGCTGTTTGTAAAAGAAGTGTAGATTTACCTATTCCAGGGTCACCAGATATAAGTGTAAGTGACCCCTTAACAAGCCCTCCACCTAATACTCTATTTAATTCACCAATTCCAGTATCATATCTTTCCTTTTCACCTGATTTAATTTCTTTTATCTTTTTAAGCTCACCAATTTGTCTTTCAACCTTAGGAGAAGATTGATTACTCTTAGTATCTCTAATCTCTTCAACTAAAGTATTCCAATTATTACATTCTGGACATTTACCCATCCATTTAGGTGTTTCATATCCACAATTTTGACATACATATATGCTTCTAACCTTTGCCACTTTACCAACTCCATATTTCTTCATTTTACGTACAAATCTAATTATTTCCTAATATATCCTTAAATAATCATATCATATCATTATAACTAATCACATACTTATTTATTACTATTTTCTTAAAAAGATTCATGTAAAAGATTTAATAATAATTATTAGAATAAAAATAAAAAACTGTTTGTAAATTTAAGCATTTAAATAATGCTTTTTATCTACAAACAGTCTTCTTATATATTAATCTAAGATAGTAATAACTATTTTAATAATTTAGCTGCATCTTCATCAACTATTAATATGACATCTCTATGCATTTGTAACATAGTAGCTGGAATTTCAGTTGTTATTTTTCCACTCATCATTGCCTTTACAACTTCAGCTTTTCCTTCTCCACTTGCTATAACCATTATTTTTTTAGCCTTCATTATTCCACCAAGTCCCATAGTTATAGCTTTTCTTGGTACATCATCAATTGAATCAAAGAATCTTGCATTTGCTTCTATAGTTGATTCTTTAAGATCAGTTAAGTGAGTTCCTACACTTAAAGCTTCTCCTGGCTCATTAAATCCTATGTGTCCATTTGCACCTAATCCTAGTAACTGAAGGTCAATTCCTCCCATGTCTTGAATTCTAGCATCATATGCCATGCACTCTTCTTCAACATTTTCTGCTAATCCATTAGGTACGAATGTATTATTTTTATCTATGTTTATGTGGTCAAATAAGTTTGTATTCATAAAGTATCTATAACTTTGATCATGATCTCCTGCTAACCCAACATATTCATCTAAATTTATACTTGTAACTTTTGAGAAATCTAATTCTCCTTCATTGTACATTCTAATAAGCTCTTTATACATTCCAACTGGAGTTCCACCAGTAGCTAATCCTAAAACAATTTCAGGATTTCTTTTTATATCTTCAGCCATTTCTTTAGCTGCAACTTTACTCATTTCCTCATAATTCTTAGTAACGATTAATCTCATTTCAATTTCCCCTCTCTTTTAGAAATATTAATTTCTAATATATATTTGTCTGATCTATAAATTGCATCTTCAACGTAAATTATTTCGCCTTCTGAATTTAAAGCTGTGTTATGACTTTTTAAAAGAGGTACTTGTTTATTCACATTAAATAAAGCTTTTAGCTCATCATCCATTATTACAGCTGCTAAAGATGATTCTGTACTTTCTATAATATGTCCCTTTTCTTCTAATAACTTAAATAAGGACCCCTCTAGATCATCTCTAGTCACAAAGCCACAATATTCACAAGGAATATAAACAACCTCATTAGCAACAGCTTCACCATCAACTAATCTTAATCTATTTATTTTATATATTTTTTCTAAATCAAAAGTATCTGCTAATTCTTCAGGGGTATTAATAACTTCAAAATCTATAACTCTAGTTATTAAACTTCTTCCCGCTTTTTTAATAATTTCTGAGAAACTCATCATATCTTCTTGCTTTACTTTAGGTTCACATACGAAGGTTCCTTTTCCTTTTTCTCTAACAAGAAGACCTTCTTGTACTAGTTCTCCTAAAGCCTGTCTGACAGTCATTCGACTTACTCCATAAGCCTCTGTTAACTCTCTTTCGCTTGCTATACACTGTCCTACTTGCCAAGTGCCATCTGCTATCTTTTCTTTTATCATCTCTTTTAATTGGTAATACACAGGTATAGGACTATTTTTATCTATCATGATTTCTCCTCCTAATTAAATTATACTCAACTGGTTCTAACTTGTCTAGACCACTATACATTCTTTTTGTAATAATTTCATATTTAGTCTATGTTATATTTTATCATTTATCATTAAATATTTTCCACTTTTATCAATACTAATGAATATCTATTGAAATTTTATCAAATACTATAAATAAAAATTAGGAGGGATTCCTTTGAACTTAAATGATAAATTTAGTAATAACTCTACTGTTTATGAAAATCCATTGCATTCTTCTAATACTGCCCGAACTAGTTTATCTTCTTTTATTAACAACAATGAAGATACAATGCATAATTTAATATTTAATGACCATTTAAATGATGATCAAATTAAATAATTATTTTTTATTGATTTAAATCACATATTTTATACACTTTTAATACTTAAAATAAAGATATATTAAAAATTAATTCGCATAGGAGATGATAATATGGTAAAGGTTTATTCAACAAACTCTTGTCCATGGTGCGTTAAAGCAAAACAATATCTTAAATCAAAAAATGTTGAATTTGAAGATTTAAACGTACAAACAGATATGGTTGCTAGAGAAGATATGCTTAAAAAGAGTAAACAAATGGGTGTTCCTGTTTTAGATATAAATGGAACTATTATTGTTGGTTTCGATAAAAATGCTATAGATAAAGCTTTAAATGAATAGGAACATAGAAATAGAGAGATGTTTTTACATCTCTTTATTTTTTTGCAATAAAAAAGCTACAAGTAGAAATTTACTTGTAGCTTTTTAGGTATAGGTTGAAATAAATAATAATTATAAAACTATTATCTTATTGTAATTACTGTTGCCTTAGGTCTAGACATTGCTTCTATTGAATATCTTATACCTTGAGTTCCCATACCAGAAGATTTTACTCCTAAGAATGGGAAGTGGTCTGGTCCTCTTTCAGTCTTATTGTTAACATGAACAGTACCAACTTCTAATTTATTAGCAATATAAAATGCTTCATTTATATCTCTAGTAAATACTGATGATTGTAATCCATATTTAGATGCATTAGCTATTTTTATAGCTTCATCCTTATCATTTATTCTTATGATAGGTAAAACTGGTCCAAAAGGCTCTTCCCATGCTAATCTCATGTCTGTAGTAACATTATCAAATAAAGTAGCTTCTATTAAGTTACCTTCTCTATGCCCTCCACAAACTAAAGTAGCACCTTTTTCTTTTGCATCATCAATAAGTTCCATAACAAAGTCAGCTGATTTATTATCTATAAGCGGAACTATTGTTACATCTTCTACTTCTAATGGATTTCCCATTTTTAATTTGCTTATTTTTTCTTTTAATTTCTCTACTAATTTATCTGCAACTGAATTCATTACTAATATTCTCTTTACTGCAGTACATCTTTGTCCTGAGTAAGAATATCCACCAGCAATTATATTATTAACAGTTAAATCTAAATCTGCATCCTCTAAAACTATAGCAGCATCCTTACCACCTAGTTCCATAAGAAGAGGCTTCATAACTGTTATTTCTGAAATTCTTCTTCCTACCTCTGTACTTCCAGTGAAGTTTATGAAGTCTATTTTATCATGAGTTACACAATAGTCTCCTATTTCACTTCCTCTTCCAGTAACAGTATTTAAAACTCCTCCTGGAAGACCTGCATCATGGAACATTTTAGCTAAGAATAAAGCTGATAAACTTCCTTGAGTAGCAGGTTTAAGCACAACACTGTTTCCAGCTACTATAGCAGGTGCTATTTTTGATGCTGATAAATTTACTGGATAGTTAAAAGGTGATATTGCTAATACAACCCCTAAAGGTTCTCTTGTTACCACAGATATTTTACTTCTGTTAAATCCTGGGAAGTTATCTGATGGTATACTTTCTCCATCCATACTCTTTGCAGCATCAGCTGTAAATCTTATATAGTCAGCTGTTCTGCTAACTTCTGATAAAGCACTCTTTTTGTCCTTAGCAACTTCTCTTATCATTATATTTGCTAATTCCTCTTTATGCTCTTCTAATAAATCTGCAGTTTTATAAAGCACATGTGCTCTTTCATTTAAAGGAACTTCATTCCATGATTTTTGTGCTTTTTCTGCATTATCAATAATTTTATCCACATCTTCTTTAGAAAGACTTTGTATCCTTCCAACTAAACTACCATCTAAAGGTGATTTTATATCTATTAATTTATCTGATTTATTTTCATAGAATTTACCACCCATAAAGTTATAAAAAATATTTTCTTTAGTATTCATTAAGAATCACCTTCTACTATCTTATTTTTTCTATTGCAGCATCAATTTTCTGCTTATCAAAACCAACTATAACTTCTTCTCCTATAACAGCTACTGGCACTGATCTTTGTCCTGAAACTTCTAAAACTTCATTTCTATCTTCCTTACCATCTGCAACTGTGATTGTTTCGTATTGAACGCCTAATTTTTCTAAATATTTTTTTAATTTATTACATGGTCCACACCATTCAACTGAATATACTTTTACCATACTTATCTCTCCTTTATTTCTGAAATATATTTTTCTGCATGTAAGGCTGCTATAGTTCCATCTGAAACGGCAGTAGTTATTTGTCTAAACATTTTTTCTCTAACATCTCCCGCTACATAAACACCCTTAACATTAGTTCTCATGTTTTCATCGCCTTCAATATAACCATTTTCTTTAACATTTATATATTCTCTAAACATAGATGTCTTAGGTTCTGTTCCTATATATCCAAAGACTCCATTTATAGCAATTTCTTTTTCTTCTCCAGTTTTAGTATTTTTTATTCTTGCAGCTTCAACAAACTCTCCACCTAGAACATCAACTAAATCCCAGTTATACATTATTTCAATATTTTCCTTATTACTTGCAGCCTCTAAAGTCTTAGCTTCTGCACGGAAATAATCATATCTTCTTATAACAATTACCTTCTTAACAATATTAGATAGGTATAGAGCTTCTTCTAAAGCAGCATTTCCGCCACCTACAACGGCAACAACCTCATCTTGATAAACTGCTCCATCACATACTGCACAGTAATGTACACCCTTACCTAGATATTTACTTTCACTTGGAATTGGTAATTTCTTAGGTGTAGCTCCTGTAGCTATTATTACAGCCTTTGGCTTATATATATAATCTCCAGTCTCTATGATTTTTTCATCATCTTTTAATGAGACATTTTCTATAAAATCAAATTCATCTATTATAGCTCCACAAGCCTCTGCTTGCGCTTGGATTCTATCAGCAAGATCATTTCCTGTTATTTCTGTAAATCCAGGATAGTTTTCAACTGTATAAGTTGATCTTACTTGACCTCCAACTAAATTATCTTCTAAAACTAAAGTACTTAATTTTGCTCTTGAAGCATATATTGCAGATGTTAATCCTGCTGGACCTGCTCCAATTATTATTAAATCTAATTCTTTTATTTCTTTATCCATACTAACACTCCTTACTGAGGTTAAATTTATTATTTGTATTATATGATATATTATTCGATGTACCCCCTTAGGGTACCTATTTTTTATTAATTATACTCCTTGTTAAACAATTTTTCAATAATAATTATTATTAATTATATTTTTTCTTTGTTTTATTTTTTATTCTAACAAAAAAACTCTATTATATTCTGAAATTTAAAATACAATATATAAATAAATAATAAAAAAATAAGGTCATATATGTTTTATCATATATAACCTTATTTATTCTTAAAATCAAACAGTTTTTTTAAATTTTACAACGTCGTCTTCTAAGAAAACATCTACCTTAGATCCTCTTAATATATTTCCACTTAGAAGTTCTTCGCTTAATCTATCTTCAATATATTTAGTTATAACTCTTCTAAGTGGACGTGCTCCATATTTTAATTCAGTACCCTTTTTAACTAAAAATTCTTTACACTCTTGAGAAAAATTCAAAGAAAGTTGTAAATCATTTAATCTTTCTTTTAAGGAACATATCATAAGATCAACAATTTTTAAAAGGTGATCCTTTTCTAGACTATGGAATACAACTATGTCATCTAATCTATTTACAAATTCAGGTTTGAAATTTTGTTTTAGCTCTTCTAACATAATTCCTTTCATCTTATCATAATCTCGTTCCTTATCCTCTTTAGCACTAAATCCAACTGCATTTTTCTTATCTAATTTATCTGCTCCAATATTTGAAGTCATTATAATTATTGTATTCTTAAAATCTACTGTTTTACCTTTTCCATCTGTAAGAACACCATCTTCTAATATTTGAAGAAGAACATTAAATATATCTGGATGTGCTTTTTCTATTTCATCAAAAAGTATTACTGAGTAAGGATTTCTTCTTACCTTTTCTGTAAGCTGTCCTCCCTCTTCATATCCTACATATCCTGGGGGAGCTCCAATAAGTCTAGATACACCATGCTTTTCCATGTATTCAGACATATCAAGCCTAATAAATTTATTCTCATCACCAAACATAGCCTCTGCTAAAGCCTTACAAAGCTCTGTTTTTCCTACTCCAGTAGGACCTAAAAAGGCAAAGGATCCAATAGGTCTCTTAGGATCTTTAAGGCCTACCCTTGATCTTCTTACAGCTTTAGATATGGTTCTTATTGCTTCTAATTGTCCTATAACTCTTTTACTAAGCTTTTCTTCTAGCTTAAGAAGTCTACTAGATTCTTTCTCTGTAAGCCTTTCTACTGGTATCTGAGTCCATTTTGAAACAACCTTTGCAATATGTTCTTTATTAACTTCGTAGATTTTATTGTAATTTTCTTCTCTCCAAAGTTCTTTATCTCGCTCTAGTTCTTCCTGTAACATTGATTCTTCATCTCTTAACTTTGCAGCTAATTCAAAGTCCTGTAATTTTATAGCTTCTTCTTTTTCAATTTTTAAATTAGCTATTAATTCTTCCTGCTTAAAAAGTCTAGGAGGAACAATCATACTTTCTATTCTTACCTTAGCCGCAGCCTCATCTATTAGATCTATGGCCTTATCTGGTAGAAATCTATCTGTTATATATCTACTTGATAAATTAACAGCTGCCTCTATAGCTTCATCTGTTAATTTTACATTATGATGTACTTCATACTTTTCTCTTAATCCCTTTAATATTAATACGGAATCTTCTTTACTAGGCTCTTTTACAACTACTGGTTGGAATCTTCTCTCTAAAGCAGAATCCTTTTCTATATTTTTTCTATATTCATCAGTTGTTGTCGCACCTATACATTGTATTTCACCTCTTGCTAAAGCTGGTTTTAATATATTTGATGCATCTATAGCACCTTCAGCTCCGCCAGCACCAACAATATTATGCATTTCATCTATAAAGAGTATTATATCATCTGAATCTTTTACTTCGTTTAAAACCTTTTTAAGTCTTTCCTCAAATTCTCCTCTATATTTTGCCCCAGCTAACATAGAAGTCACATCTAAGGTAAATATTCTTTTATCCTTAATAATATCTGGTACTTCACCTAATAGAATTCTTTGAGCTAATCCTTCCACAACGGCAGTTTTTCCTACTCCAGGTTCTCCTATTAAACAAGGATTGTTTTTCATTCTTCTACAAAGTATTTCTAAAAGTCTTTGAGTTTCATCCTTTCTCCCTATTACAGGATCAAGTTTATTTTTATCTGCCTTTTCTATTAAATTTATACCATAAAGATTTAATGTAGGAGTATCTTTTCTTTTTGGTTTTTCCTTTTCTTTAAGGCTTTTACTTTCCTTACTTGGAATTCTACCTAGTATGTTATTTAACTTATCGCTTATATTTTTTATATCATTTTTTACTATTTTAGTTAGAATTAAATTAGCTACACCTTCTTTTTCTTTTATTAAGGCTAATAATATGTGCTCTGGTCTTGAAATGCTATGACCATATTCCTTAGCAATTTCAACACTTCTATCTAAAATCTTTTTGCATCTAGGTGTAAAAGGCACCTCATCTAAACTATAATTTACCTCTCCAATTCCAACATATAGCTTAATAAAACTAAGTACCTTTTCTTCAGTTACATTGCTTTCTTCCAAAATTTTAGAACATTGTCCATTTTCATTAATTAATCCTATTAATAAATGCTCTGTTCCCATGTAGCCGTGTTTTAGCATTAAAGAACTTTCTTTTCCCTTATTGATTACTATTTTGGAATTTTCATTAAAATTATCAAGACGCATCTTTTACCTCCCAATACCCTATAATTATGTGTTTAAAGCATTTCTAATAATTTTGGCTCTTTCTATTTTTAAACTTTGTATATCTCTCTTTTTAATTGATGATTTATTTATCATATCAGGTTGAATTTCAATCATAGCAGAATTTACTGATTTTAAACTAAGATCTTCTATAATGCCTAGCTCAACTCCTAACCTTACATAAGATAAATATTTTAAAGCTTCATCCCTATCTATTGAATAGGTATTTCTCAAAACTCCTAAGGCTCTTAAAATATCATCTTTTAATTCAATATACTCATCCTCTGAAAGATTATCTCTTTGGTTTTTCTCTCTTAAAATTAATTTATTAGTAATAGATATAAGAGAATCTAAAATATCTTTTTCTGACATTCCTAAAGTCTTAATATTAGATACTTCATAAATATTGCCAACATCTTTATTTCCTGAATTATATATACTCTTTAGAGTAATTCCTTCTTCCTTTAGAGCATTTTTTATTATTCTTATTAAATTATTTGAACTTAAAAGAGGTAAGTGTATAAATACCTTTGCTCTTAAAGCTGTTCCTAAATTTTTTATATTTGATGTTAAGTATCCTAATTCAGAATCAAAGGAATAGTGTATTTTTTCTTCAATTAAGTCATCTAATTTATCTACCTTAGAATACACTTCTCTTAAACTTAATCCACTATTTGTACATTCTATCCCAATATGCTCTTCTTCATTCAGTAATATATTAAATTCTCCATTTTTATTCATTATAAAAATAAGATTATCCTTATTTTCAAAGTATTTTATTAAGCCAAAATTTTCTTTGTAGTAATCTATTATTTTTTCTTCACCGTCTTTTAATTTAACTACATAACATTTATCCAAAATATCAACTTCTTTCAAGTGTCCTAAAACCATACTTGAAAGATTATTAAATTCCTCTTCATTTAATAGCTTAGTGAATTTAATTCCTTTTATGTTTCTTAAGATTTTAACTTTTGATGCAATTACTATACTATTATCTAAGGGGTTAATCCATTGAACCACTATTACTATCCTCCCTTATACTCTCTTTTAAATCATGTATTTTTTTCTTAGTAATAATAGCTTCTTCATATTCCTCTTTTAGTATATTAATTTTTAATTTTTCTTGTAAATTTAAGATTTCTAATTTCTTTAAGTCCTTTTTTATTGTTTTAGGTTGTTTCCCTCTATGCTTTATCTCTGCTTCTTCTAAATTTAATAAAAATATTATTCTATTTTTAAATATCTCATAGCATTTTTCACACCCTAGGAAATTATCCTCTTCAAAATCAGAAAATCTTGTTCCACAATTTTTACATACTAAAGCTTTATCCTTAACCCTCTCTTCAATGCACTCTATATAAGTGTTTAAATCTAATAAAAAATCTTCTAAATTTATCTCCTCATCTTCTAGTGTAAGGCTCATTATTTCAATTGCACATTTATCACAAAGCATTAAGCTTTCTTTTTTCCCATTAGTATTTTTTAATAATTGTATTGTTGCATTATTTTTATTACAACTCTCACAAAGCAAAATTTTCAACTCCCATAAATTACTTAAGCAATACCATAAGCAAAGCCTTAAAAATATCTGCCCTTGTTTCATTTATATTCTTAGAACTCTGAAGGGTTCTATCATTTATTGCAACCTTAGTAAGATTTGCTGCTTTCTCATCTATGATATTATGTTCAAGTAAATTATCTACAATGGCAGCTGCATTATGGTATGTAATCCCTGTACCTATCTCATCATAAATTAAATCTCTTCTATCAGCATGAACTTCATGAATTACTTTTTTTATTACAATGTATCCACCACCGCCTCTTCTACTTTCAATTAAATATCCTTTTTCATAGGTAAATCTAGTTGTTAAAACATAATTTATCTGTGATGGTGCACACTTAAACTTATCAGCTAACTCATTTCTTCTTATTATTAAATTGTTATCTTCTGTTTGGTCTAATAAATCCTTTAGAAAATATTCTATTGAATCTGACAATTTAGCCATATATATCACTCCTCAAAATTTGACCTTTACTGACCTTAATACACAATATATATTAATACATTTGACATACTTAATCAATGTAATACACTTATTCATCTATTATTTTTATTTAAATCTCCTCAAATAAATTCAATTCAAATAAATTATTCTTATATTTTATGTTTATTTATATTATATGTGTCAATAATATAAATAATTTTTATAGGAGGCTTTTTAATGAATATTTATTGGTTAGGTCATTCTTGTTTTTTAATAAAAACTAATCTTGGAAAACGTATATTAATGGACCCATTTGATATAGATATAGGATATATTCCCTATAAAGGTGATGTGGACTTAGTTACTATAAGTCATATGCACTTCGATCATAATTGTACAAAATACATTAATGATGAAGCAAAAGTATTAACAGACTTAGTTGATTATCAAAATACCTTTTGCAAAGTTAAATCATATTTATCTTTTCATGATGATTGCTTTGGATTAAAACGTGATAAAAACTTCATATTCAAAATTCTTTGTGATGACATAACACTTTGTCATTTAGGAGATTTAGGCCATATACTTTCTTCTAAAGTTATAAAGCAACTAGGCCATATAGATATATTATTTGTTCCTGTAGGAGAACATTTAACTATTTCTGTAGAAAACCTAAAAAAAGTAATCATAGATATAAATCCTCGTTATGTTATCCCAATGCATTATAAAACTGCAAAATTAAGTTTCTATTTAAATACTGTAGATAAATTTCTAATGGAAATGAAAGGTTTTAAAATAACTCATGATCAGGTTTTATCAGTAAATCCTGAATCAATTCCTGAAAATACTACAATAAAAATATTAGAACTAATTTCTGAAGATATGATATAAAAGACTATATGCAAACTCCATTACTTAGGAATTTGATATAGTCTTTTTCTTAATGAAAATCTTCTAAATCAACCTCTATTGTTTCTTTTCCATGGTGAGATAAATATTTATTTATAACAGGGATTACTACATCTAAATGTTGAGTAAAATCTACTATAATATCTCCTTCTTTGGCCATTGATATTGCCTTTTTGATAGCTTCTTCTTCATCTATTATTGATAATACTTCTACTGATTTATTTTCAATTTCATTTATCCCACTTTTTATTAAATTAGTTATTTCTAGTTCCTCTCTTCCCCTTCTATCAAAGGTTTCTTTTATTATAATAGTATCTGAATTTTTACCTGCTATTCTTCCTAATTCTTTTATGTATTCATCAAGCCTATCTCCTGGTGATGAAACTATAGAAATTATCTTATTTCTTTTGATCTTATTAGCTAAGTAAAATAATTCCTCAAAAGCTTCTGGATTATGACCATAATCCAATATAATCTTAAAATTTTCAAGTTCAATTATGTTTTGTCTTCCAATATTGTTATAGACATCACACTCTATATTTTTTAAGGAATTTACTACTTCCTTTAAATTTTTATGTACTTCATATATAGCAGCTATAGATACCAAAATATTATTTATATTAGTTTTTGAATTACCATTATGAGTAAACTTAAAATCTTTTATATTAGAAATTATATTTTTATCTTTACCATCAAAAAATATTACATTTTCATCCTCTACAAACCAAGCTTCCTTACCATTTTTCATGTGTTTTTCAATATATTCATTCTTTTTAGAATTAAATAAAACTAAATTTTCTTTTGTCTGTAGAACTTCATATAGCTTTGGTTCTGCCTTTATTATTACTTTTCCTTCCGGTAAAACCTCTCTAGTTGTAATTAGTTTTATATCTAGTAAATCATTAATATCTTTTATACCATCTACCCCTATGTGGTCCTCTGCTAAAGATGTTATTATGGCAACCTTAGAATTCTTAAATCCTAATCCCTTTCTTAAAATACCACCTCTAGCAGTCTCTAAAACCCCAACTTCAACCTGTGGATTTGTAAGAACCTTTTTAGCACTATAAAATCCTGTAGTATCTCCCTTCTTTACAAACTCATTATTTATAATTATTCCACCAGTCATAGCCAATCCAGAGAAATACTCTAAATTCTCAAAACCTTTATATATTAATCTTGAAGTAGATGTTTTTCCATTAGTTCCTGTTATAGATACTATAGGAATAACTCCATTATTTATTAAATCCAGATTATAATTTTTATTTTCATAATCCTCTTTACTTATTCTCTTAGAATTTACTCCATATCCTACTATTATTTCATCATCCTCTTTAAAGAAGTCTATTTTTTTATTAGAACACTCTTCTAATAAGTTGTACTCCCAAATACGTTGCTTTTTAGCTACAGCTTCATTTAATAATTTATCTGCACTTACTCCCTCTATTAAGCTTTCAATTATAAATAAAGCTAATTCCTTATTAGAGTAAGTTAACCACGCACCTCCTCCAAACTCATTATATATAACTTCTTTTAAGGTACCTTCCATATTCATCTTTCTACATATGAACTCATAATCACTTATTAACCAATATAATCTTTTTCTTTCAGATTCCTCTATGTCTATAAATATAAGATTTTCTTTTCCCTTTATATTTCTCCCCTCTAGAACTCTTAAATCCTTTAGTTTCAAATCACTCACCCTTCCTACCATTTTTTATATTATATTTTTCCAACACTCTCCTACATTTATTCAAAATTTACTTTAAAATAAAAAAAGCAGCCTAAAGCTGCAAAAAAAAGATCATCCGAAGATGATCTTTAATAATATTATTCTTGAACTGGTGCACCTACTGGACAAACATTAGCGCAGTTTCCGCAATCGATACAAGTATCTGCATCTATAACGAATTGAGTATCTCCTTGTGATATTGCATCTACAGGACACTCAGCAGCGCATGCTCCACAGCTTACACATGTGTCTAATATTTTGTATGCCATAATAAAACACCTCCTAAAATGTTGGTATAAAAATACCATATTTATATTATCATATTTTTGCTAATTTTTAAAGTATTTAATATCTCTTTTAAGCATATTTAGCCTATTCTAGTAAAATTAGAATTAACATGCTAAAGAATACCCCTATACCGTATTAAAAATTTAATTTTAATTATCTTTTATTAGATTTTTAATCAATGCTTTATCCGCTTCATCAGTAATTTCTAATCTAATGTTTGTATCCTCTACTTCACCTTCATAGCTACCTGAGATTAATTTTACATCATACATTTTAAAATCCTGTATAATCTCTTCATTTTTTCTTGGTAATTTAACTCTTACTAATTCCTTTAATACGTTGTTACCTACTACTTCACCTTTTCCAAGTTCAGTCTCAACTACAGATCCTACTCTAGGAAGTTCTTTTCTTATTTCTTCATATGTGCTTTGCTCATAATTTAAACAACACATAAGTCTTCCACATATTCCTGATATCTTAGTTGGATTTAGTGATAAACTTTGTTCCTTAGCCATTTTTATTGAAACTGAAGCAAAGTCTCCTAAGAATGTAGAGCAACAAAGAGGTCTTCCACATGGTCCAAGTCCACCTATCATTTTAGCCTCATCTCTAACCCCTATTTGTCTAAGCTCTATTCTTGTCTTAAATATAGTTGCTAAATCTTTTACTAATTCTCTAAAGTCAACTCTACCCTCTGCAGTAAAGTAGAATATAACCTTATTATTATCAAATGTATATTCTACATCTATTAGTTTCATTACTAAATTATGTTCTTCTATCTTCTTTAAGCATATTTCAAAAGCCTCTGTCTCTTTAGCTTTATTCTCCTTATGCTTATTTATATCTTCCTCTGTAGCTAATCTTAATACAGATTTTAATGGTGCAACGATATCCTCTTCACTAATTTTTCTTATACCAATTACACATTCTCCAAATTCAATACCTCTAGCAGTTTCAACAATTACGTTTTGACCCTTCTTTATCTCTATACCATTAGGACCAAAGTAATATATTTTACCAGCTTTTTTAAATCTGACTCCTATTACTTCTATCATTTTTATTCCTCCAATATACTAATTAGCATACTATCTAAAGTTAGCCATAAATTAGTATTACTTTTTAAATTATTTCTGGCCTCATTAACTACTTTTATTATCCTATTTAATTTATTGTAGGATAAATTACTAGCTATTTCTCTAATATCATCTATTTTATCTCCATTTATTATGGACAAGTTGTTTTCTATTTCCTTAAATATAATTGAGTCTCTGGCAAAAATAGTTATGGTCTCTAAGATTTCCTCTTCGTTACCCTTCATGCTATAAAATTTATCAGAATATTTTATAGGAACTTCTATTTTCCCATGCCCAATATCTTTTAACATCTCTATAACTGTATTTCTTATATCCTTAAAAATATCATCATTCATGAATTTATCAACTCTTCCTGGGATACCTTCACTAAAAGATATAAGAGTTCTATTTAATTCATCATCTATTCCATTATACTTTTTAGATATATATAAATTAATTTCCTCCTTACTAAGAGGTGCTAACCTATGTATTTGACATCTAGATCTTATAGTTTCTAATATAGAATCAATATTACTACTTAAAATTATTATAAAAATACCTGTAAGAGGTTCTTCTATGGTCTTTAATAAAGCATTTTGTGCTGCAACTGTAAGCTTTTCTCCATTATGAATTATTATAACCTTTCTATCACATTCATAAGGTTTTTTATTTGCCTCAGCTATAATATTTCTTACTAAATCAACACCAAAAGAGGCCTTTTCAGATTTATAATGAACAATATCTACATGTTCTCTCTGTGATGGTATTCCTAAAATCTTATAAGCAAATTCATCTGCTAAAAGACTTTTTCCTATTCCATCCTCACCAATAATTAAATGAGCATGGGAAAGTGCATTTTTACTTACACTTTTACTAAATCTATCTCTAACTTTATTGTGACCTATCATTTATGCACTTTCCTTTCTATTTTAAATCTTTATAAATTTATCTACATCAACAACAAATATTGTAGCTCCTCCAACCTGCACTTCCATAGGATATGGTATATACACTCCACCTGGTTCAGAAACACTTGCAGATGAACTTACAACGCCCTTTCTCGTCTCACATATATCTTTTATTATACTTATAACATCATCAACCTTTTCTTTTTGAACCCCAGCTAAAAGTGTAGTATTTCCTGATTTTAAAAATCCACCTGTTGTAGCTAATTTAGTTACACTATAACCTTTCTCATTTAACGCATCAACTAAATCTAAAGCATCATCATCTTGAACTATAGATATTACTAATTTCATAACACGTCCTCCTCACATCTCTACCCTAAAATTCAAATTTATGTTTTAAATAATTATATCATTATTTACAACCCTTAACCAAACCTTATTATTGCTTTAATTTCATAAGTTATATAATTTACTTTTTATTTAAAATTAATATTTTTAATAGCTAAATTATTTTATGCTCTTTATGCCAAAACCAGCTAAAATAACTCCTACTATAGTAAGAACTTTATGTACGCCATATGTATCTATATCAGAAACAGCTAAGTATATTCCTACTAATATTATTAGAAATCCAATAAAAGTTAACTTTAATGCATTTTTCATATTATTTTCCCCCAGATTATTTAGAAGTTTTTCTTATTACATCACATATTTCACTTATGCATTCTTCTAAATTGTAATTATTATATTTTTTAATTATATTGTTATTTAGTAATTTATCTTCACTAAAATCTTCATTATCTGCTAAAAATCTTCTGCACATCTCATTATAATTAGGACTTTTCTGTTCTCTCTCTCTTTTTAATGCTCTTTCAAGTCTAACACCATCATCTAAGTCTATGTAAAGTGGTACTAATTTCTCATCTCCAAAATATTTTCTAAACTCAGAATAAGCCTCTAAAGTTACAATAACTATATAATTATTTTCTTCTAAGTTTATTTGTCCATCATCTACAGTTAGGTAATACCATTTTCCATGAACAGTATCATAAACTCTACATTCTATTATCTTACCTTCTCTATTAAAATCATCTAGCTTTTCCTTATCTATAAAGAAATATTCCACTCCATCTGTTTCATTATTTCTTTTAGGTCTAGTTGTGTATGTAACTATAGTTTTTAAATTTAAATCTTCAACCTTATTTATCTCTTTTAAAATAGTATCCTTACCAGAACCACTTTTCCCCATTATGCAAAATATTTTACCCATAACTACTCCAATCTATATAAACACGTTTTTTCTCTAACATATATTAAATAAATTCTATAAAACTCCCTAAAAAGTCTTATGTAATAATTTTAATACAAGGATTATTATATCAAATAATCATCTAATCCGTTTATTTAATAAATTAAAAAGGTTGTACCAAAATCTTATAAATAAAAAATACTTATTATATTCTTTATTTAACTCCTAACTTCGATACAACCTAACTAATATATTCTTTAAGTATTTACTTATTCTTTATTACCTTAACTTTTTTATCCTTTACCCCTATTAAATCAACTTTATTTTTCATACACTCATTAAGTAATTTAATATGTCTTTCTTCTATTATTTCACCCATTATTAACATAGGGACTCCTGGTGGATATGGAACTATACTCTCTGCCACTATTTTACCTACAGCATCATTTATATTAATTCTTTCATACTCTAAATCCAAAACTTCAAAAGGTTCTAATTTTTTCTCTGGTAAATCTGTTAAATAAAAATCTATTTCTTCATCTTTAAGACAATTTATATCACAAGATTTTAAAGCATCTTTTAAAATTTTAAAATCTTCTTCAGTATTAAATGGTGACGGTATTAAAACAACATTTTTATTATCACTCATTTCACACTGTATATTTTTACTTCTTAAATAATCTAATAGTTTATTTCCATTTAAATTTTCCCTTAAGTTTAGTACTATTCTACTATTATCTATCTTAATATCATTTATCTTAATATTTTTTTCTAACCCATTAATTAAAAATTCCTTATCTAATATTTTAAAATATGATAAGTCCTTAATATGATTTTTAAAATCCTCTATGATCTTAAACAAGTTATTATATGCCTCTTCACCATGTTCTTCTAAAAAGTTTCTTGAATAATCTAAACTCATCATAAACATATATGAAGGGCTAGTACTCATAAAAATATTTTTATAAAATTCTATTTCTTCAATAAAATCTTCATTGTTAACATGCATCCAAGCAGTCTGTGTTAAACTTGGTAAAGTTTTATGAGCACTCATTACAACTATATCAGCCTTTAGTTCTTGTACACTTTCAGGCAATAACTTATTAAACCCAAAGTGTGCTCCATGAGCTGAATCTATTCCCACTTTTAAATTTGCCTCTCTAGCTATTTTTATAGTCTCATCTATATTAACTCCTACGCCATAATAATTAGGGTAAGTTAATATTATTCCTTTTAAATCCTTATTTAAACTTATTTGCTCTTTTAAATGATTTAAATCAATTCCTACTGGTGCTTTTAATTTTGAATGAAATATATTATTTATAAAAACTGGTTTTAATTTTCTCATTATTATTCCATTCATTATACTTTTGTGACAGTTTCTTTCTACTAAAACTTTATCTCCTTCTTTAAACAAAGAAAATATCATTATTAAATTTCCACAAGTACTTCCATTAACTAAAAAATAACTCTTTTTACTTTTGTATAACTTAGAAAGTTTATCCTCAGCTTCTTTAATTATTCCCTCTGGATGCTGCAAATTATCTAATCCTTCAACTTCAGTTAAATCACCTTTTAAAAGTATTTCTTCAAATCCCTTAAAGCCTCGTCCATTCTTATGACCTGGCATAGAAAAAGGTACTATTTCTTCTCTTAAGTACATTGATATTCCATTAATTATAGGAATATTTCTCAAAGTTAACCACTCCTCTGTTATCCTAATTTTTTCTTATAAACTTCTTCTTTTAATCTATTTTTATAAAACTCATAGAATTCACTATTAATATCACAACTTATAGCTTTTTTCTCACATTCTGTGCATATTAATTTTCCTCTTATCATTATACCATGACCCTCTTTGCCACAAATTATACAAGTTGACTTATTCATAGATAACACTCCTTAAATTTCTGTTTTTCTATATTTTTTCCATATAATATTTTTCTATACATAATTTAGTAGGAAAAATATTTAAGTAAATAAAAAATTAATATTTTTTCTATTGTAGCACAAACTAATCCTATAAATATTTAGGAGGTTTTTTCAATGAGACAGGAAGTTATTTCTTATTTATCTACAGAAAAAGAAGCTCTCTTTAATCTTTGTAAATTTCTGCATGATAATCCTGAAGATAGTTACAAAGAATATGACGCTTGCAAATATATATGTAATTTCCTAAGAGATAGAGATTTTGATGTAAGAGAAAAATTTTTAGATTTAGATACTGCTTTCTATGCTAAGAAAGGAAATGGATACCCTAAAATATGCTTTTTATGCGAATATGATGCTATTAAATCTAAGGGAGGACATATAACAGGTCATAATCTTCTTACTACTATATCAATTACAAGCGCCTTAGGCTTAAGCAAGGTAATTGAAAAGTCTGGTGGAACAGTAATATTAATAGGATGTCCTGGAGAATATTTAGGTGGAACTAAGTCTACTTATGTTAGACAAGGTATTTTTGATGATATAGATGTTGTATTAACAGCTCACCCAGATATAGTAACCTCTGAAAGTGGTACTTCAAAGGCAATTATACCTCTAAAAGTAACTTTTAAAGGTCATGATGGATTAAGTTTCTTAGATTTTGATAGTTTTACATCTTTAGATGGTACTATGCTAACTTTTAATGTAATAAACGCTTTATCTAAGGGCTTCTGTAAGAAAGCTAACATACACACTATTTTATCTCAAGGAGGCGTTACACCTCTTCTAAGACCTGTTGAATCAGAAGGTAAATTATATATAAGAGCAGAAAGTACAAAAACTGCAAAATGTATAGAAAATAAAATAAGAAACATTGTTGCTTGTATTTCTGACACAATGAACTTAGAAAGTTGTGTTGAACTTTATGAACCACCTAATGAAGAGCTTTTATCTAATCAAGTATTAAATAGATTATATAGTCATAATTTAAAAGAAAACGGAATAATAAACATAGGAAAACCAAGAGATATAGATGCTGGTCTTTCATTAGGAACTGTAAGTCACAAGGTACCTTGTATTCATCCTTATATAAACATAGTTGATAATGTAAATATTGACTATGGAACTAAAGAATTTGCAGATGCAACAATATCATCCTTTGCTCAAGAACAAGCACTTTCAGCTTCTTATGCCCTTATTTCAACAGCCTTAGATCTTATAGAAAGCGATTTTCTTCTTTCAGAGGTTAAAGAAACCTTCAATATGTCTAAGGAAAATTTATATTAAAAAAGAGAGTCTTAAGACTCTCTTTTCTTAAATAGCTAAGTTTTTTTCTAATTTATCAACAAGTGTTTTACTTGGCTTAAAATAGAATTTATTATATCCATCACCATTTTTATATATACAACAATAATGACCTGTTCTATCTAATAAACTACACACATATTTCTTACAAGAAGAAGTTTTAAAATCCTTTGCTTCTTTAGAATAATCTTTACCTAAATAAACAATATTATTTAACTTTATGTTCTCTAAAGTTGATTGCTTATTAGCTTTCACCTTATGAATCATTAGTTGATTAGCTACTATGGAATATTTATAACTTGTCTTACATTTTCTATACTCTCTAAAGAATATAACTAATGTTAAAACTAGAAATATTGGATCTGTTATTGTCTCTGCATTAAAAGACTCAAATTTAATATTGCCAAAAAAATTAGATAGGCTTATAGCTAAGCTCATGCAAACTATACTAATTACAATAGCTACATCCCTTCTTTTTTTGACAACTTCCTTATGCATAGTGCCCATTTAAAAATCCCCCGACTTTTAATATTATAAACAAATCACATTATACTAATTTTCAAAAATTAAATCTACCTAGATAAGTGTAAAATTTTATTGATTTTAATCTTAATTGCTCATATTTAAAGTTTATAGTAATTGTATTGCTTGTACCTCTTTATTTCTATTACTTTCTTTGTTATATCTAAGCTAATTATAAAAATTATCTTGATTTTATTTTAAATAACTTGTTTAATGATAATTGAAACAAAATATAACTTAATGCTTTGGGAGGGAGAAAATGATTCAGATATATAAATCTTTAAGTGAAAATGATGGGACTTTAAAGAAAATTGCTTCCCTTGAACCAGGTTGTTGGGTTAATATAATAGCACCTTCTCAGGAAGAATTACTTCTTATTTCTAAAAAAACAGGAGTTCCTTTAGAATTTTTAAGAGCACCTTTAGATGATGAAGAAACTTCTCGTATAGAAATTGAAGGAGATTTTATATTAATAATAGTCGATATTCCTTTTACAGAAATGGAGGATAACTCCTTAACATATGATACTTATCCATTAGCAATAATTCATACAAAAAATGAATTAATTACTGTATGCTTAAAAAATAGCAAGGTATTAACCGACTTCTCTTCAAACAAAGTTCGTAATTTTTACTCATTTAAAAAATCAAGATTTATTTTACAAATTCTAAACAGAGTTTCTACATATTATCTTTTATACTTAAGACAGATAGATAAAAAAAGTATTATGATAGAAAAGCGTCTTCATAAATCAATGAAAAACAGAGAGTTAGTACAATTGCACTCATTAAGTAAATCCTTAGTATATTTCTCAACATCCTTAAAATCTAATGAAATTACATTAGAAAAGATGTTAAAACTTGATGTTATTCAAAGATATGAAGAAGATAAAGATGTTTTAGAAGATGTAATAATAGAAAATAAACAGGCTATTGAGATGACTGATATTTATAGTAACATTCTAGGTAGTACCATGGACTTCTTTGCTTCTGTTATTTCTAATAACCTAAACATAGTGATGAAAGTATTAGCTTCAGTTACAATCCTTATGTCTACCCTTACAGTTATCTCTGGTATATACGGAATGAACTTTGACTACTTGCCACTATTACACCATCCATATGGATTCCATATAATAATGACTTTATCTGTAATACTTTGTGGTGTAATAGCATTTATATTATATAAAAAAGATATGTTTTAAATTTATCTGTAACCATAAAAATATTTTTGCATATAATTAACTAAAAGATTATTGAGAGCAATTTATGCTCTCTATTTTTTTAGGAGGTTTTATGGTGAAATTTCAAAAATTAAAAGTTGGTGATACTATAGGTATTGTTTCCCCTGCTAGTGGAGATAGTGCTGATGTAATAAACTATAATATATCCTCATTTAAAAATCTTGGCTTTAAAATTAAAGAAGGAAAATATTTAAGAAGAAAAAATGATTATCTAGCTGCTTCTGACAAAGAAAGAGCTGAAGATTTAATGGACATGTTTAAGGATAAGGAAGTTAAAGCAATAATAGCTTATAGAGGTGGGTATGGATGTATAAGAATGTTACCCTATTTAGATATGGGAGTAATTAAAAAAAATCCTAAAATTTTATGTGGTTATAGTGATTTAACAGTTCTCTTAAATTATTTATCTCAAAAGACAGGCTTAATAACGTTTCATGGACCTATGATAAATTCTAAAATTAGTTCAGATGAAATAACTAAAAATAGCTTTCTATCACTGCTTACTGATGAAAGCAATTTAATTAACATATCTACAAAGGATTTTAAAGTGGAAAATAAGGAACTTTTTAGAGGTGTTCTTTGTGGTGGAAACCTAACTATGATATGTAGCACCTTAGGAACTCCTTATGAAATAAATACTCGAAATAAAATTCTCATGATTGAAGATGTAAATGAAGAGAATTATGCTATAGATAGATACTTAATGCAATTAAAACTTTCAGGTAAACTAGATTCTTGTAGAGCTTTTTTAATAGGCCATTTCACCCCATATAATCCCAAAACAATAAATACTATACTTTCTATACTATTACCATATAAAAAACCAATTATATATAATATTCCTTTTGGTCATGACTATCCTAATATAACCTTACCAATAGGATCATCAATTCTTTTCGACGCAGCTAAAGATAAACTAATAATAAAATATTAAATGTTTCTTATGGTTAATAGGAGAGTCAATATTCTAGCTAAGGATAAACTAATATCATAACCATCAATAAAACATGTAGATTGCACTAAGGCTATAAGAATTTATTAGCTACCACATAAAATGTACTTTTATTTATAATAAGGTTTAATAAGAATAAAGGAGAGAGTTCCAACTACTGCATAACATGTCCATTTTAATGTTTAATGAAAAAGTGGATTTATAAAATATAAATCCACTTAATTCTTAGTGTTTGGAATAAAATTTAGTGTGTATATGTAAATTTCTGCAAAGCAAAAACCTCAGTAAAGTTACTGAGGTTTTTTATGGAGGCGCCACCCGGATTTGAACCGGGGAATAAAGGTTTTGCAGACCTCTGCCTTACCACTTGGCTATAGCGCCACACTGGTGGCTCGAGCAGGAATCGAACCAGCGACACGAGGATTTTCAGTCCTCTGCTCTACCGACTGAGCTATCGAGCCTTACCACCAAAGAACATTTGCTCTTCACAAGTATTAATTATATAGATATATAGCTAATATGTCAATACATTTTTTAAAAATTTTATGATTTTTTTTATAAAAATATATTTATTAGATTAATATATAACAAAAAATACATTATAAAGCCACTAAAAGCTCTTTTTCTAAAAATAATATTAATTTAACTTAAAAATATTATTTTTATGTGATAAAGACTTCACTCATATTGAATTAATTATTAAATTACTATATTTTAATTTTGAATTACTTTTCTACAATTTATTTTCATAATCTATTTTTATGATTTATTCTTATGATTTATTTTTCTATACCTTATTTTTTATACCTTATTTTTATACATTACTTTTTATTAATTAAATTTATAACTATAATTTAATATTTTAACCATACTATATTGTATTCTTAAGAATAGAAAATGTTCCTTAATTTTAAACTTTTTATTAGGGAATTTCTTAAAAATTTATACACAAGTAAAACAAGAAAGATTTTATCAACAGAAACTTATACTATTTATAATAACGTAAATACTACTATAGTCCTAAAAAGTATTAAAAAGAATAAAAAGCAAAAAACTATTAAAGCTTTTAAATTAATATTTGAAAATTAACTCAAATTATATATAGAGAGAATATAAATTCTAAAAGACAAATCTTTTTTTATTTAAATTTTTATTTAAAAATATAAGATTCTATTAATAAATATATTCTCTTATATTCTTATCTTATTTTTAATGTAATTATGATTTTAAACTTAATTTAAAACTCAAACCGCATAAACTTAACTTCACAATCTTAATAGATAAATTTAAATATTACAAACCTTATTAAAAATAATCTAAACTCTAATATATAATTCAATTTGCTATAGGACAAGTATTACAACTCAAAAGTTATCCACAAATATATTTTATATTTTAATTCAATAAATTCTGTGGATAATTTTTAAAATAAAAATATCCACAGGAAAATCTAATTTTAAAAATTAAACCTTTCATGTGGATATTATAAAAATTACAAAATAAAAAAGCTTGAATTAAAATTCAAGCTTTATCTTACCTAGCGACCATCTACTCTCCCACACAGTCTCCCGTGCAGTACCATCGACCGTTAAAGGCTTAACCGTCGTGTTCGGAATGGGAACGGGTGTTACCCTTAAACGCATCATCACTAGATTTGGCTCCTCGAAGAGGACTCGAACCTCCAGCCTATCGGTTAACAGCCGAGTGCTCCACCATTGAGCTATCGAGGAATACTGACCTGGCGACCACCTACTCTCCCACACAGTCTCCCGTGCAGTACCATCGGCTTCTAAAGGCTTAACCGTCGTGTTCGGAATGGGAACGGGTGTTACCCTAAAGAACATCATCACCAGATGTTTGAAAGTTTTGTTCTTTCAAAATTGCACATATTTAATTTACTATATTTGGTCAAGCCCTCGATCTATTAGTATCGGTCAGCTGAACATGTTACCATGCTTACACCCCCGACCTATCAACCTTGTGTTCTTCAAGGGATCTTACTAGCTTACGCTATGGGAAATCTCATCTTGAGGTTGGCTTCACGCTTAGATGCTTTCAGCGTTTATCCATTCCCGACTTAGCTACCCAGCTGTGCTCCTGGCGGAACAACTGGTACACCAGAGGTCAGTCCATCCCGGTCCTCTCGTACTAAGGACAGCTCCTCTCAAATTTCCTACGCCCGCGACGGATAGGGACCGAACTGTCTCACGACGTTCTGAACCCAGCTCGCGTGCCG
>OIFN01000032.1_pt1 | contig 140645 bp, 140 predicted proteins | sample 1582091 | NCBI WGS metagenome assembly OIFN01 (sample SAMN07501064, study PRJEB24779) | human gut metagenome
GCAGTTGACTTTTAATCAATTGGTCGCAGGTTCGAATCCTGCACGACCCACCAATGTAAAAAAGCGCCCTAAAGGCGCTTTTTTGCTATCTGCCATTTCCTCGAAAATCACAACAATCCGTAATACCTTAATGCTGCGTTATTCTACCGTCGAGCTGCGTTTACCGTGGCTACAATTGGCACAGGCCAGTAGCCCGGACAGATGCGTAGCATCGCCTCCGGGAAATGTGCCGGGCCTGATGCCTTTGCGTGGCTTCGTCCCGGGGGCGGCGCTTGACGCGCCTTGCCCGGGCTACAGATTCGTGCGTTCTGCAGGTTTGGCAGCCTGGACAGATGCGCAGCATCGCCTCCGGGAAATGCTCCCTGTGGGAAAAATTCCTCACGACATTTTCTGCACAATCGGCTATCTTGTTTAGCATATAAAACACCATGACCGGTTAATACCTTTCTTCAGGCATTATTACGGTCTGAAAGTTAAGCCAGTGAAACGAGACTGCAAGATGAGCGTAATGTTTGACCCGGAAGCGGCGATTTATCCTTTTCCTCCGAAGCCCATGCCGTTAAACCGCGATGAGAAGCACTTTTATCGCGAAAAAATTAAACGCCTGCTGCGCGAGCGCGATGCGGTGATGGTGGCCCATTACTATACCGACCCCGAAATTCAGCAGCTGGCCGAAGAGACCGGCGGCTGTATCTCCGATTCTCTGGAGATGGCGCGCTTCGGCGCCCGACATTCTGCCTCGACGCTGTTGGTCGCCGGCGTGCGCTTTATGGGAGAAACGGCGAAAATTCTCAGCCCGGAAAAAACCATCCTGATGCCCACGCTCCACGCGGAGTGCTCGCTCGATCTGGGCTGCCCGATCGAGGAGTTTAGCGCTTTCTGCGATGCGCATCCGGATCGTACGGTCGTGGTCTACGCCAATACTTCAGCGGCGGTAAAGGCGCGCGCCGACTGGGTTGTGACGTCGAGCATCGCCGTGGAACTCATTGAGCATCTTGATAGCATGGGTGAAAAAATCATCTGGGCGCCGGACCGCCATTTAGGCAGCTATGTGCAGAAACAGACCGGCGCCGACGTACTGTGCTGGCAGGGCGCCTGCATCGTTCATGATGAATTCAAAACTCAAGCGCTGGCGAGAATGCGGGCGCTTTATCCGCAGGCCGCGGTTCTGGTTCACCCGGAATCACCGCAGGCGATTGTCGATATGGCTGACGCGGTGGGGTCAACCAGCCAGTTGATCAATGCCGCTAAAACGCTGCCGCACAAGCAGCTCATCGTCGCCACCGACCGCGGCATTTTCTACAAAATGCAGCAGGCGGTACCGGAAAAAGAGCTGCTGGAAGCGCCTACGGCAGGCGAAGGGGCAACCTGTCGCAGCTGCGCCCACTGTCCGTGGATGGCGATGAACGGCCTGCAGGCGATTGCGGAAGGGCTGGAAAAGGGAGGCGTTGAACATGAAATTCACGTTGATGAACAGCTGCGAACCGGGGCGCTGGTTCCGCTAAACAGAATGCTCGATTTTGCGGCTACACTTCGGGGATAGCTCATTACTGCGTTACAGAACGCTCTGGGGATAAGATGGATTTTTTTAGTACGCAGAACATATTAGTGCATATACCCATTGGCGCCGGGGGATATGACCTGTCGTGGATTGAAGCGGTCGGCACCGTCGCAGGATTGCTGTGCATCTGGCTGGCGAGCCTGGAGAAGATTGCCAACTATGCCTTTGGGCTGATCAACGTCACGCTGTTTGCCATTATCTTCTTTCAGATCCAGCTCTACGCCAGCCTTCTGCTGCAGATCTTTTTCTTCGCGGCCAACGTCTACGGCTGGTACGCCTGGTCACGACAAACCAGCGATAACCAGGCGGAACTGCAAATCCGCTGGCTGCCGCTGCCGAAAGCGTTAGGCTGGCTGGCGGCCTGCGTGGTGGCGATTGGCCTGATGACGGTATTTATCGATCCGGTTTTTGCGTTTCTCACCAGGATTGCCGTCGCGCTGATGCACACCCTGGGCCTGCAGGTTGCTATGCCGGCGCTGCAGCCAGACGCGTTCCCGTTCTGGGACTCCTGCATGATGGTTCTCTCGGTTGCGGCGATGATCCTGATGACGCGCAAATACGTCGAAAACTGGCTGCTGTGGGTGATTATCAACGTCATCAGCGTGGTTATTTTCGCCCTGCAGGGCGTTTATGCGATGTCGCTCGAATATCTGCTGCTGACCTTCATCGCCCTCAACGGCAGCCGTATGTGGATTAACAGCGCGCGTGAGCGCGGCTCTCACGCGTTTTCCCGCTAATGGTGATGATGGTGTCCATGCCCGGCGTGCGTCATGTTCAGACGGCACTCCGGGCCGCTGCAGGGCTGATACTCCATCTGAACCGTAATGTGTTCAATTTCATACTTATGCTGTAAGAAGCCCTGGATTCGTTCAAGCAGGCCGTCGTGATCGTGCGGCGGTACCACCTGCACGTGCAGCGTCATCACCGTTTTTTCTCCAACCAGCCACGCATGAACGTGGTGTACGTCGCGAACTTCCGGTATCGAGCGGCGCAAATCGCGCTTTAAGGCGTCGACGTCAAGCGAACGCGGCGCGCCCTCCAGCAGCTCATTAACGCTCTCCTGCAGCAAACGCCATGCGCTGCGCAGAACCAGGCACGATACCAGCACGGACAGAATAGGATCGATAGGCGTCCAGCCGGTGGTGATGATCACGATTGCGGCAATAATGGCCCCAACCGAACCGAGTAGATCCCCCAGCACATGCAGAGCGGCGGCCCGCACGTTGAGGTTACGCTCTTCACTGCCGCGATGGAGGATCCAGAAGGCCAGAATATTGGCCAGCAGGCCGGCAACGGCGATGATCATCATGGTTTTACCGGCTACCGGTTGCGGATGATGAAAACGCTGAATGGCCTCCCAGACGATTAATATCGTAATGACCACCAGGGCGATAGCATTGAGAAAGGCCGCCAGCGTGGTCAGCCGCAGCCAGCCAAAGGTGTGTTGAGCATTAGGCGGGCGACTGGCGAAACGCACGGCCAGAAAGGCGAACAGCAGCGCTGCGGCGTCCGTCAGCATATGCCCGGCATCGGCCAGCAGCGCCAGCGAACCTGAAATGAGTCCGCCTGCAACCTCAACCAACATGAATCCGGCCGTGACGCAGAACGCCAGCAGCAGCCGACGGGCATTATTATCTTCGGTGGATTGCGGAGAATTATGCGAGTGTGATTGCCCCATGGTGCCATCCCTACATTATTATTTTGATGATTACTTTATGACATGATTCACCTCTTGGGGTGAATAAAATGAAAAAAGGAGAGCCTTAGCTCTCCTTCCGGGCGGATACCGCGCAGATTATTGGGTGGTACCGTCGGTTTTCGTCGCCTCGTCCTGGCCGACCTTTTTATCGGTATCCGGGCAGCGGCCATCTTTGCACATTGAGTTTTTGTGGACTTCATCGCTCGACATCCCGTCGTGGTTCATGGTCGAGCCGTTGGGGTGGAGCATGGTGCCGCCGGTATCGGTGGAACCGGCGTTAATGTTACCGTTGTCCACGTTGTTTGGCGCCACGTTTTCACGCGCGTCGGGGGCGACCTGACCCGCGTCGGCTGCCGAATTGGCCTGCCCGTTGTTCGACTGCGCGCCGGTATCGGCGGCCAGCGCCGCGCCGCTGGCCAGGCCCAGAGTTGCTGCGAGGAGAAGACTGGTTAGCTTGTTCATTTTCATTGGATGCTCCTGTTATATCGATTTACCGAATTACCTCTTCCAACAGTGCATTGCCGGAGGTTCTACTCGTTGTGGTTAAAGCTTCGCTGTTAGCGATCGGCATTAATATATAATGCTGAATGCTAAAGAAAATTAAGTTCTAACAGTTAAAAATTATAGCTTGTGGCCACTATTCCGCGACTTTATGGCGTTTTTTAGCCTATTTCCAGGAATATTCTGCCGCTACTGTAAAATCACGTTTACACTTTTTGAGCGAAGAGATAGATTGGAGGGATTGCATTTAACTAGATAAGTATGGCAACGCTGGAAATAAGATGAATTATCAGAACGACGATTTACGCATTAAAGAGATCAACGAATTATTACCTCCCGTTGCGCTCCTGGAAAAATTCCCCGCTACCGAAAACGCCGCCAACACCGTTGCGCATGCGCGCAAAGCGATCCACCAGATCCTGAAAGGTCATGACGATCGGCTGCTGGTCGTGATCGGTCCATGCTCCATTCACGATCCGGCGGCGGCAAAAGAGTATGCCGAGCGTCTGCTCGCGCTTCGCGAAGAGCTTAAAGGCGAGCTGGAAATCGTGATGCGCGTGTATTTTGAAAAACCGCGTACCACCGTGGGCTGGAAAGGGCTGATCAACGATCCGCATATGGATAACAGCTTCCGCATCAACGATGGTCTGCGGATCGCGCGCAAGCTGCTGCTTGATATTAACGACAGCGGACTGCCAGCGGCCGGGGAGTTCCTCGATATGATCACCCCGCAGTATCTTGCCGACCTGATGAGCTGGGGCGCGATTGGCGCGCGTACCACCGAGTCACAGGTGCACCGCGAACTCTCTTCCGGCCTCTCCTGCCCGGTAGGCTTTAAAAACGGCACAGATGGCACCATTAAAGTCGCTATCGACGCCATCAATGCCGCCGGCGCGCCGCACTGTTTCCTGTCGGTGACCAAATGGGGACATTCGGCGATTGTGAACACCAGCGGCAATAGCGATTGCCATATTATCCTGCGTGGCGGTAAAGAGCCGAACTACAGCGCGCAGCACGTGGCAGAAGTGAAGGTGGGTCTGGCGAAAGCAGGCCTGCCCGCTCAGATCATGATCGATTTCAGCCATGCCAACTCCAGCAAACAGTTTAAAAAGCAGATGGATGTCGGCACGGACGTATGCCAGCAGGTTGCCGGCGGCGAGCGGGCGATTATGGGCGTGATGATCGAAAGCCATCTGGTGGAAGGCAATCAGAGCCTCGACAGCGGTGAGCCGCTGGCCTACGGTAAAAGCATTACTGATGCCTGTATCGGGTGGGAAGATACCGATACGCTGCTTCGCCAGCTGGCGAATGCGGTAAAAGCGCGCCGCGGTTAGGTTTTACGACGAGTCTCAAAATAAAAAAGCGTGGAGGGCTCCACGCTTTTTTTACATCCCGCGAAAATTACTTCGCTTTACCCTGGTTCGCTACGGCAGCGGCTTTCGCGGCGATCTCGTCGGCGTTACCCAGATAGTAATGTTTAATAGGCTTGAAGTTCTCGTCGAACTCATACACCAGCGGTACGCCGGTCGGGATGTTCAGTTCGAGGATCTCTGCTTCGCCCATGTTGTCGAGGTATTTCACCAGCGCGCGCAGGGAGTTACCGTGAGCGGCAATAATCACGCGCTCACCGCTTTTCAGACGCGGCAGAATGGTTTCATTCCAGTACGGTACGACGCGGTCGATGGTCAGCGCCAGGCTCTCGGTGGTAGGCAGCTCAGCGTCGGTCAGTTTTGCATAGCGCGGATCGTGACCCGGGTAGCGCTCGTCGTCTTTGGTCAGCTCCGGCGGCGTTACCGCAAAGCCGCGACGCCACTGCTTAACCTGCTCGTCACCGTATTTTTCAGCGGTTTCCGCTTTGTTGAGGCCCTGCAGCGCACCGTAGTGACGCTCGTTCAGTTTCCATGACTTTTCTACCGGCAGCCAGGCCTGATCCAGTTCGTCCAGCACGTTCCACAGGGTGTGGATGGCACGTTTCAGCACAGAGGTATAAGCAAAGTCGAAGCTGAAGCCTTCTTCTTTCAGCAGCTTACCGGCCGCTTTTGCTTCACCCACGCCTTTTTCAGACAGGTCAACGTCATACCAACCGGTGAAACGGTTTTCGTTGTTCCATTGGCTTTCGCCGTGACGAACGAGTACCAGCTTAGTTACAGCCATACACTTACTCCTCAATACACGTCATCTTTCTCGCCGCCTTGATGCGACCCGAAATCTGTAGTGTGTATATTTATTGATTGATAACTATTCTCATTATATTGCCGCGACTTACCTCACGGCAATGCTTATCCCTAACCATAGCGAAAATAGTCGCTCAGTGTAAGGTGCTTGTAAAACAGAGGTTATGTTTTTGTCTGTAAGTGGCGTATTTTTCAGCGAAAGGATAAAAAAGCCCTCCATCAGGAGGGCTGGATATTATTTCGCAATAAACTGATATTCCGTCAGGCTGACGTACTCTTCGCCGGGGCGCAGTACGCAGTCCGGCTGCGGCCATTCCGGATGGTTCGGTGAATCCGGCAGGAACTCGCTCTCCAGAGCCAGACCTTGCCAGTCAGCGTAAGGCTGCGCCGTGCGCGACGGCGTGCCGGCCAAATAGTTGCCGGAGTAGAACTGCAGCGCCGGAGCGGAGGTATAGACCGTCATCTGCAGCTTTTCGTCCTGCGACCAGACGTGAGCCGCCGGGCTTTTGGCATCGCCCAGCGCCTGGAGCAGAAAGGCGTGGTCGTAACCTTTGACCTTTTGCTGGTCTTCATCGCGCAGGAAATCGTCCGCCAGCATCTTCGGCGTGCGGAAATCGAAGCTGGTCAGGGTGACGTTTTGCAAATCGCCTCCCGGAATACCATCGCTCTCAACGGGCAGATACGCATCGGCAAAGATTTGCAGCTTATGGCTACGCACGTCGCTCTGCACGCCATCAAGATTGAAATAGACGTGGTTGGTCAGGTTTACCGGGCAGGGCTGATCAACGGTGGCGCGATACTCGATGGCGATACGATTATCGTCGGTCAGGCGGTAGTGCGCCGTAGCCGTCAGATTGCCGGGGAACCCCTGATCGCCATCGTGGGAGGAGAGTGAAAACAGCGCGTGACGATCGTCGGCGCTGACAATCTGCCAGCGGCGCTTATCAAATCCTTCAGGACCGCCGTGCAGCTGATGGCCGGCCTCGTTGGAGGGCGTCAGATTAACGCTATGGCCATCAAGGGAAAAGCGGCTGTTGGCGATACGGTTCGCGTAACGGCCTACGGAAGCGCCGAGATAGGCGGCCTGGCGCGTATAGTCGCCAGGGGTCGCGCAGCCGAGCAGCGCTTCGCGTACGCTGCCGTCGGCCAGCGTCACGCGCGCGGAGAGCAGCGTCGCGCCCCAGTCCATTACGGTGACCGTCATGCCTGCGTCGTTACGCAGGGTGAGGAGATTCCACGGCTGGCCGTCCGGCGCCAGCTCCGTTGTTGGGTTTAGCATTGTCCAGCTCCCTGCGACGGTTTGCAGACGTAAAAGGTCTCTTTGATACCGGTTTTCGCTTCATACTCTTTGGCAACGGCCTGCTGTACGGTCTCGACCAGATCTTCCGGCACCAGGGCGACGATACAGCCGCCGAAACCGCCGCCGGTCATGCGAACGCCGCCTTTATCGCCGATGGTCGCCTTGACGATGTCCACCAGGGTATCAATCTGCGGGACGGTGATTTCAAAATCATCGCGCATGGAGGCGTGGGATTCCGCCATCAGCTCGCCCATCCGCAGCAGGTCGCCTTTTTCCAGCGCCGCGGCGGCTTCTACGGTGCGGGCGTTTTCAGTCAGCACGTGGCGAACGCGTTTGGCGACCACCGGGTCAAGCTCATGGGCGACGGCGTTGAACTCTTGCAACGTGACGTCGCGCAGGGCCGGCTGCTGGAAGAAACGCGCGCCGGTTTCACACTGTTCGCGGCGAGTGTTGTATTCGCTGCCGACCAGAGTGCGCTTAAAGTTACTGTTAATAATCACCACCGCGATGCCTTTCGGCATCGAGACCGCTTTGGTCCCCAAGGAGCGGCAGTCGATCAGCAGCGCGTGATCTTTTTTACCGAGCGCGGAGATCAGCTGGTCCATAATGCCGCAGTTGCAGCCGACGAACTGGTTTTCCGCTTCCTGGCCGTTCAGCGCGATTTGCGCGCCGTCGAGCGGCAGATGGTACAGCTGCTGGAACACGGTGCCGACGGCGACTTCCAGCGAAGCCGAGGAGCTTAACCCTGCGCCCTGCGGCACGTTGCCGCTGATGACCAGATCCGCGCCGCCGAAAGCGTTATTCCGCTGCTGGAGATGCTTCACCACGCCGCGGACATAGTTTGACCACTGCTGGGCATCGTGGCTGGTAATCGGCGAGTCGAGAGAGAATTCATCGGTCTGATTGTCGTAATCGGCGGCAATCACCCGCACGGTACGATCGTCGCGCGGCGCACAGGCGATGACCGTCTGGTAATCAATGGCGCAGGGCAGCACGAACCCATCGTTATAGTCGGTATGCTCGCCGATCAGGTTAACGCGGCCAGGGGCCTGGATAACATGGCTGGCCGGATAGCCAAATTTCTCAGCAAACAGGGCTTGGGTTTTCTCTTTCAGACTCATGGTTATACTCCGGATTCGCGAAAATGGACGTCGCTCACAGCGCGCAGACGTTCGGCGGCCTGCTCGGCCGTCAGGTCACGCTGGGTTTCAGCCAGCATTTCATAGCCGACCATAAATTTACGCACCGTCGCGGAGCGCAGCAGCGGCGGATAAAAATGCGCGTGCAGCTGCCAGTGATCATTCTCTTCATCGTTAAACGGCGCGCCGTGCCAGCCCATAGAGTAGGGGAATGAGCACTGAAACAGATTGTCGTAACGGCTGGTCAGCTTTTTCAGCGCCAGCGCGAGGTCGCTGCGCTGGTCATCGGTTAAATCAGTCAGGCGCTGTACGTGCGCTTTCGGCAACAGCAGCGTCTCGAAGGGCCACGCTGCCCAGTAAGGGACCACCGCGAGCCAGTGTTCGGTCTCGACGACGGTGCGGCTACCGTCGGCTAATTCGCGCTGCGCGTAATCCACCAGCATCGGCGCGCCGTGCTCGGTGAAGTACGCTTTTTGCAGACGATCTTCGCGTTCCGCCTCGTTAGGCAGAAAGCTGTTTGCCCACACCTGACCATGCGGATGTGGGTTGGAGCAGCCCATTGCCGCGCCTTTATTTTCAAAGACCTGCACCCACGGGTAGGTTTTTCCGAGGTCGGCGGTCTGCTCCTGCCACGTTTTAACCACGCCTTCCAGCGCCTCCACGCTCAGTTCCGGCAGCGTTTTGCTGTGGTCTGGCGAGAAGCAGATGACCCGGCTGGTACCGCGGGCGCTCTGACAGCGCATAAGCGGGTCGTCGCTTTCCGGGGCGTCAGGGGTATCGGTCATCAAAGCCGCAAAGTCATTGGTAAAAACAAACGTACCGGTGTAGTTCGGGTTTTTGTCGCCGGTGACGCGGGTATTACCCGGGCACAGGAAACAGTCCGGGTCGTGCGCGGGCAAGGTCTGTTTTGCCGGCGTTTCCTGCGCCCCCTGCCAGGGGCGCTTGGCGCGATGCGGAGAAACCAGAATCCACTGCCCGATTAACGGGTTATAACGACGATGTGGATGGTCGACGGGGTTAAATACGCTCATGAAGGTTCCTTAGTCGGGATAACCCTGCGGATGACGGGACTGCCAGTGCCAGGTGTCCTGCGCCATTTCGTCAAGGTTGCGCGTCACGCGCCAGTTCAGCTCGCGATCGGCCTTTTCAGCGTCCGCCCAGTAGGCCGGGAGGTCGCCTTCGCGGCGCGGTGCGAAGTGGTAGTTAATCGGTTTGCCGCAGGCTTTGCTAAATGCGTTGACCACGTCGAGCACGCTGCTGCCGACGCCTGCGCCAAGGTTATAGATATGCACGCCGGCTTTATCGGCCAGTTTTTCCATCGCCGCGACGTGGCCGTCTGCCAGGTCCATCACGTGAATGTAGTCGCGTACGCCGGTGCCATCTTCGGTTGGGTAGTCGTTGCCGAATACCGCCAGCGATTCACGACGGCCAACCGCGACCTGCGCGATATACGGCATCAGGTTGTTCGGAATACCCTGCGGATCTTCCCCCATATCGCCCGACGGATGCGCGCCGACCGGATTGAAGTAGCGCAGCAGCGCGATGCTCCAGTCCGGCTGCGCTTTTTGCAGGTCGGTCAGGATCTGCTCAACCATCAGCTTGCTTTTACCGTAAGGGCTCTGAGGCGTACCGGTCGGGAAGCTTTCGACGTAAGGGATTTTGGGCTGGTCGCCGTAGACGGTCGCGGAGGAGCTGAAAATAAAGTTTTTCACGCCCGCGGCGCGCATGGCGGAAACGAGTTTCAGTGTGCCGGTTACGTTGTTGTCGTAGTACTCCAGCGGCTTAGCGACGGATTCCCCGACGGCTTTCAGGCCGGCGAAATGGATCACCGCTTCAATGGCGTGATCGTGGAGAATTTCCGTCATCAGCGCTTCGTTACGAATGTCGCCTTCGACAAAGGTGGCGCTTTTCCCGCCGAGACGTTCAATGATTGGCAATACGCTGCGCTTACTGTTGCAGAGATTGTCGAGAATAATCACTTCGTGTCCCTGCAGTAGCAGTTGAACGCAGGTGTGACTTCCAATGTAACCGCTACCACCTGTAACCAGTACTTTCATGATTCGCTCCAATAGGCTTATCGTGTGAGAAGAAGATAGCATACCAAAGAAGCCAAAAGTGTGACACAGGCCAAATTGGTGGAATCGTTTACACTAAAATTTTTAAACAGCCCATTTGAGTTTTTTTGTTTTAAAAACAGGGTGATGTTATGTCTGGTAGCTATTATTCTGAAAAAAACAGGGATCAGCAGACCCCTGTACAGGCTTAATTTTACAGCGGATCCAGCTGGTAAGTGTAACCGTCTCCACTACTCACAAAGGCCAGTCGGTGGGTGATACAGTCCGGGGCGTCTTCGGCGTGATGAGAGACAAACAGCAGCTGCGTCGCCCCTTCGCCAATCAGCACATCAACGAAGCGGCGCACCAGCTGGCGGTTGAGCGGGTCCAGCCCCTGCAGCGGTTCGTCAAGGATCAGCAGAGTGGGGTGTTTGACCAGGGCGCGGACGATCAGCGCCAGCCGCTGCTGCCCCCAGGAGAGGCTATGGAACGGCGCATCGGCGGTGCGTTTGTCGATACCCAGAATATCCAGCCAGTTCTGCACCAGCTTATGCTGCTTGTCGGAAACGGCCTGATAGATGCCGATTGAGTCGAAGTAGCCGGAGAGAATCACGTTACGCACGTTGGTGCTGACGCGGTATTCAAGGTGCAGGCTGCTGCTGACGTAGCCAATATGCTTTTTGATATCCCAGATGGTTTCACCGCTGCCGCGGCGGCGGCCAAACAGGGTCAGGTCGTTACTGTATCCCTGAGGATGGTCGCCGGCGATCAGGCTGAGCAGCGTGGATTTACCGGCGCCGTTGGGGCCGACTATCTGCCAGTGTTCGCCAGGGTTCACCGTCCAGCTCAGGCGGTTAATGATCGGACGATCGTTGTACGAAACCATGCCGTCGTTCAGCACGATGAGCGGCGCTTCGGCGTCCAGCGCAAGACGCGCTGCCGGTGCGTCCGGCTCCGGCAGCGTCATGCCGTCAAGCTTTTCGCTATGCGCGAGCTGGGCAATAAGCGCCTGCTGCAGCAGGGCCTGCTTTTCGCCGGTTTCGCTCAGCACGCAGTCCGCCAGTACCCCGGCATACTGAACGAACGCCGGGATCTCGTCAAAACGATTGAGGACCAGCACCAGGGTGATACCTTCGCCGTTCAGCGCGGCCAACATCCCGGCGAGCTGCTGGCGCGAGGCGACATCAAGACCGTCGAACGGCTCATCAAGAATAAGCAGGTCGGGATCGCCCATCAGCGCCTGGCACAGCAGGGTCTTGCGCGTTTCGCCGGTTGAGAGATATTTAAAACGGCGTTCGAGCAGGTGGCTAATTGCAAACTGTTCAGCAAGGCGGGCGCAGCGGGAGGGGTCTTTAAACTCATCCTGGATAATTTCCGCCGTCGTGCGGCCGGTGTCTTCTTCTCCCGGGCTGAGCAAATCGGTGTTATTGCGCTGCCACTCATCGCTGACCAGCTTTTGCAGCTGCTCAAAAGAGAGACGGGTGATGCGCGAGAAGGTGCACTCACGCTGCCCGCTTAGCAGGGTCAGCTCGCCGGAGAGCGCCCGCGCAAGCGCCGATTTTCCGCTGCCGTTGCTGCCGACGAAAGCCCAGCTCTCGCCAGCCTGCACGCGGAGGTGTTCAATATTTAACGTTTTTGTATCGCTAAGACGAAACGTGCCTTGCGAAATTTGCAACAATGACATTGTGTATCCCACTTTTTGCAGCGATTTGCTTCAGGGATACGTCTTCGCGAGCGCAATGTCAATGCCGTTAGCACAACGTGGCAAGAATGATGCGATCGGCATTAAAATATGCTATCACCTCCGCCCCTTCCGCCAGATCGCGCGTCTGTTCCACCGGCAGGGTGGCGCAAAGGCTCTGCCCATCCGGGAGCGCCATCAGCACTTCACACTGTTCCGGCCCGCGTTCGATGTGGTTGATACGTCCGGCCAGCTGGTTGTCGGCCCGTTCCGCCTGTGCGGCATCCTGAGTAATGCCAACCCACGGCGCTTTCAGCAGCACTAGTACTTCCTGGCCTTCCTCAAGGCCCAGACGATCGGCGCTTTGGGCGGTAATCGCGACCTTAAAGCGGGTTTGGCCGTCGGCCAGCAGAACGTCAACGTGCTGCTGGACCTGCTGATGGTCGCGGCCGGTAATGGTGCCGAACCACTGGTTGCGCGCGCTGGTCTGCAAAGAGAATCGCGAAATGGCAGCCAGCAGGCTGTCGAGGGGAAGGGCGTCATCATCGCTCAGGACATCGAACGCTTTCTGCTGAATCTGCGCCAGCAGGTCGTAGAGCTGAATCAGCCGCTGCCCGTAGCGGGTGAGGACCGCGCCGCCGCCGCCTTTGCCGCCGGTCGCCCGGTCAACCAGGGTCTGCTCGCTGAGCTGATTCATTTCATTAATCGCATCCCAGGCGCTTTTATAGCTAATGCCCGCGTTTTTTGCCCCCTGGCTAATCGAGCCGGTCTGTTCAATCTGTTTCAGCAGGGCGATACGGCGAGGATCGGCGAACAGGCGCTGCTGTAATTTGAGGGTAAGAAGAATTTCAGCCTGCATAATCATATCCTGATGAAAAAGGGTATTGTGACCGATAGCGGTCATCTTGCAAGATGCATCTCTCACGGTGGCCAGCGGGGCACCGCACAAATGGGGCGTGTTTTTCCGGCTGAATTGGTTACAATAAACTATTCGTACTTTCTGGAGCCAACCATGTTAGAGCTATTGAAAAGTCTGGTTTTTGCCGTAGTCATGGTCCCTGTGGTGATGGCGGTCATTCTGGGCCTGATTTACGGGCTGGGCGAAGTGTTTAACCTCTTCTCCGGAGCCGGTCATAAAGACAGCAGACCGCAAAATCACTGATTTCCCCCGCGCCCGGTTCTGCCGGGCGTTCTTATTTCTTCCCCCCTCCATTTTTCGAACGCTGATTACCCCTAATTTTCGCTGGGAAAAACCTGGCGCTATCGTTATATTGTCTACTACATAACGAACTGACGGGAGATTCAGATGACAGGTCAATGGTTACGCTTTTTTGCCGGAGCAACGTTAACGCTCTCCATTGCGGGCCACGCGCTGGCGGAAGAGGGCAAAGTGACGGTTTTTGCCGCGGCATCGCTCACCAACGCCATGCAGGATATCGCCAAAGAGTATAAAAAAGAGAAGGGCGTGGAGGTGGTTTCTTCATTTGCCTCTTCATCGACCCTGGCACGGCAGATTGAAGCGGGGGCGCCGGCGGATCTGTTTATCTCCGCCGATCAAAAATGGATGGATTACGCGGTCGAGAAAAAGAGCATTGATACCGCCTCGCGCGCGACCCTTCTCGGTAACAGCCTGGTTGTCGTGGCGCCAAAAGCCAGCGCGCAGGGCGAGATAAACATCAGTGATAAAACCGACTGGACCAGCCTGCTGAAGGGCGGCCGCCTGGCCGTAGGTGACCCGGAACACGTGCCTGCTGGCATCTATGCGAAAGAGGCGCTGCAAAAGCTGGGAGCCTGGGAAACCCTGTCGCCGAAGCTGGCGCCGGCAGAAGACGTGCGCGGCGCGCTGGCCCTGGTTGAACGCAGCGAAGCGCCGCTGGGGATCGTTTACGGCTCCGATGCGGTCGCCAGCAAGGGAGTAAAAGTTGTCGGTACCTTCCCGGAAGATTCGCATAAGAAAGTGGAATATCCGCTGGCAATCGTCGACGGCCATAAAAATGCCACGGTCAGCGCGTTTTATGACTATTTAAAAGGGCCGGAAGCGTCCGCTATCTTTAAACGTTACGGATTTACTACCCACTAATGTTCTTAAGCGATCCTGAATGGCAGGCGGTACTGCTGAGCCTGAAAGTCTCCTCACTGGCGGTGGTACTGAGCTTGCCTTTTGGCATCTTTTTCTCCTGGCTGCTGGTGCGACGAGATTTTCCCGGTAAAGCGCTGCTCGATAGCATTCTCCACCTGCCGCTGGTACTGCCACCGGTGGTGGTAGGGTATCTCTTGCTGATCGCGATGGGGCGACGCGGTTTTATCGGCAGCTGGCTGTATGACTGGTTTGGTCTGAGCTTCGCTTTTAGCTGGCGCGGCGCGGTACTGGCGGCGGCGGTGATGTCCTTTCCGCTGATGGTGCGGGCCATTCGCCTCGCGCTGGAAGGGGTGGACATTAAGCTCGAGCAGGCGGCGCGTACCCTCGGCGCTGGCCGCTGGCGGGTGTTTTTCACTATTACGTTACCGTTGACGCTACCCGGCATTATCGTTGGCACCGTGCTGGCTTTCGCCCGCTCGCTGGGCGAGTTCGGCGCCACCATCACGTTTGTTTCCAATATTCCCGGCGAAACGCGCACCATCCCTTCGGCCATGTATACCCTGATCCAGACCCCCGGGGGAGAAGGCGCGGCCGCGCGTTTATGCTTGATTTCGATTGCGCTGGCGCTGGTATCGCTGCTGATTTCCGAATGGCTGGCCCGCCTCAGCCGTCAGCGGATGGGGAAATAAACATGCTTGAGCTCGATTTTACCCAGACGCTGGGTACCCACTGTCTGCAAATTCGCGAGACGCTTCCCGCCAGCGGCATTACGGCGGTGTTCGGCGTCTCCGGCGCGGGTAAAACCTCGCTGATTAACGCCATTAGCGGCCTGACGCGCCCGCAGCAGGGGCGCATCGTCCTCAACGGCAGAGTGCTGAACGACGTTGATAAAGGTATCTGCCTGGCGCCGGAAAAGCGCCGCATTGGCTACGTTTTTCAGGACGCGCGCCTGTTTCCGCACTATAAAGTGCGCGGCAATCTGCAATATGGCATGGCGAAGTCTATGGCGGCGCAGTTTGACAAGCTGGTGGCGCTGCTCGGCATTGCGCCGCTGCTTGACCGCCTGCCGGGCGGCCTCTCCGGTGGGGAGAAGCAGAGGGTGGCGATTGGCCGGGCGCTGCTTACCGCGCCGGAGCTGCTGCTGCTGGACGAGCCGCTGGCATCGCTGGATATTCCGCGCAAGCGCGAGCTGTTGCCCTATCTGCAGCGTCTGGCGCGTGAAATCAAGATCCCGATGCTGTACGTCAGCCACTCTCTGGATGAAATCCAGCATCTGGCGGATAACGTGCTGGTGCTGGAAGAGGGGAAAGTGAAAGCCTTTGGCTGTCTGGAAGAGGTGTGGAGCAGCAGCGTGATGCACCCCTGGCTTCCCCAGGAGCAGCAAAGCACGATCCTGAACGTGACCGTTGCCGCTCAGCATCCGCAGTATGCCATGACCGCGCTGGCGCTGGGGGATCGGCAGATATGGGTTAACCGTCTTGACAGGCCGCAGGGCGAAAGCGCGCGGATCCGCATTCAGGCCTCGGACGTTTCTCTGGTACTGCAGCCCGCTCAGCAAACCAGTATCCGCAATATTTTACCCGCGCAGGTCATGCAGTGTATTGAAAGTCATGGGCAGGTTGAGGTCAGGCTGGAGATAAGCGGCCGTACCCTGTGGGCGCGCATCAGCCCCTGGGCTCGCGATGAGCTGGGGGTGACCCCGGGCCAGCGGCTGTATGCGCAGATAAAAAGCGTGTCGATAGCCGCCTGATTACAACAGGTGGCGATAGATGTAGTCGGCGATGCTGGTGGTTTCGTTTTCACCGATCACCACGTTGGCGCGCGCTTTGACCTCCTCCACCGCGTTGCCCATCGCCACGCCGGTACCGGCGGCTTCCAGCATGCTGAGGTCGTTATAGTTGTCGCCGAAGGCGATAACATCCTGCATCGACAGGCCCTGCGACGCGACCCACTGCGCCAGGCGTTTGCCTTTGCTGTTGCCTTCCCGGGCAATGTCCACCTGATCGTGCCACGACCATTCGCACTCCAGACCCAGCGTCTGGCCAACGTGTTGGGCAAAGCGCTGCAGTTTGGCGGTATCTTCATCGGTCAGGGCGAATTTCCACACGGCGTTAACTTCGCGGGCCGCCTGCGCCAGAGAATCGACCTGAGTGAATACCGGACGCTGCTCGACGGGCAGCGACTGCGCCCAGCTGGCGGTGCGAATAACGTGCCCGGTCGGCTGCTCGTACAGCATGGCGTCATCGACGTACATCAGGCCGTGAATATCATGCTCCTTCAGCATTTCCGTCAGGCTCAGGGCTTTATCTACCGGCATCGGGTCGGATTCAAGCACCTTTTTTGCATGATAATCATACAAATAAGTGCCATTGCAGCAAATTGCAGGTGTATCCAGCGCCAGCGCCTGATAAAAAGGATGGATAGCGACGTGATGTCGGCCGGTGACGACGATGATCTGATATCCCGCGTCTTTGGCGCGAGCCAGCGCATCGAGCGAGGCGGGGAGGATGGTCTTTTTGCCGGTTAAGAGCGTGCCGTCTAAATCGAGGGCAATCACGCGTGAGGTCATGGGTTGTTTCCGGTTAATGATGAAAAGTTAGCAGGCTATGATGGTACACCGCTGTGCCATTCCGGCAAACTTTTCAGCATCTACCGCTAAAGAGCCGATACACTTGATCTTTCAGGCTACCAGGAGGCAACCTGAAGAGCGTTGTGTATGCATATTGTGTTTTTCAGGGTGTCGTTAGTCTGAAAAATGAAATTTCCACGTGCAGTGAGGAAGGAGTATTCATGAAACAAACCGTTTATACCGCCAGCCCGGAAAGCCAGCAGATTCACGTCTGGGATCTGGATCTTGAGGGGAAACTGACCCTGGTGCAGGTTGTTGATGCCCCGGGCCAGGTGCAGCCGATGGTGGTGAGCCCGAACAAAGAGTTTCTCTACGTCGGCGTGCGTCCGGAGTTTCGCGTACTGGCCTACCGCATTGCGCCCGATAATGGCGCCCTGACTTTCGCCGGTGAAGCCGCGCTGCCGGGTAGCCCAACGCATATTTCTACCGATCGTCAGGGGCGCTTTGTGTTCAGCGCTTCCTATAACGCGGGCTGCGTGAGCGTTACGCCGCTGGTGGACGGCCTGCCGCGAGAAGCGGTGGCGGTGGTTGAAGGTCTGGAAGGCTGCCACTCGGCAAATATCTCTCCCGATAATCGCACCCTGTGGGTACCGGCGCTGAAGCAGGATCGTATCTGCCTGTTTACCCTGAGCGACGACGGTTTCCTCGCAGAGCAGGAGCCGGCTGAAGTGACCACCGTTGAAGGCGCGGGCCCGCGTCACATGGTGTTCCATCCGAATCAGCAATACGGCTACTGCGTCAACGAACTGAACAGCTCCGTTGACGTCTGGGAGCTGAAAGATCCGTACGGAAAAATCGAATGCGTGCAGACGCTGGACATGATGCCGCCTGATTTTGCCGGCGTGCGCTGGGCGGCGGATATCCATCTGACCCCGGATGGCCGTCATCTCTACGCCTGCGATCGTACCGCCAGCATTATCACTATCTTCAGCGTCTCGGAAGACGGCAGCGTGCTGTCCATCGAAGGCTATCAGAATACCGAGACCCAGCCGCGCGGCTTTAACCTCGATCATAGCGGCAAATATCTGATCGCCGCCGGTCAGAAATCGCATCATATCGCGGTGTATGAAATCAAAGGCGAGCAGGGACTGCTCCAGGAAAAAGGGCGCTATGCCGTAGGCCAGGGCCCGATGTGGGTCGTGGTCAACGCTCGCTAAGTTCTCTGTCAGTGACGAAACCTCGCCGCGGCGAGGTTTTTTTACGCCTGCGCAGGGGCTACTTCACCCGCATACGATACTCAATCATGCCGCTTTTCTCCGCGACCCAGTTATACAGACGCTGGCCCCGAAGGTTGGTCTCATGCGTGTGCCAGTACAGGCTGGCTGCGTGACGTTTGCGCGCCTGCAGCTGAACATACTCAATCAGCTGTTTGCCGATATGCTGACCGCGAACGGCCGGGTCAACGAAGAGGTCCTCCAGATAGCAGTAGTCGCTTTCGGCCCAGGTGGAGCGGTGGAAGAGATAATGTACGAAACCCACTATCCTGCCTTCCTGTTTTGCCACTGCGCAGAACATCGGTTCGGTGGGATGGAAAAAGCGCTTCCAGGTGAGCTGCGTGATGCTTTCCGGGATGTCGACGCGATAAAACGTCTGGTAGCTTTTCCACAGCGGCAGCCACTGGGCAAAGTCGCTTTCAGCCGCGGGGTGGAGGGTTACCTGCGCGAGGTTAACGTCGGTTTTGTTGCTATTCATGGCTGTTCCTTATTTTTATCAACCGGGTGATTTGACCTGGCGCTATGGTAGGTGCTGTTCTGGTTCCTAAAAAGTGACACTTTCTGTATATTTATAGGATCCACTTTTATGCCGTCGATGCCCGCTGCCGCTCATGCCAAAACCCATTGCCCCTCTGTTTCAGGAACTGTTATTAGCCCGCGGCGTGATTAAAGATCAGGTCTACCACGCCCTGCGTCAGGCGATTCTGGATGGCCGATTGTCGGCGGGTTCAAAAATCCCCTCCAGCCGGGCGCTGGCTGAGATGATGGCGATCTCGCGAAACTCGGTTATTGCCGGTTTTGACCGCCTGATGGATGAGGGGTACCTCGTCACGCGCAAGGGGGCGGGCACCTTTGTCTGCGAGCATATCCCGGATAACCTCATTAGCGAGTATGACGCGTCGACGCCGCCCGAAACGGCAATAGCCGCCGCAGGGCCGCTTAATCCTGATGTCGCCGCACTGGTTTCATCATGGTCAGAAAGAGAGGACAGCGGCGAAATGCGTCAGGTTTTTGCCGTCGGTATCGGCTGTACCGATCTCTTCCCTCATGCTTTATGGGGGCGGCTGCTGGGGCGCGTCTGGCGGCAATCGCGTCGTGAGCTGGGAGCGCACGCCACGCCCTATGGATATCAACCTCTACGCCAGGCGATTAGTCGCTATATTCAGGCGACGCGCGGCGTCAATTGCCACGAAGATCGGGTGATCATTGTCAACGGTATTCAGCAAGCGCTTTCCATCACCGCTCAGGCTTTACTGGAAAAGGGCGATGAAGTCTGGCTCGACGATCCCGGATACAACGGCGCCCGCGGCGCATTCGCCGCCAGGGGAGCGGTGGTCCGGCCCGTTCGGGTTGACGAGGAGGGCATGGATATTCAGGATGGCATTCGCCATTACCCGCAAGCTAAGCTGGTCTATACCGCGCCGTCGCACCAGTTCCCGCTCAGTGGAACGCTTAGCCTGCCCAGAAGGCTCGCCTTACTGGAATGGGCGGAAGCCCATCGGGCGTGGATATTTGAAGACGATTACAATAGCGAATTCCGCTATGCCGCCCGCTCTCTGCAGGCGTTGCAGGGGTTAGATAATCATCAGCGCGTCATCTACGCGGGCACATTTTCTAAGATGATGTATCCGGAGTTCCGGCTGGGCTTTTTAGTGGTCCCCGAGCATTTGCGTGAACAGTTTGCCATGACGAAATATTACACCGATCTCTGTAGTGGATATCTCGAACAGGCCGTCCTGGCCCGTTTCATCAGCGAGGGGCACTATGCCAGCCACGTCCGTCGTATTCGCAAAGCCTGTTTTGAGCGTAAAAGCGCGCTGGAGGCGGCGATTGCACGCTACTTTGCCGGGCGCATGGTCGTACATCCAACGGATTCGGGTATTCACATAGTCTGCTGGCTATCAGCGGGTTTAAAGGCAGAAGAGGTCGTCGCTAAGGCGCGCCAGCCAGGTTTCGGCGTGCAGACGTTTGAGCGCTATTGTCAGCGGCCGATGTCGCGCGAAGGAGTTCTATTCGGTTTTGCAAACCATCCCCCAGCGGTTTTGACCGAGGGAATTCGCCGCCTGGCTGCGATGTTTTAGCTCAGCAATACGGGAAATATTTTGCAGGGGATTAATGGCATTCATTGCCGGATTATATTGCAGACAATGATTATCTTTTTGGAAAACCTGCCCCGTCCTGATTATTCATCTGACAACAGGGGCAGAGTTTTAAAAAGAGAGATACCGCGCCTGGATTTAACGTATATCCACGGCTTCTGTAATAATACAACCATTCGCTTAGCGATATGTGACTTCCCTGTTTAATTACAGCCGGTTAATAAATCAGATATCATCCATGGTGTAGCTGACGACGATTTCCAGGGTTTTGCGGATAACGTCTGCAGTTACGACATCGCTGGTGGTTTCCAGCGCCGTAATTAACCACAAAATAATCGCCTTGTTGCTGAGGTGACCCTCAGACTCAAGGATGCTGCTGATAGCCAGCGACATCACCGCTGATTCATCGATCAGTCTGTCGCCTGCGTTGCGGAAATATTCAGAGAGTGCGGTATCGTTCAGGCCTGCGTAAATATCCGGTTGCTGATGCATAGTCTGTCTCATCATATTCTCTACTTTGTAAGTTAAACATTAGACCAGTAGTGGTCAGTGTATTTTATTCGTACCTGGTTGCTGAGGAGAACCTAATAATGAATTCGGCTCATCCCAATTATGCTTAGCGCCTGAAGTACCCACGGTATTGTTTTTTCCACGGCGAGCTACCATATTACTGATTTCATCGATAATACGCCCAATTGCATTCCGCCGCTTTTTATCCTGTTCCCCAGCCTGCATGGCCTGGAGTTTCCCGATCAGTGCTTGTTTACTAATAGGCCCCTTATTTTTGAGTAGAGAGAGGACAGCCTCTCCAATCAATAAATCGGTTAGTGGATCATAATCATTGCGATTCATAACGGTATCTCTGATCATTGTCATCTCCTTGACTGGGAATTTAGTAGCAAGCCGGTAATCCGTGTCAGATACTGGCCCATCCCTTATATTTCCTCATTCAGTAACGACTTAAATCACCAGATAGCTGAAGCCACTTTTATCACTGATGCTCAAACAAGAGACCAATCAACGTTTGATAATGGTTTTCTTCTTCAGGTTCTGAAGCCACTTCAAGGCGACCCAGCAGTTTCGTACACAGGGATTTGCGATTCAGGTTGCGTCCTTCATTAAGGATATCCATTACAATCTGCCCTAACGTCTCCTGCTGCGAAGGTAACGACGCTTTATTGAAGTAGTGGGCAATAGCGTTAGCCGTGTCAGGAATGTAACCGTTCTGCTGCATATGTGCTCCTGTCAGTTCAATTATCAGTGAAGTTGCGATTAAAGTTATACAATGTTTATCAACTTGTACATAGAAAATGGAAAAAATATGTTAATTTTCTTAATGTTTTTCATAACATATTGATTTGTATGGTTTTAAAATTGTACGAATCTTAAGGTAAACATCGAGTGGAGATGTACGAGTTGTACAGGTATGCAGGAAGGCAAGAACGCCAGCGAAAAGAGGGTGTTAATGTGATTTATTTGTTAATGACTCGGGCTCTTTTACAGGACTTATGCGGGTAGACCTGCTACTGTAATATCTTATTAGCTTTCATCTCTTCTGTCGGAAACTTCATGCTCACTACCATCATTTATCGCAGCCATATCTGCGACAACGTGTCAATTAAATCGCTCGAAAGCATGGTTGCTGAAGCAAATGTCAAGAATAGTCAGGAAAACGTGTCGGGTATTCTGCTTTTTAACGGCACCCACTTTTTTCAGCTATTAGAAGGACCTGAAGAGAAGGTCGAGGAAATTTACCGCCGTATCTGCGCAGACCCGCGGCACCATAACCTCGTGGAGCTGCTCAGGGATCATGGACCGATGCGGCGCTTTGGTAAAATTGGCATGGAACTCTTTGATTTACGAGAGTTTGACCGCGATGAAGTGCTGCAGGCTGTGCTGGATAAAGGGACCACAAAATATCAGCTCACCTATGACGACAGAGCGCTCCATTTTTTCCGTACCTTCGTCGAAGCCACGGAAAAGGAAAACTATTACGAAATTCCTGCGGCTGAAAGCTGGGAGTTTGTGATAGAAGACGCTGCCTGCTACCCTGAAACTCCGCTGCAAGAGGCCGAATGCAGCTTTGCTTTTCAGCCGGTCATCGATCCGTTTGCCAAAGAGGTCGTCTCCTACGAAGCGCTGCTGCGCACGACTTCCGGTGATTCGCCAGCGGTCTATTTTGACGGACTTTCGCGAGAGGAAATCTACTGGACGGATCTCCACAGCAAGCGCATTGCCTTCGCCATGGCGGGACTTTTGCACCTCCGTGGACGCACGTTGTCGATTAATCTGCTGCCCATGACGCTGGTGAATGTTCCCAACGCTGTCGAATTTCTGTTAGCGGAAATTGAAGCCAGCGGTTTGATCCCTGAGCAAATTATTGTGGAATTTACCGAAAGCGAAGCCATTTCCCGTCTTGATGAATTCACCGATTCCGTGCGTAAGCTCAAGTCTGCGGGAATTCGCGTGGCTATCGATCATTTTGGCGCCGGGTTTGCCGGGCTATTGCTGCTGGCTCAGTTTCAGCCGGACCGCATCAAGATTAATCGCCAGCTGGTCAAAGATATCCATAAGCACGGCCCAAAACAGGCAATCGTTCAGGCGATTATTAAATGCTGTCACTCCCTGGAAATCGCCATTTCTGCGGTAGGTATCGAGCAGGCGGAGGAGTGGATGTGGCTGGAGTCAGCGGGGATTACGCATTTCCAGGGAAATTTATTTGCCAGTCCGTGTCTGGGAGGCATTCCGCCGGTAGCATGGCCAGAGAAAAAAGTAGCGTGTGAGCTTCTTTAAATTTTGACCCCGGCTCAGCGCAGCGTGTCGGTTAAAAAGCGGTGTATAACGGTAAAATAAGCCCTGTTTTTTGCCCGGTATATCGGCGCCCGACCTGTTTATTTTAGCTGTACAAGAAAAGTTAATTGTACAACCAGGCTAAATTCGTTAATTTAGTCGGTAAAGTATTATCAGGTTAGAGGGCGCTAATGGCATATTACAGCATCGGTGAGGTTGCCGAACGTTGCGGAATCAACCCCGTGACTTTGCGTGCATGGCAGCGAAGATATGGTTTGCTAAAGCCGCAGAGAAGCGAGGGAGGCCACCGCCAGTTTGACGAGGAGGACGTTCAGCGCATTGAGGAAATCAAACGCTGGATCGATCGCGGAGTCTCCGTGGGCAAGGTTAAGGCGCTTCTGGAAGGCCATCAACCTGAAACGCAAGACGCTGCCGTCCTGCTCCAGGAAGAGATGATGACGCTTCTGCGAGGTGTCCAGCCCTCAAAATTACGCACCCGCATCATGTCCCTCAGCCATGAATATCCCGTAGATAAACTGATTGACCGGCTCTTTGTCCCCGTCCGCAGTAAGCTCAATCTCGATCCGAATACCTCCATGGCGATTATCAGTATGCTGGACGGTATCCTGATTGATTGCGTAGCGTCCATTCTTGCGGAATCGCGCAAAAAGGTGGGGAAAGAGACGCTGTTGGTGGGGTGGGGTAATGAAGACCGTACCCGTCTGTGGCTGGAAGCGTGGCGTTTATCGCAGCGCGCCTGGCACGTCAACGTGCTGGCGGAGCCGCTAGATTCTCCTCGCCCGGAACTGTTTCCTGGTCAGCATATTTTTGTCTGGACCGGCCGCGCGCTGACCCCCTTGCAGGCAGAATTACTTAGCCACTGGCAAAGCCAGGGCTTCACCATTGAGTTTCACGGAGAGTAAGCGTCTTAGAGGGTTAGCAGCGGAACATTTTTAGAGATGTTATTCCGCCGCTTGTCTTCCTGAAGCATGGCAACATGCGCTGGCAGGTAAATTATCAGAAATTGAGCTGGGTCCAGGCTTTAAACGTTTCGCTGCGGCTAATATTAAAAAAATCTGTCCGACCCGAGCAGCCGAGCTTTTTGATTAAGGTCAGGCGAATTTGATAAATTGTTTTAATATGTAAATTCAGCGACTTCCCTATATTTGCCATCGCTTCACCATCGTTCATCAGGCGAATCACTTCTTTTTCGCGATTGGTAAAAACGATACTTTCAGATTCCCGGTCCGGCTTCTTACCGAACAAGGTGGGGCGGAGAATAAACGATTTTATCTCAGCGGGCGTTGAGCGCGCCGGGATTCTGTACATTGGTATTTCGCTCAGGAAGTTCAAATCATTACCGTCGGTGAGCAGGACAAAACGAACTCTTTTGCGATCGTAATGATGATTAAGCACCGCATAATAGTTATCGCTGGTGAAAAAGACATATTTTCCATGAAAACAGCCTGGTGATAATGAATCGAGTACAAGCTGTAATCCTTGACGAAGAAGGTTATTGTTAATCCAAAGATCGTAATGATTAAAAAAGTGACCTTGCTTGTCGTTATTCATTTGTCCTCCGAGGTAGAAGTGTTAATAATGGCTTAATTTAACAAATCACATATCATGCTTAGTGATGGTTTTTACCACGTAGCACATGCAGCGTTTGGATATATAAATCGGCGAGTATTTCATTTTTCTCGAGATTCAGGCGCCGCTGAACCTCAACGATTAAACGCTCATGGCTAACGGCTTCGCTCTCCGTCTGGGTCTGCACCATGTGTTCGATATTTTTCAGCAAAGCAGAGTTAGAAATAAACTCTGCAGGAATAGTATTTTTAATCTGCATGGTATATCTCGGGTTATGTTAGACAATAAATCAACAAACAAAGATGCGGGATAAAAATCATCTTTGCTCTACGGTTCTTCACCATTTCAAAGGAAATGGTGTGCATTTTTTTAAATCATAAGAATGCTGTAATGCAGAATTTAAAACTTACGTAATAACTATAGTCACGATCTTCAGGATGTACAATTTTTCCGAATTAATTTTGTACATTTAGTTGGTTTTTTTAACATTTACTTATAACATATTGTTTTGTATAGTTATTTTTTGTAAAGATAATGTGAAAAAGTTGTACAGGACGGCGTCTGTACAGGGATAACCTACAGGATGAGGGGATAGCGGTGAAGAAGCGGGAAGGGCACAGCGGGAAGAGAAAGAGACAAAGGGGGAATAGCTTCCCCCTTTTGGCGTAAGCGTTACTGCTTCGGTTCAGCGACGACAAAGCTTCCCACGCCGCGGTTGTTGTATTCCCACATGCGGTTGAAGTTAGCGTCATTCAGGTTACGCTGCGGGTTGCCTTTGGCATCCGCAGTACCGGTGTTGCCGCTAAACGGACGGTTTGAACCGACGGCATCAGCCCACGGTTTGGCAATATTAAAGCCTTCATTAATGACGCTATCGCGAATAACGACCTGGCCATTGGTGTTGCCGTCAACGTCCAGAGAGCGGCCCAGCTGCGCGACGTTATCGCCGGAAGCGGTAAAGCGGCTGTTGATCGCCAGGAAGCCGTAGGTCACGCTCTTCAGGGTCGCTGGCGCAAAGACGTAGCCCTCTTTCTGGGTGCGCGAGTTGACTACGCGGAAGTCGGTATTGTCGAACACGACCGCCCCACGACCGGAAACGATATCGACGTCGCCTTCAATATAGCTGTTGCTGACCAGGGTTCGGGTCTGACGGTTATCCTGCAGGCGGTTTTGTACGCCGCTGTTGGTCACGAAAAAGGTGTTCTGGCGACCGAGGATATTCACCTTGTTAATCTGTACCCGATCGCCATCGCTACGCAGCGCCACGGCCTGATGGGTGCCCGCGTCTACGCTGTCGCCGAGGTTGTTGGCGATAGCCAGGTTCTGTAGCTGGAGATCGTTATTCTGCGACCAGAATACCGCTGAGCACATCACGCCAACGGTGGCGGCACGTCTGCTCTGGCAGCTGTCGTACATATACCAGGCCGGTTTGCCCGGCATATATTTGCCGCCCGGATTAACCTGGTGACGCCAGGAGACCGGATCCATTTCTGAATCAATCGCTGCGCTGATTTTTACATCAATCGGCTTCTCACCGGTGCCGTACAGGGTCAGCGCGCCAGGCGCCGCCGGAACGTATACGGTGCCCGCATACTCACCCGGCATGATGGCGATAAACTGACGACGATTGGAGTGGCGGGTAATCGCTGCATCCACCGCGGCCTGAATCGTGGTGTGGGTTACCCCCTGGGTACCCGCAGGACCCACAACAAAATCCGGCTGCGCCGGGAGGCTGATGGCGGACGGGCTCCACGCCGCGGCGTTAGGATCGAGAGACTGGAAATAGCTCGCCGGTAAGAAGTTTTTCGCCTCATCGGCGGTTAAAACTGGACGAGAGGCCGTGCCCGGCGCTGTTTGCGTTGAGGGCTGTTGGTCGGCAGGCGTCGAACTACAGGCGGACAACGTCACGCCAAAGGCCAGCGCCAGCGCCAGGCGGGAAACGGAATATGTGTTCATGTTGCTCCGGGCAAGAATAAATTAAGGGTATAGGTCCTTTAAAGCCTGCTGTTTTATACCAACTTAAGCGAAACGGAAAGACGTAGCGCAAAAAAGTTGCTTCTTTACATAATAAGAGCCGGAAACGAGCCGCTTTTGATCACAAATAGATAACATTTGCCGGGGGCTGAGTTGACATTTCTCGCGGAATCAAAATAAATGTCTATACAACCCATGACAAGTTGACCGCTATGACACACACACCTTCCGAACGCCTAATCTGGCGAAACGTCCGTCTGGCCACGCTCGATCCGCGTTTCTCTCAGCCGTATGGACTCGTGGAGCATCATGCGCTGCTGGTGCGCGATGGACGCATTGAAGCCATTGTGCCCGAAAGCGAGGCGCCCGCAGGGCAGAGTATTGACCTCGGCGGCAGGCTGCTCACGCCGGGGCTGATTGATTGCCACACGCACCTGGTCTTCGGCGGCAGCCGGGCGCAGGAGTGGGAGCAGCGCCTCAACGGCGTCTCCTACCAGACCATTAGCGCCAACGGCGGCGGCATTAACGCGACCGTGCGCGCCACCCGGGAAAGCAGCGAAACGGAGCTGCTGGCGCTGGCCCGGCAGCGGCTGGCTCGTCTGCTGCGCGAAGGGGTCACCACCCTGGAGATCAAGTCCGGCTACGGGCTGGATCTCGCAAACGAACGTAAAATGCTGCGGGTTGTACAACAGCTTGCCGCAACGCATACCGTTGAGATTTCCCCCACGCTACTCTCCGCCCACGCCACGCCGCCGGAATATAAAGGCGACCCGGAAGGCTATATCAATCTGGTATGCGAAACCATTCTGCCCACGCTGTGGGAAGAGGGGCTATTTGAAAGCGTCGATGCCTTCTGCGAAAACGTCGGCTTTACCCCCGCGCAGACTGAACGGGTTTACAGCACGGCCCAGGCATTAGGTATCCCGGTAAAAGGTCACGTTGAGCAGCTCTCTTCGCTGGGCGGCGCCGAATTAGTGAGCCGCTATAAAGGCCTGTCCGCCGACCATATTGAATACCTGACCCCAGAGGGCGTGGCGGCGATGAGCCGCAGCGGCACCGTGGCGGTGCTCCTGCCCGGCGCGTTCTATTTCCTTAACGAAACCCGCAGGCCGCCGGTTGAACTGCTGCGCGAATATCAGGTTCCGATGGCGGTGGCGACGGACTACAACCCCGGCACCAGCCCCTTCGCCAGCCTGCATCTGGCGATGAATATGGCCTGCGTGAAATTTGGCTTAACGCCGGAGGAGGCGTGGGCAGGCGTAACCCGTCATGCGGCGCAGGCGCTGGGCCGCCAGGCGAGCCACGGCCGGCTGGCGCCGGGCTTCGTTGCTGATTTTGCTATCTGGGACGCGGAGCATCCGGTTGAGATGGTTTACGAGCCGGGGCGCAGCCCGCTCTGGCAGCGCGTGGTGCGAGGAGAAATCGCATGAAGCTATGACAACCGACGGCCGCCGGGATTTGGCAGGGGCGCGACCACAGCGCGGAGGCGCGGCAAATCGCCCATTGGTGGCAGTAGCGATTCAGTATATTCTGGACGTTTCGCCGCCCATTCGCACAAGGAAGCCCGGCCATGTTCTCATCGCAACCTCGTTCCGCGCCTGCGCCTTTCTATGAAAAGGTGAAACAGGCTATTAGCGAAAAGATCCACAGCGGCGTCTGGCGTCCGCACGATCGCATTCCTTCGGAGGCGGAGCTGGTGGCGCAGTTTGGCTTTAGCCGGATGACCATCAATCGGGCGCTGCGCGAGCTGACCGATGAAGGCCGGCTGGTGCGATTACAGGGGGTGGGGACGTTTGTCGCGGAGCCGAAAGGGCAGTCGGCGCTGTTTGAAGTGCGCAGCATCGCGGAGGAAATTACCTCTCGTCATCATCAGCACCGCTGCGAGGTGGTGCTGCTGGAGGAAACGCAGGCGGATCTGATTCAGGCCGCGGCGCTCAACGTGGCCGCCGGTACGCGGATTTTCCATTCGCTGATGGTGCATTTTGAAAATGAGGTACCGGTACAGATTGAGGACCGCTGCGTCAACGCCGCCGTGGTGCCGGACTATCTGCGTCAGGACTATACCGCGACCACGCCCCACGACTATCTGTCGCTGATCGCCCCTCTGACCGAAGGGGAGCACATTGTTGAGGCGGTGCAGGCAACGGCGGAGGAGTGCGCGCTGCTGCATATTCACGCGCACGACCCGTGTCTGCTGATCCGCCGCCGCACCTGGTCCACCACCCATATCGTTTCCCACGCGCGCCTGATTTTCCCCGGCAGCCGCTACCGTCTGCAGGGCCATTTTGGTTCCTGATCTTCCTGCGCGTCGGCAAAACGTGATTGCTGACGCAATATAACAAAAATGTATCTTTTGTGTTAAATCCTGGCTTGCGTATGCTTGTATAGACAAGTATATGTATCTACGTACACAACGTTAATTGTCAGGAGAAACCCCCGATGTCGCAAAGCAAATACCGCCAGCAGGACGTACGTGCACCGCGTGGCACAACGTTAAATGCGAAGAGCTGGCTGACCGAAGCTCCGCTGCGTATGCTCATGAATAACCTCGACCCGGATGTCGCCGAAAACCCGCATGAGCTGGTGGTGTATGGCGGCATCGGACGCGCGGCGCGCAACTGGGAATGCTATGACGCTATCGTGAAGGCGCTGAAAAACCTCGAGAGCGACGAAACGCTGCTGGTGCAGTCCGGTAAGCCGGTGGGCGTATTCAAAACCCATGAAAACTCGCCGCGGGTGCTGATCGCCAACTCCAACCTGGTGCCGCACTGGGCAACCTGGGAACACTTTAACGAGCTGGATGCCAAAGGGCTGGCGATGTACGGCCAGATGACCGCCGGCAGCTGGATCTATATTGGCAGCCAGGGCATCGTGCAGGGCACCTATGAAACCTTCGTTGAGGCAGGCCGCCAGCACTACCAGGGCAGCCTGAAGGGGCGCTGGGTGTTGACCGCCGGTCTGGGCGGCATGGGCGGCGCGCAGCCGCTGGCCGCGACCTTAGCGGGCGCCTGCTCGTTGAATATCGAATGCCAGCAGAGCCGCATCGATTTCCGCCTGCGTACCCGCTACGTTGATGAACAGGCGACGTCGCTGGATGACGCGCTGGCGCGCATCAAAAAATACACCGCCGAAGGCCGGGCAATCTCTATCGCACTGTGCGGCAACGCGGCAGAGATCGTACCGGAAATGGTCAAACGCGGCGTGCGCCCGGATATGGTGACCGATCAGACCAGCGCCCACGATCCGCTGCACGGCTATCTGCCGAAAGGCTGGAACTGGGAAGAGTACCAGGCTAAGGCCGAGTCGGACCCGCAGGGCACTATCCTGGCGGCGAAACGCGCAATGGCCGACCACGTGCAGGCGATGCTGGCATTCCACGAAATGGGCGTGCCGACGTTTGACTACGGCAACAACATTCGCCAGATGGCCCAGGAGATGGGCGTTGGCAACGCGTTTGCTTTCCCTGGCTTCGTTCCCGCCTATATCCGCCCGCTATTCTGCCGCGGCATCGGCCCGTTCCGCTGGGTTGCCCTGTCCGGCGACCCGCAGGACATCTATAAAACCGACGCGAAAGTGAAAGAGATCGTTAAAGACGATAAGCACCTGCATCACTGGCTGGATATGGCCCGCGAGCGTATCAGTTTCCAGGGGCTACCGGCGCGTATCTGCTGGGTAGGCCTCGAATGGCGGCAGAAGCTGGGGCTGGCGTTTAACGAAATGGTGCGCAGCGGCGAAGTCTCCGCACCGATCGTCATTGGCCGCGACCATCTGGACTCCGGCTCCGTCGCCAGCCCGAACCGCGAGACGGAAGCGATGCGCGATGGTTCCGACGCCGTCTCCGACTGGCCGCTGCTCAACGCCTTACTGAATACCGCCAGCGGGGCGACCTGGGTGTCGCTGCATCACGGCGGCGGCGTCGGGATGGGCTTTTCGCAGCACTCCGGCATGGTTATCGTCTGCGACGGTACCGATGAAGCGGCGGTGCGCATTGCCCGCGTCCTGCACAACGACCCGGCGACCGGCGTGATGCGTCATGCCGACGCGGGCTACGATATCGCGATTGAGTGCGCGACAGAACAAGGTTTGAATCTTCCGATGGTGGCAGCAACGCAGGGGCACGCTAAATGAACGCTTTAACACTGATTCCGGGTCAACTCAGCCTGTCGCAGCTGCGCGACGTCTACAGCCAGCCGCTGAACATTACGCTAGACGAAAGCGCGTTCGCGGCGATTGATGACAGCGTTGCCTGCGTCAACGCGATTCTGGCGGAAGGCCGCACCGCCTACGGTATCAACACCGGTTTTGGCCTGCTGGCGCAGACGCGCATCTCAACCGAAGATCTGGAAAACCTTCAGCGATCGCTGGTGCTGTCGCACGCGGCGGGGATTGGCGAACCGCTGGATGATGACCTCGCGCGTCTGATTATGGTGCTGAAAATTAACAGCCTGTCGCGCGGCTTTTCCGGCATTCGCCTGAGCGTGATTCAGGCGCTGATTGGCCTGGTCAACGCGGGCGTGACGCCGTGGATCCCGGCGAAGGGATCGGTCGGCGCCTCCGGCGACCTCGCGCCGCTGGCGCATATGTCTTTGACCCTGCTTGGCGAAGGGAAAGCGCGCGTGCGCGGCGGGGAGTGGCTGCCGGCGACGGAAGCGCTGCGTCAGGCGGGGCTTGAGCCGATTACTCTGGCGGCGAAAGAGGGGCTGGCGCTGCTCAACGGCACGCAGGCGTCGACGGCGTTTGCCCTGCGCGGCCTGTTCGAAGCCGAAGACCTGTTCGCTTCCGCGGTAGTTTGCGGGTCGTTAACCACCGAAGCGGCGCTCGGTTCGCGTCGTCCGTTTGATCCGCGCATTCACGAAGCGCGCGGTCAGCGCGGGCAGATTGACGCCGCGGCGCACTATCGCCATCTGCTGACCGACGACAGCGCGATTTCCCAGTCGCACCATAACTGCACCAAGGTGCAGGATCCGTACTCTCTGCGCTGCCAGCCGCAGGTGATGGGTGCCTGCCTGACCCAGCTTCGCCAGGCGGCGGAAGTGCTGCTGGTTGAAGCCAACGCGGTATCCGATAACCCGCTGGTGTTCGCCAGCGAGAACGACGTGATTTCCGGAGGTAACTTCCACGCCGAACCGGTGGCGATGGCGGCGGATAATATCGCGCTGGCGATTGCCGAAATCGGATCGCTGTCGGAGCGCCGTATCGCGCTGATGATGGACAGCCATATGTCGCAGCTGCCCCCTTTCCTGGTCAAAAACGGCGGCGTCAACTCCGGGTTTATGATTGCCCAGGTGACGGCGGCGGCGCTGGCCAGCGAGAACAAAGCGCTGTCGCACCCGCACAGCGTGGACAGTCTGCCAACCTCCGCTAACCAGGAAGACCACGTCTCGATGGCCCCGGCCGCCGGCCGCCGCCTGTGGGCGATGGCGGAAAATACCCGCGGCGTACTGGCCGTTGAGTGGCTGGCCGCCGTGCAGGGTCTGGATATGCGCGAAGGCCTGAGCAGCAGCCCGCTGCTGGAAGAGGCGCGCCACCTGCTGCGCGAACGGGTGACCCATTACACCGAGGACCGCTTCTTCGCCCCGGACATCGAAAACGCCATTGCGCTCCTGGCGGCGCGTCATCTGACGCGGCTGCTGCCTGCCGTGCTCTGAGACCAACGCTAAACCATCGCTGTTCTCTGTACCTGCGCCGGGAGGATCTCTTCCTCCCGGCCACCCTACACGCATATTTGTCGTCGTATAAAAACTATCAGGACACTTGCATATGCAACAACAAAACAAGCCACACCTGCTGCGCGGGCTGAATGCCCGGCACATTCGTTTTATCGCCCTCGGCTCCGCCATCGGTACCGGGCTGTTCTACGGCTCGGCATCGGCGATCAAGGCCGCGGGCCCGGCGGTACTGCTGGCCTATCTGATCGGCGGCGCGGCGGTGTTTATCGTGATGCGGGCGCTGGGGGAAATGGCGGTACGCAACCCCGTTTCCGGCTCCTTCAGCAGCTACGCGCGCCAGTATCTTGGCCCGCTGGCGGGTTTTATTACCGGCTGGACCTACACCTTTGAGATGGTGATCGTCGCCCTCGCGGACGTTACCGCGTTCGGCATCTATATGGGGCTGTGGTATCCCGATGTTCCCCGCTGGATCTGGGTGCTGAGCATTATCTTTTTTATCGGCGCCATGAACCTGTGCAGCGTGCGCGTTTTCGGCGAGATGGAGTTCTGGCTGTCGCTGATCAAAGTAGTGGCGATTATTGCCATGATTGTGGCGGGCGGCAGCATCATTTTCTTTGGATTCGGTAACGCCTTTCCGGCAACCGGGCTGGAGAATTTGTGGAGCCACGGCGGCTTTGCCCCTAACGGCTGGGAGGGGATTATAGCCTCGCTCGGTATCGTGATGTTTGCCTTTGGCGGCGTCGAGATTATCGGCGTGACCGCGGCGGAAGCGAAGAATCCGCAGAAGGTGATCCCGCAGGCGATCAATACTATCCCGCTGCGAATCGTGCTGTTCTATGTCTGCACCCTGGCGATTCTGATGGCGATTTTCCCGTGGAACAGCTTCGGCGAGCGGGGCAGTCCGTTCGTGCTGATTTTTGATGGTCTGGGGATTCCGGCGGCGGCTACCATCCTGAATATCATCGTGATCAGCGCCAGTATTTCGGCGATTAACAGCGATATTTTTGGCGCGGGGCGCATGATGTACGGCATGGCGAAAGAGGGGCTGGCGCCGAAGAGCTTCCAGCGCATCGCCAGCAACGGGGTGCCGTGGATGACGGTGGTGGTGATGGGCGTGGCGCTGCTGGCGGCGGTGGTGCTGAACTACCTGATGCCGGAGCAGGTGTTTGTGCTGATTGCCTCGCTGGCAGCTTTTGCTACGGTGTGGGTCTGGCTGATGATCCTGCTGGCCCACTTTGCGATGCGTCGCGGCCTGTCCGCTGAAGAGCGCGGCAATATCGCGTTCCCGGTGCCGTTCTGGCCGGTGGCGCCGCTGCTGACGCTGCTGTTTATGGGACTGGTCATCGCGGTGCTGGGGATGGTGGAGGAGACGCGGATTGCGCTTATCGCCGGTCTGGTATGGCTCGGGCTGCTGACGGCGGTGTGGTTTGCGCGGGTGCGCAAAAACGCCGTGCAGGCGGTGACGGAGTCGTGATTGTTTTGGTTTACCCGGGTTGCGGCTGACGCCTTACCCGGGCTACCCAATCGCACTCACCTGTAGCCCGGATAAGGCGTTTACGCCGCCATCCGGGGCTTAGCTAAACAGGGCGGTAATCGACGCGCTGCCGAGGCTGTGGAAATGGACGTTAAAGCCGACCATCGCGCCGCTCGCGCCCTCATCGACCGCAATTTTTTCGACGTCCAGCGCGTGGACGGTAAAGATATAGCGATGGGTCTCGCCTTTTGGCGGCGCCGCGCCGCCGTATCCGGCCTGGCCAAAATCGGTACGGGTCTGAATCGCCTCTTCGGGCAGTTCCGCCTGTCCGGAGCCGGCTCCCTGCGGTAACACGCGGGTATCGGCCGGAAGATTGGCCACCAGCCAGTGCCACCAGCCGGAGCCGGTTGGCGCATCGGGATCGAAGCAGGTCACCACAAAGCTTTTGGTTCCGGCCGGCACATCGTCCCACGCCAGATGCGGCGAGATATTATCGCCATCGTAGCCCATGCCGTTAAAGACATGACGATTGGGCAGCTTCTCACCATCCTGTAAATCATGACTGATTAATTTCATCGTCTCTCCTCGTAGTCATCCGCTGATTAGCCAGAAAGTGTAGCGCGAGAGAGGCGCCATTACCGTCGCTTATTCGCTAAAAAATGTTTCTTCCTGAACCGCGGCGTTTACCGCCCGCGTCAGGCGGCTCAGCTGCTCCGGCGTAATGATGTACGGCGGCATCAGGTAAATCAGGCGACCGAACGGGCGGATCCACACGCCTTGTTCGACGAAAAAGCGCTGCAGGGCGGCCATATTCACCGGCCGATGCGTCTCGATCACGCCAATCGCTCCCAGCACCCGCACATCGGCAACCTGCGCGGATTCGCGCGCCGGCGCCAGCTCGGCGCTGAGCTGCGCTTCAATGGCTGCCACCTGCTGCTGCCATTCGCCGCTTTCCAGCAGGCGCAGGCTCTCGGTCGCCGCCGCGCAGGCCAGCGGGTTGCCCATAAAGGTCGGGCCGTGCATAAAGCAGCCGGCTTCCCCGTCGCTGATAGTTTCTGCCACCTGACGGGTGGTGAGGGTGGCGGAGAGGGTCATGGTGCCGCCGGTCAGCGCTTTGCCGAGGCACAGAATATCCGCCGCAATCCCCGCGTGCTCGCAGGCGAACAGCTTACCGGTTCGACCAAAGCCGGTGGCGATCTCATCGGCGATCAGCAGGATACCCTCGCGATCGCACATCCTGCGGATCCGCCTGAGCCACTCGGGGTGGTACATCCGCATTCCGCCCGCGCCCTGAACAATCGGCTCGAGGATCACCGCGGCGATTTCATGGCGGTGGGCGGCCATCAGACGGGCGAACGGCACCATATCCCGCTCATCCCAGTCGCCGTCGAAGCGGCTCTGCGGCGCCGGGGCGAAGAGGTTATCCGGCAAATAGCCCTGCCACAGGCTGTGCATTGAGTTCGTCGGATCGCAGACCGACATCGCGCCGAAGGTATCGCCGTGATAGCCGTTGCGGAAGGTGAGAAAGCGCTGGCGCGGGTCGCCTTTCGCCTGCCAGTACTGCAGCGCCATTTTCATCGCCACTTCGACGGCGACGGAGCCGGAATCGGCGAGGAACACGCATTCGAGGCTTTCCGGGGTCATCGCCACCAGCTGGCGGCACAGGGCGACCGCGGAAGGGTGGGTAATCCCACCGAACATGACGTGCGACATCTGGTCAATCTGCGCTTTCATCGCCGCGTTCAGGCGCGAGTGATTGTAGCCATGAATGGCCGCCCACCAGGACGACATGCCGTCAACCAGCTGCCCGCCGTCGGCGAGGGTCAGCTCACAGCCGTGGGCGGCCACGACCGGATAGACCGGCAGCGGCGAAGTCATTGAAGTGTAAGGGTGCCAGATGTGGCGCCGATCGAAAGCGAGATCGTCCGTTGTCATAATCGACTTGTAAACCATTTTGAAAACATTTAGGTTTACGAGTATAAACCGAACCAACAATTAACAAAACCCTTTGGAGAGGCTAATGGCTCACCACCCCCGCTGGACAATGTCGCAAGTTACTGAGTTATTTAATAAACCCTTTCTGGATCTGCTGTTTGAAGCGCAACAGATCCATCGCCAGCACTTCGACCCGCGCCAGGTTCAGGTCAGCACGCTGCTGTCGATTAAGACCGGCGCCTGCCCGGAAGATTGCAAATACTGCCCGCAAAGCGCGCGCTATAAAACCGGTCTGGAATCCGAACGCCTGATGGAGGTTGAACAGGTGCTTGAGTCGGCGCGACAGGCGAAACAAGCCGGTTCAACCCGCTTCTGTATGGGGGCGGCGTGGAAGAATCCGAACGATCGCGATATGCCGTATCTTGAGCAGATGGTGAAAGGGGTGAAAGCGCTGGGGCTGGAAGCGTGCATGACCCTTGGCACGCTCAACGATAGCCAGGCCCAGCGTCTGGCCGGCGCCGGTCTGGATTACTACAACCACAACCTCGATACCTCGCCGGAATTCTACGGCAATATCATCACCACCCGCACCTACCAGGAGCGCCTCGATACCCTCGATAAAGTGCGCGATGCCGGAATTAAAGTGTGCTCCGGCGGTATTGTCGGGCTGGGGGAAACGGTCAAAGACCGCGCCGGGCTGCTGCTACAGCTGGCCAATCTGCCGACGCCGCCGGAAAGCGTGCCGATTAACATGCTGGTGAAGGTCAAAGGCACGCCGCTGGCGGATAACGACGACGTGGACGCCTTTGATTTTATTCGTACTATCGCCATCGCGCGCATCATGATGCCGACCTCGCACGTGCGCCTCTCCGCCGGTCGTGAACAGATGAACGAACAGACTCAGGCGATGTGCTTTATGGCCGGGGCGAACTCGATTTTCTACGGCTGCAAGCTGCTGACCACGCCAAACCCGGAAGAGGACAAAGACCTGCAGCTGTTCCGCAAGCTGGGGATTAATCCGCAGCAGACCGAGGTACTTGAAGGCGATAACGCCCAGCAGCAGCGCCTGGAGCAGGCGTTGATGAACCCGGATACCGAGGAATATTACAACGCGGCGGCGCTATGAGCTGGCAGCACCGCATCGAGCTGGCGCTGGCGGAACGGCAGGCGGCGGATGCCTTGCGCAGTCGCCTGCCGGTGACTCTGGGCGCAGGACGCTGGCTCAGCCGCGAAGGGCGGCGCTGGCTCAATTTTTCCAGCAACGATTATCTTGGCCTCAGCCAGCATCCGGCTATCGTCAAGGCCTGGCAGCAGGGTGCGGATCGCTACGGCGTCGGCAGCGGCGGCTCCGGCCACGTCAGCGGCTATAGCGAGGCGCACCGCGCGCTGGAGGAGCAGCTGGCCGGCTGGCTGGGCTATCCGCGCGCGCTGCTGTTTATTTCCGGCTTTGCCGCGAATCAGGCGGTGATTGCCGCGCTGGCGGGCAAAGAGGATCGGATTGTCGCCGACCGTCTCAGCCACGCTTCGCTGCTGGAAGCCGCCAGCCTAAGCCCGGCGCAGCTGCGGCGTTTTCAGCACAACGACAGCCGCCATCTCGACGATTTGCTGGCGAAACCGCTATCCGGCCAGCAGCTGGTGGTGACCGAAGGCATTTTTAGCATGGACGGCGATAGCGCGCCGCTGGCTGAGGTTTATCAGGCGGCGCGGGCGGCCGGTGCGCTTCTGCTGGTTGACGACGCGCACGGTATCGGCGCGCTCGGCGAAGAGGGGCGCGGCAGCTGCCGCGCGCAGCAGGTACGCCCGGATCTGCTTATCGTCACTTTCGGTAAAGCGTTTGGCGTCAGCGGCGCGGCGGTGCTGTGCAGCGAGGCGCTGGCGGATTATCTGCTGCAGTTTGCCCGCCATCTGATTTACAGCACCGCCATGCCGCCGGCGCAGGCGGTGGCGCTGAGCGCCGCGCTGGCCGTGATTCGCAGCGACGAGGGTCAGCAGCGGCGGGAAACGCTGGCCGGCCATATCGCCGACTTTCGCCGGGGAATGTCCCACTATCCCGGCGAGCTCACTGATTCCGGCAGCGCGATCCAACCGCTGATCGTCGGCGACAACGCCCGCGCGCTGCGGCTGGCGGCGCGTCTGCGTGAGGAAGGCTGCTGGGCGACGGCCATTCGCCCGCCGACGGTTCCCGTCGGCAGCGCGCGGCTGCGCCTGACGCTGACCGCCGCGCACGAGTCTGCCGATATCGCCCGCCTGCTGGAGGTGCTGCATGACGGCGGTGAATAAGCGCGCCGTCGCGGCGGCGTTTGGCCGCGCGGCGGGACATTACGCTCAGCACGACGAATTACAGCGTCTTAGCGCCTCGCTGCTGCTGGAACAGCTCGATATCAAGACCTTTCCTGAGGTGCTGGACGCGGGCTGCGGCCCCGGCAGCATAAGCCGCTTCTGGCGCGATGCAGGGAGCCGGGTGACGGCGCTGGATCTTTCCGTCGACATGCTGGCGGAGGCCCGCCGCGGAAACTGCGCGCACTGCTACGTCGAGGGCGACATTGAAGCGCTGCCGCTGGCGGACGGCTGCGTTGATCTGGCGTGGAGCAACCTTGCGGTTCAGTGGTGCGACAATCTCGCGACCGCCATTGATGAGCTGTCCCGGGTCGTGCGGCCCGGCGGCCGCGTGGCGTTTAGTACGCTGCTGTCAGGTTCGTTACCTGAGCTCAATCAGGCCTGGCGAGCCATCGATGAGCGGCCGCACGCCAACCGTTTTCTCAGCGAGCAGGCGGTGCGTCAGGCGCTGGCCGGTCGCCGCGCCAGCGGCCACGTCCACGCCATCACGCTGCCGTTTCCCGACGCGCTCAGCGCGATGCGCTCGCTTAAAGGCATTGGCGCGACCCATCTGCACCACGGACGCAGCCCTGCGCCGCTCAGCCGCGGCAAGCTGCGGCAGCTCCAGCTCGCCTGGCCGCAGCAGCAGGGCCAGTGCCCGCTGACGTATCATCTTTTTACAGGAGTTATCGAACGTGACTAAACGTTTCTTCGTTACCGGCACCGACACCGAGGTGGGGAAAACCGTCGCCAGCTGCGCGCTGCTGCAGGCGGCCAATCGCGAGGGATTTAAGAGCGCGGGCTACAAACCGGTGGCTTCCGGCAGCGACTATACGGCCCAGGGATTACGTAATGAGGATGCGCTGGCTTTACAGCGCAATAGCCGCGTGGCGCTGCGCTACGAGCAGGTCAATCCGTTCACCTTTGCTGAACCGACGTCACCGCATATTATCAGCGCCGATGAAGGGAGACCGATTGACGCCGCCGCGATTTCTGCTGGCCTGCGCGAGCTGGAAGCGCTGTCCGACTGGCTACTGGTGGAAGGGGCGGGGGGCTGGTTTACGCCGCTGTCAGAAACGCTGACCTTTGCCGATTGGGTAGAGGAAGAGCGGCTGCCGGTGATTTTAGTGGTCGGCGTTAAGCTGGGGTGCATCAACCATGCCATGCTGACCGCTCAGGCGGTGCTGCAGGCCGGGCTGCAGCTGGCGGGCTGGATAGCCAACGATATCCAGCCGCCCGCCAGGCGCCACCCTGAATATCTGGCAACGCTGAAGCGCGTGCTGCCCGCGCCGTTTCTTGGCGAGATCCCGTGGCTGGCGGAGGCGGCTCAGCGCGAGGATCTCGGTCAGTATCTCGACCTCAGCGCGCTGGATCGGGCGTCATCCACTTCGCCAGCAGCGGGGCATCCAGCTGGATAACGTCGCCCTGGGCTACGCTGCGTCCACAGTGCAGCAGACAGAAACGATCCGCCACCCGACGAATAAACGGCAGGTGCTGTTCGGCGATCAGCACCGTCAGGCCAATATCGCGGTTCAGGCGCATCAGTAAATCCCCGAGCTTGTGCAGGAAGCGCTGGCCGCCGCCGCGCGAAGGTTCGTCGAGGATCAGCAGGCGCGGACGGGTTATCAGCGCCCTGGCCAGCGCCAGCTGGTACTGATCGTCGGCGCTCAGGGTAATCCCTTTACTTTGGCGCAGAGCGTACAGCTCGGGGAACAGATCGTAAATCTCTCCGGCGACCGCTGACGCCGGTTCGCCGCCCGCCGCAAGGGCAATGTGCAAATTTTCCTCCACGCTCAGCTGCGAAAAAATCCGTTTATCCTGCGGTACATAGCCAATGCCGATGGCGCTGCGCGACTGCGCGGAGAGCGGCATCAGGTCATAGGGCGCCGATCCTCCGTCCTGCCAGGTGATAGTGCCGCTGGCCACCGGTAGATGACCGGTAATACAGTTGACGAGCGTGGTTTTCCCCATTCCCTGGCGCCCCATGACGCAAGTGCATTTACCGGGTTTGAGCTCAAGGTCAACATTCCACAGCGTGTGCTGGCTTCCGTAATAGTGGTTCACGGCGCGTAGACTCAACATAGACGTTTTCTCCTTTCCTGGGATAGCAGGCGACGAGAAGATTCTGCAAATCTCTTGCCAGGAAAAAGAACTCTCGGTATTTGCTGGTCAATACAGGTGCGACCGGGCACAAGCGGACCGACCTTGCACTTTCCCGGTGCCCGCGCGCTGAAATGTGGTGCAAAAAATAACAAAAAATCTAGCCACTCTTCGCCAATAAACAGCAAAAAAAATTCAATTAATTTTTTTCGCGGCGGGTTTGGCCGGGGCGACGGGTTTTGTTCGGGTGGCTCGGGTCATGGGCTGCAGACAGTTATCCACTATTCCTGTGGATAATCTTGTGTATTAGAGTTAGAAAACTTGCGGTAAGCTAGAGAGTACGCGGCCTGCGGCCGAATTGGCGCGAAACCCGTCTTTTATTAAATTCTATTAAATATCAATTATTTAAATAAAATCAATGCCTGTAAGAAAAGTGTCACCGACTGCCATAAAACATTCATCCCCTCGCTTGACAAATGTTAAATGGCCATACTTTTTGGGGATAACCCTGAAGCGTGGTCGATTATCCCGTAAAGCGGTTTTTATTCGTCCATGTTGGCGGTAAAAAGCGCTAATTAGTCCGACTACGATAATACGACACTGTTTTTATATCCAGTATTTTTTATTGGCAAAAGCTGAGCCGGCGAGTAGAATTAAACACCTGCCGTTCAACCCTTCTTCAGGTTCTGATTGATGAGTAAACCGTTCAAGCTGCATTCTGCTTTCCGTCCCTCCGGCGATCAGCCGGAAGCCATTCGTCGCCTGGAAGAGGGGCTGGAAGATGGCCTGGCGCATCAAACCCTGCTCGGGGTCACCGGCTCAGGTAAAACGTTTACCATCGCCAACGTCATTGCTGACCTGCAGCGTCCGACGATGGTGCTGGCGCCAAACAAAACCCTGGCGGCGCAGCTATACGGCGAAATGAAAGAGTTCTTCCCGGAGAACGCGGTGGAGTATTTCGTCTCGTACTACGACTACTACCAGCCTGAAGCCTACGTGCCAAGCTCGGACACCTTCATCGAGAAAGATGCGTCGGTGAACGAACATATTGAACAGATGCGTCTGTCGGCGACCAAAGCGCTGCTGGAGCGTCGCGACGTGGTGGTGGTGGCCTCGGTCTCCGCTATCTACGGTCTGGGCGATCCGGATCTGTATCTGAAAATGATGCTGCATCTGACGGTCGGCATGATTATCGACCAGCGCGCTATTTTGCGCCGCCTGGCCGAGCTGCAGTACACCCGCAACGATCAGGCCTTCCAGCGCGGTACCTTCCGCGTGCGCGGCGAGGTGATTGATATCTTCCCGGCGGAGTCTGACGATATCGCGCTGCGCGTTGAGCTGTTCGATGAGGAAGTTGAGCGCCTGTCGCTGTTCGATCCGCTGACCGGTCATATTGAGTCGACGATCCCGCGCTTCACCGTTTATCCCAAAACCCACTACGTCACCCCGCGCGAGCGCATCGTCCAGGCGATGGAAGAGATTAAAGTTGAACTGTCGGAGCGGCGTAAGCGATTGCTGGAGAACAACAAGCTGCTGGAAGAGCAGCGTCTGAGCCAGCGTACGCAGTTCGACCTCGAAATGATGAACGAGCTGGGCTACTGCTCGGGGATTGAAAACTACTCGCGCTATCTGTCGGGCCGCGGGCCGGGCGAACCGCCGCCGACGCTGTTTGACTACCTGCCGGCCGATGGTCTGCTGGTCATCGATGAGTCCCACGTCACGATCCCGCAGATCGGCGGTATGTACCGCGGGGACCGGGCGCGCAAAGAGACGCTGGTGGAGTACGGTTTCCGCCTGCCGTCGGCGCTCGATAACCGTCCGCTCAAGTTTGAAGAGTTTGAGGCCCTGGCGCCGCAAACCATCTATGTTTCGGCGACGCCGGGAGCCTATGAGCTGGATAAATCCGGCGACGAGGTGGTGGACCAGGTCGTCCGTCCTACGGGGCTGCTGGATCCGGTCATCGAAGTGCGTCCGGTAGGCACCCAGGTCGACGATCTGCTCTCGGAAATTCGCATCCGCACCGCGATCAACGAGCGCGTGCTGGTCACGACGCTGACCAAACGCATGGCGGAAGATTTAACCGAATATCTGGAAGAGCACGGCGAGCGGGTGCGCTACCTGCACTCGGACATCGACACCGTGGAGCGCATGGAGATTATCCGCGACCTGCGCCTCGGCGAGTTTGACGTGCTGGTGGGGATCAACCTGCTGCGTGAAGGTTTGGATATGCCGGAAGTTTCGCTGGTGGCGATCCTGGATGCCGATAAAGAAGGCTTCCTGCGCTCTGAACGCTCGCTGATTCAGACCATTGGCCGCGCGGCGCGAAATATCAACGGCAAAGCGATTCTCTACGGCGATAAAATCACCCCGTCGATGGCGAAAGCGATCGGGGAAACCGAGCGCCGCCGCGAGAAGCAGCAGGCGTACAACGAAGAGCACGGTATCGTTCCGCAGGGTCTGAATAAGAAAGTGGTCGACATTCTGGCGCTCGGTCAGAATATCGCGAAAACCAAAACCAAGGGGCGCGGCAAGTCTCGCTCACCGGTTGAGGCGGATGTCGTCGCGCTAACGCCGAAGGCGCTCCAGCAGAAGATTCACGAGCTGGAAGGGCAGATGTTGCAGCACGCGCAGAACCTGGAGTTCGAAGAGGCGGCGCAAATTCGCGACCAGCTTCACCAGCTGCGCGAGCTGTTTATCGCCGCTTCGTAGCGGCGTTGCCAGCTAAATATCGCCCGGGCCTTACCGGGTCTTCGGGCGATGGACGGAATGTGTTTTTCGTAGGCCGGGTAAGACGCCAGCCGCCACCCGACAGAAAAGCGGACACATGAGCCAAAACGAGGTGGCCGAAACGCTTTGGTTATTTGTTGCCCCTCTGTCGCGATTTTCCGTGATGCTTAATGTTGGCTTAATCTTGTTTGGCGAAACTATCCTCACTTTACTGAGGATAGCGCCATGCAAAAATTAACCTTCCGCGAATACCTGGCAGTCACCTGCGCGTTTGTTATCGTCGTTGCCTTTTTCCATCAGTGGGTGCTGACGTTCTGACGCGAAGCTTTAGGGAAGAGTACCCAGGCGCGAACGCCGGGCCCGGGCTGTCGGTTATGTAAAAAGAACTGCGCGTCGTGCAGCTGGGCGATGCGGGTGACGATGCTTAACCCGAGACCAATACCGCCATAGCGGCTGTCCATGCGGACGAACGCTTTGCTTAACTCACCGCTTTTAGCCTCATCAATTCCCGGTCCTTCATCCTCAACGGCCAGAATGGGCGTTGGGCCAGGCGCTATCGACACTTTAATCGTCGACCCCGCCGGGCTATAACGATGCGCGTTTTCGACCAGGTTACGTAAAATAACCTGCACCAGCGTGGCGTCGCCCGACACGATTGCCTCTCCATCCTTGACGTTGATCGCCAGCGTCTGCTGGCGCTGCTGCAGCATTGTCTCAAGCTCGCTCTGCAGCGGTTCGATTACATCCTCTTTCAGCGCAACCTGCTGATAGCTTCCGGCGGAGAATGACTGGCCAACGCGCGCCAGCTGAAGCAGCTGGGTAATGCTATTGGTCATTTGATCGAGACGCTGAATTAGCGGGTCCACGCTAACGCCATGCACTTTCGCCAGAAGCTCCAGGTGCAGACGCAGCCCGGCCAGCGGCGTGCGCAGCTCATGGGCGACGTCGGCGGTAAACAGACGCTCGCGATCGAGGGTTAAATTCAGGCGGGACACCAGCTGATTAATCGCGGTGGTCACCGCGGTGACTTCAGGAACCGATTCCTTCAGCGTGATAGGCTGCAGATTGTCCGGGGTGCGGCTTTCCAGCTCGAGCTGCAGTCTGGAAAGCGGCTTTGTGATTTTTTTCACCGCCAGCAGGGAGATATACAGCGCCAGGCCGATAATCAGCAGGCTTGGGATCAGCAGGCTGGCTACCGCTTCGCGAACCTCATGCTCAATATGCTTCTGATTGTTATGCCCTTCAATGGCGCTGGCGACCAGCAGCTGAATCTGCTCCTGACTTTCATGCCACAGCCAGAACACGCTGATGAGCTGACAAACGGCCAGAATAGCGCCAATTGTCAGCAGCAGCCGATGACGCATAGTCCAGTTTTCACTGACAAAAAAAGCCATAGCGTTATTCGGTCTCCGCGTTATCAACCAGCATATAGCCAAAGCCCCGGACGGTGCGGATGCGTGATTTGCCGACTTTATCGCGCAGATTATGGATATGCACCTCCAGCGTATTGGTGGCCGGTTCGTTGTCCCAGCTGTAAATGTCATTGTAGAGAATTTCGCGATGCACCGGGCTGCCCGCTTTCATCATCAGGCGTGAAAGCAGAGCGTACTCTTTGGGCGTTAAATCCAGGGACTGCTCGCCGAGCCAGACCAGCCGCCGGGTGACGTTCAGGCGCAGATTGCCGACGGACAGTTCGTTATCGCCCTGATTATTGTGACGACGCAGCAGGGCGCGAATGCGCGCGTTCAGCTCTTCCAGCGCAAACGGCTTAACCAGGTAGTCATCCGCGCCGGTATCCAGGCCGCTGATGCGGTCATCAACGGTATCGCGGGCGGTGAGGATCAGCACCGGCTGGCTGAACTTCTCCCGTCGCATGCGCGCCAGGAAGTGCAGACCGTCTTCATCCGGCAGGCCGAGGTCGAGAACCACCAGGCTGTAGTGGTTGCTGGCCAGAGAGAGGGCGGCTTCGTGGGCGGTTGATACGCCGTCGCAAACGTAGCCTTCGCTTTGCATCGCCAGAATTAACCCTTGTAACAGGAGCGCATCGTCTTCAATGACTAAAATTTTCATCGGCCTGCCTCTCTACATGGCGTTAAAATATCGTCTGTTGCCTGGTACTCGCGGGTGCTGACCCCGAGCAGACCGAGCAGGGTGGAGAAAAGATTATCCTGCGAATACGCTTGCGTTTTCGCTTTTTGCTGCAAACACTGGCTGGACACGCCATAGCGCTGTTGATAATCCGCTGACAGCCACAGCAGCATCGGGACGTGTTTTTGCGTCTCCGGGGCGATGGACCACGGTAGCCCGTGTAAATACACCCCATCCTCGCCAAGCGACTCGCCGTGATCCGAGAGATACACCAGGCTGGTGGTAAATTTATCCTGCTTTGACTGCAGTAATTTTATCGCTTTGTCGACCACATAATCGACATACAAAATCGTATTATCGTAGGTATTGGTGAGCTGCTGCTGGGTGCAGCTCTGAATCTCGTTGGTGTCGCAGGTGGGCGTAAACTGTTTAAACTGCGCCGGATAACGATTGTAGTAGGTTGGGCCGTGGCTGCCGATAGTGTGCAGCACGATAATCCCGTCCTGCTGCAGATTGTCGATATAGTTCTCCAGGTTATGGAACAGCACCTCATCGTAGCATTCGCCGTCGATGCACTGGCCGCTAAGCTTGAGATCGGTGACGTTCTGGTGCGGTACCCGGTCGCAGGCTCCTTTACAGCCGCCGTCGTTATCATTCCACTGAACCTGAATTCCCGCGCGCTGCAGGATATCCAGCACGCCTTCCTGATGGTGCGCCAGCTCTTCATCATAGTGGGCCCGCGGCATATTAGAGAACATGCACGGTACAGAAACCGCGGTCGCGGTGCCGCAGGACGTGGTGTCGGGGAAATAGATAACATTATCCTGTTTCAGGCGCGGGTTGGTCTCGCGGGCGTAGCCGTTCAGGGAAAAGTTTGCCGCCCTTGAGGTTTCGCCTAACACCACGATAGTCAGGTTTTTCCGCGGTCCGCTGCGCATCTCCGGCTTCTGAACCGCGTCTTCGCCAATTTTGACCAGCGGAAGATTATCCATCCTGTTATGCGCGTACCAGGAGTTCACGGCCACAATGCTGTTTGACGGGCTCAGGGACTTAACCAGCTCTTTGTTATTGCGAAACAGCGAGGCGTAATCTTTATAGAAAAATGCCGCGACCAGAATAATCAGCAGTGCTGAAACCACGATGCTCAACAGCCTTACCGCCACGCTGCGCCACAGGGTTGCCGGTTTGCGGATTTTAACCCACCAGGCCACGACCACCGCCAGAATGCCGGAGAGTCCCAGGATCAGGACCATTTTTCCGGAGAGTAGCGCAAAGCTTTCGGCGGGAGTGGTATCGAGAATATTGGTGATCATCGCCCGATCGATAACCACGCCAAAGGTCCAGATAAAATACTGGGCCGAGGCGCTAAGCAGAATAAACAGGCTGATAACGAGGCGGTCAAGCTTAAGAAATGACGCTAGCGTGGTGATGATATTCATCACGCTGATAGCCACTATCGGCATACTGAGGAACACCAGCCAGTTATGCAGGCCGTTGACCGGCAGCAGGGTAAACGCCTGGCGATAGAAAGCGATGTTCAGCGCCAGGCCAATATAGCAGGCGAACAGAATCAAATAGACCGTACGGTTAAGCATTGGCCGACGTAAAGAAAATAACGACATAGCGAAGTCCACATAAAGAGATGTTCGCTATGCTGCCCGTTTTTTTTTAAGACAACCTTAAGATTTTAAGCCTGCCTGTTTTTGTCGCGAGGATAAGGCCGCGTTGAGGATTAGCCTAAGGCCTGAATCGCTTTATCCAGCGCGCGGCGCAACAGCTGGCGATCGTGACGATAGGGCACATCGCTGGCGTCCAGAGGCGTCTGAATGACGACCCGATCCTTAACCCCTGCGATATCGGCTTTCGGGCCGACAACCAGCGCGTCAATCACCCGTTTACCAATCTGCTGCTCCATAATGGCGACCCTGTCCGCCAGCGTCAGGCTGGCTGCCGGGCTATGCTCTTTGCCGAGGTTATCGATAAACACCATTGGCGCGGGCGTGCGGCGCAGCGCCTGCGCCATCTCATCAAGCAGCAGAATCGGCATCAGGCTGGTATAGAAGCTGCCGGGGCCAATCAGGATTAAATCGGCTTCGGCGATGGCTTCTATCGCTTCACGGGTGGTGGGCACCGGCGGGGAGAGCATAAGCTCGCGCGGCACGCTGGCAAGCTGATCGATATTCACTTCACCGTAAACTTCGTGCCCTTCATGGTCGATGGCCATAAGATCGACCGGTTGTTCCGACATCGGGATCAGAAACGCGTCGACCTTAAGAAGATTCCTGATCAAATTGATCGCTTCAAGCGGGCGCACGCTCAGGTGATCCAGCGCCTTAAGCATCAAATTGCCGAGGTTATGCCCGGAAAGCTCGCCGTTGCCGCTAAAACGGTACTCAAACATCGCCGAGGCCACGCTGGGTTCGGCGATGAGCTGATTAATACAATTGCGCATATCGCCCCAGGCGATGCCGCCTTCCGCGCGACGAATGCGCCCCGTAGAGCCGCCGTTATCGGTCGTGGTGACGATGCCGGTGAGGCGTGAACCGAGCGAAGAGAGGGATGACATTACCCGGCCCAGCCCGTGCCCGCCGCCGAGTGCCACCACGCGATCCAGATCGGCGAAAGTGCGATTGCGCATAAAAATCCCTTATAACCATTTATCGGGCTCACAGTAACCGATCTACCACTAAAAGACGATGGGCTGAATCTGACAAACTGACCGACATCAATGCAAAAGCGTGGTTTTTAGCTATTCTGTAGCGAAAATACGCGATCGTATCGATATGTACATGATTATATAACGAAACTGGAAATGGCATAACCGTTATTAAAGCGCTACTATTCGGCGTAACCCACTAACACTCTAGCCTCTGTGCCTGTGTCGAAAGATATGGTGCTTTGGCCGTGACAACTTCGGTTGCCACCAGGGCGCGAAAAGAAATGACCGCGTCTCCCGTATTTGGAAAGGTGTCTATGGCTTCACAGCTTACCGATGCATTTGCGCGGAAGTTTTACTATCTGCGTTTATCAATTACCGACGTATGCAACTTTCGTTGTACCTACTGTCTCCCCGATGGCTATAAGCCCGGCGCCGTCACCAATAAAGGCTTTCTCAGCGTTGATGAAGTTCGCCGCGTGACGCGCGCGTTCTCCGCCCTGGGGACGGAAAAGGTGCGCCTGACCGGCGGCGAACCCTCGCTGCGTCGCGATTTTACCGACATCATCGCCGCGGTGCGGGAAAACCCTTCTATTCGCCAGATTGCGGTCACCACCAACGGCTACCGGCTGGCGCGCGACGTTGAAAGCTGGCGCGATGCCGGGCTGACGGCGATTAACGTCAGCGTGGACAGCCTCGATGCGCGTCAGTTTCACGCCATCACCGGCCAGGACAAGTTTCATCAGGTGATGGACGGCATCGATGCCGCATTTGCCGCTGGCTTCGAAAAAGTGAAGGTCAATACCGTGCTGATGCGCGACGTTAACCATCACCAGCTCGACACTTTTCTGGCGTGGATCCAGCCGCGCCGCATTCAGCTGCGTTTTATTGAATTGATGGAAACCGGCGAAGGCAGCGATCTGTTCCGCCGCCATCATATCTCGGGCATGGTGCTGCGCGATGAGCTGCTGCGTCGCGGCTGGATCCATCAGATCCGCCAGCGTAGCGACGGCCCGGCGCAGGTGTTTTGCCATCCGGATTATGCCGGGGAAATCGGTCTGATTATGCCCTATGAAAAAGACTTCTGCGCCACCTGTAACCGTCTGCGCGTCTCTTCCGTGGGTAAATTGCACCTGTGCCTGTTTGGCGAAGGCGGCGTCGATCTGCGCGATCTGCTGGCCGATGAGCGGCAGCAGCCGGCGCTGGAGGCGCGCATATCCGAGGCGTTAACGCATAAAAAACAGACCCATTTCCTGCATCAGGGCAACACCGGTATTACCCAGAACCTGTCCTATATTGGCGGATAATTCATTTTAAGGAGCGATCAGATGAGCCAGGCAAGCGCTGAGTTTATCCCGACCCGTATTGCTATTCTCACCGTCTCCAGCCGACGTGGCGAAGAAGACGACACCTCCGGACACTGGCTGCGCGACGCGGCTGAGGAGGCGGGGCACGTCATCGTCGATAAGGCGATTGTGAAAGAGAACCGCTACGCCATTCGCGCCCAGGTGTCGGCGTGGATTGCCGGCGATGAGGTGCAGGTGGTGCTGATTACCGGCGGCACCGGTTTTACCGACGGCGACCAGGCGCCGGAAGCGCTGCTGCCGCTGTTTGACCGCGAAGTGGAAGGTTTCGGCGAGGTGTTCCGCATGCTCTCCTTCGAAGAGATCGGTACCTCGACCCTGCAGTCCCGCGCAGTTGCCGGGGTGGCGAACCGCACGCTGATTTTTGCGATGCCCGGCTCAACCAAAGCCTGTCGTACCGCATGGGACAATATTATTGCGCCGCAGCTCGATGCGCGCACGCGCCCGTGCAACTTTATCTCTCATCTTAAGAAGTAATTTATGACGCAGTTGACCCATATTAACGCCGCCGGCGAAGCGCACATGGTCGATGTCTCAGGGAAAGCGGAGACGGTTCGCGAAGCGCGCGCCGAGGCCTATGTTGAAATGCAGGCCACGACGCTGGCGATGATTATCGACGGTAGCCATCACAAAGGCGATGTCTTTGCCACCGCGCGCATTGCCGGGATCCAGGCGGCAAAACGCACCTGGGAGCTGATTCCGCTTTGCCATCCGCTGATGCTGAGCAAAGTCGAAGTCAATCTGCAGGCGCAGCCCGAGCATAACCGGGTGCGTATCGAATCCCTGTGCCGTCTGACCGGGAAAACCGGCGTTGAGATGGAAGCCCTGACCGCCGCTTCCGTCGCCGCGCTGACGATTTACGATATGTGCAAAGCGGTGCAGAAAGATATGGTGATAGGTCCGGTGCGCCTGCTGGCGAAAAGCGGCGGCAAGTCCGGCGATTTCAGAGTGGAAGATAGCCATGATTAAGGTTCTTTTTTTTGCCCAGGTGCGCGAACTGCTCGGCACCGACTCCCTGAAGCTCGATCCGCAAGGCCTGACCACGGTTGAAGCCGTTCGCCAGCAGCTGATCGCCCGCGGCGACCGCTGGGCGCTGGCGCTGGAGGAGGGCAAGCTGCTGGCGGCGGTAAACCAGACGCTGACGACGTTTGATCACCCGCTGGCGGCCGGTGATGAAGTGGCGTTTTTCCCGCCGGTTACCGGGGGATAACATGACGCAGACGCGTATTATAGTCAGCCATGACCGCTTTAAGGTCGGCGACGAATACCCCTGGCTGGCCGAGCGCGATGAAGACGGCGCGGTAGTGACGTTTACCGGCAAGGTCCGCAACCACAACCTTGGCGACAGCGTCAAAGCGCTGACCCTCGAACACTATCCGGGGATGACGGAAAAGTCGCTGGCGGAGATTGTGGAACAGGCGCGCGAGCGCTGGCCGCTGGGCCGGGTGACGGTGATTCACCGTATCGGCGAGATGTGGCCCGGGGAGGAGATTGTCTTTGTCGGCGTCACCAGCGCCCACCGCGGTAGCGCGTTTGCGGCGGGGGAGTTTATTATGGATTACCTGAAGACCCGCGCGCCGTTCTGGAAGCGGGAGGCGACGCCGGAAGGCGAGCGCTGGGTCGATGCGCGAGATAGCGACCGTGAAGCGGCAGAACGCTGGTAGTGTGGTACGCTTAGAAGATAAATTTCGTTAATCAGGAGACAGTCATGGATAGATATCCTCGTTCCGGGGCGATCGTACAGGGTCGCAGCGGACTTCAAACTTATATGGCGCAGGTGTACGGCTGGATGACGGTCGGGCTGCTGCTCACGGCGTTTATCGCGTGGTTTGCGGCCAACACCCCTGCGGTGATGATGTTTGTCTTTTCCAGCAAAATAACCTTTTTCGGCCTGATCATCGCCCAGCTGGGGCTGGTATTCGTGCTCTCCGGCATGGTGCAGCGGCTGAGCGCGGGAATGGCGACCACCCTGTTTATGCTCTATTCGGCGCTAACCGGGCTCACCTTATCCAGTATATTCCTCGTCTATACCTACTCATCGATCGCCAGTACCTTCGTGGTGGCAGGCGGGATGTTTGGCGTGATGAGCCTTTACGGCTATACCACTAAACGCGACCTGAGCGGCTTCGGCAATATGCTGTTTATGGCGCTTATCGGTATCCTGCTGGCGTCGCTGGTTAACTTCTGGCTGAAGAGCGAAGCGCTGATGTGGGCGGTGACCTACATCGGGGTGATCGTCTTCGTCGGCCTGACCGCCTATGACACCCAGAAGCTGAAAAACATCGGCGAGCAGATTGACGTTCGCGATGCGTCAACGCTGCGCAAATACTCGATTCTTGGGGCGCTGACGCTGTATCTGGACTTTATCAACCTGTTCCTGATGCTGCTGCGCATTTTCGGCAACCGTCGTTAACTCGTTCCCGGATCTCAGACGGTGGTAAACCTGTAGCCCCGGTCAGCATGCGCGACCGGGGCTTTTTTGACTACTCGCCCGCCAGCTTGCGCTGGTTTTTCTCCCGCAGATGCTTCGCACGACTCTCCAGAATCAGGTAGCCGATGGTCGCCAGCAGCAGCGGCAGGAAGTAGTACAGGGCGCGATAGGCAAGCAGGGCGGCAATAATCGCGCCGCGCGAAATCTCTTCCCCGGAAAGCATGGCGATAAATACCGCCTCAAGCACGCCAATGCCTGCCGGAATATGCACGATAACCCCCGCAATGCTGCTGACCAGCAGCACGCCGAGCACGAGAAAATAGTCCACCTGCGGGCCCAGCAGCAGCCAGATAATCGCCCCCATCGCCATCCAGTTCAGGCTGGAAACCGCCATCTGCAATATCGCGAAGCGCCAGGACGGCAGCACCAGCCGCTGGCCTTTTATCGTCAGATGGCGCTTTTTAGCAAAGGCACAGGCCCACAGGTAAAACGCGGAAATCAGCAGTAAAACGACGCCCAGAATTTGCAGCGACGACTGGCTGATATACCAGCGCTCGGGCACCTTCACCATGCCGGAGCTAAAAATAATGCCGCCGAGCAGAATATAGCCCAGCCAGTTGGTGGTAATGCTCAGAGAGAAGATACGGGTAATGGTTGCGCCGCTCAGGCCGAGGCGCGAGTAGAGCCGATAGCGCATACCAATCCCACCCACCCAGGTGCTGAGCGTCAGGTTAAAGGCGTAGCAGATAAACGACACCAGCATCACCTGGCGTTTCGCCAGCTTGTGGCCGCAGTAAGCGCGCCCCAGCAGGTCGTAGCAGCCATAGATCAGGTAGCTGACGATAACCAACCCGATGGCGCTGAGCAGCGCCGTACGGTTGTAATCGCGAATGACCTTCCACACGTCCTGCCAGTCGATTTTTTGCGCATAGACCACCAGCAGAACGGCGACGGCGATAAAAAAGAGCACCGTCAGGATTTTTTTCGCCATCCGCCAGCGAGGGTGAGATTTCGCCATCAGGATTTCACCTCCTGGTTTTCCGGGTCCACGCGGTCCTGGGTTTCTATTTCTGGCTGTACCGGGGGCTGAACCCGCGACAGCAGCGGCGTATGGGCCGGTAGCCATCCGACCCAGGCAGGGAAGTGGCGCAGGAAGTGGAACGCCAGCACGCTAATGCCGAGCCGCCACCAGGTTCGTTTCGACAAAATGCGCTTATCGACCTCGCGGCAGTCGTTAAGGATTAAGCCATTGAGATTATCGCGCAGCGTCTGGTTAAACTCGCGGTCGTGAATCACCAGGTTGGCTTCCAGATTCAGCGACAGGCTCAGGGGGTCGAGGTTGCTGGAGCCCACCGTGGCCCAGTGATCGTCCGCCAGCGCCACTTTGCCGTGCAGCGGACGGCGGCGATATTCGAAAATCTGCACGCCGCCTTTTACCAGATAGTGGTAGAGCAGGCGCGCGCCGAATTTGACAATCGGAATATCCGGCTCACCTTGAACGATGAGCTTAACGCGCACGCCGCGGCGGGCAGCGTTGCGCATAGCGTGCAGCAGCCGATAGCCGGGGAAAAAGTAGGCGTTAGCGATAATCACTTCCCGGCGGGCGCTGGTCAGCATCTTCAGATAGTGACGCTCAATATCATCGCGATGATCCTGATTATCCCGCCAGATAAACAGCGCCTGCGCTTCGCCGGGGTTGCGGTTGATTTCAGGCTTATGTCGACGCCGCTGCCACCAGCGTCGTGTCGCTTCGCTGGTGGGGAGGTTTTCGAGTTCAAATTGCAGAATATCGAGCACCACCGGCCCTTCGACCTGTACGGCGTAATCCTGTTTGGCCTCCGGACCGTAATCGGTCATGTGCTCGGCGGAGTAGTTAATGCCGCCGACAAAGGCGGTAACGTCGTCAATCACCACGATTTTGCGATGCATACGGCGAAATAAATTGGTGCGCATGCCGAGCAGGCGCGGGCGCGGATCGTAATAGCGAAAAATCACGCCAGCCGACGTCAGCTCGCCCACAAAGCTTTCGCTTAAATCCGGCGAGCCGTAGCCGTCCAGTAAGACCTCGACGCGCACGCCGCGCTGGGCCGCTTTTAACAGAACGGCATGGAGCTGTTTGCCGACGTCATCTTCAAACCAGATAAAAGACTCAAGGATCACCCGCTGCTGCGCGCGGCCGATGGCGGCAAACAGCGCCGGATAATAGTTATCGCCATTTTCTAATAGCCGAATGCGGTTTCCTTCCTGCCAGCTGCATTTCACAGATGTATCTCCACGCTAAGCGGTGCATGATCGGATAGATGACGCCACTGTTTTAACGCCAGCGCTCTGGGCTGGCTGGCGTGGGCGTTTTTTACATAGATGCGGTCAAGTCGCAGCAGCGGAAAGCTGACCGGGAAAGTGCGCGCCGGGCGCCCTCTGGCGCGGGTAAAAATCTCCTCCAGCCCGGCCTGGGCTTTAAGCTGGCGGTTCGCCTGCTGCCGCCAGTCGTTAAAATCACCGGCTACCACCACCGGTTCGCCCGCGGGTAAACCGTTCACCCAGTCCGCCAGCATCGTCAGCTGGGCCTGGCGTTGATGAGCGCGCAGTCCCAGGTGTACGCAGAATAAATGGATAGCGATGCCGCTTTCCGGCGGGACGATGCGGCAGTAGAGCAGGCCGCGCTTTTCGCTGTTGCCGACCGAAACATCGAGATTTTGATAATGTTCAATGGGAAAGCGGGAGAGGACCGCGTTGCCGTGATGCCCTTCCGGGTAAACGGCGTTGCGGCCGTAGGCGTAATCGCTCCACATGGTATCGGCCAGAAACTCATAGTGGGTGGTATCCGGCCAGTTTTCGATATGCAGCGGATGAATTTCGTGCGCCCCCATCACCTCCTGCAGGCAAACAATGTCGGCGCTGACGCTGCGCACCGCTTCGCGTAATTCGGGCAAAATAAAGCGGCGATTGAACGCAGTAAACCCTTTATGGGTGTTAATTGTCAGCACGTTTAACGAAAATCGCGGCATTTGTTTGTCCTTATTTCTCTGGGCAATGTCACTTTCCTGTAGGAAATAGTGTAGTAGAGGTCACAAAAAGATGCGGTGATACGGAATTTTCCGTAAAGTGCGGTACTCTGAGTAGCAGAGAAAAATCCTTCAGGAGAGAAGCCATGAAGTGGCAACAACGTGTACGCGTCGCAACGGGTCTTAGTTGCTGGCAGATTATGTTGCATCTACTGGTCGTGGCAGTACTGGTGATGGGTTGGATGAGCGGCGCGCTGGTGCGCGTCGGATTAGGTTTGTGCGTGCTGTACGGCGTCACGTTAGTGTCGATGCTGTTTTTGCAGCGCCATCACGATGAGCGCTGGCGCGACGTCGGTGATTTCCTTGAGGAACTCACCACCACCTGGTACTTCGGTACCGCGGTGATCGTGCTGTGGCTGCTGTCGCGCGTGCTGCACAATAACCTGCTGCTGGCCCTCGCCGGGCTGGCAATACTGGCCGGTCCGGCGGTGGTTTCACTGCTGGCGAAAGATAAAAACAGATACGCTAAATCGTTCGGGCTACAACAAGGCGGCAACGCAGCGAATCCCCAGAAGCATAGATAACTATGTGACTGGGGGGAGCAAGGCGAGCCAACGCAGTTGTGGCTTGAACGGTGACGAGTATTACGCGATCTTTCTTCGGAACATCGCATACGCCGCCGAGCCGGTGGTGGCCGCTATGACCAGTAGCGGCCACAAACTTCCCCACACGATTTCCAGACTCGCATCCTTCAAATAGATCTGCTTGGTGATATCGGTGAAATGACGAATCGGGTTCACCCACGTCAGGTTTTGTAGCCATACCGGCATATTTTCCACCGGCGAAACGTAGCCGGAGAGTAAAATCGCCGGCATCATAAAGACGAATACGCCGATAAACGCCTGCTGCTGCGTGGAGCACAGCGACGAAATCAGCAGTCCGAATCCTACCAGCGACAGACCGTAAACGATCATCGTGAAGTAAAACAGCAGCAGTGAGCCAGCGAAGGGAATCTGGTAGGCCCAGATACCGATCCCCAGCACGATGGTCGCCTGAAGGGTGGCGACAATCAGCGCCGGGACCGCTTTACCGATAAAGATCTGCCAGGTTGCCAGCGGCGAGACCAGCAGCTGGTCGAGCGTCCCCTGTTCGCGCTCGCGGGCAACGGAGAGCGAGGTGACGATCATTACGCCGATGGTGGTGATCATGGCGATCAGCGACGGCACCACGAACCATTTGTAATCGAGATTCGGGTTATACCAGTTGCGTACCACCAGCTCGCTATTGTTCGGTTTGGCTTTGCCTTCCAGCAGGTCTTGCTGATAGCTTTTGACGATCTGCTGGAGGTAGTTGGCGGCAATTTGCGCGCTGTTGGAGTTGCGCCCGTCCAGCAGCAGCTGGAGCGGGGCGGTCTGGTTAGTGTCGAGGTTGCGCGAAAAATCCGCCGGGAAACGCACGACCAATAGCGCTTTTTGTTCATCGATGGTCGGTCTTATTTCCTGAGGGCTTTTCAGTAACAGCACGTGGGTGAAGGCTTTGGCGCGGGCAAAGCGCTGGGTCAGCTCCACGGCGTGCTTGCCGTTGTCTTCGTTATAGATGGCGATGGTGGCGTTCGTTACCTCCAGCGTGGCGGCAAAGGGGAACAGCAGCACCTGAATGAGCACCGGCATAATCAAAATCGCCCGCGTCTGCGGTTCACGCAACAGCGACTGCAGCTCTTTGCGGATTAACGTCCATAAGCGATGAAACATCTCATATTCTCTCTTTGTGAGCCCCGGATTGCGCTGCGCTTATCCGGGCTACCCGTTTGCCAGCCCTTGTACCGGGGGGCGCGCAGGCAAATTAATCCAGACGCCGTTTGGTTTTCAGCCACGTCAGGCCGATAAACATCACCGCCGAGGCGATTAAAAACATCACATTCACCAGCAGCACCACCGGGATGTTGCCCGCCAGAAACAGGCTTTGCAGGGTGCTGACAAAATAGCGCGCCGGGATCACGTAGGTCACCGCGCGGATTATCGCCGGCATGCTGTCTATCTGAAAAATAAACCCGGAGAGCATGATTGACGGCAGGAACGCGGCATTCAGCGCCACCTGCGCGGCGTTAAACTGGTTGCGGGTAATGGTGGAAATCAGCAGCCCCATTCCCAGGGTGCTCAGCAAAAACAGGCTGGTGATAAAAAACAGAATCACCAGCGAACCGCGAAAGGGCACGCCGAGAATAAACACCGCCACCAGCATACATAGCAGCATCGCCAGCATGCCGAGGAAATAGTAGGGGATCAGCTTGCACAGCAGCAGCTCGGCGCGGGTAATTTCGGTCGACAGCAGCGCTTCCATCGTGCCGCGTTCCCACTCGCGGGCCACCACCAGCGACGTCAGGATCGCGCCGACCACCGTCATAATGATGGTAATCGCGCCGGGGATAATAAAATGCTGGCTGATGGCGGCCGGGTTAAACCAGTAGCGCGTCTGCACGTCGATCAGCGGCTCGAAGGTTTCGCCGCGATCTTCCGCCCGCTGCTGCTGCCAGATTTGCCAGATGCCTTCGACGTAGCCCTGGGCGAAGTTAGCGGTATTGGGTTCGCTGCCGTCGGTGATGAGCTGGATCGGCGCGTCGTCGCCGGGACGGGCCATCTTCTGGTCGAAGTCCACCGGTAGGGTGACCAGGGCGCGAATGCGTCCCGCCTGCATCATCTGCACCAGTTCCTGGCGGTTATCGCTGATGGTGGCGTCAATATAAGGGGAGCCGGTCATGGTATGGACAAAATCCAGCGCCTCTTCGCTCTGCTGCTCCAGCAGCACGCCCACCCGCAGCTTGCTGGAGTCGAGGTTAATCCCGTAGCCAAAGATAAACAGCAGCAGCAGGGGGATGACCACCGCAATCAGCCAGCTGCTGGGGTCGCGGACAATCTGCCGCGTCTCTTTCACGCACAGGGCGCGTACGCGCCGCCACGATAGCAGTTTACCGCTCACCGGCGTTCTCCTTATCCCAGTCGTGAATGAGGGTGATAAACGCCTGCTCCATCGTTGGATCAGGCTGTTCATCATCCGCCGCCAGCGCCTTCAGATCGTCCGGCGTGCCGCTGGCGATCAGTTTGCCGCGATAGACCAGGCCGATACGATCGCAATACTCCGCTTCATCCATAAAGTGGGTAGTGACCATCACCGTCACGCCTTTATCCACCATGCTATTGATATGCAGCCAGAATTCGCGGCGGGTGAGGGGATCGACCCCGGAAGTGGGTTCATCAAGAAACAGGATATCCGGCTCGTGCATCAGCGAGCAGGCCAGCGCCAGGCGCTGCTTATAGCCGAGCGGCAGATCGTCGGCGGCCTGCCGGGCGATGCTTTTCAGGCCAAACGCCTCGCTCATGCTGGCGATTTTGTCGTTCTGCGCCCGTCCGCGCAGGCCGTAGACGCCGGAGAAGAAGCGCAGGTTCTGCTCAACGGAAAGGTTGCCGTAGAGCGAGAACTTCTGCGCCATATAGCCCAGATGCTGACGCGCCTTGCCGGAGCTGACTTTCAGGTCCATGCCCAGCACCAGCGCTTTCCCGGAGGTGGGGACCAGCAGGCCGCACATCATCTTAAACGTCGTGGACTTTCCCGCGCCGTTAGGCCCGAGGAGGCCGAAAATCTCCCCGCGTTTGACCTGAAAATCGACGTGGTCGGTGGCGGCAAAATCGCCGAATTTCTTGGTCAGGGTCTGCGCTTCAATCACCGTGTCCTCACGGGAGCCTCCCACGGTGTGGATAATGTTGCCCAGCGGCGATTCGGCAGTCCCGGCGCCGCCCAGCAGGTCGATAAAGGCATCCTCGAAGCGCGGCGCGGTTTCGGCGACCTCCAGCGGCGGCATATCGCCAGCCTTCTGTACATCGCTGATCCTGGCCTCTTTTTTAAGGATCAGGCGTACCGATTTACCCTGAATCACGCCATCGCTGACCTGCGGCAGCTTCAGCGTACGCTGGAGGAGGCGGCGGTTATTCTCCCGGGCGCTGGAAACCAAAAAGCTGCGTCCGGCCATGGTCTGCGTCAGCTCTTTTGGCGCCCCCTGGTAGAGCAGCTGGCCCTCGTTCATCAACAGAACGTCCCGGCACTGCTCGGCCTCATCAAGATAAGAGGTGCTCCAGAGGATCAGCATTCCGTCGCCCGCCAGTTCGTGCACCATCTGCCACAGTTCGCGGCGGGAGATAGGGTCGACGCCGACGCCGGGTTCATCCAGCAGCAGGACTTTCGGTTCGCCGACGAGGGTGCAGGCCAGGCCAAGTTTCTGCTTCATGCCGCCGGAAAGCTTGCCCGCCAGCCGGCCGGTAAAGGGGCCGAGGGAGGTAAATTCCAGCAGCCTGGCGAAGGTTTTTTCCCGCGCCTCGCCGGTCACGCTGCGCAGATCGGCGTAGAGCGTCAGGTTTTCCATCACCGTCAGATCTTCATACAGGCCGAATTTCTGCGGCATATAGCCGAGCACCGCATGCAGGGCGCTATCGTCGACAATCGGGTCGAAGCCGATCACTTTTGCGCTGCCTGCGTCGGGCTTCAGCAGCCCGGCGAGCATGCGCATCAGGGTGGTTTTTCCGGCGCCATCCGGGCCCACCAGACCGGTCACATAGCCGGAGTGAATGGTGCAGTCCAGCGGCGCGACGGCCGGGCGATCCATGCCGGCAAAGCGCCGGGTCAGGCCGCTCAGCGTAATCACGTCCTCGCTCATTGGCCGTTTCCGTGACTGAAGGTGACGGTGACCGGCATCCCCTGGCGCAGCGCGTCGTCGGCATCGGTGACCACAATACGCAGGCGATAAACCAGATCGGTGCGCAGGTCCGGCGTTTCCACGGTTTTCGGCGTGAATTCAGCGGTTGGGGAGACGAAGCCGATTTTGCCGCGGTAGGGTTTATCCGGGCGACTATCGGTGTAAAGCAGCACTTCGCGACCCGGCTGGGCCTGACCGAGGTTTTTTTCATCGATATAGGCGCGCACCCACACCGGATGGGTTAACGATAACGTCATCACCGTGCCGCCAGCGCTGAGCATGCTGCCCGGCTCGACGGCGCGGGTCATCAGCGTCCCGTCGGACGGCGAGGCCAGCGTGGTATCGTGCAGATCCAGCTTCGCCTGCGCCAGCGCGGCCTGCGCCTGTTCAAGGCTGGCTTTGGCCTGGGCGATTTCCTGCGGACGATTACCGGCGCGGTACTGGCGCAGCTTATCCTGCGCGGACTTCAGCGTCGCCTGGGCCTGATCGCGCGATGAGCGGGCGTTTTCCAGGTCGTTAGCGGAGATGGCGCTGCTTTTGCGCAGCCCCAGCTGGCGCTGGTAAAAATTCTGCGCATAGTCGTAAGCGGCCTGCGCCTGGTTGACCGCGGCGGCGGCCTGAGCGATCTCTTCCGAGCGATACCCCGCCATCATCAGGTCGTACTGCGCCTGGGCGGTGGAAACGTTGGCCTGAGCCTGCTGCAGGGCATTCTCGTAGGGCGCTCGGTCCAGCTCGCCCAGGGTCTGCCCGGCTTTAATCGCATCGCCCTCGTCGACGCTGAGCGACGCCAGCCGCCCGCCCACGCGGAAGCTGAGGTTGACGGTACGAATATCCACGTTGCCATACAGCGTGAGCGCTTTCTGCTGGCTGCTCTGGTACCACCACCAGCCTCCGCCAATGACAGCGGCCAGCAGGAGAAGCAGCACAACGACGATGAGCGGTTTTTTCATGACTTCAGACTCCTTTGCGATAATCCTTCCAGAACGAAATCAATATGGCAGGTGATAACCTCAATAATTTGCGCGGTTTTGTCCCGATCGAACTCAGCCCAGCCCGCGCGGCGCAACACCGTTTCCCTACCAAGGCGAAAAGCGAGAACTTCGCCCAGCAGCGCGTGGGTGTGGAGGACCATTTCCGTGCTGTCAGCGTTAAGGCCGGTATAGGCGGCGATTAAGCGGGTCAGGTAGCAGTGTAGCGGAGCAATCACCTGATCGTGGATGAGCCGGTAGGCCGGCGTTGGCGACAGCTGCTCGCGGGAGATAAATTTGCTCAAATTGACGGTGTCGTCCTGGGTCAGCAGCAAAATCATATTCTGGCAGGCGCCCAGTATCAGGGTGCGCATGGCGGCTTTATCCGGAACAGGCTCAGCGCACAGCGCTTCCGCCGCCTGCGCGTGGGGGCGGAAATTGTGCTCGATAAAATCGGCAATCCACTGGGCGCAGGCGAGATAGAGATCGTCCTTGGAACCAAAATAGTAGGTAATGGCAGCGATATTCTGCCCGGCCTGGGCGGCAATATCGCGGGTTGTGGCGTGCAGGCCGTATTCGCCAAACTGGGCGATTGCGGCGGCGATAAGCTGGCTTTTCGCCTGCTCGCCCTTACTGGTCGTGGGAGTGGTTGTCATCGCGCGAGAAAAGTTAATCAATCGATTGATTAACTCTAGGCGCAGGTTGGCGGTTTGTCCACCGTTTGCTGCTAGATATGAAATCCTTCGCGACTCAGCTCTTCGGCAACCCAGGCAAAGAAGATCTTCACTTTCTCTTTTTGTTCATTCGGGTGCGGTAAAACGAAGTGATGCGCGTTAACCGGCATGCTGACGTCGCGGGTAAAGACGGGTTCCAGGTGGCGTTGGCTCACGCTCTGCCCGGCCAGCAAATTACTCTCAAGAATAATCCCCATTCCCATCCGGGCAGCCTCAATACTCATATAGGAGCGGTCAAAATTAAAAATAAAGTTTTTATTCCAGCCGCGAACCTTATGCCACGACAGCCAGTTGCTCCAGCCGATCAGCGTGCTATCGGAATGAATAAGGTCGCAGGCCAGCAGGTCTTCAATGGACTGAACGTCGCGGCCGGCTAAATAAGTCGATGAGCTAAAGGGGAGCACGCGTTCATTTTTTATGGTCTTGACCACCAGGGTTGGCCACTGTGAGAGCCCGTGGCGAATATCGATATCAATATTATCGCGGGAGAACTGGATGCTTTCATAAGAGCAGGTCAGGCTAATTTTAAGCTCCGGCCAGGCCTGGCGAAATTTATCCAGACGGGGCATCAGCCACAATAATCCAAAGCTCGGCGCGGAATGAATCCGTAAATAATCCTGGTGGATATCATTAATCACCTGGTTAGTGGCCTGACCAATAATATTTAACGCCCCGGAAACCTCTTTAAGGTATTTTTCGCCAATTGTGGTTAATACCATCCCTTTACTGCTACGGGAAAATATCTTTTTTCCCAGATACTGTTCCAGGCTGGCTATCTGATGACTTACCGCGGAGGCCGTAATATTAAGATTCTCTGCCGCCAGGTTCAGGCTGCCGGTATCGGCCACTTCAATAAATGCCTGAATATTACGTAAGGATGGCATCGGCAAGCTTTTATTCTGCAGCGGCTGGTTCATGATTTCCTCCGGCGGGGGGGAATAACGCAAGGCGATTTTTTTACTCAGAAAGAAGGACGTCCAGCCGTTATCCCAGAAAATGATGGTCAGCATAGCACAGCCGGAAAATAAGTGATGGCGCAATCCGTGATGAAGTTAACAGTTTTAAATGCACAACTCTCGAAAAAATAATTGACAGGAATTTGAGTGCAGTCACGAAGCAAATTTTTCTCACGCGTAATTGAGCTTTTTTGAATACCCTTTCTTTTTGGGATTGTTATATTGCAACTACAGGCCTGATAACAGGGCGCGATGCGGTAAGGGTCGCGACAAAAACATAAAAAAATAAAGAGGATACCCTATGTCACGTATAGATACTGTTGTCTGTACTGACGCCAGAAAAACAAAATATCGTTTCGTGGTATTGACGATGATTTTCCTGGTGTATGCCATAAATTACGCCGACAGAACGAATATCGGCGCGGTACTGCCGTTCATTATTGACGAGTTTCATATCAACAACTTTGAGGCCGGGGCCATCGCCAGCATGTTTTTCCTCGGCTATGCGGTAAGCCAGATCCCGGCCGGTTTTTTTATTGCCAGACGCGGCACCCGGGGACTGGTCTCGCTGTCTATTTTCGGCTTTTCCGCTTTTACCTGGCTGATGGGCACCGTGAGCTCGGTGTTTGGCCTGAAGATGGTGCGACTGGGGCTGGGGCTTAGCGAAGGGCCGTGCCCGGTGGGGCTGGCTTCAACCATTAATAACTGGTTCCCGCCGAAAGAGAAAGCCACGGCAACGGGTGTCTACATCGCCGCCACCATGTTTGCGCCGATAATCGTACCGCCGCTGGCGGTGTGGATCGCGGTTACCTGGGGCTGGCGATGGGTCTTTTTCTCCTTTGCGATACCGGGGATTGTGGCGGCGGTCGCGTGGTACCTGTTGGTTAAGTCAACGCCCGCGGAAAGCGGATTTGTTTCGCAACGCGAACTGGAAGAGATTAATGCCGGGCGTGAAACTGATAAAAACGCCGTCCGCGAAAATATATTAATTGCCGACCGCTTCACCTGGCTGGATAAAATTATTCGGGTGAAAAAGATGGCGCCTGTCGATACGGCGAAAGGATTATTTACCTCGAAAAATATTCTTGGTGACTGTCTGGCCTATTTTATGATGGTCAGCGTGCTGTACGGGTTATTAACGTGGATCCCGCTGTATTTAGTGAAAGAGCGCGGTTTTGACGTGATGAGTATGGGCTTCGTGGCGAGTATGCCGTGCATCGGCGGCTTTATTGGCGCGATTGGCGGAGGCTGGATCTCGGATAAAGTGTTAGGCCGCCGGCGTAAACCCACCATGATGTTCACCGCGATTTCAACCGTGGTCATGATGCTCATTATGCTGAACATTCCAGCAAGCACCTGGGCGGTATGTATTGGATTATTCTTTGTCGGTTTTTGTTTGAATATTGGCTGGCCGGCTTTTACCGCCTACGGAATGGCCGTTTCGGACAGTAAAACCTATCCAATTGCCTCTTCTATTATTAATAGCGGCGGCAACCTTGGCGGCTTTGTCGCCCCGATGGCCGCCGGTTTTTTACTTGATCAGACCGGCAGCTTTAATTCTGTATTTACCTATTTTGGTATCTGCGCCGCAATAGGTCTGGTGGTGATTCTTTTCCTCGATGAGCCACAATAACGGCAATATTTCTGTTAATTAATATGACGTCATGTCATGGAGTGAAAATATGTTATTAAAAGATAAAGTCGCCATTATTACTGGCGCGGCCTCCGCACGCGGTTTGGGTTTTGCCACCGCCAAATTATTTGCCGAGAACGGCGCCAGCGTGGTCATTATCGACCTCAATGGCGAAGCCAGCAAAGCCGCTGCGGCGGCTCTGGGCGAAGGCCATCTTGGTCTGGCAGCGAACGTCGCCGATGAAGTTCAGGTGCAGGCGGCAATCGAACAGATTCTGGCGAAATATGGCCGGGTCGATGTGCTGGTGAATAACGCCGGCATTACTCAGCCGCTGAAGCTGATGGAAATTAAGCGCGCCAACTATGACGCGGTGCTGGACGTCAGCCTGCGCGGCACGCTGCTGATGTCGCAGGCGGTTATTCCGGCAATGCGGGCGCAAAAATCGGGCAGCATTGTCTGTATCTCATCGGTTTCCGCCCAGCGCGGCGGCGGTATCTTCGGCGGCCCGCACTACAGCGCGGCAAAAGCCGGTGTGCTCGGCCTGGCGCGGGCGATGGCGCGCGAGCTTGGCCCGGATAACGTCCGCGTAAACTGCATCACGCCGGGGCTGATTCAGACCGATATTACCGCCGGCAAGCTGACCGACGACATGACGGCCAATATCCTCGCCGGGATCCCGATGAACCGTCTGGGCGATGCGGTGGATATCGCGCGTGCCGCCCTGTTCCTCGGCAGCGATCTCTCTTCCTACTCGACCGGTATCACCCTGGACGTGAACGGCGGCATGTTAATCCACTAAGCGAGGCAAGCAGATGAAGATGACAGAAACACAACAAGTTGCCGCGGCGGCGTGGCGTATCCGTCGCTATGCCCTGCAAATGGGCGAAGTCCAGGGACAGGGCTATATCGGCCAGGCATTAGGCTATGCGGATGTGCTGGCCACCGCGTTCAGTCACGCGATGCGCTACCGTCCGGAAGATCCGCAGTGGGAAGGGCGTGACCGTTTTCTGCTCTCTCACGGCCATTACGCCATCGCCTATTATGCGGCGCTGCTGGAAGCGGGAATTATCCCGGAAGAGGAGCTGGAGACCTACGGTTCCGACGACAGCCGCCTGCCGATGTCGGGCATGGCGACCTATACGCCTGGAATGGAGATGTCCGGCGGCTCGCTGGGGCAGGGGCTCTCCATCGCCGTCGGGATGGCGCTCGGTCTGAAGAAGAAGGGCAGCGCATCCTGGGTTTTTAACTCTATGTCGGATGGGGAGCTGGACGAAGGTTCAACCTGGGAAGCGGCGATGTCGGCGGCCCACTACGGCCTGACTAACCTGATTAACCTCGTTGACGTTAACAAACAGCAGGCGGACGGCGATTCGCGCAAAATTCTCGGCTTTGAGCCGCTGCATGAAAAATGGGCCGCCTTCGGCTGGTACGTGCAGCGCGTGGACGGTAACGATCTGGCGGCGGTGGTGGCCGCCTTTGATAACGCGAAAAATCATGCGGGCAACCAGCCGCGGGTCATTTTATGCGACACGCTGATGGGCAAAGGGGTGCCGTTCCTTGAAACCCGCGATAAGAACCATTTTATCCGCGTCGATGCCGATGAATGGCAAAAAGCGATTGCGGTGCTGGACGCCAACAAACCGGAAGGAGTGCTGTAATGAGCCAGAGTAAACCACGCTTAAAAACGTCGGCGATGATCGCCTCCATTGCTGATGAAGGTCAGGCGACCGTTTCCGCGCCGTTTGGCGTCGCGCTCTCGAAGCTGGCGGCCCAGCGCGCGGAAATCGTCGGTATGACCGCGGACCTGTCAAAGTATACCGATCTGCATATTTTCGCCCAGGCCTTTCCGGATCGCTTCTTCCAGATGGGAATGGCGGAGCAGCTGCTGATGGGAGCCGCCGGGGGAATGGCGAAGGAGGGATTTATTCCCTTCGCCACCACCTACGCCGCTTTTGCCACCCGTCGCGCCTATGATTTTATCCATCAGGTCATCGCCGAAGAGCATCTGAACGTGAAGATCTGCGCGGCGCTGCCGGGCCTGACCACCGGCTACGGGCCGAGCCATCAGGCAACGGAAGATCTGGCGATTATGCGCGGCATTCCCGGCATGGTCATCGTCGATCCCTGCGATGCGCTGGAGATAGAGCAGGCGGTACCGGCGATTGCCGACCACGACGGTCCGGTGTATATGCGTCTATTGCGCGGTAAGGTGCCGCTGGTGCTCGATAAATATGATTATCAGTTTGAGCTGGGCAAGGCGAAGCTGCTGGAGGACGGTAACGATGTACTGATTATCTCTTCCGGGCTGATGACCATGCGCGCCCTCGAGGCGGTTGAAAAACTGCGGGCCGATAATATCAGCGCGGCGGTGCTGCATGTCCCTACCATCAAACCGCTTGATGAAAAAACGATCGTTGTGCAGGCTTCGAAGCCCGGCCGTCTGGTGGTGACCGCGGAAAACCACACGTCGGTCGGCGGGCTGGGGGAGGCGGTTGCCGCGCTGCTGATGCGTAAAGGCGTACGCTGCGAGCTGGATACCGTCGGTTTGCCTGACGAATTCCTGCTGGCCGGCGCGCTTCCGACGCTGCACGACCGCTACGGCATCTCCACCGCGAAGATGGTCGAAAAAATTAAGTATCGCCTGCGTTAATCGCCTTCGCCGCCGCGTTCTGCGGCGGCGTTTCTCTGCTTTTGTTCGCGGTTTCCCCGTCGAGGCATTAAACGGGCTATTTCGGGAACGCCTGGCGCGAAGCGCCATCGCCGCTTCTCATCGACAGGACGGGGAGCAGTGGTTTGTTAGCCGGAGGATTCTTTTCGGCAGATTTTATGCGGTTCGTCACAAAATCTGCTAGACTGCGCAGCTTCATGGCATTGTGGTTTTTGCCATCTCTTTCGCAATAATCTCCCTGAAAACTACGCCTGTGACGGGCCGGGGCGGTTCGGAGTTGTTATGTCTTTTGATTCCCTTGGCCTGAATCCTGAAATCCTGCGCGCCGTCGCTGAGCAGGGCTACGTTGAGCCAACCCCAATTCAGCAGCAGGCTATCCCGGCAGTATTACAGGGGCGCGATCTGATGGCCAGCGCTCAGACCGGTACCGGCAAAACGGCGGGATTTACGCTGCCGCTGCTTCAGCATCTGATCCAAAAGGAGCCGCATGCTAAAGGGCGTCGCCCGGTGCGTGCGCTGATCCTGACCCCAACGCGCGAGCTGGCGGCGCAAATTGGCGAGAACGTCCGTGATTACAGCAAATACCTCAACGTTCGCTCGCTGGTGGTGTTCGGCGGCGTGAGCATTAATCCGCAGATGATGAAGCTGCGCAGCGGCGTCGATATCCTGGTGGCAACGCCGGGTCGTCTGCTGGATCTTGAACATCAGAACGCCGTGAGCCTCGACAAAGTCGAAGTGCTGGTGCTGGACGAAGCCGACCGTATGCTGGATATGGGCTTTATTCACGATATTCGCCGGGTGCTGGCGAAGCTGCCGGCCAGACGTCAGAACCTGCTGTTCTCCGCAACCTTCTCCGATGACATTAAATCGCTGGCGGAAAAGCTGCTGCATAACCCGCTGGAGATCGAAGTCGCCCGCCGCAACACCGCCTCTGAGCAGGTGAGCCAGCTGGTGCATTTTGTCGATAAAAAGCGCAAACGCGAGCTGCTGTCGCAGATGATCGGTGAAGGTAACTGGCAGCAGGTGCTGGTCTTTACCCGCACCAAGCACGGCGCAAACCATCTGGCGGAACAGCTCAATAAAGACGGCATCCGCAGCGCCGCTATTCACGGCAACAAGAGCCAGGGCGCGCGTACCCGCGCATTGGCTGACTTTAAATCCGGCGGCATTCGCGTACTGGTGGCCACCGATATCGCCGCGCGCGGTCTGGATATTGAAGAGCTGCCGCACGTGGTGAACTACGAGCTGCCAAACGTACCGGAAGACTATGTGCACCGTATCGGTCGTACCGGGCGCGCCGCGGCAACGGGTGAAGCGCTGTCGCTGGTTTGCGTTGATGAACATAAACTGCTGCATGATATCGAACGCTTGCTGAAAAAAGAGATCCCGCGTATTGCCCTGGCGGGCTACGAGCCGGATCCATCGATTAAAGCCGAGCCGATTCAGAACGGTCGTCAGCAGCAGCGCGGCGGCGGTCGCGGTGGCCAGAGTCAGGGCCGCGGTGGCCAGGGGCAAGGTCGCGGTCAGCAGTCCGCTCCGCGTCGTACCGATGGCGAAGCGTCGAAAGCGCGAACTCAGGACGGTAAGCCTCCTCGCCGTCGTCGCCCGCGTAAACCCGCCGCGGCGGAGTAACGCTATCCCGTCACTCCTGTGGCGAGTGTCGCAATCGCGCGGCTAAGCCACTGATGGGTTGTCCGGGTAAGACTCCTTACCCGGACGCGCTTCGCTCAGCATAACCTCGAGCGTGATTCCAGTTTGCTCAGAAAGACGTTCCTTCCGACGGCTAAAAAATGGCACAATAGTGGCTGTTTATACAGTATTCAGGTTTTCTCATGGCTTTGACCGCAGCGCTGAAAGCGCAAATCGCCGCCTGGTATAAGGCGCTTCAGGAACAAATCCCTGACTTTATTCCCCGTCCTCCGCAGCGGCAGATGATTGCCGATGTGGCGAAGACGCTCGCCGGGGAAGAGGGGCGACATCTGGCGATAGAAGCCCCGACCGGCGTCGGCAAAACCTTGTCATACCTGATTCCCGGCATCGCCATTGCCCGTGAAGAACAAAAAACGCTGGTGGTCAGTACCGCCAACGTTGCTCTGCAGGACCAAATCTACAGTAAAGACCTGCCGCTGCTGCGCAAAATCATTCCCGACCTGCGATTTACCGCCGCCTTTGGCCGCGGGCGCTACGTCTGCCCGCGTAACCTGGCCGCGCTTGCCAGCACCGAGCCAACGCAGCAGGATTTACTGGCCTTTCTTGATGACGAACTCACGCCTAACAACCAGGCGGAACAGAAGCTGTGCGCGACGCTGAAAGCGGACCTTGATAGCTACAAATGGGACGGCCTGCGCGATCATACCGATAAAAATGTGGATGATTCATTATGGAGCCGCCTGAGCACCGATAAAGCCAGCTGCCTGAACCGCAACTGCCACTATTATCGCGAATGTCCGTTTTTTGTCGCCCGCCGGGAAATCCAGGAAGCAGAAGTGGTGGTGGCGAACCATGCGCTGGTGATGGCGGCGATGGAAAGCGAAGCGGTGCTGCCGGAACCGAAGCATCTGCTGCTGGTGCTGGATGAAGGCCACCATCTTCCGGAGGTGGCCCGCGATGCGCTGGAAATGAGCGCGGAAATCACCGCCCCCTGGTACCGCCTGCAGCTGGATCTTTTTACGAAGCTGGTCGCGACCTGCATGGAGCAGTTTCGCCCTAAAACCACGCCGCCGCTGGCGAATCCCGAGCGTCTGAATGGGCATTGCGAGGAGCTCTATGAGCTTATCTCCTCCCTGAATAATATCCTCAATCTGTACATGCCGGCCGGGCAGGAGGCGGAGCACCGCTTCCCGATGGGGGAGCTGCCGCAGGAAGTGATGGAGATTTGCCAGCGGCTGGCGAAGCTCACCGAAACGCTGCGCGGTCTGGCGGAGCTGTTCCTTAACGATCTGGGCGAAAAAACCGGCAGTCACGACGTGGTGCGTTTGCACCGGGTTCTGCTGCAGATGAACCGAGCGCTGGGGATGTTTGAAAGCCAAAGTAAACTGTGGCGGTTGGCATCGCTGGCGCACTCCTCCGGCGCGCCGGTGACCAAATGGGTCACCCGCGACCTGCGGGATGGCCAGATGCATATCTGGTTCCACTGCGTGGGGATCCGCGTCAGCGATCAGCTGGAGAGGCTGCTGTGGCGCAGCGTCCCGCATATCGTCGTTACCTCTGCGACGCTACGCTCGCTTAATAGCTTTTCGCGTCTGCAGGAGATGAGCGGGCTGAAAGAGAAAGCGGGAGACCGCTTTGTGGCGCTGGATTCGCCCTTTAATCACGTCGAACAGGGTAAAATCGTCATTCCGCAGATGCATTATGAACCGCTTATCGATAACGAAGAGCAGCATATTGCCGAGATGGCCGCCTATTTCCGGGAACAGGTTGAGAGCAAAAAGCATCTCGGCATGCTGGTACTCTTCGCCAGCGGAAGAGCGATGCAGCGGTTTCTCGAACAGGTTACCGATCTGCGCCTGCTGCTGCTGGTTCAGGGGGATAAGCCTCGCTACCGGCTGGTCGAGCTGCATCGTAAACGCGTTGAAGGCGGCGAGCGCAGCGTACTGGTTGGGCTGCAATCCTTCGCGGAAGGCCTGGATTTAAAAGGCGAACTGTTAAGCCAGGTGCATATCCACAAGATCGCTTTCCCGCCGATTGACAGCCCGGTGGTGATCACCGAAGGCGAATGGCTCAAAAGCCTCAACCGCTATCCGTTCGAAGTTCAGAGCCTGCCCAGCGCGTCATTCAACCTGATTCAACAGGTTGGCCGCCTGATCCGTAGCCATAGCTGCTGGGGAGAGGTGGTAATTTATGATAAACGCCTGTTGACCAAAAACTACGGTAAGCGTTTATTGAATGCATTACCCATATTTCCGATAGAGCAGCCAGCCGTCCCTGAGGTTATAGTAAAAACTAAAACAAAACAGACGCGTCGCAAACGGCGTTAGCGGTGCAATGTCGACGCGGTGAGACGCTCAGAGGAGCCTGCAATGGAGTACAGCAAGATCGTTAAAGAAGTCGGGCGCGGAAAAAACCACGCTCGCGACCTGGACGTGGAAACGGCCCGCGCGCTCTACTCGCGGATGCTTAACGGCGAGGTGCCTGACCTTGAGCTCGGCGGCATTCTTATTGCCCTGCGCATCAAGGGCGAAGGTGAAGCGGAGATGAAGGGCTTCTATGAAGCGATGCAGGAGCACACCATTAAGCTGACGCCGCCGGTCGGCAAGCCGATGCCGATTGTGATCCCCAGCTATAACGGCGCGCGTAAACAGGCTAACCTGACGCCGCTGCTGGCCGTCCTGCTGCATAAGCTCGGCTTCCCGGTTATCGTTCACGGCGTGAGCCACGATCCCACCCGCGTGCTGACGGAAACCATTTTTGACCTGATGGGGATCCCGGCAACGCTTCACGCGGGCCAGGCACAGGCGCGGTTAGATAGTCACCAGCCGGTTTACGTTCCGGTCGGCGTATTTTGTCCGCCGCTGGAAAAACAGCTGGCGATGCGCTGGCGCATGGGCGTGCGTAACAGCGCACACACCCTGGCCAAGCTGGCGACGCCGTTTGCCGAAGATGCGGCGCTGCGCCTGTCGAGCGTTTCGCATCCTGAGTACGTCGGTCGGGTCGCGAAATTTTTTGCCGGGATCGGCGGCCGGGCGCTGCTGATGCACGGTACCGAAGGCGAGGTTTACGCTAACCCGCAGCGCTGCCCGCAGATTAGCCTGATTGATGAGACCGGTACGCGGGTGGTTAACGAGCGTCAGGATGGCGCCGCTGCGCAGGCAGTCGCCCTGCCGGAGTCAAAAGATCCCGAAGTGACCGCGCGCTGGATCGAGCGCTGTATGGTCGGGAGCGAACCGCTGCCGTCATCGTTGAAAATTCAGCTGGCCTGCTGTCTTTTGGCCACCGGCGTGGTCTTGTCTCTGGAGCAGGGGCTGGCGAAGGTGGCTGAGAGCTGGTAACCCTATCGCAGGATCGCAGGCAAAAAAAAGCCCGTCCAGTGGCATGGACGGGCAAGGCAAGGGTATTAAAGGATCTTACAGGGTTAAAACAGTGGCATTACAGGGTGTTGCTGTTGCTACAGGGATAACTGACGATTATTTATAGATAACCGCAGTACCGCTCAGTTTGTTGTTGCTGTTAGCGGAGGTAATGCTATAGCCGGTTGCACCAGCGGCCTCGGCTTTTTCAGCCAGTTTAGCTTCCAGTCCATCCAGCGTCGTCGCGCCTTCAGCGGAAACCACACCAATTTTGTTCATGCTCTCTGCCTGAGCCGATGTCACCGGCTGAGCGGCGAACGCGCCGAAAGACAGAGCGGAAAGGGCGATAGCGGCGGCAGCATATTTGATGTTTTTCATAGTTAATCTCTCGCAGGTTGTTCTGTATAGGGGACGATGTTCCGTCGATGTGATAAGTATCACGGTTTTTAGCGGGAGATAAAATCGAAGGAAATTAACAGTCTTCATCTAATTTTTTGAACGACTATTAATTTATTGAATATTAATAAATTATTTTAGCCGGCGGTGGCGAAACAGGTCGGGGCGGCGAACGGGGGGCTGGAAGGGCACATTTTGCCACGCCGTTTGCCAAAAAACGTGCGCGAAAAGATAACGCGATGTGCGTAATGAACGGTAAATATTGGTCAGCGAAGCTGGCTATCCTTGGAGCCTCTGCGATTATATCCTGAAAATGTATTGTTATGTAAATCTTTCTCCTGTTGGCATTTTACGCAGTATTTCACCCCCGCCACCGCCCGTCGGCGCGCCTCAGGAATCGGCTCCCCGCATTCTTCACAAAATTTGTTGCTTTCCCCCGATGACAGTTCGTTTCGCGCCCGAGCTATCGCGTCGTTGATGGTGCTGTCGATCTGTTCCTGCACCGCGTCATCATTCGCCCAGCCTGATGCCATAGTTCACCTCGCTATCTCGCCTCTCTTTAGTATAGAGAATATGGGGATAAAAAATGACCAGACAAGGCTCAGATCTCTGACCATTCGCGCAGCAGGTTATGGTACAGATTAAGCAGAGACAGGACTTCGTCACTTTCGCCGTGGCGGCTTTTTAATTTCTGAATATTGCCATCCAGTTCAAACAGCATACTGCGGCGTTTATCGTCGCGGATCATTGACTGAACCCACAAGAACGAGGCGACGCGAACGCCTGAGGTCACCGGAGTGACGCAGTGCAGGCTGCTTGAAGGATAGAGCACCAGGTCCCCGGCAGGGAGCTTAACCGAATGCTGTCCGTAGGTATCGTTCACGACCAGCTCACCGCCTTCGTAGCTCTCCGGGGGGCTTAAAAAGAGCGTGGCGGAAAGATCGGTGCGCATCCAGCCTCCCTGCGCCTGGCTGCGTACCGCGCCGTCGACGTGGAAACCATAAGTTTCGCTCTGCTGATAACGATTAAACAGCGGGCTGGAAATCGCTTTCGGCAGCGCGGCGGCAAAAAACAGCGAGCTGCGATTCAGCGCCGCCAGTACGTTACCCTGAAGTTCGCCGTAAAGATTGCTGTGGGTATCAACCTGCTGGTTATTTTTGACCTGGGCGCCCAGATCGCCGGTCGTCACGCGCCCGTCGACCCATTCCGCCTGCTGCAGCTGAGCGATAAAATCGTCCACTTCCTGAGAGCTGAGAACGGCGGGAATATGATACATCATCGTTTTATCTCCGGAGAAAACGGGGCGTAGCCGCCCCGGGGTGGATCAGAAGTGCATATTGGCGGTGAGCACGAAGGTTCGCGGTTCGCCCGGGTGATAACGGTAGCCGCTCTTGTTAATCGAGGCGACATAGTCGGTATCAAACAGGTTGTAGACGTTCAGCTGCAGGTCGAGATTACGGTTAATGCGATAGCCGACTTTGGCATCAGCCACCCAGTAGCCTTCGGTATAGGAAGGCGTGCCGACCGCACCGTCGCTGCCGCGATGCATGCTGCCGACGTATCGCGCGCCGGCGCCGACGGCGATCGCATCGGTGGCCTGATACTGGCTCCAGAGAGTAAACGCATGCTCTGGCGTATACGGCAGCGCGCTGGTGCCATCCTGGGCGGTATTCGCGCCTTCACGAACGCTGGCGTGCTGTTGGGTATAGCCGCCAATAACCTGCCAGTCGGGCGTGATATTACCGGCCAGAGAGATCTCATAGCCTTCAACGCGCTTCTTACCGTACTGCGAATAGCTGCCGTCGTCGTTCTGCTCGACTTCGTTTTCAATATCGGTGCGGAAGAGGGCGGCGGTCAGCAGCAGGCGCTTATCCATCAGCTCCCACTTGGTGCCGACTTCGCTGGTTTTGGCCTTCTGCGGTTTAAAGTCGGTTCGGTTGGCGCTGCTGCCGGTGCCGCTTTGCGCGAGGGTGAAGTTGCTCCCTCCCGGCGGCTGCTGGGAGACGGCGTAGTTGACGTAGAGGTTGCCGTTATCGGTCAGGTGGTACAGCGCGCCGGCCTTCCAGTTAACCAGGTTACCGCTGGTTGAGGTATCGACGGTGGTGACGGGGGTATTTTTCGCCACCCCGGTCGGGCAGGCGATGGCGCCGCGGCCGGTACCGCCGCACAGGCTGGCGCTATCGTATTTGGTCTGGTAGTTATCCAGACGGATCCCGCCGTTAAGTTCGACGTCCTGGGTTATCTGCAGCGTATCGAAAGCATAGACGCCGACGGTATCCGTCTGTCCGTTAGCGTTGGCGCCGCTGCGGTTCAGGCCGCCGATGGAGATATCGCTGTTCGGATGATAAATATTCACCGCCGGAGGCGTGAGCGGATATACCCCGTAGTTGGTCTGGGTTTCGCGGGTAAATTCCACACCGGTGCTGACGTCATGACCGATGGCCCCGGTATAGAACGTTGACGTCAGGTTAGTCTGGTTGGTCAGGATCTTGTTGCTGGTATCTTTCGTGTTCGCCAGGCGCGACCAGGTCCAGGTGCCGACATCGTTGGGGTTTGGCTGAGTGATGTTTGACGCGCCGCCCATCACCGCAGTCATCAGGTAATCCTGCTTCACGCGAGACCAGCGGGTGGTGTTGCGAATCGTCGTCGTGTCGCTCAGGTCGTGCTCGAAGCGCATCGTCACGGTATCGGTTGTGGAATCATCGTAGTCGGAGTCGGTGCCGTAGAAGTTGCTGGTGGCGACCTTGCCGGAGTGATTCAGCGCCGAGGTGCCGGCGTTGGGAGCGGAATAGCCCGGCAGACCGATGGTGGGAATGCCGCCGTCGGGCGTGTTGTGCTGGGTTACGTGCAGATAGTTAAGATACAGGCGGTTTTCGGTGCCGAGGCCAAATGCGGCCGATGGCGCGACGCCGTAACGCTCGTTTTTCACCTTGTCCCGGCCCGCATCGTGGGTTTTCTCGCCCATCAGATTCAGACGCACCGCGCTGGTTTCGCCAATGGCCTCGTTAATATCCAGGGTGCCGCGTCGGAACCAGGCGCTGCCCGCGCTGGCGGAGGCGTCGATGCCGGAATCGAGGCGCGGCTGTTTGCTGATCATATTGATCGAGCCGGTCGGCGCGCTGCGTCCGTAGTCGGAGCCTGAAGGTCCCTTGATGACTTCGATCTGCTCGGTATTAAAAGTATCGCGGCTGACGCTGCCGAGATCGCGGATGCCGTCGACGTAAATGCTGTTGGAAGTGTCCGCCCCGCGCATGTAAATCGCGTCGCCGGTCGTCGAGTTGCCGTTTTCGCCGGCAAAGAAAGCGCCGACGCCGGGAACGTTTTTCAGCGCGTCGGTGAGGTTAGTGACGCCCTGGTCCTTCATCACCTGCTCAGAGACCACGCTAACCGTCCGCGTTGTGTCGGCGATCGGGCGTGAAAATTTAGGATCGGCGGAGCGGGTCGGCGCGTACAGCGATGGCGTCTGCGCTTCGACCACCAGCGTTTCGCCGCTATTTTTTTCAGTGCTATCCGCGGCAAGCAGCTGGCCGGTCGGGGAAAGACTCAGGCATAAGCCGGTGAAGAGAGTGAGCGAGTGAAAACTGCTGAACGGCAAATTGTTATTTTTTTCCATATCAATAAGTGACTTATAATTTTAATTAGGCCATAACGACCGCAGACGAAGCGTTGCTTCGCCCCGACCACTGCAGGTGATTTTTTACAAAAGCAATGAGTTTGATAATGATTGTGATAATCATTATCAAACAACACGCGAATTTCTATCACTCATTTATAAAAAAATAAATACATTTATTTACATTGGCTGCATTTTTTCTACATAAAGGCGCGCCGGGCAGGCGAGGTTGTCGCGGGAAATGGCATTCAGCTACCCGGCCTGGAAAACGGCGCTAGTACAGGCCGGGTGGGAGGGTTAGCGGGCGTCCGGACGAACGAGGTCAAAGCGCAGGCTTTCATCAATGCCATAATAGGCGCTGGGGCCTCCGGCGCGCAGAATCGGCTGGGCTTTGGCGGTCTGGTAAATTCCGTCTTCCAGCAGCGATTCATCGATATGCACCGCCACCACTTCGCCCAGCACCAGCCAGGTGTCAACCGCTCGCCCTTCTGCGGTCGTCAACTGGATGCATTGTGAAAGGCGACACTCGAAGTTTACCGGGCTTTCGGCGACCCGCGGCGCGCTGACGATGCGGCTGGGAGCGGCAGTCAGCCCGGCGCGGATGAATTCATCTTCATTATGGGGAAGGGTGGCGGAGGTTTCGTTCATCGCGACCGCCAGAGGCCGGGTGGCCAGATTCCAGACGAACTCTTTAGTCTCAGCGATATTCTGTACGCTATCTTTCCAGCCGCTGCTGGCAAAACCAATAATCGGCGGCCGATAGTTAAAGCAGTTGAAAAAACTGTACGGCGCGAGGTTACGCTGGCCGCTGTTATCAAGGGAGGCTATCCAGCCGATGGGGCGCGGCCCGATAATGGCGTTAAGCGGGTCGTGCGGCAGACCGTGTCCGTGCGAAGGTTGGTAGAAATACATACGACACCCGTGACAAAAAAAGAGATAACCAGACTCACTTATTTACCGCGCCGCCGTCAACGGGTATCTTACGCGGCTGTTCAAAGGAGATTGCCATGAAAGCCCAGAAACCGGGGTTACACCCGCGTAACCGTCACCAACAACGCTACGACCTGCCCGCGCTGTGCCAGGCCCACCCTGAGCTCCAGGGCTTTATCACCCTTAACCCGGTGGGTGAGCAGACCATCGACTTTGCCAATCCGCTGGCGGTGAAGGCGCTGAATAAAGCGCTGCTGGCGCACTTCTACGCGGTGAAATACTGGGATATTCCCGACGGCTTTCTCTGCCCGCCGGTGCCGGGCAGGGCGGACTACATCCATCATCTCGCCGATCTGCTGGCGCTGGATAGCGGGACGATCCCGGCCAACGCCAGCATTCTCGATATTGGCGTTGGCGCAAACTGCATCTATCCGCTCATTGGCGTGCACGAGTACGGCTGGCGTTTTACCGGCAGCGAAGTGAACGCCGACGCGTTCGCCAGCGCCCAGGCTATCGTCAACGGCAATCCCGGCCTGACTCGCCAGATCCGCCTGCGTCGTCAAAAAGACGCCAAAGCGATTCTGACCGGCATTATTCATAAAAATGAGATCTACGACGCGACCCTGTGCAACCCGCCGTTCCATGATTCCGCCGCCAGCGCGCAGGCGGGCGGTGAGCGTAAACGTCGCAACCTGGGACTGGGCGAGGAGAGCGTGCTGAACTTTGGCGGCCAGCAGCAGGAGCTGTGGTGCGAAGGGGGCGAGGTTGCGTTTATTACGCAGATGATTGCGGAGAGCCAGCAGTTTGGCCGTCAGGTGAAGTGGTTTACCTCCCTGGTTTCTCGCGGCGACAATTTGCCGCCGCTCTACCGTGCGCTGACCGACGTCGGCGCGGTGAAAGTGGTGAAAAAAGAGATGGCCCAGGGGAATAAGCAGAGCCGCTTTATCGCCTGGACCTTTATGGACGAAGCCAAACGTCGCCGCGCTTTATAACGTGGGCTCGGCGGGTGCCGGCGGTCCCGCCGGTGCCGGCATCGGCAGAACCTGGTAAGTTTGTACCGGCGCCCGCACGCCCGCGAGGTCAAAATGCCTTTTCACCTGAGTGTCGAGGGCGAACCTTACCGTCCACTGCTTCAACGGCAGGGTGGTAAAGGTGACGCGCAGGGTGAAGGCGGTATTGCTTAAGCCCACCAATCCAGCGAAAGAGGGCTCGCCAATGATCAGCCCGCGAATCTCTTCCTGCGCCATCACTTCCGCGACCGCGTCTTTCAGCGCCTGGTTGGCCTTATCCAGATCCTCCTGTCGATCAACGTCATAGTTGGCCACCACCGAGCCGATCCCGCGCACGAAGTTGGCGAAGGTGGTTATCGAAGACCACGGAATAATGTGATAAGCGCCAGTATCCTGGCGTACGCCGACGGAGCGAATCGACATGCGTTCTACCGTCCCGGTTAACGGCCCGATGGTCACCAGATCGCCGGTATTCATGCCGTTCTCAAACTGGATAAAAATCCCGGTAATAATATCTTTAACCAGGGTTTGCGCGCCGAACGAAATCGCCAGGCCCAGCGCGCCGGCGCCGGCCAGCAGCGGGGCAATGTTCACGCCCACTTCCGAAAGCAGGATCATGATAGTAATGGTACTAATCACCACCGCCAGCGCGTTGCGAAACAGCGTCAGCAGCGTTCGGGCGCGGGCGCTGGGCAGCGGGCGGCCGTGAATATCCGATGCCAGCCGGTTCTCAATCAGGCTGGCGAGCAGCGTCCAGCCAATTGCCGAGAAGAAGAGGATCAGCGCGATACGAATCAGCACATCGACCGCTTTTTGCCCGCTGCCGTTATGCATCCACTGCCAAAAATCGAACAGCCCCCACGCGCTGAGCAGCAGCATGATCGCCACGCAGACCGTCAGGATACGCGCGGCTTTCAGCGACGCGGAGATCCAGCCGTTCAGCCGTTTTTGCAGTTCGGGGTAGTTGCGCTGGGTTTCCGGCGACAGGGTGATGGTTTTCGCAATCCAGCGCGACAGAATACCGGAGACCAGCGCGGCGGCGCCGATGATGGCCAGGCTGCGCAGCGTCGCGCCCATCATAAATTTCAGGCTGTTGCCGGGATCGAACAGGGAGAAGAAAAACAGCACGATAAAATAGGCGCAGGCCAGCCAGTGCCAGATCAGCGCAAAGGCGCGGATAAACAGGCTAAAGAAGGCCAGCGAGCGGTCGGCGAGATGGATAAGCCCCTGGGTAATCAATTTCTTATTGTGAAATATCAGGTACAGCGCCCAGAGCGTAATGCACAGCATAATCACCACGTTGGCCAGCGCTCCGAACTGTACGTTGACCTGGTTGGAGATAATCGGCACCGCGACGATGAGCCCGTAGCCAATCAGGCTGCTCAGCGCGCTGAGACGCAGGTTCCAGTATTTCGCCGCTTCATCGCTGAGGTTGAACGGGCGTAGCTCCGGGATGCGGGGGCAAAAAATAAGCCGCAGAATGGCCTTGAAAAATTCAATCAGCGCGAAGGCGTTGAGAAACAGGCTTTGTTGAAAGGCTATGGTGGGATTGTTACCGTTCAGGCGGTCGCTTAAAAGCTGGCCCACGAAGAGCGTGAGCGCCAGCAGAAGCAGGTCAAAAATAAACGCGCCGGCGATCGTTGCAGGTAGCTGAAGCCAGTTGCTGCGGTCGCGGTTTTTATGCCGTCCCCAGTGGCCCATCTTGCGATACAGCGGCAGGGCCGCCAGGCGTACCAGCCACCAGAACGCAAAGACCAGGCCCGCCAGCAGCAGGAAATGCCAGGCGGCGTTGGTGAAAGTCTGAGAATTAAACGCTTTGTGCGGAGAACCGGTGATGTTGCGCCACAGCTGGGAGAAGCGCGAAGAGAGCTGCTCTCCGTATTCGCGGCTGATGTGAGTGACGTTCTCCAGCACAGTGGTCTCGTCTTTTATTTCCGGCGGCGTCAGCTTCGGCGTACTGTCCGGCGGCGGCGTGGCGGCGGCTTTCCGCAGCTGCTCGATAAGCTCCTGACGGGCGTCGGCGTTTTCAAGCACGTCGGCCAGCGCGCCGTAGGCCGCTTTCTTCTGCGCCACATCGGGTTCACTGCTGCTGGACGGGGCCGCTGCGGTTGCCGGAACGCCGGGCAGCGTCGCGGCCCATAGCGGAGCGGTGAAGAGTAGGGCAAGCAGTAACAAAATCCGCGGCACAGGCACCTCCATTGCATCTCAAACCAATAAGTATAGAAGATGAGATCCGCAGAGCGAGGTTGGGATGATTCTGGAAAGCGGCTCTCCCGCGAAGGGAGAGCCGGGGGATGTATTTTACCAGCTGTATCGGACGTTGAGGCTGCCGTTAAGGTCGTCGTAATGATTGCTGCCTTTCTGACCCGTCACCATTCCTGTTACGCTCCACTGATTATTGAGATTCACCTCAATTCCCGCTTTGAGTTCGGCGCGATTTGCCGGTAAATCCATCTGAACGTCAGCATGATTAAATGCAACGGAGATATCATCATTGGTATGCAACCAGTTGACTTCAGCAAAGGGTTGAATGACAGAGGTGCGATTTTTATATAGCTTGCCATCCACGCGCAGACCGAGGCGGGAGGCCCAGCTGCTGCTGCTTTGCCCATCAATTCGCGTTCTTCCTTTGTCGATAACGGTATCAGCAGAATAATTCTGCCAGATGATTTGCGCCTGTGGCGTCAGGCTAATCTGTTGTCCCTCTTTCAGAGGGATGTCGTATCGATATCCCGCTTCCAGCGAGGCCGTATGGGTGTGGGAATCATAGTCCGTTGAGCCAATATCCCCGTTTTTCACTGTGTTACTATACATCCCGTACTGGTACCAGCTGTCAATGTATAGCCCTCGGTGCGTTTGGGAATCGGCAAACCAGGTCGAGTAAATGCCTACGTTGTACCCGGAAACGTTGCCGCTGGCTGACAGTTGACTGCCATCCATACCTCGATTACCGGTACTGTCAGTATCGGCATTGATATAGCTGCCCATAATGCCTGTGACCAGGCTTTGTTCACCGTTATCCCAGGCGAGTATGTCCCCGCCTATCTGGATTTGAGAGTAGTTGTTGTTAATATCAACGTTGCCGCTAACGGCCTGGGAATCGGCACGTCCAGCTTTAAACCGCATCCACATATTGCCATTAGCGGTACGAAGCTGACTGCCTTCGCGATCGTAAAGCGTTTGCATTTGCAAGTTGCGCACCATCCACTGATTACCAAGATATGCCCCTATATCAGCGCGATATTGATGCGAACCTGATGGGGTGGTATCGCCATGGTTACCCTCATCGGGTTTCACCGGGTCGATATTGCCGTTGTTGCCGTCATCAGGCTTAACCGGGTCGACGTTGCCGTTATTGCCGTCATCAGGCTTAACCGGGTCGACGTTGCCGTCATTGCCGTCATCAGGTTTAGGATCTACAGGTGCGTTTGATTGCGAGCGTAGATACCAGTCTCCGGTATCCTTGTACAAACGGTATTCATACAAGCCAATTTGGACCTGATTTCCCTGGGTGAAGACACCGTTTGAATTTCCTGAAATATCAATTAATTCAATACCTTTATTCGTCAATTCACCCTTGCCATCCACGTTAGTGATATACACGGTAGAATTACCGTTTGAATCACCGGAGATCGTCAGTTTATCGGTTAACGAGTTATCGCCACCTAACCGGGTATTGAAAAAGAGGTTGCCGTTATTGCCGGTATAGTCGCCATTGATGGTCAGGTTGTTGCCAACCTCTCCGCTTTTGCTCATGGCAAGATTGCCGCTATTAAAGACGTTACCATTAACAATGCCGCTGCCGCCGAAACGAGCTGCTGATGCGATGTTAATTTTTTGCTTACTTCCAGCAGCTCCAATTATTCCGCTGTTTTCCAGCCATAAGGTGCCCTCTTTAACGTGAGTATCACCGCTGTAGGTATTGGCCGCGGAGAGAATCAACGTACCGTCGCCCAGTTTAGTCAGTGATTTCCCATCCCAGCCGCTGCTATTGGTTGAGGCTAGCGTATTTGTGACATCATCGAGATGATTATTTACTGTAAATTCGCCGTTCGCTGCACTTAGCGTAAAGGTTCCGTGCGCATCGGTTGCGGCATTGTGTTTATCTGCATACCAGGAAAGTGCAGTGACTAACTCATATTGCGCTTTATTGTCAGGATTAATTCGTCCATCTATGGTTAAAAAGTCGGTTTCTTTCGCATCTATTCCGGCAACGGTGAAATTATTGAAGTCTCCGTTGATTTCATTTTCTGCGCTAATAAGCGTAAATGTGTACGGCGTGGTTATTAATGAATTATTAATATTACCGATGCCACTAATATTCAACGCCCCATTAAGGCTGCTGTAGCTTGTGACAATAACCGGTTCACCAACGCTGCGATCCAATTGTATGTTGAGTACGCTGCTGTCGGTGAGCATTAATTTCGCTGCATAAAGAGAACCTGAAGCAGTATTGAGATTAATGATGCCAGCGTTGGTAAGATTGCCGATAGCGGAATCACCGCGAACATTCCAGAGGCTGGTTTTGTCCAGGTCGACCGTGACATTGCTGTTTCCGGCCTGAATGGCACCGCTCAGGGTACTGTCATTTTTGGCACGGAATATAACGTTATTCCAGTTGTTATCATTAACCGTCAGCAGATTTGCAGCACTGACGTTTTGCAGATTATCAACGGTAATATCTGCGGCACCTGCATTGACATAAAATGCACTCCCGTCCTTTGCTGTGGCGGTAACGCTGCCGCCGGTGATATTTAGCGAATTGACCTCATCGTCGTAATAAGCATATGACGAATCCAGATAATAGGCCGCGCTATCGCCAGTTATCTGGCTATTCGTTAATGATGCCAATGCCGAATTCCAGCTTTTGTCCAGTAATACACCAGATGCTCTATTACTGAACACATTTAGATCATCACCCGTAAGTGTTCCTTTGTCACTGATTCTGAGTCCATGGGCATATTTTCCCTGAGTTTCTATCGATATCTGTTTTAATTCAACATCTGAATGGTAAACATCGATTCCGTTAGCATTATTTCCAATGGTTTTAATGCTTCCGCCCGTTACCGTAATATGACTGCCTTCCCGGGAGTATATTCCGGCAGCAATGGAACCTGAAGTTAATATATCGACATCATTAAGTAGTATTTTGGCAAAATATGCATAGGTTGCATGAGCCTCGTTACCTGAGGTTTCCAGGTGAGAATTATTTAGGGTGGTTTGGCTTGTATTGTCAGCTTCTAATCCATAAGCAAATTCACCGTGAGTCAGTACGTCAATATTATCCAGATAGACATTCGCGTTATCCAACGCAATTCCATAGCCATGATCGCCAGACGTGGTCACTTTACTGTTTACTAAGTGAATATCACCACTGTTGGTAAACAGTCCCAAAGCGTTATCACCTTTAGTTGATATATTGACATTGCTGAGTTGCAAAAGAATATTGCTGCTGTTTCTGACACCATCAGAGTAGTTTCCGCTAGTCTGTATGCTGCTATCACTCATGACGATATTTCCACGTGAGAATAATCCATAAGACCACTCACCCGAGGTAGATATTGTGACGCTGTTCAGGTCGATTGGGCTATCCACATCCCCAGAATAGATACCATTAGCATAATCACCTGTTGTTGTAATACTGCCACCTGTAGTATTGATAGAGCCATTGAAGCTTGCTGACAAGCCGTCAGAATTGTTACCCGAGGTTAAAATCGTCACGTCTTTCAGCGTAACTACGCTGTTGTTATAGGATGTCACTCCATGTGAATATATCCCTGCAGTGGCTACGCTACCGCCTGTCATTGTAACATGAGCGCCTTTGTTGGCTGATAGCGCAGTACTCCAGTCACCTGCCGATGAAACAGATACGTTATCGAGGTCAATGATGCTTTCTGATGAAGATGCAAGGACGCTGGTTGCTGAATATCCTTCAGTGATGATACTGCCGTCCGTCAGCGCAATTTTTCCACCATCATAGGCAATCAGACCGCCAGCCCGGCCCCCTGCTGTCGTAATCGTGACATCATTGAGGGTGGCTATGCTGTTAACATCAGAAGTAGATACTGCAAACGAATTTTCACCTTGGGTAGCGATTGAACCGCCGCTGAGGGATATCTGGGCTCCTGAAACTGCGGTCACCGCCGATGAGCTATTGCCCGCGGTGAGTATTGACCAACCCTGATTATCAAGCGTTAGGCTACTATTGGCTCCGTCAATGTATATGCCATTAGTTTGCGAACCTGAGGTCCTGATCGTGACTACACCCTCGTCACTGATAACAATTTCCTCATTACCCCAACCCCATGCTGAGATTGCAGTTGTTCCTCTGCTATTGGGGTCGTGGTTGCTGGAAAGATAGGTTCCGCTTAATTTATATTCACCAGAATTATAAGTTGTAAAAGTGCGGTCTTCCGCCAGGGCGACGCCAGACACGCATAAAAATGATGCCGCCAGAACGTTGATTCGGGTATGGCTGAGAAGGCGTCCATTACTGCTGGCAAATTCCGGCGCGACGACAAACATATTACGTGTAGCGCTCCAGACGATATTAAAGCTTCGGTTCATAGTTCATCATTCCCTAATAAACGGTGCGGCTAAGAAAAGCTGTTTAGCTATAGAAGCATGATATTTTTACTTTTTATTGTGAAATGATTTTGTTTTTGATGCTCATCACAAAAAGAATATGAATGCTTTTACGTCATGCTGAACTGAAGAGGGGGGAGTCGGTGGAGAATGCAGGAGTGAAAAGTTTATAAAGGGATAATTATTGGCGAAGAGCAGACTTCATATATCCACGGTGTAGATAATAGCTATTCAATGACTCTTGATGTGGATGATTTTAATAACTCCGGGTTATTATGTTTAATAAGAATAATATCAATTGATCCCTTGCACGTTTGTCTTTCTTAACAGGAGAGGAGACTTTCTCAACGCAGTGATTCTGGAAAGCGGCTCTCCCGCGAAGGGAGAGCCGGGGGGCATCAGGCTACGTGCTGCAAAAACTCGCGCAGGCGCGGGCTGGGCGGGTTATTCACCAGCATCTGCGGATCGCCATCTTCCGCAATACGCCCTTTATCGATAAAAATCAGGCGCGACGCCACTTTTTCGGCGAAGCCGATTTCGTGGGTAACGATAACCATGGTCATGCCTTCTTCGGCCAGATCCTGCATCACTTTCAGTACTTCATGACGCAGTTCAGGGTCAAGCGCGGAAGTCGGCTCATCAAACAGCATCATTTTGGGTTTAACCGCCAGCGCCCGGGCAATGGCCACGCGCTGCTGCTGTCCGCCTGAAAGCTCAGAAGGATAGTGGTGCGCACGTTCCGCGAGGCCCACTTTCTCCAGCAGGTCTTTCGCCAGTTTTTCCGCCGCCGCTTTATTGGCACCGCGAACGCGCAGCGGGCCGAACATCACGTTTTCCAGCGCCGTCAGGTGCGGGAACAGATAAAACTGCTGGAACACCATCCCGGCTTCCTGGCGAATCAGCCGCTCGTCAACCTTCGGGTCGTTGACCTTCAGACCGTCGACGATCAAATCACCGCTGGTAATCTCTTCAAGTTTGTTAATACAGCGCAGCAGGGTCGATTTACCGGAACCGGACGGCCCGATAATCACCACGACTTCGCCCTGGTTGATCTTCAGATCGATATCATGCAGCACCTTGGTTGGGCCAAAATGCTTGGAAACGTTTTTAAATTCAATCACAGGATTTTCATCCTTCTTTCAAGACGACGCAGAACAAAGCTCAGCACCAGGGTGATGATCAGGTAGATAACCGCAACGGCGCTCCAGATCTCCAGCGCGCGGAAGTTACCGGCAATAATTTCCTGACCCTGACGGGTCAGTTCGGCCACGCCGATGACGATAAACAGCGAGGTATCTTTGATGCTGATAATCCACTGGTTGCCCAGCGGCGGCAGCATACGGCGCAGCGCCAGCGGCAGGATCACGTAGCGGATAGTTTCGCGACGAGAAAGGCCCAGCGCGAGGCCGGCTTCCCGGAAGCCTTTATGGATCGACAGCACCGCGCCGCGGGTGATTTCCGCAATATAGGCGCCGGAGTTGATCATAATGGTTACCACCGCCGCCGAGAACGGGTCGATGCGTAAATCGTTAAACGCCATCGGCAGGGCGAAGTAGATGAACATGACCTGCACCACAATCGGGGTGCCACGGATGATTTCGATAAAGACCAGCGCGATGTGGTTGGCAATCCAGCCGCCGAAACAGCGGGCGAAACCGGCCACCAGACCGATTATCAGACCGCCGACCAGGCCGAGGACCGAAATCCACAGCGTCATTTTGGCGCCTTCCAGTAAAATTGGGATGGCGGGCCAGATGGCACTCCAGTCAAACTGCATAATGTGTTCCTGTTACCGTGTCGAAAACAGAGGAAAACCCCCTGAGAAAACTATTCAGGCCTGCTGACGGGTAGCCCGGAGAGCTCCAGGTCTACCAGACCACAGCAGGCCTGGAAGAGAGTATCGCTAATTATTATTTGGGTTCAGTACCGAACCATTTTTTATAAATTTCGTTGTAAGTGCCGTTCTCACGCAGCGTTTTCAGCGCGCCGTTCACTTTTTCACGCAGCTCGTCGCTGCCTTTCGGGAAGGCGATACCGTAGTTTTGCGCTTCCAGCGAGTCGCCTACCGCTTTGAACTTGCCGTTACCCGCAGTTTTGATGAAGTAAAGGATGTTTGGCGTATCGTGCAGAACCGCATCAGCGCGACCGGTACCCAGTTCCATATAGGCGTTATCGATGTTCGGGAACTGGCGCAGATCTTTGGTTTTGATATTGGCTTTCGCGTAATCAACGGAGCCGGTGCCGCCCTTCACGGCAACCACTTTACCGTTCAGATCTTTGACATCTTTAATATCGTTATTATTCGCGTTAACCATGACCAGCAGGCCGCTTTTGTAGTAGCCGTCAGAGAAGTCGATCGCTTTTTTACGTTCGTCGGTGATGGTGATCCCCGCCAGCGCGAGATCGATGTTTTTGGTCTGCAGCGCCGGAATGATACCGCTGAAGTCCATTGGCTTCAGGGTGTAGTCAAGCTTCAGCTCTTTCGCAATGGCAGCCCACAGGTCAACGTCGAAACCGACATACTTATCGCCCTGTTTAAATTCGAACGGTACAAACGCCGTGTCGGTCGCGACAACCAGTGTTTTATCAGCGGCGTGAGAAGAAACCGCAAAAGCCAGGGTCAGTGCAGCCAGTGAAACTTTAAATACAGACTTCATAGCATTTCCTTTTATATCCACGGGACGATCCCCTGCGAGAACGAGTTGCCTTATGAAAAAATCATGCCACTTTTACAACCTGTTGTTTTATAACAAGCAGGAAGGCGCCTGTTGCACAATTTTGATAACGGATAACGTTAAATGCACCGATATGGGGCGCCGTTTTGGTGCGTCATAAAGGCATCGCATAACAAGAGCATTTTTAACGCAAACCCTGATGTTAAAACAATCTCGGCGTAACGATTGTGTGAGGTGATTATTACAATTGATTTACTTTTGCGCGTATTTTGTACATTCTCATGCACTGAAGTGGTGCGCGGCGGGGAAGTGGAAAGAAAAAAAGCCGCCAGCGTGGCTGACGGCAGTTGGCCTTACTCGATATTGGCTTCGATGAACCACAGGAATTTATCCAGGTCGCGGGAAGCGGCGGTAAAGATATCAGCGGTATCTTCATCTTTGGCTTCATCGATGGCTTTACGCACATCGTTGGCGACGATCGCATAGCGGTCGGCCAGCTCTTTCAGATGGTCCTGGACGCTATGGATATCCAGCGGGTAGCTTTTCAGCGGGCTTTTGCTGTTAATGACCTGAGTTGTACCCAGCGCTACGCCACCAAGCTGTACGGCACGTTCTGCCATCGTATCAAGGTGGTCGACGAGCGCAGTGCGGAAGCCGTCCAGCATCTCATGAACGGCAATAAAGTTTGCACCGCGCATATTCCAGTGAGCCTGTTTGGTAATCAAAGACAGGTCAATGAACTGGATCACCTGGCGATTCAGCAGCTCAACGGTCGCTTTCTTCGCGCTATCAGCGACGTCGTTACGGGTATAGAGCAGATTCGTTGCTTTAGTTTTAACCAGTTTTGCGGTACTCATAGTGTCATATCCTCTTGATATTTGTACTCGTCATACTTCAGATTCGAATTATTCGGAGCGTCTCATCCCAATAACTTGCGGAATTAAGTATAGCAACGGATTTGAGCTTTGCAGCGGCGGTAGTCTCTATCGGTCTGATAGCGCAGGGCTGTTAGTCAGGAAAAATAGTCTATAAATTAAGGAGATGATTGATTTTCTCGTCAATCAGCTCCTTTTCGCTAGCTGATGTCGACCTTTTGTATCTTCGTTTCCCGACGCATCGTCAGCGTGGATCCCATCGAGGCAAGAATAATCGCCCCCAGCGCCAGCGTTTGGGTCGCGGTTAGCGTTTCGCCAAGAAACACCATTCCGGAAAGCGCGGCGAGAGCCGGCTCCATGCTCATCAGGGTGCCAAAGGTCTTGCTGGGCATGCGGGTCAAGGCAACCATTTCCAGAGAGTAGGGCAGCGCGGTCGATAAAATGGCGATCCCCAGTCCCGGCAGCAATAGCCCCCACTGAAAGAGCGTATCGCTGGCCTGGATCATCCCCATCGGGACGAAGACCACCGCAGCGATCAGCGACCCCATAGCGACCGTTGCGGGGCCATGCTCTTCGCCGGCGCGCTGGCCGGTCAGAATGTAGACCGCCCAGCAGGCGCCAGCGCCGAGGGCCAGCAGCGCGCCAATGGGATCGATCTGCGCCACGCTTTGCCCCAGCGGCAGCAGAAACCAGAGCCCGAGCACCGCCAGCGCCACCCAGACGAAGTCGAGGGGGCGACGGGAGCCAAAGAGCGCCACCGCCAGGGGGCCGGTAAATTCCAGCGCGACGGCGACGCCTAGCGGAATGCGTTGAATCGATAAATAGAACAGGTAGTTCATCGCACCGAGCGACAGGCCGTAGAAGAGCAGCGGCAGGCGCTGCTCCGGGGCAAAGCGCAGGCGCCAGGGTTTGAAGATAACCACCAGGATGAAGGTGCCGAGCGCGAGGCGCAGGGCGGTAACGCCTGGCGCACCCACCAGCGGGAAGAGCGACTTGGCCAGCGAGGCGCCACTCTGGATCGAAATCATGGCAATTAAAATAACCAGTATCGGCAACCATGCCGGTACTTTGCGGGACGAGCCGGGCATCCTTTCTCCTGTCAATTTTGTCAAATGCGGTAAAGGTTCCAGTGTAAATGAATTACCCCGCGCCGGTTGAGCTAATGTTGAAAAAAAGGGGTGTAAAAGCAGTACAATAGCGCGGGGTTGAAGATAATTTCACCAGAAGATTAGGAATAATCTGGATACACGTCTGGCGCTTTATGAGCCTTAATAGGAGTATATTTGTAAAAAAGGTTTGTTTTCCAGTTTGTTATAGAAACGTAGAAACCTTTAGTTACATGAAAAAGTACGTTAGACAATGTAAAGTGAAAAGAGTTTCCCAAAAGTTTTTGTTATATTTAAGGCTTAGGACTTATTAGAAACACATTTGAGGTGGTTATGAATAAAATTGCACGTTTTTCAGCACTGGCCGTTGTTCTGGCTGCATCCGTAGGTACCACTGCTTTCGCTGCGACTTCTACCGTTACCGGTGGCTACGCGCAGAGCGACATGCAGGGTGAAGCGAACAAAGCAGGCGGTTTCAACCTGAAGTACCGCTACGAGCAAGACAACAACCCGCTGGGTGTTATCGGTTCTTTCACCTACACCGAAAAAGATCGTTCTGAGTCTGGCGTTTACAAAAAAGGTCAGTACTACGGCATCACCGCAGGTCCGGCTTACCGTCTGAATGACTGGGCGAGCATCTACGGCGTAGTGGGTGTTGGTTACGGTAAATTCCAGGACAACAGCTACCCGAACAAATCTGACATGAGCGACTACGGTTTCTCTTACGGTGCTGGTCTGCAGTTCAACCCGATCGAAAACGTTGCTCTGGACTTCTCCTACGAGCAGTCTCGCATTCGTAACGTTGACGTTGGCACCTGGATTGCTGGCGTAGGTTACCGCTTCTAATCACTCCGGTGATATAAAAAATCCGCCTCAAGGGGCGGATTTTTTTTGCCTGCGGTTTACGCGACTCTGTTAATTGATGGTAAACGCGTCGGTACCCAGATGGGTATAGTCCACTTTCTTTAGCTGGAAGTTAGTGATGTAGATGGGGCCGGCCTTCTGTTCCGAGATAAAACGATAGCGCGGGACAATCTCCTGAGCGCTGATGCCGGTCCACTGTGAAAAGAAGCTGAGGAAGTCGTTGGCGGACCGCCGCGCTTTAATGACCTTATGCGCTTTATCATCGCTGGAGATCACCATAAAGGGGACCTGGAAATTCTGCTGGTACTTATCGTCGTGCGCCAGATACTGCACCTCTTTCCCGCGCTCTTTAAAAGCCAGACCGTGATCGGAAAAATAGGTGATCGAGAAGGTTTCGCCCGAGTTTTGTAGCTGAGTATAAAGATCGCTCAGCAGCGTATCGGTTTGCGTCATGGTGTAGAGATAGCAGGAGGTCTCTTTCGACTGAACAAAAACCGCGTATTTCCCTTTGGTGCGGTCGCAGGCCTGCGGATGCGAACCCATCAAATGCAGGACAATCAGCTGCGGCTGGGTGCGACGGGTGGCAAGCACCTGCGCGGTCAACTTTAATAGCTGCTCATCCTGAGTGTTTTTATTGGCCTCGAAATCGCCGTTCTTGAGGAACTGAACTTCGTCCGCGCGTTTGGCGATGCTGGCAATTGCCGTATCGTATTCGCCAATTTGCCCCTGATTCGAGAACCACCAGGTCTGAAAACCGGCGCGGTTGGCGAGGGTGACAAAGTTATCCTGAAACTGCGGTTTATCATCGACCACCCGGTTGAGGGTTAAACCGAGCGATTTCTGCGTTGAACCGCTGGCGGCAACGTAGTCATTGAACAGATAGCCTTTTACCGAGCTGGCGAACGGGGTGTTGTCCCAGTGGCCGCCAAAGGCGCCGAGCGCATCGCGACGCGCGCTCTCGCCGATCACCACCACATACAGATGATATTTGGGCTTTACCGCCAGCACGTGCCAGCTATCTTTCATATTCGCCAGCTGCGCCATTCGCGCCTGCTCATCCAGCACTTCATTATTATTCACCACCACGTCTTTAACGAAGCGTACGGCGGGGTAGCCGGTGTCGATAACCTTAAAGACGCCGCCCCAGGCGAGGTTTTGCACCGGCTGGAGAAAGAAAATAGCGGTGCAGAACAGCAGCCCCAGCGTCTCCATTTTCCCCCATCGCGCCGACGCGTCCGGCTTGCGCCGTACGGCAATCACGCCGAGCGCAAAGATAAACACGGCCAGCAGATAGTTGTACCACGGGAAAATGGTCAGGATCTCGGTGGACTCTTCGATGTTTGTGGCATGCAGCGCCAGCAGCGTGTTGAAATTGGGCGCGCCGTAGGCCTGGCCGAAAGGATAGTACATGGCAGCCAGCAGCGAATAGGCGCCGATCGCCACTTTTTGCACGCGCGGAAAGCTGCGCCACAGCAGATGCAGCACGCAGGTAAAAGCAACGGTATAGAGCAGGCTAAAGTCGTAGCCCAGCGCCAGGTTAATAAACAGCGATTGTAAAAAGTAGAATCCTGTCCATGGGTTCAGTACCAGTCCGCGGGCGACCAGCGTTTCTTTCAGCGTGACATTCATAGTAAACAATCAAAAAAAGAGCCATGTGCGTCCCCTGGCATCAAGGGGTAAAACCTGCTGGACAGTGCGTGAAGAGGGTCTCTGCGAGCCGCAGTAGTGGCAGGGCTGACAAAAGATAGGGCTTGCAAATGTTAAGGTCAACTATCCATAACGGATTGTTTTGGGAGAAAGCTTACAAAACTTGAAAAAAGTTGCTGAAGCGCTGAGTAATCAGCCAGTGTGGCAGGGAAATATGACAAAAAAATGAAGCGGCGTACCGCGACGCCGCATTAGTTGTTGGGTTTATCCTGCTGGGGCTTGCCGTTGATCAGATCGCACAGCATACCGACAAGCATTAACCGTACTTTAAAAGGAGAATGGGTAAACACGTTTAAACACCTCTTGAATTCATTCATCTCGACCTCCTGTAACTTCGTCCTTCACTCCTTGAAGGATGTGTGTATTACATACAGATATAGCACAGGCTATATTTTATAGCTATGGCTAAAACGTTAATTTTTTGTTCTCTGTGCGCGATCCATTACAATAGGGATCCTTTTATATGATGCTTGATGCGTCACAGGAATGAGGAAGCACAATGAACCGTCGCGCAGGTAAGCCAATAACAAAAAAAGTGACGCAGCTAGTGAATGTCGAAGAACACGTTGAGGGGTTTCGTCAGGTGCGCGAGGCGCATCGTCGGGAGCTGATTGATGACTACGTGGAGCTGATCTCCGATCTGATTATGGAGGTGGGGGAAGCCCGTCAGGTGGACATGGCCGCGCGTCTTGGGGTGTCGCAGCCAACGGTTGCGAAAATGTTAAAACGACTGGCCAGCGTCGGGCTGATCGAACAGATCCCATGGCGGGGGATCTTTTTAACCCCGGAAGGTGAGAAGCTGGCGCATGAAAGCCGCGAACGCCACCAGATCGTCGAGAACTTTTTACTGGTGATCGGCGTTAGCCCGGAAATTGCGCGTCGCGACGCCGAAGGCATGGAGCACCACGTCAGCGAAGAGACGCTGGCGATGTTTAAACAGTTTACCCTCAAGCAGGGGTCACCGGGAGAATGAACCTCGTCTTTGTTCAGTCGCTAATCCGCGACCGTTTTTTGCATCTGCTGCTGATCGTCGGCGTTGTTTTAAGCTTTTTTGTTCCGTTTGCCCCTGCAGGCTGGCTACACGCCATTGACTGGCATACGATTATCACCCTTAGCGGGCTGATGCTACTGACCAAAGGTATTGAACTGAGCGGCTATTTTGACGTAATAGGTCGCAAAATGGCGCGCCGCTTTGTGACCGAGCGCCAGCTGGCCATCTTTATGGTGCTGGCGGCCGCGCTGCTATCCACCTTCTTAACCAACGACGTGGCGCTGTTCATCGTCGTGCCGCTCACGCTGACTCTGAAAAAATGGTGCGCCATCCCGACAAGCCGTCTCATCATTTTTGAAGCGCTGGCGGTGAACGCCGGGTCGTTGTTAACGCCCATCGGTAACCCGCAAAACATTCTTCTCTGGGGGCGCTCGGGCCTCTCCTTTCCGGCCTTTATCGGCCAGATGCTGCCGCTGGCGGCAGCGATGATGCTCACCCTGCTGGCGCTGTGCTGGTTCTGTTTCCCCGCGAAGCGTCTCGACTATCAGAGTAGCGACTGGGCGCCCTCCTGGCGGCCAAAGCTGGTCTGGAGCTGCCTGGCGTTCTATGGGGTCTTTTTGACCGCCTTAGAGCTGAAGCAGGAGCTGTGGGGACTGGCGCTGATCGCGCTGGGTTTTTTGCTGCTGGCGCGGGCGGTCATTATCCACGTCGACTGGACGCTGCTGCTGGTCTTCATGGCGATGTTTATTGACGTTCACCTGTTGACCCAGCTACCGGCTCTCCAGCATGCGCTTAACGGCGTCGGCCAGCTCTCGGCAGGCGGATTGTGGCTGACGTCGATTGGCCTGTCGCAGTTTATCAGCAACGTCCCGGCGACCATTTTGCTGCTCAATTACGTTCCACCATCGGTGCTGCTGGCCTGGGCGGTAAACGTCGGCGGGTTCGGCCTGCTGCCGGGCTCTCTGGCAAACCTGATTGCGCTGCGCATGGCTGGCGATCGCCGTATCTGGTGGCGTTTCCATATCTACTCTCTGCCCATGCTGCTGTGGGCCGCGCTGGTGGGGTACGGATTGCTGCAGCTCTGATTTTCAGAGAATTGGGCAAGAAACGGACAGGAACGCCACATTCGCGCTCTCCTTTTCCGGGGTATAACTTTATTCACGATGGTGAATCACCCTGATTGAAGGAGAGTCCTATGCGTTATCAAAAACTGGGCCATACCGGCCTTTTTGTCTCTGAGCTGTGCCTCGGCACCATGACCTTCGGCGGCGAAGGCGGCCTGTGGGGGAAAGTGGGGCAGCTGCGCCAGGCGGAGGCAGAGCAGCTGGTGGGCAGCGCGCTGGATGCGGGCATCAACTTCATCGACACCGCTGACGTCTATTCAGAAGGGCGCTCGGAAGAGATTACCGGCCAGGCGCTGAAGAATCTGAAAGTGCCGCGTGAAAACGTCGTCGTGGCGACCAAAGTGTTTGGCGAAACCGGCACCGCAGGCGTGAACTCGCGCGGCAGTTCGCGCTATCACATCATCGGCAGCGTGAAGGAGAGCCTGCGTCGCCTGCAGCTCGATCATATCGATCTCTATCAACTCCATGGCTTCGATCCGGCAACCCCGATCGAAGAGACGCTGTATGCGCTGGATAACCTGGTGCAGCACGGGCACGTCCGCTATATCGGCGTGTCGAACTGGGCGGCATGGCAGATAGTCAAAGCGCTGGGCATTTCCGAACGTCTGGGGCTGGCGCGTTTTGCCTCGTTGCAGGCTTACTACACCCTTGCCGGACGGGATCTGGAGCGCGAGCTGGTGCCGATGATGCAGAGCGAAGGCCTGGGCCTGATGGTCTGGAGCCCGCTGGCGGGAGGGCTGCTCAGCGGTAAGTACGATCGCGATGGGCACTCGGCGAGCGGCGGCCGCCGTCAGGAGTTTGATTTCCCGCCGGTGAACAAAGCGCGGGCTTTTGACTGCATTGATGTGATGCGCGAGATTGCCGATGCGAAGGGCGTTTCGGTGGCGCAAATCGCGCTGGCCTGGCTGCTGCATCAGCCGGCGGTAAGCAGCGTGATTATTGGCGCAAAGCGCGCTGAGCAGCTCGCCGATAACCTTGCGGCGACCAGCATTGCCCTGAATGATGATGAACTGGCGCGGCTTGACGCGGTCAGCGCGCTGCCGCGAGAGTATCCGGGCTGGATGCTGGAGCGCCAGGGCGAATACCGCCGCGACCAGCTCGCCCAGCAGTAACTTCCTCTCTTGCACGCCGGATCGTCTGTTTCGCGATCCGGTTTTTTTATCCGTTGCGCTCACAAAACGCGATCCTGGACTTTGCCTGACGGGAGAATTTCGTTTATATGACTAGTCATGAAATTAATATGACTAGTCATAGGTGCGAGCGATGAACAGAACACTACCGGCAGATTTTTTATGGGGTAACTCGGTTTCCAGTATGCAAACCGAAGGGGCGTGGAATGAGGGCGGGAAAGGGATGTCGGTTTACGATATCCGCCAGCCGGCGGAATTTGCGTCCGACTGGAAGGTGGCAACCGACTCGTACCACCGCTACCGGGAAGACTTCGACCTGATGCAGGATTTGGGCATGAACTGCTACCGCTTCCAGATTGCCTGGAGCCGCGTTTGCCCGGAAGGCGACGGTGAGTTCAATGAAGAAGGTATCGCCTTTTATCACCAGTTTATTGATGAACTGCTTGCCCGCGGCATTGAGCCGATGATCTGCCTCTATCACTTCGATATGCCGCTGTCGCTGGCTGAACGCTACAACGGTTTTACCGACCGTCGGGTGATGGAAGCCTTTATTCGTTACGGGCAGAAGATGATCGACTGCTTTGGCGACAAGGTGAAGTGGTGGCTGACCTTTAATGAACAGAATCTCTACCACATGCCGGACGCGTTTCTGATTTCAGGCTATATGCGCGGCGAGAAGACCCTGCGGGAGCTGTATCAGATCCAGCACCACGTGATGATGGCCCACGTACACCTGACGCAGTATCTGCACCAGGCGAAGCCGCAGTGCCTGATGGGCGGCATGCTGGCCCACGCGCTGGTCTATCCGGCGACCTGCAAACCGCGCGATATCCTTTGCGCCCAGCAGCTCGATGAGTTTTTAAACCAGAACCTGCTGCGCGCCTTCGCCGGAGAGGGCTACAGCCCGGAGGTCATGCACGTTGTCGCCCGCGAAGGCTTTGCGGATATCTACCGCGCAGAGGATCTGGCGCTGATGGCGCAGGTTAAAATCGACTATCTGGCCTTTAGCTACTACGCCAGCAAGGCGCTGGATAGCGACCCGATCCCGCCGGGCACGCCGGTGAACCACTACATGCAGTTTGGCGATAAAAAGAATGACTTTCTGCAGGCCACCGAGTGGGGCTGGCAGATTGACCCGCTGGGCTTTCGCACCATCATTACCCGCTACTACAACGACTGGCGTCTGCCGGTATTCCCGATTGAAAACGGCATCGGGGTGATTGAGTCCTGGGACGGAGAAAATCCGGTCGCTGACGATTACCGCATCGCCTATCATCGCGACCATATCAACGCCATGAAAGAGGCGATGTTTGAGGACGGCGCGCGGGTGATTGGCTATCTGGGCTGGGGGTTAATCGACATTCTCAGTTCGCAGGGCGATATGCGCAAGCGCTACGGAGTTGTCTACGTGAACCGTGAAAACCACGACCTTAAGGACCTTAAGCGCGTCCCGAAGAAAAGTTATGCCTGGCTGAAGCGGGCCATCCGCAGTCACGGCGAAGAGATGTAGCGGCGCCTCGCGCGGGCAGATGGTATATTCTGCCCGCCAGCCACTATCAGACACGTAAAAGGATCCGGGAATGACGGCCAAATATCTGAGTATCGCGCGGGAAATCAAAAAACGTATTATCAGCCGGCAGTATCCCGCCAGCGCGCCGTTACCCGACCAGTTCGCCTTAGCGGCGGAGTTCAGCACCAGCAGGATGACCATCCAGCAGGCGATGCGCCAGCTGATTGTCGAAGGCCTTATCTACACCCGTAAGGGGCAGGGAACCTTCGTGCGCAAAAACCTCCTCCAGCTTTCGCAGTGGGAGCTGCCCGGCAGCGACTATTTTGGCGCCACCAAAACCTGGGAGCATGTAGGGGAAGTGACCAGCCGGGTGATTCGCTTCGAGCTGCGTTTTCCGTCGGAAAAAGAGCAAAGCTCGTTGCTGATTGACGCCGATGCCCCGGTCTATGATTTCGTCCGCCTGCGGCTGCTCAACGAGGAACCCGTGTCGCTGGACCTCACCGTGATGCCCGTTGCGCTGGTGCCCGGACTGAATAAAACGCATCTCGAAAGCTCGGTATTTCGCTACGTGCAGGAGACGCTGGGGCTGAAGATGATGGGATCGTATCGGGTGGTGCGGGCGATGAAACCGCAGGCGCTGGACAGGGAGCATCTCAACTGCGAAGCGAGCGACCCGGTGCTGGAGGTGGAGCAGGTGATCTATCTGGAGGACGGTACGCCGCTGGAGTATGCCCATTGCCACTATCGCTACGACCACGGCGGAATTATTCTGGTCAATAACGGATAAAAAAATGGCGGGCACCGGGCCCGCCACTCTGCGCGATGCGTTTTAGTTCAGACGCACCGGCATACCGGAACGGTTCTGGATCGCCTGATCGACCACGCTCTGGTCTACGTCAGTCTGGCTGGTAATCGCCTGTACTGATTTGGTCAGGTTAATCGGCACGATTTCGCCGCCCTGGAACTGCTCTTCCGTAGTGGACAGCGGGTTGTGAACTTCAATGAAGCGGCTGCCGTCAGGCTCGGTAGTGGCTTTTACCGGCTCATCGATAAACTCTACGCGGGTGCCGACCGGCACGTTTTCAAACAGGAATTTGATATCGTCATTACGCAGACGCACGCAGCCGTGGCTGACGCGCAGGCCGATGCCGAAGTTAGCGTTGGTACCGTGAATAGCGTACAGGCGGCCGATATACAGCGCGTACAGGCCCATCGGGTTATCAGGGCCGGCAGGAACAACGGCCGGCAGCGGTTCACCGGCTGCGGCATATTCAGCGTGCATTTTGGCGGTAGGTGTCCAGGTCGGACCGGCTTTTTTACGCTCAACTTTCGTCACCCAGTTGATCGGCGTGTCTTTGCCTAACTGGCCGATGCCGATCGGCAGCACGATGACGGTGTTGGTGCCTTTCGGATAGTAGTAGAGGCGCATTTCCGCGCTGTTGATGACGATACCTTCATGCACGGTGTCCGGCAGGATCAGCTGCTGCGGGATATTCAGCACGGTGCCGCCTTTCGGCAGGAAGGTGTCCACGCCCGGGTTGGCTTCCAGCATGTTGGATAAACCCATCTGGTATTCAGCGGCGAAATATTCCAGCGGCTGCTTGTTGCCTTCCGGAATGGTGATCACCTGGTTCTGGCCAATCAGACGGCTGCCGTCGGTGGGCAGAGGGTAGGTTACAGCAGAAGCTGTGTTGCAAAAGCCCACGATGGCGAAGGCTGCCGCGAAGAGTGTTGATAATTTCATAATCTTTATGTCGTGGGCGATGTTAATGCCGCACAGGCCTTTGTCAGTTTAAACAGGAAGTCGATGGGAGCGCATTATATGTGCTTTCCGGCAAACAGGTAAATGAGATGTGTACGAAATCACATTTTTTTCCTGTGACCCTGAGTGTAGCCCGTCAACGCGGGCTCTGCAGCCTGAAAACGGGAGGGGATTACCCCTCCAGAAGCCGCGACTGGAGCGCTTCTCGCGCCTGCGGCGTGAGCTGATACTCTTTCTCCAGCCAGGCATCGACGCTGGCGTAGCGTTCGTCGATTTGCGAAAGTGCGGCGGCAAGGTAGGACTCATGCACCGTCATCATTTCCGCCAGGTTCTGCCGGCCGCGGGGGGTCAGCGCATTACCGAGGGACTGGAGCATGAAATCTTCGACCTGCGTCAGCATGCCCTGGGTAAGCAGATATTCCTCCATGACCGTATGACGATCGCAGCCGAGGGCGAACAGCGTCAGCGCGCAGCCAACGCCGGTGCGGTCTTTTCCCACCGCGCAGTGCTGCAGCAGCGCGCCGTCGAAAGGCTCCATCAGCCAACCGGCCAGCTGGCGATAAGCGGCGTTATTGAACGGCAGCTGGCGGTAGAGCGCCAGCATAAACTCCTCGCCGTTAAGGGCGTTCAGGGTGGCGGCGTTGAGTTCGGTGACTTTAGCGTTGACGTCGCGAACGTGCGGATTCGCCGGGGCGTTGAGGTAGTGAGCCGCTTCGTTCAGCTTATCGGGGCTGCGATTCACTTCGCTCGGGTCGCGATAATCAATCACCCGGCTAAGCGGGATCGCGTCCAGATGGGTGAGGTCATCTGCCGTCATCATATGCAGCGAGCCGGAGCGGAATAATTTCCCGGTACGCACGCGACGGCCGTCGGCGGTACGCTGGCCGCCCAGGTCACGAAAGTTGATACCGCCCTGCAGCGATAAGAAAGCCGGATGGCGGGAGTGTGTGGTCATAGGTTCCTTCCAGATTAAGGTAAAAAATTACGCATTAAGCAGTGTAACCGCGCAATATGACATGACCCTAACACAGGCGTCATTGATGATTTTATAACGCCCCGTGAAAAGTGAAGCATTTGCTGGCATAATGTCTGGTTCATCACACTTCTCATTCTCTATTTTCAGGATAACCCCGTGCTAGTATCCAGCAACGTCACCATGCAGTTCGGCAGTAAGCCGCTGTTCGAAAATATTTCCGTCAAATTTGGCGGCGGCAACCGTTACGGCCTGATTGGCGCCAACGGTAGCGGCAAATCCACCTTTATGAAGATCCTCGGCGGCGATCTTGAGCCGACGCTGGGCAACGTCTCCCTCGATCCGAACGAGCGTATCGGTAAGCTGCGTCAGGATCAGTTTGCGTTTGAAGAGTTCAGCGTGCTGGATACGGTCATTATGGGCCACGGCGAGCTGTGGGAAGTGAAGCAGGAGCGCGATCGTATCTACTCCCTGGCGGAGATGAGCGAAGAAGATGGCTACAAAGTGGCTGACCTGGAAGTGCTGTACGGCGAGATGGACGGCTACTCCGCTGAAGCGCGCGCCGGCGAACTGCTGCTCGGCGTCGGCATCCCGGTTGAACAGCATTACGGCCCGATGAGCGAAGTCGCTCCCGGCTGGAAGCTGCGCGTGCTGCTGGCGCAGGCGCTGTTCTCTAACCCGGACATTCTGCTGCTTGATGAACCGACGAACAACCTGGACATCGACACCATCCGCTGGCTGGAGCAGACCCTCAACGATCGCGACAGCACCATGATCATCATCTCGCACGACCGTCACTTCCTGAATATGGTCTGTACCCACATGGCGGATCTGGATTACGGCGAGCTGCGCGTTTATCCGGGCAACTACGATGAGTACATGACCGCGGCGACCCAGGCGCGCGAACGTCTGCTGGCGGACAACGCCAAGAAAAAAGCGCAGATTGCCGACCTGCAATCTTTCGTCAGCCGCTTTAGCGCCAACGCCTCTAAATCTCGCCAGGCGACCTCGCGCGCCCGTCAGATTGACAAAATTAAGCTGGACGAAGTGAAAGCGTCCAGCCGTCAGAACCCGTTCATTCGCTTTGAGCAGGATAAGAAGCTGTTCCGTAACGCCCTGGAAGTGGAAGCGCTGGCGAAAGGCTTTGATAACGGCCCGCTGTTTAAAAACGTCAATCTGCTGCTGGAAGTGGGGGAGAAGCTTGCCATTCTGGGCGCCAACGGCGTGGGTAAATCCACGATGCTGAAAACCCTGGTCGGCGATCTGACGCCCGATAACGGTACCGTTAAATGGTCTGAGAACGCGCAGATTGGCTACTACGCGCAGGATCATGAATATGAATTTGAAAACGATCTGACGGTATTCGAGTGGATGAGCCAGTGGAAGCAGGAAAGCGATGATGAGCAGGCGGTGCGCAGCATCCTGGGTCGTCTGCTGTTCAGCCAGGACGATATCAAGAAGCCGGCGAAAGTGCTCTCCGGTGGCGAAAAAGGCCGCATGCTGTTCGGTAAGCTGATGATGCAAAAACCGAATATCCTGGTGATGGATGAACCGACCAACCACCTGGATATGGAATCGATCGAATCGCTGAACATGGCGCTGGAGATGTATCAGGGCACCCTGATCTTTGTTTCCCACGACCGTGAGTTTGTGAGCTCGCTGGCGACCCGAGTGATTGAAATTACGCCGGAGCGCGTTGTGGACTTCACCGGTAACTACGAAGATTATCTGCGCAGCAAAGGTATCGAATAATATTGCTGTTGTCTGTCCCGGATTGCGGCGCTGCTGCGCCTTATCCGGGCTACCGGCCTGAAGTCGGCGGTGAACCTGTAGCCCGGGCAAGGCGCGTTAAGCGCCGCCCCCGGGAGCAGAGGCTGCGTGGCTGAATTTCCCGGAGGCGATGCTGCGCATCTGTCCGGGCTACTGGCCCGCAGACGGCGGTGAACCTGTAGCCCGGGCAAGGCGCGTTAAGCGCCGCCCCCGGGAGCAGAACGCAACGTGGCTGAACTCCCCGGAGGCGATGCTGCGCATCTGTCTGGCTACCGGCCCACAGACGGCGGTGAACCTGTAGCCCGGGCAAGGCGCGTTAGCGCCGCCCCCGGGAGCAGCGCACAGCGTGGCTGAATTCCCCGGTGGCAGCGCGAAAAAGGTGAGGGCTACATCCGCCACTCGCTCCTTTCTTCACCGTTCACCAGCAGCCTGCGTTTTTCCCCCGCCGGCAACGACACCTTCAGCGCTTTCCACGCCGGACGATAATCGCCGCGCGCGTTCACCTTCAGGTTGATGCTGGCGCTATCGCAAACCATTTCCCATTCTACCCACAGCGCATGGCCATTCTGATAGCCCCAGCTTTCGCCATCATCTTCAAACAGCAGGCCGCGACGGGTCCCCACGCCCTTCAGCGGGAAGAGTTTCAGCTCGCGGCAATCGTCTTTTTGCGCATCGACGTGGCGGATACGCTCGCTCAGCGGCAGGCCTGCTCCGGCGCGAACCAGCAGCGGCAGTTTTTCCAGCGGCGCATCAAGGACGATCCACTGGCCTCCCGCGAACCACTGGTGGCTATCAAAGTCGTACCAGCCGTCCTGATTGGCCGGCAGCCAGACGCGGCGCTGACGCGCGCCGGGTTCGACGACGCTGGCGACCAGCAGATCGCGACCCAGCAGGAAGTCGTCGCATTCGGCAAACGTCTGCGGATCGTGTTCGTGATCGAGGAAGGTCGGACGCAGCATCGGTTCATCGTCAGCGTGAGCCTGCCACAGCAGCGTATAGAGGTACGGCAGCAGACGATAGCGCAGCTCAATGGCTGAACGGATAGCCGGCGTGACTTCCGGGTACATCCAGGCTTCGTTGACCGTCTGGTCGTCATTCCACGAGTGAATGGTAAAGCGCGGATGCATAACGCCGTTTTGTACCCAGCGTACGAACAGCTCCGGGTCCGGTTTATCGCCAGAGAAGCCGCCAACATCGTGGCCGACGTTGAACAGCCCGGAGAGGCTCATTCCCAGCCCCATGCGGGTGTTATAGCGCAGCGTATCCCAATTGGTACGGTTATCGCCGCTCCAGGTCTGGACGTAGCGCTGCATCCCGGCGCAGCCGGAGCGAGAGATCAGGTACGGTCGTTTGTGCGGCGCAAAGCGCTGCTGAGCCTCCAGCGACGCGCGCATCATCAGCAGCGGCATGACCGGGCGAATATGTTTAATGGCAATTTCCTCGCCAAACCCGTAACAGCGGGCTTCGCCGTCCCAGACTTCATACTCGTTATTATCGTTCCACGTGGAGTCGATACCCATCTCCAGCAGCTGGGTTGTCACGCCTTCCTGCCACCAGGCGACGGTCTGCGGGTTGGTAAAGTCAAGATGCGACCCTTCGTCATCCCAGAAGCTGGAGCGCTCGGGAGCATCCGCCTGTGAATCGCGGATAAAAAGCCCGCGCTCCGCGACCTCGTTATAGCGCGGATGGTCCTGCAGCAGGCAGGGCTTAATATTGGCGGCGAGCTTCAGTCCGGCATCGTGGAAGGCCTGGCTCATCACCTTCGGCTGCGGCACCTTGTCGTTGTTCCAGTTAAAGACGTAGCGCTTGCCGTCAATCGAGGTATAGCCGGAAGAGAGCTGGAACGAATCGCACGGAATGGCGTGTTCATCACACAGGCGGATGAAGTTCATCAGCTGGTTTTGCGCATCCGGCGCGTCGGTGTAGTGCATCGTCGAACCGCTGTAGCCGAGACTCCATTTCGGTCCGAACAGCGTTTTGCCGGTCAGGCGTACGAATGCTTTGGTGATATCCAGTACCCGTTTGCCGGAAAAAAGATAGTAATCGATGTCGCCGGCTTCCGCCTGCCAGCGGCGATAGGCGGTATGGTAATTATCGATTTCGTTGCCGAGATCCAGCCAGCAGCTGCTCAGGTTGTCGTAAAACAGACCGTAGCTGACATCGCTACGCTGCGCGATGGTAAACGGAATATGTTTGTACAGCGGGTCGGTGCTCGCCGCGTTATAGCCCATGGCGTCGAGGTTACGCATCTCATAGCGCTTCCCGTTTCGCTGCAGATCGCCGGCTTTTTCGCCCAGACCGTAGAAGCGTTCGTCTTTGCGTCGGCTCAGGTAGTGGGCAACGCCGTCGCCGTGCGCATTCGCCAGGTAGGCGCTGGTGGGGCGGTCGTTAACCAGCGGCTGCCACTCGCCGCCCTCATCGCGATAGCTCCATTCCAGCCACAGCGGCTGGTGGACGGTGACGCGCAGCTGGTCGGTGGCGATGCTCAGGGTATCGCTATGCTCCGTGAGCTGCCAGGCGGGGAGGCTAAAGCCGCTCAAATCTTCGCGCGGGCGTCCTTCCCACGGCACGTCCTGCCGGGGAGCGATACTCCAGGTGCGATCCAGCGCCAGCTGGCCGTGCCGCTTTAGCAGCACGCGGAACATATTCTCTTCCAGCACGTACAGACACAGGGTGTGCTGGCCGTCTACGATCAGCTCAACGTGGTGGTCCAGCCGTTGGTGCAAAGTCCAGTTTTTCAAAGTCTTCATTTTTTACATCCACTCTCAGGCGCGTTTTGCGCGACGTTCAGCAATAAATGCCACCAGGAATACCGCGCCAATCAGGTCAAAGAACCCCATGGCGATAAATAGCGGGTTGAAGCCGATTTTGTCGGCGGTGACGCCAATCAGCAGCGAGAACAGAAAGCTGGCGATCCAGGCGGCGGAGCCGCGCATCCCGTTCACGGTCGCCATCTGTCCTTTATCGAACGACTCCACCACCAGCGCGCTGAGCATGCAGGAGATGATCTGGTGGCCGAAGCCGCCAATTGAAATCAGCACGATGGTGATATAGGGATCGCGGGTGATCGCCACGGTGGCGAGCGAAATCATCAGGAAGGCGCCGGTGACGGAGCTGGCGACCACCGAGTTCACCCGCGAACAGCCGAACCAGCGGGTATACAGTTTGGTCAGATAGCCGCTGGCGACGCTGCCGAGGTCGGCCGCCAGAAACGGCAGCCAGGCAAACATGGCGATTTGTTTTAAATCCATGCCGTGCTCTTTCGCCAGGTAGAGCGGTACCCAGAAGCTCAGCACCGCCCAGGCGGGCTCAGCCATAAAGGCCGGAATGGCGATACCGTAGAAGCGCTTGTTTTTCGATACGGTTTTCAGCGCGGTAAAGAAGGGCAGTTTGACCGGCGGCGCTTCATTGTCCTGCTGGATCAGCGCCAGCTCAGCTTTGCCGAGGTTAGGGTGTTTTTCCGGGTTATGATAGAACGCCCACCACAGTACGACCCACAGCAGCGCCAGCGCGCCGGTGAACATGAATGCCCCCTGCCAGCCGAACGAAGCGTGTGCGAAGTAGATAATCGGCGGCGCCAGCATGGCGCCCACGGAGAAGCCGACGCCCGCCCAGCCTGCCGCGATCGGCCGCTCGGATTTTGGAAACCACTCACCCAGCGTTTTGGCGTTGGCTGGCGTCGCCGCCGCCTCAGCGCCGCCCATGAAAAAGCGCAGAATCGCCAGGTGCAGCCAGCTCCCCGCCCCGGCATGGGCGATGCAGGCGATGGCCCATAGGGTGGCGCAGATCATAAAGCCGAGCTTGAGGCCAATAACGTCGATAAGCCAGCCGCAGAGCGGCTGGAAAATGGTGTACGCCAGCTGAAAAGCGCCGACTATCCATGAGTACTGTTCAGTGGTAATACCCAGGGAGGTTTTTAGTTCCGGGGCGATAATCCCCAACGAATTACGCGTGATGTAGTTAACGGTGACGCCGAGTAAAAACAGCACCAGCATCCACCAGCGCAGGTTCTTCACTATGCGGCGCGATTTACTGACCGCCATATCATTATTGAGGCCTTGGCTCATAGAACTCTCCACGAGACATGTAGTAGGGAAAATTGACCAACCCGCTTGCTGAGTTGTCGCTAAAATTTTCTATTTCGTTGTTTGTTAAGGTTGATGTCTCGACACTATTGGTTGACTAATCTCAAAGGTGTTGGACCAATTCAGGCTAAGGGAGAATGTGAGCGGGCAATAGCGACAATTCTGCAAATATTTTCATGGGACGATCCAGATCGCAGTATGACATCGCCAAATCGCTTAAAAATATTCACATTCTCAATATGAAAATTTTTTCATGAGCAAAGTAGAGCGCGATCACAAAATGGACAAAAAGCTGAAAGTGAGCGAAATCGCGGCGCGTACCGGGCTGTCGGTGAGCACGGTATCGCGGGTGCTGGCGGGAAAAGCAAATACCAGCGCCAGGGCTCGCCAGAGGGTACTGGATTGCGCCCGCGAGCTGGGCGTGATGGAGGGTATCGCCGCCGGGCGAATGCTGCTCAATAATCTGGTGGTCTTTGCCCCTCAGCGCGCTTTCGATGAACGCACGGATATTTACTACTATCGTGTGATTCAAAGCATCAATAGCGCCCTTATGCCGCATGAGGTACACCTGCGCTATTGCGCGCTGGAAGAGAACGACAGCGATGCCAATTTGTTTTTGCAGCGCATGCATGAAGCATCGACCCAGGCCGCGATTTTACTGGGTATCGACGATCCGCATATTCACGATCTGGCGGCCGATCTGGCGAAGCCCTGCGTGATGATTAACTGCCACGACGCGGGAATGCGTTTACCCTCCGTGGCGCCGGATCATCGGCTGATCGGCCAGTTCGCCGCCCGGTATCTGTTTGAGATGGGGCATCAGGCGATCATGAACGTGATGTGCCTGCGCCGCTATACCATGGAGCTGCGTCTGCTGGGCATTAAGCAGGCGTGGCGGGCGCGTAATCTCCGTTTCGTTGACGGCAGGGATTTACTCGCTGTGGCCAACTTCAGCGCTAGGGATACCGAGGAAAAAGTCGGGGAGTGGCTGGATCAGCGCGGCGATGGCCCGCTGCCGACGGCATTTCTGGTGGGCGGTGATTTTATGGCGGCAGGCACGATCGCCGCATTACAAAAACGCGGTTTGCGCGTCCCGCAGGATGTTTCCGTCATGAGCATCGACGGCTTTAACCTGGCGGCGATCCAGGATGTACCGCTAACCGCCGTCCACGTCCCACGCGATGAATTAGGGGTCGAAGCGGTACATCTATTACAGCAGAGACTGATCCGTCCCGATGCGCCGCACGGCGCGTTACTCCTGCATGGGACGCTGGCAGTACGCGATTCGGTACGGCGGATACGCGCCGGTAACCGCCGTACCGCCGTTGAAGCGAAGGGGCTATATGATGATTAATTCGCCATCCCCAACGCGCGCTTACCGTGGATATTTAAGTCATCCAGCGTAAAGCGGCCTTCCCAGTCGCTTTCATAATCCTCGCGGGGGAAATCTCCCGGCGAAGCGCCGCGCGCCAGCGCCGCTTTGACCTTCTGCGCATAGGCGAGGTTTTTCTCGCACATTGGCGCGGCGGGAATATACATCACGTTGCCCCAGCCCTGCTGATTTTCCACCGGCGCGACCGAGTGGATCACGTCGCAGTGCCACCATACCGAATCGCCCGCATTCAGCGCCGGAATAGAGCTTAAGGCTTTGATCAGCAGCGGGTGCCATTTTTCCGAAATCGGCAGCACCTTGCCCGGCGCGACGCCGCACAGCTCATCTTCCGGGACATCGTCGAGCAGCGGACGTAGCAGCACGTAAGCCATCGCTTCCGGGATCGGCACCACGTGCAGCAGGCCCTGATCGGGGATCATATCGGAGAGCGCGGTCCACCCCTGGAAGGTGCGGAACACCGAGCATTTGGTGGTGTTGTCGACCGTATACTCTTCGACTTCGGTGCGGTGCGCCGCGTCCCACGGGTCGTAAGCATCAATGTTGCCGTTAAACACGTCGGCAAACACTTTCTGATAGGCCGGCAGCAGCCAGCGCTCCAGGGCGCCGGAATCGGTATGCGCCCCCAGTCCTTTCGAGGTGGTTCCCGGCGGGCGGCGGCGAATGCGGTCCGGGTAAATGACGCTGACGTCCGGGTCGAACCACTGCTTGCCGTCGCGGTTAAACGTCCACAGACGGTTGAGGAACGACTGCACGGCGGCCATTTCATCGCTCTGTCGCGCCTGCATCTGCGCCTGGGACCAGTAAATCGGATAGATTTCCGGGCGCGAAGCTTCCAGCGATCCGAAAAAGGTATCGCCGGGACCTTTATAAACGTCATCGAAATGGTTGCGGTCGAGATACTCGAGCATTGCGTTGTCCCACGCCAGCGCCTGTTCGCGAGAAAAATGGCCCTTGATAACGGCGCAGCCGCGACGCTTGATGAGCTCGCGCTGGGCTTCCGTGACCTGGCCCCGGGCAATATCGGCGAACGGGATCGTCGGCCAGACGTCCTGACCGCTGGCCTTAAGGGAGTCAATCTCTTCCAGACGCGCGGCGATACGCGCCGTCAGCCGATCGAACACCGCCTGCACGTCGCCAATTTGCGCCCGCAGCTCCTGTTTAATCCGGCGGATGGCCGCTTTGGGGTCGGCGGGTAAAGTTTCACAGGTATGGGTAACAGCCATAATGACCTCTCATCTTTCATTCGAAAGTAATTTATCTTACATATGATAATTTAAGTTAAAATTAAGTTAATGCAAGTTTAAAATTATGCGGAGGTGCACAAAACGGGAAGCCGGGGCGGTAAACCCCGGGTGTGGCGTTACTCGTTGAACGGGGCGGTGTGGTCGAGGACGGCCTGAATGACGTTCAGCGCGCCGTCGTGGTTGTTATCATCGGTGGCAAAACGCGACACCGCCTTGATGCTTTCGGCGGCGTTGGCCATCGCGAAAGAGTATTTCACCAGCTTGAGCATTTCCGTATCGTTAGCGCTGTCGCCAATGGCTACGCAGGCCTGCGGTGAGATGTTCCAGCGCTTCAGCAGGCGGCTGATGCCGTTAGCTTTATGCAGGCCGGGGATAATCAAATCGACGAAGCCGAAGCCGCTGGTGACCGGCTTCATGATGCCGTCCAGCGAGACGTGCAGTTTGTCGATAAGCTGCGGGATTTCGCTATCCGGCAGGTTAAGGGAAAACTTAAACAGCGTGTCGTCGATGTCATGATAGCTGCTAATGCGCTGCAGGCGATGGTAGTGCTTTGACATCAGGGTGACGAACGCCTCGGGCGCGCGCTCGCTGACGTAAGCGCTCTCGAGGCCGCAGGCGACGAAGTTGAGCTGCGGGTCTTTCAGCAGTTCGCCGATGACGACCTGGGATTCATGACGGGTGAGTTCGCCGTGGAACAGCTGTTGACCGCGTTCGTAAACCAGCGCGCCGTTCTCGGCAACAAAGGAGATTTGGTCACGGATTTCCGGGAAAAAAGAGATCAGCTGGTAGTACTGGTTGCCGCTGGCGACCACGAACTCAATACCCTGCTGCTGGAGTTGCGCAAACTGCGCGAGAAAACGCGAGCGGTCATACTGCTTGGCGTCATTGAGAAAAGTTCCGTCCATATCGGTGACGATAACTTTAACGGTCATAACACATGCTCCTGGCTTAACTTCGACCAGTAACATTCTAATTACAATGTGATGGGGAGCACAAATTTATTTCGAATGAAAGTTTGCGTTCACCTCTGTGCAGCATAAAACCCCGGATTGCGGCGTAAACGCCTTACCCGAACTACCGGCCCGCAAACGGCTTCGAACCTGTAGCCCGGCTAAGCGTAGCGCAAGCCGGGGGATGTGACTTACAGCGTATGCTCGGTACGGGCGATAATATCGTCCTGTGCATCCGGCGACAGGGCGGTAAAGAACGCCGAGTAACCGGCCACGCGGACCACTAAATCACGATACCGGTCTGGGTGTTTCTTCGCTTCCAGCAGCGTCTCGCGCGACACGATGTTGTACTGAATATGCCAGCCTTTATGCACCTCGAAGAAAGTGCGCAGCAGCACCATCAGTTTTTGCTTATCGGATTCGTTCTCCAGCGTGGCCGGGTTCAGCTTCTGGTTAAGCAGTACGCCGCCGAGGATTGAGCCGGTCGGCAGTTTGCCCACCGAGCTGATTACCGCGGTCGGCCCGAGATGGTCGGTACCGGAGGCCGGGCTGGCCCCTTCCGCCAGCGGCGAGTGCGCTTTACGGCCATCCGGCGTCGCCATGGTCTGCGCGCCAAACGGCACGTTGGCGGAAATGGACGAGGTGCCGGCGTAGTAGTTGCCGCCGATCGGGCCGCGACCGTAGCGCGGGTTATGATACAGCTTCAGCTCGTCGATATAGGTCTGGTAGGCGCGAGCCAGCAGCATATCCACGCTGTCTTCATCGTTGCCGTATTTCGGCGCGCCGTTGATTAAGCGCTGGCGCAGCTGCTCGTGGGTCAGGCCTTCGAAGTCTTCAGCCAGCGCCTTTGCCAGCTCCTGCTGACCAATAACGCCCTGATCGAACACCAGCTTCTTCACCGCCGCCAGGCTGTTGCCGAGGTTAGCGATGCCGACCTGCAGACCGGATACCCAGTCATACTTCGCGCCGCCCTGCTTGATGCTCTTCGCGCGCTCGATGCAGTCATCGACCAGCGCCGAGCAGAGAATATCGTGCACGTTCTCTTCCAGCATGGTGTCGACCACGTACTCAATCTCGATAGATTTGCGCGTGTAGTAGCGGATCTGCGTATCCCAGTCGGCCAGAACCTGTTCAAAGTTGTCGAAGTTGCCTTTTGACAGCGCATGTTCCTGCGGCAGGAAAACCTGGCCGCTGGTGGCGTCGCGGCCGCCTTCCAGGGTTGTCAGCATGACGCGGGCAAAGTTGATAAAGCTCATCCCGGTGCAGCGATAGCCCCATTTACCGCCGACGGCGGTTTCGATGCAGCCGATAGCGGCATAGTCGTACGCGTCCTGCGGCTCAATCCCCAGCTTGATAAATTCCGGGATGACGATTTCATCGTTGTTGAACGCCGGCATGCCGAAGCCGCAGCGGATCACCTGCACGCAGGCGTCGAGGAAGTCGTTGCTCATGCCCGCGTGATAGCGCACGCTGAGGTTAGGTTGAGTCGAACGCAGCCGACCGCAGGATTCCAGGATGGCGTAGGAGAGCGGGTTCACCGCGTCCTGCGCGTTGCCGTCCACCAGATTCTGGCCGCCGATGGTGACGTTCTGGTACAGCGGGCTACCGGCGGAAGCCTTAGAGTGCGAGCCGGAGCGAATTTTGTTCACTTCCAGCAGCTTCAGCCAGCAGCAGTGCAGCAGTTCGATGGCGTGTTCGCGATCCAATGATTGTGCCAGCTCAACGTCGCGGCGATAGTAAGGGTAGAGATACTGGTCCATGCGGCCGAAAGAGACCGAGTGACCGTTGGATTCGATCTGCAGAATCAGCTGGATGAAATAGCACAGCTGCAGCGCCTGCCAGAAGGTTTTCGGCGGCTCGTGGGCGATAATATCGCAGTTTTCGGCTATCGCCAGCAGCTCGTCGCGGCGGGATTCGCGGCTCTCCGTCGCGGCCATGCTGCGCGCCAGCCCGGCATAGCGCTTACAGTGGTCGCTGACCGCTTCCAGCACGATATCAATGGCTTTAAGGAACTGCTCGCCGTGCAGATCTTCCAGCACTGTCAGGTTAATGCGCGAACGGCGCTCGGCGACTTTCGCCCGCATGCCGTCGAGGCCTTTTTCCAGCAGCAGCGGATAGTTAACCGCAAGGTGAGCATCGCCAGAGGTCATATTGCCTTCGGCTTTGATAATGCCGGTCGCCAGCAGCGCTTTTTGCTCGTCGGTAAACATGCCGTAGCAGCGATCCTGTACGGTTTGACCGCGCCACCACGGGCACACTTCGTGGAGCACGCGTTTGTTCTCTTCGCTAACGGCAAACCCGGCGCCGGGGCGATCGGCGAGGTCGTCGATCTCTTTTTCGATCCAGCTAACGGTGTATTCCGGGAAGATAGGCGCCGCGCGAACTTCGCTGGCCTGGTTGCCGACGATCAGTTCATCGTGCTTAATCCAGATCGTGCGTTCCGCCAGGTGATGGGCCAGCGCCAGCGCGCGGCGTACCGGGATCGGCTTATCCAGGTGCTGCTGATAGGCTTCGGTATAGTGCAGGGCGCGCTCGGTACAAACCGGCGGCTTAACGATATGCACCAGCGCCATTTTATGCGCCTGAATGCGCGGGCTCAGAGTATCCAGTTTCAACGTTGTCATAAGGTTATCCTCGTAGAGTCGCCGTTAAACCTTTGCTCTGAGCATAGCGCTGCGCGAAGGCGAGCAGCTCGGGTGCAGCAAGCGGTTTATCCGGAGCGGTATAGGGCTGACTGAGTAATTGGTATTTATTCATGCCTAAGGTGTGGTAAGGCAGGAAGTGGATCTCGCCAACCTGTAAACGGTCAGCGGCAAAATCGGTAATGGCGGCAATATCGCTTTCGTTGGCGTTAAAGCCCTGGATCAGCGGCACGCGAATGATGATTTTCTTTCCGGCCTGCGCGACGCGCTGCAGGTTATCCAGCACCCGGCGGGCGCTGCCGTCCGTCCACTGCTGAAAAATCGCTTCGTTGACGTGCTTGAGGTCGGCGAGAAACAGGTCGATAAACGGCAAAGCGGGCTCGACGTATTTCCACGGCACGTGCAGGCAGGTTTCGACCGCGGTGTGGATCCCCGCGTTGTGGCTGGCCTCAAACAGCTGTCGGGCCAGTTCGGGATTCATAAACGGCTCGCCGCCGGAAAGCGTGACGCCGCCGCCGCTGCGGTCGTAAAACGGTTTGTCGCGCAGCACCGTGGCCATAATCTCTTCGACGCTTTTCTCTTCGCCGCAGACGGTTAATGCCGTGGTCGGGCAGCAGTCGCGCAATTTGCCGATATGCGCATCGGTGAGCTTTTCGCGGTGGATAATCAGACCGTCCAGCTTGCGGGTAATCACCTCCGGCGCAGCCTGCTGGCAGAGGTCGCAGCCGTCCAGGCAAAGGCGGGCGTCATACAGCAAATCCGCCGTGCGGGCGCGGCTTTCCGGATTCTGGCACCAGCGGCAGCCCAGCGAACACCCTTTGAGGAAGACAACAGTGCGGATCCCCGGGCCGTCATGGGTTGAATAACGCTGAATGTTGAAGATCATGATTCACCCTCTTATTTGCATATGAAGATTAAATTACTTTCGAATGAAAGTTGTATTGATGTAAATCAACAAGCAGAAAGAGGAAGGAGAATGAAGGTTAAAATGCCGCTGCGGGTCACAAAACATCCGGCGACAGCGCCGCCGGAAAAGGGTCAGGGCGTACCGCACACCTCGCAGTGAGGGTTACGCGGCAGCCTCATTTCGCGGAACTGGCAGCGCATGGCGTCGTACATGACGATTTTTCCCGTCGCCGGGCTGCCGTAGCGGGCCAGCAGCTTAATCGCTTCCATCGCCTGCAGCGAACCGATGGTGCCGACCAGCGGCGCCATGACGCCGGCTTCGACGCAGGTGAGGGCGTTTTCGCCAAACAGGCGGCTCAGGCAGCGGTAGCAGGGTTCATCTTCCTGATACGTAAAGACGCTGATTTGCCCTTCCATGCGAATCGCCGCGCCGGAGACCAGCGGCGTTTTATGGCGGAAACATCCGGCGTTGAGCTGGTTACGGATCGCGACGTTGTCGGTACAGTCGAGCACCAGATCGTGGGCGGCGATTTGCTCCGCCAGCGCCTCGTCTTCCAGCCGCGCGTTGAGCGCCGTGAGCTGAACGTAGGGATTAATCCGCGCCAGCGCGGCGCGGGCGGAGTCGACCTTCGGCTGGCCGATGGTGTCGTCGCTGTGCAGCGTCTGGCGCTGAAGGTTGGAGAGCGAGACGGTGTCGAAATCGAGCAGGGTTAGCTGGCCGACGCCTGCCGCCGCCAGATACTGCGCGGCGGCGCAGCCCAGCCCGCCGAGGCCGACGACCAGCACGCGGGAGGCTTTCAGCTGCTCCTGACCGTCAAAATCGAAATCGCGGAGAATAATCTGCCGGTTATAGCGCAGCATCTCCTCATCGCTCAGCTCCATGCCCATTACAGCCCTCCGAACAGATGATTAAACGGCTCGACTTCCACCCATTCGCCCGCTTCCACGTTGCCGCGCTCGCGTTCGAGAACGATAAAGCAGTTGCCGAGGCTGAATGAACTGAAGATATGCGAGCCCTGGTGACCGGTGCTGCTAACCACCAGCTCGCCGTCGGGACCGCGCTGCAGCACGCCGCGCTGAAAATCGAGGCGGCCCGGCGATTTCTTCAGGCCGGAGGCGGCGCGAACGCGCAGGCGCATCGGCTGAGCTTGCCCGACGTTGCCGGACAGCTTCGCCAGCAGCGGCTGAACCAATTGGTAGAAGGTCAGCGTTGCGGAAACCGGGTTGCCGGGCAGGCCGCAGAACCAGCTGTGGTTGAGCTTGCCGAAAGCGAAAGGTTTACCCGGCTTAATTGCCAGCTTCCAGAAGCCGATTTCCCCCAGCTCTTCGAGGATCGCTTTGGTGTAGTCCGCCTCGCCGACGGAAACGCCGCCGGAGCTAATCACCACGTCGGCCTGCTGGTCAGCCTGAATAAAGGCTTCGCGCAGTTTAGCCGGGTCGTCGGGAATAATGCCGAGGTTAATAACCTCGCAGCCCAGCTCCTGCAGCATCAGGTGCACCGCCAGGCGGTTGGTATCGTAAATTTGCCCGTCGGCCAGCGGCTGGCCCGGCAGCTGGAGCTCATCGCCGGTGGAGAAGACCGCCACCCGCACTTTACGCACCACCTCAACCTCGGCAATCCCCAGCGAGGCGATGACCGGCAGCTCGGCGGCGGTCAGGCGGGTACCTGCGGGGAAGACGACCGCGCCGTGGGCGATGTCTTCGCCAAGACGACGAATATTCTGCCCGTTTTTCACCGGGGCGAGGAAGCGGATACCCTCATCGGTTTGTTCGGCCTGCTCCTGCATCACCACCGCGTCGCAGCCTTCCGGCACCGGCGCGCCGGTCATAATGCGGATACAGGTGCCCGCGGGCCAGACGCCGTCAAAGGGTTGACCGGCGAAGGCCTTGCCGGCCACCGGCAGCGCTGCGCCGTCGGTGAGATCCGCCAGGCGCACGGCGTAGCCGTCCATCGCCGAGTTATCAAAACCGGGAACGTTAAGCGGCGAAACGAGGTCATGGGCGGTCACGCGCGAAAAGGCCTGCAACAGCGGTACGGTATCCGTCGCATTCAGCGGCGTAATACGAGTGAGCATCTGGGTCAGGGCTGTGTCGAGCGGCATCAATCCGGCGGTAAAATCCATGGGTTTCTCCTGCGGGCAAACATCGAAAACGCCTATTATGGCAGAAAAGAGAGACGGGCTATAACCCATCTGGCGACAAGCTTTACATCACCGTCCGCTCTTTCTATATTCAAAAATTGTATAGGACAGTCAGCACGATAATGATATTTATACACTTTATCGTTAAGGAATGGCGCAATGGGTAAGGCGGTTATAGCAATTCACGGCGGGGCCGGGGCGATTAGCCGCGCGCAGATGACGCCGGCGCGCGAGCGGGAGTACGTGGCGGCGCTGTCGGCGATTGTCGATAGTGGACAAAAAATGCTGGCTGCCGGGGCCAGCGCGCTGGATACGGTAACCGAAGCGGTCCGGCTGCTGGAGGAGTGCCCGTTATTTAACGCCGGTATTGGCTCCGTATTTACCCGCGATAGCCGCCATGAGCTCGATGCCTGCGTGATGGATGGTTACAGCTTACAGGCGGGGGCCGTGGCCGGGGTTCAGCATTTACGCAATCCGGTGCTGGCGGCGCGGCTGGTGCTGGAGCAAAGCCCGCACGTGCTGTTGATTGGCGAGGGGGCGGAAGCGTTTGCCGCTTCCCGCGGTATGGCGCGGGTCGATAACAGCCTGTTTTCGACTTCCGAGCGTTTGCTGCAGCTGCGTCAGGCGCAGGAGGGCGACGATATCGTGCTCGATCACCACGCCGCGCCGCTGGATGAACGGCACAAAATGGGCACCGTCGGCGCGGTCGCGATGGATCTGGCGGGCAACCTCGCGGCGGCGACCTCCACCGGCGGCATGACCAATAAGCTACCGGGACGCGTCGGCGACAGCCCGCTGCCCGGGGCGGGCTGCTATGCCAATAACGCCAGCGTCGCCGTTTCCTGTACCGGTACCGGCGAAGTGTTTATACGTACGCTCGCGGCCTACGATATTTCGGCGCTGATGGAGTATAGCCAGCTCAGCCTGCAGGAGGCCTGCGAAAGGGTGGTGATGGAGAAACTTCCGGCGCTGGGCGGCAGCGGCGGCCTGATCGCCATCGACAGAGAAAGCAACGTGGCGCTGCCGTTTAATAGCGAAGGCATGTACCGGGCCTGGTGTTATGCGGGCGATACGCCCACGATTGGTATTTATCGCGAATAAGAGGAAAGGGCGTTGCCGCATAGTCAAGAAATCGATGCCGATGATGTTCTGCAGGTGCGCGGCCTGAACGTCGTGTTCAATCAGCAGCAGCAGGCTTTTTCCGCCGTCCGCGACCTGTCGTTTACCCTGCGGCGCGGCGAGACGCTGGCGATTGTCGGCGAGTCCGGCTCCGGGAAGTCGGTGACGTCCCTGGCGCTGATGCGCCTGCTCGACCAGGCGGTCAGCGAAGTGCGCAGCGATGCGCTGCTGCTGCGTCGTCGCAGCCGGCAGGTGATTGAGCTGAGCGAACAGTCTGAAACCGAGATGCGCGGCGTGCGCGGCGCGGATATGGCGATGATCTTCCAGGAGCCGATGACGTCACTGAATCCGGTCTTCACCATCGGTGAACAGATTGCCGAATCTATCCGCTTACACCAGGGGCTGAAGCATGATGAGGCCCTGCGCGAAGCGAAGAAAATGCTCGATCAGGTGCGCATTCCGGAAGCGGAAGCCATGCTCTCGCGCTATCCGCATCAGCTTTCCGGCGGGATGCGTCAGCGGGTGATGATCGCCATGGCGCTCTCCTGCCGACCGGCTGTGCTGATTGCCGATGAACCGACCACCGCGCTGGACGTGACTATTCAGGCGCAGATTTTACAGTTGATCGCCGTCCTGCAAAAAGAGATGGCGATGGGCGTTATCTTTATTACCCACGATATGGGCGTGGTTGCCGATATCGCCGACCGCGTGCTGGTGATGTATCGCGGCGAAGCGGTGGAAACCGGCAGCGTGGAGGAGATTTTCCGCGCCCCGAAGCACCCGTATACTCAGGCGCTGCTGGCCGCGGTGCCGCGGCTGGGGGCAATGCGCGGCACTTCACTGCCGCGCCGCTTCCCGCTGTTAAACCAGAGCCCGTCGCCGGAGGGGCAGAACACCGTTGTGCCCGGGGAACCGATCCTGAAAGTTCGCGATCTGGTGGCGCGCTTCCCGCTGCGCAGCGGCATCCTCAACCGCATTACCCGCGAGGTGCATGCGGTCGAAAAGGTCAGCTTTGATTTATGGCCCGGCGAAACCCTGAGCCTGGTGGGGGAGTCCGGCTGCGGTAAATCAACGACCGGCCGGGCGCTGCTGCGGCTGGTGGAAACTCAGGGCGGCAGCATCACCTTCAACGGCCAGCGGATTGATACGCTGACGGGCAGTAAGCTTCAGGCGCTGCGCCGCGATATCCAGTTTATCTTTCAGGACCCCTACGCTTCCCTCGACCCACGGCAAACGGTGGGCTATTCGATTATGGAACCGCTGCGCGTGCATCGGCTGCTGGAGGGCGATGCCGCTCGTGAGCGGGTCAGCTGGCTGCTGGAACGCGTCGGGCTGGAGCCGGAGCATGCGTGGCGCTATCCGCACGAGTTTTCCGGCGGCCAGCGGCAGCGCATCTGTATTGCCCGCGCGCTGGCGCTCAATCCGAAAGTGGTGATTGCCGATGAGTCGGTATCGGCGCTTGATGTGTCGATTCGTGCGCAAATTATCAATCTGATGCTCGATCTACAGCGTGAGATGGGTATCGCATTTCTGTTTATCTCCCATGACATGGCGGTGGTTGAGCGCATCAGCCACCGCGTGGCGGTGATGTATCGCGGGCGCATTGTCGAGATCGGCCCGCGCCGCGCCGTGTTTGAAAACCCGCAGCACCCCTATACCCGTAAACTGATGGCCGCCGTTCCGGTGGCCGATCCTGCGCATCGTCGTCCGCAGCGCGTGCTGCTCTCAGACGAGCTGCCGGGCAACATCTTCAAGCGGGGCGAAGAGGGGATCAGTACGCCGTTACAGCAGGTGGGACCGGGGCACTTTGTCGCCAGAGAGCCCGCCGCCGACGTGCTGGCGCGCTAACAACGACACCAATAATGCAGCATTTCAGGAGAACAACATGACTCAACGCGTTTCAGGCAAATGGCTGTTGGCGCTGGGCGTCGCTTCGGCGCTGACAGCGGCTCCGGCCTTTGCCGCAAAAGATGTGGTGGTGGCGGTCGGCTCTAACTTTACGACCCTCGACCCGTATGATGCTAACGACACGCTGTCGCAGGCCGTCGCCAAGTCGTTCTATCAGGGGCTGTTCGGCCTTGATAAAGAGATGAAATTGCAAAACGTGCTGGCGGAAAGCTATACCGTTTCCCCGGACGGCCTGGTGTATACCATTAAGCTGCATCCGGGGGTGAAGTTCCAGGACGGAACCGAGTTCAATGCCGAAGCGGTTAAGGCGAACCTCGATCGCGCCAGCAATCCGGAAAATCATCTCAAGCGCTATAACCTGTATAAAAATATCGCCAGCACCGAGGCGGTTGACCCGACAACGGTGAAAATCACCCTCAAACAACCTTTCTCTGCGTTTATCAATATTCTGGCCCACCCGGCGACGGCGATGATTTCTCCGGCGGCGCTGAAGAAATATGGTAAAGAGATTGGTTTCCATCCGGTTGGCACCGGCCCGTACCAGCTCGACACCTGGAATCAGACCGACTTCGTTAAAGTGAAGAAGTTCGCCGGTTACTGGCAGCCGGGGCTGCCGAAGCTGGACTCCATCACCTGGCGCCCGGTCGTGGATAACAATACCCGCGCGGCGATGCTGCAGACCGGCGAAGCGCAGTTTGCGTTCCCGATCCCCTACGAGCAGGCGCCGCTGCTGGCGAAAAACAGCAAGCTGGAGCTGGTGGCCAGCCCGTCGATCATGCAGCGCTATATCAGCATGAACGTGACGCAGAAGCCGTTTGATAACCCCAAAGTGCGCGAGGCGATTAACTACGCCATTAACCGTCAGGCGCTGGTAAAAGTCGCCTTTGCGGGCTATGCCACCCCGGCGACCGGCGTGGTACCGCCGTCAATTGCCTACGCTGAAAGCTACAGCGCCTGGCCGTACGATCCGGCGAAGGCCCGCGAGCTGCTGAAAGAGGCGGGCTATCCGAATGGATTTAGCACCACGCTGTGGTCGTCGCACAACCACAGTACGGCGCAGAAAGTGCTGCAGTTTACCCAGCAGCAGCTGGCGCAGGTGGGCATTAAGGCGCAGCTGACGGCGATGGATGCGGGCCAGCGCGCGGCGGAAGTGGAAGGTAAAGGGCAGAAAGAGAGCGGCGTACGCATGTTCTATACCGGCTGGTCGGCGTCGACCGGAGAAGCGGACTGGGCGCTGTCGCCGCTGTTCGCGTCGCAGAACTGGCCGCCGACCCTGTTCAATACGGCTTTCTATAGCAATCCCCAGGTGGATAAAGACCTCAACGACGCGCTGAAAACCACCGATGCGCAGGAAAAAACGCGGCTGTATAAAGACGCGCAGGATACTATCTGGAAAGAGTCGCCGTGGGTGCCGCTGGTGGTAGAGAAACTGGTCTCGGCGCACAGTAAAAATCTGACCGGATTCTATATCCAGCCGGATACCGGATTTAGCTTTGAACAGGCGGATCTTAAGTAGATAGCTGCGGGTCCCCGGGCGCAGGCTGCGGGGACTTCGCGCAAGGAGAAGCATGCTCAATTATGTGATTAAACGCCTGCTGGGGCTGATCCCCACGCTGCTGATTGTGGCGGTGCTGGTGTTTCTGTTCGTGCATATGCTGCCCGGGGACCCGGCGCGGCTGATTGCCGGACCGGAAGCCGATGCTCAGGTGGTGGGAATGGTGCGCCAGCAGCTGGGGCTCGATCGGCCGCTGCACGTGCAGTTCTGGCACTATATCAGCAATATTGTGCAAGGGGATTTCGGTACCTCGATGGCCTCGCGTCGCCCGGTAAGCAGCGAAATCGCCAGCCGTTTCATGCCCACGTTCTGGTTAACGCTCGCCAGCATGAGCTGGGCGGTGATCTTCGGTATGGCGGCGGGGATCGTGGCGGCAGTCTGGCGCAACCGCTGGCCGGATCGCCTGGGAATGGCGCTGGCGGTCACCGGCATCTCGTTCCCGGCGTTCGCGCTCGGCATGCTGCTGATGCAGGTCTTTTCCGTTGAGCTGGGCTGGCTGCCGACGGTGGGCGCCGACAGCTGGCGCCACTATATTCTGCCTTCGCTGACCCTGGGCGCGGCGGTGGCGGCGGTGATGGCGCGCTTTACCCGCGCCTCGTTCGTCGATGTCCTGCATGAAGATTACATGCGTACCGCGCGGGCGAAAGGCGTCAGCGAAACGCTGGTGGTGCTCAAGCACGGCCTGCGCAATGCGATGATTCCTGTCGTCACCATGATGGGCCTGCAGTTCGGTTTTTTGCTCGGCGGTTCAATCGTGGTGGAGAAGGTCTTTAACTGGCCAGGCCTCGGGCGTCTGCTGGTGGACTCGGTGGAGATGCGCGACTATCCGGTGATTCAGGCGGAAGTCCTCCTGTTTTCGCTGGAGTTTATTCTTATTAATTTAGTGGTGGACGTGCTGTATGCCGCCATTAATCCGGCTATCAGGTACAAGTAAGGTGCGATTGCTCAACTGGAGAAGACAAGCGGCTATCAACGCGATGCCGGGGATTAAACCCGGGCAGATACGTACCCCGTGGCACGAGTTCTGGCGGCGGTTTCGCGGTCAGCCGGTGGCGATGGGGGCGGGGGTATTTGTTCTGCTGCTGATTGCGGTGGCGATCGTGGCGCCGTGGATTGCGCCGTTCGACGCGGAAAACTATTTTGATTACGACCGGCTCAACGACGGCCCGTCAATGATGCACTGGTTCGGCGTTGATTCGCTGGGGCGGGATATCTTTAGTCGGGTGCTGGTCGGCGCGCAGATCTCGCTGGCCGCCGGGGTACTGGCGGTATTCATCGGCGCGGCCATCGGCACCGTACTTGGGCTACTGGCCGGGTATTACGAAGGCTGGTGGGATCGCATCATTATGCGTATCTGCGACGTGCTGTTCGCTTTCCCGGGGATTTTGCTGGCAATTGCGGTCGTGGCGGTAATGGGGAGCGGGATGTCGAACGTCATCATCGCGGTGGCGATCTTTTCGATCCCGGCTTTTGCGCGTCTGGTGCGCGGCAATACCCTGGTGCTTAAGCAGCAGACTTTTATTGAGTCGGCGCGCAGCATCGGCGCCAGCGATGCTACCATCCTGTTTAATCATATATTGCCCGGAACGGTATCATCGATAGTGGTCTACTTTACGATGCGTATCGGGGTGTCGATTATCTCCGCTGCCAGCCTGTCATTTCTGGGGCTTGGCGCGCAGCCGCCGACGCCGGAGTGGGGGGCGATGCTGAACGAGGCGCGGGCGGATATGGTGATGGCGCCGCACGTGGCGCTGTTCCCGGCAATCGCGATTTTTCTGACGGTGCTGGCGTTTAACCTGCTGGGTGACGGCCTGCGCGATGCGCTGGATCCGAGGATAAAAGGGTAGGCGTTCGAGGATTGTGCAGCCCGGACAGGTGTCCGGGAAAGCACTCCGCACGTTAATCCTGTGCGGTTTTGTCGCCCGGATAAGGCGCGCGAGCGCCTTCATCCGGGATAGGTTAAGCGGGCGGAATTAAACCCGGCTGCCCCACAGATCGTATTCGTCGGCGTGTTCGACTTTCACCCGCACAACGTCGCCCGGTTTGACTTTACTCTCACCGTTCAGGTAGACCGCGCCGTCGATTTCCGGCGCATCGGCCATGCTGCGGCCAATTGCCCCTTCTTCATCCACTTCGTCGATCAGCACCATAATTTCACGACCGACTTTCTCCTGCAGGCGCTCGGCGGAGATCTGCTGCTGCAGCTGCATAAAGCGGTTCCAGCGCTCTTCTTTCACCTCTTCCGGCACCTGATCCGCCAGTTCGTTGGCGGTCGCGCCTTCCACCGGGCTGTACTTGAAGCAGCCGACGCGGTCGAGGCGGGCTTCTTTCAGGAAGTCGAGCAGCATCTGGAAATCGTCTTCCGTTTCACCCGGGAAGCCGACGATAAAGGTCGAGCGCAGGGTGAGTTCCGGGCAGACTTCGCGCCACTGCTTGATGCGCGCCAGCTGGCGGTCGGCGGAGCCCGGACGCTTCATCATCTTGAGAATACGCGGGCTGGCGTGCTGCAGCGGAATATCGAGGTAGGGCAGAATTTTGCCTTCCGCCATCAGCGGGATCACATCATCGACGTGCGGGTACGGATAGACGTAGTGCAGGCGCACCCAGATACCGAGCTTCGCCAGTTCTTCGCACAGGCTAACCATACTGGTTTTGACCGGCATACCGTTGTGGAAACCGCTGCGATGTTTGACGTCAACGCCGTAGGCGGAGGTGTCCTGAGAGATCACCAGCAGCTCTTTGACGCCGGCGTCGGCCAGGCGTTTGGCTTCCGCCAGCACTTCGCCAATCGGACGGCTGACCAGATCGCCGCGCATTGACGGGATGATGCAGAAGGTGCAGCGATGGTTGCAGCCTTCGGAAATTTTTAAGTAAGCGTAATGACGCGGCGTCAGCTTCACGCCCTGTTCCGGCACCAGGCTGAGGAACGGGTTGTGTTTAGGCTTCGGCGCGTAGTGGTGGACGTGTTCCAGCACCTGTTCATAGCTGTGCGGGCCGGTAATTTCCAGCACCTTCGGATGCACTTCGCGGATCTGATCTTCTTTTGCGCCCAGGCAGCCGGTGACGATCACTTTGCCGTTTTCTTTCAACGCTTCGCCAATCGCTTCCAGCGACTCCTGCACGGCGCTATCGATAAAGCCGCAGGTGTTAACGATAACCATATCAGCGTTATCGTAGGAGGGAACCACGTCATATCCTTCGGTACGCAGTTCAGTCAGGATACGTTCTGAGTCCACGAGGTTTTTCGGGCAGCCCAGAGAGACAAAGCCGATCTTCGGCTGAGGGGTGACATTGCTCATAGCTTAAAAAGTGTTCAATTATTGGGATGGTCAGGGCAGGGATTCTACAGAGATCGGCGGAAAGTTTATACTCCTTTTCTTGTTAGCCTGGCGATGTCCGTGTTTCTTTTTATCGGGATGATTATCCAGATTGTTAATCAAAATAAGGGAGTTATTCACCTTTTATCTTGCAACCCGGGGAAGTCGGTTTAGATCTGGTTTAACCTGAAGCGGTAAAATAGCCGCTGCTTTCAGTCTTTATTTTTATCAGGTTTCCCATGTTTAAAAAGTTGGGTGGTTTCGTCTGCGCGCTGGCCATGATTGGCGCGACGCCCGTTTATGCCAACGAGATGGCGTTATATTCGGTCAATACCGGTTCCTTTGTTTATCACATGACCGGCAATCACGGTCAATATAACGAAAAATTCAATAACCAATTTTTTTCCGTTGAGCGCAAGCTGTCAGCGGATTCAAAGTACAGCCTGTTGGCCGGCACTATGAAGAATAGCTTTGCCGACCGCTGCCTCTCTTTAGGAGCTAGGAGAGACTGGTACGCGGGGGCAAGCGGCTGGACGTTCAAGGGCGTCTATGCCTATACCGGCGAGTTTTTCTTTAAAGCCTTTCGCGATTGCGGGGATTCAGGCACCTATCGAACGGCGAAGAAAATCACCGGCGTCGGTTTCTCTCCCTATATTTATCATGGCCTGCAGTACAATTTTACCGATTATTTCGGCGTGGAAACGGGCATTATCGTCCCGGCCATATTTGTGATGAGCGTGCAGTGGAGCTTCCGCTAATTCGCCCGAAAGAGGCTTCCGGGCGAATTTTGATTAATGGCTTTGCGCAACGCCAGCGCCTGGCGCAGCCCCCGGCGCGGTCGGTTCTCTATTGTCGCGCAGCGTAAATACCGAGATCAGCGTAAACAGCCCGGCGATGCCGCCCAGAATATAATAGGTATGCGCGAAGCCGATGGTGTCGTACAAATACCCGGCCAGCGGCGAGTAAATCGCGGTGGCGATGGAGGCGACGAACAGCACCAGCAGGTAGACCGTCGAGGAGAGCTTGTTGTCGAAGTTGGCGGCGATAAATTTAAACACCGACACCAGAATCAGCGGTTTTTCCAGCGCATGCATCATTTTGACCGCGCCGATCCACACCGGGCCCAGCGGAATCGCGGAGCCGACGATACGCACCGACATGATTAGTCCGGCGATGATCAGCGCCCATTTCGCGCCGGTGCGGTTCACGAACCACGGCATCAGGCATAAAAACAGCGTCTCGCCGCATACCTGAATGGAGGCCAAAATGCCGTACCAGCGATTGCCTTCTTCCGGCGTCGGGAACTGCAGAGAAAAGTACTGGGCAAACTGCTGATCGTAGGTGTCGTAGATTTGCGTGACGAACAGGGTAAAGACCAGCAGCATCCAGAACTGGCCGTTCTTCGCCAGCTCCAGGGCATGCGAAACTTTCAGCGCGCTGGTTTTCTGCATTTCCGCTTCGGTCAGCTCGATTTTGGTCAGCATAAAACAGATCGCGGCAATCACAATGGCGATACTCGCCAGCCAGAAGGCGAGGTTCGGATTGCTGTCGATATACTTGCCGACGATCCACGCGGCGGCGGCCCAGCCTAACGATCCCCACATTCTTACCCGGCCATATTCGAACTGGTAGCGCCGCGAAATTTTATCAATATACGAATCAATCACCCCGCAGCCGGAGTTAAAAATCATCCCCAGGTATACCCCGCCAAGCAGCGCACCCAGCCAGAAGCTGTGCACCAGCAGCGGCGCGTACAAATAAATAAAGAACGGGCCTACCGGTAGCAGCATGGCGACCAGGATCCAGATCAGCCGCTTTTTCAGGCCGAACTTATCGGAAATAAAGCCGAAGAAGGGCTGCATCAGCAGGGCAATAAAGGCGTTGACCGAGTAGAGCAGGCCGGTTTTCGTTGCGCTAATCCCGAGGTGCTGAGTCGTCCAGATCACAAAGAACGCCATGGTCGAGGACCAGGCGAAGAGGTAGAGGAAATCGAAAAGACTCAACAAGATATAGTTTCTTTTGCCGGGCGTCATCATTTCAGTTCCTTCAAGCGATAGAGATAAAGGTTACAAACAGGATCGATATGCCTGCCGTTCTTATTAAATGTTATACGTAATACATTTTATTTGATGATATGACACCCGGCGGCATTTTCTGGCAACGTGAATTGCGCTAATTTGTGATCATTACTGCAATAAATGATTTTATATCCCAGGGTTGGAATTTTAACTTTTATGAGAACGTATAACATTTTTGGCTTTCAGGAGATGATGTCGCAGGTGGGGATTTTAAGCTTCGTTGTAACATTGTAAAGGATGTTAATGACCTGATAATTATTGATCTGCCTCATCGTTTTGTACAAAAAATGACCATATTATGATTGTGGTAAAGGACGACAGAGGAGGAACCGCGATGAGCGTTGACAGACTATATCGTAACCTGATGAATAAGCTGATTAATGCCAACATTGATCTCGATGCTTATTTACAGCTGCGTAAAGCAAAAGGCTATATGTCAGTCAGCGAAAACGACCATCTACGTGATAACTTGTTTGAACTGTGCCATGAAATGCGTCAACACGCGCCGCGCCTGCTGCACGTCGTTGCGCCGGAGGAAAAGGATGCCCTGCGGCTGGCGGGCGAAGCCGTCGCTTCCGCGGCGGTGTGCCTGCTGAGCGGACATCATGACTGCCCGTCCTACATCGCTGTCGACGTAGATAAGCTGGAAAGCTGCCTGGCGGTATTGCGGCTAAATATTCATAAATTGAATGATTCCAAGCCCATTACTCATGCCTGAGATCGGGGGGAGCCTGCTCCCCCCGATTAATGTTATGTAAAAATTCCTTCCCGTTTTCCCACGCTGGCTACCCTTATCGCATTGCTGACAAAAGGAGTATGCCATGCGCCAGACCATTACCCTGATGATAGCCCTTACCGCACTGTTGCTGCCTGCGGCTGCCCTTGCCGCCCGGGAGCGCGTAGAGGTACTGCAGAACCAGCTTGAACACCCGTGGGCGCTGGCCTTTCTTCCGGACGATCGGGGCATTCTGATGACCCTGCGCGGCGGCGAGCTCCGGCTGTGGCAGCGGGATAAAGGCCTCGCGCCTGCGATCTCGGGCGTACCGCAGGTCTGGGCCAACGGGCAGGGGGGGCTGCTTGACGTGGCGCTGGCCCCGGATTTCGCCCAGTCGCGCCGGGTCTGGCTAAGCTACGCCGAAGGCGGGAGTGACGACAAGGCCGGGACCGCCGTAGGCTACGGCCGACTGAGCGAGGATCTCCAGCGCCTGGAAAACTTCCAGGTGGTTTTCCGCCAGCAGCCGAAGCTCTCAACCGGCAACCATTTTGGCGGGCGGCTGGTGTTCGACGGCCGCGGTTATTTGTTTATCGGTCTCGGGGAGAATAACCAGCGTTCGACCGCTCAGGATCTCGATAAGCTGCAGGGAAAAGTGGTGCGGCTAACGGCTGATGGCAAGGTCCCGGAGGATAATCCTTTTGTCGGCCAGGCTGGCGTCAGGCCGGAAATCTGGTCTTACGGTATTCGCAACCCCCAGGGGATGGCGATGAACCCGTGGAGCGATACGCTGTGGTTAAATGAACACGGCCCGCGCGGCGGGGATGAGATCAACCTGGTGCAAAAAGGGAAAAACTACGGCTGGCCGCTGGCGACGCACGGCATTAACTATAGCGGCCTGCCGATCCCGGAGGCCAAAGGCAAAACGCTGGAGGGAACCGAAGCGCCGCTGTTTGTCTGGGCGAAGTCGCCAGCGGTGAGCGGTATGGCGTTTTACAACGCGCCGACCTTCCCGCAGTGGCAGCACAGGCTCTTTATCGGCGCGCTGAAGGATACGTCGCTGATTGTCCTCAAGGTTGACGGCAATAAGGTGACGGAACAGGAGCGGATTCTGGGCGATCGCGGTAAACGTATCCGCGATGTGCGCGTTGGACCCGATGGCTATCTGTATGTCTTAACCGACGAATCCAACGGCGAGCTGCTGAGGGTGAGCCCGGCGGGCTAATATCAGGTGACCGGGATCATCACCACGTTGCGCCAGGCCTGGCGCTGGTTAATCTGCTGATACCAGCGCTGCAGGTGCGGGCGCGGTTGCCAGGTTTTCACGGTCTCCAGCAGGTTATAAATGAACGGCGCGACGGCGATATCGCCGAGGCCGAAGGCGTCGCCTGATAGCCACTGATGGCGCGACAGTTCGTCATCGAGAATGGCGAACAGGGTCTCGCAGGTGGCAATACCGGCTTCAATCGCGGCGGGGTCGCGTTTTTCCGGCGGGGTTCTCACCAGCCCCATTAAAATCGGCCGATGGGCCGGCGAGAGCGAACCGTTGGCCCAGTCCATCCATTTCTCTCCCTGAGCGCGCTCGGCGGGCGACTCCACCCACAGGCGATCCTGACCATACTGCGCGGCCAGATAGCGGATAATGGTGTTTGATTCCCAGAGCACGATATCGGTCGTCTCATCTTTCAATAGCGGTACCAGCCCATTGGGATTCATGGCCAGATAGGCCGGATCGTGATTCAGACCGAACTCCAGGCCTGCCAGAATTTGCTGATACGGGAGGTCGAGTTCTTCCAGCACCCAGCGCACTTTCTTCACATTGGTCGAGTTATTTCTGCCCCACAGCGTAATCATATCCGCTCCTGCTTTTTATTTCGCCGCCGTTGCGGCGTAGTGAGCATTCATGTTGGAATAAAGTTAATATTCCGGCAAGTGATTTTATTTTACTGAAACTAAACGCTTTTTATCCCTACCACCTTGCGTTTGGGGCACCCTTGGGACACAACGTCAGAAAAGCTGCTATTCAGCATTTCCACCTGGTTGCGGTCCATCTCTCCGATCCACTTCGAGTAAATCTCATAAACCATCTTTGCATTCTCGTGGCCCATCTGTCCGGCGATAAAGGACGGGTTAGCCCCGGCAGTTAAAAGCCAGCATGCGAACGTGTGGCGCGATTGGTAAGGGCGTCTGCTCCTGATCCCCGCCTTCTTTAATCCCGCCTCCCAGCTATACCCCAGAGACTGAGATCCGTAATACTTCGTTTCCCCGCGCCAGTTTTTGGGCGGGACAAACACAAACCGCAATTTTTGTTGCTCAGTTAATCCGTGCTCACGATGATGGAAAGTGATTTCGGTTTTGCTTAACGCGCCAGTTAACTTGAATTGTTCGCGTAGAGCATTCAGCGCAGGTTCAAGTAGGGTTACAGTTCTGATCCCCGCTTCTGTTTTGGGTGGCACAAAAAGCCCCTCATTGGTCTGATTACGCCTGACGTGAAGCTCACCCTTATCAAGATCTACATCCTCCCAGGCCAAAGCTGTAAGCTCGCCATGCCGAAGGCCGGTAAAGATAGCCGTAGTCCAGAGCAAAGCATACCGAGGAGATAACGCCTTTATGAAACCTTCGTATTCACTCTGGAGAAGCGGATCCGGGTCTCTCCTGGAGCGCTTGAGCATCTTTATACCTTCGTGAGGGGTATGCTCGATAAAGCCGCTCAGGCTCGCCAGTTTGAGCAACGCAGTCAGATTGTTCATCAGGCCGTTGACCGTGGAGACAGCGCGACCTTTTCTTTTAAGCCAGGGTGCGTGATCGCTAAAGGTGTTGCCAGTTAATAGCGCGTTCCTGTAATTCAAAAGGTCGGTATGCTGAATATCAGCAATATGGGTATTGCTTCCGACGATAGCGCAAAGTGTTGCTATGCGTGATTCTGCACCTCTGTAAGATGCAGCTGAAACCTCTAACCTTTTGGCATCAAGGTAAACTTTGCATAATTCACCGAAGGTTTTAATTTTTTGTGTCGTGGTGAATTTTTTAAGCGCCTTTGATTCAGGAAAGTGCTCTGCATAGTCAAATTTACCTTGCTGAATCTCACTCATAATTAAAGCACGGAGATTGCCAGCTTTTTTTATATTGCTATTTGATACAGTCCAGCCCCGCAAAACTTCGCGGCAACGTATGCCGCGATATAGAAAGCTAATTCTTATTCCTTTCCCATGCAGCTCTACGCCAGCAGGCATATTCATTATGTTTCCCCGACAAGCCTATTAATCCTGGTGTAGTTGTAGAGAAGTGTCACCCTTCCTTCTGAAGCTTTTGGATCTGGTGGGTGCTTCTTGTAATGAATGCCCTCGATCCATCTCCCCTCCCGGTAAGATTTAATTTGCCGGGGAGTCATATACATCTTCGCTACAATTCCCTTTTCCATCACCCATTCATCTTCTTGAGTAATATCGGCCATAAATAACCTCATGGCCGGGAAACTATAATCAGTTCCCCGGTTTAATGTTGATTATTGGAAATCATTCAGTTTCTACAGTCGTATAATGCTATTTATGCGATAGAGCCTTTCACAGCCAGAAACGTAGCCATGGCTTTATCCACAATCTTCGCGTTGTGGTATTTGCTGATTGCCCAAGTGATAGCGAAGAGAATCCACCGGAAGTGGCTGGTATACGTTTTAAATGTCAGTCCATCGCAAACATCCCATGTACTCCAGCCCTCTGGCCAATCAGCGTCATAAACAGCCTGATAAGCTTCCCATTCGTTATTGAAGTCAGCCCGGCATAAGTCGCGGACTATTTCGCGTACCACTGCTTTGTCGCTATCTGGTGTATCGTCATCGTCGTCCCAGTCTTCATCTTCTTCTGGTTCCGCGCTTTCGTCGTCATCCAGGTAATCACTCAAAGACTCTTTCAGGCTTTTGCAGAATGCGTCGTGGTCATACTCTTTCGCCAGCATTTCGCGCGCCGAACATCCCGCGCCGGCCTCCAGTTTTTCAGCCCAATAATGGGTATTTATTCCACCTTCCCAGGCGCCAAAAAAGTCGAACATGTCCGCGATGCGACTGAATGTCCACGTTCCCATGTCGCCGGTTACGGTCAAGTAACCAGGCCAGGTGATAACGTCATAGTCATAGTAGTAACAGGACGTACCGGGCTGCTGCATGCGCAGGTGGCGATACAGTCCATCGTCACGGATGATTTCCAGGCGGTGAAATGCAGTATCGATCAAAAATCGGGAGTCGATTTCAAAAAAGCTCATGCTCCACCCCCAAATATCCATTGATTGCCAGCGTGAGCCTGGAACTTGCACGATGTATCCGGCAACAGAAGTTCCTGAACCACTTCACCGGTTTCAACGTAGTAATAATTACTGTCGGTAACATTGTTGATGAATAGCGCCTCACGCTCGCGTTCTGTCATGCCACCAATGACTTTCATCACCTTCTTAGTGATGGGGCGGAAATCCGGCTCTACACCTGCCAGCATTGCTGCTGCGTAGTTATGATGTCCGTCCATCAGGATGGTGTACTGAACGTCACGTAAAACGATGGGGTAGACAGCCACTATGAACCGTTTAAAGCGCAGTGCTCTGTCTGTTACTTTCGACCTGTCCAGGTAGCGCTGGCTGCTGATAAGCTGGCCTTTGATGATGCTCATACCGCCGCCTTGTGCGCTTCCGCATCGAACTTACGGCCCTGATACCAACCGCGACGGAGCCAGCGACGGATGGTACGCATAGCCTTTGCATCACCACGCACAGGCTCAGGGAAACCACCGTATTTCACAGTCTTAGGCCCATGCTTGCGCTCTGACTGCATCATCCCGCACTCAATGATGTGATCGCGGTAGAAGGCCAGCCACTGCTTGCGATTACAGACGGGGCAAGGAATGTCACCACCATTCGTTAGCATGCCATCTTCGTATGCGTCGCAATCCCACAGATAGCCATCACAGCAAAGGCTGTCCGGATAATGCGCACCAAATTCATAACCTTGATATCCGCAACTCATTCGTCATCCTCCTGTACCAGTTCGGTGTCGTCAGGAACCTGAATCGTCAGCTCAACGCTATAGCCGCGCTCATGCTGGCTATATGACACAGGCCATGCAGGAAGAGGGGTTTCTTCATTTACCTGACCAACACCAATTGCCCAACATCCTTCGTCCGTATAGCAGGCAATAACCAACATCTCGCCTTCAGAAGATTTGAGGTGATAAACGCCGGGGTTGCTGTACATAGAGATTTCTTCCCGGATAGCGCCTTCGCATTCAAAAAGGTCATCGCTGGCACCGTAAAATTTAAGTTCTTTCATATTTAATCCCTCCGGTTATTTATTCCACGCCGCTGGTCGCAATTGAAAGCTTGCTGGCCTTGAAGGTAATGACTTGCGAACTAAAGACTGCGTAGCCTTTAATTGGTCTTTCTTTTTTTCCTTTTCGTTACAGATAGGGCAGTAATATGCCACTTTGCGATAAGCTCCTCGGCCAGAAGGGCGATATTGCAACTCTTCGCGTGCAAAGGATCCGCCGCAGCTGTAGCAGTGGAGTGTTTCGGTTTCCATATTTATTCCTGTATTAAGGTGTGTGGATACCTGCCATTTAAGGCATTAATTCATTTATTCGATAATTAAAATGAAACTTCGGTATTTACTTTATATTGCCCTGTAAGCAAGTCAGCATCTACGGAAATTAAATCTCCGTACAGGTCATAATTTAAAACAACATCACGAAATTGAAGCCCTGAAAGCGCATCCGTACGACCGCAAAACATACGGTCTTCTTCGTGCTTTGCTGCTTCATGAATATCCTTCAATGACGCCATGGCCTGAGCCCACATTTCGCCATCGCTATTAAAAAAAGCAATTGCAAGTTTGCCTTGTGCTGCCTGAACCGCAGGATTGTGTTTCGGTAAGCTAGCCATTGAACACCCCCGCAACATAAATAATTTCTACAGCCAGCCCGACCCAGAAAACCATTCCGATAGCCAGAACAATTACCAGTGAACGAAAGCCATTTCTGCTCATACGCCACCCCAGCACTGAACGCTTACCGATGCGACCACAACCAAAAACGGAACAACCTTCAACCAGAACCGGCGCCATGCTGGCTTGTCTTCGTCTCGAATCATCTCCTTTCCCTCATGCGTGTTGAGTACCTAACAGGCCTTGCAATGCAGTGCCGGGTGCCTCCCGGTGATACCAGCCAGTTAACAACTGGTAACGGCAGCTTCTTTTCCACCCCACTCTTTTTAGAAACGAGTGATACCGCTTAACTGTGCCGCGTGCGCATAGCCGCATTCACTGCATTGCAAAGCCTGTTGATTTTTAGCCTTATGGCGGCCAACCGAACGTTTCTTCTTGCCAGTCACTGTGCAGTGATTGGTTTGGATGGGGTAAACTTAGAATAACTTAAGTTTTCAATCAAGGGATATTTTGTAGAAAAACTTAAATTTGGAGGCGAAAGAAAGTAACCCATTGATTAAGATGGATTACTTAAAATCTGAAGTGAGGTTACTTTTTCGAGGCGCGCTTTCTGACTTTCAGTAATTCTTCGAATCTTTGGTTGTTCATCTCTACTCGCGCTCGCAATTCGTTAAGAAATCCTTCGCGATCAGAATCAGGAAGGGCATCAAAAAGCCCGAGCATTTCTTGCTGTTCCTCCGATAACTCTTTTTCCTGGTGCGGAATAGGCTCACCTGGGACCTGGTCATCATCACCATAAAGTAACCACGTTGGATTGCATTGCAGACCACTACTCAAAGCAAACAGCCTCTTGCCAGCTGGCTGGGTTTCATCCCTTTCCCACTGGGAGATCGTGACGTGCGAAACCTTGACCAGCTTAGCAAGAGCGGACTGAGAGAGTTTCAACTGTTTTCGCCTTTCCAGAAGGCGCGAGCCAAAGGTTTTATTTTCCATCATTAGAGAATTCTAAATTTTCTTGACTTAAGTTTCTCTACGATCAAATATCCTTAGGAAAACCTAAGGAGATGAGCCTGTGTTTAAACAAGATGCAATCAATTACTTCGGCAGCAAGTCGAAGTTAGCCAAAGCTGCGGGCGTAGCCCCCGCGTCAGTTTCCGTTTGGGGCGAACTAGTTCCTGAAAAAAATGCAATGAGGCTGCAACTAGCTTCCGGGGGAGTCTTGCAATACGACCCTGAAGTTTACGATCAACATGCTAAAGCAAAACGCTCTGGTGAGGTGAATCATGAAAATCAGGCATGAGCGCATTCGCGAGGCAATGAATGCCTGGGCGCTTTATCCAGGTGGCCGTAAAACGCCTGTATCTGCGATTGTCGATGCTTACTTCTCCATGGGTATGACAACACCAGAACTGTACGACGACAGCCACCCTGACGCGCTGAGCCGCAATATCCAGAAGATTTACCGTTGGATTGAAAGTGATTCGCCTGCATCAATCGAAAAGATTGCGCAGCTTCTCCCCGCGATTGAACGTGCTATGCCGCCGTTACTACTGGCGCGGGTGCGTAGTTACTACTCTGAAACTTTCCGCGAACTTCTTCACCGCAAACAACGTGTCGACGACGAAATGGAGGCGCTGTTCGGCGCAATGATTGCTATCTCTGACCGGATTGCTGATGGCGGCTCTTCCGGTAACACGCTGATTCACTAAGCGAGGTTCAACCATGCGTACCCAGTCTGCTGCTGAATTGATTGCTCGCCTGAAACGGGCTTATCCGGCGTATGAGCCGTCTGAAGGAGATTGTGCAGGCACTGGCATCCCTAAGGCCGGTTCTCGCTTCCAGCACAGACACAAAGGCCACATGGTGACGGTACTCACAGCGACAGAGAAAGATGTTTCCTACCGCAAAGCCTGCGGGTCTGTTGGCTGGGTGGGGTTGAGAGAGTTTTTACGGCTACACAATGAGGTTTCGGAATGAACAATCAGGTGTTTGAAATTGTTCAGGCCATGTCGGGGCAGGGGAACTGTATAACGATCCCCGGACCGTATCTTGATTTCTTTGCAGGAGACAGGCAGCAGCATTTGCTGGCGGCCATTCTGAATCAGCTGGTGTTCTGGTCGGGCAAGTCGAGTCTGGAAAATGGCTGGTTTTACAAAGAGCACGCAGCGCTTGCGAAAGAGATCCGCGCTAAAGACGGCGATGTGGTCAGAAAGGCAATGTTCAAGATTACAGAGCAGTACCTGGCTGGGGTTATTGAGGAAGAACTGCGGCAGGTAAGCGGCACGCCGAAGAAGCATTATCGCGTCGATCAGGAAGCGTTAATTGCCAAGATTTTCCCGCAAGGGGGAAATTCAAATAAACCATTGAAAGATATGGATTCGGCTCAAGAGCCGAATGGAAACGGCTCAAGAGCCGAATCTAAGCAAGTGATTGAAAGTAATGGAAACGGCTCTCAAGCCGAATGCATTCGTCCCAAGAGCCGAATGGAAACGGCCCAAGAGCCGAATCCTGGAAACGGCTCTCAAGCCGAATCCTATCTCTATACAGATCTTAAAAACAGATCACTACATACAGATCATAAAAACCACGCGGGAGAGATTTCTCCTGTGGATAACTTTTCTGAATCGACTCAGAAAACAATCACGCCGGAAGCAAACATTCCTGATGCTACCGAAGATGGAATCCTGGCTACCGATGACGATTTCGATCTCGCGATGTGGTTCTGGACGACCATCATCGAGATGTACGAACGCGCCGCCGAATTCGACGGAACCCTGGCAAAACCGAGAGAGCCAAACTTTGTCGCATGGGCTCAAGAGGTTCGCATCCTTCGCCAGGAGCACGGATGTAGCCACGACCAAATTCGCACCATGATTGAGCGCATTCAGCGCGATCAGTTTTGGTGCCCAAAAGTTCAAACCATGAAGACATTACGCAACAAATGGCCTGAGCTGGCGCTGAAGCTGTGCCCGGTAAATCTCGCAACCGGCGGCAACCTCGGTTTTAGCGGCAAGGTTCAGGCAGATATTCCTAAGGGTTTCAGGGGCTAAGGAGTTTTTTCAATGAAAACAACCAAATCCAAGAAAACACAATACAGCGGTGAAATCACGATGATCGAATTTCTCAAAGCTAACTCTGATTTGACTACGCGTGAAATCGCCACTGCGCTGGGTCGCGGTATGTCGTCAGTGAATGGCCAGCTTCGCCAGTTGCATGGAGCGGGTCAGATTGTCCAGAGCGGCCTACGCAACGGCGCAGCCTTGTGGCGCTTTAACGACATGCCGTTTGGCTGCGCGAACCGTATCCGCATGATGTTTGAAAACCTCCTGAGGGAGTGTCGCGGAGTCGCCCAATGAAATTACAAAAATGCCCTGATTGCGGCGCGGTACCTGAGTTTCACTGGAAAGATTATACGTTTGGCTCATGTTCAGGCGCACTGAAATGCCCGTATGACCATTACCGGGTCCAGCACAGTTACTGGGCTGGTGGAAAGAACAAAGCCAGGCATGCTCTGGAACAAAAATGGGCGGAAGCGGTAAATAAAAACGAGGTTAAAAATGGCTAAAGATTCGAAAGTGGTATACGGTGCCAGTGGCAAGACGAACGTTTTAACGTTCGAGCCTGAAAACCTTCATCTGGTTACCGACAAAACTCACCCGCTCTACGATGAACGTGTTCACCTGCCGATCGACGAAGGGATGGTACTGAACATTGCGGAGCTGGGTGTACTGGAGCCGATTATCGTCTGGAAAGACCCTGAAACAGGGCTCACCTGCGTAGTTGTAGGCCGTCAGCGCGTAAAACACACCCTTGAGGCAAATAAACTCCGTCTGAAAGAAGGCAAAGACCCACTGCTTGTTCCTGGAGTCGTTAAGCGCGGTTCAGCACATCAGATGGCTAAATACATGGTCAGCGAAAACGAAATTCGCCGACCTGACACGCCGCTCGGTCGGGCAAAAAAAATGTCAGACGCGCTCGACCGCGGGCTCGATGAGGACGACATTGCGGTGTTGTTTGGCTGCAGCGTTCAGACCGTTCGAGCAACGCTCTCCCTCCTCGATGCTACTCAGGCCGTCCGGGAAGCGGTGGAGTCTGGCACAGTTACCGTTACCCAGGCTCGTCAGCTGGCATCGCTTAAACCCGAAGAGCAGCGGGAAAAAGTGGCCGAAATCGAAGCGGCAACCGCTGGCACCACCGGTCATGAAAAAGCACGTCGTCAGCGCCAGGTGCTGGGCGAGGCAAAGCCGCGCATCAAATCACGCAAAGAAATCACAAAAGCCCTTGAAGGTGCCAGCGGTGAATACGCTGATGCTCTGCGCTGGGTGCTCGGGGAGGCTGTATGACTATCACACTACAGGCAGTAAACGAGCTCATTCAGTCGCTGGAGAGTGCGGGCGAGCTGTCGATCAAAGAGACAAAGGTTATGTCGCTGGCGAAAGCGTTTAAGCAGCTGGCTGCGGAGAATGTGGCGCTGAAGTCGTTTGGCGAAACGCTATTCGAAATGCACAACACAATGAATGGAGAAGGTACAGGCATTCAAGGGCGTGCAGAAGTGGTTTGCCAGCAGGTCGCACTGGAAGCGGCAATGGAAGAGTTCGATGCTATCGAAACCCCCGTCACCGATCGCATCGTAGCCGGGATTAAGGCTGATGGGGTGAAGGAGTGGGTTTCCAGCAGAGGTGGACGCTGGAATGGAACGACCGAAGAGGCGCTTAAGTTCGCCAAGCAGCTGCGCGAGGGGGCCGACAAATGCTAAAGCCAAATCACGTTTATATCGAGGTCTGTCATAACCAGAGCGGCGGACTTTCTCTATGCGTCAGCAATGACAGCGGCGGCTACCGCATATCAGGCTCTAAGGTTGGCGGATGCGAAACCCTGGAGTGCTTTGAGGTCGACGCCAGCGAGCTTATCGAGCAAATTCGAGAGCATGCGAACACAGAGGTGGCCAAATGAGCAAACCTACCGACGAAGAAATCATCCAGGTGCTTTCTGAGCACGGTAAGTGCATGACTTACGTCGTGACCTACTGGCTACGCAGGAAGCACAAAAACATCAATGCGGCCTATACGCTGCGCCGATTGAAGAAGCTAGAAGCCATCGGCGTGGTGAAGCGCATGGAAAGCTCGTACAAAACTCAAATTTGCTGGGGTGCCGCATGACAACTGATATCACCGAACTGGCGCAGAGCCATGAGCTACGCAATAAGGTTAACCACCGTCTATATGGTGCTCTTGAATTTCAGGGGACATCAGGCGAGAACGCCACAATCGCCCTAAGCATTGATGAGTGTAAATCTATCATCGCGGCTATGGATGAGCGTATTGCGCTGGTAGAGGCGCTGGAGAAGGCGCAGCAGGAGAGGGACAACTGGCGTACCAGCTTTGATAACGAGCGGTTCCGCGCGGATAAGTTGAAGGCGCATATCGATGATATGGAACCTATCCGTGCAGCAGCCGAAAAACTGGTCCGCTGCAAAGGTCGCTATCACAGTGAGCAAAACTATCGCGCACTGGCGGCGCTGTTTGGTGTGAATACTCCAGACCTTCCGCCGCTGGAGCATGAAAACGTTCATTATGCCGATGCTGCAGAGATTGAGATTGCGGCTCTTCGCCAGCGCATCGCCGGGCTGGAGTTCATCCGCACCAGTGCTGACAAAGTGCAGCGTGAGTTTGCCGACGAACTGGGTTGCGCTGGCGACAATGAGTCGATTTTGCAGGCTATCGAGGACCTCAAACAGCAGGCGGAGTCCCGCACCGTCACCGTGAAGCTGCCACCCAGGGTTGATAGTTCAAACGTGCCCTTTGCTGGGCTTGCGTGGAATTACTTCCTGGATGAAGTTGTGAGGCGTCTGACCGACGCTGGCATCAAGTGGGAGGCTGAGTAGATGGCTGATAAATCATCTTTGGAACGTCTGCAGGAAATCAACGCAGACAATAAGCGCTTAGTCACTGTCAACGTCGGAGTACTCAAAGCAGCCCGAAGCGAAATTAACGCCCATGTTTCAGTGAACGGGAAAGGCATCATGACGGATATGGTCCTCAACTCCCTGAATGCGATTATCGAAGGAGCCAACCAATGACCAGCAAATTAACCAGAGAGCAGGTTATCGCTCTCATCGCAGAGCACTCTTACGATAGCGCGTTAGTTGACGCGCTGGAATATCTGCTGGCCGCAATGGACAGCGAGCCGGTGGCGTGGATCAACGGTTGCAACAAATCTGTTCCAGCAGCCCTGAGATACCTGGCTGAAAATCCGCGGCCAATAGGCGGAGAATCGTCGTTTAATACGGCGCATCTTTATCAGCTCGCTCGCGAAATAGAGAGCATGTCGAGCGTGTCGCTCTATCGACACGCGCAGCAACCGGTAGTGCCTGATGATGTGCTGGTCGCATTGCAGAAGGTTGCTCGAATACGCCTCGACCTGAATGACTTCGACGGCGATCGCCGCGGTATCGCTGATTGCCTGGGTGATGCCGAAGAGGCGTTAATCGAGGTGGTGAATCGCCGCGCCGCCATGCTCAACGGAGGTAAGTCATGAAAGACCATGAAATCCGCGAGCTGGTCAATCAGCTGCGAGACGTAGCTATCAAATATCACGGTGCCGGACAGTTACGCGAGCAAATCTCCCGCGTTGTCCGTGCGCACATGCTCCAGGCTGGTACCCTCACCAATGAGGATACCAAACAGGCTGGCAACTCTCCGGTAATTCCGGATGGTTACGTGATGGTGCCTATGAGGTTAACTGCTGAGAACGGCGCGAAGTGTGCGCTATCAGGTGAGTTTTCTGAAACCAAGTTCATAAACTGCCCGGAATGTTTTGGTGATGATGAATGTGATACCTGTGACGGCAGCGGGAGAATTGAAATCACAGTTCCTGTCACCTGGACAACTATCAAAGAAATTTGGGTTAAAGGTGTTGAGCATTTCTCCGCCGCCCCGCAGGAGGTGAAAGGTGATTCATGAGCTTACAGATAGCCAGATTCTTGCAGACCTCATTGGCACCCTGCAGCGTTATGGCTACAACGTTGATCGTCAGTCTCTTTCGCCAGTCTTACTAATCGTGCTTCAGGATTTAAAGGCTCGCCAGCAGGTTGCAGAAACGATGATTCGCTATCTGGAATCGCCGCATTTGCTGGCTATCGACATTGCGCCGAACCGGGGAGTTGGTGATGCCTAAATCCCCCGCAGAACGCAAAGCCATAAAACACAAACACCATATTTGTTATCAACAAATCTAAGGTTTGTTATTTATGCAGATGATAACCAGAAAAAAGCCAGCCTTTACCGAGTTGTATCAAACTGGAGTTCTGACTCGTATTGTTGCGGTAAAAATCGCTGATCGCGATGGCTGGAGGCTGTTTGGATTTTGGCGAGATAAGGATATTGGCGTGTACGTAGAGGCTGCGCGTGGTGGTGTCCGGGAATGGTCCGGGCTGGATTACCTGGCTAACTTCTGCGGTAGTTGCGGAATTAGCCGCTGGGAGGTTCACAGCAAGGTCGAGACAAAGGCACCTCAGTAAATTCTCTATGCAATACAACCCGCTGCAGCGGGTTTTCTTTTATCAACCCTGACAAAAATTAACGTTTTGTGCTCTTAAGATATTGCTCATTCAATGAGTTAGGTGTACTGTTTATTTATACAGTGTATCGAGCGAGGTGATACTATGAGAATCGAAGTAACCATCGACAAGACTAAAAAACTACCAGAAGGGGCCATTCCCGCCCTTGAAGTTGAATTGCTGCGCCGTCTTCATCAAAACTATGAAGGTTGCAAACTTAATATAAGACGCTCAAGCACTGACGGGTTGACCGTTCTGGGCGGCGTTGATGGTGATAAAAAGCGCATAGAGCAAATCCTGCAGGAAACGTGGGAAAGTGCCGACGACTGGTTTTATTGAGCGGTAAGTAAGTGGCGGCTATGCCGCCATTGTTAACTTTTTACGCCATCTTTAGCGCGGTTATTTTTAGTACAGTAACTCGTTGGCCGTGTTCGTTGCAGGTGGAGTGTTTCCAATGAGGTATTTATGGAAATACCGGATGATTTATTTCCAGGGTTTAAAGAGCATGCCGGGCCTGTCCTTGTTTATGTAAAAAACGGCGTGGTCGAAAGAGGCTTCCCGCTCCGTAAGGATGAGTTTGTCACCTCGCTCAGATCCCTTGATGAGGCCCGTAAAAAGGCTGGGCTTCCCCCTGTAAGTCAGGATTAAAATTAGTTATATTAATTACGGGTCTGAACAACCCTTCTTGCTAGTCACTGTGCCACGGAGAGAAACCGATGGCGCAGAAGCTATATACTCAAAAGTTGTACCTCTTCATACCGGCTATCACCAACGCTGGAGTTTTCGTTCATCTGTCGCGCCGTGGTGGTGCGATATGAGCAAATCAAAAACCAAAGCTGAAAAGCTTCATCTTAGCCGCGTAGCCGCCTTGGGCTGTATCATTTGCCGCAACCTTGATTACGGTGAATCACCGGCTGAAATCCATCATTGCAGCTCTGGTACTGGCTTGTCTGTCCGCGCAGATAATTTCCATGTCATTCCTCTTTGCCACGCCCATCATCGCACTGGTGGTTACGGCGTTGCTATTCATGCCGGCCGTAAATCATGGGAAGAGAAATTCGGTACTGAAAGCGAGTTGCTGGCGCAGGTTCTTCAGGAATTAGGGGAGACCATCGCATGACTAATCCTTACTGCGAATCTCTCGCGGCCCTTCGCAACGCGTCATCACATTACTTAAAAGAGGTTGGTGACCAGTGGCGAACGCCGGATACACTTTTCTGGGGTATCAACGCGATGTTTGGCCCGTTGATGCTGGACTTGTTCGCTGATGACAGTAACGCGAAATGCCCTGTCTGGTACACCGCAGAAGATAACGCGCTGACACAGGACTGGTCGGAAATGCTTTCTTCAATCGGTGGTGCTGCATTTGGTAATCCGCCTTACAGCCGCTCTCAGTACCACGAAAAGCAAGCCATCACTGGCATGACTCACATCATGAACTACGCAGCTGCGCAACGAGATAAGGGCGGTCGCTATGTTTTCCTTGTGAAATCCGCAACGAGCGAAACCTGGTGGCCGGAAGATGCGGATCATGTCTGCTTTATTCGTGGGCGGATTGGTTTCGATCTGCCTGTCTGGTTTAACCCTGCCGACGAAAAACAAAGGCCAACCAGCGCGTTTTTTGCGGGCGCCATAGCTGTGTTTGATAAGACCTGGCGAGGAGAGAAATTCGGCTACATCAACCGCACCGAACTGGAGGCAAAAGGCCACGCATTTGTGGCGCTGGCGCAGTTTGCCACTGGCAAATGTCCAGGGCAAGCAATGGTGCAACCAGCGAAAGCTGAGCAACCGACCGCGCCTACTGAACTACCAGAGACGGAATCAAGTATCTGGCCACTGGAGGTCGGGCTGATATTTGAACAGGTTGAAGGTGCTGAGGATCTGGAATTCTCCCAGCAGAACAAGCTGAAGGCCCACATTAACCAGCTGTGTCTGGAGCGTATGCCAACAAGCGAAATTATCGCTGTTGCTGGTGGATTAGTGGAAAGCATGCAGGGGGTGAGCCATGCGTGAGTTAATTGTTGATAATTTTGCTGGCGGCGGTGGGGCCAGTACGGGTATTGAACTGGCTATAGGGCGCAGTGTTGATATTGCTATTAACCACGATGAAAACGCCGTTGCCATGCATCGCACTAACCATCCAGATACGCTTCACTATTGTGAAAATGTGTTTGATGTTGATCCTAAAGCGGCGACAGGAGGAAAGGCTGTAGGGTTCGCTTGGTTTAGCCCTGATTGCACTCATTACTCAAAGGCGCGCGGTAGTAAGCCCGTTAAACGTGAGATTCGTGGTCTGGCTTGGGTGTCTTTGCGCTGGGCATTGGATGTTCAACCCCGTGTAATGGCCCTTGAGAATGTCGAAGAGTTTAAAACGTGGGGGCCATTACTTTTCTGTGAAATGCGTCCAGACCCTGATCGCTCAGGAGAAACCTTCAAAGCATTTGTTGGAATGCTATCCAACGGTATACCTGCGGATCACCCGGCTCTTTATGAATGCTGTGATTTCCTCGGCTTATCACCTGATAGCAAAGACGCGAGGCGTCTCATTACCGGGCTTGGTTACCAGGTTGAATATCGTGAACTGCGTGCCTGTGATTATGGCGCGCCGACGATCCGCAAGCGATTCTTTATGTTGATGCGCCGGGACGGGAAACCGATAGTCTGGCCGGAAGTCACGCACGGGGATCCGAAGTCTGACGCCGTGCTGGCGGGCCAGCTGGAGCCGTGGCGTACAGCTGCGGAATGCATAGACTGGTCAATCCCCGCGCCGAGCATCTTCGGTCGCAAAAAGTCACTGGCAGAGAATACGCTAAAACGGATTGCCCGCGGCATTCAGCGCTTTGTTATCGAAAGTGCTTCGCCATTCATTGTGAAGTGCAATCACACAACGACACGTGGCAAATACGACTGTTTCCGGGGACAGGCGCTGGACGATCCGCTACAGACGATTACGAAAACCCACGGCTACGCAATTGCGGTACCTCATCTGACAAAATTCCGAACCGGAGCTACCGGGCAGGAAGTCACCGATCCGTTGCCGACGGTGACGGCCGGTACGTCCAGGCGCCCGGGCGGGAATGGTCACGCTCTGGGTATTGTTGAGGCAGAGCTGGCGCCGTTCCTGGCTGGCAATGGCGG
>OIFN01000045.1_pt1 | contig 122537 bp, 110 predicted proteins | sample 1582091 | NCBI WGS metagenome assembly OIFN01 (sample SAMN07501064, study PRJEB24779) | human gut metagenome
ATTGGCTTATCATATATTGGTACCATTTGCTTTGACATTGCCTTTGTTACTGGATATAATCTTGTCCCACTTCCACCTGCTAGTATAATTCCTTTCATACTTCATTACCTCACTTCTAATATAATATCACAAATTCTATCTACATCTCTTAAAGATAAATCTGCATATAGTGGTAATGTAAGAACTCTATCAGCTATATATTGAGCAACTGGAGTATTTTCACAATTAAATTTATCCCTATAGCAATCATAGGTATTAGTTAAAGGATAGAAATATTTACGTGCTATAATATTATGTTCTTGTAGTTTTTCAAATATCTCATCCCTATTTAACTTATATCCATCGAATACTACTGGGAAATAAGCATAATTGCTTTCTATACCTTCTTTAACATTACATAATTTTATTCCTTCAATATCACTTAATCTTTCTATATATCTATCAACAATTAATTTTCTCTTGTTTATTTCTCTTGAAATATGTCTAAGATTACAAATTCCCATAGCAGCTTGAAATTCATTCATTTTAGCATTTCCACCAATATATTCTACTGACTCTGGTCCAGTTATACCAAAGTTTTTAATGTCATATAAAACTTTTACTAAATTATCATTTTTATAAGTAACAGCTCCACCCTCTATAGTATTAAAAACCTTTGTTGCATGAAAGCTAAACATTGATGCATCTCCAAAGTTAGCAACACTTTCCCCATTAACTTTAACTCCAAATGCATGTGCCGCATCATATATTACTTTTAAATTATATTTCTTAGCTATTCTTTCAACTTCTTTTACATTACATATATTTCCATAAACATGTACCGGAACTATAGCACAAGTATTTTCTGTTATTAATTCTTCTATTTTACTAACATCAATTGTGTAATCATCTTTGTTTATATCACAAAATACTGGTGTTAAACCATTTCTAACAATAGCATGTGTTGTTGACGCAAAAGTAAATGGGGTTGTAATAACCTCTCCTTTCAATTCCATTGCTGCCAGTATGTTTTCTAATGCTAAATGTCCATTAGTAAATAAAGTTATATTTGGAGTATTTAAATACTCCTTTAACTCCTTTTCGAGTTCTTTATGTTTTACTCCCATATTTGTTAACCAATGTGTTTCCCATAAATCTCTTATTTCTTCAACATATTCCTCAAAATCAGGCATTGAAGAACGAGTTACTAAAATTGTCTTTTCTCCCATAATAATTACTCTCCCCAATAATTATTTTCTCTTATTAATTCATAATAATCTTCTTTTAATATTCCAACAATTAATCTGTTGTGGTAAGAACCATTTTTAAAAATTTTCTTTCTTTGAATACCTTCTACAGACCACCCACATTTATTGCAATATAACTTTCTTGATCCCTCATTATATTCTATAATTGCACCATCTAATCTGTTTAGTTGAAGTTCTGTAAACGCGTATCTCATAATAGCCATCACTGAATCTGTTCCAATTCCTCTAGCTCTATACTTCTTATTTGCTAACTTAATACCATGAAAAGCTACTCTATTTTTCCAATCTATATTAGTCAATGTAGCTAGTCCAATAGCTCCATCTTCATTTGTTTCTATTATTAATCTAATATTTTTATTATCATTTATATTTGATTCATACCATCTTTTTTGTTGATAAGATGAAACTGGAAATGCCCATCCCCCAACCAATCTTTCTATCTCTTGGTCATTAAGCATATCTTTTAATAAATCCATATCTCGTTCTTCAATAGCCCTAAGTGTTACAACTTTTCCTTTTATATTCACTTTAACATCCTCCTGATAATTTCTTATTTATTAAATCTAAAATTAAATTCATTTCCTTATCTGAATACCTTTGATCTATAGGTAGTGCAATTAAATTTTTAACTAAATATTCCTCTGTAGAATTCATTTCCACTTTTTCTAATACTTCATTCCAATATGTAGCCACATATATATTATTTTCTATTAAATATTTTTTTATTTCTTCTCCACCTTTAATTAGAAATGGGTATATCATAGGTCCATCTATATAGTCAATATTAATTTTAAATTCATTATAATTTTTTAAAACAGAATCTAATCTTTTAAAATTTTCATTTCTTATTTTTTTATAAGTAGAATAATCAATTGATTCTAATATTCTCCTACTTAAGTTAGACATTTCCTTAATTTCCTGATTACTATGCAACTTAGAATTTTTCTTAAATTCTAAATATGAATCATTTGCTCCTATGTCTATTCTTTTCAATAGATGCATAGATTTATTATAAGTAATTTCTTTTTTAATTTTTCTATTTATTCTTTTATTTGTATATAAATATGCACCATCTGGGACACCAAAAAATTTTCTTGCTGAATAAATAGTGTGATCTTCACCATTAGGTTTAATAAAAAATGCTTGAGTGTTATCTATACATAAATTAAATTTATTGTCTTTACTTTTTTTTATTAATAGTTTTACATTATCTAAACACACACCAAAATAATTTACATATAAAAACAACTCATCATTTTTTAAATTTTCTAAGTTAATTTTAGGTGTAAAATTTTCGTCAATTGCATAGTATTCAAAATCTATGTCTATTTTTTTTATAGCTTCTAGAATACTACTACAAATGTAATATGGTATATATATTTTTTTATAATTTTCTACTCTCAAAACATATTCTAAAGAATTTCTAGCTGTATTTAACATTATGGCATCGTTGTGATATGCCTCTCTATTTATTGGTAATTCTAATTCAAAAAATCCACCTATTTCTTTCATTAAATCACCTCTATATTTATAAACTTATTCATATTATCTATCTTATATTTTTCTTCTTCTAAACTATTATATTTTAAAAATATAATTCCTAAAGCCTTGTTAGCTCCATCAAATTTTTCTATCTTATCCAAGTTATTCTTATACATTATTTTATTTATAATATTTTCCTCAATCTCTTTATTAAAAGTAATATTCTTTAAAACACCTGTTTTTTCAGTATGAATAACATATGTAGAATAATATTCATTATTTTTATTAATACTTAAATCAAATTGAAAGTTGCCTAATGCTGCTTCTACAGTAGCACCTATTAAATCTACCCCTGTTGATAAATAAAGCAAATCTGGAATCATATTTCCACCATTCCTTGGTCCTATTTCAACTATGTATAAATTATCATTATTATCAAACATAAGTTCTAAATTCAAAGCACCCATTTTTATATTTAATATATCAACCACTTTTTGTACTTCTAATTTAACTCTTTCAATTTTATCTTTATCTAAAAAGCTTGGAAAACTTGTTCCTACAGGGACAAATTCACTTACAGTAAAATCCCTATGACTATTTAACAATCCAAAATATTCAACTTTTCCATTTACTACAAAAGCATCTCCACCAATCATTTCCTTATGAGATCTTTCAATAAATTCTTCAATTATAACTATTTTTTCTCTTGAATTATTCATAGCTTTGTAAAATGCTTCTTCAAAATCATTAATAGATTCAATTTTGTTAACGCCTTTACTTCCCGATGAATCTATTGGCTTTATCATTACAGGAAGTTTAAATTCATCTAAATTTTTAACTGCTTCATCATAAGATTTAAAACTTTTAGCTAGAGGACAATTAAAATTATGTTCTTTTAAAAATTCTCTAAATAAATCTTTCTTAGATAATATCTCAACAGATTTATATGGATTTGACGGCAATCCCAATTTATTACCTATATATGCTGCTGTTAACGCCGCCGGATCTGATGCATATGCTACTATTCCATCTATAGAGTTTTCTTTGGCTACCTTAAGTATCGCTTCCATATCTGTAGTACTTACACAATAAAATTTATCTGCTACAAATTGACCTGGATTATCTAAAAGATAATCGCATAATATACTATAGTATCCATTATCTTTGGCATATTGTATAGATGGTATTTGCTGTTTAGATCCACCTAGGAATAATATTTTTTTCATATTAACACTTCTTTCACTAATTAATTTTCTTAAATATTTTCTTCATAATATCTAAAATTGAGAAAAATTCTTTTATCTTAAACATATAACTTATAACAATAAAGAATATAGATCCAAATGATATCTGTATTAATATTTTTATAAAGTTATAATTTGGTACAAAAGTACCGATAAAATAAGTTGTAATTCCCATAAATAATGTAATAATTAAAATAGGTAAAATATCCTTCATTTGATTTAATGTTGAATATCCTATTATTGATTTAGAATAATATGAATTAATAAAGAATGATATTACAGAACTAACAACTTGCATCCAAATTAATCCAATAACACCCCATTTGCTAAGAATAGCAATAGCAATTAATATTATAGAGACACACTTCTTTAGTATTTCTAGCTTTAAGAATAAATCTGATCTCGCTTTAACTTGTAATATATTTAAATTAATAGCATGTAATGGGTATAACATACCCGCTAAGCATAATATCTGAAAGTATATTATTGATTTACTCCAATTATCACCAAATAAAATTAATATTAAAGGTCTCGCTACGATTGCTAATCCAAACATTACTGGAAAAGTTATGTAAACTGAACTCTTTATTATCTTTTTATACATATTTTTTAGTACTTCTTCTTCATTTTGCATACAACTTAGAACTGGATAGCTAACTTTTTGAACAGCTGTTGATATAGAGGTTGCTGCTATATCTCTTAATTTTTGAGCATTAGTATAGTATCCTAAATCACTTGCAGAATACATCTTTCCTATAACCATATAGTATAAATTATTGTATATTGTATCTATCAATCCTGATACAAGTAATTTCCATCCAAATCCAAATAATTTTTCAAATGAATTTTTACTAAATACAAGAGATGGTCTCCACTTATTTACAATAGATAGCATTAAAGCCTGCATAAATTGCATTATTATAGTTCTAAATACTAAACTCCATATACCAAACCCTTTGTATGCAAGTATTATAGCTATAAAACCTGATACAAGAGATGAGGATATATTTATGATCATTTGAGCTTTAAAATTTATTTTTCTAGTTAATATAGCTCTTGGTATTATTCCAAATGCATTTATTATAATTGTAATTGCTAAAACTCTTAATATTAAACTTAACTTAGGTTGTGCAAAAAAAACACTTATCATTGGTGATGAGAAATACAATATAACATAAATAACTATAGCTGTAATTAAATTGAAATAAAAAACTGTAGAGTAATCATTTTGATTTACTTCTTTTTCTCTGATTAAAGCATTACTAAAACCACTATCTATTATAGAGTTTGATATAGCTATAAAAACTGTTATCATTCCAATTAATCCAAACTCTTCTGGTAATATTAATCTTGCTAAAAAAATTTGAATTAAAAATTGAATTCCTTGATTAGATATAACTTCAGTGAAAGTCCAAAATAAACCAGTTAAAGTTTTCTTTTTTAATGCATCTGTTCCCATATAATTAACCCCTTATTTTTGATAATATATCAAATAATCTTGGACTAATTGATATAATAAAAGTTTTCATTTTACTTTTTTTAGACATTTTATTGTAATTTTCTTTATATTTTTCACTTTTTATTTCTCTTAAATTCCCTTTATCTATAAGAATTTCAAACTCTCGATTTTTTATTTCTTCTTTGATGAGATCATCATATTTAAAACCACTGAATTCATTGAAATTATTTAATATATCTAAATAACCTTGAGCATGATTAATTTTAAAATCCAAACTTTTACTTCTCGATTTCCATTTCCCCATCATGGATTCAGAATTTCCAACTCTATAAACGCTCATAACATCGTTCATATAATATGCATAACTATTTGCTATTAAAATCAAATTAAAAGGAAAATCTCCTGTTATAGCATCCATATACCAACTTGGCATATTATCCTTTAATTCTTTTTTATAAAGAATAGATGCTGTTGGGATAAATTGAAGATCAAAAAAATCTTTTATAAGAATTTTTTTGCTATTTAAATTCTTATTAATCATAAAACCTTCACTTTTTTTTGTTTTATCATTTATTTTCTCAGCATTATGAAATACCATACTACAATCTCTGTTTTTTTCCATATAATTAATTTGTTTTTGTAATTTATTACAATCTGTCCAATAATCATCCCCTTCACAAATAGCAACATATTTTCCTAAAGAATTATTATGAGCTCGCATTCCATTCTGTCTAGCTCCAATATTTTTTTTCCCTTCAATTAAGCGTATTTTATTAGGATATTTTTTTTGAAATTTTTTAACTACTTCTACCGTATTATCTGTACTAAAATCATCACTAACAATTATTTCAAAATCAAAGTTTGTTTTTTGCATCATAAAACTTTCTAATGCTTCACCTATATATTTTTCATGGTTATATGTTATACAATTTATACTTACTAATATATTTCTCATATTATCTCCTTTTACAAACAATCTCTTAAGTCAAATGAATATTTTATTTTTTAAACTCCGCAATACAAATTATTTTTATAAAATATTTATTATAATAAAGAATTAAAACAGTTTGATAAAATTAATTAAAAATATCTTAATTACAAAAACTATATAAATTTAGATTTAACAATAAAGCTAATCAAGAATATTACCATAAAAATAGCTTATTGACTCAATATATTTGATATTAAACTCTAAATTATTTAAAGTGTATTAAAATGTTTAATTTCTATACTTATTAGAATTACAATAAGCAATCACTCAATATACGCTTTTGATATTATAAAAACTTTTTATACATTAATACATTAATTTTTAGTATCTTTACAATTTTGATAAATATTTCTATATATTTATTAAATAATATTAAATATTAATTTAATATATTTATTGGTTTATTTTTAGTATTTTTTTTGAAAGTAAATTTATCATTTACATTTAAAACTAAAATAAAAGGAACAAAACTAGAAATAAACCATCCGAAAATTATTTGTGTATTAAATCCTATACACATTGCTAACCAAAAACATAAATAAGAATATATATATTTTCTAAACAAATCTTTTTTATTGTTGGCTAAATTTCCACAATAAAGCGAAAGTAAAACACAAACATCTATAAATACATAACAAAAAGCTATAGAAAAATATGAATAGCCGATTGTTATCATTGGCATAATTTGTGTTGCTTCTTTATCTGTACCTTTTAATAGATAATTATAATAAATATTAATTCTATCGTCTTGATTTACAAATTTTGAAATGAATGGTATTGAACCAGTAAAATCATTTATCATTGTTTCTAGATTTATATCTTTATCGTATATATCTGCAGCTTGAATTCCCTGTGCCACAGCTCTTGGTCCAGATATATATTCTTGTATTTGTGAAGCTAAAATCGTTACAACTTCTTTTGAAGTTACTTCTGATATATCACGATTTTTAAAAAGCCAATTAAACTTATATAATGAAATACTTACAAATGATATTATTAATGTTAATATTATAGTACCCATAACAATCTTATTTTTTATGTTTTTAAACCATAATTCTCTCAAAATATAAAAAACAATAATCGTAGGAATAACCAATGACCATCTACTAATTGATGTATTTAAACCTAAATATAAAATTAATATAATGATAATACCAATAATATTTATAAAATTATTACTCTTTTTATATTTCTTGATAAAAAATTGTATAAAATATAACATAATAAACAACTTAAATAAATAAAAAAATATTGTTATTAACCCATCAACATTAGAATCAATAGCTACTTTATTATATTTATTATCAATTACAAAAAATTTATATGGTAAAAATGAATCCATATATTTCAAAACAAGTATTACTGATATTACAAAAAATACAATCATTGCTGGATTAATTTTTATTTCTCGTGTTATTCTAATATTTGTAGTACTTTTCATACTATATCTTCTATATAATTCCATTATAAAAAAAATATTAACACACTCAATAATTAACATAACTATAGATAGTCTTACATAACTACTTTCTGGGATCTGACTTGTTAATACTCCCCCATAATAATCTTCCATTATTATTATTAATATTGGCATTATAGAGTATTTTAAAAATGTTAAAAAGTTTAATACTAAATAACCAAAATTTTTATTATAATCATAATAAGTATATTTTGATAAAATTCTACAACAAAAATATGTTAATGGAATTAGAAATAAAATATTATAACCATTTATAGGATTACTAACCAAACAAAGTACTATTGAAATTAATGAAATTATAAGTTCAAATGATTTAAAAAAATTTTTTTTCACGTAATCCCCCTAATTATTTTATAAATATTTTAAAAATTAATCTGTATAATTTAAAATTTAAAGCTAATAATGAATATTGTAATTTTTGTTTTTTATTTCCTAAAATTATACTATTCATAAAATTATCTCTACACATTTTTTTTATATGTTTGATAAGTGTATAATCATATGTATTTGATCTTATCATTACATTTGCAACTGAAACATATTGTGATATTCTAAATATTTCTAATTTATGTAATAATTCTTTATTTTGCGTATTTTCTTTGATACCCCAATACATATCATCACACATTTCAATTCTATTCAATTCTCTATTATTAAAAACAAAAGTATTAGTAATAGATTTTGGATTCTGAACATAATTATACTTAGGAACAGAACTATAAACTATAACAGAAGATTTTTGTATTAATTTATATGTAGTTCCTAAATCTTCATATAATTTACCTAAAGGAAAACGCACATCATTAAAAAGCTCCTTTTTGTATAATTTATTCCAAGCCATCCAACTAAAAGAAATACGTCTATTAAGTATTTGTATTAATGCTTCTTCAGAACTCATATATAATTCATAGTCATTTTTTACTTTTTCCATTCTATCTCTTATAGAATTATCTTTATAATAGTAATAATAACCAAATGATGCTATATCTGCATTATTATTTTTAATTAAATTGATTAAAAATTCAATTGCATCTAATTCTAAAAAATCATCACCATCCAAAAAATACAAATACTTTCCTGTAGCCTTGTCGATTCCACTATTTCTTGCACTTGAAAGTCCACCATTCTCTTTATTAATAATTATTATTCTAGAATCCTTTTTTTTGAAATCATTGCATATTTCTAAGGAATTATCACTTGATCCATCATTAACTAGAATTATTTCCAAGTTTTTATAGGTTTGATTAATAACACTATTAATACAATCATCTAGATATCTACTTACATTATAAATTGGTATAATTATTGATACCTTATCATTCATATTACAATCTCCTCTTTATTTTTTACTATTATAAATATTTTCTAACTTTGATAATTCATAATTTATATCCAATCCTTTATTTATAAAAGCATCTTTATCTATATCTCTAAAAAAATTATTTTTCTTTTTATAATTAACTATTTCCTTTGTCCATTTTTCAAGATTTAAGTCAATTATAGTACATAATTCTTTAGATATTACTACATTACTATCTATATTGCTGGAAAATAAACATTTTACTCCTGATGCTTGTGCCTCTAGCCCTACAACTGGCAATCCTTCCCACAAACTTGGTAGAATAAATATATCAAATGCACTATAATATTCATTAATATTATTAATTACACCAGTAAAAATAATATTTTCTTTATTTTTAATTTTACTTACATCTTTTATAACTTTATCGTAATTTTCACCTTCACCTATTAACATTAACTTTACATTAGGATTTTCGACAGAAATCTTATTAAATAAAGAAATTATAAAATCATGATTTTTTTGAGTAGTAAACCTCCCAATATGTCCAATTAGAAAATCATCAGATTTTATATTATATTGACTTCTTATTTTATTTCTATAATTTTTATTAAAGCTAAACTTCTTTAAATCTAAAGCATTATTTAAAATGATAAATTCATCATTCTCATATAAATATTTACCTGCGTCTAAACCACAAGCTACTAAATGTGTAGCATTTTTCTTAATTAAAACTCTACAAAATTTTGCAAATATTTTTTTTAAAATATTTTCATTTGTAAAACAATTATGAGAATGAGAAATTCTAATTTTTATATTCAATTGTTTAGCAGCAATTAAAGGTATAAAATTCATTAATGTCATATGTGTGTGTACTACATCTATTTTATTATCTTTTAAGTATTTATAAGTTTCGTAATAATTCAAAATAGGATTTTTAATTTTAGATACAATTTGCTTCATATTAAATCCTATTCTTTTAAACTCTTGTACATTTTTTTCATTTGGAGTATGTTGATATAAAATATGCCACTCATACTTAGAATTATCTATATTGCTACAATAATTATATATTATTGATTCTACTCCTCCTGCTTTCAATCCACATACAATATGACAAACTCTTAATTTATTCATAATTTTTCTCTCCATTATTAAAAAACAATTTAAATATGACGCTTATAAATTATCATTTAACACCAGCATAAATTCTTTTTAATCTATACATAGTTGGTCTTCCGTAAATTTGTAAAAAACCTGATATCTTTATAATAAATCTTCTAGGTAATTTTAATATTACAAACAAATATAATCCTCTTAACCCTTTTTCACGTTTATACTTCCATAACTTATTATCACACCATGAACTCATATTTTTATACTTTATCCACTCATCTACATATTTATGATTACACCCTTCTATCCAAGGTCTTCTACTTAAAAAACTAGTTGTAAAATGAATTATAGTAGGCTTCTCAACAGCTTCTCTAATTTCTTTTTCCGAATAAAATTTAGGAGGATTTCTATATTCTAGTATTTCTTTATAACTAAAGTCATAAAAAATTGTTACTGAATTAAATCTTGGCGAAAAAGAATATATATCATGAGATAATATTGCATTTAATGCGCCTTGATCTCCTTGTTGAATAATTCCTTTATTTCTAGAAATAAAGGATAATAATTTATTTTCTATATTGTTATCTTTCCATTTATTTAAATCAATTAACATAACACCAGAATTAAACATTATATCTTCAGGATCTAAATCAATATTAATTCTATATTGTCTACTAAACGCATCCATTAATGCCGCAATAGTTTTTCCTTGCATATCTAATTCCCATAACTCTCTAATAGACTCATTAACAATAATATCACAATCCAAATATAATACTCTTTCCAAACCATCTGGAAGCATACTTGAAATAAATAATCGTGCATATTGACTAATTGATCCCCTATCAGTATTTACATTCATTTTTAATTCCTTACTTATATCTTTTGCCGTTATCCAATTAGGTTTAGATCTTTTATATTGAAAACATAGGTTTTCTATCTTTTTTTTATTTTCATTTGAAATTCCACTATCAAGTATATATATAACAATATCATCCATATCTTTACTATTATGAAGTAATGAGACAATTGAAATTCCCATTATTTCCGCAAAAGTATCATCAGATGCATATACTATGTGAGCAATTTTATCACTTTCAAAACAATCCATTTTTCCTCCTAAAATCTACATGCAAATTACCTAAATCTATATAAATAAATATATATATATACTTAGTTAAAATAATTATTTGTCAAAACATTAATATGCTTTATCTACTCTTCATATTATGTAATAGACCAATATATTATAATTCATTATATACTAAAAAATATTATAATTACTTCTATAAATTTCTTTTTAAATCTAGAAAAATATTACTTAAAATTCTTTATAAAACTTAAATATTATTTGCTGAATTATTTTATAATAAATTATTATTCTTATACTATAAGAAATATCTTCATCCTAATATTTAAAAGTTTAATTATTTTTATATAAAATATAGTATAAAATTTTTATTTATTACACTTCTACTTCAAATATAATTTTTTACTAATGTTTACCATATTCAAAAAGTTATTTAAATTCATTCTTAAAAAAGATAAAAAAATGATTTTATTTATTAGTGTGCACTTTCATCTCCAAAAAGCACAAAAAATGTTTTAAAAATTAACTTTATATCTAACCAAAAATTTCTATCATGAACATACTTTATATCAAGCTTCATCCAATCTTCAAAATCTATATCATTTCTCCCCATAACTTGCCAATAACATGTTAATCCTGGCTTTACTTCTAACCTTTCTAACATCCATGGTTCAAAATTGGCTACTTCCTTTGGAAGGCTTGGTCTAGGACCAACTAGACTCATTTCACCCTTTAGAATATTTATAAGTTGAGGAAGCTCGTCTATACTAGTTTTTCTTATAAATTTTCCAACCTTAGTTATTCTAGGATCATGTTTCATTTTAAACATCGGTCCTGACATCTCATTTTGTGCCATAAGCTTAGCTTTAAGCTCTTCTGCATTACTAACCATGGATCTAAACTTGTACATATTAAATTCTTTACCATACTGTCCAACTCTTTTTTGTGAAAATAAAATACTTCCTTTATGATCTTCTATTTTTATAGCTATTGCTACAATTAAAAATACTGGACTTAATATGATTAATCCAAAGCCTGATCCAAAGATGTCTATTGCTCTCTTAAAAAATAAGTATATTCTATTTCCTTGATCTGCCTTTATATATTCTTCTCCTTTTTGAACCTTCTCCACAGATTCATACATCAAGCTTTCCTCCTAACCAATAATTTTAATCTTAATCTCTAACATAACTTATTCACTAATTTTAGTAAAATAATAATTAACACCTTAAATATTATTACTTTTTTTCAGTTTTTTACATAACAATTGACAACTTACACTCCTAAAAAGGAGTGTTAAGTTGTTTTATTTTAAATATTAATCTTTCTTATAATAGTGATAATATTTTCCCCTTTGATTTTCCTCTCCATTAAATACAGTTCCTATTATATTAGCCTTAACTGCTCTTAGTCCCTTTACAGCTTCTATTACAGCATCCTTCTTTGTATAGCCATACTTTACAACAAGTATTGTTCCATCAACCTTTGTTGAAAGTATTTTTGAATCTGTCACCGCATTAACTGGAGGAGTATCTAATATTATGTAATCATACTTTTCCTCTAATTGAGTTAAAAGATGCTCCATAGCTCTTGAAGCTAACATCTCAGCTGGATTTGGAGGAACTAACCCTGAAGGTAGTACATGAAGTCCTGATTCATGTTTATAAACTACCTTAGAAAATTCAACCTTTCCAATTAAAAATTCTGATAGTCCTATAGAATTACTTATTCCAAAGTTTTTATGTACAACTGGTTTTCTTAAATCACAATCTATAATAATAACCTTTTTTCCATCTTGTGCAAAAGAAAGAGCTAAGTTAGCACTTGTTGTTGACTTTCCTTCTCCTGGCTCTGAACTGGTAATAACAATTGACTTAACAGGATTATCAAAGGAAGAGTATTGTATATTTGTTCTTAAGGTTCTATAACTTTCAGCTGCCACTGACTGTGAATTACTTTCTAATATTAACATCTACTTTCCTCCTTTACTTGCCCACATTATCATAATCTGGGATTGTCCCTATTATAGGTAATTCTAAAGTTTTTTCCAGTTCTTCTCTTGATTTAAATGTGTTATCTAGGTATTCAAGTAAAAGTACTACGCCTACCCCTACCATAAGTCCTAAAACGAATGCTATAAGTATATTAAGCTTCTTATTTGGGCTTACTGGGTGCTCTGGAAGCTGCGCTTTTTGTATAACTTGAACATTCCCATTTGGAATAAGATCCTTAGATTCTAAAATAAATTCATTTGTTACAGCCTCTGTTACTTTTAAGACATCCTTAGGATTTCCTCCCTTATAGCTTAAATCTAATATTTGAGTATCAGCACTTGGAGTAACATTAAGATTATTTAAAATTTCCTTTATTTCCTTTTGATTATAATCTAAATTAGCACTTTTAACTGCCTTGGTAACTAAATCTGAAGTCTTTACAAGTTCTGCATAAGTCTTCATAAGTTTTTGATACATCATAACATCATTATTATTATAAGATGCATTTTCTTGAGTAGTCTCTTGCTTACCAATGAAAAGCTTAGTTTTTGCCTCATATTGTGGTTTTATTACAAAAAAACTTAATATTGCTGAAACCAAAGTAGCTGCTATAGTAATTAATGCTATTAGTTTCCATCTCTTCTTTAAAGCGTAAGCAATCTCTTGTAAGCTTATAGTATTTTCTTCCATGGATCCTCCCTTATCTTTATCTTTCTTGATTTACTTTTTATTTTATATATTTACAAATATCTCACTAAAATATAATATACTATTTTAAAAAATTGATAAAGTGTTATAAAATTACCAACTGGTTTAACAAACCAGTTTTTCATTTTTAAAACTTATTTTATTTATTTTAAATAAAATTTTAAACAAAAAATTTACCATTTATTTATTTTGAGTTTTTAATTTATTTTCATTATATGGAATTAATCTTTATATCTTTAATATTTTAAATTTAAAAATATATTTTCATCATTATTTAAAGCTTTAACTTGTATAAAATTTACATTTAAATGTTAAAACATCAACTATATTAAATAATTAAATTCTACAAAATACTACAATTGTGAACTTTTTGTTAACTTTATTTCAAACAGAAAAATTTTACTATATTCAAGCAATTAAATAACATAATATCTAATAAATTGAAAAATATTTAATCTATATAACAATTAGACTTTCAAGTTAAGTTAATACATTACAAAAATTGCTTTATAAAAAAATAAAAGAGCGTGTATCAAAATAACTTATTTAAAACTTACAAACATATTCCGAGAATTACTAGATTTTAAGTGAAAGTCCAAATTTTAATTTGGAAGCTTGAACTTATAGAGTGGAACTTTAGTTACATTGGAGTCATTTGAATAATCATTACTTCGAAAATATCACTAAAGCTTCGAAACTTAAGTGAAAGCCCAAATTTTTAATTTGGATTCTTGAACTTATGCAATCGAACTTTGTGAGATTGTATTCCTAAGAAGTTAACAATCTCAGCTTTTTAACGTGATATTTTCTACGTAATAATTTAAATTCTAAAGCTCATCTATATATTCTCTTCATACTGTTTGTGAGTTTTATTATATTTTGATACAGCTCCTTTTATATATACTATTAGTAATAGTAATATCATAAATATTAGATATTTATGAACATATATTATCTTACTAATTAATAACTACACTATGAGTATAGTTTATAGATATATTATCTTTATTTATTGAAGCTAAGTTTTTACTAATATTTTCATTAAAATATAAAGCAACTATTAATTCTTGATTTATTTTATATTTTTCTATTTCACTTTGTGGAACTTCCACAATAAAATTAAAATTTTGAGATTTTTCTTCAACATCACTTGTAAAACTTCCTATAAACTGCTTATAATTAGAATCTTTACTTTCTAAATAAATATCAAATTCAATATTATCCTTATCTTCTAGAAATTTATTTATAGTAATATTTCCTTGCATTTTTATTTTTTTTGTAGGAATAGTAGATGTTAATAATTGAGATATTGTTTGACTTACATAATCTTTATTAATTATATGATTAGGCACATATTCTTCTAATGTATTATATTCAAATGAACACTTGTTATTATCTATATCAAAGGATATTGGTTTGGTATTTACATAAATAGAATTGTTTTTATTCATTATATAATCTTTATCATAAATTTCAGGAATACATTCACCTTTTATAGCATCGCCTATAAAAATTAATTTTTCTGTTTTATTTCTAAAAGAAACTAACTTTTTAAAAGAAGTAACTGATATAGGTTTTGACTCTTTCCATTCTAAAATTCCACCGGGATAATGATCTTTGTTTGAAGGTGATAGAGATATAAAGTCTGACTCTTTCTTTCCATTTGCTCTTCCTGGACTCTCTGATAAATAACACCCTACTCTCATAAATATACCTGTATTTCCCCATCCTGGACTGCCTATATCACAATCTTTAAGAACTAATGCTTTACCTCCGTAAGTATTTACAAAAGGCTCATAATCTATTAATATCTGCTTTTCTGATTGTGCGCTTTTTTCATATGGCTCATAATATAAACCCTCTATAGTCAAACTTCCTCTAGTGTAAATACCTACAAATTCATCAAATGAATCTTTGTCCTCTCCTAAATACCCTGTAGCTATATGAACATTTTTTATAATATTTCCCGATCCACCAACCCCTAAATTTATTCCATTAGCGCAGTAATTTAATGATACATTGTTTATATTTAATAAATGTGAGGCATCATTTATATATATTCCATACTTACACATAAAAAAGCTTATATCATTTCCCCCTGAACTTCCACAAGAATAGTTTGGTGAATATATACCATACTCAAAACCTGCAATTTCTACATTATCAAATCTAAAATTAACTTCTATATTTATTTTATTCCCACCATTTCCATCATTCAATTCAGATCCCAAACAAATTCCTTTTGGAATCCAATCTGATACTAAGAAATCTTTAGTTTTTATAGAAATATCTTTTGCTTTCAACAATATTCCAGTACTTTTCTTTCTTTTGTCAAAAAACAAATCATCTCCATCTGTAAATATTTTAGTTTTATTGCCTTCTCCTATTATACTAATTTCAGGTAAAAATATTTCAGGCGCATTAATAAAATTAATATTTCCAAGCCATACTTCTCCCTTTGGAAAAAACAAGTCATAATCCATCTTATATCTTATAATTAAATCTTCAACTATTTTACTATTATTTGATTTATATTGAGAATTTCCATACTTTACTCCAACAGTTTTAACATTTAACTTTTTACTATTAATAACTTGCATTGCTATTAAATTTTCATCTTGTAAAATTACATTAATAATTTTATCTTCATTTTCTGTATTTCTTTTAATATAATACTGAGCGCCACCACCATCATTAATTTCATAATATCCTAATGTTACGCAAAAATCGTTTTCTTGCAAACTTTTATCCATTTTCATTTCTTCTATGTTATTATATATTTTTGCTTTTCTTAACTGATTAATTTCATCATTATTGATTTTATAATTTTCATTTTTTTGTAAAGCAATTAAGATTGCAAATAAAATAATTGATGATATTATAATAATTGTAAATACAAACTTTTTTTTCTTCTTTTTCATATAATTCTCTTATAAAATATAAATAATACTCATACATTTTCTATAAGTAATATATAAATATTTATATTTTCCCCTTCCATTATAACTGTTATATAATTTAGAACTATTTACTATTATTTATTATCTTCAATATCTCATAATTTATCTTATTTTTAATTTTTTTAAACGTAGAACATTTTAAAGTAATAGTTAATGCATCTTCAAATTTTCTTTTTTCTATTTCCTTAAAAAACTTAACTCTTTTTCTATTATATTTAACTGATTTAATAAGAGCTGGATTATGACTAATTACATAATCTAAATCTGTTTCTAAAATCTCCATATTATTTGAAATAATCCTAAATATTTCTAAACCCTTTTGTGAGTTAATTGTTATTAATGAAACTCCCTTATCATCATAAAATTCTGGATGTATATGTTCCACTCCCCAATAATCAGCTAATGATAAATCGCTTCCACTTCTATAATTTTTTGCAGTGCAACTATAACAAGATGGTCTTAAATATAAATCACTTAAAAAACCTTTCATATATATATCTTCTTTAAGTGTCTTAGAATAAACTTTTCCATTATCAAATTCAGAAATAAAACTAAATTCTCTCCATCCCTTACCTTTATCTCTAAATCTTATATCTTTTATTTCTCCATTATATCTAGTAATTAAACTATCTTTATATTTTTTAAATACCTTTGGACTTGGTACTCCATGACAAACAACATCAACGGTAATTAAATTCACATATTTTTTTATTAAATATAAATTAAGCCCTTTTATTTGACATTGAGTTCCACTAAATAATACTATTTTCCCCTCTTCTAAGAACTTTTTAGCCTGTTTATATGTATCTCCAATTTTACTTTGTACATATTTAGAACCTCTAAATTGTTCACATTCTTCTAATTTTTTAGCGAATGTATGTCTAACATCAAAGTTCTCATCATAAGAAGCTCCAAAAACTACTCCACCAAGTTTTATTACATACTCACATAACAATGAAAATACTCCACCAGATGAACTTTTAAAACGAACATTTTCATCCGTATTTTTACAAGCAAAAGCTTTAATTTCTACATTATTATTTTTCATAGAATTTATTACAGGACATACATTAACGCATAAATCACAATTAATACATTTATATATATCTACATTTGGATACCAAAATCCTTCATTATCTACTTTCATACTTATACATGCCTTTGGACATATATTAGCACATCCATAACAACCACAACATTTATCCTTTTTCTTTATTTCTATCATGCTAAATTCCTTCTATCAATTAATTTATTTTTTATTTTCATAAATGGTGCTTTTAATAAATTTTTTTCATAATCATTCATTCCTATAAGCCACATTAATATAAAAAATATTATTCCAAATAGAATTCCCTTTATTAAAATACCAAAATACCCATGAATATTAATAAATGGATTAATTAGATTTCCTATAATAATACTTATAATTACTGGTATAGTCATAATAAATATATTCTTCCAGAATGTTGGTATATCTATATTAATTTTTTTATAATAATATATATTAATAATTAATATATTTCCTATTACCATAGCTATTGATGTACATATAGCTGCCCCTATTCCCCCAAAAAACTTTGCCATTGGTATACTAGCTAATAGATTTAATATAGCAATAACTATATATATCTTTGATCTAAATTTATGCATATTTTTTGCTTGAAGTATTGTTATACCTAAATTTTGTATAAGTGGAACTGTTAATGGTATCATTATGACTAAAGCTATATAATAAGCTAAATAATAATCTTGTCCAGCCCAAGTAGTTATAAACTCTTTACCAACTAAAATAAAACCTCCTAATATAAAAGCCATTATTATATACTGTATCCTACCTGCTTTTATAAATAAATCTGAAAGCTCTTTACTTGAAGCATTTTTAGTTACCATCTTAGTTATCTTAGGTAAAAACACACCAGAAATTGCTGTAGAAAAATTCATATAATAAAAATCAATAGTCGAACCAACAGAATATATAGCTACAGCAACTGTTCCAGATACAGCGCCCAGTATAAATTGATCAGTTGACCAATACACCTTATCTACTATCACATTTAAAAATATAAAAAATGAATATCCTGAAATTTCTTTTATTAATCTAAACTCAAATTTTTTAAACTTAATTTTTATATGTAATTTTCTAAAACAATAATATACATTAATTCCTATAGATAATAGATTAACTAATGTTACTACCACAGTCATTGCAACTGATCTATATCCCATAAACAATAAAGGAATCATAACTATTGGGTTTAGTATAACTCTAACTATTCCAACTATTTTTGGAAAAACAAAATGCTCATAAGCAATCATTATTCCATCAAATACTCCAAAAGGAAATGATATTGCTAAATTAAATATCATTATTAACATTATAACTTTCATTCTATTTAACTCTTCAAAACTTAAAGTTGAAATAAAAAACTTCTCTACATTTAAAATAACTATTGCACCTGCAATCAAAACTATTATTGATAATATAGAGTAAACTAGAATAAACATTCCATGTAAATTTTCCTCACCATCTTTATCATTTAAAGCATGGTATTTTGCTGTATATCTAACCACAGCATTGCTAAGACCAAAGTCTAAAATCCCTAAATATCCAATAATAGAGTTAGCTAAACTAAATAACCCATATTCTGACTGCCCTAATAACCTTAACATTATGGGAGTATATAATATTGATATAAAACTACTTAATCCTAATAAAATATAAGATAAAATAGCACCTGTTTTTAATTGATCTATTTTTTTCATTTTCTCTCCCTTATTTTAAAACATTAAAACTCAATATATTTTGTTATAATTAATAAAATTTTACATATAATTATCCTAAATTTTTAATATACTCTTTAAATATTCTATTGATTTTTTTCTTTCATACTTTAAAATCTTATATGAATTATTGTAATCACACTTTAAAATACATTCCTTAGAAATAAATCTAGCTCTTCTTTCCTCCAAATCAAATTTCTTTAAGAAAGTATCTATTCTAGAATTCATTTTTTCTTCACTTGAATGACCATTTCTATCATATACTACAAACGGAGTCTCCATTAATAAAGAAAATACACACCCATGGAATGAATCAGTAAAAAATACACTTGCATCATTTATATAATCTATAAACTCACTTGGTCCTGATGCATAGTGTTTCATATCTTTTAAAGTCGCTAAATTAACTATCTCAAATTTATTTTCTTTAGCTATTTTTTTTATCTTTTTTTTCGTATCGCCTGATATTCCACCTAAAAAATATGTTAAAATATATTTTCCTTTTGGTTTGTTTTTATCTGATTTTGATATCTTCATCCATTCCGATTTATCTAATAGCATTGTAGGATCTAATACAACCTGTGCATTCTTTCCTGTTAAATCTTTTATTATTTTAGCACCTTCATATTCTCTTACCGATATATTATCTAATCCATTTAGAAACTCTATATATTTATCTTGATACATTTTAGGTATTTTAGAAACTCCAAAACTCGGTGCATATGTAAGTCTTTTATTTCTATCAACAAAAGTCATAAAATTTATTTCAGAAACCATTGGGTCATTTGGATTCCATACTTGATCACTACCAGATATAAAATAATCATATCTTTGATTAATATCCCTAGGTATTTCTCCCAACTTAATAGTATATTCAGTCTCATTAATATACTCTTTAGAAAATTCTCTAAATATACTCTCCCTTTCTATATTAATTTCTCTTATTTTTTTATTATTTAATTTATACTTAATCATTTCAATTTTCTCTAGAAAACTCTTTTCTAAAAATATTTTTTTTCTATTCTTTGTTATACTACATTCACCTTTATCAACATATGTAGTATTTATAATTGTTTCACATTCAAATCCTAACTTCTCTATTATATTTTGCAATGCGTAGTTTTGTAATATATTACCATAGTTGAAATATCCATTTAATGTTAAAATAGCAATTTTATTCATACCCCTACCTTCATTATTAACCTTACTCACCTTGCTTCCCCCTATATATTTTTATCTTCTACTATTGTATTCTCATATAAAAAATAATCTTTTAAATAATTCAACATTTCTATTTGTGATTTATAATAAGATTCAAATAAGTATTTCTTATTATCTAATTCGGCTTTATTCAATTTATTCTTTTCATCAATCAAATTATATATATATATGGGTACAGTTATCTTTCCATTATATACTTCTTTCACAATTTTATTTAATTGCTTATGTTGATTATGTCCATACTCTCCCTCTATATTGTGAGTAGCAACGTTTACCCAGCATTCCTTCTTACTTAAAATTTCTTTTATTATAGCTGAGACCTCTTTTTCATCAAAAATTTCTTTTAATCCATCTGGTTTATTTAAAATTTTATATTTAACTCCTAAGTGATTCATTAAATTTACAAACTCTACTCCTCTAAGTCGTGAATCTCCATTAGTCATACATACAACTAACCATCCTTTTTCATTCACAAGTTTATTATAAAAAAATATTAATTCATCATCTGGATGTGCAACAAATAAAACTTTGTCAACTTCTTTGAAGTTAATTTTAGGATTAAATTTTTTATAATTTATAAAATAATATATATTTTTTACTTTTTTTAATAAATTTTCTTTTATCATAACAATAAACATTTCTTATTCCATCACTTCTTTATATAAATTTAAAATATTTTTTATCCACACTTTATCGCTAAATTTATCTATAATCAATTGTTTTGACTTTTTTATCTCTTCATAACTTACTTCGTAATTTGTAAATTTAATTATCTGTTCAATTAAGCTATTTATATCTTCATTTTTAAAAAAACTTACAGTACTAAAATCATGAGCCCAGTTTACTCCATCAATATCACTACTAATACAAGGCAATTCACAATAAATTGCTTCTGCTAAAGCGTATGAAAAAGTTTCCTTTCTACTTGTAGTTACAAAAATATCGGCCATTGAATAGTATTCTACAATATTGTCTGTTGGTTTCATTAATTCAACCCATTTAGGTATGCTTCCATAACTTCTATAAAATTTCTCTTCATCTCCAATTGTTATTAATTTTACTTTTATTTTTTCATAATTAATATATTCTAATGCCTTTAATAAAATATCAGCACCTTTCGCATACCAATTTCCAGTAAAAGAAAATACCGTAGGAATATCATTTGTTATATTTTTTAAATTATCTAATCTTTCAATATTAATTCCATTTAAAATAGTCTTACTCTTATCCTTATATACTAATTTATTTTCTATAAATCTACGTTCCATCTCATTTGAAATAAATATGCTATATCCATTTTTTTTTAAGTAAAAAAGATTTTTTTTTATTAAAATAGATGCATATATTTTTTTTAATAATGATAATTTACTTACATCAAATTCATTGTGTCTATGATAAATTTTTATTACATCTTTTGATGCAGCTTTAGTAATTGGTACATCATATCCATCAAAATGTGAATGAATTATATTAGGTTTATATATACTAAATATTTCTTTTAATTCATTAATAACTAACTTTTTATTTCGTCGATCTATACAACTTACAAATTCAACTCTATATTTATAATTCAATTTTTTACACCAATTCAATTTTTTGGCTTTTATAGGAAATATAAAAACCACTTCTCCTCCATCACTAATAATATTTTCTGCTAATAATTCAAGTTGACTAATAAATGCACTTTTAAATTCAGCATAAAAATTGCTTATATATATAACCTTCATAATTACTATCCATCCTTATTCTTTATTTTCTTAAATTTTCTTTTATTTTTCCTAAAAGAACATAAATAAATAAAAATAAAATAAGTTTATTTTTTATATTGAAGTATAGAAATTTTTCTTTATTAGATAGAGAATATAAATTTATATTCTCTATCATTTCTTTTGATTCTTCAATATTTATTATCTCTCTTACTCTTTTAATTTTTTTGTTTAGATGTATATCATTTCTTCTAAATTCATTCACAATACAAGAAATTGTAACTTGAAACAAATCATTAACACCTAAAAATTTATTTTTATTAAGTAAATCTGCATATTTTTTTCTTTTCCTATATATCCATAATCCAGTTCTTTCAAAAGTATTTTCATCATAAAAACTACTAGAACTTTCATGTCCTCTTCTGTAATAATAGAATTGTTTATTTATATATTCTATATTTGATGTGTGAATTATAGTTTGCATATTAAACAACCAATCCTCTGCATAATATATATTTTCATCTAAAAATATGTTGTTTTCTTTAACTATTTTAGTTTTATAAATTTTATTTGCCATAGAATTAAATTGAGAATTACTCAATAATTCATTATATATATTGCTTTTAAATTCCTTTTTACTATAAGACTTTATATCAAAACTAATTCCTTTGATATAAAGATCTGAATTAACTCCTGTCATTTTCATATCACATATTACTATGTCAGCCTCTGTTGATTTTGCTCTAGAATACATCTCTTCATACATTCTTAAATCTATCCAATCATCAGAATCAACGAATGATAAGTATTCTCCACTAGCAATTTCAATTCCTCTATTCCTAGCTGCGCTAGGTCCATTATTTTTTTGATCAATAATTATTAATCTTGAATCAATTTTTTCATATTTTTTCAAAATCTCTAAGCTTTTATCACTAGATCCATCATTAACAACTATAATTTCTATATTTTTTAAAGTTTGATTTATTAAACTGACTATACATTCTTCTAAAAATTCTTCTGAATTATAAACTGGAATAATAGCACTAACTAAGACACTCATTTTTACTCTCCATTAAACTAATTCTTCTATTTTTTTAATTTCTTCATTATTATCAACTAATATCTTTTCAAACTTTTCCAACTCATAATTATTATTCATATCTTCATTCTTAAGATTGTTACTAAACTCTTTTCTAAGTTCATTACTTAATATAAGTTTCTTAATTTTATTAATCATATCATTCATATCACTATAAACTAATCCGGTCTTATTATTTTCTATTTGATCTATAAATTCAGGTATATTACTAACAACTATTGGCTTGTTTAAAACCTTAGCTTCTGATACAGTAATACCAAATCCTTCCCATCTAGAAGGTTGTACATATATATCACATCTTTTAATATATGGATATGGATTATTTTTGCTACCTAATAAAATAAAATTTTCTTTCAAGTTCTTTTCATTTATAATTTTTTCAATATTTTCTCTTTCATATCCATCCCCGATTACTATCCATTTAAAATCAAGGCTTCTTTTTAATAATTCTTCACAACATTGAATTGCCATATCATACCCCTTAGCTTTAGTTAATCGTCCAACAGTACAAATTATAACTTTATCCTGTACGAAATTAAAATCTGTTATTTTTTCATTCGCTATTTTTTTAATTAATTTATTTGATATCATATTTGGTATAACACATATTCTATCTTCTATATTTGGGAAAGTATTTATTAAAGATTTCTTACAAGATTCTGATACAGCTACTATTTTATCCAACTTATTTAAATATTTATTATCTAAATTAAAATCAAATTCAATTTTTTTATAATCAGTATGAATCCATCCAAGTTTCTTTTTAGCATTTATCTTATCCACAGTAAAATAGATACTCTTTTTTTCTAAAAATCCAATAGCTACATCATAATTTTTAGGAATTGTGTCTATGGATTTAACAATGTAATTCCATCCTATATATTCTTTTTTTAAAATAAACTTATTTATTACTAAATTTAGTATTTCTAATCCCTTAATCATAAGCAACTTAAATTTTCTTTTTTCAATTAATTCATTTAATGATTCTTTAGGATTTTTTACAAATATTTTAAAGGTATCTGGAATTTCAATCAAACTAACTTCTTTTGGTAATAATTCTAAAAATTCACCTTTTTGATAAAATAAAAATAAATCAACATCATATTTTGAATAATCTAAATTAGATAGTAATGTTATTAAACTTTTTTCAGCCCCTCCAATACCTAATGATTCCATTACAAATAATACCTTTTTCTTCATTTTAATACTCCACTAAACTTAATTAATTAATCTATATAACTTTTCAATTTCATACTCATTCCCTAAGTTTTCACTCTTAAGTTTATTCTTAAATTTTTCTTTTAAATTTCTATCATTTATTAATCTCTTAATTCCTGCATATACTCCATTACTACTCATATCAACTATCAATCCATTTTCTTCATTATCAATATGATCCTTTGCAGTTGTAAAATTGCTTATTACTATTGGTTTGCACAAAATTTTAGCTTCATCAATAGCTACAGATTTCCCCTCAAATCTTGAAGGATGAACATATATATCTGCATTTTTTATATATGTATATGGGTTAGTTGTTTCTCCTATAAAAATAAACTCATTATTTAACTTAAAGTCTATTACCATTTTTTTAAACTTATTAATATCAGAAGATGTGCCAATAGAATAAAATCTTACCTTTAATCCATCTTCCTTTAATTTCTTACAAGCATTAATAGCAAAATCATATCCTTTCACTTCTGATGGTCTACCTACCATAATAATATTTGTATAAGTTTTCTCAAATTTTATAGGACATTTTTCTTCTGCTAAACTCTTTATAACCATAGGTGAACTAATATTATGAATAACTCTTATCTTATCTTTACATTCTGGAAAAATTTCATTTAAAGACTCTTTACATATATCTGATATTGTAACTATATGGTCTACCTTAGGATAATATATCTTGTCTGCATTTTTGTAATAATCCCACTTTTTATAATCACTATGAAAATATGTTATTTTCTTTTTAGCTTTTATCTTATCCATCATATAATACAAAATTTGTTGTCCATTATAATCAATAGCTGCATCATATTCTTTATTTAAAGCTGGAATTTGCTTGGCCATATATATTGCTGCATATCCCTTATTAAATCTTGAATAAATAAAATGAACTATTCTTTTTAATGCTAATAAATATTTTTTTTCATTAGTTAATTCCTTAACCCCTTGAGGAAAGTTCATAAAGAACTTAGGTGAAATATCTACATTAACTATATTTACTCCATTCGGAATCTGCTCCATAAATATACCTTTTGGTGTTAATATCAATAAATCAACATCATATTTATCATAATTAAAACATTGCAATAAGGATATTAAGCTCTTTTGAAATCCACCACTCTCCATATTAGATACTATAAATAATATTTTTTTCTTCATATCATTTCCTCTCTTAATTAATTTATCTATTATAATACTTTAAAATAATCTATTATAGTATTTTCAAATACAAATCCTTTTCGTGTTAATAAAAGATAATATATTGTTAATCCTAAAAATACAAAATAATAAAAAATACGTTTTTCCTTCTTATTATTTATGCTACTTAACACTGTTGTAATTGCTATTATATTAAAAGTATCGAAATATTCTCCAAATCTCGCATATAAAACCATATTTTTTGAAAGTAAAGTAAAAGCTGAAGTTATGCTAGCTAAATTTATAAAGAGTTTATCATTATTATCTTTAATAATCCTTAAATTTAAATAATAAAATGCACATATAGATACTTGCACTAAATAATGTAATAAATTACTTCCATAACTAAAAATTCCATTTTCATAAGATTCATAAAACAATTGAATACCTAGATTTCTTATAATTGGCTCAATTACTATAATTGAATTTATGACTACAAAAAATAATAAATATCTTTTTGATATTTTTTCACTAAATATATAAACTATAATAGTTATTGGTATTGCTATCATTGCAGTTGTATGAAAACTAACTGCAATTAAACTTAAAAATAAGTATAATAAATATTTTTTTTCTATTAAAAATTTAATAGAAAAAATATATATACTAATTGCAATATATTGTCTCATAATATTGGTTGAAGTAATATATCCTCCCATTATTACATATATAAGTAAACTAAATTCTATGTTCTTGGAATATTTATAAATAAATAATATTATAAACAAATTGATTATAAACATATAAAATAAAAATGCCATTTGAAAATCATCTGTAAAAATTTTTATAATTAAATTAAGATAATAAAAACCAAATTCTTTTTCGGGTTTATTATTTATAGAAAGTGTATTAAATATATTTCTATAATTATCGTAATCTCCTCCACCACCAATTTTTTCATAAACTGATCCTGTTATTATTGAAAGAATACATGTGTTTAAAATAAAACTAATCTTCCTAAACTTTGTACTTATTCTAAAAATCATACTTATTAATAAATAAATTATTAGAATCCCAAATAAAATCTCCATAGATACTCCTATTTATTATTTTTTTTATCTTTTATATACATCAAGTATCCTAAAACACATGATATATAACTAAACTTTTTTTCATATAAGCATCTATTTAATTTTTTTATTGAAAATTTATTTAATCCGTATCTATAATAATTTATTTTATATCTTATCTTATACTTTATGGGTAAATTATAATTACTAAGCAAATTATATGATTCACATGTACTATTAATTGAGTTAAGTCTTCTTTTATAAAAATTAGCAGTTAAACCATCATCTAAATATTCACATACATAAATAGATTCATCAAACCATCTAATCTTATATCCATCTTGAGCCATCTTATACCAAACAACAGCTTCTGTCATAAAGTTTTCACCTTCAAATTCTGGAAACTTATACATTCTTAAAATTTTAGTAACATATACTTCTGCTTTATCTTGCATATTATTATCTATCAAATTAAACTTTATTGCATCAGCATCATAATACTTATCAGTAAAATTAAAGTTATTATTTTCTCTATTTACTAAATATCTCTTACCACCAACTCCAACAAATAGACTTCTTTCTGATTTTTTTATACTATTCCAAGCATTAAAAACTAATTCTAAAGCATTATCAGTTAAATAATCATCTGAATCTACTATAAAAAACAACTCTCCTTTAGCCAGTTCACTCCCCATGTTTATAGCCACATGCTTACCTCTATTTTTATATTTATAATATCTTATTTTAACTAACCCTTCTTTTATAAAATTATTAACTACTTCTTCTATATCATCAGTAGACCCATCATCATATATAAGCCATTCAAAATCTTTAAACGTCTGACGCTTTAAACTTTCATAGCATTTAGCTATTATATACGCTCTATTATATACTGGTGTAAATACAGTTATTAAACTATCATTATTCATTCCATAGCTCCTAATCTTTTAATATACTTCCTATATAACCATAAGTAGCATTTAAATCTCTTTTTATTTTCCCAGGATTTCCAACAACAATAGAGTTGTCTGGAACATCAAAATTAACGTATGAACATGGTGCAATTAAAACATTATTTCCTATTATTACATTTCCAACTATTACACTATTAGCCCCAATAAAAACATTACTTCCAATTATAGGTGACCCCTTTTTTATTCCTCTGTTTTGTTGTCCTATAGTAACTCCGCTAGATATATTTATATTATCACCTAAAATAGCATTAGGATTTATTATAATAGGACCTATATGCCCAATATAAAATCCTTTTCCAATAGTAGCCTTGCTAGAAATCTCAAAAAGATATTTAATCCTATATCTATATAAGATAAATTTATAAAAATACATAACTAATTTTATATTTTTTTCTTTGTAATAATTATATTTTCGATGAGCGTACATATATTTAAATCCTGGATTAATTAATAAATTTTTAAATATCAACTTTTTTGAAATTTCAGTGGTATATCTATATAAATCACTATGTATATATTTAATATATTTTTCTTTCATCTAAAATCCCCACTATTTAATATTACTGTATATTTCTTCTATATTAATCACATAATTAACTATATTATATTTCTCACTAACATGATTAAACGATCTATTTCCTATGTTTATTCTAAGGTTTTTATTATCTTTAAAAATCTTCATCTTATTAATAAATTCTCTTAATTCATTTTCAACTAAAAATCCTGTTTCTCCATTTATAACAACTTCACTTATACTTCCAACATTCATACTTACAACAGCTTTCTTAAACGCCATCGCTTCTAATAATACTATAGGTAAGCCTTCATATAACGACGGCAAGAAAAATATATCTATTGTAGGATAGAATTTATAAACATCATCTTGAAATCCCGTTAATATAAATAACTCTTCTAATTCTAATTCTTTTACAAGACTTTTTACTTCCTCTTCTTGATCACCATTTCCAACAATAAGTATCCTACAATCAGTAAAATCTTCTTTATATTTTGCAAACTCTTCTATAAAAGGTATAATTCCCTTTTGTTCATCTAACCTTCCAATAAATCCAAGTATAGTTTTATCTCTAGGAATATTAAACTCATTAATAACTTCTTCACTTTTGCTTAAATCAACTTTCGTTATTTCTTCAATATCCATTGCATTAGACAATATTGAGGTCTTATACTCTTCAAAGTAATTCGTGTTTTCTTTATAAAAATCATAAACTATTTTTCCACAAGTTATGTTATAGTCATATCTCGGTCTTAAAAACTTATCAATCTTCTTATTAAAATTATTTCCTTTAAGCCAAGGATAACAATTGTGAATATGAGATATTACTTTAATATCTAATCTATATAATTTCTTAACTAAATAAGCATTTAATGAGGCATTATTATCATGAGCATGAAGTATTTTTATATCATTTTCTTTAATAATATTCTTTAATCCCTTTAAAGTGCTAAATATTTTCTTATTAGAAAATTTAAGAGAGTAACTCTTTATACCATTCTTCTCAAAAACTTCTTTTAAATTATTCCCACCACAAACTACTACAGACTCATATTCTTTCATATTTTTACATATTAAAAGCGCCATTTTTTCAGCCCCACTCAACTTATTCATCGGCAAGATATGTAAACACCTTTTCAAAACTATATCCTCCTATTTTAAAGAACCATAAATACTTTTTAATTCTTTAACTACATTTTCAATATCATATAACTCAATATATCTTACAGCATACTCATAATCACTAAATTTGTAGGCTTCATATACTTTTTCTCTACTTTTATCATCTAAATAATATCTTTCAATTGCTTCAGCTGTTTCTTTAACCCCCCCAACATTAACCAAAGCCCCAATATTATCATTACAAACAAGATCTCTGCATCCTCTAACATTAGTAGCAATAACCTTCTTTCCGTTAGCCATAAGTTCCATTATATTTCTTGGAAGCCCTTCTCTATAAGAAAGAAGTATTCCTATATCACTTATATTGATAAGTTCATTAACATCTGTTCTAAATCCTAATAACTTAAAGTTATTTTTTAATCCTCTATTATTAATTTCTTGTTGCAATTCTTCAAACTTATGTCCTTCCCCTATAGATATAGCTTTTATATTAAGGTATTTATCCTTTAAAAGTTCCATTGCTTTTATAAGCTGTATCTGATTTTTGTTTTCATTAAGTTCTGCAATCATAATTACAACAAAATCGTCTTTTTCTAATCCTAATTCTTTTCTTTTAAATCCTTGCTTTTCTTTACTTAATGGTTTATACTGATTTAAATCTAATCCTACTCCATTAACCAAATAACACTTCTTAGGTTTTAACTTTGTCTTTGTTATTTCGTAATCTTCTTTATTAATAGTAATAGTTACATCAGTTAGCTTAGCCATCATCTTTTCTATTGGATAATATATAATCCACCCAAGCTTTGGACCACCTTTTAAAAAGTGATATCCATGAGCTGTATAAATTATTTTTAAATTTTTAAATTTAAGCTTTAACAATCTTCCATATATAGATGCTATAGGAGTGTGAACATGAACAATATCATATTGATTTTCTTCTTGTATTTTTATTAATTCATTAAAAGCTTTTAAATTATCCAAACTTAAAGGATTTCTACTAAAAGGTATATTATAAATTTTTATACCCTTTTTAATTAGTCTTTGATCTATCTCCTTATCCATATAACAGGCACAGTTAACCTCATATTTATTTTCTATAAGCATTTCTATATGAGGAATTAAAAATGCATTTATAGTTCTGCTAACTGTAGTTACATATAAGATTTTTTTCATATTCACACCTCCTCTAATTTATAAATTAATATTCCTAGCTGGAACCCCTATTGAAGTGGTATATTCAGCTACATCCTTTACTACAACAGCACCTGCTCCAACTATAGAACCTTTTCTAACCTTTTTATTTTGAATAATGGTTGCTCCAGAACCAATTAAGGCACCTTCCTCTATATAATCATGCCCTGAAATATTAACATTCCACAAAAGTGAAACATAATCGCTAATCACCGAATTATGACCTATTCCACACTTTGGGCTTATAATAACTTGATTGCCTATTTTCACATCAACAGTAATAATAACTCCTGGATAGATAATTGTTCCTTCCCCAATATTATTACTTTCATGAATGTACACATCTGGATGTATTAATGTTATAAAATTAACCTTATTATTAATTTTTTCTACAATATTTCTTTTTACTTTATAATCAGTAATTGCTACTATAACATTGACATTTTTATTTTGAGTCGCATAATCTATCAACCAATTTAATCCACCTAAAACCTTATATCCTAATACATTCATACCTTGTATTTTTTTATTATCATCAACAAAACCTAAAACATTCCAAATCTTTTCTTTTTTATTTATTTGATTAATAATATAAATTAATTCTTGTCCTACTCCTCCGGCACCTATTATTATTAAATTCCTCATTATTAATTACTCCCATTAAATCTAACTGTGGTAGCCATACCCTCTTTATTTATTCCATCCCGCTTAAATAATTTAGAAAAAGTTAAAATAAATATTTTAAAATCTAATTTTAAAGACCAATTATCTATATAAAAAATATCTAATTTAAATTTTTCTTCCCAAGTTATAGAATTTCTCCCATTTATCTGAGCCCAACCTGTTAATCCTGGTAGAACTTCATGTCTTCTTATTTGTTCTTTACTATATAAAGGAAGATAATCTATAAGTAGTGGTCTTGGCCCTACTAAACTCATATCTCCTTTCAATATATTTATTAGTTCAGGAAGCTCGTCCAAACTTGAAGATCTCAGCTTCTTACCAAAAGACGTTAATCTCTCTTCATCTGGAAGTATATTACCATCTTTATCTATGCATTCTTTCATTGTCCTAAATTTTAAAATTTTAAAAATTCTATTATCTTTTCCTACTCTTTCTTGAGTAAATATAATAGGGCTCCCAAGTTTGGTTTTAACTAAAACTGCAACTATAACAATTACTGGAAATAGAACTATAAGCGACCCTAAAGCAACACATATATCTAAAATTCTTTTTATAAAAATCTGATATTTTTTCTTTGACATACTTCCCTCCTTATTTAATTTTCATATAATTATTTTTACAAAAAAATTTCTTTCGAGCTCATATTACACCATTTTACTTTTTTGTTAAAGCCTAAAAAAATTCATATTTTTTTCTATTTGTTTATTTTTATAAATTAATATAATATTTAGGTATATTGTATTAAATTTATAAAAAAAATATTTTAATTAGTAAAACATTATAACTTTCCTTTATTTATTCTATGTGATTATTTTGGCTTATATACTGGTATTTATAAAGTCATTAAATTTTAATCTCTTAAAATTTAATGACTTTTTTCAACATTTTTTTCTTGTTAATTTTTTTTTAATTTTAAATTTTAATATATAAAAGATATATTTTTATTTATAATAATTCTAAAAGATATAAATATATCACATTATTTACCTTTAATTTACATATTTTTCTCTATTTATAAAAAATATAATGTTACTATTATTAGTATAATTTTTATAAATTTTAATTTTGAAAGGTGTTTTTATATTGAAGAATTTAAAAGAACTATTAAAAAAAATAAAATGGATATATCTACAGTCAAAGCTAATACTTCCTGTTTTAATTCTAATAGTATTTATAAGCTCATTTTTTTCATTGATAGGAGTTTATGATGCTATTGTTTCAAAAAACTTAATTGATAGCGCAATCTCTGGAAATACCAATTCTGTTTTAAAATGGTTAGTAATAATGGCCTCTATAATGTTACTTAATATAATTAGTTATCCAATAATATCTTTAATAAACACTTATACTTCAACAAAAATGTCTCAAACTCTTCAAAAAAAAATTTATGCACATATAACTTATAGTAACTGGCAAGAATCTTCTAAACATCACAGTATGAACTTATTAACTAGATTAACTAATGATGTTTCCACTATTACAGGAACAGTTATGCAAACAATTCCTTCTATAATCTCCTTATCAATAACTCTTCTTGCATCCTTTACAACTCTAATATATTTATCTCCTGCCATTGCAGTAGTAGCTATATTTATAGGCCCATTTTTATTATTAATAAGTAGATTATTTGCAAAGAAACTAAAAAAAATTTATAAGGAAATTCAAGAAGAAGATGTTAAGTATAGAACCTTTATTCAAGAAAGCATAAAAAATTTAATTATTGTAAAAACCTTTTGTCTAGAAAAAGTTAACTTAGATAAATTAAGTAAAATTCAAAAAAAAAGATTTGAACTTAGTTTAAAAAATACTAAAATAGGAATTAAATCTGGAATAACTTTAAGTATATGCTCCTCTATAGCATATTTCACAATATTTTGCTGGGGTGCTCTAAACCTTTCAAAAGGAATAGGAACCTATGGAACTCTTATGGCAATGCTTCAACTATATAATAAAGTTCAAGGTCCTTTTTCAGCATTAGCTAGTAAATTCCCTAGTTTAGTTGGAGCTATAGCTGCTACCGAAAGGCTTATGGAAATTGAAGAATTATCACTTGAAAAACATAAAGATCTAAAAGAAGGTATAAATAGACTATGTCTTCCTAAAGTAAATAATAAAAAAATTATAGATAATAAGATTCATTATATAAATTCAGATAATATTTTTTATTCAAAAGATTCTTATCCTAAGAAAATAGATTTTAGTATCAATTTTAGCAATGTTTCATTTTCATATGATAAAGATAAGCCTATTTTAAAAGATTTAAATCTTTCCATAAAGTCCGGAGAAATAATAGGATTAATTGGACCTTCTGGACAAGGAAAAACAACCTTAATAAAAATTATTTTATCTTTACTTAATATAGATAATGGAAATATATATTTGAACTTAAAAGAAAATACTCAATCTTTACTTGCTTTAGATTCTTTAAATGAAATGCAAGAAAAAAATTCATATAATTATAATAGCGAATTATCCACTCTTCATAGGGAACTTATATCATATGTTCCTCAAGGTGATACACTTTTTTCTGGAACAATAGAAGAAAACCTACGATATGGTAAACCTAATGCAACCTTAGATGAAATAATAAAAGCTACTAAAAAAGCATGCGCTTTTGATTTCATAGAAGAATTAACTGATGGATTTAATACAGTTATTGGAGAAAATGGACTTGGCATATCAGGAGGCCAAGCTCAAAGAATTGCTATAGCAAGAGCTTTTTTAAGAGATAAACCTATATTAATATTAGATGAAGCAACATCTGCACTAGATCCAGAAACAGAAATTAAAGTTATTAATGAAGTTAAAAATCTTTCTCATAAGCCTATTTGTATAATAATAACTCATAGACCATTAGCTTTAGGTATATGTACTAGAATTCTAGAACTTAAGGATAACTCAATAAAAGAGGTTTCAAAAAAAGATTTTAAAATTTTAAATAAAATATAAAATCAAATGGGTTGTATCAAAATTTAACACAACCCATTTTCTTAATTATATGATTTTAACTATTTTTAAGATTTTTTTGAACCACAACAAGGACAATCTACTTGCCCTGGGGCACCATGTATATGACTATTTCCGCTTTTATAACAATCACAATCTTGCCATGGTGGTGCAAATGTATCAACATCTCCCTCATTTGTGTTTTCAACACCTAAAATCATTAGCTCTGGATTTTCCCATTTTCTCATAAAAACTCACTCCTAATTTATTAATATTTATATTTAATAGTTATCAATTTGTTTAAAATTTTCTTAATAACTATCTATATATCATAAAAATTTAGTTACATAAAATTTTTTTAATCAACTTATAAACTTGTCTTACTTTTCTATACAATAAATTTTTATTTATTACTTAACTTAAATTCAATTTATTTTGCAAAGCAACCAACTCTTGTATAATTTAAATCTCCATTTCCACCTGTAACAAATGTTTGACCATATCTAAGCCATGAATGAGCTACCATACTGTTTTTTTCTCTAGCAACTCCTAAATATAAAGTAGTTTTTATCCCTTTATCTTTTAAAATCTTTTGTGCTGTCATAGCTTGTACTAAGCATTTACTTTCCCATGGAGTATGTGAACTTGCAAGTTTAACAATAAAACCTACTTCTTTTACAATTTTATAATGCTCTATGTCAATTTTAAAATCGCTTTCCTTACCTTTTTCTCCAAGTAATTTTTTCACCTTACTGAAACTTATATTTAATATAATAAATCTATAGAATCCACAAAGTATAACTGCTTTACAAAACATAACTTTACTTTCAAAATCTATTTTAAAAAAAGTTTTAATCTTTCTAATTAATAAAGACAATTTCTTCATGTCTTAACTTCTCCAAATACTCTAAAACTTTGCTTTCACAAGTTCCTCTATCTATATCATATTCTTTTATTATTGACTCTATTATCTCTGAAACACTTTTAGGTTCATTAATTGTATCCCATATAGCACTTCCTGTTTCATTTAGCATAAAATACTTTCCCTTATCTAAATCCATCATTATCTTTTCTTTATTTAATTCAGTTACATCTACATCCTCTTTTTGAGAAACTATTGAATCTAAACTTATTAATTTACTAACCATTATAATTCCCTACCTTCATATAAATAAATTTAAACATTACACTTTAACATTAATTCTCTTTCTATAAGTTCAATTTGTCTATCTACAGAAAATTGATTCTTAGGACGCTTTATTCTAAATACTAATGTATTTTTAGCTATGTTTATAACCTTTTTAAAATAAGCTGGAGGGATTCCATGAGGCGATATAATTTCTATTCTATATATATTTCTTAGAATTGTTTTCATCTTTTCTCCTCCTGAAATCTCTTCTATTTTAACTTCTTCCCCATCATAAGGTTCAATTTCAAATATAGCTTGTAGCTTTCTTTTTTCTTTTACAAAACTTTCATGTGTAGGGATTACATATTTTTCTCTATCTTCATCTATTAACTTAAAATCATCAATCCTATACCCCATCTTTTCCATAGCATCCCTACATATTTTTTGCTGAGGATATGCTGGCTCAATAAATATTTCATCTTGAAGTTCTATAGTTGAACATACATCATCAGCCATAAAAGGATATTCATAATGTCTAAAGTAATTTGTTAACGTGGATTTCCCGGCTCCACTTTTTCCAGTCAGAATTATTGCATTTTCTCCTATTAATATGGCTCCTCCATGAATTGCTACTTTATTTCTTTGTAATAAAATCATTCCAAAGGATGTTCCTAAAATAAAGGTTTTAATCCCTTGATTATCTGCATTTTCTGAAGGCTGTACAATTATATTCTTTCCATCATATATATAAAAACTTCCTATATTTTTTACAGTAAACACCATACTATCAACATCATATTTAAACCAAGAATAACTCGGTATTTTTTCAATAACATCTTTAGGAATTATATCTTTTTTAATTTTAATATCTACTTTATTTTCATTCTTATCTATTGATAAAAGTTCTGGAATCTCTATATCAGATTCCACAGTTAACCCATAAACCTTGTAAAACCACTTTTTCATAAAATCTTCCTCATGATATATATTTTTATAATTATTTAAGCTATAATACTTACAAAATTAACTACTTATATTTTAATTTAATCGTAATGCATCCAGGATCATCCTTATTTAATTTTGTTAATTTTACTTTTATTGTTCCCCACCTAAAAGACCGTTTTTGTAAGCTTAAATCCCCTATATCCACTCCTAAATTACGTTTTGTCCATTCTTCATAAAGTTTAAATTCATTATTATCTATATAATCTACACTTCTTAATTCAATCTCTTTTGGATTAACACCATTAAAATTTAAATCAATAAAAAATTCTAGATTATCAATTTTAATAGGCTCTAAAATTTCATATTTATATCTATTGTTAAATTCCGAATGTATATATCTATAATTATTTTTTAAATATCTTTGAAAAAGGAACCTTATAGTTCTTTTCTTCACTGTCTTTTTTCCAATTTTAATTTGTCCCTTGCATAAACTCATAAATTCCTCCCCTCTACCTATTTTTTAGTTAAATTAAGTTCCTCTAAAAGTTTTCTTTTCTTTTTTGATACAGTAACTGATTTTGTCAAAAATCTTATTTTATTTTTTAAGGAATAATCTTTATTTAACACACCCGCCCCTAAATGATGTGCCCAAGCTACAGGAGTTAGTATTTTATTATCTTGAGCATACTTATATTTTTCTGACATATTTTCTACTTTAGGAAATACTAAGTCTAAATATTTTTCACTAATACTTTTCTTTTTTTCTTTTTCATCTTTACTATAAGCAAAATCAGCTCCTAAAGTTCCAATGACATCTTTTTTTCCAAAAACTCCACTATTAAAAATATTTTGTATTAAATCTTCTACTAATTCATTCTCAATACTTCCACTATTTGATATCTCCATTGGAATTTCTATATTAAATAACTCTTCACAACATTTAAAGATAGCCAAAATAAATTTTTCAGCTCCACATTCTATTGCTTTAAACATAAAGCTTTCCCAATTTATTTCATCACCCTTTTGTTCTACAAGAAGTACTAAATCGCATAGCTGTCTAAGTCCAAATCCTCCACAAACTATGTGCACCGCCATATGCAAACAAAGATGTAATGCTAAATCTTCCCATCCTAAAGATAGTACTTCTGCTTTCCCAATTTTAATCTTCATTGAGTTTTTCCATATATCTTTTTCAAATTCTTTTGTTCCTATAAAATAATCATCATTCACTAAAGTCCAGTGTACTTCAACAGGCCTATATTTTTCATGGCTAAAAACTAAATGTGCCCCATGTTCATCTTCGCATTCCTCTAGTTTATATCCTAATTCTTGCAAAAGCTCTGTTACTCTTTCTAAATCCTCTTCATGAACCAAAACATCAGAATCACCCATAGTTCTAAATTCTGGTTTTGGATATAAATCTCTTACAACTAATCCTTTAAGAACTATTACATCTATGTTTTCTTCATTAAATTTTTCAAGCAGTTTTCCAACTTGATTATAATGTGATATCTGGCCTACTCCAGTAAAGAAGGTACTTTTCTTCCACTGATTAAGCTCCTCTCTGCTTAATCCTTCTAATGATTTTATCCCATATATAGATGAATAAATTAATGCGCTTATTTCATGAGCATTAGCTTCACACATTATTTCATTCCATTTAGAAATGCTTTTAAAATCACTAAGCTTTTCTCCATGTATAGCTAAATTTAATAATTTTATTATTTGCCTTTGAGAACGCTCCATCAACTTCTTCCTTTTTACCTTTCATATTAAATATTTTTATAAAAATAATTCCTTTATAATTTGTGAAACTCTATTTATATCCTCTTCAGTCATTTTTGTATCGCTCGGAAGGCAAACTCCCCTGCTAAAGATATCTTCACCAACACTAATACCTTCTTCATTATGATTAAAAAATTCAAAATCTTTATAAAATGGCTGTAGATTCATAGGTTTCCAAATAGGTCTTGATTCTATATTTTCTTTTTCAAGCGCTTTTATTATATCTATAGGCTTAACTTTTGATTCCTCTTTTAAAGTTATTATGCTAAGCCAGTAATTAGGTTCACCATACTGGCATATTGGTGCCATATCTATATAATCTATCGCCTTAAAAGCTTCCTTATAACTTTCAAAAATATATTTTTTATTTTCAATTCTCTTTTCTAAAACCCTTAACTGACCTCTTCCTATTCCTGCAACTACATTGCTCATTCTATAGTTATATCCGAGCTCTTTATGTTCATAATGTCTTTCATTTTCTCTAGATTGAGTTGACCAAAACCTTGTTTTTTCTATCATATCTTCATTATTAGAAACAAGCATTCCTCCGCCAGAAGTTGTGATTATCTTGTTCCCGTTAAATGAATATATTCCATAATCCCCTATTGTTCCACTCATTTTCCCTTGATATGTTGCACCTAATGATTCTGCAGCATCTTCTATTATTGGAACTTTATAAAAATCACATATTTCCTTTATTTTATATAAATCTGCACTTTGTCCATATAAATTTACTACAATAACAGCCTTAGGAAATTGTCCATCTTCCTCACATCTCTTGAAAGCTTTTTTTAGTGCTATTGGAGACATGTTATAACTATTAGGTTCAGAATCTATGAAAACTGGTTTTCCTTTCTCATAAATTATAGGATTACAACTTGCTGCAAATGTTAAACTCGAGCAAAAAACTTTATCTCCTTTATTTATTCCTATACACTTCAATGCCATATGAATAGCTGCAGTTCCTGAAACTAAAGCTGCTGCACTTTTTATCCCTACATAATCTGCTATTTCTTTTTCAAAGGCATTTACATTTGGTCCAAGAGGCGCTATCCAATTGCTTTGAAATGCCTCCTTTACAAATACTTCTTCTAAACCTCCCATATGAGGTGAAGCTAAAAATATTCTCTTTTTCCCCAAAATAAATCCTCCTAAATTGTTTAACTTAATACTCTTTTTAAATTAATACTTTTACCAAAATAAACATAATATTTTTAATTTTAAATAATTAATTTTACCAATATAAACTTACCTAAATGAAATTTTAAAATTATATTGCTTCACTTGCTTCATGTAACGCAACCTCATTAAAAACACTATTATTTTCAGTGTCCAACCTTTTATATGTCTTTACAATAAATTGAAGTGCTGTTTTTAGTGTTTCCACATCCCCAAGATCAGCAATTTTTTTTAAAGCATTTACGCCTAACTTTAACATTTCAAAATCATACTCCCCCGGCTTAGCAATAAATATCTTTTCATGACTTGTTTTTCTTAACCCTTCTTCATCCATAAGAAGTTCTTCGTATAATTTTTCACCTGGTCTAAGACCTGTTATTTCTATTTTTATATCAACTTCTGGTTCAAATCCTGAAAGCTTTATTAAATCTTTAGCTAAATCATATATTAGTACTGGATTACCCATATCAAGTACAAATATTTCTCCACCTTTTGCATAAGCTCCTGCCTGAAGAACAAGCTGAGCAGCCTCTGGAATAAGCATAAAATACCTTGTTATTTTTTTGTGAGTAAGAGTTACTGGTCCTCCTTTAGCAATTTGTTTTTTAAATAATGGAATTACAGACCCATTGCTTCCAAGAACGTTACCAAATCTTACAGCAACAAATTCCGTATTAGAATTTTTATCTATAGCTTGTATTATCATTTCGCACATTCTTTTTGAAGCTCCCATCACATTTGTTGGATTAACAGCCTTATCCGTTGAAATTAATACAAATCTTTCAGCTCCGTATTTATGTGCACATTCTGCAACATTTAATGTTCCAATAACATTATTTTTAATCGCTTCTTCTGGGTTACGTTCCATAAGAGGAACATGTTTATGAGCCGCAGCATGAAAAATTACTTGTGGCTTATATTCATTAAATATATTTTCAAGACGCTTTTCCTCTCTTACAGAAGCTATTAATACCTTTTCTTTGAGATTTTTAAAATTACTTATAATTTCATTTTCAAGTTCATATGCATTATTTTCATAAATATCTAAAATTAGAAGTAATTTAGGTGAAAATTTAGCTATTTGACGACATAACTCGGAACCTATTGATCCTCCCCCGCCAGTTACCATAACTACTTTATTTTCTATATAGTCCTTTATTCCTTTCTTATCTAAAATAACTTCTTCTCGCCCTAAAAGATCCCGTAAATCTATATCCCTCATTCTGTTTAAACTTACTTTTCCTCCTATAAGTTCATACATTCCTGGAATTATTTTAACTTTTGCTCTTGTACTTTGGCATATTTCTATAATCTCTTTCTTAACTTTTCCATCAACTGAAGGCATAGCAATGAGTATTAAATCAACATTTTTTTCCTCTGATATCGCTATAATTTTATTCCTATTACCAAGAATTTTAATTCCCCTAAGATAAGTACCTATCTTACTTGGATTATCATCTATAACCCCAATGACCTTCTGTTTAATAGGATTTTGTTTTCTAACTTCTTCTATTATAAGCTGTCCACATGAACCAGCTCCTATTATTAATATCTTTTCCAAATTACTAATATTACTTGAATTTAATAAAACTCTGCCGTGTGAAATCATTCTTCTGTAAATTCTAAACGACACCCTTATTCCTATTGTAAAAATCATTATAAATAGCCCTGCTAAAAGCACTGTAATATGATCTATATAATATATACTTGATATAATTGTGCTAGTAATTAATATAATACCTGTAGCAATTAAACAAGCTATTAATCCAAAAGCCACTTCATCAATTCCTACAATAGTCCATATACTCTTATACATTTTAAATATAGATAGCATCATTAAATATATTATTACTATTACTGGTAAAAATAATATCAATCCATTTCTTTCATCCATAATAAAATCAAAATTAAATCTTATTATAAACGCTAATATATAAGAATTTACTATTATTAGAGTATCTAATGACATCAAAAACAGAGCCTTAACTTTACCTTCTTTCTCCATTTTATTCCTCCAAAATAAAATTTATTAGGATCTAACCTTTAATTTTTTCTTTTTGTTATCTTCAGCGTAGTAATAAATTTTATTATTCCCTTTTATCCCATTTAATACTGATCCTAAAACATTAGCTCTAACTTTTTCTAGTTCTTTGTAAGCTTTTATTATTGACTCCTTTGATGTTGATTCTGCTCTTACAACTAATATTGTTCCATCACATTTTCCTGCTAAAATCTGTGCATCAGTTACAGCTGTTAATGGAGGTGTATCTAAAATTACATAATCATAACACACACTTAATGCCTTCAAAAGATTTTCCATTGATTTGGAAGACAAAATTTCTGAAGGATTAGGAGGAATTCTTCCAGAAGTTATTACACTAAAGTTTTCATTTAATATCTGTATTACATTATTTAAATCATTTTTACCAATAATATATTCTGTTAGTCCAATAGAATTAGATATACCAAACTTCTTATGAATTGTCGGTCTTCTTAAATCACAGTCAATTATTATTACTTTCTTATTATTTTGTGCTATTATTGAAGCTAAGTTACCTGCTACGGTTGATTTTCCTTCACCTGGTTCTGAACTTGTTACAACAATACTTTTTAACTCTTTATCTATGGATGAATACTCTAAACTTGTTCTTAATACCCTATAGCTTTCTGCTGCTATTGATTTTGGATCTTTATCTACTAAAAACACCTAATCCCCTCCTCTCCTTCAACTAATCATGTATTGGTATTTCCCCTATTACTGGAATAGGTAAAATCTTTTCTAGTTCTTTTTTGTTTTTTATAGAATTATCTAAATAATCTAAAATAAAAATCACCCCTAAAGCTATTACTAATCCAGCTATTACCCCAACCAAAATAACCTTTTTTTTGTTTGGCATAATTGTTCTTGACTTTGGATAATCTAATATTTCAATATTAGAATTTACTATATATTCTCCAACTATACTTTCAAATTCATCAGTCATAACCTTAATAATTTGATCAACTTCCTCTTTATTATAAGATCTATAGCTTATTTCTAAAGTTGGTATTGATCCATTGCCTGGTATAAAAGATAAACCTGATCTAACATAATTAGTTGGTAAATCTATATTAGCTTTCTTTAAAAGCTTTGATACAACATCCTCATTATTGAAAATTTCTACATAAGCTCCAATCATCTTTTTATACTCTTCAAGTTCTCCAACTGAATAGGTTCCCTTTATTCCTTCTTTACCTATGAAAAACTTCACTCTTGATTGGTAACTTGGCTTCATTTTATATGCTTTATATGCTGAAAATAAAATTGGTAATAACATAATAATTATTATAAGTTTATATCTTTTTTTTAAGGCATATAATATTTCTTGAATATCCAATGTTTTTTCTTCCATGTTAATCCCCTTTTTATCCTTATTTTACATATTAGATTAAAATAACCAATTAATGAGATTATAACATCATTGATTTTCTCTTTAAAGAATCTATTTTTTCCCAAATTCGACATATAAAAAATCACTGAAATTTATATACATTTTTAATCAAACTAAATTTAATAATTCATATTCTTTTTATTAATAGATATTTTTTTTTATTTATCTTTTATTAATATTAAAATTTTTACATAATATTTTTTTAATGTTTTTTTTATTTATATTAGTAAAACACTAAAAAAAATTTAGATATTTATTACTTTTTTATTGCATTTTCGCTTTTTAAATTTATTTTAAACTAAAAATAAATTTATTTAACAAATAAATAATATATAAATAAAAATGGCTTGTACCAAAACTCACTATAAAACTTATAAATCTATTCCTTAAACTAATTAATATAAAACCTTCTATATTATTTTGAAATATAAAAAGTGATATATTATCTCTCTTTAGGAATCTATAAATTTTATTAAGGAGTAACTTTGGTACAAGCCTCTTAATAAATCAATATATCTTTTTAATTATTATGGATATTTAGCTTAAGCATATTTAATATACTTTTCTTAAAAGCTAATTTTATATACTTTAATCAATACAATATACTTCTTCTAAAATTAAACTTTATACTCTTTAATTGGCTCTATAAAGTTCTAATTATAGCATAGTATATTTAATCTAAAATTCATCATTTACTTTATCTATATCTTTAATAGTCTCATCTAATTCTTCATTGCTTTCTTCTAATTTTAATCTTCCATAGATAACTTTATTTACTACTAAAGCTATACCTATTCCCATTACTATAAAAGCTATTCTCATAGGTACTGAAACTCCTGGTTGGAATAAAATCATTGCAGCCCCTAAAGAACTCATGGTTATAAATATCATCTTTATCTTATATTCCTTGATGAATGTGTAAATATAACTTAGGATAAGTAAAACTATACTACTAAACTGTTGTGGTACAAGATAAACAAATATTAATACAAATATTGCTGATCCTATTAAAGTACCAAAGAATCTTTCCTTAACCCTAGTCTTAGTATCATCAAAATGTGGTTGAGTTATTGACATTGCAGTAATGCTTATCCACATTGATTTTTGAAAACCAAGTATGCTTCCAAGTAACATAGCTATGGATACAGCCAGTGCCATTCTTAGTGAAAAGTTAAATTGAAGAGTGTTTTTATTCATGGTTTTTATCATTTCACTTATATTCATATGATCAGAGTCATCTTTTTTTCTATGACTGAAATAATAAACTAAAGCTATTAATGCTCCTCCAACAAATAATGCTATAAGCCTTCTTGGCAATTCACTCCATGTAATAGGAGTTCCTTCTATAAATACATAACAAAGTATAAAAGGTAAATATGCCTTTGTTTCCATAGCATTAGTAACTAAATATGAAACTACAAATATGCTTATGAAATTCACTACAAATCCTAAAAATGGATTTATTGAAGCTATTTGACTTGAAACTCCCATAAGAACAAAGGATAACACTGTAGTTATAATAGCCTCATTTAATTTTAAACTTAAATGAACATCTACAAACATAAGCATTGCAGTTATGGCGCATACCCCTACAAGACTATTAGCACTTCCAAAGACAGCTCCATATAAAGTAACAAAAATAACTATCCCAATTATCAAGATTAAATTACTTATAAGAATCTTAGGTTTTAAATTCTTTTTTATACTTTTTATCATTCTCTCTATTCCTCTTTTCCATCTAGTCATTTCTTCTGTCGAGCATTATACCACATTTATGAATTTTAGTGAAATAAGTTTTTTAGGTAAAAAAATAGAGTTCAAAGCATTTTTTTATTACTTTGAACCCTTATTCATTACTTTATTAATATATCTAATTTAAAATTCTAAAGTTTAGGAATTTAATCTCATAATCTCCAACTAATCCATCTCCATTTAAATCATATTGATTATTAGAGGAATTATAATTTCTTGAAACCAGCGCTAGGTCTCCTATATCGATCTTTTTATTATTATTAAAATCTCCAGTTTTTTCTTCTATTTTAAAGCTATTAAAAATATCCTTTGCTAAGTTTAAATCTTTTATTGATTGTATCAATTCTTCTTCAGTAGAATTTTCTTTTTCTAATACTAATTGAGCATTACTCAAAGCCTCATTTAACTTTATCTTAGCTCCTTCATGATATTCTCCAACATTAAATCCTTCTACACTATCATCGTATAAGCTCTTCGTTTCTTTTATTTCTTTCTGAAGTTCCAACTTATAATCAAATTCTGCATCTATTATCTTAATAGCAGTAATAGAATGAGGATTAAGAGTATACTCTAAATATGAATTTTTAGAAGGAGTTAAATTCTCTTCCTCAACAACAACATTATTTTTATTATTTACAGTATTTTCGGCATCATAGCTTGGCCCATCTACTCTCATTACATTACCTGACTTTCCTTTAAAGTCAAAACCTTTAATTTGTACTCTTACATCTGTTTCTTCTTTAGCGGCATTAACCATCATTAAATAAATATTTCCTTCATCATCTTTACTTACCATAGTCTCAACAGCCTCTAAATTTCTATTTCCATCAATATTTAAAAGCTTATTATTTATCACATTTTCTTCTAAAACATGTTTTCCTGTCATTTTATTAAACAAAGTAAATACTTTAGCTGTTGGCGTAGCTACAAAGTCTATTTCTCCTGTTTCTTTATTTACTATGCTTTGTATTATAGCTTGTTGTCCCGGTCCTAAAAGATCTCCTTCTGGAAAATCTATCAAACAGTGCTTATCTGCATATGGAACAGAAGATATATCTGCAAATCCTATTAAAGACTTTGCTGTATAAATAGCATTTACTTGAGATTTTACAAATCGACTATCATCTCTAAACATTCCGTATTCGGAAACAACTACCTTTTTATCTTTGCTGTTTTCTTCTCCCAATATAGATTTCATTAAATCTTCATAAGCTTTAACATCTGCTACTCTTTCTTCAGCTCTATATAATATTTTTTCATAATATTTATAATCAGAACTATTTATTGTCCCTGAATAAGGATGGATAACTACTCCATCATATTCTTTATTAGTTCCCATTCTTCTTACAAAATCATGTGAATCGTAACTTGAATAAATTTTAATATCTGAATCTATCTTTTTCATTTCCTCATAATAATCAACATATCCATCCCTATATGAACTATAAGACACTTTTATATCTACATTCTCAGCAGGAATATCTCCTTTTACTCCATCACCAAAAGTTATTTTTCCTGTTGAATTATCATACTCAAAAACTTTTCCACCATCACTATTTTCTAATGAATCTACCCTTGTCCAAGTTTCTTGTCCAACCCTTAAAACTAAGGTGTCTTCTTCTATTGGATAATATCTTATCTCCTTCTCTTGATTAGGATTCCCATTACTTTTTCCAGATGTATTAATTCTCCAATCCTCTTCTTCTACTACATATTGATTTGTAAAATTAATTAATCCTCCATCTATATATGAAGCTAATCTATCCTGTGTGTTATTTGTCCAATATCCTTGCTCTTCAAGCTGAAATTCATTTCCCATCTCAAAATGTGTTACTCCATATGGCTCTGGATGGCCATTATCTGCTCTAACTTGTGCCCAATCTATCCCTACATTTGGATTTTCTCCAACTTCGCAATTTAAATACTCAACTAAATCAGCAGCATCCTCCTTGCTTCCATTTCCCATATTATAAACATAAATGAATTCACTATTTTTATCCTCAGCATATCTAGCTGCCTCATCTAATCCAAAGTAAGGAAATTCTGGTTCTTGCTCTGGATCTCCATGAATCGTATGCTTTCTTTCACTAATATCTCCAATTGATCTTTTCCAATTGAATAGGTTTGCAACCTTTCCGCCTGGATATCTAATAGAACCAAAGGAAGATTCATCATAAAGTACATCAAATTCTTCTTTAATTTTTAAGTTATCACTATCATAAGAACCATATCCGTCATTATGATATCTATGATTAGCTCCATATAAAGCTTTATCTACAGTTCTAAAAACATTATTTATATCAGAACTTATTAAAACCTTATCCTTAAGCTCTTCATTTACAAACTTATTCACTTCTTTAATGATTTGCTTCAAATTATTTATTCTATTTAAACCTTCTTCCTTATTATCATTGTTATTTTCTAAAAACTGTTCACTTAAAACTATTTCATTTTCTAGCCTTTCATTTAAAGAAGATTCTATTATTCCGTTTGCTAAAGTCCGAAGTTCCTTAGCTTCACTTAATAAATTTTCTAACTTAGATTTTAAAGATTCAATAGTTGTATTTTCATAATATATATTACTTATTTCATTATCTGATAAATTTCTTCCATAAATTAAGACTTCATCTATGATTCCATTTAAAGCATATCCATCATTTCCTTTATGATCTCCAATTCTTAAAGGATCATTAGAGTTTGGAAAAGTTCCTATACTATGTGTACTATCTAACTCTCCATTTATATAAAAATCAATTTCTTTCTTATCTTTTCTGCTTACTATGGTTAAGTTATACCATTCTCCCTGTGCTAAAGGTTCTGATCAATAAATATTACTTCCACCAACAAAAGATCCCAACTTATCGCCTTTATTGCTAGGAGCATAATAAAGTATTGAACGTCCTGATCCTTCCTGCTGCAATAAAACTGTATTCTCTGCTCTACTATCAGAAGTTTCTTTGTCTATATTTACCCAAAAAGAAACTGTTGTATCTTCATTGGACATATTTAATATAGAAGGGATACTCAAAAAAGTTCCTTTTTGGCCTGTAAGCTTTAATCCTTTATTGCTTATTCCACTATTTACAATTACTCCATTTCCTTTTATAGTAGCATTCTTATTATTTCCACTATTATCCATTATTATATTTCCATTACTTTCTTCAAAGTTCCAATATCCTTTTAATCACTCCTTAGGTATGTTAGAAATTTCTTCTGCCACTGTATTTACTCCCCCCAATATAGACATACTTAAAAGTAACGTTGTTGTTAAAGCAAATATTTTCTTTCCTCTCATAAATTTTTCCCCTTAAAAATATCTTCTCATATTACGTATACTTAAACTTATTACCATATATTCAACTTAAAATATGAATTATCTATATAAAATAAAAGCTTAGGTACTTTAATAAGCACCTAAGCTTTTAATTACTTTTTCTTAAAGCTTATTATGGCTTTGAATAAATCACCATCTACTTCTATATGGAATTTTCCACCTTGAAGTTCAACGAAGCTCTTAACTATTGCAAGCCCTAATCCTGAACCTTCTGTATTACGAGATTTATCTCCTCTTACAAATCTATCTGAAATTTCATTAATATTAAAGGTTATTTCATCTGCTGAAATATTTTTTATGATTACATCAACATTTTCTCTTCCATCTTTAATATCTATATACACCCTTGAATTAGGAAGAGCATATTTAACTACATTAATTATTAAATTTTCAAATACCCTGTAAGTTCTTTGTCCATCTAGTGGTAAGATTACTTTTTCCTCTGGCAATGAAAGTCTCATATCTAAACCAGCTTCATTTATTTTATCATCTAATTCTAAAACTACTTGTTTCATAAGATATGAAATATCCACATCCATTATATTTAAATTTATATTTCCAGTAGTAGCTTTACTTACTTCAAATAAATCTTCTATTAAGTGTTTTAACCTTTGTGATTTTCTTTCTAAAGTTTCTAAGTAAGCTTTCCTTTTTTCCTCATCTTCTTCTCCTTTTAATAGATCAACATAAGCAATTATTGATGTTAATGGAGTTTTTAAATCATGAGAAACATTTGATATAAGCTCCGTTTTCATTCTTTGGCTCTTAACTTCTTCTTCAACTGCTGCCTTGAATCCTTTTTGGATATTATTTAATTCATCTCTCATTGGATTAAAGAAGCCACAATCATCATCCTTAGAGTCTAAGTTTCCATTTGATATTTCCTTGGTCTTTTCTAAAATTTTGTTATAGTCCTTTTTCCACTTATCTATATATTTTCTACCAAAGTAGAATAAAATTCCTGAATATATTACTACTCCAAATATTCCAAAGAACCAAACTGAACAAAGGATTGACACAATGACAAAGTTTATTCCTAAAATTATTAAAAGAACCTTATCACTATTCTTATTTAAATCTATTCCTTTAATATAGTTTATGAATTTTCTTAAGATAAGAAATATAACGTCTTTTACTTTATAAACTAATAAATGCTTTCTTATATAATTTTTAAATCCAATATTAAATATATATTTTACATAGATTACTTCAAAGAATACAAAGCCATATATGACCATCCAATAAAGCACATTAATTATATTAGTAACTATATCTAAATGTGGTAAGCTAGTCATTTTTAGAGCTTCACTTAATCCCCCTTGAAGTGTTGGAATTATTATAAGTCTTCCACTTTCAATTGTGAATGCTAGCATAATTGAAGCTATTATAAAGTTAATCTCAAAAGGAATCTTTAAAAACTTATTAAAACCTAAAACCTCTCTTGTATATTTAAATGGAATAAGTAAGGCAAGTAAACAAGTAACTATTATTCCAATCATGATGAAAGGAGCGCTAGCACTCCCAAGTGCCATAATCTTATTATTCATTTCACTATAATATAAGTTATCTTGATATTCTAAAGTTTTTGGTACTGCATACACATAGGTCATATTTTCTATGGGTTTTGCTTCATACTCATTGTGATATGCAAAATACTGTGAATCCATATCTAATAATAGATTGCTTACCCTTGGACTATCCTCCCCATAGATTTTTTCTAAAGAAACCTTTCCTCTATTGTTATACTTAAGTACCATATAAAATCTATAATAATTTTCTAAATCACCATTTTCAATATATGAACCCTTTGCTAAGGCTTCAAGCAACCAATTTTGATCTCCTTTGGTTTCATATACTGTATTTCCCTCTTCATCCATAGCATATACCCTTAAGTTTCCTAAAGAATGTACTTTATTTATAAGTTCTTTAACATGGGAATTTAACTGTCTCTTATCTTCATTTAAGTTATATTCTGAACTCTCTTCACTATTAGATATATTTTCCCTTTTTAAAGTGAATAAATCCTCTATAGGATTTAGTTCTTTATCATTTTCCTCAGCTTTTTTCTCTAAATAATCATAGTAAATTCCATAGTTTGTATTTATTATTTTTTCTCTAAAATTATAATTATCAAGTAAACTATAACTTGTAATATAGTTTGGAGCATTTTTCTTTATTATAGGATATGATAATAATAAACATACAGATATAATTCCTATTAATATTAAGGTTATTATTGTAAAAACCCACTTTGTTTTATTAGTTCTATTTTCCTTATTAACTTGTAAGTTTTCCTTATTGCTTTTCGATTTTATAGCCAACTCCCCACACCACCTTTAAATATTTTGGATTTTTTGGATCTATCTCTATTTTTTCTCTTATATTTCTTACATGGACCATTACAGTGTCTGTGTTTACTGCATTTTCATTCCATACTCTTTCATATATTTCCTCTGCTGAAAAAACTCTTCCTGGACTCTTAATAAGTAATTGAAGTATTTTAAATTCTATAGGAGTTACTTTTACTACATCTCCATCTAATATTACTTCTTTTCTATCACTATTAACCTCTAATCCACCTATGACATAAGAATTTGTTTTCTTCTCATCCTTTTTTACCATGTTTAAGTATTTAGAATATCTTCTTAATTGAGAATTAACTCTTGCAAGAAGTTCTAATGGATTAAATGGTTTTGTTACATAATCATCGGCTCCAATATTAAGTCCTAAAATTTTATCCATGTCCTCTGATTTTGCTGATAACATTATTATAGGAAAGTCATAACTTTCTCTAATTTTCATTACCATTGTCGCCCCATCCATTTTAGGCATCATTATGTCAACAATAGCTAGATGAATCTCTTCTTTTTTAACTATTTCTAATCCTTCTAAGCCATTACTTCCTTTAAATACATTGTATCCTTGATTTTTTAGATATATTTCAATAGCCTCTGCTATTTCCTTTTCGTCTTCAACAACTAAAACATTATACTTTTCCATCTCTTTATTACTCCCTTTTTTATTACTATATTTTTATTAGATACCATATAAAAACTTAGGTTAATTCTATATTTAAATTTAGCTATAAGTTAATTAGTGTTGATTTTAAATCTCTCTTAAACACAATCTAATTCTATAAGCTTAAACTAAAATATTTCTCTAATTCTTTAAATTTTATCCAATAATTTCAATATAATAATATCATAGAAAGCTTTTTCACTGTTAGAAACATAGCCTTTCCTTAACTATTTCCTTATATTCTTTAAAGTTTGTTAATACCTCATTATCTATATTTCCAAAAACATCTGCTGAAAACTGTATTTTTGTAAAAGGAAGTGGTATGCCATAGTTATCACTTTTATTTTTTAATTTTAACTTCTTTGAATGCCGAACCTTTATTCCAACAAAAGGTTTATTTGAATCTTTTGCTAAGGAAAAGGCTATTTTCTTTGGCTCATGTAATGGACCTATGGGACCATCTAAAGCTAAAGCAAATAAGGAATCCTCCTTGCTTTTTTCTCTTAATTCCTTAATAAATTCTTTCTTATGAATATCATCTGGCATCTTAAGAGCATTAGCTCCATAAGAATTAAGAATATATTCTATATACTCACCTCTATAATCATCTGTAACCACTACATTTACATCTAACTCTTGATTTTTTTTAACTTTATAATATCTATTTAATTTTTTTAATAGAAGATTCATAGAATAACTATTTTCCCTCCAAAATCCTAAAATACAATTATCCATAATCTCATCATCTATCTCATAAAAATTTTCAAAACTTACTGTACTTGTCTTTAGTACAAAGTTTAAATATCCATTGTAAACGCGCTTAACTACTGACTTCAATTTAATTATCCCCCTAGCCTTTATCTTTATATATTTTCAATTTTATTTTTCAAAATAACACCTCCTTATTTCTATTCTAAAAATTTTAATAATTCCTCTCCTAAGAAATATCCTGATGATATTAAAACTGTATTCCATATAAAAATTCCTAAAGTTGCATAAGCACTATATTTAAGAAAATTTAATTTTAAAACTCCTGCTGGTATTGATATTACTGTCCTAGCCATTGGAATTAGTTTGCTTATTAAAATTCCTGTATAACCCTTTTCTCTTAAATAATCAATTTTGCTATTTACAAAGCTTTCGTGACTTGGAAATTTATTTAGATATTTTTTAAGAATTACCTCCCCTCCAAATCTTCCTATGCAATAAAGTATCCAACTTCCTATTAGACCTGCTATTACAGATACCAAAAGTGCTGTTATAAGACTCATTTCACTTCTTGAAACTAACACGCCCACTGCTGGCATTATTATTCCTGCAGGAAGCCCTGGTAAATTCATATATTCTAAAAGAATAATCACAAATAAAAATAAAAGCCCGTACTCTGAAAAATAGTTTGTTATAGTTATAAAATCCATACCCCTTACCTTCCAATTTTAAAATTTTATTTAACCTATATCTTTTTATTAATTGTTAATTCTAAAATGCTTTTAAACTAATTTAATTCTAAAAAGTATTTCTATTCTCTAAATTGTTAATTGCTTTCTTCTCATTTGCTACACTCTTATAATAAACTTTAAAAATAAAGAAACTCCTCAGATAAATCTAAAGATTTTCTAAAGAGTTTCTTAATATTTTTTTGATTTTAGTTAGTAATCTTAAACGGACTTATTTTTAACTTCTAAAATTTTAGGTAAACTGATTTTTATATACTTTTTTATTCTTAATAAATCTCCCTTAGTTCTTCCTCTATTTTATTAAAAATTACATTTAATAAATTTTTATCTACATTAATATGTTTTGATGAAATTCCCCAATTTGAGTAATTTATAAATAATATAAGACACCTTATCTTACTCAAAATTATGCTCTGTTTATATACTAAATCTTTAAGCTCTAAATTTTCAGCAATTAATTTATTTTCCATTAACTTAGATTCAATAAGATTACAATCTAATAGAAGTTTAATTGTGTTCTCATTATATTCCTCTTCATATAATATGCTTTTTAATTCATAAAGAAGTTTACTTGTTAATTCTAAATACCTTTCCTTTAAATCATATATAGAATTTTTTATGCTCTGCGGGAAAATAAGCTTATTAATTCCTAAAGCTATTACTATTCCTATTATTACAAATAAAAATCTATAAAAGGCTAAGTATCCAACTGTACTTCTAGATAATCCAAAACTTAAGGTCATAAGTGCTGTGCATACAACCTTTTTCTCATAATCCTTTTGGAGAAAGTAAAGAAACATTAATATTAATAGAAGCAATTCTAAAGGAATAATATGCGGGAAAAATGTAAATACAGAAATGTAAATTATCACTCCTATTATTGTCCCTTTAAATCTTTTTATTGCTTTTGTTAAAGTCTCTTCTTCATAGGGCTGTATAACCACATAAACACTAGTAACAATCCATCTTCCCTGTGGTATTTTAAATAAATCTACTATAAACATTATTAAGGAGACTGCTATGGCTAGTTTTAAAGAATAAGCTACCCTTAAATGTTTCATTTTTAAAGAACTATTTCCTATTAGTAGTTCCTTAAGATTAAATTTTACTTTAATTCTCTTTCTTGATTTCTTCTTATTATATTCATATAAATTATTTATATTTTTTTCTAAAAGTCTTATAAGTTCAGTGCATTCCTCTAAAAAGGTATATTCTTTCTCAGTCCAATTATTTATGGTAGAAGACTTATTTAAACCATCCTTCTCCTCATTAATACAATCCACTTTTCTTTCTAAAAATAAAGTTATGTTTTCTAAATCATGATTTAAACTATTCAAATAGTCTATTACGTCTTTAGATTTATTATTAATTTTGCCAACTTTATTGATTATTGAATTTATTCTTTCTAATATAAGTACAATATTAAAATAAATATCATCCTTATGATTTTCTATAAATTTATTATTATTTCTTCCTTCAATCAAAATTAATAATTTTCTTAATTCGCTATCTATATAGATATTTTCCTTTTCCATGTAGCTTTTATTTATTATATGGCAGATTTCCTTCTGAATATTTCTTATAGACCTTATTATTATATTATTTGAATTCTTTTTGAAATTTCTTCTATTAAATAATATGTGAATTCCAATAATAATGAAAACACCTACCCCCATAGCTACTAACCTTCTTGGCAACTCATCTAAACTAATAGGATATTCCCACATATACACATATAACAATAGGAATATATAGGAAATAACATTTTTAAATTCTGTTGTATATATAAATGATACTGTAAAAAGTATTAAAAAGTTTATTATTAATCCAACAAATGGATTTATTGCAGATATATATGCACTTATGGCTAAAAATAAATTTAATATGAGAAATATCATAGACTTATAAATTGGATATGAAGTTAAATCTAATCTTAGAAAAGCATATGACGCCATTGCTATTATTAATCCTATAACAGTGTTTTCCACTCCAAATATTTTTTTGTATAATCCCATTAATACCACAGATAAAACTGCAAATATTAAAGGTAATTTAAATCTTTTTATATTCATTTGTTTAATTGTCATTATAATTTTCACTCTTCTTATCTTTATAATTAATAAAATTTATAATAATAAGTATTATAAAGTCTAGTATAATACTAGAGTAAAGACTTTTTTAGAAAGTGAGCGATTATTTTAATGGATAAATATTTTTCAATTGGTGAAGTTTCAAAAATTACTGGTTTATCCATAGATAGACTAAGAAACTATGACAAAATAGGATTATTAAAGCCTTCTTATATTGATCCTAAAAGTGGATATAGATATTATTCAGAAAATAAATTTAGAAAATTAAGGATCATAAAATATCTTAGAAAAATTGGTACTCCCTTAAAAGAAATTGATTTAATACTAAATAAAAATATAGATTCTCAGGAATTTGTGAAATTTCTTGAACTTAAAATAAGGGATATTGAAAAAGAAATTGAAAGTTTAAATATGATAAAAGAAGATATAAGTGAAATTAAACATACCTTTGAATGTAACTTTAAACTAAGCAATATAAATTATATTCATAAAAAGTATATTGATGAAAGATATGTAGTAAAGAAAAACCTAAATAAAAATATAAATTTTGTTGTTTCCCATAGAGAGCAGGTATTTTCAAAATTCAAATCAGAAATAAATAATTTAGAACCTCCTCGTTCTTTAGAAAAAGGACTCTATTTACATACCTTAGAAGACTTAGAAAATAATAACACAGAGGTTTATATGCTTCTAAAAGATTATGAAAACATTCATAATTTTATTATACCTAGTGGTAACTATTTATGCCTTTCATATAAAGAAAATGAACGTGATAAAGCTATTTTTAAATTAAAATCCTATATTGAAGAAAATAATATTGAAGTTAAAGGACCAATTTTAAATTTAGTCCTAACAACACTTCCAAAAGAAGAATTTCAATTTCAAATTTTAATTTAAAAGATAATTTAAAATGTAGAAGATATAATAAGCTCTTAAAATACTTTCTTTTCATACAAACTTTATATAAGAGTTACAAACTTTGCTACGAAATTTGAAAACTTATCTACGTTATTTAAAAACTTATATAGGACTTTGCAAATCTCTCTAAAATTTAATAACTAAAAAAATAGGGAGTTTTGTTTTTATACAAAACTCCCTTGATTAAACTTATCAAATTATATAAACACTTGCTAAATTAATATGTAATTTACATACTACTAATTGAATCTTGCTAAGATTCTAAAAAAGTCTTTAGATAGATTAACTAAACATATATAAATTTAGATTTAATTATTTCTTTTCACTAAATCTACTATAGCTCTATCTACATCATCTCTTGTATCTTCAACTAATTTTACAGTTAATTTTTCTGGTTTGCTAACTACTCTTTGAGCTTTTTCTATTGCAATATTTAATCTTTTTAATGAATCTTTTGTGTACACAGTAACTTTATCAATTAATCTTTCTCCATAAGCTATATCTTTTAATAAAAATCTATATTCTTCACTTTTTAAAATCTCTTCTAGTTCTTCTTCTCTAGATTTTTTCTCTTTAGCTATCTCCTTCTTAATCTCTTTATTTTCCTTCACTTCTGGAACCATTACTTCGGCCTTAGAATCTTGAACTTCTTTCTTAGCCTCTACTTTTTCTTCTGAAACTTTAACAGGTTTAGCCTCTTGTTTTTCTTCCACCTTAGCTTTTGCTTTAACTGGCTTTTTTACATCACTTAGCTTAACTAAATCTACTATAGCTCTTTCTAAATCATCTCTTGTATCTTGAACTAACTTCATAGTTAAATTATCTTTATCTTGGAATACTTTCTTAGCTTTTTCTAATTCAGTTTTTAAAACTTTTAATGAGTCTTTTGTGTATATATCATTTCTATCAACTAATCTTCCACCGTAAGATATACTCATTCTTAAGAATTTATACTCTTCACTTTTTAAAAGCTCATCCATTTCTTTAGCCTTAGGATCTTGAACTTCCTCTTTCTTAGCCTCTACTTTTTCTTCTACCTTAACAGGCTCTACTTTTTCTTCTGAAGCTTCAACAGGTTTAACCTCTTGTTTTTCTTCTAGTTTAACTTCTGGTTCAGTTTTTCCTTCTTCAGCCTTAACTTCTTTATTCATTTCAGGCTTAGATTCCACCTCAGTATTAACCTCAGGCTTTATTTCTTCTGAAATTTCCTCTTTTTTAGCTTCTGGAATAAAATTTAAATTTTCTTTAGAAATCATCTCAGTTTTTTCTTCAGATTTTATCTCTGGTCTTACTTGAAGATTAGTTTCTTGATTTTTATCTAATTTTACTTCAGTGTTTACCTCTTGTACCATTTCAGAAGTTACTACTTGGCTTGTTTCAACCTTTGTAGATGAATTCATTTCAGTTTTAACCTCATTCTTTGCCTCTTTTTTAACTTCTGATTTCACTTCAACCTTATTATTAGATTTTGCATCTTTGTTTATTGCTGGTTTTGCTTGTGAAGTCATATTAGCTTTAGCTTCTTCTCTTTGCTTTTGTGCTACTTTAGCCTTAGCCCCTGAAACAACCTCTTTTTTAGCTTCTTTTTTAACTGAAGATTTTTTCTCTTTCTTATCTTCAGATTTAACTTCTGATTTTTTGTTTGCTATAGTCTTTGAACTATTCTCTTTCATAGTTCCTTCATTTAAGAACATGCCATAAACATATCCTTTTTGTCCGTTTAACTCAATCTTATACCAAGAACCTTGTTTTCCAAGTATGTTAACCTTAGTATTATTAAGTAATCTATTTATTATTTCAGCACCTATTCTAGGCTCTTTTCTTAAATTTAATACTGTTGAAACATTAGTAACATGTCCCTCTATATTTTTCTCAATTAATTTATCATTAACAGCAGATTCTACTAAAGTGAATTCATTAGCATCTACATATCCTCTTAAGCCACTTTGAGTAATTACTTCTACTGTTTTTCCATTCATATTTAATATTTGTAACATAGTAAATGGATTTGCATAGCCTAAAATTTCTCCATTAACTTTTTTCACTGAAATTTTATTATTAGCTACAGCTTTTTGCTCTGATAAATTTACATTGTAATTATACCCTTTAGTCTCTTTGACCTCATCAGCTTTCGCTGTCATTCCATATGATACTGAACTTGTTACTATCGCTGCTGATAGTATAAAAATACTTAATTTTTTTCTTTTCATCTTTTAATTTAACTCCTTAAATATAAATTTATAATTAGTTCATTAAATATTTTTATAATTAGTTCATCTATATTTATGCTCTTTAGAGAGGTCCTACAATTCATTACCTTACTAAAAATTATATAGAAATATAAATTTCAAATAATTTTTTAGTACAAAAATTTTATATTTAATTAAATGAATTGCTCTGGTAGATTAGATTATCTCATAATAGAAAATGATTTTCAAATATTTTTTAATAAAAAAATAAAGAATTATTAATATAAATCTTATTATTTAAATAAATTTAATAATTTTAACAAAAAAATCACATGTAACTTTTAGTTACATGCGATTTCATATAATTCAATAGGCAAATCATCTGGATCACTAAAGAAAGTAAATTTACGTCCTGTAAATTCATCTATTCTTATTTCTTCCACTTTAATACCTTTTTCCTTAAGTTCTCTAACCTGCTCCTCAATATTTTCAACCTCAAAGGCAAGATGTCTAAGTCCACAGGCCTCTGGATAGCTTGGTCTTTTAGGCGGATTTTTAAATGAAAATAATTCTATTTGTGAATCCCCTATTTCCAAATCAAGCTTATAGGAATCCCTTTCCTCTCTATAAACTTCTCTTATAATTTTTAAACCTAATAAGTTTACATAAAAATCTTTTGATTTTTTATAATCTGAAGCAATAATTGCCACATGATGTATCTTCTTTAAATTCATTTATTTTCCCCCTAAATTCCATGAATAATTAAACTATTTTTTCATAATACCCTAACAAATTATTCTCCAAGCTAAAATTTAAAATAAGGCTAATTTAACTTAGAATCAATATTAATGAGTTCCGTGAACTATTTTAAAGCCTTCTTTTTCTAAAATTCTCTCATGTTTTTTTAAGTCATCACATTTAGATTCTATGCAGTGAGATATATGTATTGTTTCTACGCCATTCTTTTTTAATTGCTTTACTTTATGTGTCCAATTTTCTCCTTCAACTAGTGTATCTTTGCAACCAGCGCAGTAAAAGAAACTAGCTAAATCTTCTTTATTTTCTCCATAAATACTAAACGCAGCTGTTGAATTATTATATGCCTTAAAGCATCCTGATGCAGCACATTTTCCTATTACTTTTCTACATGCCATTATTGCTATACTCATTAAAACCATTCCTTCCATCTATTTATACAAAAGAAATTATATCATAAATTATATATAAACACTTAAAAAAGCAACAAAGCCTAAGCCTTGTTGCCCATATATTATGAAATTTAAAGTGGTCAATGTAATTATATTTATTTTAAATTAAATATATCTGATTTTTTAAAACTCTTTTTTTATTTTCTAATAACTACATTGCTTTTTTGAATATAGATATTACTTCTTCTAAGTTTCCTTTTCTTGGATTTGTTAATGAACAAGCATCATTTAAAGCATTAGTAGCTAAAGTTTCAAAATCACTTTCTTTTACTCCTAATACTCCAAGTCCCTCTGGAATTCCTATAGTTTGTGATAATGATTTTATCATATCTATGCAAAGGTCTGCTCCTTGTTCATCTGTTAATCCTTCTATGTTTCCACCCATTATTTTAGCAATTTTAGCTAATCTTGAAGCACTTGTAGCTTTGTTATATTCTTGAACATGAGGTAATAATATTGCATTACATACTCCATGAGGTAAGTTGTAGAATCCACCTAATTGGTGAGCCATAGCGTGAACATATCCTAAGCTAGCATTGTTAAATGCCATTCCTGCTAAATATTCAGCATAAGCCATCATATCTCTAGCTTCCACATCTTGTCCATTTTCAACAGCATTCACTAAATAATTACTTATAAGTTCTATAGCTTTCTCTGCACAAGCATCTGTTATTGGTGTGGCAGAAGTTGAAACATAAGCCTCTACAGCATGTGTTAAGGCATCCATACCAGTAGCCGCTGTTAATGATTTTGGCATAGCAAGCATTAACATAGGGTCATTAACTGCTATTATTGGTGTTAAATGTTTGTCTACTAAAGCCATTTTTATATGTCTTTCTTCATCAGTTATAATAGCGAATAAAGTCATCTCACTACCAGTACCAGCAGTTGTATTTATACCTACCATTGGTAATTGAGGTTTCTTAGATTTATCTACTCCCTCATAATCTTTTATTTCTCCACCATTAGTAGCTAATAAAGCTATTCCTTTAGCACAGTCATGAGCTGAGCCTCCACCTAATGAAATAACAAAATCACATTCTTTTTCTTTTAATAATGCTAAACCATCATTAACATTTTTAACTGTTGGGTTTGGTTTAGTTTCATCATATATTGCATATTCTATATTCTTATTATCTAAAACATCTGTTACTTTTTTAACTATCCCTATTTGTCCTAAAACTTTATCTGTTACTATTAAAGCTTTTTTAAATCCTAATTCTCCAACTTGATCACCAGCGTCTTTTAAGCAATCTGCTCCCATTAAACTTATAGCTGGCATAAAAAATTTATAACTCATATATTTCTCCTCCAAGTCTTTCTCTCAAGTATATTCTCAATATTTGCTTTCACTTTATAATTTAATTTTAATTTATCGTTAAAAATTTAACTAATCCATTTTTTTAAAAAATATCTCATTTTTAAATCGACAGAAATTGACAATACTATAATAAGCTTTTATATTATTTATTATGAGGTGAGAATTTTATGGATAGATTTGATAGACAACTTGAATTGGCATATGGTATAGAAACTGAATATTTAAGAATTCTATATTACACCTTTGAGAAAAATTATAAAGATACATATAAGTCTTATGAATATAAAAGACTATGCACTATAGTTGATGGAGAAAAAAATGTAAGAATTAATAATGGTGAGAATATCATATATGATTCATCTAAATATATGCTTCTTCCACCAAACTCAAGTGTGGAAATGAAAATTGAAAAACCTACTAAAGCCTTAGTTTTAGAGTTAAATGAAGATTTAATAAATACAGTTTCAGAAAAACTATCTTATGAATTAGATGTAGATTTAAATAAATCTATATTAGAAAAACCATTTTTTAATGAAAATAATGAATTAATAGAATTAACAACTAAAAGAATTGTAGAGACTGCTACTAAAGATACAAATAATAAAGAATTTTTACTTGATTTATATGCACAAGAAATAACTTATAGCCTATTAAATACTAAGGGAGCTAAAGATATTATTTCTAGTGATTTTAATAATCCAATAAATCGTTCTATTCAGATAATGAAAGGAAATCTTAAAAATAATATAACAGTTTCAGAAATTGCTTATGACCTAAATATGTCTCTTCCAAGCTTTTCTTCAAAATTTAAAAAAGCTATGGGAATGACTCCTAATGATTACCTTACAAGCTTAAAACTTAATGAAGCTGCAAGACTTCTTAAGTTTTCATCAGTTACAGAGGTGGCTTATGATTTAGGATATGAAAATATTTCTCACTTTATAAAATTATTTAAAAAGAAGTTTGGATTAACACCTAAACAATACTCCTTAAAGTATTCTGGTGAAGTCATACAAATTCAATAAAAAATAAAGGGCTGTATAAAAATATAAAAACAAAACTCACAAACCTATTCTTAGAATTACTAATACTCTTTTCATAATGTTTGTAAGTTTTTATAAAATTATTTTTATATACGCCCTTCTTTTTATAGAATCATAACTAAAGTTTAATTACCTCTACTTTATAGCCATCTGGATCTGTTACAAAATAATATGTTGCAGCTCCATCTGAAAGACCTTTCATAGGTGTAACCTCATATCCTAAAGAAATATGTCTTTCTCTTTCAGCTTCTATATCTTCTACTCCAACAGCTATATGACTAAACCCATTTCCTAAATCATATGGCTTTTCTTGATCATAGTTATAAGTTAATTCTACTTCATATCCATCTTCTTTATCTGAAAGATAAACTAAAGAGAATTTATATTCTGGATAATCCATTCTTCTTGTTTCAACAAGTCCTAAAGCTTCCTTATAAAACTTTAAAGATTTATCTAAATCTTTTACTCTTATGCATGTGTGTAACATTTTGCTTGCCATTTCATAACCTCCATATTTCAAATATTACTTTTTGTTTTTTATTATATGTTATCATATTTATATTTACATATCTCTATATAATTTCAAATAAACACCAAGTTTTTACGAAAATATGAACTACCATTATCTATACTATATTCTATTCCTGTTAAATAGTTTGTATCAAAAAACCTTGGAATTATTATAAGAGTATCTGTGCTAAGTATTCTTCAAATAGGAAAAACTTTTTAGTTAAAGAGTTTATTGATTATATGATGAAGTTTGGACTAAATCACTAATTAACGTAATGCTTTTACTGGACATTCTTTAACACACTCATAGCACAAGATACACTCCGTAGCATTTATCCTTTTTCGTGAATCCTTATTCACTTCTACATTCATAGGACATACTTTCAAACACTTTCCACACTTAATACATTTATCTTCATTGCAATGAACACGAATAATAGAATAATAACTCATTGGTTTTAAAAATACTGTAACAGGACATATATACTTGCAAAAAGCTCTATTATCTTTTAAAACAAAGGCAAGGGATATTCCTACTATGTAATATAAGACATTACCAACTATAAAAAGCAAGAACATTATTTTATCTAAATTATCAATTTTCATTAAAAATAGTCCTATTATTAAAACTAAAGATAAAGTAAAGATAATATATCGAATAAATCCCCAATTTTTTCTTGAACTCTTAGGCTGTTTATAGGGTAATAAATCTAAAATCATTACAGTCCAACAGGCGTATCCACACCAACCCCTACCCCCAATTAAAGGACCGAATATTTTTGCAACAGTATAATGTATGGTAGCTGCTTCAAAAACTCCTAGAAATAAATAATACCAAAAGCCCTCTATCTGCATATTTTCTTGTTGAATTACCCCAAGATAAATAAGCATGTAAGATCCTACAGCAAATTGAACAAATCTTCTTGCATACTTTTTTTCATTTACAAACAGCGCAAGACCTATAGAAATACACACTCCTATATATGTAAAATTTATCATATAAAATAAGTTATCCATAGTAACCCATAATGTAACTGCCACAATTTCAAATATACATAATAAAATAATTGATGGTATATATTTCTTCATTCAATCCTCCAATTCTAAACTCATGTTTACTGTTTTGTTACTTTTTTCATTATACCATTCTCAAAATATCACACAATAAAAACTATCTTATCTAAGTTTAAAGAATGTATTTAAAGTGTATATCTATTAGAATAAAAGACAAAAAAGAGGTGCACATAAATGTGCACCTCTTAGGTTTATATAATTATTTATTTTCTTCTATTAATTCTTCGATTTTACATTTGCATCTAGCACCACAACAAGCACCAGTTCCTGCTCCTGTTTTTTCTCCTACTTCTTCAAAAGAAAGAGCTCCGTTCTTTACTTCCTCAACTATTTTTTCTTCTGAAACACCTTTACATAAACAAACATTTGACATAATAAAATTCTCCTCTCGTTTTACCTGAATATTATATATTACTTATCTCTAAATTCATCATTACTATTAATTAATAATCTTTATTGTTTAAATAGATAATAACAGATAAAAACTCTTCTTGCACATGCTAAATTCTTTTATTTTTCACCTTTAAAAGCTATTATATCAAATTAAATCTATATTTCTTTATTATACTAATGTTTTCTCTTTAAATACTTCAATTCCTATTCTATCAATAAAATCTCCTAATTTTTCTCCAGCCTCAGCTTCCCCTTTATAAACCTCAAAGATTTTATCAACTATTCTTAAAGCTTCTTTTTCATCTACATCCTTTATAAGTATATCTGCCATTCTTGGATTATGACCTGATGACCCTCCTGCCGTTACTAAAAATCCTGTTTTATCAGCTATAACTCCAACATCTTTTGAATAAACACTTCCACAGGCATTTCTACAGCCTGCTACTCCGATTTTAGTTCTACATGGCATATCCATATGCTTATATTTATTTAATAATTTCATACCTGTGCCTATGGTATTAAACTTTGATCTCTTACAAAAACCAGCTGGACACATTTCCACATTTTTTACTGAGTTTTGTTTTTTAACAGCAGGCTCCATTCCTAGTTCATCCCATATTTTAGGCAAATCTTCTCCCTTAAGATTTGTTATTAAGAGCCTTTGACCTGATGTAATTTTAATTACCCCATTATACTTTTTAGTTACCTTTGCAATCTTTTCTAATTGCTCTGGAGTAATAAATCCTCCTGGAATATGAGGAGTTATTCCAAAAGTTCTTTTTCCCCCTCTAACCTTTTGTAAGTTTCCATAATGAGTTCCACTAACCATCTTAGGTATTCCAATTCCTATACCATCCATCCTTAAAATTTCCTCCTATATATTAAATATAAAAATTTCAATTTATAAATTAATTTTAGTATACACTAAAAAATATTTTTCAGAAGTAACTTAGGTTACTAAAATAATATCAATTAAAAACTAAAGTTTTCCAAAATATATTTAACTATATTAGATAGTCCCTTACTAACTTAATATTAATTTAAAAATAAAAGGTATGAATGAAAATAAATTTTAATAAAACTTATTTTTAATTCACACCTTTAATTTTTCACCAATATCTTCATATATACTATTTTAATTTATAAAGCTAACATCTTAATTCATTAATGGGAGCAGCTTTTATTATTTTTCCTTCTTTTAACTCTATAAATTTATTTGCTAAAGCCTTTGCATCACTTCTATCATGAGTTACAAATATAGATGTAATTCCAGCCTTTATAAGAATATCTTTTATTTCCCCTCTTATTTTTTCTTGAAGATCTGCATCTAAGTTTGAAAAAGGTTCATCTAATAAAAGTACTGATGGCTTTGGTGCTATAGCTCTTGCTATGGCTACCCTTTGCTGCTGTCCTCCACTTAATTCATAAGGATATTTATCTTTATGTTCCACTAAATTAACAAGTTTAAGCATATCCATAGCTATTTTTTCTTTTTCTTCCTTATTTTTGCCTTTTAGTCCAAACTGAATGTTTTTTTTCACAGTCATATGAGGAAATAAAGCATAGTCTTGAAAGACCATTCCAACGCCTCTTTTTTCAGGCTCAACAAAATTATTATCTGAAAAAACTATTTTCCCACCAATTTTAATTTCTCCTTTATATGACTCTTCTAAACCAGCAATTATTCTAAGTATTGTACTTTTTCCGCTTCCACTTTCACCTAGAATAGATAATATCTCTCCCTTTTCTAAGCTCATATTAAAATTATCTATAATATCATTCTTAGACTTAGGATATTTAAAATATAATTCTTTTATTTCAATAAACATTACTAATCCTCCTTGTCAGCAACTTTATATAAGAAATATATAGCCACAAAACTAACAAAAACTATTATTAGAGATGGTATTGCTGACTCAGGTATCATCTCATCATTGGCATACTCAAATACCTTTGTTGATAAAGTATAAAAGTTAAATGGTCTTAAAGTTAAAACCAAAGGTAATTCCTTTATAATATCAACAAAAGTTAAAGCAAAAGCTCCTAAAATAGCAGGTTTTAACATATGTATATCCACTTTAAAGAATGTTTTAGTAACCCCATATCCTAAAGTTCTTGAAGCTTCAGAAAATTTATTACCTATCTTTTCAAAGCCACCCTCTATATTTTGATATCCTATTGCTAAAAATCTTATTACATAAGCAAATACCAACATTATTATACTTGTGCTTAAGGCTAATCCTTTTATTTTATTATCAATATCTACAAAAAATAAGATCATAGTTATGGCAACTACAGCCCCAGGAATGGAATATCCTATTAAAGTTACTTTTGCATATATTTTTGATAATAATCCACTTCTAGTTCTTACATAGTTTGCTACTATTAAAGCCATTATAACTATAAGTAAACTACATCCAGAGGCAAGTATTACTGAATTAAATATCATACTTAAAAACTGACTATAATAGATATTTTTATAACTAGCAATTGCCCAAGCTATCATTTGAAGTACTGGTATAAGAAATCCTAGTGAAAATATTATTAAAACATATAATGTAACTATAAATTTATTAAAGCCTTTAAGATTTTTTCTCTTTATTGGTCTAACCTTTGTATTAGTAAAACTATATTTTTTTCTTCCTCTTAAGGCCTTTTCTGACGAAATAATTATAAATACTACTACCATAAGTATTCCTGCTAATCTTATGGCTGAATCTACATCCCCTAAGGATATCCAACTTTTAAATATAGCTGTACTAAATGTTTGTACACCTAAATATGATACAACTCCATAATCACTTAAAACTTCTAAGGCTATTAAGGTTGAGCCTGCTACTATAGCTCCCCTACTTACAGGTATGATAACTCTAAAGAATATTCCTATTGCACTGCTTCCTAAAAGTCTTGCACTTTCTATTAATCCTGCCGATTGTTTTTCTAAAAATGTCATTGTAACCATATAAACATATGGGAATAAAAACAATGTAAATATAAAAATAGCTCCCTCAATAGACATAATATCAAAGTATTTTTGATTTAATTCTACCCCTAAAATATTTCTAAAAAATCTCTGTATAACTCCAGTGTAACTAACCATTCCTGAATATGTATATGCCCCTATATATGGTGGTATAGCTAATGAAAGTATTAAAGCCCATCTAAAAAATTTCCTAAATGGAAAATCATAGGCAGATATAAGCCAAGCTAAAGTTACCCCTATTATTATGCTTAATAAAACAGTAAAAAAGACTACTATTATAGATGTAACTATATAATCCTTTAATAAATATTCTTTTATGTGATACCATGTTTTGTTTGGTTTTTGAAATAAATGAATAATTATATCTATATTAGGAAGTACAATCATCAAACTGATGATTGTACTTAAAAGTGCCCACCCATTAAATTTAATTTTTTTCATTATTTCCATCCTACTTGATCAAAAATTAATGTAGCCTCTTGTTTTGATTCTCCTAAAGTTTCATAGTTTAAATTTTGAACTTTAAATTCTCCCCATGATTTTTGTAATTCACTCTTACCAACTTTAGTATTTAAAGCAAACTCTCCATTTTCGTCAACATATGCTTTTTGTGCTTTTTCTTCAGTTAAATATTCTAATAATGCTACTGCATTTTCTTCATTTTTAGCATTCTTTGTAACTGCTCCAAAACTTAAATTTAAATGAGTATTTTCTGGGAATAGAACTCCTATTTCCTTACCAACTTTAGCTTCTTCTGCATCTGATGAAGATATCATCTTTGCAATATAGTATGAGTTCATTATTCCAACATCACCTATTCCAGCCATAATAGCTTTAGCCTGATCTCTATCATTTCCTTCTGGTGTTCTAGCAAAATTATTAACAATACCTTGAGCCCATTCTTTTGCCTTGTCAGCCCCATCTAATTGAATGAAAGATGAAAGTAAAGCATTATTATATGATGAACTTGAACTTCTTGTTAATACTTTTCCTTTAAATTCATCCTTAGTTAAATCATTATATGTTTTTATTGTTTCTGGATTTACCTTTTCCTTATTATAAACAATGATTCTTGCTCTTGAAGTTAATCCAACCCAGTTTTTTCCTCTATATTCTGAAGGTATATTTTCATTTATCTTTTCTGATGATATATCCTTTATTAAATCTTTCTCATTAAGTTGAGCTATATTTTCTGCTCCAACAGTTAAAAATACATCAGCAGATGTATTATCTCCTTCTCTTGCCATTCTCTCAATTAGCTCATCACTTTTTCCATCAACTAAATTTACTTTTATCCCTGTATCAGATTCAAAATCTTTAAATAATTGCTTATCTATATCATAATGTCTTGATGAATAAACATTGACAACTTTCTCTCCTGATCCAGTTTCTTCTGCCTTAGCTTCCTGATTTTTTTGTCCACACCCAGCTAAAACTCCCATAGATACTAAAGCAGTTAATGTTAAGGCTAATAGTTTTTTTCTTTTTAACATTTTCTTTTCCCCCTTAAATTTACAAATAATTAAGCTATTTTTTATAACAACTTAAAAAATTCACTTTATCTTTATGTATATTTAATAAATTTAAAAACCTCAAGATAATGATATCGGTTATCATTTCTAAAGTCAATGATTTTTAATATTATTAAATAATTATTTTCATTTAATACATATTATCAACTTTTTTCATTAACATTATATACTTTACTAAATTAATCCCCTTTCTAAATTTAACAAACTTAAAGGGCAATGAACTTATTAGCTCATTGCCCTATTATTTATAATTTTAATTGTTTAATATAACCTCTGAATTGAAACTAGTTGAATTATTTAAATAAATTTTTAGTTTTTCAATTCTCTTCTTATTTGTTTTACAAACTTGGAAAGAAAGATTGTCATATTCAACCATTTGATTTTCACTTTGCGGAATATTTCCTATTAAGTTAACAACAAAACCACCAATAGTCTCTATATTTTGACTTTCAAGATTTAGGTTTAAATAATCATTTAACTTGTCTAATGTTAATAAACCATCAACTATATAGGTATTATTATCTATTTTATCTATATAGTTTTCTGAATCGTCATACTCATCTAATATATCACCCATAACTTCTTCAATTAAGTCTTCTATAGTAACAATTCCAGAAAAACCACCATATTCATCTATTATTACAGCCATATGTTGCTTACTATCTTGAAGCTCTTTAAATAAATCATCTATAGCTTTATTTTCAAGAACAAAGTAAGCTGGACGTATTAATTGATCTAATTTAATGTTATCTACTCCAACCTTTACAACGGCTTCAAAGAAGTCTTTTAAATAAAGTATTCCTACTATATTATCCCTAGTTTCATTATAAACAGGAACTCTTGAAAATTGCTCACTTATAAGTTTCTTAGCAATTGTTTCATTTGGAGTTGTTGATTTTATAGCAAAGACTTCTCCCCTAGGAGTCATAACTTCTTTAACAACTTTATGATCAAATTCAAATATATTGTCTAACATATCCTTTTCAGTTTTATCGATTACACCACTCTCTTGTCCAATACTTATCATGGATTTTATTTCATCCTTAGATACAGTTTCTTTATCTTCACACTTATTTAAACCTAATATTTTTATAAATAAGTTTGTTGAAGCTGAAAGAATCTTTACAAATGGTGTTGATATTTTAGAAATAACATTGATTGGTCTTATAGCCATTAAAGCAATTTCTTCTGGCTTTTGTAATGCAATTCTCTTTGGAAGTAATTCTCCAAAAACTAAAGTTATATAAGACAAAAGCACAGTTATAAGTATAACTGATATCTCATTACCATAAGGAATATTTAGCTTGTACATGAATTGCGCTAGAGTTTCTGAAATGCTAGTGGCTGCTGATGCACTGGCAAAAAATCCTGCAAATGTTATTCCTATTTGAATAGTAGATAAAAAGTTGCCAGGTGATTTTAAAACCTTTTTTAATAAAAGGGCTTTTTTGTTCCCTTTCTCTGCAAGCATCTTTATCTTAGATTTATTTACAGATACCATTGCCATCTCTGCAGCTGCAAAGAACGCATTAATTAAGATAAGAACTAATATTAGAATAATTTTTGGTAAAATACTGGGACTCGGGTCCATTCTTTAACTCCTCCTCTAAAAAAATGAATTTTCTTCTTTATCTTATAGATTAATTTGAAATAAAATGTCATATAAGATAACCAATTTTAGACCATAATACCACACTGGTACCTTTTATTCAATTATATAATATGCACAATTTAGCCTAAATTATACTAAATAAATAATTTAAGTCACTTATCTTATTTATTACATATATTTGAAAAATAATACTATAATATTTAACTTTTAAGACCTTTTCTACATATGATAAAGAAGGCAAATTTAAGCTTTAATATTAAGTAAGGTGATTTATTGTGAAAGAAAATTTGAATCTTTTTAAATTTCTTTTTGGAACAACGATTCTTTTATGTTGTTGCAGTAAAGATATAATCTTAAATTCCATAAGATACACAAAAACAACTTTTAAAGCTAAAATTCACAAAAATAAATAAAATAAGTTTCTGTAAGATAAATATATTAACTAATAATTATTATTGATTTTTTTATACTATATAGTATAATTTAATTAAACGATATGAATAATTTATTGGGAGGTATGGATTATGAGTTTAGCAAAATTAATAGACGAAAAAAGAAAAGCTAAAGCTAGAGCTGAAAGAAATAAAAAAGCTAAAGTTGCTGTAACTGGAGCTGCCGTTGGTACATTAGCAGGAGTATTAGGTGGTTTACTATTTGCTCCTAAATCTGGAAAAGAAACAAGAAATGATATAAAAGAGGGTTCAAAAAAGGCTGCTCAAAAATTAAATGATAAAAGTGTTGAGTTAAAAGAAAATTTAAATACACAAGTTGCAAAAGGAAAAGAAAATATTTCTGATGCAAAAAGTAAAATAAAAGAATATCTTAATAGTAAGAAATGTAAAAACATTGAAGAGGCTGTAGAAGAAAACTTAAATGTTCCTGTTGAGGTTGCAGATGAAGCTACTTCTTTAGAAACTGAAGAAGTTAAAGAATCTAACTAATAATTATGTATATAGATTTAAATTTTATTTACCTATTATTAGCTTTATTAGGTTGTGTGGCTATTGTTTATTTGATACTAACATTAAACAAAGTTTTAAAGTTAGTATCAAATATAAATAGTCTTTTAGATCAAAATAAGGACAACCTTACTAAGACTATTAACGATTTACCTACAATAGCTAATAATGTGAATGATGCTTGTCAGAACATTAAGGATATATCTGATGTTGCAACTGAAACTACAGCTGACTTAATTGTTGCTAAAGAGAATATAGAATCTAATGTTGAAACAGTTAAAGAAATTGCTAAGATAATTAATCAAGTTTTCTTTAAAAAATAAAAAAACTCATTCCAATCTAAATCTTTTAAGATTTTTTTGGAATGAGTTTTTTTAATTATCATGATCTTTCAAACCCTAAATTCTCAAAAAGAACTATAGATTTATCATTATAAGCTTCTAAATTAATTCTAGTAGCTCCTTCTACATCATCAACCATTTTATATGCCTTTGATATAAGAAGTTTGCCTAAACCCTGCTCTTGATATTTAGGAAGAAGTGCTAAATATTTAATTTCTTGAACTCCAGCTTCCTCTGAAAGGCTTGGAACAATCATTATAGTTCCAATTCTCTCTCCATTTTCATTTTCAAGAAATACGCAACGATTTTTAAAATTTCCTTTTAAGCTATTTTCCTCTTTAAAAATCCTTCTAATTGCTAATTGATAATCTTTAAAAACACCTGCTGAATACTGAATATATGCCCAGTTGTTCTCATCACCAATTCTAAAATCAGTAAATCTATATCCATCAGGCAGGGAAGTACTATAAATTTTTTCTAGTTTATTCTTTGCTTCTGAAGACTTTTTACTATTTTCTTTACTCTCCATTTTCAATCCTCCCTATAAAGCTTTATATTAAGGTTTTAGCATATTCCTATTTCTCTTATAATTTTACCCAATAATTTCATTTTATTAGTTACAACAATATTATTTTATATAACTACTTATACTAAATTATAGAATTCTTTTTGTAATATTTCCAGTAACTTATTCTTCATTTCTCCCCATTAATGCTTATATTAGATATATATATCCAATATATCCACTAATAATATATTAGATAAAAAATAAGCCATATTAAAACCCTTAAATAAAAGTTTTAATATGACTTTAATACTTTTCTATGTCTTAAATCATTTTCGAAATTAATCTAAATCTATATTTAACTAAAAATCAAAATTCTCCTAAAATATATCCCAATATTTAATATAATGTTTTTCCTGTTGAATCAATATATGAATATGTTCCGTCCTTATCTACTAAAATAACATCCTTTGATATAACTCTTATATCATTATACTCTTCTTCTAAAATTACACTTCCGTCCTCTTTAAGTAAACCTTTTTTCCCCTCTTGATTCACAGAAACTATTAATCCACTTGGATAAACCTCTAAGGCTGAGTAATCTTTCTTTTCAAGATTTTTAATTTCTTCACCCTTAGTATTTATAACAGACATATATTTTGATTCTCCATCTAATATATCAACTACTGCTAAGCCACTATCACTAAATCCATTTATAGATACTTTATTCTCAAAGTTTATCTTAGTTTCTACTTCTTTCCCATCTTTATCAATTATTATATGCTTATTATCTTTTCTAGCAAAAGCAACCCCATTATTCATTGCTGTTACTCCATCAAAGTCTGGCATTATTGCCCAAGATCCCTCTTTATTTAAAAATCCTATCCCAGACTCATCTAATCTTGCTGGAGCTACCCCCTCATTCATAGATCCAACATAGAAATATTCTATTGGCACTATAATTTCTCCCTTTTCATTAAGTGCTCCACAAAGATTACCCTTTGATACAGGAATAAATCCCTCATTTATTTCTCCTATTGATGTGTATTCACAAGGGATTATTTCATTTCCCTCAGCATTTAAAAGACCATACATTTTATTCTTTTTAACTAATATATATCCCTCTCCAATATCCTTTATAATTTCATCATATCTTCCTGGTTCTACAATAACTTCACCCTTAGTATTTAGTATTCCAGTAGTTTTTAAAGTCTTACCAGATTGAGCTAAGCTTTCAATTGCTTCTGTAGTATTTTCATTAGTTAAAATCTCATTAGCTAACTTTTCATATCTTATAAGATTATTATTTAAAGGTGATAATACCCCATCTTCTTTTTCTACTAAAGTCTTACCCTTCTGATTTATTATCTTGTAAGTATTTCCCTCCTTAACTCCAGCCATTCCATAAGAAAACTCACTACCTTTATCGAATTTAAAACCTATAGATTTTTTTCCCTTTTTATCTATATAAGCAACTTTTCCTTCATATCCTTTTTCCATAAATATTTCTCCATCTTCAGTGACTCCAAACATACCTGGTTTAGAATTGCTTAAAGATATTGAAGATTTATCTTCTGTTATAATATAAAGTTCATTATCTGAATCTTCCTTTGCACTACTTGTACCACATCCTGTTAATACTGAGGTGCATAATATGGTAGCCATAGCCATGAAGCAAATATTTTTTAGTCTCATAATAAAATCCCCCTTTAAATATCTACTTATTATTAATTAAACACTATCTTTAATTTTCCTTCCAAAATATCACAGAATATATTTTATGTAAAGTTATACTTATAAACATATTTTCTTCTTTCTTTTGCCCCAAACATATATCCGTGATTATTTATTAAAAAGTTTAATGTAAGATGATTAAAAGTTTTAAAGGAATCAATATTGCATATATGCCCACAATTTTTTATTACAACAATATCTTCTTCTGGTACAAACTTTTTTATAGTAGGAAGAAAAACATGGTCTTGATCTCCCATAATAAAGATTTTCTTTACATTATTCTTTACATACTTATAATTCTCTAAATGTTCCCTCATAAGCTCAACCCATCTAAAACATTCATTTTTATCTAACTTTTCAGCAGCCTTTAAAAATATATTTCTTGAAAGCTTATGATTTTTACATGGCATTGACATATAAGCTACAATTTTATAAAAGATTTCCCTTGGAATAATATTCTTTGTAACTAAGGCTAAATTCAAGAAAAATTTAGACTTTAAGTTCATACCTACAATTCCTCCCCCTAATATCATAGAAGAAACTCTATTAGGGAAATATTTTTCAAATTGCATTCCAACTATAGTACCAAGGGATATACCTAATACGTTTACTTTTTCTATATTTAACTTATCTAATATCTCTACAATATCTTCACAAATGTATTTAAAAGATATTTCACCTTTAGTTTTTTTCATGTTTTTCAAAGTGTGATTTTGTGAATTTCCATGGCCATGAAGGTCTACTAAAAGCAAGTTATAATTTTCTGACAGTACATCTATTTGCTTTTTAAATATATTTAAATTTCCACCTATTCCATGAAGCATCAGAATCCATTCTTTATCTTTATGGAGATATTTATTATTTACTACTTTATAATATAGCATTTATATTGCACTCCTTAATACTCTGATTTAAAAACTTTCACATTCATCTTATGAGTTAATAGCTTACTCTCTTTAACAGAAAAATTTTAAGTCATATATCTTTAGGAGTATCAAAATAAATTTTTATAAACCTTACAAGCATTATGAAGAGAATATCTAGATGAGCTTTAGAATTTAAATTATTACGCAGAAGATATTACGTTAAAAAACTGAGACTGTTCGAAGCGTAGCAAGTTTCGAAGTTTTAGTAATATCTTCGGAGTAATAATTATAAATTCTTAGCGTAATCTAGTAATTCTCGGAATATGTTTGTAAGGTTTATTATTAACTTTTGATACAGTCCCTTTTAAAGCTATTTTAAATTACGTCTAATTATGTTTCTTAAATTCTATCACCTTTTCATGCCCCATATACCACTGTCTATGGATATTTGAATAAAATTTTACACAGCATTAACATTGTTTAAACCTAAGCAATATTACCTTATTGTAATCAAGGTTATTTCTGGTCTATTCATAATTCTCATTTTAAAAAAATCATTTCCAAGCCCTCTACTTAAAATCATAGATGAATCTTTTTCTATGAAAATCCCCTTTTTTCTCTCCATTAAGTTATTAAATATATATCTATTTATGGCTCTAGTATATCCTGAAAAAGTAATGTCACTTCCCCACTTTACATAGGCCTCAAAATTTATTACATCATTTGCTAGCACAATATTAAATTCACTTCTATTAGGACTTCCTAATTTATTTACTACATCTTCTTTTGAAAATATCTTTTCCTTCTTAAATCCTTCTTTAAGAGAAAAAGACTTTATTTCATCTTCTATGTAAATTCCATAAATATTTAATTTATCTTCCTTTTTTATAAGTGAAACCTTACTATTATTTAAAAGTATCACCCCTATATCCACTAACCCCTTTAAATAATCTCTATATTTTTCATACTTTTTCCCACTTAATTTTTTGCATCCTTCTATAGAATAATAAATTGGATAAAAGCTCCTTAAATTTTTGCATAGTTCTAAAAAAACAAAATCCTTATCTAAGGATGAAGTTAACATATTTCCAGTTGTAACAATAATATCTGGTTTTAAAGAATTTATTTTTTCTATAAGCCTATAATTTTCACTTCCAAAGGTTTTTCCATATAAATTATTTAAATGTAAAATTTTAAATCCTCTAAAGGATTTAGGGGTTTTTCTAGTAAATAATTCATATTCATTTATAAAAATACTATTATTTTCATAGACTAAATAAGTGGTAGCAGCAATTCCTAAAATTGAAGTTATCTTTGCCAAATCTGAAATCTCATTCATATGAATACTAATCCTTTAAATTTTTGCTCTTATATTTTATATATGAATATAAAAATATAATTAAAACTCCTTAATTTATTTACTTTTATTTCTTTTATTTCCAAATATTGGTTTTTATGGTATGATTATTTAAGATAGGAGGTGTCCTTGTTGCAAATTTAGTTAAATTTAATGAAATATAGTACCTAAGGCAACATAATATATTTATGAATTTATTATCTGAAAGCAATATATCTACCTTAAATAAAAAATCACACTTAAAAATAAAAAATTTAATAATCTTTTCTGTAATAGTTTTTTTAGGCTCTTATTTTTTAACCAATTATCTAATTTTCAAAGCTTATATTCCTACTGGTTCTATGAGACCTACAATAATGGAAGAAGATGAAGTAATTGTGAGTAAAATTTACACTAGTATAAATAGAGGGGATATCTTTGTATTCAGTCATGAATCCTCAGAAGAATTGCTTATAAAAAGAGTTGTTGGTCTTCCTGGAGAAAAAGTTGAAGTAAAAGATGGGCTTTTATATGTAAATGATGTTTTTATTGATGAACCTTATGTGAAAAATAATGAATCAATGAATAAAACTTTTTATGTTCCTGAAGGAAACTACCTATTTTTTGGTGATAATAGAGCAAGATCAGAAGATGCAAGAAGATGGGAAAACCCCTATGTTCCTAAAAAAAATTTAGATGGGAAAGCTCTTTTTACTGTATACCCTAAAGACAGAATTGGATTTTTAAAATAAATCTCTATTTTAAGCTATTGTTGATTTTCAATTAATAAAATTAGTTAAAAATCAACAATAACTTAAAACATCTCTAAAACTTTCATCTTACTTTTCATTTATAAAAACAATCGTCATATAAATTGCATATATGCTTAAAACCAGCATTAATGCAGTAAATACTGACATTAGCATTTTCATCCAATATATATAAGATGAATTTTTCTCTAAGTTTTCATTTACTTCCTCTTTTATCTGTTTAACACATTGATTTACTTCTATTTTTTCATCTTCATTAAGTTTCGCTCCATTTTTTTCATTATTTTTGGATAAAACATATTTTTCAACTTCAGGCAAAACTTCTTCTATGTTATATCCCTTAGTATTAGCTAAAACATCTAAAGTCATCATTTCTTCTGGAGTTAAAGAATTATATTTATAATAAATATTAGGAACTCCTGTTAATTTCTTTTCCTTAATATAGTCTCTATATACCTTCCCTCTTTTAACAACTTTAGAATTTATATCCCAACTTGAATTTAAATAATAAAGATCATAAACTCTAAAAGTTATAGGTACCAATATTAAAATTAATAAAAATATTTTTGCTAGTATGCCAAACTTTTCATTCACCATAATAAAGCCTCCATTAATTTTCAATATATAACAAAAAGTCCTATAAGCTAAGGGATACTTATAGGACAAATGCATATATATATGAAATATAGGGAAATTAGGTTTATGCTTTAACCTGTTAATATTATATTAACATACTGTTACTTATTATTCAAGTATTTTTTCAAAAATTAAACATTTTTTGATTCTAATTCCTATAAATAAAGGAAGTTTTTTTATTTAAGCTTTCTTTTCTATATTTCACAAGTGAACTACTCTTCATTTATAGAAGTGGGAGCTTCTTGGTCAATATACCCAAGGGTACAAGTTTTCCAAAGCTAACCCAGTCGCACCAAGGGTTTATACAAAACTAATATATGACTAAAACCATATTTTAATATAGAAGATTATATGTTAGTTTATGTGAGGACTTTGGAATCCTTCTCTCTTTACAGAATGTTTTTTTGCTGTTCTATTATGATTTTTTCCTTCTTCACTAGTTATTGGAGTTTGAAAGTTACATTTCTCCATTCTTGCTACCTTATTATCTGGTTGACTATCCTTTGTCATAAATATATTCCTCCTTAGTTAGTTAAATTCAATTTTATTTTTCTCATAAAAAGAAAATATTATTATGGTAAATAATGAAATAACACTAATATAAATCTTCTCTTTTAAATTATAAAATTAAATTTTTTATGCATAATAAGTTTTTTATATTTAAATTATTAGTATGATATCTTCATAAAAATCTACAAAATAATTAATTTTAAGTAGAATATATTTTTCAACCAAATTTTATTTTAAACTATATTTATCTTTATAAAATATATCAGAAGAATCCTTATATACTCCAATTATTAATACTTCATCAAATCTTTTTAATTCCATTGCCTCCTGAGCTTCCATATCTAAATTTTCCCCTTCTTCACATAAGTAAGCTATGGCATAAGCTTCTCTATCATTAAAGTTAACAGTGTCTATTATAACTGGGAATTTAACTATGTCCTCTCCTATTAACATATCTACTGATCTAAAGGCATCAGAAATATCCTTAGCACTTTCACCTCTATCTCTAGCCATATTTATAAACCAATTTTCATATTCCTCTATGGTCTTCTTTGGAACTTCAAAATCTTTTAAGGTTTTATCATTATGAAAATAAGTTTTTAAATCTTCTTTCTTTATTTTCGTATTACTATTTCTAAACTGTTTATACTTATCTTTCGATTGTATTGTTATATCTCTTTTCTCATTTTCTTCAACTTCAATTTCATTATCAATAAAATTTATGGCAATTTCATTTCCTTGTGCTCCACAAGCTATTAAGTTACATACTAAGATTATATTTATTAAAATTAGGCTTACCTTTTTCATAAATTCACCTCAGTATATTTTTACCTTTTTACCCAAACTCTATTCAAATAAAAAAACTCAAAAGAAAAAGCTTTAAAAATAATAAAAAGCTGTATAAAAACAACTATAAAACTTATAAATATATTCTGAGAATTACTGAATTTCGCTAAGAATTTATAGCAATTACTCCGAAGATTTTACTAAAGCGAAAAACTCCCTTCGGTCAAACAGTTTCGCTTCTTAACGTAAAATCTTCTACGTAATAGCTTAAATTCTAAAGCTTATTCAGATATTCTCTTCATACTATTTATAAGTTTTAATGTAAGTTATTTTTTATACAGCTTATTAAAATCTATAAATATATATTTAACTTAATTAGAGGATTATTAAGAGTAATAAAATTTTATATTTTAAACAACACTGGAGATAGTATTAAAGAGTATAACTCTTTAAAATAACCACTAATTAAGTTAAAACAAGCAAATTTATTATTTTTTATTTATAACTTTCTCATAGATAAAGTGTGAGAATAATGAGTTTGACCATGCAAACCAATCTCTTGTAAACTTAGTAGGATCATCTACATGGAAACCTTCATGCATATATCCAGTTCCTGCATCAGTTTCTTTTAATAATTTAATTAACTGATCTATTTCCTCTTGATTATTTGTTGTTAACCCTTGCATTGATAAAGCTATGTGCCAAATATATTGGTCTGGAGTATGTGGACTTCCAATTCCTTTAGCAGCTTTTCCTTCAAAGAAGAATCTATTATTTTTGCTTAAAATAAATTTTCTAGTATTTTGGTAAACTTCATCTTCAATTCCTTTGTACTCTAAATAAGGTATTGATAAAAGGCTTGGTACGTTAGCATCATCCATGAAGTTATAGTTACCCATACCATCAGTTTCATATGCATAAACTTCTCCGAATCCTTCTTTATAGACTTTTCCATGTTTTTCTATAGCATTATCTATTTCTTCTCTTAAACTATCAGCTTTTTCCTTAAGCTCTTCATCCTTATAAACTTTCTCTGCAATTTCTGAAATATATCTTAAGGCAACTACAGCGAACATGTTTGCTGGAATTAAGTATCCATATTCACACGCATCATCACTTGGTCTAAATCCTGACCATGTCATTCCTGTGTAAGTAACTGGAGTTCCTAACCCTTCATGGCTTAAAGTGTCAGTTACTGAACAATTTAATCTTTGGAAGCTATAATCTGATTTTTCCCTATGATATTGCTCCACTCTCCAAAGATCTATTATCATATTGAAAGCTTTTTTAATATCATCATTAAAGAAAGTTTCATCGCCAGATTCTTTCCAATACTTATGTATTAATCTAACTGGATAACATAGTGAATCTATTTCATACTTTCTTTCCCAAACCCAAGGACTATCCTTAGTTATATCATTGTCCCATTTTTGTCCATTAGGCTCTTTATTAAAGGCATTTGCATATGGATCTATGAATATACATTTTATTTGTCTATTTATTAATCCAGTAAAAATAGCCTTTAATTCTGGATATTCCTTAACAAATGGTAAGTAATGCTCTACTTGAGAAGTGGAATCCCTAAGCCACATTGCAGGAATATCACCAGTAATTACAAAGGCATCTCCCTCTGAAACCTCTACAGTTGTATCCATTGTATTTATAAAGCAATTATAAAATAATTCTTGTAACTTCTTGTCCTCTATTTTAGCTGATAAATCTTTACCAATTTTTCTTACAATCTCTTTTAATTCGTTAGTTGATAAACTCATTTTCTTTACCCCCAAGTTCAAGTATTTATTATTTAGTTATTTCCTAAATTAAAACTAAATTTTAATTTAATGTGCTTCTTAAGTTATAATTAAAAACTAAGTAACTTTTTAATCAACACTAATTAAAAACTAAATTTATTTAAATTCTATGCTTTACTATTTAACTAAAAGTTGACTTAATTTTATAGAATTCCTAAGCAACTTCAGATACATTGTATACCATTTCATCTTTGTAATAAATATACTTTTTTAAAGTTCTTTATGTTTCTAAAATTTATCACTTAAATCTAGAAACTAGACAAGTTCATAATAAACAACTTATAAATAAAACTTATAAATAAATTTCGAGAATTACTGAATTTCGCTAAGAATTTATAGCAATTACTCCGAAGATTTTACTAAAGCGAAAAACTCCCTTCGGTCAAACAGTTTCGCTTCTTAACGTAAAATCTTCTACGTAATAGCTTAAATTCTAAAGCTTATTCAGATATTCTCTTCATACTATTTATAAGTTTTATACACATCAGTTTAAAAAATATGTTTTTTGTATAAAACTATATTACAATGTTTAAATAACTATTTTAAATAAAAACACTAAAACAAGTAAAGTGAAATAATTTTCTGTATTATAATAGAATTAAAACTTTATTATATTATTAAGTACATATAAATTGGAGAAATACTATGAAACTAAAATATAAATACAATATAAAAAAAGAATTTAATATATGTTATCTTTCACTAGTTTGTTTTTGTCTCATTTTAATTATTATTAGATGGATTAATAGTTTTAATAGCAACATTGTATTCATTAATAACACTATTACTTCACATATATCAAACTTTTCCTTAAGTATTCTTTTTTACTTGTTTTATGGTTATATTATTATCTTATTTGATGTTAAATTTCGATATGTAATTGCATTAGGTATAAGTTTAATTTTAGGGAATTTTATATATGAATTATTTTTAAGTGTTATAAACACGAAGGATATTATTGATACTATATACGGATTAGCAGGATGTTTATTATCCTTTATATACTTAGCATTATTAAAGAAATATGGATTGATTTTAAACGAATAAAAAGATAAATAATATACTAATCTATACTTTAATTCAAGAACAATTTTAATAAATAACAAAATAAAAGGACCAATAAATCATTGGTCCTTTTTAAATATCTTATTTTCAATATTTGTACACTTAAACTATCAAGTAAATTATAACTTTTTAGCTATTAGGAACTTTATTTTTATTCCTTGTTTTGAGAACATTTCTTCATGCTCTGTTACTACATTGTATTCATATCCACTATTATGTAGATCACGAGTTATGTAAGTTATCTCAAAATTACACTCTTTAAAATACTCTAAAGATTCTTCAAAAAGCTCATCATCATCAGTTTTAAAATGGATTTCTCCACCATCAACTAAGAAATCTCTATATTTTGTTAACTGTCTTGTGTGAGTTAATCTTCTCTTCTTGTGTCTATCTTTAGGCCATGGATTACAGAAGTTTATATAAATTCTTTCTATCTTGTCATTGCTATCTAATATAGTATCTATTAAAGCAATCTCTTGAGGCATTAATTTAACATTATCTAAGGCTTTATTTTTCTCCTCATATGCTTTTTCTATATTTCTTTTAGCTAAAACAAGAACTTCATCTTTTATGTCTATTGCTATATAGTTTATATTTGGATGGTCAGAACCATGTACAGCCATAAATGTTCCTTTTCCACATCCTAATTCTAAATATATTGGGTTTTCTGTATTTTTAAAAGTATTTTTCCAATTACCTTTATTCTCTTTTGGATTAGCTACAAAGAAGTCACATGCTTCTAATTCTGGTCTAGCCCAAGGCTTTCTTCTCATTCTCATCTTAAAATCCACTCCATCCTTTAGTTTCAGAATTATTATACAGATTTATATGAAGTATATCAACCTTAGGCTTTTCCTAACCTTCTAAAATTTATATATAATCCCTAATTACCTCTTAAAATAATCTTTCATCTAAAAAAATCAACAAACCTTTAAACAAAAGTCTATTATAAAAATTATATAGTTTTAAAGAACTCCTTTGGAATATAATTTATGAACTGACTTATTTCATTTCTATGTCCATATTTTCCTTGAGAATTATAAGTTATTATTAACCTTTTCTTTGCACGAGTTATTGCCACATAAAATACTCTTTTTTCTTCCGCTAAATTTCCCTCTTTAATAGACATATAAGAAGGAAATGTATTATTTTGAATACCTGCTAAAAATACAGTATCAAACTCTAAGCCTTTTGCTTGATGTACAGTTATTATTGGTATTCTAGGCTTTTTAGTTCTATTTATTATTAAAGATTCTAACTCTCCATTAGAAAGACCTGTTATTCTTATAATATCTAACAAGGCATCTCTATTCCCTTTACTCTTATCATCTAAATCTCTAAATAAAGCATATAGATCTCTTAATCTATTTAACTTCTCTTTATTTTCATCTCCAGCATACATACTCTTAATATTAAAGCCATTCATTACACAGGCAACTAATTCGTAAGGTCTTTTACTTTCTGCTATTTTAAAAAGCTCATTTAGTTTCTTGCTAATAGCCGTAAATGCTTTTAAATGTTTTGACATTAAGGCCATTCTTTCCATTGAAGTTTCCCTTATCTTTTCATTTATTGCCCTAACTAGAAGCTCACCTGTAGCAATAATATCATCCATAGCATCATGGCTTGGCTTATGTTTAGTATCATAAACCTTACTTAGATTTTCTAGCTTATAATTTATATTGCCAGGATAAAATCTTCTATATATATCTAAAGTATCATAAAAAGTTTTAAACTTAGGCTTTCCTAAATTATTTCTTTCAAGCTCACTACATAGGATATTTATATCATATTGAACATTGTGACCTACTATTATAGAATCCTTAGAATACTCCACAAATTCCTTTAAAACTTTTTCTTTGTCCTCTCCAATTCTTTGAAGCATTTCATCTGAAAAACCATGAACATAATAAGAATCCTTAACTGTTTTCTTATTCTTTAGAAACTTTTCAAACTTATCTACTACTTCCCCATTTTTATTTAATTTTATAGCTGCTATTTGAATTATCTCATCCTCTGTAACATCAACCCCTGTACTTTCCACATCAAAAACTATTATATTCTCTTTTTCAAACTCATTTATTAGTAGAGAAAATTTTTCTCCATGTTCTAATACAATAGGATCTATATAATCTGCTAATCTTATACCAACCTCTTTGTACTTATAAGATTCTATAGCCTCTAAAGTTCTCATACCAATTCCTGTTGGAAGTCTATTAACTATTCTTTTTAAACTTAGAGAATCATATCTATTAGCTATTAATTTTAAAAAGGCTAATATATCTTTAACTTCTTGTCTCCTAAAAAACTTAAATTGATCTACAAGTATAAACTCAAAATCTGCTCCCTCATATCCACCGATTTGATAAAGCTCTTCACTAAGTCCTATATTATAGTTATTATCCCTTGTAAGAACACATACTCTTTTTAAATCTTCACCCTTTTCACATAGCTTATTTACATAATCAAAGATAAACCTAGCCTCTTCTCTTAATCCTCTAGTTTCCTTTAATAATATTTTCTCACCATCTTCTTTTGATTCTGCTAAAATACCATCTTTATACATAGTAGAAACTTTACTAGAAAAAGCATTGTTCAAAAATTCTAAGGAAGCCTTATTTAAATTTTTGGTGGCCCTATAATTCTTAGAAAAAACAATTTCTACAGGATTATATTTCTCTTTAAATTTATTAAAAATCATTTCTGGATCAGACCCACGCCAACTATATATGGTTTGAAAGAAATCCCCACATATAAGAACATTGTTTCCTTCAAAAAGCTTCTCAATTATTGAATACTCTATAATACTTGTATCCTGAACCTCATCTATATTTATATACTTAAATTTATTTTTAAGAGCCCTAACAACTTTTTCATCCTTAAATAATTCCTTAGTAAGTATTATTAAATCATTAAAGTCTAAAGCATGATCCTCTCTAAGCTTAGAATCATATAGTGTTACTAATTCATGACCATGAAATTTAATATAATTTTTAAGGTTTAAATTTAAGTTTCCTTTATTAGTACAAACTTGATTTATTTTTTCTTCTCTAAATTTAAAAATTTCATCAATTACAGTTTTATATTCATCTAAAACTCTATCCTCTAAAGTTTCTATTCTTACTCTTTCAACCTTTATAAAATCAATAACCTTTTGAATTTGCATATTAGTAGCCATTAAATTGCTTGTAGCATAGTAATAACTTAATTTACTTATAACTTCTCTACAATCATCTTCATCAAATATTGTGAAATCTGAAAAAATATCTGTATTTCTCTTTGCATAAGTTCTAACTACATCAAAGCAAAAACTATGAAAAGTTCTTATGGTTATATCCTTAGCCTCTCCCCCAACTATTTTCATTACCCTATCACTCATCTCTTTACATGCCTTATTGGTAAAAGTGATACATAAAATTTCTGAAGGCTTTGAATTTCCATTTTTTATTATGGAAGTTACTCTTTCTGCTAAGGTATTAGTTTTTCCTGTTCCAGCAGAGGCAAGCAAAATAATATTATTTTTTTGTTCATTTACAACCTTTTGTTGCTCTTCATTTAAATTAATCATAATAGCCTTCCTTTCCACATAAAATTCTATTGTAATTATAAATTAAGTTAAAGTTTAATTAAATATAATTACACTGAAATTTTATTTACAAATATCTATTATTTCTTTTAACAATTTTCATTTAAAATATCTATTAAAATTATTTTATAAGTTTTACACAAAAACAAAATGAAAATAATAAAAAAGACATTAAAGTATTATTCATTAATTAATACTTTAATGTCTTTTTTTATTATGATTTAAGCTTTGCTACTTCAAGCTCCTTTTCTCCTACACTTTCTTTTTTCTTAGAATAAACTAATTTATAAAGGACAATTCCACAAATTAATCCTATTACGCAAAGTGCTATCATTGATAAGAATATAAGATTATATCCCTTTATTCCTGGATGTGAATCAAGAAGTCCTCCATAGTAAGAGTTTATAAACATATCTGGTACATATCCTATAAATGAAACTATACCAGCTGCAATACCTGTATATTCTCTTGGAACTCTAACTTCATCAAGTGGTGCAAAGAACACCCCCTTCATTCCAAGTAAAATTATTGATAAGATTAACATATTAATAAGTACAGGTATTATAAATGCACTTTTTCCTGGCATAAATACATATACTAAAGTGAATATTATTGATAAAGTAAGTCCTATTATCATAAATTTAATAGTTGAATGCATTTTATCTGCAATAACCCCTGATATAGGTGGAGCAAGCATCATAATTACATAACTTCTTATTATTCCTATAAATGCTCCTAAGGCTACTGACATACCAAATATTTCAGTTACATAAGGTGTTAAGAATGCAAGTCCTGAAAATGCTGCATAAGTTGTAAACACTAAGGCTGCTACTAACCAAACTTCTGGCATTTTTACAACCTTCTTTATACCATGCACAATATCTCCTCTTGTTTGTTTATTTATTTCCTTTTCTTCTTTAGAATCATCTAATAAGAAATAAGCTATAATTCCAATAACTATAAGTGCTACTGAGTAAAATATTATTATTGATCTAATTCCTAATAAACCTTCTCCAAGTTTTGCAAGCATTCCTAAGGCTATAAATGAAACAACTGTAGAAGCTGCTCCTCTACCCCCTTCTAAAATACCAAATAACTTGCCTTGCTCTGAACTATCTCCAAGCATTCTGACAGCCTTAACCATAGTTGGCCAAAATGTAAATACTGTTGTTATTGCCCAAGCTCCATTTATAATTAAACATACTGTGTAGGATGGTATTGTTGCATACCAAAATCCTAAAAGCCCTGTTGCTATAAGAGAAAATGGAACTAATATCTTATAAGAGAATTTATCTGCAACTACTCCACCAGGTATATATAATAAAAAGTTAACTATTCCATACATACTTGTTAAAAAACCCATTTGAAAATTTGTTAAATGAAAGGCTTGTTGCATTGGTATATAAAAAACCTCTCTTAAATAAGGTAATCTATAAATAATTCCTCCACCAGCACATAAAACTAAAAGAGTAATCCATTTTTTAGCATTATTATTTTTCATCCCTTTCTACCCCCTCTTTTGTTATTTCATCTACCATAGTTAAAATTCTATTTTTTAAACCTCTATATAAAAATATCTGAAAAATAAATGATTAAACCCTTATTATATTTATTTATTTTTATTTTCTAAAACTTCTTTTAAAATATTAGGATAATTGGTTATTATCATATCAACGTTTAAGTCTATCATTTTTTCCATATCTTTTTTCTCATTTACTGTGTATACATTTACTTGTTGAAAATCTTCATGGGCATCCCTAACTATTTCTTCTGTTATACTATTAAATTCAGGATGAAGTGCTGAAGAACCAACTACCTTACAATAATTATGTGGTTCAAAAATACAATCCCAATAAAGTATTCCTGTTTTTATATTTTTATTAAGTCTTATACATTTTCTTATTGAATAATGATCAAAGGATGATATTATAACTCTATCCTCAAATCCATAATTCTCTATTTCTTTATATACCTTTTCTTCTAAACCTTCATAATGTATGATGCTATTTTTAAGCTCTATATTTATAAGTTTGTCGTTATCATTCATAAAATCAAAAAACTCTTTTAATGTAGGTATTTTTTCTCCCTTAAATTCATCAGAAAATTTTATTCCAGCATCTAAGTTACATAATTGTTCATAAGTAAAGTCCTTTACATACCCACTTCCATTAGTTGTTCTATCAACTTCTTCATCATGAATTACAACTGGAACTCCATCCCTTGTAAGATGAACATCCATTTCTATACCATCACAGTCTGCTTCTATTGCTTTCCTAAAAGCTATCATAGTATTTTCTGGATATAATCCACTTAATCCTCTGTGTGCTACGTTTAATATTTTTTTCATAGTTATTCCTTCTATACTTTTTCGATTATTACTGGAATTATATTTGAAGTTTATAGCTCCCTAAAAATAAATAAAGCTCAACCTAAATAATTTTAAGTTGAACTTTCTCTCAACATCTCTTAGTCTAACTTAAGTTTGTCTTAAATGTTTAGTTACAATTTCATTATAACAGTTATGAAAACATTTACTAAAAATTCAAATTTATTTATATGTTAAAAAAAGGTACTATTTTCTTAAAATTTTACCTCTAAAATTATGTATGATTTTTAAATAATAAAAAATCTTTGTATTTTTTATTAAAATTTGTATTTTTAATACAAATTTTCAAAGAAAACTCATTATTATAAGAACATAAAATAAATTTTATGAATTAGAAATATTATTTTATCTTTCTTTAATTTCTAAAGTATTATAGTAATTTTTTCTTTCCCCTAAAGATTATTCTAAAAAAATAAAAAGTTCCTCTTAAAAACAAAAATAGTACAAGTAACTTTTATTACTTGTACTATCTTTCTTAAAATTATTTTCTAATAAAATATTATATAGTTAAAACAGAATTAACAGAACTAATTTAATTTATATTTTTCAACAAAATATTATATTATTATACTAAAATCCAAATTTTACTTTCCACAATTAAAATTTTAAATCACTTTACATAGTTTCTATTTCTAATCCAAAATGATCTGATACAACTTCTTTATTTTTTCCATTAAATATAACCCTACTATCATAAACCTTTGTGTTTCTATTAGTAAAAATTATATCTATTCTTAATTCTCCAGTGTTATCTTCCCATCCAGCTATATTTTTATTAACTGTAACACCAGAATCCTTATTTTCCGCTAAATCATAAGTATCAATTAATCCATTACTCTTAAGAAAATCATATCCCTCATTCTTTAAAAAGGCATTATTATTGAAATCTCCCATAAAGAAGGCTCTATTTTTACTTTCCTTAGCATGTGCAAGTAAGTTTTCAACCTGGAATGTGAAGATTTCCTCTTTATCATGCCACCATCCCATGTGACAAGAATAAAAATCTATATTTTCATTGTTAATATCTATTGTTGCTTTTACTATTTTTCTTGATCTCCAAAAGGTTTTAGAGTGACTTTTTGATATATAAAAGCTTTCACTATTTACTATTTTATGCTTAGTTAATATACACAAACCTTCCTCATATATATCATATCCAATATGAGAGTAATCCCAAACTAGGTAGTATTCTTCTCCACCTAGTTTCTTTATTTCTTCAATTAATACTAATCCATAATTATCTTCTTTTAAATTTCCTTCTTTAACACTAGCCTTAATACTTTGGCTAGCCTCTTGAAGAGCTATAACATCATATTTCTCTTCAACTATTGTTTTTGCTAAGTATTTTATTTTGTATAATTGTTCTTCCTCTAGCCAAGAATGACAGTTTAAAGTAAGTAATTTCATTTTTAATCTCCTAAATACCTAAGATATCTTGAATATCTGATTTTAACACATCTGCTTTAGGACCATATATAGCTTGAACCCCTTTATCTTTAACTATAAGACCTAAGGCTTTATTATCTTTCCAAGCTTTTTCATCTCCAACTTTTTCAATGTCTTTAACAGTAACACGAAGACGAGTCATACAAGCATCTACATCTACTATGTTTTCTTTTCCACCTAGTAATTCAATAGCTTTAACTGCTAACTCATCCATTGAAGCATTGCTATTTGATGAAACTTTATTTGAATTTTCATCTTCATTATCAATATAGTTACCCATACGTCCTGGTGTAGCTATTTTGAACTTCTTAATTAGGAAGCTAAATACAAAGTAATTTAAGAAGAAGAATACTACTGCAACTATTATAAAGTTTATTAAATCCTTAGTTAAGCCTGCATTTATCATAAGTGGTGAACGAGTTATAAGCTCTATAAATCCAAAAGCATGAACTCTTAAGTTTATTATATCAGCTATGGCAAATCCTAAACCTGCAATTACTGCATAAACTACATATAATATTGGTGAAATAAACATAAACATAAATTCAATTGGTTCAGTTACACCAGTTAAGAATACTGCTATGGCTGCTGAGAAAAATACTGATTTATATTTTTTCTTCTTATCTGGATCAACATTTTTATACATAGCTAATGCTACACCTATTAATGAAGCACTTGAAAGTATTACTTGTCCAGCTTTGAAACGAGCAGGTACCACTGACCCTATAAGTTGATTGTATGAGGTTATATCTCCTGCTTGCTTAAAGTTATTTAAATCAGTTATCCAAGCAAGCCATAATGGATCTTGTCCTGCAACTACTTGCCCTGCTGTTGGACCTGTAAGTATATGATAAACTCCACCAAGCTCTGTATAGTTTACTGGAACTGTAAGCATATGGTGTAATCCAAATGGTAATAATAAACGCTCTAATGTACCATATAAGAATGGTGCTATTATTGGAGCTGTATCCTTAGATGTAGCTATCCATTGACCAAAAGTATTTAATCCATATTGTACAAATGGCCATACAAAAGAAAGTATTATTGCTGAAATTGTTGAGCCTATTATAACCATGAAAGGTACAAAACGTTTACCATTGAAGAATGCTAATGCATTAGGTAATTTATTATAATTATAGTACTTATTATATAAAGCTGCTCCTAAGAAACCTGAAATAATACCAACAAATACACCCATATTAAGTGCTGGAGCACCTAACACTGAAACAAAGTAATCTTTAACTAAAAGTGTTTGCCCTGTAAAGGATTGAACTGTAGCAGTTGAGTCACCAGCTAACATAGCATTACTTACGCTAAATATTACACCAGTGATTCTATTAATAAGAACAAATGCTATGGTACCTGCAAAAGCTCCCCCAGCACGTTCTTTAGCCCAAGATCCTCCTATTGCAACGGCAAATAGTAAGTTTAGGTTACCAATTATTGCCCAACCTATATCCTCCATAACTCTCGCTATAGTTTTTATGAAATCTACATCAATGTAAATTCCCATTACTTTACCTATTGAAATCATAAGTCCGGCAGCAGGCATTACAGCAACAACTACTAATAATGCCTTACCAAACTTTTGCCAGAAATCAAAAGACCCTAATTTAAACTTCTTCATTCTCAAAATCCCTCCATTTATTATTCTTATAACATTCATTCCAAGGTTATTGGTTATATAAACTCCAAATATTAAATTTTTTCTTTATATAGATCTAGCTAAAATACAAAACTAAAAATCAATCTTAAGTTTATTTTAATCTTTTTATATTTATTTTTATTTAATATAAAAACCTCTAAAAAAACTTAGATTAAATTCATTTCTAAAGTTTTAATTTAAATTTTTAGAATTATTATAAATAAAAATATAATAATCTCTTTAAGAAAGCTTATACACTCTGCATTCATAAGGTTTTAATGTAAACTCTGTTAAGTTTTTATGTTCACAAACCTCATAATTGTTAAGAATTAAATCCTTAAAATTAAGTTTTTCTTTCCCATACATGTACTTGGCATTTTCTCCAGTTAAATTAGCCATTATCAAGAACTTTTCATTATTTAAAGTTCTTGTATAAGCAAAGATATTTTCATCCTCTTCAAGAATTAAATCATATACACCATAGATTAAAGCTTCATTAGACTTTTTAAGTTTTATAAGCTTTTTATAGAAGTTTAAAACTGAATTTTCATCCCTTTCTTCAACTTCCACATTTATTCTTTTATAGTTCTCATTAACTCCTATCCAAGGTTTTCCACAAGTAAACCCTGCATTCTTACTTGAGTTCCATTGCATAGGTGTTCTTGAATTATCTCTTGAAGTGATCCAAGCTTCTTTTAATGCTATTTCCTCTGAAACACCACTTTCAATTCTTTCATTATAAGTATTTATAGTTTTAACATCATCATACTCAGATATGCTATGATATTTAACATTTGTCATACCAAGTTCTTGCCCTTGATATATGAAAGGGGTTCCCTTTTGTAAGAAATAAATTGCTCCAAAAGCTTTTGCACATTCAGTTAAATATCCCTTGTCATTTCCCCAAGTTGAAACAACTCTAGGTATATCATGATTTTCAATAAAAAGTGCATTCCATCCTTTGCCTTCTAAAGAATTTTGCCAATTTGTTAGAACATCTTTGTATGCTTTCACATCAAACCCTTGTCCCTCTTCATAATTCCAAAGATTAAGATGCTCAAATTGAAATATCATATTAAATGTCCCCTCATCTTCAGCTACCCAGTGATCAGCTTCATTGGCACTAACTCCATTTGCTTCTCCAACGGTAACTATATCGTACTTTGAAAAAGTTTCTTCTTTTAGTTCCTTAAGATGAGAATTTATTCCCTCTACATTCATATGTTTTTCAAAGGATGAAACATATTTAAATCCCTCTGGATTATCCATATCCTTAAGACCCTCTTCTTTTTTTATGTGACTTATGGCATCAACTCTAAACCCATCAATACCCTTATCAAGCCACCAGTTTATCATCTTATATAGTTCACTTCTTACCTCTTTATTCTCCCAGTTTAAATCTGGTTGCTCTTTAGCAAATAAATGGAGGTAATACTCTTCACTATTCTCACAGAATTCCCAAGCTGAACCTTTAAATATACTTTCCCAGTTATTTGGTTCCTCATCCCCTTTACCTTCTCTCCAAATATACCAATCTCTTTTAGGATTATCCCTAGAAGATCTTGATTCTATAAACCATGGATGTTCATGACTAGTATGATTTATTACTAAATCTATAATAAGTTTCATCCCTCTATTATGAACCTCATTAAGCAATTCATTAAAATCATCCATAGTTCCAAATTCATCTAAGATATCTTTATAATCACTAATGTCATAACCATTATCATGATTCGGTGATTTATACATTGGACATAGCCAGATTAAATCAATACCTAAATCTTTTAAATAATCTAATTTAGATATTATCCCTTGAATATCACCTATACCATCACCATTAGAATCCATAAAGCTCTTAGGGTAAATCTGATAAGCAATTAATTCTTTCCACCACTTTTTATTCATATTTTCTCCTTATGTTTACGTATATTGATTGAATTTTAAATTCGAACCATGTGCAAACGTTTGCCCACAATTCAAAAAAATTTGTTTTTTAGAATCACCTAAAAAACAGATTTTAAAATAAGGCTAAAATTCAAAGTTCGCTAGGCTCCTTTGAATTAAGTCTCATTTTATATTTTTATAATATCAGATAATTAAACCCTTTACAAAATTGATTTAAGAGAAAATTTATATTATTTTCTATATTTATCTTTTATTTTCTCTTCTATACTTAAATTTCTGTGCAAACGTTTGCCCAAGTTCCATGAGGAATTCTATCCTCTATCAATTAATTCAGTATCTACTATACAATATTTTTTTCTACATACTAAATTTCCATTTAAATAATCTATAAGCAGCTTAGTTGCCTCATACCCTAACTCTCTAGCATTAATATCTATAGATGAAATTGGTGGATTTTGATATTTAGTCATAGGTGTATTATTAAAACCTACTATTTTTACTCCTTCAATTCCCTCTTCATTTAAAAATTTATTTGCCCCTAAAGCAAGTAAATCATCTGTTGTAACAACTATCTTAGGAGTTCTTTTTGATATTATCTCCCTCATAGCCAAATACCCACATTCTTCTGAAAAATCTATCCCCTCAATAACCATAGTTTTATCATAATTTAAATTATTTGCCTTAAAAGCATCTTTAAACCCACTTAATCTATCTTTAGAAACATTCCAACTTTTCTTTCCCCCAATAAAAGCTATGTCACTTTGTCCATCTTTTATAAATTTATCAACTAATTTAAACATTGCTTGAAAATTATCATTATCAACCCATAAAACATCCTCTTCATCTGGTCTTCCAATAACTACAAAAGGGAAATTTATGTCTTTTAAATATTTTATAGTCTTGTCCTCTTCTCTAACAGATAATAAACATAATCCTTCTAATAGATTATTACTTGAAAATTCCTTTATAGTCTTTAGTTCGTCCTCATCATTTTTACTAAAAGCATACATGATATAGTATCCATTTTCCTCTGCTGACATACTCATACCTCTCATTGCTTCTACGAAAAAAGGATTTTTAAATGAATCATCTGCCTCATTAGGTAAAACTACCCCTAATATTTTTGTTTTATTGTTAACAAGACTTCTAGCTATTGCATTAGGTTTATAATTTAATTTTTTTATAGCCTTATTTACTTTTATTTTAGTTTCTTCACTAATTTTGGGGCTATCAGATAAAACTCTTGAAACAGTTGAAGAGGCTACATTGGCTTCTCTAGCCACATCTTTAATTGTAACTTTCACAAAATCACTCCTTCACACTTTAAAATATACCATAAAATTCTCCTGCAATCTACAAAGTGATTTAATTGTATAAAAGTACATATTTCATAGAGTATTTATTTAAAAATATTTGAGGTACATCAAAAAGTTAATATTAAACCTTTCGATGTACCTCAAGTTAAAATTATTTCATTAATTTACATATATCATTTGTGAAGTCTACAGGATCTTCAATGCTTAAACCTTCAACAAGTAAAGCTTGGTTATAAAGTAATTTTGTATATAGGTTAAATTTATCCTTATCATTTTCAAGTGCATCCTTTAATGAGTTAAATACTTCATGATTTGTATTAACTTCTAATACTTTTTGTGCTTTAACTCCTTGGTTATTAGGCATAGCACTTAATATTTTTTCCATTTCTATTGAAACTTCACCTTCTGAAGATAAACATACTGGATAATTTTTTAATCTACTTGAAGCTTTTACTGCACTTATTTTTTCTCCTAAAGCTTCCTTCATAGCTTCAAATATACCTTTGTTTTCTTCATTTTCTTTTTTGTTTTCTTCTTCTGATTCTATTCCTAAATCACCACTAGATACTGATTTGAATTCTTTTTCTTTGTAGTTCATAAGCATTTTTATTGCAAATTCATCTACATCCTCTGTGAAATAAAGAATTTCATAACCTTTGTCTAATACCATTTCAGTTTGTGGCATTTTCTCTATTCTTTCATTTGATTCACCAACAGCATAATAAATGTATTTTTGATCTTCAGCCATTCTTTCAACATATTCAGCTAGGCTTACCATTTTCTTTTCTTTAGATGAATAGAACATTAATAAATCTTTTAATTCATCTTTATTCATACCAAAATCATCATAAACTCCGTATTTTAACTGTCTACCAAAGGATTTATAGAATTTTTCATAACTTTCTCTATCATTTTTCATCATAGATTCTAATTCATTTTTAATTTTAGTTTTTATATTTTTAGCAATACGGCTTAATTGTCTATCATGTTGAAGCATTTCTCTAGAAATATTAAGTGATAAATCTTGAGAATCTACTATACCTTTTACAAATCCAAAGTAATCTGGTAAAAGCTCTGAGCATTTTTCCATTATTAAAACACCATTTGAATATAATTCTAATCCTTTTTCATATTCCTTAGTGTAATAATCATATGGTATATTTTCTGGAATATAAAGAATTGAATTATAGCTTATCATACCATCAACACTTATGTGCATATGTCTTAGAGGCTTATCAAATCCAAATCTTTTTTCCACATAAAAATTATTGTAGTCATCATCAGTAAGTTCATTTTTATTTCTTCTCCATAAAGGAACCATGCTATTTACTGTTTCTTCTTCTACATATTCTTCATGCTCATTTTCTGTTCCCTCTTTAACTCTTGATTTAGTAACATCAAGTTTAATTGGGTATCTTATGAAATCTGAATATTTCTTAATTAATGATTTTAATTTATATTCTTCTAAGAATTCATCATAATTTTCATCCTCATCATTTTCTTTTAGGTGTAAAATTATATCAGTTCCAAAAGAATCTTTTTCAGCTTCTGAAATTGTGTATCCATCTACTCCATCTGATTCCCATTTATATGCTTTATCTGCTCCAAAAGCTTTTGTTATTACTGTTATCTTATCTGCAACTAAGAATCCTGAATAGAATCCAACTCCAAACTGTCCTATAATATCAAAACCATCTTTGATTTCATTTTCTTTTTTAAACTGTAAAGAACCACTCTTAGCTATAACCCCTAGATTCTCATCAAGTTCCTTTTCTGTCATACCAATACCTTTATCTGATATTGTAAGAGTTCTTTCTTCTTTATTTGGTTTTATTTTTATATAATAATCATCTTTATTGAAAGTTAATGAACTATCTCCTAAAGTCTTATAATAAACCTTATCTATTGCATCACTAGCATTTGAAATTAATTCTCTTAAAAATATTTCCCTATTTGTATAAATTGAATTAATTACAATGTCTAATAGTCTTTTTGATTCTGCTTTAAATTCTCTTTTTTCCATTTTGAATTATTCCCTCCCAAAACAAAAAACTTTTTTGTTAGCACTCTAACATACTGAGTGCTAACCTCTATTTTTATATATAACACTTTTTGAAATTAATGTCAATATTCAATCCAAAATGAGGTTTTAACCTTTTTAATATTATTTTTAACAGCAAAATAGGTGTATAAAATTAACTTTATTTCCCCTACAAAGATTATAAAAATAATATTTCTGTAGGTTTTATAGTTAATTTAATACACCCATAAATTTAAAGTCAAACTCCTATATATTTAATTTTCAGATAAAAAGTCTTACATATTTAAATATTTAAATATTTAAATATTTAAATATTTAAATATGTACTTATACAATTTATATACACTTAAATTTTACTTCCACAATAAGGGCAATAATTATAATCTCCATCTACAGTTTTTCCACAGTTAGGACAAACTTTTTTCACTGCTCTTTTTCCATAAACTTGCCCCTCTTGAATAAGAGTCATATCTTCTAGATTAACTTCATTAATTTCTCCATTTTCTATGGCTTTTCCCTTTTCCTTTGAAATTTCATATATTGAGTTACATCTTTTACACATAACATAATACTTTTCATTCCATCTAAAAATAGGAATAAAGAATATATGAAAATACTCATAACTCTTTATTAAAGTTCCCATAGTTCTTGTTGAACAAGTTTTGCAATATATATTTTCTAATTGTTTTACTTCTTTTTGTTTATTTTCAATTCCAAATATACCAATAAAAAACATGTCATTCTCCTATAAATTTTATTATTACTTAAATATCATATTAGGATATATTTTTTTCAAAAATTCATCTGTATATTTCTTATCAAGAAACCTATCTAATGCATTTTTAGCTTTTATTCCTCTCATCCTTGCTACTTCTCTCCTTACAGCTAAAGATGATATTATTATATCTGGTATTAAAAGTACTAAAAATATTACTGTGATTATTTTTACTGTTTGAAAAGAAAATAATCCCATAAACTTATCAAATAATGGATAAATATCCCTTAAGAAAAATACTCCAAGAATTCCCCAAAAGACAGAATATTCAACGCTTGTTCTTCCATGTATGCTTAGAGCTTTACTATTATACTCCCAAGAAACACTACCAAAAACCTTTTCTTGAACCCAAGAGCATAAATATTCAAAGGCTCCTCCAATAATTGCACTTATAAAAAATATTATTATTCCATTGTAAGCAATAAATCTATAAAGTAATAGTGTAAGAGCAACTCCTCCTATGCCATATACAGGACTAATTGGTCCATAAATTAATCCTTTTCTACTTTCAAAGTGTCCATTTCTTACATAACACCAAATCATTTCTACACAATATCCTAAAATAGATCCAATGGTAAATATCCATATTATTTTATAAACATTTATGGTACTACTAATATCCATACTATCTCCCCCTATATTAATTTATATAATAATATAACTTTCATAAAAAATTTATGTATCAATGATATTAAGTATTAATTAACCCTCCAAAAAAACACTTGCTTTAAATAAATTAAAGTAAGTGTTTTTTAATTTTTATTTTATTCGTATCCATTTACTATAACCTTAAGTTCTCCTGTGTGTGGATCAATTACAAGTCCATGCACATTTACATCACTAGGCATTAATGGATGATTTTTTAATGATGTTACACTTTCTTTTACAGATTCCTCTACACATCCAAATCCATGAAGCCATTTTTCCACATCTATTCCACAATGTTTGATAGTTAAGATTGTCTCCTCTGATATCCCCCTATCTTCCATTTTGCTTATCATATCTTTAGAATTTAAATTACTCATACCACAGCCATGATGTCCTACAATTAAAACATCTTCTGCATTAAATTCATAGATAGCAACAAGTATACTTCTAACAATACTTCCAAAGGGATGCATTATTGTAGCCCCAGCATTTTTTATTATCTTTGCATCTCCGTTTTTTATATTCATAGCCTTTGGTAATAACTCAGTAAGCCTAGTATCCATGCAAGATAAAATTACTAATTTTTTCTCTGGCTTTTTAGTTGCTTTATATTTCTCATATTCCTTATTTTCCACAAAACTCTTATTAAATTCTAAAATCTCTTCTAGTCTTCTCACATTCTTTTCCATACTAAATACCTCTAAATAATATTTATTATTCTTTTAAATTAATTATTTATACTACTATACCACAAAGATTTAATTATATCCTAAAAAACTTTTTATATAAAAAAATTGATTTAAAGTCTTTACTTTAAACCCACTTAAAAATTCTCTCTTTATCACTTTTTATCTTCATTTAATGATACAAGTTGAATATATTAACTTATTTATTATGATTTAATGTTAATAAATAATACCCCAGTCCTCATATCCCTTATTTATTATATCTAGATATCTTTTATCTGGAGTTTTATCTCCTTTTTCATTCATAACATAAGCAAAAGCTTCATATGAAATTCCATTTATATCTTGTACAATAAGATCAATCTTCTCATATAAATCTGGATATTCTTCATACTTATCTAAATTCTTTAAATCATTTAGAGAAATTTCATAAATTGCACCATAAACCTTTTCACCTTCACAAGGTATTATATCTGCATATTTATTATAAACTAATTTATAATTATTAAGATGTACACTTATCATAGGAATAGCTTCTGGACATCTTTTTTTCATTTGCTCTAAACATAAATTACTTCCATAAGCAAAATAGACCATATACTCTCCACCTTTTCTTCGTCCTTATTACATATTATTCCATACAATCTATAATACGTTAATTAATTTTAACATAATATAGCAAATTAACTCTACCAAAATTTAAATTTCAGTAAAGTTAATTTCTTTGTTTTATAAAAATCTATGTAATATTGCCAAATACTACTTCTTGATAGATTTAATATATGATCTATATTCCTATTCTAATATCTTTTAATATACAAATAGTAATATAATTTTTAACTTATAGTTTTAATAAGCTTTTTACACTCATCTTCAATTTCTTCTATTGATTTGTGAATGTAGATTGCATTTCCACAAGCATATATATTTTTGCTTGAAGTTTCTAAATTTTCATCTACAGCTGGACCAGTTGTACTTGGATTTAATTTAAGTCCACTTCTTAATGCAACTAATCCATCTGAAATCATTGGATAAGCAAAAATTACTGTATCACATTTTATATTTTTCTTTTCATCATCATTTTTTATGGTTACAGAGCTTACTCTTCCTTCTCCATGTATAGAGACAATTTCATATCCAGGGTATAAATTTTCACTTAAATCAAAAACTTCATTTTTATTTTTATCTGTTATGATTCCAGAAACCTTAATATTATGCTTTTTTAAATCCTCTTGAATCATATAAAGAGTGCTATCTCCTACTATGAAGATATTTTTTCCTGGAACCATATTTTTAATTCCAAAAATCTTTTTAGCCATTCCTACAGTTAAAACTCCTGCTGTACGATCCCCTGGAATTTGAACTGCATTTCTACTTTTTTCTTTTCCACCATTAGTAATTATTATGTTTTTACCTTTTATTTTCTCTACACCATATTCACTGCTTGTACAAAGTATTTCATTTGAATCTTCTATTTTTAAAACCATAGTGTTTAATTTAACATCAATATTAAGCTCATTAAATTCTTTTAATAAACTTTCTTTATATTCTATACCTGTTAAATTACCCTTTTCGCTTATATTGTAATCAGCTGAATTTAAAGCTCCACCTAAAATTGGATCTTTCTCTACTAAAAGAATATTTTTTATTCCGTCCTTTTTACCATTAATAGCTAAAAGAAGACCTGATGCTCCTCCACCAATTATAATTAAATCATATTCTCTCATAGTCTTAATCCTCCTTAAAACCAATTACTGGTGAACCTTCACTATTTTTATTTATATCACTTATGTCTATTCCTAGTTCTCTACTTAGTATTTTGCTTATAGGAAGTGTGCATCCAATCCCTTGACATCCTCCCATTGAAGCTCTAGTTCTTCTCTTAATAGCATCAACTGTAAGAGCTTTTATAGGTCTATGAATAGCTTCTACTATTTCACCTTCAGTGACAAACTCACACTTACAAACCATATGTCCATATGCAGGTTTTTCCTTTATTAATTTATTTTTTTCTTTTAAAGAAAGTTCTGCAAATCTAACTATCTTCTCCCTAGTTTTTTTGAAGTTTTTCTTTTCAACTAAATCTAATCTTTCTTTAATCATATTAACCACATATACTCCTATTGCTGGAGCTGCAGTTAATCCTGGTGAATCTATTCCTATAACATTAATAAAGTTTTTAGCATCCTCTACTTCTTCTATTATGAAATCTCCACCTTTAGTCTTAGGTCTTATTCCTGAGAATGTATTTAAAATTCTAGCTACTGGTAATTCTTCAAGGGATTTTTTGCTCTTATCTAAAATTTCATCTATACCCTCTCTAGAGGTTTCTAATGTTTTTCCTTCTACTGCATTAGGACCTACTAAAAGATTTCCTTCTGCCGTTGGAGTTACTAAAACTCCCTTACTTAATTTATTTGGAACTTGAAATAAAGTTTTATTAATCATAGCTCCTGCTACTTTATCAAATAAACAATATTCCCCTTTTACAGGATTTATTTCTCTCTTAGTCATGCTTACAAGATTATTTAAGAAAGCTCCTTCTAATCCTGATGCATTTATTATAAGTTTTCCATTTACTACTTCTTTATTATTTAAAGTTACTTTATATCCTTCAGATATTTTTTCTATACTAGTGACCTTTGAGTTTAATTTAAATTCAACTCCATTTTCTGCAGCATTTTCTGCTAAAGCTATTGTCATTTCATATGGACTAACTATTCCAGAGGTTTTTACATTTAAAACTCCAACTATTTTTTTATTTAAATTAGGTTCAATGTTTAAAGCTTCTTCTCTAGTTAATATTTCAAGGCCTTCAACTCCAAGCTTTTCTCCATTTTCTTTTAAACTTTCTAAAGTCTTCATCTCTTCATCTGAAAAAGCTAAAATAAATGCACCATTTCTTTTAAAAGGAAATTGTAAATCTCTTGATAAATCATCAAAGATTTTATTTCCTTCTATGTTTAATTTAGCTTTTAAAGTACCTATTTTTTCATTATAGCCTGCGTGTACTATACCACTGTTTCCCTTTGATATTCCCTCTGATACATCACTATTTTTTTCAACCACTAAGACATCTAAGTTATATTTTGATAATTCTCTAGCTATAGAGCATCCAACTACTCCAGCCCCTATTACTATAATATCTCTCATACCGTATCTCCTTTTAAAACAAATTTTACTTTAATAAAAGATTATATTTTCCAAGTTAACAACACTTTTACTAATAACTTTATATACCTAAAACTCTCCCTAGCTTTAAACGGAATTTAATAAAATATATTAAGCTTGTCTACAATTTTAAAGTACAAATTTTCTTATAGCCTCTGCAACGCCTCCATGCTTATTGTCTGATGTTACATAGTTTGCAAACTCTTTCACTGAATCTATAGCATTTCCCATGGCAACACCAGTTCCAGCCCAAGTTATCATTGATAAATCATTTTCGCTATCACCTATACACATTACTTCCTCTTGAGAAACACCTAAATATTTTGCAAGCATTTGAACAGCTTCTCCCTTTGAACTTCCCTTTTTCATTATTTCAAAGTTATCATCCCAAGAAGAAACAACTTCTAAATCAGTTGTACAAGCTATTAATTCTTCTTTTGCTTCTTTTAATTTATCTTTAAATTCTTTTTCTACACAAACACCCTTTAATATTTCTCCCTTATACTTTTTGAATGCTTCATCTAAATCCTTAACAACCTCTAATCTCACTTGTTTATCTTTAGGTAAAGTTTTATTTAAAACCTTATAAACATGATTTTCTGGTAATTCTACTGTTGAAACAATTCCCCAGTTTGTAGTTACATATGTAAATAAATTATTTTTCTTAGTTATTATATTAAAATCCTCTAAATCACTTTGTTTAAGAGGATTATTATATATTTCTTCGTCATTTACTCCTCCAATATAAGCTCCATTACTAGCTATAATTGGAGTTTTTAAACCTATTGTGTCTGAGTACATTCTTGCACAATCATAAATTCTTCCTGTGGTTATGGCTACTATTGCTCCCTTTTTTACAGCTTCTTTTATTGCCTTTTTATCTTCTTCTGCAACATTTTGCTGATCCATAAGTAAAGTACCATCCATATCGATGCATATTAATTTTATACTCATACTAAACACTTCTTTCTTTTGTATATTATTTCTTTCTGCATTTTTATTATAAATCCACGCCATAAATAAGTTAAATACTTGTTTTTTATAATTATAATAATATTTTACTTATATATTTAATAATAAAAATAAATTGATTATATAAAAAAATATAGAAATTATTTAAAACTTCTATACTTTTATTTTATTTCAACATCTTCAAAAATTGTGTTTGCAGTTGTCCATTGTTGAAACTTAATCTTTACTACTAGCCCATATAGACCAAAAGTTATTACAATGAGTATCCACCAAAATAGCCAATGGCCTATTAACTCCTTAGGGTCACCTATAAATTTTAATCTTTTCCCACAAATAACTGTATGTTTACAAGTAGCTTCATACTTCATACAAATAATCCATGGGTATGCCAATCCTAAAGTGAATATTCCTAATAATAAACATTTCAAATGATGAACAATTGAATTTTTAAATGTATTATCAAAATATGAGTCATATTTTTCTTTATTTAAAATAATTGATGATTTATATGTCATCTTAATTCTCCTTTCTTTTATTAATATTCTTTCTTACCTAAACTTACAGATTTTCTAAATATATTATAATTTATTTAGAAAACTTATCAATAAAATCTAATTATTAATATTTTTAAAATATATTTAAATATAAATCATATGAAAAATATATAATTAAATATTAATCAATGTCTTAAAATTAATGCATATATGTAAAAAGCATAGAAAACTTTTTAAGTTCTCTATGCTTATTTATTTACCTAATATTATTTTATTTCTGTACAGCTTGGAGTACCCTCTCTACCGATACCATTTTCTTTATTTATCTAATATTATTTTACTCCCTGCTCAAAAGCAAAGAATTTATCTTCATCATATTTCTTTCTAATCTCTCTTAGCTTGTCCTTGTTTTCTCCATAATATTCTTCTTCATAATCCTTAAGGTCTTTAAAAGGAAAGTTTATAAATGATCCAGTAGTTATGCTTTCTATGTATTTAAAATTATTTTTAATCCATTTTATATTTTCTTCTGCAAAGATATCATCTTCCCAAACAGATTGTATTCCCATAATAAATCTTGCATCTCTATAGTAAAAAGCTGATGAATTTTTATGAATATCTTTTACTGCGCCACCAAGTCCATAAAAGGATATGGCAGTATAATATGCTCCCTCTGCTCTATTTGAAACTATATCTATAAGTTTCTCTATTTCACAGTTATCATAATCTCTAAATACAAATCTTCCTGTTGATTTGTATTTTTCATAAGGAGGATGACTATATTCAATCTTTCTATTAGCTTCTAAAACTCTCATATAACTTAAATTAAAATTAACCCTTGTTGGTAACTTAAATGGAAGTAATATTTCATTAGCTTCTTCTTTATGTCCATAAAATAATCCTGTAATCTTAACTCCAATTCCCTTATCCTTTGAATTGTAGATAGCTGTTTTTAAGTTCATTCTCCTATCTAAGTTCTTGAACTTTTTTTGTAATGTTCTTATTACATAAACAAGTTCTTCTTTTTCCGCATTAGGGTAATCTATATCTATTAAAGTTGCCATTTCTATTTTTTGAGGAATTTTAAAGGTCATTGAAATAACTACTCCAAAATTTCCACCTCCACCCCCTTTGGCAGCCCAGAATAAATCAGAATTATCATATTCATTAGCTATAACAATTTTCCCTTTGCTATTTATAAACTTTACTTCTAGAAGATTGTCGCATCCAAGCCCAAGTAATCTACTTGAATATCCCCAACCTCCACCAAGAGCAAAGCCTACAACACCAACTGTAGGGCATCCCCCTCCTGGAAATGGATATCCTAAAACACCTAAGGCTTCATATATTTCTTCATTTTTAACGCCACCTTCTATAGTAACTTTCATATTTTCTTCATCAATGATTATATTATTCATTTTACTTAAATCTATTACTAATACATCATTTCCTATGGAGTATCCTTCATAGTTATGACGTCCAACTCTTATTCTAAATGGAATATTATTTTCTTTAGCCCATTCTAAAGCATTTTTTACATCATCAATATTATTACAAAAAACTATCCCTAAAGGATATTTTTTTATAGCTCTATTCCAAGATTCTATACTTTTTTCATACTCTATATTTTCTCTAGTTACTAAATCACCAGTCAATTTAGAAAAATCAACCTTTTCCATACTCTCACCTTCTATAATAAATACTCTATTTAATGATGATATCATAAGTTCTTTATTTATAAAATAAAAAAAATAAGTGAAAGATTATAACTTTAGTTAATTTAACTAAATTAATCCTTCACCTTTTTTATTTATATAAGAGAATTATCATAAAAGTTTCCCATAACCTCAACAGTTGGTTGTATATTTACAAATGCTTCTGGATCTATATCCATAACATTTTTCTTAACAATTAATAATTCATGCTTTGAAATTACTGTTGTAATTGAGCTTAATGGTTCATTAGTATATCCACCATAAAGATTTCTACCAATTGTAACCCCTCTCATTTGGCTCTTAATTAAACTATCAACAACCTCTTTTTCTTTTTTAGTATAAATTGTTACTGTAAGTTTGTATTGTTGAATGTAAAATAAGTCTATAACCTTAGTAGTTACGTAAATTGAAACTAAGCTATATAAAGCTAATTCCCATCCATAAACTAATCCTGCAACTAATAATATTATTCCATTTACTATAAATCCTAGTTGACCAACTGACTTTCCTGTCATTTTTTGAACAACTAAAACTATAATATCTGTACCTCCAGTAGAGAAGCCTGCTCTAAAGCACATTCCAACTCCAGCTCCCATAAGAACTCCTCCAAATATGGAATTTAAAAGTTGGTTATTAGTAACCGCTCTTGTTGGAATAACCCCTATAAAAAATGATAATGAAATTATAGAAAGAAAACTATAAAGGGTAAATTTCTTTCCTAATTTTCTATAGGATAAATACGCAAGTGGTAGATTTAAAATTAAAACCCATGTTGAAATATCAATGTTTATATTGAAAAAATCTCCACCGATAGATGATAATAGCTGTGATACTCCTGTAACACCTGATGAATAAATATGTGCAGGTGTTAAGAAAAAGTTAACCCCAATTCCAGCTAAAGCCCCAAAAAGAATTATAGCAGTAATTCTGTAGGCTACCTGATAAATTCTTCCGTTCTTTTTATTCACTGAATTCACTCCGTTCAAAATTATTTTTTCATTGTAAATTATTGCTTGTGATTTTGCTTAATTTATTATATCACCAATAAAATTCTTTTAAAGTGTTTTATTTACTCTTTTTGCAATTTATGATATTTTGTGCTTTTTAATATCTATTTGTTATTTTATATACATTTAAGTTTAAATATTAATATTCGATACTAGTTTATTATTTGTATCTAAAGAAAAAACTTACGAAACAAAGTGAATTATTCTCTATTTTATTTAACTAACTTCTAAAACTTCTTCTTTATTCTTTTCAAGGAATAATTTTAAAACTAGTCCTAATCCTAAACCAAATAGGGCTGGTAATACCCATCCTAACCCCTCTGAATAGAAAGGTAAATTTTCAAAAATTCTATTTAAAAATTCTATATTAATACCTGTACCACTTAAAGCATGAATAACACTAACTATTGTTGTAAATGCTATGGTTGTAGTATAAACCACTGAGTTTCCTTTTATATATTTATCTAACATTGCTAAGACAATAAGCATTATTGCCATAGGATAAATTGCATTTAAAACTGGAACTGATACTGCTAATATTTTATTTAATCCCATATTAGCTAAAACCATACTTGTTAATGTTAATATTCTAACCCAAGAAAGATAATTTATTTTTTTAGTCAAAGTTTGAAAGTATTGGCTACAAGACGTAATAAGACCTACGCAAGTTGTTAAGCAAGCTAATGTAAATATTACCGCTAATAAAATAGCTCCTGGTTTTCCAAAAATATAAGTGATTATATTACTAAGAGTTTGTGCTCCATTTTCAGTTAAACCAAATCTTCCACCACTAGTTGCTCCAAGATGAGCAAGCATTGAGTATATTACTATTAATAATCCTCCAGCAATTATTCCTGCCTTTACAGAGGTTTTTACAACAAATTTTTCTTCTTTTACTCCCTTAGACTTTATTACAAGTGCTATTACAATTCCAAAGTTTAAGGCAGCTATTGTATCCATAGTCATATATCCATCTAAAAATCCACTTATAAATGGTGATTCTTTATAAACTCCTGTAACCTCTCCATATGCTCCTAAAGATTTAAAAATACTTGCTACGAAAATTAATCCTATTAATACAAGTAAACTTGGAGTTAATACTTTCCCCATTCTATCTACTAACTTTGCTGGTGATAAAGATAGCCAGTATGCAACTGCGAAAAATACAAAAGTATATAAAAATAATGCTAAATTATTAGATATAAGTCCTTCTGGTAAAAATGGCGCAACTGCCATCTCAAAGGGAAGACTTCCTGCTCTAGGTATTCCTAAGCCAGGTCCTATTGAAATATAGATAAGAACTGTGAAAAACGTTGCAAAGACAGGATTTACTCTACTTGCTAATGCATGTAATCCTCCTGATTTTGCCACAGCAATTACCCCTAGTACTGGAAATCCTACTGCCGTAACAAAAAATCCTAAAATAGTAACCCAAGTAGCACTTCCAGCCGCTTGCCCTAAGAATGGTGGGAAAATTAAATTCCCTGCTCCAAAAAATAATGAAAATAACATTAAACTTACTAATAATAAATCTTTTCTTGATAAATCTTTCATAAACAATGACCCCATTTCTTTTTTATTAACTATATTTTTTCAGTAAAAATATAGTTTTTAATTATTTAATCGCTATAAAAAATTATAATTTCTCCTTCTATGTCCATGAAAAAACCTCCTTTAAAAATAAAAAATACCCCGTCCCTATAAAAGGGACGAGGTTTAATCGCGTTACCACCCTAATTCTATAAATATAACCTAAAAAAATAGATTTAATTTATAGCACTCTTAAAATACGTACTAAATAATACGCTTTTCCTATAACGGTGAAAATCCGATAAAACTTACTAAAATATAGCTTCAGCTTTACTTCTCCGAGATGATTTTCAGATATACCTTGAACATTGACTTTCAGCAACTTGTCAACTCTCTGTGGATCAATAAATATGTCTTACTTTTTCTCTTCATAGAATTTAATTTTGAATTTATAAGTATATTATCTCTTATTTTTCCAGCTGTCAACCTTAAGTGTATTTTTTATTTATTTTCTACTTTTTTATATAATATATTAATAAAAAACAAATTATATCGAATTATATTTTCCAATTTAAAATAAAATTTAATTTCCCAAAATTTTCTTAAATTATATTTAATACATCAAAATAATATATACTTCAATGTAATATTTGTTTTAAACTATACTTTAAAAATAAAAAAATAAAAGGTAATATATAAAATAAGTTTATTACTAAATTTTCATACATACCTTTTATAATCTTATATTCTAATATATTATTTAAAAAGTTTTTTATATTTACGACCTATTTTTCCTGTTAATAAATTTCTTAATTCATCTACCAATGAATCCTCTAAATCAATCTTTCTTATTATTGAAGCCTGTCTTCTGTTGAAATATATTATAAAATAGTTTTTAGTCTCTATTACCTCATAAAATTTATAATATTTAATTTTGCTTTTACCCTTAAATGCTGTGCTTTTAATCACTAAAATATCATCAAAAAATTCTAAAGTTTCTATGGATTTTAAAACGCCAGCTTTATCAGCCTTTTCCCTTTCCCTACTTTGAAATTCAATTTTCACAACTATTGCAAATAAAGTTATGATTAATAATATTAACCAATAAATTAAAAAGCTTTTTAATTCAAAAATCCTATTATTATAAGAAACAAATCCAGCCATTAAAGCCGTAATTACTATAATAGCAGGGATTGTAAATTTCTTTCTTAAGAAAGTTGCTATGTACAAAAATCTACTATAATCTTTTTTATTTATAGATGTCTTTATTGTGAATAATTTTTTGTCACTCATTCCTTGCTCCTTACCTCTTCCATTAGTATATGTAGAATATTTTATCAAAATATATAAAAGTAATAAATACAAAAATCATAAAGTCAAATAAAAAATATGTAAAAAGAAAACCTATAAATACATCCAGAGAATTATATAAGCTTTTTTAAATATTCTCTTCATAATATTTATAAGTTTATCTTAAATTTCTTTTAATATAATTATGTATTACCTGCAACAAACATTACATGGATCACTTTTACCACTTTCAGCCTGTGTTCCACTGTATATTTTTTTACTTCTTTTTAAGGTTGTACAATTAGATCTTTTATGATAGCTTTTTCCACCACTTGTCCAATAAACTATTTCTCCTGAACCAGCTGTTTTAGGTGTTGAATCTCCTGAAGAATTAGCTAAATTTGATGGATCACCAGAGGATTTGTTTGTATTCTTACTGTTATTATCTGATGTACTATTACTATTTTCAATAGCTTTATTTTTAGAGTTCTCTTCTGATTTTTTTGATTCTTCCTGTGCGATTTTAGCTTGTTCCTCTTTTTTAGCTCTTAAATTATCTAACTCTTTTTGTTTATCTTCTACCTCTTTACTTAAATCATTATTTTCATTTTGTAATTTATCTACTTCTTCCTGAATTGATTTAAGCTCTGTATTATTTTTTAAGGCAGGTATTTTATACTCTAACTCATTAACTTTAGGAGATACTTCATTAAATTCCTTTGAATAATCTTTAACCATAAGATTAGGCGAAATCCCTAAAATCAATGCTAATATAAGAGCTATTTTATGAGTTTTTATAAATTTTATAATTTCTTTTATCATATGCTCATACTCCTAATTCAAACTTTGTATTTCTTTATTTAATGAATTTAATTTATTTTTTAAATCTTCATTGCTTTTAGTTAAATCCTCTTTTTTAGAATTTAAAACATTGGTATCATTACTTATTTTTTCATTTAAGGAATCATACTCTTTTTGAAGATTATCATACTTCTCTTTAATAGAAAGATATTCACTATGTGTTTTATAAACTCGTGGCTGTAAAAAACTAAATACAATAGCAAAAACCATAGTAAAAATAAAGAAAGTTCCTATTTGTTTAAGAGCTCTTATTACAAAATTCTTTTTAACTTTTTCATCTGTAATTTGCATTTTTATCCCCCTCTCAATACCACTAACATTTTATCATAATTTATACATATTTTTATTATAATATACTTTTAAAACTTTTTTGTAATAAAATGGATTGTACAATTTACTTTTTTTATAAAACTTCTTTTATGGTCTATAATATACTAATTATAAAAAAATGAAAAAGGTGCATCTAAAATCTTAATAATGTAAGATTTTATGCACCTCTTTTAATATTATATCTCTTAAGGCTTATAATAATTAACTTCTTCTTTAAGTTTTTCTATTGATTTAACTTTTATTTTACCTGAATTATAATCAAGAATTCCTTCTTCTATTAATTGATTTATTATTCTATTTATACTTCTAATATTAGAACCTACCCCTTCAACTAATAAATCCTTAGTAATTCCTAAATTATTTTTATGAAGTGTATTTAATATTATGTACATTACCCTATATCTTAAATTATAAAAGGCATTAACTCGTTCTCTTTTGCAACATTCATAATTTCTCTCTGCTATAAGCTTACTTATAAATAATGAAAATTTATTATCTAATTCTATCCACTTAATAAAAGACTCTTTGCTTATCTCTAAGGTCTCACATTGTGATAGAGCCTCTACTGTAGTAACTACTTCCTTATTAATCAAGGCTTCTAGTTCACCAAATATTGTAGCTTCACTATCAATATCTTCTAGATATATAGCTCCTGTAAAATCACAATGATATGTTTTAATTTTTCCCTTTAATAAGATATATACAAAATCACAATTCTCATTTTGAACTAATAACTTTTCTCCATATTTAAAACTTCTATTCTTTAATTCTTTTTCAATTTCCTTTGGACAGTTATTTATAAACTCTATTAATTCATAACTCTTCATACATAATCACACCCATAAAAATAGTTTTATCTATTATAGTGTTAATTTATTTTCTCCTTGCTCCTTAAAGCTTGCATACCATTCTAATAAACCTGATATTGATAATATTAATTGAATAGCAACTAAAATTAACATTACATAGTATCCATTTAGTATATATATAATTATAAATAATATGTTACTTAATATCCATAAAATCCAATTTTCATATAACTTTTTACTTAACCAATATTGAGCTACTAATCCAAGTACTGCAGTTAAACTATCTAGAATTGCATTTTGAGCATGTAATATATTTATTTCTACATATCCCCAAACTGCCCAAGCTGCCAATATAATTATAGTCCATAATATCTGTCCCTTTTTAGTTAACCCTGATGTTACTACATTGTCCTCTTGATCTGAATTTTTAACCCAATAGTACCAACCAAATATGTTGAATCCAACTTGGAAACATGCTAACACAGCTAATGCATATAATCCAGTATTGTAATATATGTATAAATATGCTACTACTGTTATTATCCCAAATATAAAATTGGACACTTTTTCTCTAGATAATAACCAAACATTTATTATTCCCATTACTGAAGCAAAAATTTCTATAATACTTGAGTTTATTGAAAATCCCACTAATAAACATATAGCACATGCTACTACAACGAATATTGGGCTACAAGTATATGAAGTGAATTTTTTCATTAATTCCATAAATAATATCCTCCTAAATTTAAAATATTTCTCTTAAAAATTCTTTATAATCATTTGTTCTTGATAGCAAAATACTAAATATTTTTTATCTAATATCTCTTTAAAAATTCTTTTACTATACTTGTACATTTCTCTGTAATACTCTGGAAATTTGCCATAGCTTCTTCATGAGTTATTTCAGCTTCTGAATAAGCGGCAGCTAAACAAGGTACACCAGAAAAACCTAATACTTTTATTCCACAATGATTAGCTACTATAACTTCTGGAACTGTAGACATTCCTACTACATCTGCTCCTAAGGATGCAGCCATTAAGGTTTCCACTGCTGTTTCATAACTTGGACCTGAAAACATTGCATATACTCCCTCTTTTAAATTTATATCTAAATCTTTAGCAATATTTTTAACTTCTTCTCTTAAATCTTTGTCATAAGGATAAGCTAAGTCTGGAAATCTTTCACCAAACTCTAATAAATTCTCTCCTCTTAAAGGATTATCTCCAGTGAAGTTTATATGATTTCTTATTACAACTAAATCTCCAGCTTCAATAGATTCTTTAGCCTGTCCTGAACAATTAGTTACTACAAGAGTTTCAACTCCTAAAAGTTTCATTACTCTAATAGGTAATGTTATCCTTTGCATTGAGTGCCCCTCATAATAATGGCATCTTCCTTTCATAGCAATAACTTCTCTACCATGTAACTTTCCAATTATTAAAGTTCCTTCATGCCCAGCAATAGTAGGTACTGGGAAATTAGGTATATCCATATATCTATAATATTCTGCCTCTTCTATTTCATTTGCCAAATCTCCTAATCCAGTTCCTAAAACTAAGCCTATTTTAGGAGAATATTTACTTTTAGATTTTATATATTCATAAGCTTCTTTAATTTCTTTTGATAAGTTCATTTTAAATTCTCCTCTCAATGTATTTCTTACAAGCTTATTATCAAATATTAAGTAAATGTTTTCAAGGACATTTGTCCAAGACTTTCATATAGGTTTTATACTAAAAAATATACCTTTTAAACTAAAAGTATTTTTAAATTAATAAAAAATCCTTGGAAATAAGAGATAGTTCTTTTTTCTTATACTTACTTTAAAATTTCTTAATACAAAGTAAAATTCTTACATATACTTCCATTAAAAATAATTTAAAAATAAAATAAATTTATTATAGCGAACAATATAAACTATTGATATTTGAATTTTTCGTGATATAATAAGTGTATTAAATTTTAACTCGTATATAATCGGTAATATGGTCCGAAAGTTTCTACCTGCTAACCGTAAAATAGCAGACTACGAGGAGTTGTACTATAAATTCTAGTAATTCTAGTTTTTAAAGCAACACCTCTAAAAAGGTGTTGTTTTTTTATTAAGTATAACTTCCTAAAAGTTATAAGAAACCTTTCTTTATATGAGTTTTAAGATTTAAAGTATATTATTCCAATAAAAAATTCTCTTAAAATACTTTTAATAGAACTCATATTTTTTATTTTAAAACTTATAGGGAATTTTTATTTTGGATATAAATTTAAATCTTAATATGTAAATTCTAAAAAACTATAAGGAGATGAAATTATGGAAAAGCAAAACTTAAAAAACACGGAAGTTAACTTAATCTATGGAGTAGATGATGATTTAGATTTGCCAAAAAAAGTTCTCTTTGGACTTCAACATATATTTGCTGCTTTTGGCGGAATTATAGTAGTACCCTTAGTTATTGCAACTTCTCTTGGCTTTGATAGTAAAGTAACAACAGCCTTAATAAGTGCTTCTATACTTGGTTCTGGACTAGCTACCATTATTCAAGCTAAAGGAGTTGGCAAAGTTGGAGCAAGAGTTGCCTGTATTATGGGTACTGATTTTACCTTTGTATCCCCTGCAATTTCAGTTGGTTCAGTTCTTGGATTACCTGGAATAATTGGAGCTACAATACTTGGTTCTTTATTTGAAGTTATTTTAAGTTTCTTTATAAAACCTTTAATGAAATTTTTCCCACCTCTTGTTACAGGTACCGTAGTTGCCTTAATAGGATTAACTTTACTTCCTGTATCAATTGATTGGGCCGCAGGTGGCGCTGGTTCAGCTAATTATGCTAGTTTAGAAAACTTAGCTGTGGCTATGTTTGTATTAGTAATAACTCTTTTACTTAATAACTATGGAAAAGGTATGATTAGTAGTGCCTCAATACTTATAGGTATAGTTGTAGGATATATAGTTTGTATTCCACTTGGACTAGTTGACTTTACTCCTGTAAAGGAAGCAAGTTGGCTATCATTCCCTAAGATCCTTGAATTCGGAGTAACTTTTGATGCTAAGGCAGTTATGGCCTTTATACCTGCTTACTTTGTAGCCACAATAGGAACTGTAGGATGTTTAAAGGCTATTGGAGAGACATCTAATATTGATATTGGTGATAAAAGAGTGGCCGCTGGAGTATTATCTGATGGTGTAGGAAGTGCCTTAGGTGGACTAGTAGGTTCTTGTCCTAATACTTCTTTTAGCCAAAATATAGGTATTATTTCTCTAACTAAGGTAGCTAGCCGTCATGTGGCTGTAATGGCTGGGATACTATTAGTTATCCTTGGATTCTTACCTAAAGTGGCTGCCATAATAACAGGGATACCAAATCCAGTTCTAGGTGGCGTAGGTATAATGATGTTTGGAACAGTTGCGGCAGCTGGTATTAGAACACTAAGTAATATAAAACTTACAGAGCGTAATCTTTTAATAATAGCTATCTCTATGGGACTTGGACTAGGAGTTACATTTAGACCTGATGTAATTCATAACCTTCCAGAAGCAATTAGAATGATCTTCTCTTCTGGAATCTCAACTGGAACAATAGCTGCCCTAATCCTAAATGCAGTATTAAAAGAAAGTCCAACATCAATGGAATTTGAAAATATGTATGATGAAGAAACAAAGGCTAGTTAAAGAATCTTAAAGTTAATCAATATAGTAATTTTAACTATTCACTATTAATAAATAAAATCTAATTAAAAACTAAATATTTTTATTACATAATATACAAATAAAACTTATAAATAATATGAAGAAAATATCTAAATCCTTAGGGGAATTCAGTAATTCTCTGAATTTATTTATAAGTTTTATCACAACAAATTTTTATACAACTTACAAATATTATTGAGAGAATATCTAGATGAGCTTTAGAATTTAAGCTATTACGTAGAAGATTTTACGTTAAGAAGCGAAACTGTTTGACCGAAGGGAGTTTTTCGCTTTAGTAAAATCTTCGGAGTAATTGCTATAAATTCTTAGCGAAATCTAGTAATTCTCGAAATATATTTGTAAGTTGTATTTTTAGTTTTGTATAAACACATTTTTAATCTATATATCTAAAGTTTTTCATGCTTATGTCTAATACTTTAAAGGAATGGGTAACTGACCCTGTTGATATAAAATCAACTCCCGTTTCAGCTATTTCTCTAATATTATCTAGGGTTACATTTCCTGAAGCTTCTACCTCTGCTCTATTGTCTATTAATTTTACAGCTTCTTTTAAGGTTTTTATATCCATATTATCTAACATTATTATATCTGCCTTTGCTTCTAAAGCTTCCTTTAATTGATCAATGCTTTCAACTTCAACTTCTATTTTTCTAACAAAAGGAGAATTTTTTCTTGCTAGGGAAACTGCATTCTTTATTCCACCTGCTGCCTCTATGTGATTATCCTTTATCATAACTCCATCATTTAATCCAAATCTATGGTTAGTTCCTCCCCCAACCTTAACTGCATATTTCTCAAAAATCCTCATATTAGGAGTAGTTTTTCTTGTGTCTAAAAGCTTAACTTTTGTTCCTTCTAATCTTTCAACAAATTCTCTAGTAAGGGTTGCTATTCCACACATTCTTTGCATATAGTTTAGAGCAACTCTTTCTCCCATAAGAATTTTTTTTGCATCTCCAGAAACCTGACCAAAGTGCTGCCCTTTTTCAACCTCATCTCCATCATTTACTGAAAATTCAACTTCTACATCTCCTAAAATCTTAAAGACCATTTTGAAGACTTCTGTACCTGCTATTACCCCTTTTTCCTTAGCTATAATATCAATCTTAGCTATTTTATGATCTAATACTACTGACTCCGTTGTTATATCTCCATATTGTAAATCCTCATTAAGAGCTCTTTTTACATTCTCCTCCACAAGTAACCAATTCATCCTTAATATCTCCTCTCAGCCTACAGATTTCATCAATTAATATTTTCCTGTTTAACAATCTGTATTTATCTAAATCTTCACATTCTTTCTCTTCTATAATAAGCTCTAAATCATCTATATAACTATTAATTTCTAAGGACCCTCTTCTTGAAAAGACTAAAGCTTCTAATAAAGAATTACTAGCAAGTCTATTAGCACCATGAACTCCTGTGCAGCTTGTCTCACCAAAAGCATATAAATTTTCCATAGAAGTTTTTCCATTTAAATCAACCTTAATTCCTCCCATGAAATAATGCTGGGCTGGGGCTACAGGTATTGGCTCCTTACTTATATCAATTCCTTCCTCTAAGCACTTATTGTATATGTTAGGGAACCTATTTTGTAAAAAACTCTTTTCCATAAAGGACACATCTAAAAATACATTATTAGAATTTGTTTTTTTCATTTCTTCATATATTTTTTTAGAAACTATATCCCTTGGTAATAACTCATCTACAAATCTTTCTCCATTACAGTTTATGAGTTTTCCTCCTTCTCCCCTAACAGATTCAGAAATTAAAAATCTTTTTTCCTCTGACTTTTTCGAGAAAAATGCAGTAGGGTGAATTTGTATATAAGAAAGGTCCTTAATTTCTATATTATTTCTAATTGCAACCCCTATGCTATCTCCAGTTATGCTTCTTTCATTAGTAGATTTTTTGAATAAACCACCAATTCCACCTGTGGCTAAAATCACCACTTTAGCATAAATACTTAAATTTTCTCCATCTTTATTAAATAAAGCCCCTATGCATCTATTATCCCTATGATATATATCAACCATTTCACATTCTTCTATTATTTTTATATTTTTTCTTCTTTTCACATTCTCTAAAAGAATATCTTCAACATGCTTTCCAGTAATATCTTTGTGATAAACAATTCTATTTATTTCATGTGCCCCTTCTTTTGTAAAAAGAACTCCATTTTCATCCTTTTCAAAATTAGCTCCTAAATCCATAAGTTTATTTATATTATCCATTGATTCTTCAACTAAAACCCTAACAGAATCAATGTTATTTTCATACTTTCCAGCTTTTAAAGTATCTTCAATGAATGACTGAAAATCTTCTTTTCCTCTAGCTACTGCAATTCCCCCCTGAGCTAGGGAAGAATTGCATAAATTAACTGACTTTTTTGAAACCATAATTATTTCTAAATCATCTCTTAAGTTTAATGAGGCATATAGTCCTGCTACCCCACTTCCAACTATCAATACATCAGCTACCCTTTTCATAGTTTTAGCCCCCAAGTTTATGCATATTTTTTAATGAATTATATGCCTTTAATCTTAAATCCTCATCTATTTCAATTTTATTTTCCATTTTTAAAAGACTTTCATAAAGATCCTTTAAGGTAGTCATTTTCATATTTCTACAAACCATCTTTCCATATGGAATATAAAACTCTTTTTCTTCCCCATTTTTTCTCAACTGATGAAGTACCCCTTCTTCTGTTATTATAATAAATTTTTTATTTGAAGAATTATTTACAAAATTTATTATTTCACTAGTACTTCCTATGAAATCCGAAATATCTCTTATTTCTTTGCTACACTCTGGATGAGCTACTGTTAAAATTCCTTCATGCTCACTTTTTAATCTTAAAATTTCTTCTTTTTGAATGGCTTCATGGACTATACAAAATCCATTCCATAATATAAACTTTTTATCTGGTGTTTTCTCCTGAATATAAGACCCTAAATTTCTATCAGGTAAAAATATGATTTCTTTTTCTTCTAAATTATTTATTATGTTTTCAGCATTAGATGAAGTGCAGCAAACATCAGATAATGCTTTTACTTCAGTTGAAGAATTTATATAGCAAACAACCTTGGCATTTGGATGTTCCTCTTTCAATTTAGCTAGTCCATCTGCTGTAGCCATGTCTGCCATAACACAGCCTGCTTCCATAACTGGTAATATAACCGTTTTTTCTGGTGAAAGTATCTTTGCACTTTCTGCCATAAATTTAACCCCACAAAAAACTATTATATTTTCTTCACAATCCTTTGCTATTTTACTTAAGTAATATGAATCGCCTACATAATCAGCAATTTCCTGTATTTCAGGAATTTGATAATAATGTGCTAATATGATAGCCCCCTTCTCTTTTTTTAACTTTAATATTTCGTCCCTTATATCCATTTTGTCTCCCCCAATTTATGTATTTTAATTTATAATATCACCATATTTATCCAAGTTCAATAAAATACGAATATTCATTAATATTTTATCTATATTGTTTTCATTTTGTTAATTATAATAAAAAAGACTGTATAAAAACACCTTAAAAATAAAGAAGCTATATCAAAATAATTTTTGATAAAACTTACAAACATTATAAGAAGAATATCTAATAATTCTCCGGATATGTTTGTAAGTTTTATTATTATATTTGATACAGGAAATTTACTTTTTAGCTCTTATACAATCCTCATAAAGAAACTTAAAATTATTTATTATAATGCTTTATTAAAGCTTGAGTTCCTAAATCTCCAAAACCTTCTCTTTCTAGCTCCTCATAATTTTCTAAAACTTTGCTTAAAATATCTAAATTCACATTATCAGCTAAAGCTTCCTCCTTAGCTAATTTCATATCTTTGATGAAATGTTTTATAAAGAATCCTGGTGCAAAATCCTCCTCTAAAATTTTAGGAGATACTAATTCTAGTTGCTTACTTCCAGCAGCTCCAGTAGATACTGAATCAAGCATTTTTTTCACATCTAATCCTTTATCCTTAGCATATGCCATAGCTTCACAAACCCCTGATATAGCCCCTGCTATCATTATTTGATTTGCTAACTTAGTATGTTGACCAAAGCCAGCTTTTCCCTCATAGTGAATATTAGTTCCCATGGCTTGAAAAATAGGTAGACAAGCTTTATAATCCTCTTCCTCTCCTCCAACTAAAATAGTTAAAGTCCCATTTTTAGCTCCAATATCTCCACCTGTAACGGGAGCATCTAAGGCTTTTAACCCTTTTTCTTTTGCTTTTTCAAATATTTCAACTGCTAACTTTGGACTTGATGTTGTCATATCAATAACATAAGTTCCTTCTTTAACATTTTCAAGTATTCCATTTTCTCCAAAATAAACTTCTTCAACATCCTTTGGAAAACCTACTATGGTTATTACTGCATCACATCCAGAAACACACTCTTTTATAGTGGGATAAAAATTTGCTCCTTCAGAAATTACCTCTAAAACTTTTTCTTTATTTCTAGCAAAAATAGAAACCTCAAAGTCATTTTTCATAAGGTTACGAACCATTGATTTTCCCATTATTCCTACACCAATAAAACCTATTTTCTTCATAAACTCTTTCCTCCTAATATTAAATCCACTTAATTTAGCTATAAAAACTTTTAAACTTTATCTATACCATAACAACCTGCATTTAGTCTTTCATAGTAAAATAAATAATTATATTTATTCTAGACCTAAGAGCGTGTATCTAAATAACTTTTTATACAGCTTACAAACAGTATGAAGAGAATATCTAGATGAACTTTAGAATTTAAATTATTACGCAGAAGATATCACGTTAAAAAGCTGAGACTGTTTGAAGCGTAGCAAGTTTCGAAGCTTTAGTGATATCTTCGAAGTAATGATTATAAATTCTTAGTGAAATCTAGTAATTCTCGGAATATGTTTGTAAGCTGTATTATTATATTTCCATACAGCCTATTTCTCTTAAGATTTTAATAAAAACATCTTTAATTAGACTTTATTTATCAAATAAGCCTCCACCATTGTTGCTCTTTCTTCCCCCTTGAACAAAGCCAATAGTTTTTTGAGCTCTAATATTAGATTTAGTATTCTTCCCTTTATTCTTTTTTTCTTCTATTAGTTTTTTCATCATTTCCATGTTCTTGTTCATTACAAATTTCTCCTTTTAATTTCATAATATATAATAAATTTTAATATATTCTTTAAAATAAATCATCCTAGTTTAAATAGATATGTTGCATATTTTAAACAAAACTTAATTTTTAAATTATCTATTATTTAATCTTAACATTCACTATTTCAGGTCTATTAAATAATCTTGTTATTTTAGTGCTGTTTCCAAGGCCTCTACTAATAATAAGTTTATTTTTATTTCCATGCATTCCTTCAGTGTATTTAGGAAATAATCCTTGTCCTGGTGCAATTAATCCTCTTTTAACTATAGGAATTCTAAATTGCCCTCCATGTGCATGACCAGAAAACATTATGTGAAAATCATATTTTGAATATTCTGCTTCAAAAATTTCTGGGTAATGACTTAAAACAATTTTTAATCCCTCTAAGTTTTCTAATCTTTTAAAAAGTTTATGGGAATCCTCATATGCATAGCTTCCATTAATTTTTTTAATTGAAGAATGTAAATCTCCCTTTGGCTTTTCAAACATACCTAAAATATTCACTTTAACCCCATTTAAACTTAAAGTTATAATTTCATTTCTTAAAACTATAACTCCCTTTGACTTTAAACTTTCAAAGATATATTCAGCTTTTTTGCACCTCTGTTCATTGTTTCCTGAGATATAAACAACTTTAACACACTTACTTAAGTCACTTAAAAAATCTATTACACCCTCCATATTTTTAAGACTTGAATCTATCATATCTCCAGTTGCAACAACTAAGTCTAGCTTTTCTTTTAATATTAACCTTTTAAGTTTTTCATTATTTTTTCCAAACTCTTTTCCATGAAGATCTGATAAATGAACCACATTTATATCTTTTCCAATTCCACAATCAACTTCATAATTAGTTGTGCTTATTCCATTGTTTTCATAATAAAAAAATCCTGTTACTAAGGTTATACCTAATGCGCCTAATAAAATCTCCATAATATCACACCTATACTCTTAATTAATTTCAGAATAATATTTTTTATTTATCTTATTAATTTTTATTAAATTTGGCTCTTTATTATTTTTAATTTATAAAATTCTAAGGTTTTATATACTTATAATCTTATAAAATATTTTTATTCTATCACAAATAATTACTTAAGTCTTTAAATATATTTTAGTTAAAATAAGCATAAAATTTTTTCATATAAATACAAATAAATTTATAAACCTTGTATACATTAAATTCATTATTTGTTAATATTTTAAAGTTTAGCTCACTTTTATACACAACTAAAAAAATTTCATATGAAAACTTTTAAATACTATAAATATTAAATTTGTAACAAATATTTAAAGTGCTATAATTTTACATAATGAAAGGTAAATTATTATTTGGCCAAATAATATATTTTTATTCTAAAAATTTAATAGTTAAACTTATATTGTTTAGGAGTGATTTAAATGAATAAAAATCTTGAAGCAAACAGAAACAGGACTCTTTCTGAAGGAATACATAAAAATATAAAGGTAAGAGCACCTAAAATTGATAAAACAGCTATAAGTCCTTATGATCGTTATTGTGATGGCTACGGAATGCCAGGGGCTTATGGTAATGGATATGTATCAGTTCTTAAGGTTTCCGTTGGTACAGTTAAAAAGACTGACGATATTTTATTAGATGGTATAGTTTCTTATGATAGAGCTGAAATAAATGATGCTTATGTTGGACAAATTAATATGCTTACAGCTTCATCATTCTGTGGGGTTGCAGGTCAAGTTTGGGGACATGATTTAGCAGCACATGATTCAATTGCTAATGATGAAATCAAACCTTTATATGAATTAAAACAATTTGATGGAACTCCACTTAAAGTTTATGATGCTAAACCTTTATTAGACGCTGGTATAGAACTTTTCGGTACAGAAAAAAATAGACGTTTTACAACTGCTCCAGGTGCCCACGTAATATGTGCAAATAAGAGTGCTACAGCTTATAGACCAAAGGAAAATAGACCTTTAAAAGAAGGAGAAGCTTATGGTGTATGGTCATTTATAGCCTTATCACTATCAAATGATAGAGATCACTGTGCTGATTTATTCATAGAAGATGCAGGACTTTGGACAAAGAATGATAATCCAGAAGACTTAAAGAAATTCTTAGAAGATCATAGAAAAGCTGTAACTTGGTCAGTAGTTGAATGTGGTAGAGATTCTCACGTTGTTTTTGAAAGAACTTACATAGGTTTTGCTTATGTAATAATGAAACCTGGTGAAATTGGAAACGCTTTAACTTGCGCTCCTTATGTAACCTTAGCAAGAGATGCTGTTCCTTCTGAAGGTTTCCCAAGTTTAAATAGAATTTCTCTTTCTCAATGGTTAGATGATATGAATTTTGATTCTTTAGTTAATCCTAGTAAAAAATAATAAATAATAATTTCTTAAAACAAAATTATTCTAGGAGGAGTTATTATGAATGATAATAAAAAATTAGGTGTAATTGCTCTTGCTGGGGTAGTAATTAGTGCTATGCTGGGTGGAGGTGTTTATAACCTTCCCCAAAACATGGCCCAATCCGCTTCTGCAGGTGCAATATTAATATCTTGGATAATAACTGGGATAGGAATTTGGTTCATAGCTAACACCTTTAGAATCCTTGCTGCTGCAAGACCTGATGCCACAACAGGTATATATACCTATGGTGAACTTGGTTTTGGGAAATTTACAGGATTTTTAATGGCCTGGGGATATTGGATATGTAACTCTTTTGCAAATGTTGGCTATGCCGTACTTTTAATGGATTCACTAAACTACTTTTTCCCACCTTACTTTAAAGGCGGTAATAACTGGCTTTCAATAGCATGTGGATCTCTTGTCCTTTGGATTATATTCTTTATAGTATTGGCTGGTGTTAAACAAGCAAGTGCTTTAAATGTAATAGGAACAATAGGAAAATTATTACCTTTAGCAATTTTCTTACTAGTTTTATTATTCTCATTTAGATTTTCTACATTCTTTACTGACTTCTGGGGATTAAAAACAGTTGCAAAAGTTCATGATACAAACTTAGGAGGAATATTGCCTCAAGTAAAAAGCACAATGCTTGTAACCTTATGGGTATTTACTGGTATTGAAGGTGCCGTTGTTGTTTCTGGAAGAGCTAAATCTCAAAAAGATGTTAGTAAAGCAACATTTTTAGGATTTATTACTTGTCTTTTAATTTATACACTACTTTCATTATTACCACTTGGTGTATATTCACAAGGAGAAATTTCTAAAATGGCTCCACCATCAACAGCTGCAGTATTAATGGATTTAATAGGAAACTGGGGAAGTGTAATAATGAACCTTGGTGTAATTATAGCAATATTAAGTTCTTGGCTTATTTGGACTGTAATGCTTTCAGAATTACCTTTTGCAGCAGCCCAAAGCGGAACATTCCCAAAAATATTTGCTAAAGAAAATAAAAATGAATCACCTTCATTTTCTTTATTAGCATCAACAATCATTATGCAAATAATATTAATACTTGTTCATTTTGCAGGTAATGCATGGAATATGATGCTTAGTATAACAAGTGTTATGGCACTTCCTTGTTATCTTGTTTCTACATTATATTTATTTAAGATAACATATAAAAACGAAAACTATCCAACAGATATATTTGCCAAAAGAAAATATGCAATGATTACTGCAATATTGGGATCAATTTATGGTGTTTGGCTAATTTACGCTGCTGGAATCAACTATATGCTTATAGCTATAGTTATATATGCTTTAGGAATTCCTGTATTCATAAAAGCTAGACGTGAAACTAGTCCTAATGAAAAAGAATTTACTAAAGTTGAACGTTACTTTGCAATAGTTTTGATAATACTTGCCTTAATAGGCTTAGTATATTTATTTAAATTTATGTAAACTACTCACATATCAAAACCCTATCCAAAAATTTAAAAGACTTTGGTGAATTTTGAAGCTTGATTAATAAATCAATATCTCAAAATGAACCAAAGTCTTTTTTTAGCCTTCTTACATTTATAAAAAAGTGTTTTTTTTATAACCTTCAATAAACCTTACAAACAGTATGAAGAGAATATCTAGATGAGCTTTAGAATTTAAATTATTACGTAGAAGATATTACGTTAAAAA